>ERZ827108.6-NODE-6-length-386344-cov-30.466280_pt1 | contig 386344 bp, 303 predicted proteins | sample MGYA00519921_ERZ827108 | MGnify/ENA primary metagenome ERZ827108 (study PRJEB31778, sample SAMEA3449258) | human gut metagenome | biome: human gut; feature: human-associated habitat; material: faeces | place: United Kingdom | collected 2010/2012 ... | reverse complement strand
TGTTGTCGGGTATCCGTACCGTTGTTTCGGCCTGTTCATACCCTTTCTTGCTGAATTGCAGCGTGTAGGTTCGGCCTTTGCGCACGCGGAAGTCGAAACAGATGTTCTTCATACCTTCCATCACGGCTGTGTTTTTAGTTACGGTGGAATCTACAATGTTTCCCATCGCATCCAACAGGAGCACGTGCACTCCGGTGAGGTCTTCGCGTGTGAAAGAATTCTGTGCATTCCCAGTTAGATACATGCTGTCCCGATAGGTCTCGGATTTCTGTGCCATGGCGGGGAGGGCGGCGAACAAGCATAACAGTAGTGCTGGAATGATTTGGATAGCTTTTTTTCGGATAAAGTAATTGTAGGTTTTCATGGTATGATAATTATGGTTTGTCAAGGTAATTGTGATAGGCAGAGGAGACCGTACGAGATATTTCTACATGAGTCTGCGTCCGGCAGCCTTTTCGTCATCGTATGTGGTATGGTCGATGACTTCTTTTGTCTTTTTTCCTTTGTGCATCCTCCAGGTGATTCTTAGGAATAGCATATTGTCGTAAGTACTTAGGTGCAGTCCCTGACTTGTTCTGTAGAATGGAGTTATGATTTCCTGTTTCTGCCTGTGGCGGATACCGGTATGAATGGGCGGCAGGTAAATGAATGAGACGGTGAGTCTTTTCTTGAATGCCTGCTTCTGTATGGAGAATTGCCACAAGTCCTGTCCGGTGTCGTGGAAGCCTTGCATGTCCGGGATACGTACCATGCCACGGTCATAGGTGGCAGTGAACATCAAGTTCTGTCCGGGAACATAGTATTGCAGTTCGGACGTCAGTCCCCAGGAAGTGGCTTTCCCTTTCATTGACGGTGCGTTCACTTTGTAATGGTTCAGCCGGAAGGCATTGTACCACGACCATCGTTCGCCGATGGCCCAGGTGTATTCCAAGGAATAAATGTTCTGGAGCAACTTCGCGTTGGTGAAGGTGGAGATAAGTGTTCCGGATTGCTCCATACGGTAATACGGCTGTATGCTTTTGGGGGCGTAGCTGAAATAGGCCGCCAGCACCAGATTGTCCCAAAAAGAGAAAGTTGCCGTCAGTTCGTGGTTTTGAGAGAGCGGCCGCAGTCCGGGATTGCCTTGGAATACGGTGACGGAATCTTCCTGATGGGTTTCGGGGGCAAGCTGATATTGTTTGGGATATGAAGACCGTACCGTATAACCGATTTGGGCAGAGAAGATACCCTGCGGATGGTAATTCAGCGAAATATCCGGCTGTAGTGCGGTATTTTCCTTCCCTTCCGCCTTTATGTATTCGCCTCCGATACCTATTTTCGTGGAGAAATCTTCCCGCCAATGCTTTGTAGCGTGGAAAAACAGACGAGACCGGAACGAATTCTGCCTTTCCTCCTTTCCGGTCCTTTCGTTGCGCGTCGTGTATCGATTGAACGTGTTGGCCGTGCCGAAGTCTATGAACCATTGCTGTGCGGACATGTACTCTGCGGAAAGGTATTGTGAGACGTAATCCTTTCTGTGCCGGTAGTCGGATAAGGCCGGCGGATTGTTCCCCACCGGTAAAAACGGTCGGGTGAACTTGCGAGGCGGTTGTAATTCAGTCCCGCGTTCAACCGCCACTCCCGCGGCAACCGGCCATAATAGGAAAGGCTGCTTCTCCAGTCGTTCGACCGGTCGGACGTGCGTGACTCTTCCGTCATGTCTTCCTGTGTGCTGATATCATCCTTGCGGACTGTCTTCGTCAGCCGATAGAGAATGTCTTTCCGCTCACGCTGATGGGCATACGAGGAGTTGAACGAGAACCTGTGCCTGCTGTTGGGAGTGAAATCGAAACCGAAGCGGGCTGCGTGTGCCTGTGTGTAGTTATGTTCGTTGGGATTCCCGGACGAACCCGGTACGGTCTCGAGCGTTGTCTTGCCGAACAGTTCTTTCCTATAATCCATCGGATAATTCCAGTGAATGTCTCCGAACGTATAACTGGTACTGATACTCCATTTCCGTGTGAGATATTGCAAGGCTGCCCGGGGCTGCTCATTTACCAAGTGATTGTTTCCGTTGTTCTTGCCGGGTGAAACAATGGTGAAGTTCCTTATGTTCAGGTCCAGGCCCTTGTAGTCGTCCTTGAGGATAAGGTTGATGACATACTCTATGTCTTCTGCCTGATACCTTCCCGATGGAGAGTGGATGACTTCTATGCTTTTTATGCTGCCGGGAGGATAGGCGGCTATTTGTTCCTTGGTCTTGTCCATGCCATTGACCTGATAGGCTATTTTTGAACTGTTATGAACTTTCAGCCCCTCATCAAGTGCCTGATATCTGATGCCGGGCAACATACCGATGAGTGACAATACGTCTTCGGCCTGTCTGACATCCTTGCTTCTGACCTGATACACGTCCCTGTCTGCTTTCTTCGTCACCCGCGATGCGATGACGGCCGCTTCTTTCAGTTCGATGTTCTTCGTCGTGTCGGTCATACATGCGGTAATGGTATGTGGAACGGACACGTTACCCCTTGCCGGTAGTGGGGAAAGTACGATGAATGTTAGGGCTAAAATGGTTTTCATGGTTATCGGATAGGCATGGATTTTCCTTATTTTCTAAAAAATATCATTTCGCTATACAAAAGTACCGGTATCGGGATTTACATCCAAATAATATCTGTTGCAATGTGTTGCGCAGGTGTTGCAATGTGTTGCATGATAATGAACTGAAACTCGATAGTAACTGAGATAAAAGCCTATATATGTGCAACATGTCTGTCCGTGCTTGCTGTAACAGATTATATCTGAAGTAAATTCAACGAGCGGCGATGGTGTTCCTTTCTTAATATGAGGCAGGGACATCATCTGGGAGCTATTCTGTACACTTTCTTATTTTTTTATTTTACAAATATATGGGATAAGCATTACTATACAAAACAAACATACATATATCATGCTATTTATTAACCAAGTTATATTTCCTCTTATATTCTTTTTCGATGATAAATAACTGATTACCAGCTAATAGTAAATTCATTCCTTTTAGGAACGAGTTGAACGGCACCTGACCTGTTCCACCCTTTGCTGATTGAATGCTGAAACGATGAAAGAATCTATTTAGTTACAGAATATCTGCCTGTGCCCCAAGATTTTCGGTCGATTAGTCGTGGCGTTGTGTATCGCACTGGCAATAAAACACTTAACTATCATAGGGATAGTTTTTCCCAAGATAGGGATAGTTTTTCCTATCCCTATGATAGTTTTTCCTAAAATAGGGATAGTCATTCCTTAAGAAACAAACAGTTAAAATCACATGCCTTTTATGGGGCTTTTATCATTCCATACCTATATATAAAAGTCCACAAATGAAACTTGTCTGTAGCAACTCCGATCGAACCGATACGACACAGGTTTGTAACCATCGTCCATATCCACCTCCTTGTACCTTACAAACGCACAAAACTCGAAGCACGAAAAAAATAATTACGTTTATTTTTGTCAAGACAGGACGTTTGTCCCCGTATTTTCGTATTTTTGCGCAGACTTATCAAACGACATGAAAAAGAACATACACATTCTCCTTTTGCTGGTAACGGCTCTCACTTGCCTTTTCACGGCCTGCGACGATGAAGACACATACGCCGACCGCCGTAAGAGGGAACGGGAACAAATCAATGCTTTCATCAAGAATGGAGCGCAGATAAAATCCGAAGAACTAAACGATTACATATTGAATATTCCCGGAAACATCAAAGTAATTTCGGAGGCAGAGTTCTATGCCAACGACAGCACGACAGATGTGTCGAAGAACGAATACGTGCTCTTCGGCGGCTCGGGCGTATATATGCAGATTGTTCGGAAAGGCAGCGGAAACAAACTCGAACACGGGCAGTCCGCCACCATCGTAACCCGATATACGGAATTCAACATCGCCCGCGACACGATTCAGAGCACCAACCGTACTTTGGCCTACGAAACTTTTCCTGACATAATGACCTGTTCAAACAATTACGGGGTCTTCACGGCCAGCTTCCTGTCCGGTGTAATGAAGAGCCTGTACAACACGGCGTCAGTTCCCTCAGGATGGATTATCCCGCTAAGTTTCATCAACATCGGCCGTCAGGACACCGAAGAGGGAGTGGCGCTGGTCCGGCTCATCGTACCCAGCACGGAAGGACAAAACGATGCGCTGAACAACGTATATCCCTGTTTCTATGAAATCTCATACCAAAGAGGCAGATAGGAAGATGCGGGGCAGTAACCGGTAAAACCGGCCTTCAAAAACATCCTTTTGCGGTTTATTTCAAAAAAAACGCCGGGAACGAACGTTTTTGAAAGAGAATTTACTATATTTGCATCCCAAACAAATGCGGCAGTAGCTCAGTTGGTAGAGCATTGGCTTCCCAAGCCAAGGGTCGCGGGTTCGAGTCCCGTTTGCCGCTCTTTCTTCATAAAAAACAGGGGACGACAATCATGGCTATATTCATCATATTTTCGATTCTGGCGATTGGTCTGATATTGATAGCCACCGAAAGTGTCAATAGAATGAACAAAGCCGCCGTCGCCATGTTTATCGGTGTACTTTGTTGGTTGTTATACATCGGTTACGGCACGTCGTTCGTTGTTTCGGAGCATCAGATAGAGTTTCTGTCTTTCCTATCGAACCGTCCTCCCAACTCCCACTCTGTCAAGGCTTTCATAGCAGGGTCAATCTTCCTGAAATACATAGTCAGCGCGGCAAACATCGTCCTGTTCCTATTAGGAACGATGAGCATAGTCGAGGTCCTCAACAACAACGGTTGCTTTGATTTCATGCAAGAATGGCTTCGCACACGAAATCCGCTCCGCTTCTTGTGGACGCTGACAGGACTTACCTTTATCATATCGGCCAATCTGGACAACCTGACAACCGTCTGTCTGATGCTGCCCGTCATGCACGCCATGGTAGCCGACGACAAGTTGCGCATGGTATTCGGTTCGGTCATCGTACTGGCAGCCAACTGCGGAGGAGCATTCACAGTAATCGGAGATGTAACCAGCCTGGCGCTATGGACTTCGGGGGTAGTCACGCCTACGAACTATTCCGCCCTTTTAGTCTTGCCGTGTCTGATTTCACTCCTCACCATCGTACTTCTTGTTTCACGAAGCCTTCCACGACACCTCAGTCTGGTACAATCCGCCCCGCCCTACCGCGGCGACGATACCATACTGACACGCACGCAACGCTTGCTCCTGCTGTTGGTCGGCATCGGCGGTCTTTGGTTCATCCCTACATTCCATAGGATTACTCTCATCCCCCCCTTCGTCGGTGCGCTTTGCGTACTTTCTTTACTTTGGATAGTAAACGAACTGTGCAACCGTTCTTTGCTCGGAAGCGACCAGATGATAAAGAAACGCCAGCCGATGGCCCTGCAATATGCCAACATACAGAACATTTTGTTCTTCATCGGAATAACTCTCGCATTTGGCGCCATCAACGAAACGGGACTGCTGAACCGTTTCTTCGACTGGAGCGTTTCCAAACTGAATGACGTATATATTATCAGTTCGGGTATGGGACTCCTGTCCGGCATTTTCAACAACATAACAATGACACTCGCCGGACTGTCCGTATTCTCGCAGGACATGATTCTGACCCACCCCGAACTGAAAGAGACTTTCGGACCGAACGGTATATTCTGGGCGTTGCTAAGCTACTCCTCCGCATTAGGAGGTTCCCTGTTATCCATCGGCACCATTGCAGGATTCTCACTGATGCGTATGGAAGGCGTTACCCTGAGGTGGTACATCCGGCATTTTACAGGAAAAATTTTCCTCGGATGGCTTTCGGGCTTGGCCGTCTTTTATATTGCTATAGAGTACTTATATCATTAAAAAAGCAGATTGTATGGGAAAGATTAGATGTATAGGTATACTGACTTCCGGCGGCGATGCTCCCGGCATGAACGCTGCCATTCGTTCCGTTACACGCAGCGGAATCTGCAACAACTTCAAGGTCAAGGGCATCTACAGAGGTTTTGACGGACTGATAAAGGACGAAATCAAGACTTTCACCACTGAAGACGTCAGCAATATCATACAAACGGGCGGCACCATCCTGCGTACAGCCCGCAGCAAAGAGTTCCTCACACCCGAAGGACGCAAAAAAGCATACGAAACCTTACAGAAAGAAGGTATCGACGCCCTTATCGTCATTGGTGGAAACGGCTCTTTGACGGGGGCCATGCGGTTGGCTGAGGAATATGACATACCCTGTATCGGACTTCCCGGAACAATCGACAACGACCTGTACGGAACGGACAGCACCATAGGCTATGACACGACGCTGAACACCATCACGCAGTGCATAGACAAGATACGCGACACGGCGACGTCGCACGAACGGATTTTCTTCGTCGAGGTCATGGGACGCGATGCAGGATTTCTCGCACAGAACAGTGCCATAGCCGCCGGCGCGGAGGCAGCCATCATTCCCGAAGACTCTACCGGAAGCGACCAGCTCATCAAGTTCATGGAGCGCGGCATACGCAAAAGCAAGAAAAGCTGCATCGTCATTGTCAGCGAAAGTCCCAAATGTGGCGCCATCTATTACGCGGACCGCGTCAATAAGGAATATCCGAACTTCAATGTCCGTGTTTCCATCCTCGGACATCTGCAGCGCGGCGGCTCACCGTCGGCACGCGACCGCATCCTGGCCAGCAGGGTCGGCGTAGGTGCCGTTCAGGCTCTCCTGCAAGGGCAGCGGAATGTCATGGTGGGGGTAAGGAACAATGAAATCGTCTATGTTCCTTTCATTGATGCCGTAAGCAAGCATAAGCCAATGGACAAACAGCTCATCAGGGTACTGGACGAACTCTCCATCTGACACATCCGGCACAAGCCGGACTTACCTTCAGAACCCCACCCCGGGAGTCTGCCGATTAATGCTCCGGAGAAGATTTTCACAATGGCCTATTGGCAAACCACAAAAAAGAACTATCTTTGCGAAAAATAAATAAAAGACATAACTCATGAGCGAAAACAGCACATTGATAAAAGGACATATATCCCAGATTATCGGTCCTGTCGTCGATGTCCGTTTTGAAGTGAACGGAAAAAGAACCGACGAAGCCCTTCCCAGAATACATGATGCGCTTGAAGTAACCCACCCTGACGGCCGCAAGATTGTCATAGAAGTACAACAGCACATCGGAGAAGATACCGTCAGAACTGTTGCCATGGACAATACGGACGGACTGCGTCGCGGGCTGGAGGTTATCTCTCTCGGCGCACCGATTTCCATGCCGACAGGCTCGCAAATCAAGGGCCGTATGCTGAACGTGATTGGCGAGAACATAGACGGCCTCAAGCCTTTGAGCAAAGAAGGCAGTGCCTATCCTATCCATCGCGAACCGCCTAAGTTCGAGGATTTGAAGACCAGTTCCGAAGTTCTCTACACCGGAATTAAGGTCATAGACCTGCTTGAGCCTTATGCAAAAGGCGGAAAGATTGGTTTGTTCGGTGGTGCCGGCGTGGGCAAGACCGTCCTCATCATGGAGTTGATTAATAACATTGCAAAGGGACACGACGGTTTCTCAGTCTTTGCAGGTGTGGGAGAGCGTACACGTGAGGGCAATGACCTGCTGCGTGAGATGATAGAGTCCGGTGTCATCAAGTATGGTCAGGAATTCACCGAAGCCATGGAGCGCGGAGAATGGGAGTTGTCGAAAGTAGATTATGACGAAATAGCCAAAAGTCAGGCGACACTGGTCTACGGCCAGATGAATGAGCCTCCCGGAGCACGTGCATCCGTAGCTCTGTCCGGCCTTTCCATCGCCGAATCCTTCCGTGACTCGGGAGCAGAAAGCGGAAAAGCAACCGACATATTGTTCTTTATTGACAATATCTTCCGTTTCACACAGGCCGGTTCCGAGGTCTCCGCCCTTTTGGGACGTATGCCCTCGGCCGTAGGTTACCAACCTACACTGGCAAGCGAGATGGGAGCGATGCAGGAGCGTATCACTTCAACCAAAAACGGTTCCATCACATCCATCCAGGCGGTATATGTGCCCGCCGACGACTTGACAGACCCCGCGCCGGCCACGACATTTACCCACTTGGACGCCACTACTGTGTTAAGCCGTAAGATTACGGAATTGGGAATCTATCCTGCGGTAGACCCTCTTGATTCCACATCACGCATTCTTGACCCAAACGTCATCGGGAAAGAGCATTACGAGTGCGCACAACGCGTCAAGCAGATTCTGCAGAAGTACAAAGAATTGCAGGACATTATTGCCATACTTGGTATGGACGAGTTATCGGACGAGGACCGCGAGACCGTGAACCGTGCCCGTCGTGTCCAGCGTTTCTTAAGCCAGCCTTTCACCGTAGCAGAAAAGTTTACGGGCGTTCCGGGTGTAATGGTTCCCATCGAAGAGTGCATCAGAGGATTCAACATGATACTTGACGGCGAGATGGACTACCTTCCCGAACAGGCTTTCCTGAATGTGGGAACTATCGACGACGCCATCCGAAAGGGAGAAGAACTTCTTAATGCAGCAAAAGCCTAAAGAAAGCAGCAATGGGCAATACAAAACAGGAAAAACTACACGTTGTAATCATGTCACCCGAACGCACTCTTTATTCCGACAATGCCGAAAGCGTCATTGTTCCCGGAACAAAAGGACGCTTTGAGGTTCTCAAGGACCACGCGCCCATCATCTCCTCGCTACAAAAAGGAGACATAGTCGTAAAAGGTGAGCGGCAACAGACATTTTCTGTTAGCGGAGGCTTTATCGAGGTCTGCAACAACGAAGTTTCACTATGCATAGAAACCAACTAAGCGGGTCACGCATTCTCGTAACAAGCATTAAACAACTATTCAAGCTGATTCTGGTTTACATAACCTTAGGAGTCATCACCGGAATAGTGGAATCCAATGTCACGCAAGGCGACAGTTCTGTCATACAGTATGGCATCATCGGCATTGCACATGGGTTCATGCTCTTTACGTTCGGAGAACTGCTTTTGACAGAATACGTCCGACAAAGACATGCAGACTACCTGCTCTCTATAATAATAGGAGCAAAAAGCCTTAGATTTCTCCTCACGTTATTTTCCATAATCGTGTACGGAATAATAAAAGGGCCGGAATTTGTTGTCTTCACGATAAACGTCTGTCTGTTTTACATTGCAACATTGATCTATATAACCTCGCTCAATTTACTGAAGAACAAGCATTAATTACATACCGAAATGAAAAGATTCCACCTATATGGTCCCCTGTTGATGGCACTGTTTTTGCTGGGAAGCCTTTGGTCTCCGGCAAAAGCTTCAGACAGCCATGCGGAAAAAGTGGATGTCAAGGAAATAGTCCTGGGACATATGTCGGACGCTTATGCCTGGCATATCATAAATATAGACGGAAAGCACTATTCCATCCCTTTACCCGTCATCGTACGTAGCGAAGTCACAGGCGAATGGCATGTATTCAGCAGTACACGCATAGAAGAAGCCGGCGAAAAGGGAGACACTTATCTTGGTTTCTTCTTTAACGAAGAAAAGAACGGCAAAATCTACGAAAGACTTGCAGACGGAAGCGTTGTCCGGCCCTATGACTTCAGCATTACCAAGAACGTAGTGCAGATATGGATTGTAGCATTGTTACTTATCATTATCTTCATGGCAACCGCCCGTTGGTATAAGGTGCGCGATGCCAAGAGCGATGCTCCGCGAGGCTTTGTCGGGGCAATCGAGATGCTGGTTACCATGATAAATGACGATGTCATAAAATCCAGTATCGGCGAAAAGCATTATCGCAAATACGCCCCCTATCTTCTGACCGTATTCTTCTTCATATTCACCACCAACGTATTGGGACTTATCCCTATCTTTCCCGGTGGCGCAAACGTGACAGGAAATATCAATATAACCTTCTTCCTGGCTTTCTGCACTATGATTGCCATCAACCTCTTTGGTAACAAAGAATACTGGAAGGAAATATTCTGGCCGGAAGTGCCTACGTTCTTAAAATTCCCCATTCCCATCATGCCGGTCATTGAGATGTTTGGCGTTCTGACCAAGCCGTTCGCCTTGATGATTCGTCTTTTTGCCAACATGATGGCCGGACATGCCATAATTCTGGCTTTTGTCTCCATTATCTTCATAACCATGCAAGTCAGCATCGCCATCGGCTCCTGCATCACCGTACTCAGTGGAGTCATGCTGGTCTTCATGAATTGCCTCGAGTGCATCGTGGCATTTGTCCAAGCCTATGTTTTCACCATGCTCTCGGCTGTGTTCATCGACTTGTCGGTTCCCGAACATCACACTAAATAAAATTCAATAAAAAACAAACCCATAAAATTTACAACTATGATGTTATTAGCCCTCTTACAGGTAGCAGAAGCAGTAGGTCTCGCTAAGTTAGGTGCCGGTATCGGCGCAGGAATCGCAGCAATCGGTGCCGGACTCGGTATCGGTAAGATTGGTGCAGCAGCCAATGAGGCTGTGGCACGCCAACCGGAAGTTTCCGGCAAGGTATTTACCAACATGATTCTTACAGCTGCTTTCGTGGAAGGCGTTGCCCTCTTCGCCGTAGTCGTTTGTCTGCTCATTCTCTTCGTGTAAGCCCGTCAATGGGTCCAAACCATCTCAGAAAATGGAATCAATGAACTTGCCAGCCATACTAACGCCCGACATCGGCCTCCTTTTCTGGATGCTGTTGGCCTTTCTTGTGGTCTTCTTTCTCTTGGCAAAGTTCGGTTTTCCCGCTATAGTCAATATGGTGGAAGAACGAAAGAACTTCATAGACGAAAGTCTTAGGTCGGCAAGGCAGGCCAACGAGCGGTTGGCCGGCATTGAGGCCGAAAGCAAGAAAATCCTGCAAGAAGCCCACGAGCAACAGGCTTCCATTCTCAAGGAAGCAATGGCTACTCGCGACACAATCATCAAGGAGGCCCAGAAAAAGGCCGAGGCTGAAGGAAGCAGACTGCTCGAAGAAGCAAGAATCCAAATTCAAGCCGAGAAAGAGAACGCGGTACGCGACATTCGAAGCCATGTTGCCGAACTTTCCATTCAGATTGCTGAAAAGCTCGTACGTAGACAACTCGACAGCGAACTGAAACAGGAAGCTTTCATCAACGATGTCCTTGACGAAATCAAATAAAAACTTCAAGTTCCCTTGCTAATGGATATAGGAATCATATCTTCGCGCTACGCCAAAGCCCTCTACCGTTTTGCAGGACAAAACAAGGAAGACGCACAGGTTTATGCCGAAATGCAATACCTCGATACGAACTTCCGCAAGACGAGAGCCCTTTCCGCCGCTTTACTGTCTCCGGTGCTGTCCGACGAGCAAAAAAACAACTTGCTGCTCGCGGCCGCTTCTTGTGACGGGAAAGAAGTGTCGGAATCGACACGGCGTTTCCTTCATTTGATTGTCAAAAAGAAAAGGGCCGACCTGTCACATTTCATGGCAATGTCATATACATCCCTCTACGAAAGGGAAAAACATCTGACTACAGGAAGTCTGACTACGGCATGCCCTATATCCGAGCAACTCACTGCACGCATAAAAGCATTGATTGAGACTCAAACAGGAAACGACGTACGCGTAGAAACAAAAATCCGGCCGGAACTCGGCGGAGGCTTCATTCTGCAGTATGGAGATTTCCGCATGGATGCCAGTCTCTCGGGACAATTGAACCGTATGCGCCGCGAACTGAAATAAAACATATCTTGAATAAACATTATGCCTAACAATATCAAACCCAGTGAAGTGTCCGAAGTCCTCTTGCGCCAGCTTGAAGACATCGGTGCCGACTTACAGTTTGAAGAGGTCGGTGTTGTCCTGACCATAGGCGACGGTGTAGCCCGTATTCACGGACTTACCAACGTCACCGAGAACGAATTGATTGAATTCGAGAACGGGGTGATGGCCGTTGCCATGAACCTGGAAGAAGACAACGTCGGCGTTGTGCTTCTCGGCCCCTCTGAAGGTATCAAGGAAGGCCAGAGCGTAAAACGTACCGGACGCGTCGCATCCATCGAAGTAAGCGAAAAGATGCTGGGACGTGTCATCAATCCGCTTGGCCAGCCACTCGACGGAGGTAGTGAAATCACAGGTGAGAAGTTCCTTATGCCACTTGACCGCAAAGCACCGGGAGTCATCTACCGGCAGCCGGTAAACCAGGCACTTCAGACGGGACTGAAAGCTGTGGACTCGATGATTCCCATCGGACGCGGACAGCGTGAGCTCATCATCGGCGACCGACAGACCGGTAAGACCGCCATCGCAATCGACACCATCATCAATCAGAAAGAAAATTACGAGAAAGGCGATCCCGTATATTGCATCTACGTTGCCATAGGTCAGAAAGCATCGACCGTAGCCAACATCGTAAACACACTGAGAGAGAACGGAGCCATGCCCTATACGGTCGTAGTCTCCGCTACCGCAGCCGAAACCGCCGCATTACAGTATTTTGCACCTTTTGCAGGTGCTGCCATCGGCGAATTCTTCCGTGACCGCGGCCTCCACGCCCTCGTTGTCTATGACGACCTGTCCAAGCAGGCCGTCGCCTACCGCGAAGTATCGCTCATCCTGCGCCGTCCGTCCGGACGCGAGGCCTATCCCGGAGACGTTTTCTATCTCCACTCCCGTTTGCTCGAACGTGCTGCAAAAATCAACAACCAGCATGAAGTGGCAGAGAAGATGAATGACCTTCCCGCCTGTCTCAAGGGAAAAGTCAAGGGCGGCGGTTCGCTTACGGCTCTCCCCATCATCGAGACACAAGCCGGCGACGTATCGGCCTACATCCCGACGAACGTGATTTCCATCACAGACGGACAGATTTATCTTGACACCAATCTCTTCAACCAAGGTTTCCGTCCCGCCATCGACGTGGGTATATCGGTTAGCCGCGTCGGCGGTGCCGCACAAATCAAGAGTATGAAGAAAATTGCCGGAACGCTCAAGATAGACCAGGCCCAGTACCGTGAACTGGAAGCATTCTCGAAATTCTCTTCCGACATGGACCCCGTGACAGCCATGACCATCGACCGCGGACGAAAGAACAACCAATTGCTCATTCAGTCGCAGTATAGCCCGATGCCCGTAGCGGAACAGGTGGCCATCCTCTATTGCGGAACACGTGGACTGCTCAAGGATGTACCCCTCGACAAGGTACGCGATTTTCAGGACAACTTCCTGGAGATTATGCGCACTAACCATGCCGAGGACGTGCTTGGCGAACTGAGAAAAGGCAACTTGACCGAGACCATAAGTCAAACCATCGAGAAGGTTGCCGCCGACGTAGCCGGACAATACTAATTATAACGCAGGATTATGGCTTCACTCAAGGAAGTAAAGACACGAATAGCCTCCGTCAATAGCACCCGTAAGATTACGAGTGCCATGAAGATGGTGGCCTCCTCAAAACTCCACCGCGCGCAGCAGAACATAGAAAGCATGCGTCCGTATGAAAAGCAATTGGACAAGATGATGACGACGTTCGTCGATAGTCTTGAAGGGAACGTAAGTTCCCCCTACGCGCTCAAACGTGACGTCCGCCGCGCGGTTATCATCGTATACACTTCCAATTCCAGCCTGTGCGGAGCATTTAACGGGAACGTTATAAAGATGTTGCGCAAGACTTACGAAGAGTATCGCCAAACCGGTATTGAGGTTGTCCGCATCTACGCGATAGGTAAAAAGGGGCTCGAGGCTGTACGTAAGATAAATTCCGAAATTGTTCTGGACCATTCTTCGCTCATAGACCATCCCGGCTACGAACCTGCGGCCAAGATTGCGGCAGAACTGATGGAATTGTATGTCAAAGGCGAAATAGACCACGTCGAGATGCTTTACCATCACTTCAAGTCTACGGCTTCGCAGATACTGACACGCGAGACCCTCCTGCCGGTCAGCCTTGAGACAAAGGAAGATACCGGAAATCCGGACAACAACGGACAAGGTTTCACATACGACTATATTGTCGAACCTTCCCGCGAAGAGTTGGTGGAGCTACTCATACCTAAGGCGTTATATCTCAAAGTCTACACGACATTGCTCGACAGTCTCGCCAGCGAACATGCTGCCCGTGTCATCGCCATGCAGGTGGCCACAGACAATGCCGACGAGTTGTTGCGCGAACTGACGCTCACCTACAACAAGACACGCCAGCAGGCCATCACCGCCGAGTTGCTTGACCTCGTAGGAGGCCAGATGCAATAAGGAAAAGCCGGCCCGAATAACAACGGTTCTAATCTATTACGAGAGCATACAGAAAGAGTGGCAGACATCACAAAGGTGTCTGCCACTCTCATGTATATAGACTATCATTTATCGTACACTCAGGCATATACTTTGGAACAGAGGCGCGTTATCCTCTGTTCCGAACCTCATCAAAACTCCACTTTGGGGGCTTTGTCGGCACCTGCTTCTGCTTCAAACTTGGCTTTTTTCTCGAAGCCGAACATACCGGACAACAGATTGTTGGGGAAACGGCGCACAGACACGTTATAGTTCTGCACCGCCTCATTATACAGACGACGGGACTCGTTGATGCGGTTTTCCGTTCCCTCAAGCTGCGCCTGGAGTTCCGAAAAGTTCTCATTGGCCTTCAGCTGAGGGTAATTTTCCGAAATAGCCAGCAGTTTACCCAACGCGGCCGAGAGTTCACCCTGTGCGGCCTGAATCTGTTGCAACTTCTCCGGCGTCAGATTATCCGCATCCACCGTTACCTGGGTGGCGCGTGCACGCGCCGAAACAACACCTTCGAGCGTTTCACTCTCATGTTTGGCATAACCCTTCACCGTACTGACCAGGTTGGGAATAAGGTCGCTGCGGCGCTGATACTGGGACTGCAAATCCGCCCATGCCGTAGAAACGCCCTCGTCCTTTGTCACCAGGCCGTTATACATGGAAAAAGCACTCATGGCCACGACTACAACGACAAGCGCCACAACTATCAACGTCGTCGATGCTTTTGACATTTTCTTCATGATTCTTTGTTTTTGTTTTTTACGTTATAAATAATTACTGCCTTACAGACAGCGCTTTCATTCACCTGTCAGAAACGGCCCCCACTGCCGCCACCGCCAAAACTGCCGCCGCCGAAGCTACCGCCTCCGAAGCCGCCGCCAAAACCACGGCCCGCCCCGGAACCGAAGATGATGGGCGGAACGGAAGATCCCCCGTGCAGGCCGCCGGAATTGGGCAATTCGCGGTCATCGGTTTCCTCATAGCCGCACTTCTTACAACGCCAATGCCTGCGGACCATGGCCTTATGTTTAATGCGATAACGCTTTTCCTCAACGACCTTTAGCGAATATTTCCCGCAACGCGGACACCTGCGCCGCGACCCCATCACAACCACAAAGGAAAAGACCACAAGCACCAGTATCGCGATGCCTCCGCCAATCCACATGGCTGCCTCGTCGTCGCCGGCATCCTCATCCCCGTCCGACAACAAGGTATCGTCTCCGTCCACATGCGCCTTGATGGCCCTTACCGTCCCCACGATGGCGGCATCCCAGTCGCCCTGTTTCAAGGCCGGGACCATCACACGGTTTTCCACGCGCCGGCAAATGGCATCCGGCAGAGAACCTTCAAGCCCGCGTCCGGTCAGAATCTGGTAACTCCGGTCCTCTACCGCGATAATGATTATCAACCCCGTATTTTTCCGCTTGTCGCCGATGCCATACTTGCGGGCGAGTGCCATGCCAAAGTCATACGGGTCGTCGCCCTTCAGCCTCTTCACCACAACGGCGACACTCTCAATGCCCTTCTCCCTTTCCAAACGCGCCAGAACCACATCGGCGGAATCGACCGCAGCCGGCGAAAGCACGCCATCGGGATTGCAGACATAACGACGCGCATCCTGCAAGTGTACCATGGGCAAACTCTCGGGCGTCCATGCCTCAGCCAGCCCCCGCATCGCGGGCAGCAAAGCTATCAGCAGGAAGAATAGGCGAAGACATACAGACATAGGACAATTTGTTTTTGTTAAACAGGCCGTTCCGGGGCAAAGAATAGTGCAAATCGAGTGCAATAAGCTCGCTTAGATTGCCGAGATGCAGCCTATCTTATACAAAGATAATGCAAACCGAATGCAACGAGCTTGCTTGATTGCCGAGGTGCAGCCTATCTTATGCAAAAGTATAAAATACCTACCGTCCGCACAAGAGAAAGATAAAAAACAGAATATAAAATATTCACAAATTTGTGAATATACGGGATATTTACTAACTTTGCCCCATGACAAGCCAGACGGAATGATAGTCTCCTTTGAGAAAGATTACTTAAAGCAACTCTATGAAAAGGGGAAAACGGGCGAAAAGAAGCACCGTTTCCAACCGCAGACGGTAGTCCGCTACAAGCGCTGCGTGGATTACCTGAAAGCAGCCGGATGCAAAGAGCATCTCTTCCTATTCAACTCGTTGCACTTCGAGGCACTAAAGGGAGACAAGACCGGTCTGTTCTCCGTCCGCGTAGACAAGCAATACCGGCTGGAGTTCCGGCTGCAGGAGAACGCACAGCAACCGGTACTGACCGTATGCCGCCTTGTTGAACTCTCAAACCATTATGACTGACATGACCCAATTGCCCGACACAGCCCCCGAGATGATAGCCGACAACCTGACTCCCTTCGAACCCACCCATCCGGGCGAACTTATCCGCGACGAGTTGGAAAGCCTGAACATGACACAGGCCGCCCTGGCTGCCCGCATAGGCGTTCGGCCGTCGCTGCTGAGCGAAGTGGTGAACGGCAAACGTTCCGTCGGAGCCGAACTGGCACTGCTGCTCGAAGCCGCAATAGGCGTGCCTGCCGAAGTATGGCTACGCCTGCAGGCTGACTACAACATGCAGGTAGCACGCGCTGACAAATCGTTCATGCGCCGGCTGACACGAATACGCAAGGTTGCGGCAGTACTCTGATTCACATTCCTTTTTTATTTTGCCTACATGAGCGCACCGGGCTGACGACTTTGTGTCGCATGCCTTCACCGTCCACCTTTGGGACAACTAATTTTATTTTGCTTCAGCACATAGATACGTGTCATTTTGTGGAAACAAAATGACAAAACGCTGAAACATTCTTCAACGGGAACTACCGCCGGGCTACGCCTCCTGCCAGATTTCCCATGCCGCCAATGCCTGAAGATGGAGCATTTCCAGTCCGTTCTTCACGACAGCTCCCCTTTCCTTTCCCCGGCGCAGGAATTCCGTTTCCAACGGATTGTAGACCAAGTCATAGAGCAGATGGTCCGGCGTAAGGAGATGATACGGAATATCGGGTGCCTCGTCCACATGAGGATACATCCCAACGGGCGAACAATTCACAACGACAGTATGCGCCGCCAGGACAGACGGCGTCAGGTCTGCATACGTCAGCGTGTCCGTCCCCGGCCGGCGGCTGACGGCCACGGGCTCGATGCCCAGCCCGCGCAGACCGTGGTGTACAGCGCGGGCGGCGCCTCCCGTTCCCAGCACCAACGCCCGACGATGGCCGGGCTGCAGCAGTGGGGATATGGACCGGCTGAACCCTATGACATCGGAATTGTGCCCCTCGAGGCGCACCTGCCGCCCGTCGCGCAGCACACGGATGACATTCACGGCCCCAATGGCCCGCGCCCCGTCGCTCAACGAATCGAGCAAGGGCATGACGGCCTGCTTATACGGTATCGTGACGTTCAGCCCCCGCAGTCCGGGATGTTCGGCCACGACATCAAGCAGGCACTTCACGTCGGGAATCTCAAAGTTCATGTACCGGGCATCAATGCCCTCACGGGAAAATTTTTCGGCAAAAAAGGAAGCAGAGAAACTATGTCCCAAGGGATTGCCTATCAGTCCGTATATATCCATGGATCTGTCTGTTATAATTGTGTGTACTCAACGGTCAGTATTTCGCGGCAAAAAGAAACGGCGACCTACTTCGCGGCCGTATAGAGCGTGCTCAGCCCGAAGGTGAAACGGCGGAAATGTACGTCTCTGAAACCAGCGCGGGAGAGAATCTCCGTCATCTGTTCTCCCTGCGGGAAGACTTCCATCGTAGCCGGCAAGTAGGTATAGGCATTCCGGTCGCGCGAGACCAGCCGCCCCAGCGCAGGCATCATCACGTGCGAATAGAACCGGAACAGCTGACGCATGGGGAAACGGCGCGGGGCAGTAAGCTCAATGATGACCAGCCGCCCGCCGGGACGCAGCACACGGCGCATCTCGCGCAACCCGCGGTCCAGGTCCTCGAAATTGCGGATGCCATAGGCCACCGTAAGCGCATCAAACGAGTCGTCCTCCATGCTCAAACTCATGCAGTCCTCCTTGCGAAAACGGATGATGCCGGACATTCCGGCTTTTTCCACCTTGTCCCGCCCTACGGCAAGCATACCCTCGGACAAGTCGATGCCCAGCAAAGAGTCGGGCGAAAGCCGGCGGGCCGCCAGCAAGGCGAAGTCTCCCGTTCCCGTGGCCACATCCAACATCTTTTTGGGCGCATACGGGCGCAACGAGTCGATGGCCGCGCGCCGCCAGCGCCTGTCTATGCCCAACGAGAGCGCATGATTGAGCAAATCATAACTATGGGCAATCGAGTCGAACATGCGTTCCACCTGTTTGCCCTTCGCCTCGCCTTCGCCATAAGGCGTTATGGTTTCTTGTCTGTAAGTCATAATCAAAAAAGTCACGGGCTTACGCCGGCCATTCCCGACCCGCAGTGCACCGCAGCCCTGCAAAGGTACATGTTTTCGGACAAAGCACGACACCGGCCGAGGGAAAAATGAATGTCGGAAGCATCGTAAAAAGACAAAACGCACGGGAAAGACAGACGGAAACGGCGGCACGACAATCATCACGCGGCAGTCGTAAACGACCGGATGCCCGGAACGGACACCGAAATCTTAAAATTCAATCTTGCAACATTAACATTTTTAACTTTCCCGCACGGTCGGCAACGTCGATAAGTAATGTTCTGTCAAATAGGATAAGGGCATTTTCATCCGGAAGTATCTTAAAAAATCCTACAAGCAGCCTAAAAAATTTTTCCCTAAGGGTAGTTTTGAGCAAAAGCAGGGCATTTTGATACAAAACAGGGCGGGAAAAACCCGCCCCTATCCTTTGGTAATACAAATATACTACTTTTTTTGCCGAAAAGCAAGAAGTGTTAAAGCAGCCGTGGGAGATGTTAAAACATCTCCCCGCGAATATCAAGTCCCCCGCGAATTGCCCTGTGCAAGTGCTGTCCCCGTAAACTTTTATTGCTAAATTTGCCTACGATTACGCGGTGGGCCTACGCGCGCCGCCTTGACACGAAAACTCCCGATAGAAGAATGAAAAAGGAAGAACTCAGAATTGTTTACATGGGCACTCCCGACTTTGCCGTGGAAAGCCTGCGCCGCCTCGTCGAAGGCGGATACCATGTTGTAGGTGTCGTAACCATGCCGGACAAACCCATAGGGCGTCACCAGAATGAGCTGTCATCCTCGCCCGTAAAGCGGTATGCGGTGGAACAGGGCCTGCCCGTGCTGCAACCGGAACGGCTGAAAGACGAGACTTTCCTGGAAGAACTGCGGGCACTGCGGGCAGACCTGCAGGTGGTGGTGGCTTTCCGCATGTTGCCCGAAGTGGTGTGGAACATGCCGCCCCGGGGCACGTTCAACCTACATGCCGCCCTGCTGCCCCAATACCGTGGTGCGGCACCCATTAACTGGGCAGTCATCAACGGCGACACACAGACCGGCGTCACCACGTTCTTCCTGGACCATGAGATTGATACGGGGAATGTCATCAAGCGCGTGCCTGTCCCCATACTCGACACGGACAACGCCGGCGACGTGCACGACAAACTGATGGACCTCGGGGCACAGCTGGTACTGGAAACGGTGGACGATATCCTGGCCGGAGACATACGCCCCATACCGCAGGAGGAACTGACGAGTGCCGAACCGCTACGCCCCGCTCCCAAGATATTCAAGGAAACCTGCCGCATAGACTGGAACGGCGGGGTGAAACGGACTTACGACTTCATACGCGGACTGTCACCCTACCCCGCCGCCTGGACGGAACTGGTATGCGGCGGAAAACGTTCCGTGCTCAAAGTTTATGCTTCCGAAAAGGAATTCTGCCGGCCGGACGAGGCACCCGGCACATTGGTAACGGACGGGCACAAAACGCTGAAGGCGGCCCTGCACGACGGATACCTGCACTTGCGCGAACTGCAACTGGCCGGAAAAAAACGGATGAGCGCGGAACAATTCCTGAACGGCTTCCGCGCCGAACCGGACATGAGGGTGGAATAAACTTTGGAAAACTTTCTACCCGTAATATGCCGCTCTCTCATTACAGAAAGAGGCTATGCAGGCCATAAAAACATTTCACCGGATGTGACCCGGCGGCGACTTGACACAGCACGCCCCGGACACATCCGGTGAAACCTTTTCCAATCTCCTATGCCCGGGCTTATCTTAACTTCCACTGCCCGTCCCGGTACACAAAGAGCAATTGTATTTCTTCCGTATTGTTGTCGGCATAAGTGACATTCATATATGCCTGCGCCGCCTGCGCTTCCGGGTTGGTTTGCACCCGTGTGACAGAAATGTTCCGCACGGCGCCGTTCGCTTCCCGGTTCTCTGCGGCGTGCTGCTTGAGAAGGGTTTCCATCTGCCGCAGGTAGTCGGCCGTTTTTCCCTCACCCGATGCCATGTGGGCCACATACTCCGCATAATTACCCTGCAGATACAGTTCATATACCTTTATGACCTCCTCTCCGGTCAGGGGCGGGATGCTTTCTGCCGTAGCCTCGTCCTTCGCGCCTCCACATGCGAAGAGCAAGGTCAGACACAGACAGAAAGCCGCCGGCAGCAAATGTCGCATATCCACTACTTTTGTCTGACAAATATATTGATTGGCGTTCCGCAGAAGTCCCATCGTTCACGGATTTTGTTCTCCAGGAAACGCTTATACGGCTCCTTGACATACTGGGGCAGGTTGGCATAAAAGACAAATGAGGGAATCTGCGTATCCGGAAGCTGGGCGCAATACTTTATCTTGATGTATTTGCCCTTAATCGAAGGTGGCGGATAGGCTTCAATCAGCGGAAGCATCTCTTCGTTGAGTTTGGAAGTACTGATGCGTCTCTTCCGGTTCAGAAAGACTTCCTTGGCCGTTTCCAACACCTTGAATATGCGCTGCTTGGTCAGTGCCGAAGCAAAAACTATGGGGAAATCGGAGAACGGGGCCATGCGCTTGCGGATGGCAGCCTCGAAGAAAGAGATGACTTGCTGGCTCTTGTCTTCCACGGTGTCCCACTTGTTCACGACAACCACAAGGCTCTTGTTGTTTCGCTGGATAATCTGGACGATGTTCATGTCTTGTCCCTCGATGCCCCGCGTGGCGTCGATGAGCAAGATGCAGACATCCGAATTCTCTATGGCGCGTATGGAACGCATGACGGAATAGAATTCCAAGTCTTCGGTGACCTTGTTCTTCCGGCGTATGCCGGCAGTATCCACGATGTAGAAGTCAAAACCGAACTTATCGTATCTGGTCAGAATGCTGTCCCGCGTCGTACCGGCGATGTCCGTGACAATGTGCCGGTCCTCACCGATAAAGGCATTGATAAGGCTGCTCTTTCCCACATTGGGGCGGCCCACCACGGAGAAGCGCGGTATCATCTCGTCCATGCTGTCCGTTGCCTTTTCTTCTCCCAGGCGTTGTATTATTTCGTCCAGCAGGTCGCCCGTCCCGCTACCCGAGATGGCCGACACGCAATGCGGGTCACCAAGTCCCAGGGAGTAGAATTCGGCCGACGTATAACGGTCTTCATTGTTGTCAGTCTTGTTGGCACAAAGAATTACGGGTATTTTGGCGCGGCGCAATATGGCGGCCACTTCGGAATCCAGGTCGGTAACACCGTTCTTCACGTCCACCAGGAAGAGAATGACGTCCGCCTCTTCGGTGGCAAGCATGACCTGCTTGCGGATTTCCTCCTCAAAGATGTCATCAGAATTAACTATCCAGCCGCCGGTGTCCACAATGGAAAACTCACGCTTGCCCCACTCGCACTTTCCGTACTGACGGTCGCGGGTGGTTCCGGCTTCCTCGCTGACGATAGCCTGGCGCGTGCCGGTAAGTCTGTTGAAAAGAGTGGATTTACCCACGTTGGGGCGTCCTACTATCGCTACTAATTTTGACATAACTGTTGTATTCCTTATTAATGTAAGAGTTTATAACGCTGCCGCGGTTCCCGAGGGAAAAGTCCCGCCCTTGCCGTTCTCAGTCTTGTTTGTATCCGTATACTTCCAGCCGCTTGGCGGAATTTCTCCAGTCTTTGTCCACCTTTACGAAGATTTCCAAATAGATACTTTTGTCAAAGAACTTTTCAAGTGTCTTCCGCGCTTCCGTGGAAATCTTCTTCAGCGCGACTCCCTTATGGCCTATGATGATGCCCTTTTGGCTTTCGCGCTCTACATAAATGATGGAGCGGATGTGGATGCTGCTTTCCTTCTCCTTGAACTCTTCTACGGCGACCTCCACGGCATAGGGTATTTCCTTGGAGTAGTACAGCAGAATCTTCTCGCGGATGATTTCCGTCACAAAGAAGCGTGCGGGCTTGTCGGTCCACTGGTCCTTATCGAAATAAGGAGGGGAATCCGGCAGCAGCTCCTCGATACGCTTCAGAACCGTATCGACATTGAAGCGTGCAATGGCGGAAACAGGGAATATCTCGGCCCGGGGCATGAGTCTGTGCCATTCTTCCACCAGTTTCTCGAGTTCCTTTTGATTGGACAAGTCGATTTTATTGATGAGAATCAGCACGGGCACATCCATCTTGCCGACTTTCTCAAGGAAATCGCCGTTCTTGTCCGGTTTTTCCACCACGTCCGTCACATAAAGCAGCACGTCGGCATCCTGAAGTGCCGACTCCGAAAACGCCAACATGCTTTCCTGCAACTTGTAGTTGGGTTTCAGCACTCCGGGGGTATCGGAAAAGACTATCTGTGCCTGTTCCGAGTTGATGATTCCCATGATGCGATGGCGCGTGGTCTGCGCCTTGAACGTGGCAATGGATATTCGCTCGCCCACAAACAGGTTCATGAGCGTGGACTTCCCGACATTCGGGTTTCCGACAATGTTTACGAAACCGGCTTTATGCATATCCGAACTTTTAAGAGGTGAATTGAACAAAGAGCCGGGAAGAATCCGAAAGCGAAGCTGCCCGTAAAAGAATTCATTTACCCGGACATCTTTTCCTTCTTGCGACTTCTTCCCGGCTCTTGTTGTTCTGATTACCGATAATCCTTATTTTGTTCCGTCGTATCCCCACTTCAGATAGGCGGCGCCCCAGGTGAAGCCCGCACCGAATGCCGTAAGGATAAGGTTGTCTCCCTTCTTCAGTTGCTTTTCATAGTCCCAAAGGGCGAGAGGAAGCGTACCTGCCGACGTGTTGCCGTAGCGCTGGATGTTGAGCATCACCTTTTCCATGGGCAATTCCAGGCGGTGTGCGACCGCTTCGATGATGCGGACATTCGCCTGATGGGGGATAACCCATGCGATGTTGTTCTTGTCCAGTCCGTTCCGCTCGGCTATGAGTGCGCTGGCGTCGCTCATGTTTGTCACAGCAAACTTGAAGACGGTCTTTCCCTCCTGATGGAGGTAGTGCATCCTGTGGTCAATGGTGAAATAAGACGGGCCGCAAACCGAACCTCCGGCTTTCATGCAAAGGAAAGGCAGTCCCATTCCGTCCGTACGGAGGAAAGAGTCCTTCCATCCGTAGTCCTCGGTACTGGGCTCGACCATGACAGCGGCTGCACCGTCGCCGAAGATGGGACAAGTGGCCCGGTCGCTATAATCCACGATGCTTGACATCTTGTCTGCACCGCACACAATGATTTTCTTATAGCGTCCGCTCTGAATCATGCCGGCTGCGGCATCCATGGCGAACAGGAAACCACAACAAGCCGCCTGCATGTCTATGGCAAAGGCATTCTTCATGCCCAGACGTCCGATGACAATGGAAGAAGTGGAAGGGAAATGATAGTCGGGTGTGGTGGTAGCCACAATGAGGCAGTCCACTTCCTGGGCATCCGTGCCGGTTTTTTCCAGAAGCTGCTTGACAGCCTTGCGGGCCAGGTAGCTCGTGCCGAGTCCCTCTTCATTCAGAATTCTGCGCTCCTTGATTCCGATGCGCGTCATTATCCATTCGTCGTTCGTATCCACCATACGCGACAATTCCTCATTGTTCAGGACGTATTCGGGAACATATCCTCCGACGCCGGTTATTACAGCATTTATGTGTTCCATTATGTTTGTGTTGTTTAGAAGGCATCCCGCCTTTTGAAAAGCGAAGAGGAGAACGGCTAATCAGTGGTAGCGGTTCTCCCCGTCAATGAGTTTCACTCTGCAACTTCTTCTTTCACGATTGCCAATTTGCCACGATAGTATCCGCAAGTGGGGCATACCGTATGGTAGATGTGCCATGCGCCGCAGTTCGGGCAGATTGCCAATGTAGGAGCTACGGCCTTATCGTGAGTTCTACGCTTGAGAGTTCTCGTTTTCGATTGTCTTCTTTTAGGATGTGCCATTTTCTGTTATAACTTTAAGTGGTTAATTATTTTAATTTTCGGTCTCAAAACGCCGACGCAGGACGCAGCCCTTCCAGGCGGTGCAACATTTCGGCATTGCATTGTCCTTCCTCGTGCGTGCGTTGGATAGGTAATGACAGGACCACCTGTTCATAGATGTCCCAGGCCACGTCATAGACGTAAGTTCTGGGTTGCAACAGGCGTATGTCGTCATCGGAAGCCGCCTCGTCCGCCTCGGGGCGAATGGTCAGGGTGTCTTCGGTATCGACATCCACTTCCATATCGTCCAGACAACGGTCACATTGCACGCGGACCTTGCCTTCGGCATGTACACGAAGCTTGAATATCTCGCCGGCCACTTCAGAGGCTTTCAATGTCACATCTAATGTTCCACCCAAGATTTCATCTTGTTCCAATTCCTCGAAGAAGTCATCCGACAAAGTAATTTTCAGCGGTTTATCCTCACGGACAGCCGCTTTCATGTCTATATGCAGCGCTTCCATACTTGTCATAGCGGCTGCAAAGATAGTATTTTTTTACGAATCATGCTTATAAACAGCTTTTTTTTATACAGGACATAAATTAAAATACACATCGGCGCATATCACAAACACTAATTGGCATAGCCCCATTGCGTTACGTTGTAACATATTGTATATATGGAGCTATAGCATAAATCAATATTTTACCGGCGGTGTTTTCCAACTGCCAGACAAGCTGAGATTGTCCACACCCAGCAGCGGTAAGTTTACCGGGACGCTCACGATCACATTGCTTATCAATGCCCTGACCGCAGCACTCAATATACTGCCGAGAACCGGTATCCCGCCTAATATTCCGTCAAGATTGGCTATATCTGACAATTTCACCGATAGCGTCAGCGAATGGTTGCCGTCGGTCTGCTGTGTATAGGATTTCAGACCCAGACTCACAAAAGAATATTCAGACAGATAGCGGTAATTGGTTTCCATCGTTGCCTGAAGGGGATCGGTTATGTTCACGAAAGTGCCGTTCAGCAGCAGACTTCCATCAATGACATCATCGACCAGTAATCCTGAAACGAACCCGGGTTTGGCAACGTGGATTTCCCGAATATTGAACAATCCGTGAAATCCTCTGATAAGGATGTCTTTTTCGCTGTTGGTCGTTCCGGATGTTGCTGTAAAACCATAACGAAACCGATGGTCACCTGTATAAATGTCTGTTACATTTAAGTCTAAATCCACAGCCTTGGGGAAATCTCTGATAGTCACAAGCGCGTATGATGCGTCAGCCCCTCTCCATGGATTCAACAGGCTGCCCAATGCGCCCAATGCTCCGTCCTGGGTGGCATTCCCTGACAAAGTCAGCCCTATCTCATTGACAAGTTGCTGCAAAAATAAATTATATAAGGCATCCGTCACAGGCTGTACCAATGCGGCTGTCACTAAATTTACTGCTGCATCCAAACCGCCGACCACAGAATATGCCGCATTGCCGACAGCCCCCTTATCCATGGCTTTCTTCAGCAGGCCGGGGAGTACACCCTGCACGGTGGTCATGATTATGTTTTTATATCCGACCTGATTTACGATATTGTTCGTAAGCGAGTTTAATGCCGTTTGTGAGTCTACAAAGACACGGCGGAGATTAAGCATCGAAATTATGCGCTGCAACAATACCGACGGTTGCGGAATAACATCCGAAAAACGGATGTTGGCATAATAAAACTCCGAAGTATTCGTGAAATCAGCTCCCGGCAGATTGATGCGTGCATTGGCCCGTGAGGTTTTATAATTTGTCAATATATCGGCATATTCCGTTCCATTTGTTTTTTGTATGGGGAATTGGGTCTTGTCCATATTCGCAAGAAATACAGCCGAATATTCTCCTTTGGGCAGAGTGTCTCTCAGAGAACCGAGCGGCCATACCGGGGCAGCATCTGCGGGTCGCAAAACTATTTTCTCTTTCACATACTCGCCGGTAGACTTATATATGACATAGAGGATGCTTCTTACCCTGGAATCGGACCCTGAGACTGCCGCACGCGGACCTGAAAAGTCTTTCGGCGAAAATACGACCTCAAAATATCCCTCGGGTATATGCCCCAACGAATCATCCTTCGATGACAAGTCTTCATCCATGAAAGGCAATACCTGGCTCATATCCTCATTGTCACAACCGACAAAAAGGAATGAACAGGCCAACGTCATTATAGCCAGACAATTTATTCTCATTTTTATCAATATTGTTGAATGCCATCCCAAGCGTTGTCATCCAGATTAATATTGCCTGTCAATGTGAAACCCAGGTTGATGGCTGAATAGTCGCCTGTGATTTTCACCCAGTGGTTTGAATCAAAAGTTATCCTGTTGCCGGATGCAACACCCGCGCTGTCGGGTATCTTCACCGTATATCGTTCGATAAAGCCGCTCCCGTATGCCACATCAAGATAAAGCAGCGTGCTCCTCGCAGCAGTTGTCGGCAACATAAAAAGATTGAAATTCACCGTTCCCGAAACCGGAGTCCTTGTCCCGAGCGTTTTCAGGCTTCCGTCGCCTGCGGCCTGCCACATTAGAGGTGCGGCATCCGAAGCCCTTATGCCCGTCACCAACCGTTCGGCAACCAAGGTCATTGACTTTACATAGCCGGGGACATTGTTTACCTGCAGGCTCAGGCCGCTAACCAAGCGCACGAGGGTACCTTTCACATTGTTTATCTGCGAGGGCTTGAATGCCGTCCCCACAACCGTGGCATTCATATATCCTATACCGCTACACGAGAAAAACTCAGGGACAACAGCGACGTTGGTTGGCAGCAGGCATACATTTGCCAATGTGGCAGGTGTGGCGGCAGAAGTAATGCTGAATTTCCGCAAAACGTCATTCTGGTTCTTGAAATCATAGTCATTCTGGTTGTACCCTATTATTAGCAACCGATAAGTGGACAACGATGACAGGTTCGGTATGGTGGCTGTCGCAGGGAAAGCCCCGACATTCATCTGAAGTGCCGAACCGTATTCAGGCATGAAGTTGGCCGGGTCGTTCGACAGGGTTTCATTTGTCTTGCGGAAAGGGATAATCAGGATTCTATTCACAGACATTGCGGCATCACCCGGCGCACGCGTATGGCAACCGGTGTCCGTTATCGTCAGATGCACGGCAACCGATGTCTCAAACGGGAGCAGGTCCCGGCTGTCTTCAGCGGAGCATCCGCCGAAGACAGCCAAGACTGTTCCTATGAGTATCTTTATTAAACGGGAATCCATTTTCATATCAATTCCGCCTGCGGAGACAATTATTGAATGACAAGATTATGAATCACAGACCATGCCGGAGAGATGGTGATTACGATATTCTGGTCTGTCAGCAGGTCAATCGGGTTGTCATCGTCACCTGAATCGCCGGGAGTGCCGCCGTTCGTGCTACCCGACACGCCCTTGGTGCCCAGCGAATAGAAGTGGTTGGCAAGAATGTCGAACGTAGAGGCGTTCCCGCCGGCACTGTCTTTTACAGCCCATTCTTTTATGGCTGTACCGGCCGAATCATAAAGCCCGAGAGTCATTGTCACACCGCTGACCGGAATATAGAATGCCCCGCCCAATTGGGAATTGGCAACTTTGACCACACCTTGCGACGACAGGTCATTTCCCACATACACACCATTTTCAACTCTCTGTCCGGACAAATCGATGTTCATGACATTGTATGATGCCGGAGTAGTGTTGATGCCTGTACCTGTTGTCAGGTTCAGCTGCTGGTTGGAGTTGCTCACAGAAAGACGCAGATACCGGACCACCTGTCCGTTTAACTGCTGGGGCACATTCTTGAAGTAGCCGAGAATACCGGCGACCTTACGCGTCATCTCTATGCTGACGCGCGCGCCCTGGCTGGTGATTGTGGCATCGGCAGACCCCGAGAATATTTCCGTCTCCTGCCCCGTGCTCGTGACAGAGGCAAGCATGTCGCCATAGGTGGTGGTGGACGTCGGGACTGTCACATTCCACTGGTCGGTGGCATCGCGTCCCACGGCAAGGAATTTGTAAGTGCCTGCCGGAAGCTTGTCGTCATCGGGCACGGCAAAGCGCTTGAAGGTCGTGCCATCGCTCCAATCTGCCACCTGATACGTTTTCTGATACAGGTAAGAAGATGTCGCCGGATTGAACAGAAACGCATAGATACTGACCCTGGTGACGTGCTGGGTCGCTTCTTGGCTGTACAAGGAAGCACGGGATGTAGACAAATCGTTTACCGCTGAGATCTCGAAAGTCACTGCCCCGTCGCCGGGTACGGACGGAACATTGAAACCTTCCTCGTCCGAACATGCTGCGAAAATAAACATGCTCGCTGCAACTAAAAATGTCCATTTTTTCATAATCCGAAAGTTTTTAGTGAAACATTATTTTATGTATAAACGGTGTATCATCACCCAATGCTCATTAATGAACATCCGTACCTCATACATTCCGGCTTCATCATGGTAGTCAATCGCCACCGATGATATTTCATTGCGGCAGACCGAAAGGTCGATGTCCGGCAATTCCAGGAAAGGTTCGGATGTCGCCGGATTGCCTGTATGGAAACTCAGCCTCAGAACCGACGCCCCTGAGGCCGAAGGGGAAAGCAATGTCGTCGTGAAAGGTTGGAACGGCATCACCTTTTCCACATTCACGCTACCGGCATAGTTGAAATCCGCGTCTACCGAACGGCACACGCCCGATACGCTCATCTTTATCCATGACACATCGTCAGGAAATCCGGAACATGACAGCAACAACAAGCCTTTGGTCCGCTCCAGCGCAAGTTCCGTCGTCCGGTGTGCGCAATCAAGGCAGACGGTGCAGCTGCCGACGTAAATATCGGTATATTCCTGCCCGTCGGGATGCAATGCTCCAGCCGGATATCCACCGGTCAGATTCCCCCACACGGAAAGGACATATTCCCCCTCGGGAACGTCTCCAAAGGGAATGGTATATGTCCGGCCGTCGCCACTGACAGGCAGTACAGCAGATTCACTTACATGTTTGCCGGACATATCGCTTAAGACATAATAGACGGTTCCTGCAAAGTTGTGAAACGGCATATCCTTATCTTTGACCTCGACATGAGGGAAATTCTTTATGTTGTCATAATTGATATCTTTCACCGATACCTCCGCCGCATATCCGCGGACAGGACAATCCGAGTCGCCGTCGAAAATGCATGAGATGCTCTGTATGGACAATACAGCCAAGAATATGTAGCGTATGCAATGTGTAAACATATATCCAAGTAGATTATATATAACCTGCAATAGGTCTCGTGCCAAGTACATTCTGACATAGATACCTTTCTTTGATTTCACACCCTGATGAGTTACGATTTGCCAACCAGCTGACTTCATCGCATTTCTCAAATTTGCTTTTTCAGATAACGCTTTTGGTTAGGGCAAAAGTAGCAATAAGAATCAGAGGCCCATCAGACTTCCCCGTGTTTTTTATCGCAAAAAAGTTTTTTGGATTAACTGAATATATCTGTCCATTCGTTATCTCTTTTTCAGTTAATTACAGTCATCATTACTGAAATTTATACCTCAATCATACCCTCCGGATTGCCGTACGGCATCATACATCCTGTCCCGGGCAGTCCAGCGGCAACTCTGCGGTTTCCGTCCACCAGCTTCAACGCACATAAGGTATCCATCCTCGCCCCCATGCGCCACGACATAATTCACCGCCCTTTCCGCACTCCTTCGAATTCGGGGGACTAAGTCAAAAGAATGTCGGACAAAAGTATTGTAATCTCATGAATTTCAGTTACCTTTGTGGCTGGGAACCCAATGAATCAGAATATATTATGGTAAAGATAACGGTGCAAGACACACAGATAACAGTTCTTCGATGGGAAGAACAAGACTACATATCTCTTACCGACATGGCTTCCGCCAAAGAGGGCGACAGCCGCTCGGCAGATGTCATTAAGAATTGGATAAGGGGGCGTTACACTATTGAAATTCTCGGCACATGGGAAATCATCCACAATCCCAATTTCAAAGTGGTCGAATTCGACCACTTTAGAAGAAGTGCGGGTTTGCCGTCCTTCGTACTTAGTGCTTCTGAATGGATTGAACGTACAGGTGCGATAGGTCTTGTCGTGAGAAAAGGCCGTTACGGAGGTACGTATGCTCATAAGGACATCGCCTTTGAGTTTGGGTCGGCAATCAGTGTTCCCTTCAAACTCTATCTGATTGAAGAGTTCCAGCGCCTGAAAGCCGAAGAGCAGGCGCAACTCGGCTGGTCGGCCAAGCGCGAACTCTCGAAGATAAAACTACCGCATACACACCGATGCCATCAGGCAGAACCTCATCCCTGCGGAGGTCACGCAGGCACAGGCAAGCATCATCTATGCCAACGAGGCTGACGTGCTTAACGTGGCGATGTTCGGCATGACGGCCAAGCAATGGCGCGAAACCAATCCCGACCTGAAAGGCAACATCCGCGACTACGCCACCATCAACGAACTTATCTGTCTGTCAAACATGGAAAACCTCAATGCGGTTTTCATCGGGCAGGGCATGCCGCAGGGCGAACGCCTTGTGGAGCTGAACCGGGTAGCCATTCATCAGATGAGCGTGTTGGAAAGCGGCGATAACGATAGAAAATTGCTGAAATGAGAATAATTAAGAACATTGTAGGTATATGAACAGATTCAGTAATAAAGTCGTAGAAGAACTTGATTTCTATGTCTATGCGTTAATTGACCCTCGTGACAACAAAATCTTTTACATTGGAAAAGGGTGTGGAAATAGGGTGTTTCAGCATTGCGAAGCTGCGCTTCAGGAAAATTATGAATCACTGAAACTAAATTTGATTCGTGATATTATCACTTCCGGCGCAAAGGTCGAGCACTACATACTTCGGCATAAGCTATTAGAAAGAGAGGCTTTTCAAATAGAGTCTGTTCTCATTGACTTCCTTACATATCCGAAGTTCAATACGGAACGAGTACTGACTAATATAGTGAGTGGACATCATCAATGGGATGAAGGTATTAAGACGGTTGATGAAATCAGTGCTATTTATGACTGTGATAAAATCAAGATAAATCCCAATGAACAACTGCTGTTGGTTAGTTTGAATAAAAGTTTTGACGATGCAAAAGCTCAAGGTGTATATTGACGAACCGACATGTATGAGAAAGTCCGTAAATACTGGGGAGTGGCAAAGTATAATGCAGGTAAAATAGATTACATACTTGGAGTATATCACGGAATCGTACGAGCTGTTCTCAAAGTCGAAGGTTATGACTGGACGCTTTATGATGAAGAAAGCAAAAAGCATTTCAAAAAAGAAAAATGCCGCTTTTATGGAACTTTGGTTACCGATTCTCCGTATCTCAACATGGATGTAAGCGATTACCCTTTTGGAAGTGGAGGGGCATTCAGATATATCTAAACACATTGTTATTTTCGATAATGTAATTTGAATTGTATGGAAAAGGTCTTTATTATCAGATGGTATGGCCCATTGCAACGCCAAGAAGTCAGGAACTGTGAAAAATCTCTGAAATCCGCATTTAATTTCTACATGATAGGCAGTAATGTATACCCCAAAAGGAAAACGTATTATTATATAGGTAAGGCTGAAAGAAAGTTATTGTCAGATAGATTAAATGATAGGAACGACCATATTAATGATTTTTCTAAAATTGGTGAAATATGGATAGGAACAATCGTCAATAAAAGAGCCACACATAAAGATGTCATGCTCGTAGAAAAGATGCTTACATCTTATTTTGCCGCCGAAGGAAATTTGCTGAATGCCATAAACAAGAAGTTACCAGAGGAAAGTGTGTATCTGATAAATGAATGGATTCACCATAAACGTAATTCAGAGTGTTTGCGACTTCCCAAAACTTCCATAGGGAATATGATGCCGGATGTTATAATTTACAAGAAAGACAATTATTCGGACGAATATAAATTGTTTATTTCAAACAAGTTGAAAATCACAGAATAATTTGGCATAACGCCTGAAACCCGATGAATCAGAATATATGGAGAAGATACCCTTCTGTTTAATTATATCGAATTCGCCACAATTAGAAACCAATTTGGACTCAACAGTTTCAAGGTGATAGGAGGCTGCTGAAATGAGAAACACTAAAGATAAAGATATGAAACTGAACAGTAAAAGATTTTGGATATTTGAAGCGGCCGCAGTACTTGTGTCGTTTGCATCGGCTTTCGTCTTCGCGTTGTTGTTTCAAATGTCGAATATCTATGCCACGTGGATGAATACACCGAAAGACGTGACTTTTGTTGCATTGTGTTCATCGGCCGTGTTTTCTATCGCAAGTCCGATATCCTGGAGGATATGGAATGGAGATAAATGGTGGAAATTAAGTCTGTGGCTCTTTACTGCAATCGTAATTTTTGCCATATTCACCGTTACTTTGATGACTTTTATCAATTGGGGAGGCATTATAGCATTTATATTCTTTGTTGGCATAGTTCTTCCGCTTATTCCAAACCTATTGACAATGGTCGCTCTGGGGCTTGTTGGCAAGTGGCTGACGAACGATAAAAAAATAAAGAAATGAACATCTGTATTAAAACCATCATGGTCTTGGCGAGTATTGTCATAAGCAACCTGACGGTATTCGCACAAGCAAAGGATTTCGAACATCACGCATATCTCGCAGGCGACACTCTGAAATGCTCTGCGGCGGAAGCATCAGGCTATAATGACTTTCACGGCTGTAAAATATCAGACATCTACAATATCGTTGATACCTGTTATATTGAAACCGGCGATGAAAGGAATACCGCCGCCTATCATCTCGCCATCTTGTCGCCCGACTGTTTAGACGGGGGATGGGATTCGTATGGCGACAGGGTATTATTGATTAAGAAAGGAAACGATACTTTTATTTACGACAATGTAATCTCAAATGAAATATTTGATGACGCACCATGCGAAAGGTTCCTTATTCCTTCTGAAGATAATGACTATGGAACTTTTAACCGGCCTTGCGATTTTGAGCTTGAGTTTATTGGCGGTCAAGGCTATAGAATTATGTGGAACATCGGCATCCGTATATTGGATAATAAATTGTATGTCGCGGGATTGAGGATATGGGAAAGCGTTTCAAGTCTTACATATACCAAGAACATAGTCTTTGAATATGACGAGAGAGAGTTCCCGCTCGAAATGTTTGAGCGGTCAATGATTGATACGGTAAGGAATGACAAGAATCCGGTGTACGGGCTGCACGATTAGCATATCACCTTATTTTCTCTCTAACCCCCAACATTAAGAGTGTTTTAAGGTGCCCCGAAATTGTCTTATAAGAGAATTTTAATTGTCCTATAAGACATTTTGAATTGTCTTATAAGAGTCGAAAAATTGTCTTATAAGACAATTTTTAGGGTCATATTACGATTGATTACCAATATATTACGATCGTCAATCATGTATACCGGACTCGGTAATCGGACAATGCAGTTCCTCATCTGCCGTCAGGCGGCCGGACAATACTTTTTATACAAAGACACCCCAAGCAATAAGGGGATGATGCTAAAGCCCCACGATATGCACGAGATCATGAAAAAAGCCAAGCCCCAGAATCCGTCGTGTATCCTGACTTCGACCCACAGGAAAGACAGGATGACAACTATCGGACATACTATTATCCAACATACAAAGGCACTTGCCGTCCAACCATTGCCTTGCATTTCGCGATATGAAAGCAATCCTCCTGCCAAATAGGCAATCTCCCAAACAAAGAACAGCTCCAAATCTTTAGAACTTGGAATTCCAAAATCAGGCATCTGCATTACAAAAACGCCCATCATAACGGGCATAAGGGCCATCATGCCCTCCCATATCCAACATCGTTTATACGTCGGTTTCATAAATCGTTAGCATAAATGTATGAATCAACATTGAAAAATCAGCGAAATGAGATATGCTCAATCACGCCACAAGGGTTCATTCTGCCATTGTGGTGGGAATCCCATGGCTCTATTATCAACCGTCGAATATGTTGTGAGCAAATTTTGCAACCTATGTGTGAAATCGTTCTTGTCGCTTATCCGGTCAAGAAAATACTTTATTATGCATAGGTTGAAATAGAAACGCCTTGTTGTCGGCACTGATGTAATCCAAGGCAAGGTCATCCTGCGTGGCTCTACTGGTGGTATCGCATTCTCCTTGTTCCACACACGGGCGTGGTGGCAGCAGGCATTTCTTGTCAGAATAATTATTGTCAGCCATGAACTGAACACAGGAACTGTCAATGAAAAATGCGCGGCAATCTTCTTGCGGAGCGCATTGTCAGCCATGTTGTTATAGATATGATTCAATACCCCCATTGGCAATATCTCAACAAGCATCCATGCAGGAGGATACGGATTGCTGTATTTATACTTGAAATGTACTATAAACTCTTCGCGGCTTCCGTCCAGTTCTTTGTCAATGATAGCCACAGTCTTCAGAAACCGGTCTTGGTTTCTATAGGTTGCAGCGTCGGTCATCCAAAACTTATTGCCTGTTTCTTTGGCAACAATATTTGCCAAAGCGCTTCTTATGGCCACTTCTATCTCTGCAATTTCGCTGAAGATCATAGAGCGAAGACTTTGGTCAAAACGGTAAAGGAACAAGGCTGTCTCAAACTTACTTTGAGGTTTGAATATTTGCGCAGCCTTTGGATTTACCAAGAATGGATATAAGTAAGCACTGAAACGGTAATAGCCTATATTCATCAAATCTTTGATTGCAGACGTGATGTCCTCAATTATCAACCCTCTGTCTTGTAACAGCTTGACAATTTGAGACGGAGAATTATAATTCTTGTGAAATGCTATTGCCATACGTATAAAAATAAAACGTCCCCCGATTTGAGCATTGTGAAGAGGCTTGGGGGAACTAATGCTGCAAAATTACGATATTTATTTGAAAGCGCAAAATTTGTGAGTATGTTTTCTGTTTGCCGCGAACAGAAAGGCATTATTCGGAGACGGGATGTGCCGTTCCCAACCGTTCGTTCAGCAGGCTGCAAATATCTTTTCCTTTCATGGTCAGATTGTCGGCAGGGATGCTTTCTATCGCTCCGACCGCATTGAGGTTGAAGTGCATCACTCTTTGTTTGAGAGCGGACGATTCCTCGAACTTGTTTATAAATGGCATTGCCTTGTAATCGATGGCAATCTGCTTGGTGCTGAAGACATCTATTAGGCGGAAACGCTCCACATCCGTGAAACTGACGGTATAATAGGCCGCCTTGCGTTGCACGTACATTTCCAGTCTGTCGCCATGTATTATCAGCAGCGGGGTGCGGCGAATCCTGTTGCATAGCGTAAGGATGATGACGAACAATCCACCGCCACCGAAGAATATGACACTCAGCCATCCGCCCAGCACTTTCGTCACCATGTTGCATCCCTCGTCTCTGATAATAAAATATCCGCACACCGCAAAGACCATACACAAGCCGCCCAGCAGTATGTTCTTCCACAGGCTTTGGTAGATTCTTATTTCCACTTCATTCGTTTGTTTATTGATTACGAAATACCTATCATAACGGGCATAAGAGCCATCATGTCCTTCCATATCCAAAATCGTTTATACGTCGGTTTCATCGCTTTGTCGTTCTGCCTCTGCCTTCTTCTTATCCCCGACATTCTTATCAAAAAGGTGGTAGCCGAAGAAAGCCAAAGCCAGTGAAGGTAAAAAAGTCACGACTGCAATCACAGAAATGAAATTGAGGAATATAGAAATATCCAAAAGTAAATCATTAAAGACAGTAGCATGATTTATCATCGCACCTATCCATAAGCATACGGATATTATCAAAAGGAATACGGCTTCATAGATAAGTCCGAAAACGAGCCAGTGCCTCCCCTTTGCAATAGGCCATGTCGCCAAACCGCTTATGCAACACAAGCCTACAACTGATAGCTGAAATTCCACTACTGAGGATTTACCCCACACCCCATATCCGAGAAGCATCAGCCCTATGGCATACAAAACGGTAAATGCCTCGAATATCCAAAATCGTTTATCCGTCGGTTTCATCTCTTCGCACTGTTTTTTTCATAAGCAAAAGAATAGGAATATGGCCAATATCAAGTTGTTTTCTGATGAATAGGCTGAGGTCCGTGACACAAGTCTCCTTCCGTCTGCGTCTTGTCTACGGAGGTGATTATCCACCATGTATGGGATACAAAGATATGGCAGAAAAAGCAAGGAAACAGCCGGCCTGTAAGCCGGGTTCTGTACATTGCGGGGCAATGTGTCTGCCATTTATCCAGACTTGCCGTCACCGACAAGCTCTATCGTCCTACCCTCCGATGCGCTGCGCTCGGGCGGGCCGCCCTCAAGCACCGGTTTACATGGACTTTCAACTCCCGACGTGCACGGCCTGACGTGTCACCACGCAGCCGGTGGTCTCTTACACCGCCTTCTCACCCTTACCGTCACGAAGACGGCGGTTATTTTCTTCTGCATCTGTTCGCCCTCGCGGACGACTTCTCATTAGGAAGCGGGATGCCCTGTGTTGCCCGGACTTTCCTCTTGCGGCATTCTGCACACAAGCGGCAGACCGTCCGGCTGTTTCTTTGCGCCGCAAAGGTACAAGTTTTTCATCATTCCCGACAGAACTATTCCATAAAAACGTATCTTTGCGGAGAAAATGAGGTTTCACGTTTTGCCCTTCGGGGTAGGACTTCACAGATGCCGGCATTGAAATATGAAAATACGCATACCTGTTCACAAACGATTATACCGGGCAACCGCGATATGGACTTTGTTGTTGTGTTCCGCCCTGCCTACCGGGGCGCAATATACGGAAATCCATGACAGCCGCATTGCGACGGTGCGCATGTCCGCCGCGGAAAAGACGGGCGGGCTTCCGGTGCTCCGGTACGGGCAGAGAGACCTGCTTGAAATCTCTTTTGACGACTTGAGCCACGAATACAGGCGTTTCACTTATAAGGTGGAGCACGTCGATGCCGACTTCAAGCCGGAAGAGGGACTGTTTGAGAGTGACTACGTGCAGGCCGTGGGCGAAGACGAGGTCATCACGGACTACGCACAGAGCATGAACACCTCTGTCCTCTACACACACTACTCCTTTACGTTGCCCAACGCGCAGGTCCGCCCGCTGTTGTCGGGCAATTACAGACTGACCGTGTTCGGCGAGGACGAGGAAGGAGACCCCACCCCGGTGTGGCACGGTTTCTTCTACGTGGCGGAAAATGCGGTCGGCATTCTGGCGGAGGGTACGACCGATACGGAAGTGGACCGGAACGACAGTCATCAGCAGTTGTCGCTGGAGGTGAATTTCAATGCGCTCGCTCCGCGGGCGGCGGCCGAAGAACTGAAAGTGATTGTCCTGCAGAACAACAGATGGGACAACGCCATCCGTGCGCCGAAGCCTACGGGACAGACCGGAACGTCCCTGTTGTGGAAACATTCGCGCGAACTTATTTTCAAGGCAGGCAATGAATATCGGAAGTTCGAGATGCCTTCGACACGGTATCCCGGTATGCACATCGACCGGATGCAATACTACGAGCCTTTTTATCACGCGAGACTGGTGACCGACACTCCACGTAAAAATTATTTGTTCGACGAGGACCAGAACGGACGCTTCGTCCCCATTGCCGATTTCGGGGGCGACTCCGACACGGAAGCGGACTACGTCTACGTGCATTTTGCATTAGAGACGGAGGAAATGCCGGGAACCGACCTGTATGTCAATGGGGACTGGACTTACGACCGCCTGACCCCGGACTACCGCATGGCCTATAACGGTCAGTCGGGGGCATACGAAATCTCGTTGCTCCTGAAACAGGGTTATTACTCCTATCAATACTTGGCCGGACCGCATGGCAGACGGACAGGAATAACTTCCGCCGAAGGCAACTTCTGGCAAACCGAGAACGAATACACCATATTGGTTTATTATCGGCCGGCCGGTTCACGGTACGACCGGCTTGTGGGATGGCGGACCGCATCGTACCGCCCCAGATAACGATTTTCTAAAATATCAGAACACATGAACATAGTCTTTTTGGACAGCCTTACATTGAATCCCGGCGACCTGGACTGGAACGTATTCTGGTCTCTGGGCCATTTCACGGCCTACGACAGGACAGAGCCCGGTCACGTCATCGACCGGGCCAAGGATGCCGACATCGTCATCACCAACAAGACGCCCTTGCGGCAGGAACACTTCGACGCACTCCCGCGGTTACGGCTGGTATGCGTGGCCGCCACGGGCTTTGACGTCGTAGACACGAAAGCGGCCCGCGCGCACGGCATCCCTGTATGCAATTGTGCCGGGTACGGGACCAAGGCCGTGGCGCAGATGGTCGTGGCCCTGCTGCTCGAAGTGACCAACAGGGTCGGCCATTACGCGGCGGCCAACCGCGAAGGCTTCTGGAGCAACGCACAGGACTTCTGCTGCTGGAACGACCCCCTGACGGAACTCGACGGAAAAAGACTTGCGGTCATCGGGTTCGGCAACATCGGAAAAGCGGTGACCGACATGTTGCGGCCTTTCGGCATGGAACTCTTTGCCGTCACGTCGAAACGTAAAGAAGAATTGCCGGAGGACGTTCGCAAAATGGACGCGGAAGAAGCGTTCACCCGGTGTGACGTCGTCAGCCTGAACTGTCCGCTTACGCAAGAGAACAAACGCTTTGTCAATGAAGCCTTGTTGGCAAAGGCAAATCCCGGACTGATACTCATAAACACCGCCCGCGGAAAACTGATTGACGACCTGGCCGTCGCCAAAGCATTGCACGAGGGAAGACTGAAGGCCTACTGCTGCGATGTCCTGTCGCAAGAGCCGCCGGCCAAGGACCACCCCCTGCTTTCCGCCCCGCGCGCATTTGTCACCCCACACATAGCATGGGCTACCCGCGAGGCCAGGCTGCGCATCCTGACCATCATCGTCCGTAACATAGAGGCGTTCCTGCAGGGACAGCCGCAAAATGTAGTCAATCCCTAAACTTCACTTCACAACAGACATGACCATTCCTGACATAACCTTGGTTCAAGTATTCGACTTCGTCGGAACATTGGCTTTTGCCATATCCGGCATCCGATTGGCCTCCGCAAAGAAATTCGACCTGTTCGGTGCGTACGTCGTAGGCGTGACGACAGCCATCGGCGGCGGTACGATGCGCGACATCATGCTGGGGCAATCTCCCTTTTGGATGACCAATTCTTTCTATCTAATCTGTTCTGCCATCGCTTTGATCTGGGTCATCGCCTTCCGGAAGCTGCTTGTGCGGCAGAACAACACCTGGTTCCTTTTCGACACCATAGGCTTGGCCCTGTTTACGGTAACCGGCATCGAAAAAACCTTGGCGGCAACGACACAAACCGGCGAACACTTCCCCTTTTGGGTGGCCATCATCATGGGAACCATAACAGGCGCCGGCGGAGGTGTGCTGAGAGATGTGTTCATCAACGAGGAACCGCTGATTTTCCGCAAGGAGATTTACGCTTTGGCGTGTGTCATCGGCGGCATAGCCTATTATATAGGTCGCATCACCGACCTCCCGTCTGTATTGTGCAGCATTATCTGCGGAGTAGTTGTCGTCCTCATGCGGCTTCTGGCCGTCAAGTACCGTCTGCACCTGCCGGCCATCAAGGGAGACGAGTGAGTCGGATTCCTGTCGGGCTTTTGGCATATCCGGGTTGCGCGTCAGACCGACGCACGACCCGGATTCGCATTATTTAACAACTCTAATTCATTTATTTAGCACTTACAAGGCCACCCGTTCTCGAAAAAAAACGTACATTTGCCGCAAATTGTACTTACATCTCATGAAAGCACGCATCCTTTATTCCTGCATACTTACTCTTATCGTGGTCTTACTGATACCGGCACCTGCATTGGCGCGCAAAAAGAACAAGCGCGGGAAGTTTGCCGACGAGACTTCCTACGTGATTGAGCCGGACCGGATGGCATCCAAGGCCGTTCAGGAGAAGCACATGGCACGCGCGGCGGCCATGCATACGACTTCACACAGCAACATCAATTCACGATACAAGGAAGGTATAGACGTGTCCCACTATCAGGGACGCATCGACTGGGATCAGGTGGCCGGAAGCTCCAGAATATCCTATGCTTATCTGAAAGCCACGGAAGGGGCAAACTTCATTGATGACACTTATGAACGAAACCTTCGGGAGGCGCGCCGCGTGGGATTGAGTGTAGGCAGTTACCACTTCTACCGGCCCAATGTCAGCCCGGAGGAGCAACTGAGCAACATGACCTACTACGTGAAAGCCGAAGAGCAGGACCTTGTACCGCTCATCGACATCGAAAGCCGCGGCCGCGTGTCCGAACAACAGTTCGTCGAAGACCTGAGAAAGTTCGTGCGGTTGGTAGAAAAGCACTACGGAAAAAAACCGCTGTTATACTCGTACCAGAACTTCTACAACAAACACCTGAGCGGCGAGTTCCCGGGCTATCACTGGATGATAGCCAAATATCAAAGCGAGCGTCCGATACTTAATGACGACAAAGAGTATCTCATGTGGCAATACACATCCACCGGAAGCATTCCCGGCATCAAGGGAAACGTGGACCGCAGCCGAATCATGAACAACCATTCGTTGCACCTGCTTCAACTTTGAGAAATCCCCGGCCTTACGGACGCTATATATTATTTAAGGAGTAACTCCTCCGCCATCTTACGCGCCTCACGCCTAGCAGGCTTTCCCGTTTCCGTAAGCGGCAATGACAATACCTTGAGAAAATGTTTGGGTAACTCATATCTTGAGAGCACGGACATGCAGCGTTCCGCGACATAGGCGGCGGATACTTCTCCTTCGTACAGAAGAACCATAGCCTGACCGTATTTCTCATCCGCGACAGCAGTCAGTTGGAAAGCGAAACCCATATCCGACAACTTACTTTCTATACTTTCCAGTTGGAATTTCAGCCCGCCGGAACACACTACATTATCGGCCCGCCCCAATATACGGAATGACCCGTCAGGCAGGATGTCCGCATAGTCATTCGTAAGCAGCACCTCGTCGCATGTATCCGGCACATTGATAATCAGACGTCCGTCATCCGACAACGAGACGGCCACACCGGGCAACGGAGTATAGCAGTCTTTCGCATCAGCCCCGTTCAAACGGCACATGGCAATATGCGACAACGTTTCCGTCATGCCGTACGTACTCCACACATGATTGGGAAAATCCCGCAACGCCCGTTTCAGTTTCTCCGAAACGGCCCCGCCGCCAATTATCAGATGCTTCACCTTACGCAACAGGTATCTCTCGCGGGGCACCTGCAATGTCTCAAACACCTGCATGGGCGTCATCGCCACAAAATCAGGCGCAAAAGTCAAACGGGCAAAAGGATGCGACGAAGGAGGAACGGCATACAGGCGGAAACCACAGACCAACGAACGCACAGCCATCATCTTGCCGGCAATATATTCCAGCGGCATACACAGCAATGCCGTATGCCCTGCCTCCAGCCCCAGGAAACGGCAGGTTCTTTCGGCACTCGCTTTCATCTTCCGCTTACTCACTTCCATTTGTTTGGGCTTTCCCGTCGAACCGGATGTCTTTACCGGCATCGTCGGTGACGGTGAACGCCACTCTTCCTCAAAGCGACGCAGCGCAGCCCGGAACTCTCTTTCATCTTTCCTGCCCATCCACATCTTTTCCCCTTCCAAAGACAAACGGCAGCCCTGGAAATTATCCACAAAGAGCTGTCCCGTGCCCAGGCCTTGGGGCATATCGGCATCCATGTGCGGTCCATTACCGTGCAGGTCCGGGGTATCGGCGGCAAGGTGCGTCTCCGTACCGTCCTGCATAAAGGTGGAAGCCCATTGGGCCAAGGCATTCAGCCCCACATTGCTTTCCAGCGCACTCGTGACCCAGTAACGGATGCCCAACCTGTCGGCCTCGCGCATCCACTCCTCCGCTCCCGATAGCCCGCCATGCAGGCTCGGCTTCAGTATGATGTATTGCGGCCGGACCGTCTCCAGCATCCGCCTCTTCTCCTGCGGCTCGTTTATCCCTATCAGTTCCTCGTCAAGCGCTATCGGCAGCGGAGTGACGCGACAAAGGCGCGACATCTCCTCCCACTGCCCGGCACGGATGGGTTGCTCTATGCTGTGAATGTCAAATTCGGAGAGTCTTTGCAGCCTGTCACGGGCCTCTTCAGCCGAAAACGCGCCATTGGCGTCCACACGCAGGGTTACGTCTTCCGCAGTGAAGCGTTGGCGGAGTTTTCTTATCAAATCCAGTTCATGGTCGAAATCTATCGCTCCGATTTTCAGTTTTACGCAACCGAAACCGCCTTCCAGTTTTTCCTCCATGCGGCGCAGCATCTCGTCATGGCTGCCCATCCATACCAGTCCGTTGATGGTGATGCCCTGCTCCCCGCGTGTGAACGGCGTATCATACAGACAGGTATAGTCTCCGCGCAATGAAGCTTTGGCGGAAAGCACTGCCGTTTCCATTCCAAACAGCATGGAAGGATATGGCCGCAGAAGCTCGGCATCGAAAGTGCCTTCCCGCTCCAGCCGGGCGCAGAATTCCCTGAGCACTGCCTCATATTCCGGTACGTAGTCGCAGCTCAGGTCCGGCAAAGGAGCACACTCCCCTATCCCCGACAAGGGACGTGAAGCGTCGGTCGAGGTAATGACCACATACCATACGCGCCGTTGCGTGTATACTCCGCGCGAGGTCCCCGCCGGCCGTTTGAAATGGAACAGGCGCGGGACCACGCGCACCCGGATGTCTTTCAGCATGGTTCTTGATGGTTCTAAGTAAACGTATGTCTGTTATGGCAGTTTCGGGAACTTCTTGAAGTCCGGCTTCCGCTTTTCCAGGAAAGCCTTTCCGCCTTCCTGTGCCTCGTCCAGCATATAATACAACATGGTGGCGTCGCCTGCCAATTCCTGAATGCCGGCCTGTCCGTCCAGTTCGGCATTCAGCCCGGCCTTTATCATGCGCAAGGCCAAAGGGGAATGCTCCATCATCTTTTCGGCCCATGCCACCACTTCGTCTTCCAGCCGCTCAAACGGGACTACCTTATTGACCATTCCCATTTCCTCGGCTTCCCGGGCGGAATACTGCCGGCACAGGAACCATATTTCGCGGGCCTTCTTCTGACCGACTATCCGGGCCAGATAGGACGCGCCGAAGCCTGCGTCGAACGAGCCTACCTTCGGTCCGGTCTGCCCGAATATCGCGTTTTCCGAAGCTATGGTCAGGTCGCACATCAGGTGCAGCACGTGCCCGCCACCTATGGCATAGCCGTTCACCATCGCTATGACCGGTTTCGGCAACGACCGTATCTGCTTCTGCACGTCGAGCACATTCAGGCGGGGCACACCGTCTCCGCCGACATAACCGCCGCGGCCTTTCACATTCATATCCCCTCCGGAGCAGAACGCCTTGTCTCCCGCCCCCGTGAGCACGACAACGCAGATGTCATTGGCCTCGCGGCAATAGCGGAAAGCGTCACTGATTTCGGAAACGGTCAGCGGCGTGAACGCATTACGGTAGCGCGGCCGGTTAATCGTTATTCTGGCTATACCTTCATACTCATCAAAAAGTATCTCTTCGTAGTCCTTGATTTTGTGCCAGGCTCTTTGCATAATCTATATCTGTTTTATTGGTAAAAAGTATTCAACAATATGCGGTCCTCCTCGTTGTCGTCCTGACGGGTAAACACCTCCATCAGCACAGGCCGCTCGTGGCTGCGGTCCAGCCACTCCTCGACGGCCGTATCCCAGTCCTCATAATTGCGGACAGGCAGGTAATGCAGGCCGAAAGCGGCTGCGATGCCCTCCGCCGTGTCCGAATGCTCCGCAGCTATATAGGTGTCGCGGGCCACTGTTGCGGAAAGACCGGGCAAGCGTCTGAAAATCTGCCCTCCCCCGTTGTTGAACAACAATATCCGCAGGTTGCCCCGCAGTCTCCTGTTCCAAAGCGCGTTTTGGTCGTAGAAAAAACTCAGGTCGCCTATCATCACCAGCGAGAGGCCGTCATCTGCCAGAGAATAGCCTGCGGCCGCCGACAGCGTCCCCTCGATGCCGTTCACGCCACGGTTGCAAAAAATCGGGCACACGCCTCCGTCGAAGAAGTAAGTGGCATTCCGGATGACGGAACTGTTGCCAAAATGCAACGCCCCCACTTCACGCAGGCACAGCCGCCGCGACAAGCGCTGCATGACACCCACATCGGAAAAGTGTCCCGGCACGAAACCGTCCGCACAGGCGCGGCGGCTCTCCATTCCCGCGCGGGCAGCCATGACGGCCGGGTGCGCGGGCAGCCGTTCCGCCAGTTCCGGCAATACTCTCTCGGGGTCGGCCCGCACGACACTGTGCAAATGGCCGAAGGTGTCGGGGAAATCATTGTCGGATGCTATGCGGATGACGCGGCAGTCCCTGTTTTTCCGCAACAACTGCCTGATTCGCTTGTTCACCATATTGCCTCCGATCTGCACCACGACGTCGGGGGCAAATTCCCCCGGGCCGTTTTCAATCAGACAGGTTCTCCAGCAGCCCGGGCTGTTGGCAAGAATTTCGGGAAGTACCAGCAGACACCCTTTTTCCTCAATGCGTGACAAGCCCGCCGGGGCCATGGGTTCATACTGGCCGGCCAGCAAGACGGGAAACCGGGCCGTGCGGAGCATCTCCGTCAGTTCTTCGGGAAAAGCCGCATTTTCCGGACGGCAGAACTCCCTGACGACACGCACTTCCGGCAAGGCGGTAGTGGTAAAAGAGAACAACGGTTCGGAAACCGGCACATTGATATGCACAGGCCGGCCTCCCTCGTGCGCCAATGAGAGCAACGCCTCGTTTATCGTCCGGTTGCAAAACCAGCCGTCGTCGCCGGCCGCCGGTTCGTCCGCAGAAAAGGTTTTCGCATAGGGCTCCAGCGCCCCGACCTGCGGAAGCGTCTGCCCGTCAAGCTGGCCGACCCACTTGGCCGGCCGGTCGGCCGAAATGACCAGAAGGGGAATGTGACGGTAAAAGGCCTCGGCCACGGCCGGCAGCGCATTCAGCAGGGCCGAACCGGAAGTAACGCACACAGCCACCGGCCTGTGAACGGCCAGACTGATGCCAAGCGCGACAAATCCCGCGCTCCGCTCGTCCGTGACGGGACATACATTGAAAAAGCCTTTGCCCGCACGCTCGGACACCTCGCCGGACACGGGCCGCTCCGTTCCGGCCACGACAAAGTTATGCACCAGCACGCCGTTGCGCGAGCCGGGACAGACCACCACGTCCTCAATGCCGTGTGAGAGCATCAGGGCGGTCAGTTCATTTACGTTGGTTTTATCACAATACATCCTACGCACGCTTTTTTCCGAACAATTCCAACATGGGCTGCAACTTGCGGCACGTTTCCACCCATTCCTCCTCCTCGTCGCTCGACTCCAGCAATCCGCCGCCGGCATACAGCAGCGCACCGCCGGGCTGCAGCTCCATGCACCGCAGGGAGACATACAGGTGTGTGCCCCCGTCCATGCCTATCATACCGCTGAATCCGGCATAATAGCGTCGTCCGTCCGGCTCCGCCTCGTCTATGAGCCGGCGGGCGGCATCCAGCGGAACGCCACATACGGCCGGTGTCGGATGCAGGCGGTCCAGTATGTCGGCACAATGCACCCCGTCTTTCGGCACGAACCTGAAATCGGTCCGCAGATGCACCAAATCGCCTGCACGGCAGGGATAGGCCTCCGAAATGTCCGTCTCTTTCACGACATCACGCAGCCGGTTTTGAATGAAAGCGGAGACGTATCTTTGTTCTTCCTTGTTCTTCGTGTTCCATGCCGCCGGGTCACTGCCTTCGGCGGCGGTCATCGTCCCGGCCAGGGCCATCGTCGTCCACGAACTGCCGTCGAACGACAGAAGGGTCTCGGGCGTGGCCACTAGCCAGCATCCCGTCCGGCGGGTCCACCACAGGGAGACATAACAATGAGGGTTCTGGCGGCAGGCTTCCCGGAACAATAATACGGGATTGACCGAAGCGTTTTCCGGGAAACCGACTTTCAGCCGCCGTGAGCAGACTACCTTGCGCACAAGTCCGCGGCACAGGGCTTCATGGCAGACGGAAAAGCTGTCATGATAGTCGCAGCGCCGCACAGGCCCGTCGTGGCTGTAAGGAACGGACGGACAGACGGCCGGCGGGACGGGACGCGAGGAAATATAATCGGGACGAATCAGCAATATCGGCGTCTCGTCGGAAATACTGAAGGGGGCTATCACCACACCCCTCGCGTCTTTCAGTCCGGCGCAGTCCGAAAAGGTATCGGGCGCATCCCGCTGCGCCACATAAGTATAGGTGTCTGCATCAGGAAGGCGGAAAAAGACAAATCCTTCCCCGCCAAACCTGCTTTCCAGCGCATCGTCCTCCGTCAAGCCTTCAATAGCCATAATTGACTGCGGCCGGCTTCCCGTCGGGCGTATGATAGTTGCACAACACGGTATTGCCGCCTTGCACGTTATACTCGAACTCAATCGTATAGTCCTGCGCGGTCCCCTCGGGATAGTCCACCGAAATCTCCTGCACCAGGTTAGACGTGGGACGTCCCAGCAAGCCGGCATAATAAAGGTGCTCGAAACTGAGGCAGCCCATTTCCTTGGAAACCGTCTCGGGCAACAGGCCGTTCGTATTCACGATGCCGGAGGGCGTAAACGTCAGCACGACAGGTTCGTTGCCGGCTTCCGTATAGACGATGCGCGACAAATTGCCGTTCACATACTCTATATTGGCCGAGGAACGGTATTGTGCGGCAGGACCGAGACTGTTCTCGAACACCGTCTTGTTCCATCCGATAAGCCGGCCGTCCATGTAGCGGAACTCATAAATGTTTCCGTTTACCGTCATCCGCTCCACGTAGCCCGAAGAGTTCAGCTTGATGTCGGTAACCGTACCGTTGGAATTTTTTACCGCCACACTGGCCGGACCGTAAACCAGGCTGCTGGTATAGGAAAAGGAGCGGTCGATGTCGGGCAACGGGTCACGCACCGTTCCGGCGGCCGATACCAGGCGGTTGTCCGCATAGGAAAAATCCCAGTCATAGGCCGAAAGCACACTTCCGAGGTGCTTGATGCTGACTACCGGCGCGCCTCCGTCGGCCGGAAGCTGCGGCCGCATGGTGGGAACGGGATGGTCATCGCCCGAACAGGCTGCCGGCAAAAGCAACGAGACACCCAGGAACAGACGGAACGCGGTCCGGACCATCCGGGAATATTTTCTGTGTAAAGTCAAATTCATTTTCATATCCATTGTGTCTAATGAGTGATGCGACAAATATACAGAAAAAAATCCGAACGCCCCTTGTTTTCGGCTTCTATTTGGGGATAAGGCGAAGACAGCCCCCGGGGATGGGAAACCGTGAAGCGGCCGTCCGGCCGGAAATACGGTCCGGGAAAAGCCGTCATACGGACAGACTTCAAGACCCGCCTTGGATTTTAACACAATTTGCTTTCCGGCGAAAAATGTTGTATCTTTGCATCAGCGATAAAGGGAGAGGCGGTTTCGAACCGCCTTTTTTCGTGTAAATAAGCCCCTTATACGACGATTTACATGTGCATGTAGAAAAAATTAGAAGCAGCCCGCGCAAAAATACATGCCTTCTATTTGAAAATGGAAGCCACCCGCGCGCAAAAAGATACCTTCCGCGCAGTCGCAGCCCTATTTCTTTACATATTTTTACGTAACCAAGGTTAAAAATGTTAATGTCCGGAACCGGTGGAACGGCATCCCGGACAGGCTGAAAGAAAGCATCCCTTGTCGTTCCGCCCGGACGGACGGCACGACAAGGGATGCTTATTGACATTGCCGGTCAGCAGAAATTATCTGACAAGGACTTTCTTTCCGCTTACGACATAGATGCCACGGGGAAGCCCGTCAAAAGCGTTCGCCACAGGCACGTCAGAACGGACCACACGGCCGTCGATGGTCAGTACATTCACGTTGCCGGAAACGAACGGGGCTGCTGCGATGCCGACATTCGTGACATGTTGCCGGAAGAGGCTGACTTTCTGCTGCGAACCGGTATAGCAGGCGAAGCGCGGGGCTGCTGCGTTATACTGGATGAGGCGCGTGGGATACTGGACGTTGGAGATTTCTGCAATTCCCTGGTTATTGACAGCAATATGCCACTGCGCATTTTCCGCATTACAGTCTTCCGCGCCGTGAAGTTTGTTGGCGCTGCTCGTCAATGCCAGATAGATGTCATCAACCCCGTCATGGAAGGTCCACCCCGAAGCATTGCCACCCAAAGTCAGCATGTAGGGATAGCCATCCGTACCGGTCTCGGTCTCAATCGTACCGTCGGTCACCGTAACCTCGCAGGTGCTGCGTATATCATTGCCCTGGGCCGACATGGACTGATTCTTCGATGTGCAGACAATGAGGTAGTTGGCACCGGCCTCGAGTTCGTCGGCCGAAGTCACCTGATAGAAGACATTTTCGCCCTCGGGCTTGCTGATGTCCTTGATGGTGTAAGTAGCCCGGACGGTCTCGCTCTTCTCTTCGCCCAACATGGCATAAGCCGTGATGACGGTAGGTGCGTCAATCGTGACAGTTGCGGACGAGAAGGCCGACTGTTCTTCCTCGTCATTGACGGTATAGTAGACATAAGCGCCGGATGTGGAGCACGATATGGTCACAACAGTTCCCTCACGCACAGCCCCTTCCTCGGGAGAGAAGGTAGGTGCGACGAGAATGTCCGGCTGCGTTCCGCCACCATCGTAATTGTCGGGGTCGAAAGCCACATCCTGCTTGCTGCCCCAGATATATTCTTCCAAACCGGGGAAGTCGATGAACGGATTGCGGTTGTGCTGGAACTCATAGATGGCATCGTTGCGATTTACTTCCTTCTCGCTGACAGGATCATTGGTGGCCCACTGCATGAACATGGTCCGGGTCCACGAGGAAAAGGCGGGATAGACATTTCCCGCAAACGACGCGCCGTTAAAGCCGGCCACACTGCCTTCGTAGGCCGTGGCCACGTAGAAATAAGAGCGGGCTATGTCGCCTTTGTACAGGTCGTTCGGCTCGAAAACCGTACCCGAGTAACCGCTGACGCTGCACGGGCCAAGCTTGGAGAAACCATTGGCCGACTGGTACGTGGGGTTCTTCACCTCGCCGTAGGGATAATTCGAACGACGGTTGTTCACGTAACCGTCTACGGGGATGACATGATAGGCATCCGCCTTGAGCTGGCCGGCATCCGAAGTTCCCTTGAACCAACTTTGGGGAAGGGAATGCTCACGATTGTACGCGTCGCCCTCACCATGGTAGTTCCCGTAGTCTCCGATACTGAAATTGGTAGTATTGGAATACATGTCCCAAATCTTGCCGTCGGACCGCAAATCCGACTTCTCGTACACGGCATAAAGGCCGTCGTATCCCACATTCGTATGATTGTGGATGATACCATACAGGGCTGTTTTCAAAGCCGCGCCTTTCTTCCCTTTGGCCGCTGTGTAATATCCGCGGGGGACGCCGGCCAAAAGTGTTGCTGCCATGAGCAACGCGCTCCAGAATAAAAGAAATCTCTTCTTTTCCATCATGTAATATTAAATGAGTGTGTTTATCGTATGCTTTTCACGCAACCGGCCGTCACGGAAAGGACCGGAACGGCACAAAAGTCCTGCAAAGGAACAAAAATATTTCCAATGCGGATAATTTTCTGCACAAAGAAACAGGAAAGAACCGCCCGTAAGCGGCATTTTGGGCTCAGACAAACAATTTATGCCCCGGCAAATCCTGCCAGTGCCCTTGCGTAAAATCGGGAATCTGCACCGGACGGCCGCCCTCACGTGCGGACAATTCGCTCAGTTCGGCCAGACAGGACCATTCGGCGGCGTCGTACACATCAATATCCAAGGGCAGGCCTTTCCGAAGACAATAAATCAACCGGGCATCCATGGCATAATTCATCTCATTGGGCACATTCAGCTCGTGTCCCCGCTTCCACAACAGGGCGGCGTGCGAGGTAAAGTGTTCCTCCACCAGTCCCAGTGCCGCCTCGCCCGTCAGAACCGGCGAGTTTTTGGTCTTCAGCACAGGCTCGGGATACTTCTGGGAAAAGCCTTCCGTGCCGCAAACCGTCTGTAAGCGGCTGTAAGGACGCGGTGTCGTGACGTCAAGCTGCAGCAGAATGGTCCGCCCTTTCACGGTCTTGATTAGAGTGGAATTTACCTTCCCTGCCGCGCTGTCCGTTTGCGGGGAAGACGTCATGGACACAAGATAGTCCATCCTGTCCCCCCGATGCAGATTCAACAACCAGCAGATCGGACCGATGCCATGTGTGGGATAAGGATTACCGCCATGGCGGGCGTATTTCTTTTCCATCCAGTTCAGGCCATTGTGTGCGACACACGCTTGACCTTCCTCATACAGGGCTTCATGCAGATTGTGGATATATGCCCCTTCGCAGTGCGTCACTTCTCCCAGAAGCCCGGCGCGCTCCATTTCCAGCGTGGAAAGGGCAAAAAAGTCGTAACAACAGTTTTCCGTCATAAAGCAATGACGCCTTGTCCGCTCGGCTGTCCCGACCAACAAACGGCATTCTTCGACGGTAGTGGCGGCCGGGACCTCGACAGCCACATGCTTTCCGCACGACATGGCTTCCACCGCCATCTCACAATGCGTACTCCAGTCGGTACATATATATATAAGGTCCACGTCCGGCCGCCTGCACATTTCCCGCCAGGCATTTTCTCCCTCGAATACCACGGCCGGCTGACGACCGGATGCCGCCAGCGTCGCATTGGCTGCGGACAAACGTTCGCCGCAGACGTCGGCAATGCAGGAGATTCCCGCACCTTCGATAAAGGCATACCGTTCCAACGTCTTCATTCCCCGACGTCCCAGCCCCACAAGTCCTATTCGGACGAAGGGCAATGCTTCTGCGCGAAATTCCAACAGCGTGTCCATGTATTAGAAGAAGGAAAAATCAAAGCGGATGGGAGAAAAAGGAAAAGGGGTATCGTCACGACATCCCGTCCCCTCAATATTAACCCTTAAAATACGATTTTATGTCTTTGTTTATTTCTTACGGGACTGACCGTAACGGCTCATAAACTTATCCACACGGCCTGCAGTATCGACGAGCTTGGACTTGCCGGTATAGAACGGGTGGGATGAGCTTGAGATTTCGAGTTTTACTACGGGATAAGTCTCGCCCTCGAATTCAACTGTGTCGTTCGTCTTGCAAGTTGAACGGGAGAGAAACATGTCGCCATTGCTCATATCCTTGAACACTACGGGGCGATAAGACTCAGGATGAAGACCTTCTTTCATTTTATTGATGCTTATTTTGATTTATCTTTTACTAAATTGCTGGTAACAATTTGTGTAATGGTTTGTTTACGCGTGCAAAATTACATTATTCCGACAATCCGGCAAAATATTCCGTTACTTTTTCTCATCTATCCTATGGAAAAAGGCGGGAAAGAGGCCGTCTACGTTTCAGCAGGCCGCAGTTGCAGATACCGTATTCCCTTATTGGCGATAGACTTTCTTATATAGTTCCGCACGGACGTCATCTATATGTTCGTCCAGGAAGGTCTCGTCGGTTGTCATCAGGCATAGGGGCAACCATGCGTCGCCTTCGCGATAAGGGGGCTGGATGTATTTCTGCGCGGACAGCCGGAAGCCGTTCTTACCGTAGAAGGCGATTCTCCTGCGTGCCATCCCGGTATCCGGACATTCCACCTCCAGCACGACGGGAGTATCTCCGGCACGTTCGCACAGGAGTTGCAACACCCGTGCGCCGACCCCCTGTCCACGCAAAGCATCATCGACGGCAAAATGTTCCACATAGAGGAAATTCCGGAAGGTCCAGACGGAAATAAAGCCCAAGAACGTTCCGTCACCACTTATCTTCCACAACCGGAAATCGCATTCCGCATCCAACAGGGCCAGCCAGTCGTCCACATCCCTGCGTTCGGCAGCGGGGAATGCGGATATATAAAGACGGACGGCCGCGGGAATGGCCGCAGAGTCCGCCGTCAGTTCTTCCAGTGCTATATCCATGACTTATTTTGTTTCACTTTCATCGTCGTCAATAAAGGCCAAAGAAAGAATCTTGCCCAACCGCTCACGCAAAGAAGGTTCATCGCAGAGACGGACGGATATGGCGAGAAACGTACAAGTATCGGTGTAATCCCGCTCCACGATGTCGGCCATGCCTTCACGCACAAAGCGCATGGCTACGTCGGCATCGGCGTAAGGGACCCGCACCCGGAAAACCGTTTTCACGATTTTCTCCTCTATCACCGCCACGTCCAAAGCGGCAGCCGCGGCAGTCTTGTATGCGACAGCCAGTCCGCCCGTCCCGAGCTTGACTCCGCCGAAATAGCGCACGACGACGACCAACGTAAAAGTAACGTCGAGCGCGCGCAAACGGCCGAGAATCGGTTTACCTGCCGAGCCGGAAGGTTCGCCGTCGTCATTGGCGCGGGATTTCCCGCCGTCAAAGCCAAGCACATAGGCGTAGCAGACATGGCGGGCGTCGTAATACTTCTTACGAAGCTCCGCCGTTATCCGTCTGACATCGTCTTCGGTGTCCACATGATACGCAAAAGCGAGGAAACGGCTGCGTTTCTCCGTATAGACAGCCTCCCCGGGATGCGTCAATGTGCGGTAAACGTCCTTAACATCGGGCATCAGTCTTCCAACTTGCGGTAACGGATTCTCTTAGGTTCTTCCAGACCGAGCCGTTTGGCCTTGTTGGCTTCATAATCACTGTAAGAGCCTTCAAAGAAAAAGACTTTCCCGTCTCCCTCAAAGGCCAGGATGTGCGTACATATACGGTCGAGGAACCAACGGTCGTGGCTAATCACGACAGCACAGCCGGCAAAGCCCTCCAAGCCCTCTTCGAGCGCGCGCAAGGTGTTCACGTCGATGTCATTGGTCGGCTCGTCGAGCAACAGGACATTGCCTTCCTGTTTCAGTGCAAGGGCCAAATGCAGGCGGTTGCGCTCGCCTCCCGAAAGCACGCCGCACTTCTTTTCCTGGTCAGCCCCCGAAAAGTTAAAGCGGCTGAGATATGCGCGCGCGTTGATGTCGCGTCCGCCCATACGAATCAGTTCATTGCCCTGGCTGACCACCTCATAGACGCTCTTGTCGGCCTGTATGTCCCGATGTTGCTGGTCCACGTACGAAAGTTTCACGGTCTCCCCTACCTCGAAACTGCCGCCATCGGCTTGTTCAAGCCCCATAATCAGACGGAACAGCGTTGTTTTTCCCGCACCGTTCGGGCCGATGACACCGATGATGCCGTTAGGCGGCAACATGAAGTTCAAGTCCGAGAAGAGCGTCTTTGCCCCGAAAGCCTTGGCCACATGTTGCGCCTCGATAACCTTGTTGCCGAGACGCGGACCATTCGGGATGAATATTTCAAGATGCTGTTCTTTCTCCTTCTGGTCCTCATTCAGCAGACGGTCATAAGAGTTAAGACGCGCCTTGCCCTTGGCCTGCCGGGCCTTAGGCGCCATGCGCACCCACTCCAGTTCGCGCTCCAGCGTCTTACGCCGCTTGCTGGCCACTTTTTCCTCCATCTCCATGCGCTTGGTCTTCTGCTCCAGCCACGAAGAATAGTTTCCCTTCCAGGGAATGCCCTCGCCACGGTCAAGTTCAAGTATCCAGCCGGCCACGTCATCGAGGAAGTAGCGGTCGTGTGTCACGGCTATCACAGTGCCCTCGTACTGGTTGAGATGCTGTTCCAGCCAGTCGATGCTCTCGGCGTCCAGGTGGTTGGTCGGCTCGTCGAGCAAAAGCACGTCGGGCTTCTGCAAGAGCAAACGGCAAAGCGCCACACGGCGACGCTCTCCGCCGGAAAGATGTTCGGCCTTCTGGTCGGCCGGCGGACAACGGAGCGCCGACATGGCACGCTCCAGACGGGAGTCCAGGTTCCAGGCATCGGTGGCATCGAGCACATCCTGCAACTCGCCCTGACGGGCAAACAACGCATTCATCTTGTCCTCGTCCTCATAATATTCGGGCAAGCCGAATTTCTGATTGATTTCTTCATACTCTGCCAGGGCATCCACCACATGCTGGACGCCCTCCTGTACGATTTCACGTACCGTCTTGGCATCGTCGAGATGCGGTTCCTGAGGCAGGTATCCGACGGTATATCCCGGAGAAAACACCACCTCGCCCTGATAATCGTTGTCCAATCCGGCAATAATCTTCATCAACGTGGACTTTCCCGCACCGTTCAGACCGATAATGCCTATCTTCGCCCCATAGAAAAAGGAAAGATAGATATTTTTCAGTATCTGCTTGTTCGTCTGCTTAATGGTTTTGGAGAGTCCCACCATCGAAAAAATGATTTTCTTGTCGTCTGCTGCGGCCATTCTACTGAATCTTTGAAGTTAATTACTATATTTGTAACCGCGAAGGTAATAAAAATTATGGAACTGAGTATTGACAACCGCTTGATTTTCGCTATTCTCAACGGCAAGGTGTCCACTGCCATCAACCACCGTCTCGTTTCCGACTTCCGGACAGACGGAATCGACCTGACACCGGAGCAATGGACCGTACTGCTCTATCTGTCAGAACGGGACGGGGTCTCGCAGCAACAACTGTGCGAGGCAACCTACACGGGAAAGCCGTCCATGACCCGACTGATAGACGCCATGGAGCGCAACGGCATAGTCAGACGTGAAAAGACGACGGCCGACCGGCGCAAAAACCTCATACGGCTCACCCCGAAAGGACATCAGTTGAGGACAAAGGCGGGAAAAACAGCCGGACATACGCTCAAGGAAGCACTGCGGGGACTGGGACAGGAATCGCTCATCATCAGCCAGGAAGTGCTGCGCAGAATTTTCGAGAACACGAGTTCCGGTACAAAAGACGCCCGTCCGACGAACCTCTGAAAGCCCACGACATCCCGCACGACACCGGGGCAGGAGCGGCCCGGTGGCAGATAATTGCCAATTTGTCAATTATCCCGTCAAAAGTCCGCCGGCCGGATTTAACACAACTTGCTTTTGGCCGAAAAATGTATTAACTTTGTGAAACGGAAATGCAGAGGACGGTGAAAGCCGCCCTTTTTTCGTACAAAACAGCCGCCTTCCACCCTGTTTTTGCCCGAAGAAACGGTTTCGCAGATGCCTTATGGTTTTTCCTACATGCCATGTAGTTTTTCCTATCCCTGTTTCAGGTGCCAAACAGATGCCGCCCGCATTCCACTTTCACGGGCATAAAAGTTAAAAAACTTAATTTTTAGAAAGCGAAACCACGGGACACTTCCCCAAAAAAGACGAAGCTGTTCCACGCAAAAGCAACCACCGCACAAATGCCCCCGAAGAAGGCCGTACCCGGCCCACATCCCGGTCTTCACAGGACCATCGGCCACGGAATTTATTGGCAGACGGCCAGCCTTTTCAGAAAAAAACATAAGAAGAACATGACATATTTATATTTTTACTAACTTTGCAGAAGAGATACATATATTTCAAACATTTATTACTAAAGACATGGAATATTCACACGAAGTTCAAAACATGTGTTGCGTGGCCAAAGGCCCCAACCACGGACCTGCTCCGATTCCCGAAGAGGGCAAGTGGGTGCAAGCAAAAGAAATTAAGGACATCTCCGGTCTGACACACGGAGTGGGTTGGTGCGCGCCGCAGCAGGGAGCCTGCAAGCTCACGCTCAATGTCAAGGAGGGCGTCATCGAAGAATGTCTGGTAGAGACCATCGGCTGCTCGGGTATGACCCACTCCGCCGCCATGGCCAGCGAAATACTCCCGGGCAAGACCATCCTCGAAGCCTTGAATACCGACCTCGTTTGCGATGCCATCAACACTGCCATGCGCGAACTCTTCCTCCAGATTGTTTACGGTCGCACGCAGTCCGCATTCTCTGAGGGCGGTCTCGTCATCGGCGCCGGCCTGGAAGACCTCGGCAAGGGACTCATCAGCCAGACAGGTACGCTTTACGGCACCAAAGTGAAAGGCAGCCGTTATCTCCAGCTCACCGAAGGCTATATCACGAAGATGTACCTCGACAAGGACGACCAGGTTTGCGGATATGAATTTGTCCACATGGGCAAGTTCATGGATGCCATCAAGAAGGGTATGCCCGCCGACGAGGCACTCAAGAGCGTCACCGGTACTTACGGCCGCACGAAAGCCGAAGACGGTGCAGTTAAATCAATCGATCCGCGTCACGAATAAATAAGGAGGAACAAACCATGATACGTGAAGTAAAATTTGAATCACAAGACCGTCGTATCAAGCAGATTCTCGCTTGTTTGAACGCACACGGAATTTCATCCATCGAAGAAGCTAACCAGATTTGCGAAGCCGCAGGCCTCGACCCTTACCAGACTTGCGAAGAGACACAAATGATTTGCTTCGAAAATGCCAAGTGGGCATACGTGGTAGGTACTGCCATCGCACTGAAAGAAAAGGCAAAAGACGCTGTAGAAGCCGCCGAGTACATCGGTGAAGGCCTGCAGTCGTTCTGCGTACCCGGCTCCGTAGCCGACGACCGCAAGGTTGGTATCGGCCACGGCAAGCTTGCCGCACGCCTTCTCTCGCCCGAGACAAAGTGCTTCGCCTTCCTCGCCGGCCACGAAAGCTTTGCCGCAGCCGAAGGTGCCATCAAGATTGCACAGATGGCCAACAAGTCGCGCCCTGCCGACAAGCCCCTGCGCTGTATCCTTAACGGACTCGGCAAGGATGCCGCCATGATTATCAGCCGCATCAACGGTTTCACTTACGTACAGACCAAGTTCGACTACTTCACCGGCGAACTCAAGGAAGTGGCCCGCACACCGTATAGCGAAGGCCCCCGTGCAGCCGTAAACTGCTACGGTGCGGACGACGTTCGCGAAGGCGTAGCCATCATGTGGAAGGAAGAAGTGGACGTCTCCATCACGGGTAACTCCACCAACCCCACCCGTTTCCAGCACCCCGTGGCCGGTACGTACAAGAAAGAGCGCGTGCTCGCCGGCAAACCCTATTTCAGCGTAGCCTCCGGCGGTGGTACGGGCCGTACCCTCCATCCTGACAACATGGCTGCCGGTCCTGCTTCTTACGGCATGACCGATACGCTCGGCCGCATGCACTCCGACGCCCAGTTCGCCGGCTCGTCCAGCGTTCCCGCCCACGTCGAAATGATGGGCTTCCTCGGCATCGGAAACAACCCCATGGTAGGTTGCTCCGTGGCATGTGCCGTGAACGTGGACCTTGCACTCAACAAGAAATAAGAAACACTCTTGTCATTCCGACAAACTCTCCTGCAGGACATCGAGACTGCAGGAGAGTTTCTTTTTTGCCCGTACCCGGCGACACGACACCGTTTTCCCCGATGCGCATCACGCCCCTTTCCGACAAAATGTCAGAACTTCACTGACAATCCCGTCACGTATGACAGCCTGTCCTAGTTTTTCACAGCCCGAGACGGCATTGGCACGGCATTGGCAACGGATAAGGCGTGCTTGTCTCCCCGCAGACAACACACAACACCATATTAATAAGAACAACTTAACTTAAAATATTGCAATCATGAACATCAAACCATTGGCAGACCGCGTGCTCGTAAAGCCCGCTCCCGCAGAAGAAAAAACCGTTGGCGGCATCATTATCCCCGACACGGCGAAGGAAAAACCACTGCAAGGCACTGTTTTGGCCGTAGGTAACGGCACAAAGGACGAAGAGATGGTTCTCAAAGAGAACGACACCGTGCTCTATGGAAAATATTCGGGCACTGAGGTGGAACTCGACGGCGAGAAATATCTCATTATGCGCCAAAGCGACGTGCTGGCCGTACTCGCCTGAAAAAGCGACCCTATTATCCGGAAACATTAAACACACAAAGAAAAAAACAAGAACATGGCAAAAGATATTAAATATGATGTAGATGCCCGCGAGCTCCTTCGCCAAGGAGCTGACGCGCTGGCCAACGCTGTTAAAGTAACCCTCGGTCCGAAAGGCCGCAACGTAGTTATCGACAAGAAGTTCGGCGCACCCCGCATCACGAAGGACGGCGTCAGCGTAGCCAAGGAAATCGAGCTGGACGACGCGTTCCAGAATGCCGGCGCGCAGCTCGTGAAGAGCGTAGCCTCGAAAACCGGTGACGACGCGGGCGACGGAACGACTACCGCTACCGTACTGGCACAGGCCATACTGACCGAAGGAATGAAGAACGTGGCCGCAGGAGCTAACCCGCTTGACGTGAAACGCGGAATTGACAAAGCCGTGACCGCCGTGGTGGAAAGCATCAAGGGACAGGCCGAGCAGGTGGAGGAAAGCTACGAAAAGATTGAGCAGGTGGCTACCATCTCTGCCAACAACGACCCCGAAATCGGCAAACTCATAGCCGACGGTATGCGGGCCGTAAGTGTAAACGGCGTCATCACCATCGAAGATGCCAAAGGCCGCGACACCGTGCTCAAGACAGTAGAGGGAATGCAGTTCGACCGCGGTTATCTGTCCGCTTACTTCGTGACCGATGCCGAGAAGATGCAGTGCGTGATGGAGAACCCCTATATTCTCATCTACGACAAGAAAATTAGCAACCTGAAAGACTTCCTTCCCATCCTCGAGCCCGCAGTACAGAGCGGCCGTCCGTTGCTTGTCATTGCCGAGGACGTAGATAGCGAAGCGCTCACCACACTCGTTGTGAACCGTCTGCGCACACAGTTGAAAATATGTGCCGTGAAGGCTCCCGGATTCGGCGACCGCCGCAAGGCCATGCTCGAGGACATCGCCGTTCTCACAGGCGGCGTGGTCATCAGCGAGGAGAAAGGTTTGAAGTTAGAGCAGGCTACGCTCGAAATGCTGGGTTCTGCCGAGAAGGTAACCATCACAAAGGATAACACAACCATCGTAAACGGTGTCGGTGCCAAGGAAAACATCCAGGAACGTATCGGCCAGATCAAAAATGAAATAGCCAACTCCACATCAAGCTACGACAAAGAAAAACTGCAAGAGCGTCTGGCAAAACTTTCCGGTGGCGTATGCGTGCTCGAAGTGGGTGCAGCCAGCGAAACCGAGCAGAAAGAAAAGAAAGACCGCTGCGACGATGCACTTTGCGCTACACGTGCTGCTATCGAAGAGGGCATCGTGACCGGTGGAGGTGTAGCCTACATCCGCGCACAACAGGCCTTGAACGGTCTGACCGGCGACAACGCCGACGAGACGACGGGTATCGCCATCATACGCCGCGCCATCGAAGAACCGCTCCGCCAGATTTGCCGCAATGCAGGCGTTGAGGGAGCAGTTATCGTGAACAAAGTGCGCGAAGGCGAGGGCAACTTCGGTTACAACGCCAAGAACGAAACTTTCTGCGACTTGCGCGCCGCCGGTGTGGTAGACCCCGCAAAGGTTACCCGCGTGGCACTCGAAAATGCCGCAAGCGTAGCAGGAATGTTCCTTACGACCGAATGCGTCATCTGCGACAAAAAAGAAGACAAGCCCGAGATGCCGATGGGCGCCCCCGGCATGGGTGGCATGGGCGGCATGATGTAATCCGACAACATACCGTTCAACATCAATAAGACCGGCAGTCCGATAAGTTTCGGACTGCCGGTCTTTCATTTCCCCATATATAGACAGCGAAAGTGCCAGAAACTTTTACCAGTCATTACCCTCGTTGCCGGAGAATCCGTTTACAACACACTCTTCTATCTTGTCCATGACGACATTTGAGTAGGCATGTGCCATTACAAGTGCTTTAGATGAAGTTTTCTTATGGGAATCTTTTTCGACGAAAGGGAAACATTTGTCCAAGGTCCAGTTCTCGCCTACGCGAGTCCCACTTGAACCGCCCAATGCGCCCATCCAGCCACCGCCGGCCGCCTTCACGACGGTATAGAACGGCACTGTATAGGTCACACGCACCTTATTGTCTTTAATATCGCACTTGATAATCGGTTTAAGACTCACAGAATAAGCATTTGTCCCGCCAACATGTCCTGCTATCCCCTCAACAAAACCTTGTGCGATGATACATCCGAGTTCCTTGTCGTTCAACTTTATGACAGAATTAGCATCATTGAACGTCGCAGTAAACCAATAATTAAGCAACACATATAGTTGTTCTTTGGTCTTGCCCTCGGCCGGAATCACCTGGACATAGGTAATCGCATTGTTCTTGTCGAGTGTGAGTTGCGAACCAATGCTTGCGGCGGCATCAACCCATTTATCACCATATTTTTCCTTTGCATATTTCTCCAGTTCATCCGCCCGAAGAATCTGAGCGTTCATTGAAGAAAATACGGATACTACAGAGAACAACACTAAAATAATCTTTTTCATTCTTTTGTTTGATTTTTGAATACGAAAAAGGCGTAAAACCATTCTTTTGCTTGTCTCTTACAATGGTTACCGCCAAGTGACCTGCTACACGACAAGCACAGAATAGTCCACGCCCCATGAGCGTGAACCTTCAGTCCGCTTGTTCCCGTGTAGCGAATATTTGGCGGTATTCTTGTAAGAGGGAACAAGAGCTAAAAGCTCAGTATAATTTTATATGTTCATTCAAGTTGAAAACGAATGGAGACACCTTTCCGCGTAGTTAATACCTTGCCGTTCATAACGGCCGGTTTGATTTCTCTACTTGCGGAATGCCCCTCTCAGAGCGGGCAATTTCCAATGGTACTCCTTTTCTAATCTTTCTTTCCCGTGACCTCCTTTCTTTAATTAGATTACTATGCAAATATAAGTCATTTATTTGGAAAGCCCACCTAACGCATTAAGAAATTGCGCCGGCGGGCTTCAAATATGAATATCAAGGAAGAAATTGTCCGGGCATCCGATTGACAGCCGTGACCGAGCATTTCGTATCGTTCAGATGAGACTTAGGACGTAGTCTACCCGAGTCAGGCATCCGGGCACAACGCCTCCCATCCGCCGGAAGCCAGAAAGTCAGCCACGATAAAGCTGCTGCCACCGACGTAAATAAGGTCGTCCGGCGCGGCCTCGGCAACTGCGGCACGGAAGGCCGAGGGTACATCCGGACAGGCGACGCCATGCAATCCATGAAGGCGGGCTTTCTCAAGCAGTTCCGCCTCGTTCATGGCACGACGTACTGATGCTTTGGTGAAATAATAGCAGGCCGTCGGCGGCAGAAGGGACAAAACGGTATCGATGTCCTTATCCCCGGCCATGCCGAAGACGACATGAATTTTCCGATAAGCCGCATTTTCAAGTTGTTTCCCGAGGTACTGCCAGCCACCGGGATTGTGACCGGTGTCACATATCACCATCGGCTCACGATGCACCACTTCCCAACGGCCACGCAGATGGGTGAGAGCCTTCACTTTGGAGAAAGCCTCCGTTATGACGGAATTGTCCAGCGGAAGAAACTCTTTGAGAACCTTCAGTGCACAAAGCAGTGTCTCGACATTCTTGCTTTGGCACGCTCCCGGCAGGTCATAAACCAGCCGGCCGAACGTACGTGTCTCGCACACCATCCTGGACTCATCCACACTATGCCAACTTAGCAGTTCGGGGGCATCCTCGGCAAAGTACAAGGGCGCCCCCACCCTGTCGGCCGCTTTCCGGAACACACGGCGCGTAGAGTCCTGTGCCTCTCCCACGACAGCCGGAACGCCGGACTTGATGATGCCGGCCTTCTCGGCGGCTATCCGCTCCGGCGTATCGCCCAGAAACTGCGTATGGTCAAGGCTTATGTTCGTGATAAGCGACAAAACCGGAGTGATGATGTTGGTGCAATCCAACCTTCCCCCCAGCCCCGTCTCGATGACGGCGATATCTACGCCGGCGTCCTCGAAATATTTGAAAGCCAAGGCCGTGGTCAGTTCGAAGAAGGACGGGTGCAAAGGCTCAAAGAATGCCCGTTCCCGTGCGACAAAGTCCACTACATACTGTTCGGGAATCATCTCGCCGTCCACGCGGATGCGTTCCCTGAAGTCCACCAGGTGGGGCGACGTGTACAGGCCCACGCGGTAGCCGGCCACCCGGAGGACGGCCGCCAGCGTATGGGCGCAAGAACCTTTTCCGTTGGTTCCGGCCACGTGTATGGTGCGGTAACGGCGGTGCGGATGCCCGAAGTGCCGGTCCAGGTCCAGGGAATTCTGAAGTCCCGGCTTATAAGCAGCCCCGCCTATCTGTTGAAAAAGCGGGGCACTGTCGTATAAATATTGTATGGTTTCCTGATAAGTCATCGTTTTCTGTTTTCAAGAAAAGCCGGAAGCAGGTTACACTCAACTGAAGTAGGAGCGGAATTTCTTGAATATCTTCTCCTTGACCGAACCCGTCGGTTTCATGTTCTCACTGTCCTTCATTTTCTCCATGGCCTTGCGTTCGTCGCGCGACAAGGTTTCGGGGATGTAAATGCTGATGTTCACAACGATGTCGCCTGTGCCATATCCGTATCCGCGGACGGCGGGCAGGCCTTTGCCGCGCAGACGGAGCGCGGTTCCCGGCTGCGTACCCGGTTCTATCTTGATGCGGGCACGGCCGTCGATGGTCGGCACCTCGACCGTATCGCCCAGCGTGGCCTGCGGAACGGTCAGCAACAGGTTATAGATAAGGTCGTTCTCGTCGCGGATGAGTTCGGCATGGGGTTCCTCTTCGATGAGCACCTGGATGTCGCCGGGTATGCCTTTGTGCTTGCCGGCATGGCCTTTGCCCGGAACGTTGAGCACCATGCCTTCGGATACACCGGCCGGAACATTGATTTCCACGATTTCCTCACCGCTCACGACGCCTTCGCCGTTACACTTCTTGCACTTGTGGGTTATAATGGTTCCCTCACCGCCACAGGTGGGACAGGGTTCCTGCGTCTGCACCATGCCGAGCATACTGCGCTGGCTGCGGACAACGTAGCCCGAGCCGTGGCAGGTGGAACAGGTCTCGGGCGAATGGCCGCTTTCGCAGCCGCTGCCGCCGCAGGCATCGCAGGTCACGTTCTTCCGCACCTTGAATTTCTTGGTGACTCCGCCGGCCACTTCCTGCAAAGAGAGTTTCACCTTCAGACGGAGGTCACCTCCCTTGAACTGCGGACGGCCTCTGTGGCCGCCTCCGCGGGAAAAACCGCCGAAACCGCCGAAGCCCATATCGCCGAATATGTCTCCGAAATGCGAGAATATATCGTTGATGTCCATTCCCTGTCCGCCGAAACCGCCGAAACCGCCGGCGCCGTTCACGCCTGCCGCACCGAACTGGTCGTAGCGGGCACGTTTGTCCGGGTCGCGGAGCACGTCATAGGCTTCGGCCGCCTCCTTGAACTTTTCCTCGGCGGCCTTGTCGCCCGGGTTCCGGTCGGGATGGTACTTGATGGCCACCTTCTTGTAAGCACGCTTTATCTCGTCGGCCGTGGCCGTCTTCTCCACGCCCAATATCTTGTAATAATCTTTTTCGTCTGCCATAACTGTTTGTCTTTTTAACGGTCTGCGTTTACCTCTCTGCCATTGTCCGCCATAAGGACGGGACACATCATTGTCCGACCACCACCTTGGCGTGACGGATTACCTTCTCGTTCAGCAGATATCCCGCCTGCACACAGTCGATGACATGGTTTTTCTGCGCTTCGTCCTGTGCGGGAATCTGCGCGATGGCTTCATGGAAATCCGTATCGAACACCGCGCCGGCGGTCTCTATTTTCTTCAGGCCTTGCGCGGAGAGAGTTTTCATGAACTTGGAAAGAATCAGATCCACGCCTTCCTTCAGCGTGGCCACGTCCGTGGATTTCCCGATATTCTCCTGTGCCCTTTCCAGGTCGTCAAGGACGGGCAGGAGACTTTCGAGCACCTTGCGGCCGCCGTTCAGTATCAGGTCCGTCTTTTCCTTCAGGGTGCGTTTGCGGAAATTATCGAACTCGGCCATCTGACGCAGCAACTGGTCCTTGAGCTGCGCAATCTGCTCCTCGGCTTCCTGCAGCTTTTCGGCATCGGTCTTTTCCGTGGCCTCGGCTTCGGGCTCGTTTTGGTTTTCCTGCGCCTCGCAGGTCTCATCGCCCGCTTCCTTCAGTTCGTTCTCTTCTTGTTTGATTTTATCTTCTTCTGACATGACTTTTTTATATTATTTTTCTATTCTTGTTTATGCAAAAAATATGCCAAATGCAGGCTCTCCGCCCATTATCGCCCTTTCCGAAGTACCCGGTCCGCTTTCTGCCACAGCCAACATTAACATTTTTAACTTTGGTTACGTAAACAAATGCAAAAACAACAGGCGTACGACCGCTTGGAAGGCATCTATGTGCGCGCGGACTGCTTCCATTTCAAAATAGAAGGCATGTATTTTTTACGCAGGCTACTTCTAATTTTTTCTACATGTGCATGTAAAACGTTCCATAAGGGGCTTATTTACACGAAAAAAGGCGGTACGAGACCGCCTTTCCCTTTTTCTATACCACAAAGATACAACTTTTTTCCGCCAAAAGCAAGCAATGTTAAAAAACGCGCCGTGGCCGGAATCAGTTGCCGTACAATTGTTCTTTCAATGCCTTGACGCGCTCGTCGTGGATGTAGTCCTCGTAGCTCATCAGCTTGTCTATCGTGCCGTTGGGCGTCAGCTCGATGATACGATTGGCCACGGTATTGATGAATTCATGGTCGTGACTGGAGAACAGGATATTGCCTTTGAAGAGCTTCAGGTTGTTATTGAAAGCCTGGATGCTTTCCATGTCAAGGTGGTTGGTCGGCGTGTCGAGAATAAGGCAGTTGGCATTGCGCAACTGCATACGGGCTATCATGCAACGCATCTTTTCGCCTCCCGAAAGTACGCTCACCTTCTTCTGGATGTCTTCGTCCTTGAACAACATACGGCCGAGGAATGCCTTGAAGTAGACGTCGTTGCCTTCTCCATACTGGCTGAGCCAGTCCAACATATTGAAATCGGTATTGAAGAAGTCGGTATTGTCCAAAGGCAGATAGGCAGTCGTTATCGTGACGCCCCACTTGTAGGAACCGGACGCGGGCTTGGCATTTCCGTTGATGATTTCGAACAAGGCTGTCATGGCGCGCGGGTCGCGGCTCAGGAACACGACTTTCTCTCCCTGCTCGACATTGAACGTCAGTTTGTCGAACAAGACCGTACCGTCATCGGCCACGGCCTTCATATCGTTCACCTCGAGTATCTGGTTGCCCGGCTCACGCTCCATCTGGAATATGATTCCCGGATATTTGCGGGTCGAAGGTTTGATTTCCTCCACGTTCAGACGCTCAAGCATCTTCTTGCGGCTGGTGGTCTGCCGGCTCTTGGCCACGTTGGCCGAGAAACGGCGTATGAACTCCTCGAGTTCCTTTTTCTTCTCCTCGGCCTTCTGTTTCTGGTTCTGGGCCTGACGCAGTGCGAGCTGCGAACTCTCGTACCAGAATGAATAGTTACCCGAGAAGAGCGTGACCTTTCCGAAGTCAATGTCCACGGTATGCGTACATACCTGGTCCAGGAAGTGGCGGTCATGGCTCACCACGAGCACCGTATGCTCGAAGTTGCCGAGGTATTCCTCCAGCCACTCCACGGTTTCAAGGTCAAGGTCGTTGGTAGGCTCGTCGAGCAACAGGTTGTCCGGCTCTCCGAACAGCGCCTGTGCCAGCATCACGCGCACTTTCTCCTTACCCGACAGGTCTCCCATCAGCTTGCCGTGCAGATGTTCCTTTATACCCAGTCCGCTCAGTAGCGTTGCCGCGTCATTCTCGGCGGTATAGCCTCCGATGGTGGCGAACTTGTCTTCCAGCTCGGCCACCTTGATGCCGTCCTCGTCCGTAAAGTCGGCCTTGCTGTACAGTTCGTCACGCTGACGCATGATGTCCCACATCACGGTATGGCCCATCAGCACCGTGTCGAGCACGGTATGCTCATCGTACTTGAAGTGGTCCTGGCTTAACACGGAGAGACGCTCTCCCGGCCCCATCTCCACCGTTCCTTTATTGGGTTCGAGCTCTCCCGAAATGGCTTTGAGCAGCGTAGACTTACCGGCACCGTTCGCTCCGATAATGCCATAGATGTTGCCATTGGTGAATTTCATGTTCACATCCTGATAAAGGATGCGCTTGCCGAACTGAATAGCGAGATTAGATACTGTTATCATTTCTTATATTGGTACTTTTTTGATTTTCAGTCGGCAAAATTACAAAAAACTCCACGTTCCCGCAAATTATACCGCCTGCAACACGCGCCTGCATGGGCTTTTCGTCCGTTTCCGCCACGCTTGTCCCATGCCGGAACAGAGATAAAAAAACGCGAGAGGATATACTGCATCTCCTGCCGCACATCCTCTCGCCAATAGCGTCTGTGAATTTCAAATTACTTGAGAGAAACCAGAATGTCCTTCTCTGCTTCGGCTGTCTGAACCTTGTCTTCGCGGAGCAACCAGCCCAGACCAAGGAACAGTTCCTTCTCACTTTTCACCTTTGTTGCTTTCTTCAAATCCTTTCCGGAGAGCTGACCGTTTTCGTTCAGGGCTTCCCAGATTTTTCCAGCGATTTCGCCGGCTTTTTCTTGTAACATAATTAATTGTTTGGTTAATAGTAATCTTTCTTCCTCTTCACTTTCAAGGAATTTAGACGGTGCAAAGATACGGAAAATTTCTGTAAAAAAACATTTTCCCGCATACAAATACCTAAAAACGAACACTTTTTTCATTCCGGAAGGTGTTTTTTCTGCCGAAACGGGAGAAAACGGGGCATAAGAAGCAACTCCGGAACGCATTTACCCGGAAGAGCCGTTGAAAACGACGGGTTTATTTGTCCGATACGAATCCAAACACTAACTTTGCGGGCAAATCACAACAACGATGCTGTCCGTTCTCATCCCTACATATAATTATGACTGCTCGGCCCTGCTGCTTGCCCTGTCACGACAGGCCGAAGAGCTGAGGGAAGACCCGGCCATACGGGATTTCGACTGTGAAATCATTGTGGGGGACGACGCCTCGACCGACGAGGCCGCGGAAAGCGCCAACCGACTTGCCGCACAAAACACCGGTGCCCGCTATGTCCGTTCTGCGGAGAACCGGGGACGCTCGGCCACACGCAACGCCCTGGCCGAGCAGGCCGCAGGTGACTATCTGCTGTTCATGGACTGCGACGCGCGGATATGCACGGATACGTTTCTCCGCGACTACTGGAACGACCGGGACAAGGCGGATGTCGTCTGCGGCGCGCTACGCAATCCGGCCGGACCGCCGCCCGTCGGCCACGAATTGCGCTACCGGTACGAGAAGGCGGCCGAGTGGCACAGGACCGCCGCCTACCGCAACGCCCACCCCTATGAGATGTTCACCACCTTCAACGTCATGTTCCGCCGGGAAGCCTTTTTCCGCATCCGTTTCGACGAACGGTGCCACGAATACGGATACGAAGACGCGCTCATGGGGCTGATGCTCGAGCGGAACGGCTTTTCCGTACTCCACACCGGCAACCCGCTCATACACGACGGCATAGACAGCAACATCTCTTTCCTGGACAAAATTGAAGCGTCCCTGCGCACGCTCCGCCGGCTCGAGGGCTGTATGCAGGAATCCGCGGGAGCGTCGCGCGCCGTGGCCCTGTTGCAACGACTGCACCTGTGCGGCATCACGGCAAGACTGTTCCGCACATTCCGAAAAGCCTTGCGCCGCCAACTGTCGGGCCGGAAGCCCTCCCTGTTCCTGCTCAAATTATACAAGACAGGCTATTACGCCAACCTATGTTGCGGAATATCAGCGGCCCGACGCCCGTAAACAGAGAGCAGAAGCCTTACGGGCATCATTGTCTTTATTCTGTCCTGCAAAAAAACAAGGCATAAAATCTTTTCGTCCGTTAAAATTGTGTAACTTTGCAGGGCCAAAAGAATGGGAACAGCATGAAATTGATTCTAATGACAACGCCCTATTTCTTTGTCGAGGAGCATCAAATCCTGACTGCCCTGTTCGATGAAGGATTGGAACTCTTGCATTTGCGCAAGCCTGATACCGAACCTGTGTATTCGGAGCGCCTGCTTTCGCTGTTGCCAGAAGTTTATCGCAAGCGCATAGTCGTGCACGACCACTTCTATCTGAAGAACGAGTACAACCTGCATGGCATCCACTTGAACAAGCGTAATCCCGAGCTTCCCAAGAACTACAAAGGACATGTCAGCGCCTCGTGCCACACGGTCGAGGACCTTGAGATGTACAAGAAGCCGCTGGATTATGTGTTCCTCTCTCCCATTTTCGACAGCATATCCAAAGACGGTTACAAATCGCAGTTCTCCCCGGCCGCACTCCGCGAGATGGGCAAAAGCAAGCTCATTGACCGCAAGGTCATGGCCATGGGAGGCATCGACATTGACAACATTCCGCAAATCCGAAGCTACGGTTTCGGCGGAGCAGTTGTACTGGGAGCCATCTGGAACCGCTTCGACATACACCGGACATCGGACTTCAAGGAACTTATCAACCACTTCCGAAAGCTTAAGAAGGCATTAGGATAATCAACGTCTATCTCCATAATTTCTCACACAATGAACAATAATTCTTTCATGGTATTCTCGGGCACCAATTCACGCTATCTGGCTGAAAAAATCTGCGCTGAGTTGAATTGTCCGTTGGGTAATCTAGTCGTTACCAAATTTGCGGACGGAGAGTTCGAAGTTAGTTACGAGGAATCCATTCGCGGACGCGACGTCTTCCTGGTTCAGTCCACGTTCCCCAATTCCGACAATCTCATGGAACTGCTTTTGATGATCGATGCCGCCAAACGCGCATCGGCACGCAGCATCTGCGCCGTCGTACCTTACTTCGGATGGGCACGACAAGACCGCAAGAGCAAACCGAGAGTATCCATCGGTGCAAAACTCGTGGCTGACCTGCTCAGTGTAGCCGGAATCAACCGACTCATCACCATGGATTTGCACGCAGACCAGGAACAGGGCTTCTTTGATGTCCCCGTAGACCACCTTTATGCCTCTACGGTCATGCTTCCCTACGTGAAATCACTCAATCTGGAGAACCTTTGCATTGCTACCCCCGATGTCGGCGGTTCCAAGCGTGCGGCCTCATACGCCAAATACCTCGATTGTCCGATGGTGCTCTGCAACAAGAGCCGCAAGAAAGCCAACGAGGTGGCCAGCATGCAGATTATCGGCGACGTGAAAGACATGAACGTCATCCTCGTTGATGACATCGTGGACACTGCCGGTACAATCACGAAAGCGGCCGACCTCATCATGCAGGGCGGAGCGCGCAGTGTGCGTGCCATTGCCAGCCATTGCATCATGTCAGGACCGGCCGACGAGCGCGTAGATGCCTCGGCGCTGGAAAGCATCGTATTCACCGACAGCATTCCCTACCACGGAAAGAGCGGAAAAGTCAAGCAGATTTCCGTTTCGGGCATGTTGGCAGAGACCATCCGCCGCGTGATGGACAACGAAAGCATCTCTTCGCAATATCTCATCTGATAAAGGAAGGCCGGAAGCCGCTTCGGCATCCGCATGTCCCTTTCGGGAATCCATAAAAGCGCCGATAAATCGTCTGAAACGGTTTATCGGCGCTTTTTCCGGTATTGTGTTCTGTATAAGCCCGTCCCCGCTCAGCGCAGACGGAGCAGACGGATGCCGACCGAGGTCTTGCGGCGGGCCAGATAGTCATGGAGCGTAACCGTGTCCTCCACCACTTTCTTATACACCATGGATGCGTTGAGCAGATGCAGTTTCCCGTCCTTGCCCCACACGGCAAAACCGAGATGAGAGTAGTCCAGCCCCGCCTTGGTCGTGACAATGGCCACGATGTCGCCATCCTTCACGCACGACAACTGTTTCCGGCCCAGATTGGTATAACGTTCGGGCAGATAAGTGCCGTCCGCGCCGTTGTACTTCCGTTCCAGCGCCGCGATGTCCTTCACCCAACCGGGATGGGCCGCCAGTATTTTGTATTTGTCCGCATGTGCGCTCATATACCCGTTGCGCACGGTTATCGGGGCGGTGAAATAAGTAGCGTCCGAAACCTCTTCCACAATCTTCTTGTCGAGGTTGTCATGCATCCACCAGGTGAAATAATGCAGGCGCGAGAGATAACCGTCCCTACGCCCGTCCCGGTAACGGATACGTTCCAGGTTCTTGCAATAATCTGCAAATTTGTCACTTCCCTGCCGCTTTGTCAGTGCGAGCGCGCATACGGTTTCCACCAACGTCGTGCAGTCCAGTTCCCTGAGATTGACCACCAACTTTTCCGGGTCCGCCACTTCAAGCGTATGGGCCACGTACGGGCGGCCGATGAAATGGCGGGCATAAAACAGCACATCATTGCCGCCGGTGTCCGCCCGCAAGAGACGGACCACTTCGAGCGAGTCACGCGAATCATAAACGGTCTCCTCCTTCAGCGACGGGGGAACATCCGTTTTTTCGGCAGATGAAGGAACTTCGGCAACAGCATCCGCGGCCGGTCTTTCATGGGACGGCAAGGAGCAGGCCCCACTCCCGAAGAACGGGAAAAGAAGAAACAGCAAGGAACAATATTTCATGGACTGCTATATATAATATGGTGTATGGTTAAGAACGGGAAAAGGATTCGCACATGCCGCCCCGGACGGTCCGGCCGCCGGTCACGCACCTACGAATCCTTTTCTCTTACGGGCAAGATGGTTATTTAATCAGCTCAATGCTTCGTTTCAGGAACTTGTCCAGTGCCTCGCCCTTCAGCAAGCCATTCTGCAACAAGGCCAGGTCAATGAGTTGAGAGACAACGTCATTTCCTTTGGCATAACCGGAGAGGATTTCCTTCTTCCGGCCTTCCTGTGCGGCAATGTCGGCATTGCATTTGTTCAGTTCCTCGCGTTCCTCCTGCGAGATTTCTTCCGGTTTCTTCGCACGCTGGCTCTCTTCGATGGCAGACAGGCGTGCGTGAAGTCCCTTGAGTTCCGCTTCGACGGGAGAGAGCGATGCAGCCAACTTGGCCGTCATATCTTCCAAGACACCCTTTACCAGTCGGTGGTCGGCGTTGAGTACGACGTTATACATGTCGGGCATCTCACCGTAGAACGACATGCCGGCCTGCAGACGACTCATTTCCTTCATGCGGCGCATATACTCGCTCTGCGTTATCACGATGGGCGCGCCGGCTTCGCCGAGGCTCTCGGTCTCCACGTGGAACTCGGTCTTGTCCATCTGCGGAAGTCCTGCCGTGAACACCCCTGACAGGCCTGCGCTCTCCTCTGCGTTGAGTTTCGACTCGCGGGCATCCTCCTTGCGGATCAGACGTTCCACGACGTCTCCGTCCACACGGCTGAAGCGACTCTTTTCTATTTTCTGCTCCAGCAGGCCCACCAACGGGCTGTCCAGTTGTCCGTCCATCAGCAATACGCTGTAGCCTTTCTCCTTGGCGGCCTCGATATAGCTGTACTGCTCTTCCTTGTTGTTGGCGTAGAGATAGATGAGGTTGCCGTCCTTGTCGGTCTGCGTGGGCTTTATCAACTCGTTATATTCCTCATAGGTAAAATATTTTCCCTCCACATCCTTGAACAAGGCGAACTTGCTTGCCTTGTCGTAGAAGTCGGGTTCGGAGAGCATTCCGTAGTGGATGAAAAGTTTCAGGTCGTCCCATTTCTCCTCGAACTCCTTGCGGTCGTTCTTGAATATGGCCTGCAGGCGGTCGCTGACCTTCTTGGTGATGTATGTGGAGATTTTCTTCACATTGGCATCGCTCTGCAAGTAACTGCGGCTGACGTTGAGCGGAATGTCCGGCGAGTCGATGACACCGTGCAGCAGCGTAAGGAAATCGGGCACGATATTCTCGACCTGATCCGTCACGTACACCTGGTTGCAGTAAAGCTGTATCTTGTTGCGGTGTACCTCCAGGTTGTTCTTGATTTTTGGGAAATAAAGGATACCCGTCAGGTTGAAAGGATAATCCACGTTCAGGTGTATCCAGAACAGGGGTTCGTCGCTCATGGGATAGAGTTCGCGATAGAACTTCTTGTAGTCCTCGTCCTTCAGTCCCGAAGGCATCTTCGTCCACAAGGGATTGGTGTCGTTGATGACGTTGTCCTCTTCCGTCTCCACCTGCTTGCCGTCTTTCCACTCGGTCTTCTTGCCAAAGGCCACGGCCACGGGAAGGAAGCGGCAGTACTTGGTGAGCAGTCCCTGTACTTTCTCCTTCTCGAGAAACTCTTTGCAGTCGTCGCTGATGTGCAAGACGATGTCCGTTCCACGCTCCTCTTTCTCACAGTCCTCTATCTCGAACGCCGGACTACCGTCGCAGCTCCACTTGACCGCCTGTGCGCCGTCGCGGTAACTGCGGGTGATGATTTCCACCTTGTCGGAAACCATGAAGGAAGAGTAGAAACCCAGACCGAAGTGGCCGATGATGGCGTTGGCATCTTCCTTATATTTCTCCAGGAAGTCGTTAGCGCCCGAGAAGGCTATCTGATTGATGTATTTGTCTATTTCTTCGGCCGTCATACCGATACCCCGGTCCGAGACAGTCAGCGTTCCGGCCTCCTTGTCCAGACGTACCTGTATGGTCAGGTCGCCCATTTCGCCCTTGAACTCGCCTTTTGCCGCATAGGTCTTCAGCTTTTGCGTGGCGTCCACGGCATTCGACACGATTTCGCGCAGGAAGATTTCATGATCACTGTACAAGAATTTCTTGATGACCGGGAAAATGTTCTCGGTCGTAATTCCGATGTTTCCTTTTTGCGTAGCCATTGTAAAATAAATGTTTGCTATGTTATTTGATGTTTGTTCTATTTCGAACTTCTCATTTGCAAAAACCATGCCAAGCCGCACACGGAAATACCGGCAAGGCGTTTCGGACGCGCGGGCCGACATCTGCGGAAAATTATATGGCACATAGGAAAAACTATCCCTATCTTAGTTTTTTCTATCCCTATGATAGGAAATCCTATCCCTATCTTAGTTTTTCCCTTCCCTAACCCACTGAAAACGAGAAGGCTTTTCGGCGCAAAAAAAATCGGAAAAACATAGCGTTCTCCGTGATGTTTTTTCTTTTTTATTACTACCTTTGCGGCCGTTCAGCATGGCCGGATTCATCGGCAATGCGTGTGGCATCAGTGCCTTCACTTACAAGAGAACTGACACATTATTGTAACAGGACATGAGTTCTTGGTTGAATAAAATTCCCGGCGTAAGGCCGGCTTACCGTAGGGCATGCAACGTTCATTTCCGTTATGTCAGATGGCTGGCAAACCGGGACAGGTCGGAAACAAATATAGACAAGTCCCATTACGGGAGTGGAATGCTTATTGTTACCATAGCCTTTAACGAGGAAAGGTTTATTCGGAAACAGATACAGAATATCAAGCGTTACGTAAAGGATTCCGATTATCTTCATGTCATCGTCGATAATTCGTCAAACCACAAAAAGCGTGAGCTGATAAAAGATATTTGCGAAGAAGAAACGGTTGCCTACGTGGCTGTTCCCGCTTATTTGCACAAATTGATATTCACCGGCGTTTTCGGCACAAACAGTTCGCATGGTGCAGCACTTAACTGGATGATAAAACACGTGATAGAACCTCTCCGGCCCAAGCGTTTTACCCTTTTGGACCATGACATGTTTCCTTTTCGCGATGTAAACCTGACGGAAGCACTGGGGCAGGATGATTTCTATGGTACGCTGCGAATGCGCGATGCCGGTTGGTACTTATGGCCCGGATATTCCATCTATCTTACCGAGCCATTTCTGAAGTCCAACCCTGACTTCATGCCTATGCACATCGACAAGGTGTATCTTGATACAGGCGGCACCAATTATATAAGATTCTTTTCAAAGTATGATTTGACGAAGTCCCGTTTTACGACGGATAAGTTATATCGCGTGCAAAATACTCCCGGATTGTCAGATTATAATTCTATCTTCCACGTTGATTGCATCTGCAGAATAGACAAAGTCTGGGTGCACATCATAAATGGTTCCAATTATACCAAGACAAAAGAGAAGGATCTGATGATAGATAACTTCTTGCCCACAATTCCTTGACGAACCACAATTCATACAGGGGCTTTTCCGGGATATACAAGGAAAGGCGCTTCCAACCGCCTTTCGAGACATCCCCCCCTGCGGCCGGACTTTTCTATCCCTATCTTTATTTTCTTCGGCCTTGACCCTACGGATACGGAGATTTCGTCCCAAGGCCGTACCATACCACAGATAACGCGTGGCGAATATGGGCCAAAGGCCTACTGCAATGACAAAAAAAACATTACCTTTGCATCTAACGGAGGCGGAACGCATTGCGGTAATCGCCGCTTGCCTCCCCGCAAACAGCAAGCGAATGACAGACATTACGAAGACTACCGACGCCAAAGGCGACCTTACGGTCTATAAAGCCTCGGCGGGCAGCGGAAAGACTTTTACGCTGACGGCCGAATACATAGCCCGGCTCTTGGAAAAAGAAGCGTCGGGACACAGAAACATACTTGCCGTGACGTTCACCAACAAGGCCACGACAGAGATGAAAGAGCGCATCCTGCAGGAACTTTGGGAACTGGCATACGGGCAAAGAAGCAGGGAAGACGGACCTTCGGACTTCATGAGGGCCGTCATGTCGCATCTGCCCGCAACGGATGCGGACACCCTGCGCCAGCGGGCCGCCGCCGCACTTCACGACATCCTTCACGAATACGACTACTTCCGCGTGGAGACCATCGACTCCTTCTTCCAGTCGCTGCTGTCGAACATGGCGCACGAACTGGGTATGTCGGCAGGTTTCAAGGTGGACATCAACGACCGTGACGTCATAGACAAAGCGGTGGACAGGCTGATGCTCGACTTGGGTTCAAGGCCCGATGTGCTGTCGTGGGTGCTGGATTACATCCGCGAACGCATTGACGACAACAAGCGGTGGGACGTTACGAAAGAGGTAAAGCAACTGGCCGGACAATTGATGAAGGAGGCCTTTCTGTTGCACGACAAGGAACTGGCCGATGTGCTCAATTCGGGAGAAAAGCTGGGCGCTTACCGCAAAAAACTGAAGCAACTGGCCAAGGAAGCCAAGGAAGTGATGGTGCAGGCCGCCGAAAGGTTGCACGAGGAGATTGTGAACGACGCGGAAGGCTACGAAGCATTCAGCCGCGGCGGGAGTTTGGAAAAATATCTGAAGGACATCACGGAGGACAACCCCGGGCCGCCCAACAAGACCGTACAGAAATACCTCGACGACGCGGAGAACTGGTTGCGCGCAAAGGACAAAAAGCAGCCCGGACGGATGGAAAGGGCCGAAAGGCTGCGTGAATATCTGATCAGCGTGGAGAACCTGCGCGACAGGGGCACGATGGTCATCAACAGTTCGGAACTTAGTCTGCGCCACATCAATCCCCTGCGGCTCCTGAACGAGATAAGCCGCGAGATTGCCGACATCAATCACGAAAACAACCGCTTCATGCTGGCCAAGACGCCGCTGCTGTTCCAGCGGCTGGTAGGGAAGGACGACGCTTCCTTTGTCTTCGAGAAGGCGGGCATAGAGCTGCAGCACGTGATGATAGACGAATTTCAGGATACCTCCACATTGCAGTGGGCGAACTTCAAGAACCTGTTTATCGAAAATATGGCTCACGGCAACGGCTGCCTGCTTGTAGGCGACGTCAAACAGGGCATCTACCGCTTCCGCAACGGCGACTGGAACATCCTGGCCGGCATCGGCAACGAATTCAAGAACCGGAAAATGGTCCTGCACGGACTGGACACGAATTTCCGCAGCGCGGAAAACATCGTGGACTTCAACAACCTGTTTTTCCCCCGCGCGGCAACAGTGCTCGACGGCCTGGCTGAAAACAGCAACATCGCACAACTGTATGACGACGTGCGGCAAAACAACTGCGGAAAGCCGGGCGGACATGTGCGTGTCTGCCTTTTTCCGAAAAATGCAAAGACCACGACCGACTATGCCGAAGACGAGGACGAGCCTTTGACCATACTCGACGACCTGGCCGGACAGATTGTAAGACTGCACACGGCAGGAACGGGTTACGACAACATGGCCATTCTCGTGCGATACAACAATATGGCGGGCGAAATCCTTGATTATTTTTCGGAAAACCATCCCGGGATTCCGCTCATATCGGACGAGGCGTTCCTGCTGTCGGCATCGCCGGCCGTACAACTGATGGTACACGCGCTGCGCTACCTGAAAGACGAAACGGACGGCATAGCCCGCACCTACGTGTCCGACGGTTACAACAACCGCATCGCAGGAAAGGGGCTGGACTGGACGGAAACGATTCGCGAGGCCGACAGGTTGTTGCCCGAAACCTTTGCAGACAACCGGGAAGAACTGTTGTCGCTCCCGCTGTATGAATTGTGCGAACGCCTGTCTGCCCTGTTCGGTTTGGAAAACTGCAAGGAGGACGCGCCCTATCTCTACGCATTCTTCGACCAGGTGCTGGCCTTTCTCGACGACCACCCGTCGGACATCGGACTTTTCCTTGAACACTGGGACGAAAGCCTGTACAAGAAGCCCATCCCTGCCGGCGAAGTGTCCGGCATACGCATACTTACCATCCACAAGTCGAAGGGACTGGCATTCCATACCGTACTCCTGCCTTTCTGCGACTGGGACTTGGAAAAAGACAGGCAGGACGACCTGCTCTGGTGCGAGCCGGAACAAACGCCTTACAACGAACTGCCGCTCGTGCCCGTGCCCTTGTTCTCGAGCACAAGCGTACGCCACTCCATCTACGCCGGGGCTTATGAAAAAGAACACCTGCAAAGGCGCATCGAAAACCTGAACCTGATGTACGTGGCCTTCACGCGCGCCAAAGAAAACCTTTACGTCTGGGCTGAGACAAGAGAGAAAATAACGGCGGTCCCGACCATGGGAGACATCATCTGCGAATGTCTGAAGGAAGACGTGCACGAAGAGAACGGCATATATATATATGAGCAGGGCGCAGACCTGTCCAGCGGAAAACAGACGGCGGAAAACAAAGAGAAAACCGAAAGTAACGCGACGCACAATCCGCTCAGGATAAAGCCGGAGAACTTGTACGTACCGATGGAAAACTTCGAGGCGCGCGTAAGATTCCGCCAGTCGAACGAGGCCGCCGACTTTGTGGCGGAAAAAAGCGATGAGGACGGACAGCAACAGGCCGAATACATCGAACGAGGCAAACTGCTGCATTATCTGCTGTCGAACATCGAGACATCCGCCGACATAGACAGGGCCATCGGCGACCTGCGGGCAAGCGGCATCATAGGAACGGACACCGACCCGGAACAACTGGCCCGCTTCATCGGCAAAAGGCTGGCCCGGCCCGTCATTGCCGACTGGTTCGGCAGTTCATGGAAACTTTACAACGAATGTACCATCCTCACACGCGACGAAGAGGGACACGTGCAGGCACGCCGCCCCGACCGCGTGATGGTGCGCGACGGACAAACCGTAGTTGTGGACTTCAAGTTCGGCAATCCGAAACCGGAACACGACGGTCAGGTGCGCACTTATCTCGATCTGCTGCGACGCATGGGGCACAACAACGTGAGCGGCTACCTGTGGTATGTCTATTCCGACCACCTGCAGGAAGTTACCCCACACTCCGACCTTAATCCGACCGACTTATGAAACCTTTTCTCAAATATGTAGCGGAGGACCTCCTGAAAAAACACGGGAACGACCTGAGTCGGACCGTGGTTGTCTTTCCGAATAAACGCGCGGGGCTTTTCTTCAACGATTTCCTGGCCGAAAGTTCCGGACAGCCTATATGGGCACCACGCTACATGAGCATCAGCGAACTCTTCAGTTCCATATCGACGCTCAAACCGGCCGACCCGATTGAAACCGTCTGCCGTCTGTTCCGCATATATACCGAAGAAACGGGAAATACCGAGACCTTGGATTTCTTTTACGGATGGGGTGAAAAACTGCTGGCCGACTTCGACGACGTAGACAAGAACATGACGGACGCGGCACGGCTATTCCGAAACCTGAAAGACATCAAGGAACTGGAAGGCAACGACTTTATCGACGAGAGACAGGAGAAAGTGCTGCAAAGCTTCTTCCGCGATTTCTCATTGGAGGAGACCTCACGCCTACGCCGCAAGTTTCTGGAACTTTGGAACCGTCTCCTGCCCATTTATTCACGGCTGAACGCGGAGTTGGCGGCAGCGGGGCTGGCCTACGAGGGCGCCTTGTGTCGCGATGTCGTGGAAAAGCTGGAATCGGACAGACTCACGACCGACAACCATACCGACCGGTACGCATTGGTAGGTTTCAACGTCCTCACCGAGGTGGAAAAGAGACTCTTCATGCACCTTCGTAAAAACGGGAAGGCCTGCTTCTACTGGGACTATGACATCTTCTATGCCGGGAAAGGCACAAAGAACGAAGCAGGCGTATTTCTGCGCAAAAACATGGAGATATTCCCCAACGAACTCCCCGCATCGTGTTTCGACAACCTGCGCCGGGAAAAAGAAATCGAGTTTGTCTCGGCACCGACAGAGAAGATTCAGGCGCAATCCGTCACGTCGTGGCTGCGGAATAACCTGACGGCCGACGAAAGAGACACTGCCGTCGTACTCTGCAACGAGAAACTGCTGCAACCCGTCATCCACGCGCTTCCGCATGAGGTCAAAGAGGCCAACATCACCAAAGGATTTCCGCTGAGCCACATGCCTGTTTACGCGTTGATGGAGAAACGCATCGCACAATTCGAGACCAAAGACGCAGCAGACAGCCGACGGTCGCCCCGGGAACTGCTGGAAACATTGATGGAAACGGTACGCACGGAAGCGCAAAAGGCATCTCCCGCGACCGCGACTGCCGACATATTCACCGAAGCCGCCACCGAAGCCGCTTTCCGGGTACATACAATTCTGAACCGGCTATATCGGTTGGCCGAAGAGGGCTGGCTGGAGATTTCATCCGGCACACTCTGCCGGCTGTTAAGGCAGATCATGCGTCAGACCTCCATACCTTTTCACGGTGAACCCGCTGTCGGTTTACAGGTTATGGGCGTTCTCGAAACACGATGCCTCGACTTCGAAAACCTGTTGATGCTTTCGCTCAACGAAGGAAGCCTTCCGGAAAAAGCCGGCAACAGTTCTTTCATTCCCTACAACCTGCGCCGTGAATTCAATCTGACGACCACGCGGCACAAGACCGCCGTCTACGCTTACAATTTCTATCGCCTCATCCAAAGGGCACGGCGCATACGGTTGGTTTACAACAATTCCACCGAAGGCTTGTCCAAGGGTGAGATGTCGCGCTTCATGATACAATTGCTCGTAGAAGCCGGCCTGCCCGTCCGACATCTGTCCTTGACCGCCCGGCAAGGCGTGCTGCATCGCACGCCACCGACAATCAAGAAACCGGACGACCTTGTCGCTCGTCTGCAATCGCTTTCCCCGTCCGCCATCAACACCTATCTGCGTTGCCAGGTGCAGTTCTACTTCCAACGGGTCGAGCGACTGAAAGAGCCGGATGCGGACCCGGGACTTATCGAGCCGAACACATTCGGCAGTATATTCCACAAAGCGGCCGAATTGCTTTACAAAGAAAAACTGACCGAACGGAACGGAGCCATCACCGGCGCGACACTGCGGCCTTACATAGAGAAAGGCGGCGATGCCCTGCTGCTCCAATTTGTGCGACGCGCCTTCACCGAAGAAAATGTCAAGAGGAATGTCATCGTTGAAGAAGTGGTAAAGGTTTATCTCCGCCAGCTGGTGCGCAATGACCTGCGTCTCGTTCCTTTCGAGGTGAAGGATATGGAAATGGAAACGTCGTTGCCGCTTGAAATTCCTTACGGTGAGAAGTCCGTAACCGTACAGCTGAAAGGAAATATCGACCGGCTGGATGTCGTCAATGCCGACGGACTGACCCGACTACGTGTAGTGGACTACAAAACCGGCGGGAATCCCGAAACGGCCAACGATATGGAACAGCTCTTCACCCCTGCGGAAAAACATCCGCACTACATTCTGCAAACGTTTCTCTATGCACTGACACTGGCCGACAAGGCACGCTACCCCATCGCACCCGCACTTTTCTTCGTGCACAAGGCGGCCGGCGATGACTATTCGCCCTACATCACATTCGGAAAAGAGCAGATACTCGACTTTCAGCGGATTGCCGGCGAATTCAAGCAGCGGCTGACCGCACTTATCGCCGACATACTTTCTCCCGACAGGCACTTTGTGCCGACTACATGCGAGAGATTCTGCAAGACATGCCCTTACTTTTCGCTTTGCCATCAATAAAAGAGACACAATATATGATTCCAGCCATCAATGACACCGACATGAAAATACCGGTCCCGCACGCCGAAGGAACCGGATGCGACCGGAGCTCCGGCACATCCCATTCCGGAAACGGCGGAACGGCGGTTTCACCTTCTCCCGCCCCGTTGCGCGTCAGCGTCTCGGACGAAATCCGTGCCATCTGTCCCGGTTTCGCCGGTGCTGTCGTGGAAGCGGACGTCCGGAACGCTCCCACGCCGCCGGAACTTTGGGATGAAATCAATGCCCTCGCGAAAGAGTTTTCACAAAAATACACCCCCGAAACGCTAAAACTGCAACCGGGCATCGCTGCCACGCGCTCAGCCTACAAAGCCGCAGGGAAAGACCCGAGCCGCTACCGGCCTGCCTGCGAGCAGCTGGCACGCCGCATCCTGCAAGGCAAAGGCCTGTATTCCGTAAGTACACTTGTGGATATCGGAAATCTGGCCTCGGTTCGCTCCGGATACTCGACCGGAGCCATTGACAGGGATAAAATCCGTGGCAATGAGGTCATACTCGGCATCGGGTGCAAGGACGAACCGTACGAAGCCATAGGACGCGGCACACTCAATATAGAAAACATGCCCGCCTACAGGGATGCCGAAGGCGCATTCGCCACTCCGACAAGCGATAATGTACGAACGATGCTCTCGGAAGGCACACGCCGTCTCGCACTCTTCATCAACGGTTACGACGGTGACCGGGAACGCGTCATGACCACCGCACGATATGTACAGGAACTGCTCAAAAAATATGCGGAATCAGACGGAGGAGACATTACCTGTTACTAAATGACGGCTATCCCTGTCATCAGCCCCCACACATCCTTACAACGAATCCATACATCAATCAAAAATTCAAGCAATGAGAAGTATCTTAAGACTTAATGCCTTCCACACCGCATTTCCGGTCATCCTCACACTCACGACATGCCTGCTGCTCGGCACAAGCGCCTGTTCCAACAACCCAAAGTCCAAGACAGAGGCCGAAGGAAAGGAGGAAATCTCACAAAAAAGTCCGGACAGTCTGTCGGCCCAGGCATCCGACAATACAGAAACAGCCAAGAAACCGTTTGAAGTCAAGACGGTGAAAAGCGAGAAAAAGACTAAAGCATACGAATGTGACGTAGAAATCGACTATCCCGTATCGGGCGAAGAAGTTTTACTGGCCGGCGCACGCCGCATGATATTGGAACATTTCGGCATCAAGGGGAAAACAGATGACAACAACCCGCAAGGAATTGCCAACAAAGCGTTGGCCCGCTCTATCAAGAACCTGGAAATTTCCCAAGACGACCTGAATGACCCAGACAACGGTCTCAGTGCCGTCTACACGGAGAGCAACTCCGTAAAGATGAAGTATCTGACGGACAAATTCGTCACATTCGGGCTGTCAGGCTACACTTACACGGGAGGGGCCCACGGCATGAGTTACCAAACATACAAGACCGTGAACGCCAAGACCGGAAAAGTTATGGAATGGAACGACATTTTCGCCCCCTCGGTCCGGACAAAGCTCAAGGCCCTGGTGCGTAAAGCCATCGTGAGGCAATATTACAACGGCGACGACGCCTCGCTGGATGTCCTTTCGCCGTTCGATTTGCCGGAAAACGCACCCTCCTTCACACCGAAAGGCATCCATTTCATCTATAGTCTCTATGAAATCGACTGCTATGCGGCAGGGATGCCCGAATGCGAGATACCCTATTCCGTTATCAAGCCTTTGATGACAGAGTCCGCAGGCACGCTTATCCCTTAGTCTGTAAAAACAAACGACATGAGCAACATACCCAAGCTCAAGGACATTGTCCTGCGCGATACGCCCTTCGCCGAACTGATGAACAAACGCATATATAATGTATTGCTCATCGCTACGAAATACGATGCCTTCATGCTGGAGGACGACGGCCGCGTGGACGAACAGATATTCAACGAATACGCGGCACTGGGCCTGCGCTACCCGCCACGATTCACGCAGGTGACGACCGAGGAAGAGGCCTTGAAAGAACTGGACGACCGCAATTTCGAACTGATTATCGTCATGCCGAACATGGATAACAGGGATATCTTCGCGGCTGCCAAGGAAATCAAGCTCCATTACCCGAATATTCCCATCGTCGTGCTCACCCCGTTCTCGCGCGAAGTCAGCAAGCGCGTGGCCAACGAGGACCTGTCGAGCATAGACTACATCTTCTCGTGGTTAGGCAATCCCGAATTGCTCGTAGCCATCATCAAGCTGATAGAGGACAAGTGGAACGCTCCCAACGACTCGGCATCGGTGGGCGTACAAATCATCCTGCTCGTCGAGGACTCCATCCGCTTCTACTCCTCTGCCCTGCCCCATCTCTACCGCTTCGTGCTGGAACAAAGTCTGGAGTTCTCAAAGGAGGCGCTCAACGACCATCTGAAGACGATGCGTATGCGCGGCCGCCCCAAGATTATGCTGGCCCGCACTTACGAAGAGGCCATGCAGATTTACAGCACCTATCAGGAGAATATCCTGGGTGTGGTTTCGGACATGAGCTTCACCGCCGGGGGGAAGAAGGATCCGATGGCCGGTTATCGCCTGGGCAAACAAATCAAGTCGGTCGATCCGAAAGTTCCCCTTATCCTCGAGTCGAGCGAAGAGGCGAACGCCGTCTATGCCCGCGAGCTGGACGCATCTTTCATCAGCAAAAATTCCAAGAGCTACCCGCAGGACTTGCGCAAGCACATCATGGAACACTTCGGGTTCGGGGATTTTGTCATCATCAATCCGGCCACGCACGAGGAAATCATGCGTATCACCAACCTGAAGGACCTTCAGCGCAAGTTGTACAAGATTCCCGACGACTCGCTGCGTTACCATCTGTCGCGCAACCATTTCTCGCGCTTCTTCTTCTCGCGCGCCATGTTCCCGCCCGCCGTCATTCTGAAGAAAGTGGACGTTTGCGAATACGAGCACATGGCCGAGGCGCGCCAGCTCATATCCGACTGCATCGTCGGGTATCGCAGGATGAAGAATGCCGGCGTCGTGGCCATCTACCTGAAGGAACGCTTCGACGAATACAGCAACTTCGCCCGCATAGGCAATGGTTCGCTCGGCGGGAAAGGCCGTGGCCTGGCCTTCATGGGGACGATGGTGAAACGCTACCCCAAGCTCGAACGTGAAAACTTCACGGTGGACATTCCCCGCACGGTCGTCATCTGCACGGACATGTTCGACGAGTTCATGGAAAAGAACAACCTCTATCCCATCGCCCTGAGCGAAGCCACCGACGAAGAGATACTGCAGGCTTTCGAGGCGGCGGCACTGCCCGAACGCCTGCTGGACGACCTCATGACGCTCTTCGAGGTGGTACACAACCCGATTGCGGTGCGCTCCTCCAGTCTGTTGGAGGACTCGCACTATCAACCGTTCGCCGGGATATACAAGACGTACATGATTCCACGGGTCGAGGAGAAAGAATGTATGCTCCGGCTGCTGCGGTCGGCCATCAAGGCGGTCTACGCCTCGGTCTTCTACCGCGACAGCAAGGCTTACCTGACTGCGACGCAGAACCTCATCGACCAGGAAAAGATGGCCATCGTCCTGCAAGAGGTGGTCGGCTCCGCATACGACAACTATTTCTACCCGACACTGTCCGGCGTGGCCCGGTCGCTCAACTTCTACCCCATTGGTGACGAACAGGCGGAAGACGGCATAGCCAACGTGGCGCTCGGTCTGGGCAAATACATCGTGGACGGCGGACAAACCCTGCGCTTCTCGCCACGGCATCCGCACCACATCCTGCAACTCAGCACCACGGACTTCGCCTTGCGCGAGACACAACGCAAATTCTACGCCCTTGACCTGGAGAACATGGCACACACCTTCGAGACGGACGACGCCTTCAACCTGAAAAGTCTGACCGTCAAGGATGCGGAGGCGCATGGCTCGATACGTCTGATATCCTCCACGTACGACCCTTACGACCAGGTCATTCATGAAGGTTTCTATCCGGGCGGCCGGAAAATCATATCTTACGCCAATATCCTGCAACACGACTGTTTCCCGCTGGCAGAAACCATCGACCGCCTGCTGGACATCGGAAAATCGGAAATGGGCCGCCCGGTGGAAATAGAGTTCGCCATGAACATCGAAGGCGACATGGCCCACTTCTACCTGTTGCAGATACGGCCCATCGTGGACAATAAGGAAACGGTGGACGAGGACCTGACAGTCATTCCGCAAGGGGACACCGTGCTCACTGCCGAAAGCGCGCTGGGCAACGGAATCGTGACAGACGTCACCGACATCGTCTACGTCAAGACCGAAAACTTCAACGCCGCGAACAACCGCCTCATCGCCGAAGAAATCGAGCGGCTGAACCGGCGACTCACCGGCGAAGAACGGAGCTACATACTCATCGGTCCGGGCAGATGGGGAAGCAGCGACGAGTGGCTGGGCATACCCGTGAAATGGCCCCACATCAGCGGCGCACGGGTCATCGTGGAATGCGGACTGGAGAACTACCGCATCGACCCGAGCCAGGGTACCCACTTCTTCCAGAACCTGACCTCGTTCGGCGTAGGTTACTTCACAATCAACCCGTTCCGGCAGGACGGCTGGCTGGACAAGGAATGGCTGGACGCGCAACCGGCCGAACACGAGACACAATTCATCCGCCACATCCGCCGGGATGCCCCGTTCGTCATCAAGATGGACGGCCGGCACTCGCGCGGCGTCGTCATGAAATAGTGCAGGCCGCACCTGCAGGCAATCACACAGGGTGTCGTAACGCCACATTCCCGTTCGCGTTACGACACCCTGTATTTTTTCACCCCCATACCCGGGCCACGGACGTGCCGCGGACGGGCGGGATTTTCTTTCGCTGAGAAAGACATCGCCATGCCGTGGGGAACGCCTGCCTGCGACGACGGTCCGCACCACCTGACTTTAACATTTTTAACCTTCGTTACTTTAACAAATGTAAAAGAACGGAGCTGCGAGGGCTTAAAAAGCATCTTTTTGCACGCGGGCTGCTTCCATTTCAAAATAGAAGGCATGTATTTTTGCGCAGGCTACTTCTAATTTTTTCTACATGCACATGTAAATCGTCTCATAACGGGCTTATTTACACGAAAAGAGGCGGTCTGAAACCGCCTCTCCCTTTATCGCTGATGCAAAGATACAACATTTTTCGACGAAAAGCAAGAAGTGTTAAAATCACCGCGAAACCGCCGGGTCGAAGACATCACATGCCGACAGGAATGCGGCATATACGGGATTGCAGGAGAGCAGGCCGACATGGCCGACAAGCAGGAACTGAAGGCGGGCCCGCGTTATCGCGACATTGAGTTTGCGGTCGATGGGCACACCTCCGATGTCGTGCGTATTGGAGAGGATGTCCAACTGGTAATGGCGGCTGACGGTGGTGCTGAAAATAATGTAATCGCGCTGGCTGCCCTGGTAACATTCCACCGTGTCTATGCCGATGGCGTCGCAACCCCTGACACCACGCCGTTCCAGTGCGCCGCGAATCATTCCAATCTGGTTGCGGAAGGGCACGATAACGCCTATCCGCTCTTCCGGGCGGAACGCATCCCCCTCTCCGGCATTCAGGCGGACAATGGCCTCGACCAACGCCGCCGTCATGTCGGCCTCGGCGGCATTGGCCTTGTTGTTGTCGGCCGGACCCTCGGGCACGACATTCACCACCCCCATCCGCGTGGAGGCCACAAAGCGTTCGATGGGCGTAACCGGATGCCCGAATGGCAGCGGACCGGTCTGATGGGGCAAACCCACCACGTCCAGCCGGCCGTCATAAAAGGTACGGCTCACAAAGCCGCAGATGTCGGTGTGCATACGGCCCTGGCGGTCGAGCATGGCCACGATGCCTTCCGCTTCACCGCCGGCCTGCAGGCGGTGCAACCGTTCAAAGAGCGAATCCCTCAGGTCCAGCAGCCCGATGGCCCGCAACAACGGGTCCTCGACACGGGTCCGTTCGGGACGTTGCAGCACCACGGCGGGCAATTGCTTGTGGTCGCCTATCATGATGAACTTCCGTATGCTGCAACTCCCGTCGCGCGCCGCCGAAAGCAGCCCGACGATTTGCGGTTCGAGCACCTGCGAGGCCTCATCGACGATGACCGCGTCGAAAGTGCAGAGATTGAACATTTCCTGATGGGCCGAAAGCGTCGTTACCGTACCGACGACGACCGGGACCGAGGACAACAGCTTCCTTGCCGCCGTCCGCGTAAGGCAGTCGGCCGTCCGCTCCGACAACAGCCGCGGCCGGTAGGCCTCACCGCAGTTCTGCGCCATCCCGATGCGCAGATAGTCCGCACCAAGCCGCTCCAACATGCCACAGATTTCGTCTACGGCGCGATGGGTATAGGCCGTAAGCAACAGACTCCCGCCGGCAGTTCCGGCCTGCCGCATCAGCAGGAATTCTTCCACCATTGCCCGCAGCGCGACACTGGTCTTTCCCGTTCCCGGCGGACCGACCAGCAGGAAATAGTCGCGGGCCTGTTTGGCCTGCAACACGACTTTTGCCGTCGAGGCGGGATATGTCCCCAGCAAAGACACGGAACGGTCAGTCGCGGGCGGACGCATTCCGAGCAACAAGGCCCGGCGGTCTTCGGGAGCGGCCATCAGGGCATACAGCCCGCGCAATGACTGCGCAAAAGGCGCGTCCGAAGCGTCATGCTCCACGGCATAGCGCGTCCCGTCCGGAAACAAGGAGCGGTTGCGCTGCTTGTAGGCCAGACGGAGACGAAGCCGCCCTGCGGCAAGTTCCTCGATGTAGCCGCGCACCAGCCGGTGACCGGTAACCGTGTCACGCTCCGTCGGACGTTCATAGAGCTGGACCATTTCTCCCACGTTGAAATTGGGTACGAACCTGTCGCCATGGCCGGGCACATCGAACACCAGTGTCTCGATGCCGTCTTCCCCGTCGCATGAACGCAGGCGCAGGTCACACAGGATGTCGCCCGACATCCGCTTCGTAAGCGGGTCGGTGAGCCATGTCGAGGCAAAGCCGCGCCGGGAATCGGGACGGTTGTCACCGGTCTTGCTCAAATATTTCTCGCGCTCGACAAAACGGAGAAAAGCCCCGAAGTAGGCACGTTCCGTGTCGGACATCCGGTGCAACGGGGCCAGCAGCCTGTCGAGCGCAGGCCGCAGATAATCTCTGTAAAGCCGGTTGTCCAACTTTTTCAGATTAAGTGCGTCCGGCGTCAGCCGCGGCAGGAGTGCGTCAAAGCCGCCGCGGCGCAAATCCGCCTCGAGGGCCACAATCTCGTTGCGCAGTTCCAGCACATCGGATATCGCCTGCGCCGAAGTCCTTTCGTTGAAGAAAACGGGATAGGCAGAATAGAAGAGATAAGAAGATACGGCATCACGCGGGATGCCGAGGTTATAGTGCAGGATTTCCTTGTACAAAGACATCTGAAGCACGTGTTCCGGCTTCGGACGCAAGGGGCGGCCGCCGAAACCTTCGGCCTTTCCGCTCTTAAGTTCCACCAGGCGGCGATGATCCGTGGTCAGCACATCGAAACGTCCGCGCAATCCCAGTTTCTCACAGACAAAAGACGGTTCAAGCAGCACCTCACCGGGCCGGATGCCGACCTCGGGCGAAGGAAAACGCTCACTGACGGCCGTACGTATGTTGTCGAACTGCCGGCGCGCCCGCTCCACGTAACCGGAAGAGATGTCCTCGGTGCAACAGGCATAGCCAAGCATGTCATTCCCGAAGTTACGCCGCAGTGCCTCCGCGAAAGTGGGCGTTCCGTTCATGCAATCGTCCATAAAACCGTTGGCGGCATTTCCCAGCAGTATGGGTACCGTCACCTCACGCGGGGCCAGCATGTCCAGCAGATAGTTCAACGGAGACGCGCCATAGGGCTTGACGCAAGCAGTCAGCGCACTGACATCCAGAAGATAGTCCGGGTCGAGAACAGCCATACGCGCCGTAGCGCCCTCCGGCGTCTCGGAAACGTCCAGCAGATTGACCGTCATGCCGCTCTCGGCGACAGCGAGCGTCCGCACAAGCCCGGGCAGCCGGACCACAAGCTCACGCTCCGCCACACGGCATTTCAGTCCGTCGGGAAGGACCTCCGTCACGATGCCCCGCAATGCAGCCGAACGTTCCACGGGCAAAGGGCGCGCTTCCGGCCGGCCGGAATTCATTTGCGGCAGTCCCCCGGGCAGCGGGCAACGGAAAAGGGCGCAGACAAAGGCGCAAAGGCAGGCCGCATCCTCGTGGAAGCCGGACACTGTCGCCGCCTGCCGCCCCCAAAGCACCAGACGGGCGTTGCGGCGGAAGCGGTCGGCGTCGCGGAGTTCTATCTTCTCTTTCCTACATACGGCATAGAGCAAAGAAAACGGGCCGGAGAATTCCGAATGATAGGATTCCGCCCGCTCAGAACAGAGACGACGCAGCAGCGCGTACAGTCCCGCATAGCGGACCTGCAGGGGAGCGTCCGAATTCAGGCAGTCCCTGATTTCCGAAAAGGCTTCCTGTGCTGTCGTCATCGGTTACAAAGGATTATTGTTGCGTTCCAACTCGTCGGGACGGTAGATTTTCGTATCACGTGTGAAGCGATTGGGCCTGGCAGAACGCGCCGGCGCAGAACTTGCATCGTTTCCCGCTCCCATACCGCCGGGCCGGCCGCCATAGGCCCGCCACCGGTCCATCACGGCCGCGACGTAGCCGGCCGTTTCGTCACCAATCATATAACCGTGCTTCACTACGGGGTCCCTGTAATAGCGCGGGTTGCTCAGTGCACGGATATAGGGCGAAACCTCTGCCCAGACCGTCGGATTTTTCCCGTACTTGCGCGCCAGGGCCATGGCGTCGCGGACATGTCCCGGTCCGCCATTGTAAGCCGCCAGTACGAACCTGATGCGCTCTTCCCCATTCCGGATGTCGGCAAAGCTGCCGTTCAGTTCGCGGATGTACCTTGCGGCCGCCGCAATGTTGTCGGCCGGCGAGTACATGCGGTCGGGCGAAAGGCCCAGATGCTGCGCGGTGCCCGGCATAATCTGCATCAGTCCCCGCGCCCCCGCCCACGAAACGGCGTTCGGGTCGAAACCGGACTCCTGGTAGCATTGCGCGGCTATCAGCCGCCAGTCCCATCCCGTCCGCACGGCAGCCGCACGGAAGTGGTTGTCGTAGGTCGAGATGATGCCTTTCTCCTTAGAGATGTAAGATGCCCGCACCTTGCGCCTCACCTGCCGCCGCTCGCGCACACGTGTCTGCTCGGCACGGCGCACCGTGACATCCACGCCGCCGGCATACCAGCGGTCGAGCGCATCGGCCAACTCGGCAGCATCGCCCCGCACAGCCCAGGCGGTGTGTGCCTTCTTGTCGTTCACGCCTGTCGGGCGGCAGCCTTCCCGCGCAATTCTGTCCGCAGGCAAAAGGCAGGCTATGATGTCGGCCTCGCCCGCATCGAGCAGGCGAAACAGGTCTGCCGTATCGCGCACGGTTTCCACCCGCACCCGCAAGCCTTCACGGCGCGCGAAGTCGGCCGAAAGCGCATATTGCAGGCCCAACGGCTGCCCCTGGTACTCGTAATAGGTATCCGGACCGCTGAAGGTGGCGACAATCAGTTCGCCGGACTGCTGAATGTCAGGCAAATCGTAGACACGGGCACTCTCCGTCTGCTCACGGGATGCCGAGAAAGCGCCGTTGTCCGCCCGTTTCCGCTCGGCGGAACAGGCACAACACAGAAAAAAGACCGACAATATATATAGGGCCTGCGACATGGATTTTTTCACATGACAAAGTTAGGCATTTATTTCTACTTCTCCCGCATTATTGCTACTTTTGCACAAAAGAGGACGCCACGCCGTCCGAAAAACTTCAAAGCCTATGATCAGACACACCGTCATGTTCCGCCTCAGGAGGGAACTCCCCGCAGCCGGACGCAGACAAGCCATGCAGCAGTTCAAGCAAGACATAGAGCGGCTGCCGGCCGTGATTCCGCAGATACGGGCCATTCACGTCGGACTGAACATCAATCCGGCGGAAGAATGGGACATCTGCCTCGACAGCACCTTCGACAGCCTCGAAGACGTGCGCACCTACGCCGCGCATCCCGACCACGTGGCCGCGGCCACGGCACTAAAGCCCTACGTGGCCGCACGCGGCTGCGTGGACTACGAGGTTTAGCGGCAGTACGACATTAACATTTTTAACTTTCGTGCACATTCGGCGCAACGTACATGGCATGTAGTTTCGCCCACATGCCGGGCCGGGAAACGCTACATGGCATGTAAGAGAAACAGGAAGGCATGTAGTTTTTCCTGTCATAGGGACAGTTTCTCCAAAAAACGGGCTTACGAATACGAAAAAGGGACGGTTTCGGCCGTCCCTCTCATTTTCGCTATACAAATATAATACATTTTTCGCCCAAAAGCAAATAGTGTTAAAATCACAAGCGGAACACGAAACCGGCTTTCCGGCCTTTTGATACACATCACTCCTTATAACACATCCGGACAGGCCGCCGCCGTAACGACAGCGCCGTTTTGAGGTTCAAACACTTAAAGCCGTGACGACGTCCAATACTTCCGCCGGTTATTTTCCCATATTATAAAAAATGTGTATCTTTGCACCCGAAAAAATATAGACATGGTAAAACAGACATTATCTCCCGATTGGATTTTTGAAACGAGTTGGGAAGTGTGCAACAAGGTGGGCGGCATCTATACCGTACTTTCTTCGCGTGCCAAGACCCTTCAGGAACAATTCCCGGACAAGGTTATTTTCATCGGACCGGACATACACCCCGAACAACCGAACCCTCTATTTTCGGAAGACAAGAAGTTGCTGAAAGAATGGCGCACGGCCATCAAGAAAGCCGGCTTGTCCGTCCGCATCGGCCGCTGGAACGTGCCGGGCAACCCTGTTGCCGTACTCGTGGACTTTGCACCGCTCTTTGCCGAAAAGGACGAAATATACAAGCAGGCGTGGGAAGACTTCGGCGTAGACTCCATCAAGGCTTACGGCGACTATGACGAGGCCTCGATGTTCTCCGAAGCAGCCGGACGGGCCGCGGCCGCCGTCTGCCGGCAGTGCCTGAAACCTACCGACAACATTATCTACCAGGCCCACGAATGGATGTCGGGACTGGGTATGCTCAATCTGAAAAAGAATGTGCCCCACGTAGCGACCATTTTCACGACACATGCCACCAGCATAGGCCGTTCCATCGCCGGCAACAACAAACTGCTTTACGAATACTTCACAGGATATAACGGCGACCAGATGGCCGGAGAGCTGAGCATGGAGGCCAAGCACAGCATTGAAAAGCAATCGGCACACCATGCAGACTGTTTCACGACGGTAAGCAGCTTCACGGACAAAGAATGCGTCCAGCTGCTGGACAAAAAAACGGACACGGTGCTCCCCAACGGCTTTGAAAACGACTTCGTACCCAAGGGAGCGGCCTTCACGGCCAAGCGTCGTGCGGCCCGCAAGAAGATTCTGCAAACCGTATCCGCACTGGTCGGCGACACGCTGAACGACGACACGCTGATTGTCTCGACAAGCGGCCGCAACGACTTCCGTTGCAAAGGATTTGACGTCTTTCTTGAGTCACTGGTAAGGCTGAACAATTCACTCAAAGCCGAAGCCGGCACGTCAGACGGCAAGGGCAGTTCCACCCGGGTGCTGGCACTCATAGAAGTGCCTTGCTGGCTGTTGGGCCCGAGAACCGACCTGCAGGAACGGTTGGGCGGAAAGGAAAACCGGTTTGACACGCCCCTGCCCGTTCCCATGATAACGCATGACCTGTATAACCTGAACGAGGACCGTATCCTGTGCCTGATAAAGGACCTGGGGCTTTGGAACACGAAGAACGACCCTGTCAAGGTGGTCCTTGTGCCTTGTTACCTCGAAGGCAACGACGGTATTTTCAACATGCCTTATTATGACCTGCTGACAGCCAATGACCTGAGCATCTATCCCTCATATTACGAGCCTTGGGGCTATACGCCGCTTGAGAGTTGCGCCTTCAAGACGCCCTGCATCACGACAAACCTTTCGGGCTTCGGACAATGGGTGAACGAGGTCCTCGGTCACGACGGCGCGCTGGCCGACGGTGTCAGCGTCATCTATCGTGACGACAAAAATTACTTTGAAGCCGCAGACAACATCCGCCGGACCGTGGAACAGATGCTGGCCGCGACGGACAAGGAACGCGACAAATTCCGCAAGAATGCAGCCAAACTGGCCGAAAAGGCACAGTGGAAACACTTCATCAAGCACTATTACGAGGCCTACGACATCGCGCTCGGCAAAGTGGCCCGTCAGAAATAACAGAAAACAATTAAAAAACCAATTATAAATCATCATGAACGTAAAAGTTAGCAATGCCAATACGCCTAACTGGAAGACCGTGACCGTCAAAAGCCACATTCCTGCGGCGTTGAAGAAACTTGACGAAATCGCCCACAACCTTTGGTGGACCTGGAACCACGAAGGTATGGACCTTTTCCGCAGTTTAGACAAAGAACTTTGGCGCAAAGTGGACAAAAACCCCATCGAACTGCTCAGCAGAATCAGCTATAAACGGCTGAAAGAGCTGTCAGCAGATGAGGAACTGATTTCCCGTATGAACAAGGTGTACGAAAGTTTCCGCAAGTACATGGACGTGAAGCCCGATGCCAAGCGTCCGTCTGTGGCTTACTTTTGTATGGAATACGGTCTCAACCATATTCTCAAAATCTATTCGGGCGGCCTCGGCATCCTTGCCGGCGACTACCTGAAAGAAGCCTCGGACAGCAACGTGGATATGTGTGCCGTCGGCTTCCTTTACCGTTACGGCTACTTTACGCAGAGCCTGTCGATGGACGGACAGCAGCTGGCCAACTATGAGGCGCAGGATTTCGACCGTCTCCCCATCGAACGCGTTCTTGACGAGACCGGAAACCAGGTTATCGTGGATGTACCTTTCCCCAACTATCTGGTACACGCTGCCATCTGGCGCGTAAACGTGGGCCGCATCGCACTGTACCTGCTTGACACGGACAACCCCATGAATTCGGAGTACGACCGCACCATCACCCACGCACTCTACGGCGGTGACTGGGAGAACCGTCTGAAACAGGAGTATCTGCTCGGTATCGGCGGTATGCTGGCTCTTCAGAAACTGGGCATCACAAAAGACATCTACCACTGCAACGAAGGCCACGCCGCTCTCTGCAACGTTCAGCGTCTGGTTGATTACGTACAGAGCGGTCTCACCTTCAACGAAGCGCTGGAACTGGTACGCGCAAGCTCGCTCTACACCGTACATACTCCCGTTCCCGCGGGCCACGACTACTTCGAAGAAGGCCTCTTCGGCAAGTACATGGGTTCCATCCCCGGCAAACTCGGCATTTCCTGGGACGACTTCATGGGCTTGGGACGTACCAATCCCGACGACCACGGAGAAAAGTTCTGTATGTCCACCTTCCTCTGCAAGACTTGTCAGGAAGTAAACGGCGTAAGCTGGCTTCACGGTAAAGTCAGCCAGCAGATGTTCAAGGGCATCTGGCCCGGCTACCTGCCCGACGAGCACAACCGGAAGCACGAAATCCGCGACCATGCCGGATGGGAAGCCGTCTACAACGAACATCCCGAAGAAAGCCACATCGGTTACGTAACCAACGGTGTGCACTTCCCCACCTGGAGCGCTAAAGAGTGGAAGGCCGTTTACAACAAGTACTTCGACCCGAACTTCATGCACGACCAGAGCAATGAGAAAATCTGGGAAAAGATCTACGAAGTACCTGACGATGTCATCTGGAGCACACGTGTACGTCTGAAGACCAAACTTATCGAATACATCCGCGAACGTTTCCGCGACACCTGGCTGAGAAATCAGGGCGTTCCCTCGCGTGTGGTTTCCTTGCTCGACAAGATTAACCCCAATGCTCTGCTTATCGGTTTCGCACGTCGTTTCGCCACCTACAAGCGAGCTCACCTGCTCTTCTCCGACCTGGACCGTCTTGCCAAGATTGTAAACAACCCCGACTATCCGGTACAGTTCATCTTCGCAGGTAAGGCTCACCCCGCCGACGGTGCAGGACAAGGCCTTATCAAGCGTATCTTCGAAATATCCCAGCGTCCCGAATTCATCGGAAAGATTCTCTTCCTCGAAAATTACGACATGCAGCTGGCACGTCGCCTTGTTTCGGGTGTGGATATCTGGATGAACACGCCGACCCGTCCTCTCGAAGCATCGGGTACATCGGGCGAAAAGGCTCTGATGAACGGTGTGGTAAACCTTTCCGTACTTGACGGATGGTGGTACGAGGGTTATCGCGAAGGTGCAGGCTGGGCCTTGACCGACAAGAGAACCTATCAGAACCAGGAACATCAGGACAAACTTGACGCATCTACCATCTACTCTTTGCTTGAACAGGAAATCATCCCGCTGTACTACTCTCAGAGCGGACGCAAGGGATATAGCGAAGGATGGGTGCGCACGGTCAAGAACTCCATCGCCAAGATTGCTCCGCACTACACGATGAAACGTCAGCTCGACGACTATTACGACCGTTTCTACAGCAAAGAAGCCGAACGCTTCAAGGTGCTCAGCGCCGACAACAACAAGAAGGCGAAGGAAATTGCCGCATGGAAGGAACTCGTTGCCGAGAGATGGGACAACATCCATGTCGTATCTACCTCGATGAGCGATAACATTACCAACTCTTTGCTCATCAGCGACAAGGAATTTACCGTCACCCACGTCGTAGACGAACAGGGTCTGGACGACGCTATCGGCATCGACCTGGTGGTGATGACTACGGACAGCGACGGCCGCGACCGCATCTATCAGGTCTTCCCCATGAATGTGACGAAACAGGAAGGCAATCTCTATACTTTTGAACTGAAAGCCAGCATCAACTTGGCCGGTTCGTTCAAGGTTGCATACCGTATGTATCCCAAAAGCAAGGACTTGCTGTACCGTCAGGACTTCTGCTACGTCCGTTGGTTTGTATAAGAAGCAGGCATCCTGCATCAAACAACAGAAAGAAGGGCTTTTCGGTTTTCCGGAAGGCCTTTCTTTTTATTATAAACCTTGATGAGCAGAAAAACAAAGGCAATATCCGTCGGCAACCGTCCGGAAGCGCCCTATTTGTCCGGTCTGTTACAGGCTTCTTGTACAGATTGGCGGCATAATAAGGGATAATCGCTGAAAAAATCGTACTTTTGTAACAATTATGACAACGGAAGAAAAATTCATCTATTCGAGACCTGTACTGGACTTTGTGACCATCGGTACGGAATACTGCAAATATTTGGAACAACAGGAGGACGATCCTCGTGAAAAGTTCATAGACATCATGCGCGGGCTGTTACCCATGCTTTATCTCAAGGTATCGCTCATCGGCCAAGTTCCCGAAGAGGCCGGATACAATGACCCGCACGTGACCGAAGCGGATTATAATTGCATCCGTGCGAAGATTGCACGCATCATGGGAGACCGCGATGACTATCTGGACGTATTTGTCGAAGACTTCAAATATTCCGACCGCCCTGTGCTGTGCACGGTCAGCGAAGACATGGCGGATATCTACCAGTCCGTAAGAGAATTGGTGGAAGCCTACCGCACAGGTTTTGAAGAGTCCATGCTTGTGGCCCTGCACGAGGCAGTCGAACAGTTTGAGAACTATTGGGGACAACGCGCACTCAATGCTTTGCGTGCGCTCCACGACGCCCGGTTTGGACACCTCTACGAATAAACGAAAAGGATATGAAGGAAGTATTTGTCAAAACGGACAAAGCATATATTACAGGACTTCCCCGTTTCCTGTACGAGGGGAGAATCATCATCGTGCAGGGAGAACATGAGGCAGAACGGGCGGTCCGTGCCTTGCGCAATGCGGAGATATTGGGCATAGACACGGAAACGCGGCCCGTATTCCGCAAGGGAGTCGTACACAAGGTGGCCCTGCTCCAAATAGCCTCGGACGAATGCTGTTTTCTGTTCCGTCTGTGCCAGATGGGACTGCCGCAATGCCTTATAGACCTGCTCTCCGACCCAGCCGTGCCCAAGGCCGGACTTTCGTTGAACGACGACTTCATGATGTTACGCCAGCGGGCCGAGTTCACACCTGCGGGATACATTGAAATACAACAGATGGCGCGCGAAGCGGGCATAGAAGACATGAGCCTGCAGAAGTTATACGCCAACCTGTTCCACCAAAGAATTTCAAAACGTGCGCAAATCAGTAATTGGGAAGCCGATGTTCTGAGCGAAGGGCAGGTGCATTATGCCGCGACAGACGCTGTTGCCTGCATCCACCTCTACAAGGAATTGCGACATCTGCTCGAAACGGGAGACTTCCGACTGATAGAAACAAACACAACCTTACAATAAATATGAAAACCATCCGACTGAAAAGCCGAAAAGACGAGAGCCTGCGCCGCTACCACCCGTGGGTCTTCTCGGGAGCCATAGCACAAAAGGACAAGGGCCTGCAGGAAGGCGACCTTGTCCGCGTTCTCGACGAAGAAGGACGCTTCCTTGCCATCGGACATTACCAGATAGGCTCCATTTCCGTGCGTGTATTGAGTTTCGAAGAGCGGGACATAGACCACGGATTCTGGCAGAACCGTTTACTGGAAGCCTACCGGCTAAGACTTGCATTGGGGCTTGCCGGCAACAAAGATAACGACATTTATCGCTTGGTGCATGGCGAGGGCGACCGTCTGCCGGGTCTTGTGATAGACGTCTATGGAAAAACGGCGGTCATGCAGGCCCATTCGGTCGGGATGCACGTTTGTCGCGAGGAAATAGCCGATGCCCTGCTCGAAGTGAGCGAAGGGAATATTCAAAATGTATATTACAAGTCGGAAACCACCTTGCCATTCAAAGCGGAATTAGGACAGGAAAACGGTTTCCTGCGAGGAAGCGATGCCACAAGCGTTGCAACCGAATGCGGGCTGCACTTCCACATCGACTGGCTGCGGGGACAGAAAACCGGATTCTTCGTGGACCAACGCGAAAACCGCTGCTTGCTGGAACGGTATGCCCACGGACGCAACGTTCTCAATATGTTCTGCTACACCGGCGGCTTCAGTGTGTATGCCTTGCGCGGCGGTGCGCTGTCGGTCCACTCCGTAGACAGCAGCGCAAAAGCCATTGACCTGACCCGGGAAAACGTGGAACTGAACTTTCCCGCAGACGGACGGCACACGGCCTACGCGGAAGATGCCTTCCGATTCCTAGAACATGCGGAGAACCGGTATGACCTCATTGTTCTTGACCCGCCTGCATTTGCCAAGCATAAGGATGCGTTACGCAATGCGCTGAAAGGTTACACCCGTCTCAATGCAAAGGCTTTCGAAAAGATAAGACCGGGAGGAATACTCTTCACCTTCAGCTGCTCACAAGCCGTCAGCAAAGACCAGTTCCGGCTTGCCGTCTTCACCGCAGCGGCACAAAGCGGACGGCATGTACGGATTCTTCACCAGTTGCACCAACCCGCTGACCATCCTATCAACATCTACCACCCCGAAGGCGAATACCTGAAAGGCCTCGTGTTACATGTAGAATAAGACAAAAGCGAGCCGGGACGTCACACATGCCTCAGCCCGCACCGAAGGTCTTATCCCCGCACCAATAGAATATAGTCTCATTCATATACTTCCCTCATGCTATCTCATCCCATAGCCAAAATAAACATCGGTCTCTATGTCACCGAACGCCGCCCCGACGGCTACCACAACTTAGAAACCGTCTTCTACCCCATTCCTCTGAAAGACGTTTTAGAGACAAGCCTGTTGCGCGGAAGCAATGCCCCCTACTCTCTTCAGACTGCGGGAAACGCCATCGCCGGCCGCCCCGAAGATAATTTGGTTGTCCGTGTATATGAGCGAATGAAAGAGGAATTCGACCTCCCGCCTTTGGAAATCTATCTTTACAAGCACATACCGACAGGTGCCGGACTGGGAAGCGGAAGCAGCGATGCGGCTTACATGATGAAAGCCCTTAATTCGGATTTTGAACTGGGGCTCAGCGACGAGGAGATGGAGGAGCGCATGGCCTCATTCGGCGCGGACTGCGCATTTTTCGTGCGCAACCGCCCTTCTTTTGCGACAGGTATAGGCAACATCCTTACTCCTATAGATTTATCTCTGAAAGGAATAACCTTATTGCTGGTCAAACCTTCCGTATTTGTTTCGACAAAGGAGGCCTACGCCGGCATCACGCCCAAACGGCCCGCATACGACCTGCGACAGGCCCTGTCCCGCCCCATAGAAACGTGGCGTGATTGTGTGCGGAATGACTTCGAGGCTTCCGTTTTCACGGCCCACCCCGAAATAGCCGCCATCAAGCAGACACTATACGACATGGGGGCGCGTTATGCCTCGATGAGCGGAAGCGGAAGTGCCGTGTTCGGACTGTTCAACCATCCGATTGAAGAGGCTGAGCGGGTATTCGGAGATTGTTTTGTGTTCCAACAAACGCTTATCCGATGATCTACTATTTCTCAGGAACAGGAAACAGCCGGTTTGTCGCCGAACAACTGGCCGAACAGACCGGGGACAAAATACAATCCATTGCGTCGCTCTTCCCGGCCGTCCGAAAGGAAAAGGAAGAAACCGGAAAGGCCACTCCTACGGCCGCCAAGACCGATATTCTCGGCTTTGTCTTTCCCGTATATGCCTGGGGGATGCCACGCATCGTGGAACAATTCATCAATAACCTGCCAATAGGGAACAAGCATCCCGCCTATATATATATGGTATGTACGTGCGGGGACGACATAGGCCGTACCGACCGCCTGTTTGCCGGCCATCTCAAGAAACAGACCGGATTGCAAACCGACGCCATGTGGTCCGTACAAATGCCGAACACCTACACAGCGCTGCCGGGATTCGACACGGACAGTCCGGAAACGGTCCGAGAAAAAATAACCGCGGCACAAAAGCGGATACCACGCATCGCCACATCCATCAACAACCGTGAACGCGGCATTACAGACGTTATACCCGGCAAAATGCCTTCATGCAAAACGTATATACTGCGTCCTCTCTTCAACAAGTTCCTGACCGGCGACCGGCATTTCCGGGTTTCACCATCCTGCACCCATTGCCGGAAGTGCTTACAGGCCTGTCCCGTAGGAAATATCAGTTTTGGTGAAAACGACACCCCGAAATGGAACGGCCATTGCGCCGACTGCCTCGGCTGTTACCACGTCTGCCCCGTACATGCCATAACGTTCGGTCCTTTCACAAAGCGCAAAGGACAATATCGCATGAAGCCTACTCTCACGGATATCTAACATAGAACAACCGATACAGGCGTTCCGGAAGGCGACAAACTGCGCAATAATAACCAACAGGGTTCATTTCAGCCCTGCCTCGGCAAACATCTTCCCGTAAATCCCGGCTTTACGTTCCAACTTCAACGGATAGGCCCGGCTACTGCTCGGCATTCTGAAGAATCGCATCGGCCTGCCTTCAAATTCAAAGTCTGTAGAGTCACCAAGTTTAGGCTCGCTGATATGAAAATAGTCACAAAGCGTGTCTGTAGCCTTTTGTCCCGTTGTTACCACGACCCCACACCGGGGTATCTGCCGCAGAAGCGCCGCAATGTCGGTCGGTTCCACCACTTCCAGGAATTTATCGGAAGCATTTCCCTGCAGACGCCGCACGGATACGGCCGTATCGTATAGCGCCACTCCTTTTTCCTCAAGAAAAGTCACCAGCTCCGCCTGCCTGAAACGCTTGTTGTCCGCATCGACAAAGGCATCCTTGTCACCCCGAAAGACAAAGCCGAAAATACGCCACATATCGTTCAAGTAATTAGGATAGAAAAAATCCATCGACCAGCGCTTACGCGGCGGCGGAAAACTTCCCAGCATCAGCACACGGGCACCGGCGGGCAAGAAAGGACGCAACGGGTGTCGCTCCACCGCAGGCAAAGCCGCACTATCTGCGGTTTCGGTACTGGCTTTTTCTGTTGAAACAAAATCCGGCATAGACATTCAAATAATTAACTGCATTCATCAATGACATTCTGTCCTTCTTGTAATCGTACAGATGGCTGATGAGCGATGCTCCGACGAACCATCGTGTGTTGTTCCACACCACTCCCAAGCGCGTAACCACGTCAAAGTTCATGTTTTTCACATTCATCCACAACGTTTCCCCGCTCAAGCGTTCCCCCTCCGCCTGCTTGTAGCCGATGGACGGCGTCATGGAAGCCGACAAGAGGCAGTTGGGCATAAATACCCAGTTGTAAGCGTAACCTGCGCTAAGGCTATAATTCTTATACTCTATTTTACTTATCTTTAACTCGTTAATCATCGACCCGTCTGTGCCGTCGTCCGTTTTTCCCGCCGTCATCCCCGTCAGTTCGGAAGGCAGGCGCATATAGTCGAACTTCACTTTCTGCTTGTCAAAACGGAAACCGAAAATCCAGGAGCCGCAACTGCGGCGCTGAACCGTGCTTTGCGCGAAAGCGGCCGGATAGGAAAAATGGCGGTGGTTGAGGACATAATAGACGTTGATGCTTGCCGTGTACGTATCCATGCCGGAAAATTTGCTTTTCCGGACCTTACGCGTCACGTCTTCATCGAAACCCACGACCTTGTTCAAGGTAAACTCTCCGGTGTTGCGGATATACACCACGTCCCCGCCGAGCATCGCGCTGTAAAGGCTGAGGTTGAACTCCGTAGTCTTGCCAGCGGAGCGTGGATGGCTGATGTCAAACGTATAACCAAGGAACAGCCAACGCCAGCCGAAGTACGGACCGACCTTAAACGTAGGGGCGGGACTCATATGCAGGGATTGCGTATTGCCATCGGTGTCTGTGCCTTTCAGGATATAGACCTGATAGAAATTCGTATTCTGCAACATCGCCGTAAAATTGTAGTAGTTCGGCGTGATATAGTCGGTATCGTATTCGTCAAACGCTTTGATGAACCGATAAAGCAGGCTGCCCGTACGTTTTACCTTCTTTCTGAAATTCCTCTCCCGCTTTCCGGCCGTCGTATCGACAGAACAACTGTCAGGCGGCAACATGGCAAAGCCGCTTCCCGTCCCCATACACAATAGGACAAGAGCGGCAACAAGCAACCTTATTCCAGACCCGACCCGCATATCTCTAACCGAACATTACTCTTTTCAAAGTTTACCGAGGATTCTGTCCACCACCCAGTTCACGGAAGTGGCACTCACACAGTCGCAGGTGCACACCGCTTTATTCTGCAAATGCTCGACGACAAGTTTGATGAGCGGCAGTTGCACGAACCTGGGATTTTCCACAACTATCTCTTCCCGTCCCCGCTCCGTGTGCAGCACGATGGGGTCGTAGGTAAAGACGGAGAAACTCAACGAACCACGGTCGCCGATAAGTTCCACGCGGTCTTCCTTGGCACTCTTATGGGCGACAAAGCACCATGAGCCGGAACCGGGAAGCCCGTTCGAAAAGCGGAAACAGGCACTCACGGAGTCTTCCGTATCATAAAGTCCCCCGCGGTTGGCCTTATATCCCTCGGCCTCGATGATAGGACCGAACATCATCTGCAAAAGGTCAATCTGATGCGGCGCGAGGTCATAAAAATAGCCGCCGCCCGCGATGTCCGGCTGCACGCGCCACGGCAGATTGGTTCTGTTATAATCCAGGTCGCGCGGCGAAGCGGCAAAACGTATCTGTACATTGATTACATTCCCGATTTCGCCGGCCGCCACCAAATCCGCCACCTTCCGGAAGTAAGGAAGATAACGGCGGTAATAAGCCACGAAGCACGGTACATGCGTTTTGGATGCAATACGATTGATGCGGCAGCAATCCTCATAGTTCGACGCCATCGGCTTCTCCACGTACACCGCCTTTCCGCTCTTCATGGCCATGATGGCATAGGTGGCATGAGTCGAAGGCGGCGTGGCGATGTACACGGCATTGACGTCAGGGTCGTCCACAAGGCGCTGGGCATCCGTATAATAGCGGGGGATTCCGTGACGTGTGGCATAGGAGCAGGCTTTTTCCTTGTTGCGGCTCATTACCGCCACGACCTTTGAGTCAGGAACGAGTGCGAACGCCGGACCGCTCTTCTTCTCGGTCACTTCCCCGCAACCGATAAACCCCCATTTAATGATTATGTTTTCCGACATAAGGCAAAGATACGTTTTTTTTCCTTATCTTTGTCCTATCATAAAAGAAAACCTTGACAGCATGACGACAGAAGAAGACTACACGCCCTTACGGTTCAGGCAAACGAGAAGTTTTCGCGGTTGCATCTCGGACGGTTGGAAAATATTTGCGCTCAATGCGAAGACCTATCTGAAATACCTGTGGCCACATGCCCTCCTAGCGGGACTGGGCTTTGCGCTGTCACTCTTTCTGCTGACGCGTTTCTATGTGGGCCACTTCCTGCCCGCACGACTATACGCCGAGGCCGGCATGGACCATGAGATGGTCCGGCAACTCTGCAAGCCCGCCGCGACCGACTTCCTGCCGCCGGCACTCGGTCTGCTGTTCGCCGTCATTGCCGCCTATTTGGCAAAGGGGGCAGGCTGGACACAAATCCGGTTCTATGCGGCGACAAACGCCCTGCCGGCCTGCCATCCTTTCGGGCTGTGGAGGGAGACACGCGCGGCCGCAGGCCGCAACCTGCTGTTCGACGCCCTGACCGCATTGGCCTACACATTGCCCGCCGCAGGCGTGGCCCTTGTCGCATGGAAAGCCACGACACCGGCATGGGCATGGTCCCTGCTGTTGCTTATTCCTATATATATATATGTATGGGTCGTCTCCGCCATCGGGAGACAATATTATATTTTCGGGCAAACGGGACTGAAAGCCGCCCTGCGCGCAGCCACCCGCAACGGAGTGCGCTCTTTCGGAGGTTATCTGCTGATTCTGATGCTCACGGCCGTACCTGTCCTGCTTGTCTCCGCCGTATTCCTGCTACCTGCCACACTGTTTCCCCTGTCGGTCATGGCAGACGGACAGTCTGTGCTGACCAACAATGACTCCGGGCTGCCGGAATATCACTCCGCGCTCTTCATAGGCGTTTCCACCCTGGCATTCACCGCCTGCATCCTGCTGATGTCCGTCCGCAGGTGGGCATTATCCCTGAAGGCCGCCGCCGACAGGACGCACCAGGAAAGGATGTCCGGACGGGAAAAAGAGTAACACACAAGCAAAAACCATAATTTATTTACCATGAAAAGATTATTGTTGAAAGTAAAATCATTGTTGATGATTTTCACATTGGCCGGAGCCACAACAGCCCTGGCCGATGTCGGCCCCAAGCCCTTTGTCGTGCCCGAACTGAAAGCATGGACGGAAGCCGCCGGCACATTCACGCCGTCGGGCCGTATCGTGACCTCGGGCAACAAGGAACTCAAGAAACTGGCCGCCGCCCTGGCCGAAGATTTCCGGCTGCTGACGCAGGAGACCTATACCGCCGTGCAGGGCAAGGCGCAAGCCGGCGACATCGAGTTGCGGCTTGTGAAGAACAAAAAACTCGGCACGGAAGGCTATGCGCTCGAAATCGGCGACAAGGCCGTCATCTCCGCGGCCAACATGCGCGGCCTGTACTGGGGAACCCGCACGGTGCTGCAAATGTATGAGCAGGCTGAAAAAGCCGCAACGGCTTCCGCCAGACGCGCCCTGCCGAAAGGTTCGACCATCGACACGCCGGAATACGGTTTCCGAGGCTTCTCCATCGACTGCGCCCGGAAATTCATTCCCATGGACTACCTGCGCAGCCTTGTCAAGATGATGGGATATTATAAGATGAATGTTCTGAGCGTCCACCTCAATGACAATGGCTTCCGCCAGTACTTCGGCGACGACTGGAACAAGACGCAGGCCGCGTTCCGCCTGGAATGCGAGACCTATCCCGGACTTACGGCCAAGGACGGCTCTTATACGAAGAAGGAATTCATCGAACTGCAGAAACTGGCCGAAGAGAACGGCGTGGAAATCATCCCCGAGATAGACGTACCCGCCCACTCCCTGGCCTTCACGCACTATAAGCCCGAAATAGGCTCGAAAGAGTACGGCATGGACCACCTCGACTTGTTCAACCCCGAAACCTACAAATTCCTCGACGGCTTGTTCAAGGAATATCTCTCCGGACCGAATCCCGTGTTCCGCGGCAAGCGCGTACACATCGGCACGGACGAATATTCCAATGCCAAGGAAGAAGTGCGCGAAAAGTTCCGTGAGTTCACCGACTACTATATCAAATACGTCGAAAGTTTCGGCAAGGAAGCCGTTGTCTGGGGTGCGTTGAGCCATGCTTACGGCAAGACGCCCGTCAAGTCCAAGGACGTAACCATGTACTGCTGGTACAACGGCTACGCCAACCCCAAAGAAATGAAGGAACAGGGATACAAGCTCGTCAGCATCCCCGACGGCGCCGTCTACATCGTACCTGCCGCCGGCTATTATTATGACTATCTGAACTGCCAGTATCTATACGAACACTGGACGCCGGCCAGCATCGGCAACCAGAAGTTCGAGGAGAACGACCCTGCCATCCTCGGCGGAATGTTTGCCGTGTGGAACGACCATTGCGGCAACGGAATTTCCACCAAGGACGTACACGACCGCGTCTTCCCTGCACTCCAGACCCTCGCCGTGAAGTGCTGGACGGGAAAAGAAACGAAGTTGCCTTACGCAGACTACGCCAAGCAAGTGAAGAACCTTAGCGAAGCTCCCGGAGTAAACGAAGCCGGAAAACTTTCTAAGGACGGAAGCCCCGTTACCATCAACATCCCCGAGCTCAAGCCCGGAATGGAGAACCATCAGGAGGAAGTCGGCTACGGCTATACCGTCAGCTTCGACATCGAAGGCGCCGCCGAAGAGAAAGGAACGGAACTGTTGCGCTCCAAGAACGCCGTGTTCTATCTCGCCGACCCGCGCGAGGGCAAACTGGGCTTCGCCCGCGACGGCTATCTCAACACGTTCAACTACCGCATCCCCAAGGGAGAAAAAGTCAGCATCAGCATACAGGGCAACAACAAGATGACACGTCTGCTGGTCAATGGGAAAGTGAAAGAAGAGCTGGGCCCCAAGACCATCTATGTGGTGAAACCGGGCGACCGCACCAAGTTCCAGTTTGAAGAAGGCACGACCTGGGAAACCGACATGTACATCCCCTCCAACCAGATGTACTACCAGCGCACGCTCGTCTTCCCGCTCCGCAAGGCCGGAAACTTCAAGAGCAAGATTACCAACGTGGAAATCAAGAACGAAATCAAATAACCGTTCCCCATATCCGGGCTAATCTCCGGAAACCTGTTTCTCCATCCGGACGGAAGCACCATACGCGCTTCCGCCCGGATGTTTTATTTTACGGCAAGACCGGAACGACCCGCAATGTCCGGGATGCCGCCGTCCGACTTTAACATATTTAACCTCTGTTATCCTAATAAATGTAAATGAAATAGGTTTACGAACTCTGGGAAGGCATCTTTTTGCGCGCGGAAGGCTTCCGGTTCAAACCGGAAGGCATGTATTTTTGCGCAGGCTGCTTCTAAATTTTTCTACATGTGCATGTAAATCGACCCATAACGGACTTATTTACACGAAAAAAGGCGGTCCGCGACCGCCTTCCCTACTTTCCGTACCACAAAGATACAACATTTTCCGCCGAAAAGCAAATTGTGTTAAAATCCCAAAGCACTGCCAAACGGGGCTTCGGACACACGACCGGAACTGCCCCTCTTGTCGCACCGGGATGGTGCCGGGACAGGGAAAAAACACCGGCATGTAATGTTTCGTCTCCCCCGTATCCCCAAAGCAATGTTTTTTTATTATTTTTGCAGATGGCGAAAAACATACACTTACGCGGGGACAGACGGGCGGCACGACCGCCCCGCAACTCCTCAAACTGATTCTTCATCCTACTATTTCACCATACAAGATGTCTGACATTAGATTCCGAATACCGTACACCACCCGATGGGGCGAGAAACTACGGCTGAACCTGACGCACTGCGCGACGGGCAAGACCGAACACGTGGAAATGCAGTCCGAGGACGGCCATACGTGGACCGCCGTGCACTCACTGCCCTACTCCGCCGAGGGAGTGCACTACGAATACTGCGTGACCGACGAACACGGCGGAACGGTCCGGACGGAAGCCCGCGGCACGCGCTTCCTGCAACCGGGCAGACGCTCGCAGATGCTGGTCTGCGACACGTGGACCGAGCGGGAAATCCCCGTCCACCTGTCGCGCTCAGCCTTTACCGAATGCGTATTCCGCCGTCAGGGCGGCGCTCCGGCCCGTATGGAGCTGATAGAGTCGCCCTACCTGCTGCTGGTGCGCACGCCTCCGCCTCCCGCGGGTTGTCGTTGGGGCATCTCGGGCAGTTCGCCGGCCCTCGGCGAATGGAAAGAAGAGAAAATACGGTTCCTGAAACGGACCGGCGTGTACGAATGGGGCACGGAACTGTCGGCAGCCGACTTCAAGGAAGGCATGGAATACAAATACGTGCTGGTCGATACGGAAAAACCCGGCCACATCCGCTGGGAAACGGGCGAAAACAGGTGTCTGCCCCCGCAGGAACTCGCCCCCGGCGAGACTGCCGTCAGGACGGACGACGCTCCGCGCATCGAAACCGCGCCGTGGCGCGGGGCCGGTGTCGTGATTCCCGTATTCTCGCTCCGCAGCCGCGGCAGTTTCGGAGTCGGAGACTTCGGCGACCTGCAGCGCTTCATAGTCTGGGCGGCCCGCACCGGCATGAACGTCGTGCAGTTGCTGCCCATAAACGACACCACATCATCGGGAACATGGCACGATTCCTATCCGTACAGCGCCATCTCCGTTTTTGCGCTCCATCCCATCTATCTGGACCTGCGGGAATGGGCGCAGACGGACGCCTACAAGAGGCATGAGAAACGCGGACGGGAATTGAACGCACTCCCGTGTCTGGACTACGAGGCGGTATTTGCCGAGAAAATGGCTTTCCTGCATGAGTTGTACGGAGAAATCGGTAAGCGTGTGACCTCCCGCAAGGATTATAAGGAATTCGTCAGGGACAATCAGGAGTGGCTGCCCCACTATACCGGCTACTTACGCCGCAAGGCGCAGACACAGGGCCGCGCCGAAGCGCCACAGGCCTTCTACCCGTTCGTGCAATATCTGCTCCACAGACAGATGTCCGCCGCCCACGAGAAAGCCCGTTCGCTGGGCGTCATCCTCAAAGGCGACATTCCCATCGGCATCTGCCGTGACAGCGTGCCGGCCGAGGTCGATACGCGGCTGTTCCACTTCGACGGGCAGGCGGGCGCGCCACCCGATGACTTTGCCGTGAACGGGCAGAACTGGGGATTCCCCACCTACAACTGGGAAGAAATGTCGAAAGACGGCTACGCATGGTGGAAACGTCGCTTTGCCCACATGAAACGTTATTTCGACGCCTATCGCATCGACCATGTGCTGGGCTTCTTCCGCATTTGGGAGATACCCTCTACACAGGCCTACGGCGTAATGGGACACTTCAGGCCCGCACTCCCCCTCAGCGCGGAAGAAATACACGGTTTCGGCTTTTCGGCCGACATCGACCGCTACACCCGCGCGTTTGTCACGCCACGGCGTTTTAACGAGATGGAGGAAGACATGGGCGGACATGGCCTGCGCCGTTTCTTCGACGAGCAGCCGGACGGCACTTTCACCCTGAAACCGGAATTTTCCACCCAACGGCAGATTCTGTCGGCCGTCGGCGAAGGGAAGACAAGAGACCTGCTGATGAAGACCGTGACGGAAGTGCTCTTCCTGAACGACAACGAGCGGCCGGACCTGTACCATCCCCGCGTGACGGCCCAGCACACGGACGTGTTCAACCTACTGTCCGACACGGACAAAGCGGCATTCAACAGGCTCTATGACCATTTCTTCTATTTCCGGCACAATGAATATTGGGCCGAAAAGGCCTTCCGGAAATTGTCGGCCATCATAGACGAGACGGAAGACGCATCGCCCATGCTGCCCTGTGCCGAAGACCTCGGCATGGTGCCGGCCTCGGTCAAGGGGGTGCTCGGACAACTGAACATCCTTTCGCTCGAAATACAGCGGATGCCCAAGGAATACGGCGTCAGGTTCGGCAATCCCGCCGGCTATCCCTACCTGTCTGTCACGACCATCGCCACCCACGACATGGCACCGCTGCGCCTGTGGTGGCGGGAAGACAAGGAACGCACGCAGGCCTTCTGGAAGGAGGTGCTGCACCTCGACGGACAAGCACCCGAAGAGGCCTCGCCCGGAATCTGCGAGGAGGTACTGACCCTGCACCTGAACTCGTCTTCCATGCTCTGCATCATCGCGTTGCAGGACCTGCTGGCCATAGACCCGTCACTGAGACATCCGCATCCCGAAGAGGAGCAAATCAACGACCCGGCCAATCCCGACCAGTACTGGCAGTACAGAATGCACCTCGCTGTCGAAGACCTGGAGGCAGCGACCGGATTCAACGAAAAACTGCGCAGCCTGCTGGAACGCTGCGGCAGGTGAAACCACACACGCCCATTATGGAACATATTCACATCGCTATTGCGGCCAACAGCAACTATATAGTGCCGAGCACCGTACTGCTGCAATCCATCTTCGAGCACAACAAGGAGAATGACATCTGTATTTATCTGCTCTATCTGGAAGGCAGCCTCTCGGAAGCGGAAGCGGCCGGCATCGCACGATTCACCGAAAAGCGCGGCGGCAGATTCCGGCCATTGTGCATCAGACCGGAACAATTGGCCGACTTCCCGGAAACACGGCATGGCAAGGCCGCACTGCTGAGACTGTGCCTGCCGGCCATGCTGCCCGAAGTGGACAAAATCCTGTATCTGGACGGAGACATCGTGGTGAAAGACTCGCTTGCGGAATTATATGCCACAGACCTCGGCGACCATTACATCGCGGCGGGAAGGGATACCTGCCCCGTCTACCACCCCGAGCGTATGCCGCTTCTGGGCATCGACAGGGAACATTGGTACTTCAACTCGGGCGTGGTGCTGATGAACCTGAAAGCATTCCGCGGGATAGACCTGCCCGCCATCGTCAGCAGATATGCCGCAGCGCATTACGACATCATAGAGTCGCCGGACCAGGATGCCCTCAACTTTATCTGCGCGAAACGGACGGTCTACCTGCATCCGCGCTACAACATGAACTATGCCGTGGAAAAAGACGTCGCGGCCGAGACATGGGGGGCGGACGAAGTGAAAGCGGCCAAAAGGAATCCGGCCGTCATCCACTACATAGGGCCGGTGAAACCATGGTCCGTGCGCTGCATCCATCCGCGCCGGAAGGACTGGTGGGACTGCCTGAGACGTACGCCCTATGCCGGCTACCGGGCCGCAGACGACACCGTGGCCAACCGGTTATCCACCTGCATACGGATACCGCTCAAGGCCATCGAGAACCGGTTCACCCTATCGGGAAAGAGGAGGCTAGGCAGAATGCTGCCCGGCACGCTGACCCGATGGGTAAAGAAATGTTTAGGAAAATAAGCCTCTGCCTCCCCATGAATAATCATAACAACAACACAACAACACACCGGAAAGCGCCGGATGCAGGCAAAGCCGGAATACAGTCCGGCGCTGCCACGGAACTCGCGCCTATCCTGATTTTTGTCTATAACCGACCGGACCATGTGCGCCGCCTGCTCCACTCCTTGCAGGAAAACCGCGAAGCGGCCGGCAGCCGGGTGTTCGTCTATTCGGACGGCGCACGCGACGAGGCGGCACAAGACGGTGTCGCACAGGTGCGGGAAATCCTGCATGGAATGTCGGGATTCGCTTCCGTGGAAATCATCGAACGGGAAAGGAACTGGGGACTGGCGCGCAACATCATCGACGGCGTTACCACGCAGGTGAACCGTTTCGGACGCGTCATTGTCCTGGAGGATGACCTGACGGTTTCGCCTTTCTTCCTGAAATTCATGAACGATGCCCTCGAGACTTATGCCGACGAGCCGAAAGTAGGACACATCCAGGCCTGTGATTTCACACAGGATGAGCATCTGCCGGACACTTTCCTCATCAAATGGACCGGCAGCTGGGGCTGGGCCACATGGAAACGGGCATGGAAACACTTTGAACCCGACGGAAAGAAACTGCTTCACGAGCTGGAAAGGCGGCACCTGACACGTGAGTTCGACTTCAACGGCAACTACGGTTTCACAAGAATGCTCAGAAGGCAGATTGCCGGACAGAACAATTCGTGGGCCATACGCTGGAACGCCAGTCTGTTCCTTTCCGACATCCTCTCCCTGAACGTCGGTCGTTCCCTAGTGCGCAACAACGGCTTCGACGGTACGGGAACGAACTGCGGCGGCGGCGGTCTTTACGACTCCTGCCTGTGGATGAAGCCGCTCCCCGTAGAGAAAATCTCACCCGTCGAGGAGAACCGGGAAGCCAGAATGTGTTTCGCCCGCTACTACCACCGCACGAACAACTTTTGGGCAAAGGCTTTCCGGCGCATCAGACGCACACTCAAGGGGGATTTCGGGGCATAGTCTCCACCAGTTCCCCGGCAGGAAAATTCATAAAACATGTCCGGCGGATTGGGCCTATCTCCAATCGCCGGACATGTTGTTTTCTATAAAAGGACGACTGTCCTGACTACCATTCCTATACTTCCAAGGCACCGATAATCTCATTGACATCGGCAATGCCATGCGCATCGAGCCAGGCATCAATACCTTCGATGACCTTGACCGTCACGGCAGGGTCTATAAAGTTGGCCGTACCGATTTCTATCGCAGTGGCTCCCGCCATCATGAACTCGATTGCATCCGTCGCATTCATGATGCCGCCCAGACCGACAACCGGTATCTTGACAGCCCGGGCGACCTGCCACACCATACGCAGGGCCACAGGCTTCACGGCCGGACCGCTAAGCCCTCCCGTACCGATGCTCAGACGCGAACGACGGCGCTCTATGTCGATGCTCATGCCCATCAGCGTATTGATAAGCGAGACGGCATCAGCCCCCTCGGCCTCGACGGCGCGCGCGATATCGGCTATGCTCGTCACATTCGGGGACAACTTGACGATAAGCGTCTTGTCATAGGCCTTGCGCACCGCCCGTACAACCGAAGCCGCGCCCTCGCAGGTCACGCCAAAAGCCATGCCGCCGTTTTTCACGTTCGGACAGGAAATATTCAACTCTATCGCGGGAATACCGGGCAGGGCCGCGATACGGGCGGCACACTCCGCATAATCATCGGGCGTGGCTCCCGAAACATTCACCAGCACATTGGTATCGAAACCTTTGAGCTGCGGATAAATCTGCTCACAAAAATAATCGACGCCTTTGTTCTGAAGCCCCACACAGTTGAGCATACCCGACGGGGTCTCGGCCATGCGCGGATAGTCATTGCCCTCGCGCGGCGCCAAGGTCGTGCCTTTCACGATAAAGCCGCCCAGACGGTTCAAATCAATAAAGTCGGCAAACTCCAGACCGTAGCCGAAAGTCCCGGAAGCGGTCATAACAGGGTTCTTCAGTGCAAGACCACCCACATTCACATTCAAACGAGCCATGACAAATCATTTACATTAAACACCGGACCATCCTTGCAGACACAGACATTGTGTCCGTCACGTTTCTTCTCCACACAACAAAGACAGGCCCCCAGTCCGCAGGCCATCATATTCTCCAGCGAGACCTCACATGGCATCCCGGCTGAAACCGCATAGCGCGCAACGGCAACCATCATCGGCTTAGGACCGCAGGTGGCCACGCCATCGAAGACCTCTTTGTGCAACAACGAATGCTGTGTCACAAAGCCTTTTTCTCCCTGCGTGCCGTCCTCTGTCGTCACAAAGACCCTTCCGTATTCCTTGAAAGCATCTATCTGCAACACGTCGCCTGCCGTGCGGCCGCCCAACAGGAAAGTAGGCACACAACCGGCCTCTTTCAACAGCTTGCCATAATACAAAAGCGGCGCTGTCCCGACACCACCGCCGACCAGCAACAGCCGTTTTCCTTTTTCCTCGGGCACGGTAAAACCATTTCCAAGCGGAAACAGGCAATTCACGCTGTCACCCGCCTTTGTGGCCGCCAACGCACGGGTTCCCTCTCCCACCACATGAATCAGCAACCACAGTTCGTTGCGCTCATAATCCACATAATTGACAGAAATGGGCCGGCGGAGAAACGTCTCCGCAGACTGGCGAACCAAAACCTCCACAAACTGACCGGGCAATATGGGAGGCAAAGGCGCATTGGTATCCGTCAGACGCAACAACACATAGTCCTTGCGGGGAACTTCAACCGCTACCGCCTTCAAATCCGAAACATATTTCTTCATATCACAGTATAATATACCATTTTCTATTTGACAAATGCAAAGATAGTGCAAATCGAACGCAATGAGCTTGCTTAGATTGCCGAGATGCAGCCTATCTTCTGCAAAGATAGTGCAAGGCGAGCGCAATGAGCTTGCTCAAATTGCCGAGATACAGCCTATCTTCTGCAAAGATAGTGCAAGGCGAGCGCAATGAGCTTGCTCAAATTGCCGAGATACAGCCTATCTTCTGCAAAGATAGTGCAAGGCGGATGAAGTACAAAGCTTTTCGCCGCTTTTCACCACGGAACAATACCACCGACATGGCAAAACACAACCGACATCCACCTTTCCATTAAAACATAAAACCAAAAACGAAGCAATAAAAATGATGAAAGCAATCAAAAAAAGGAAGAAATGTTTTGTTCGTATGAAAATAATACGTACTTTTGCATCGCTTTTGGGAGAAACAAGGGCGCTTAGCTCAGCTGGTTCAGAGCGTCTGCCTTACAAGCAGAGGGTCGGGGGTTCGAATCCCTCAGCGCCCACCACTTACATAAATTTGTTTCTCCATCAGCCACGGAAATGCTTTAAGGGGCGCTTAGCTCAGCTGGTTCAGAGCGTCTGCCTTACAAGCAGAGGGTCGGGGGTTCGAATCCCTCAGCGCCCACCGCAAAGCACTATCCGAGACAACATCCCTATCAAAGGGCGCTTAGCTCAGCTGGTTCAGAGCGTCTGCCTTACAAGCAGAGGGTCGGGGGTTCGAATCCCTCAGCGCCCACACAAAGGATTTCGCACTTTTCCGGTCGAAATCCTTTTCTCTTATTCCTTTTTCATCAGGCAATAGAATTCTTCACACCAAACTTCCGCATATTCCGCGAATTTGCGTAAATTTGCAACAAATTACACTTGACATGGGCTTATTCAATATCTTCTCGAAACGAGAAAAAAAGGAAATACTGGATGCCGGGTTGGAAAAGACCAAGACCAGCGTTTTCAGTAAACTGACCAAAGTTATCGCAGGAAAGTCGAAAGTAGACGACGAAGTATTGGATAACCTTGAAGATGTGCTCATCACATCAGACGTGGGCGTAGATACCACCATCGAAATCATTCATCGAATCGAGGAAAGAGTGGCCCGTGACAAATATGTAGGCACTTCCGAACTGCACACCATATTAAAAGAAGAGATTGCCGCCTTGCTGACAAATGACGGTACGGGCGACGAAGGATTTGTCATACCTTCGGGATGCAAACCTTACGTTATTCTGGTCGTAGGTGTAAACGGAGTGGGCAAAACCACCACCATCGGGAAACTGGCCTATCAGTTCAAACAGGCCGGCAAGAAAGTCTACCTGGGAGCCGCCGACACTTTCCGTGCCGCAGCCGTCGAACAACTCTGCATCTGGGGCGAACGCGTCGGTATCCCCGTTGTCAAGCAACAAATGGGCAGTGATCCCGCCAGCGTAGCCTATGACACGCTGAACTCCGCGATAGCCAACGATGCTGATGTCGTAATCATCGACACCGCAGGCCGGCTACACAACAAAGTCAGCCTGATGAACGAACTGACCAAGATAAAGAAAGTACTTCAGAAAATAACGCCTGACGTACCTAACGAAATCCTGCTCGTCCTTGACGGCTCGACGGGACAGAATGCCTACGAACAAGCCAAACAATTCGTAAAGGCAACGGAAGTGACCTCCCTCGCCATCACTAAACTGGACGGCACAGCCAAGGGAGGAGTGGTCATAGGCATTTCTCACCAGTTGAAAGTACCGGTCAAATACATTGGTTTCGGAGAGAAAATGACTGACCTTCAGCCGTTCAACAGTCGCGAGTTTGTAGATTCCTTATTCAGTTCAGCCGACATTTGACCTTTTGCCCATGAAAAGACATACCGTCGATATTATCACGATGGGGTGCTCCAAGAACCTGGTGGACTCCGAACAACTCTTGCACCAGTTCGAGCAGGCCGGCTTCGACATACACCACAATCCCGAAGTCATCCACGGCGACATCGCCATCGTAAACACTTGCGGTTTTATCGGAGACGCCAAAGAAGAGAGCATAAATATGATTCTCTCGCTTTGCGACCTCAAAGACGAGGGTAAACTGAACAAAATCTTTGTCATGGGATGTCTTTCGGAGCGATATTTACAGGAATTGCACGATGAAATCCCACAAGTAGATAAGTATTACGGCAAATTCAACTGGGGAGACATCCTGGAAGACCTCAGCCGGTCATACGATATCAGGACTAAAAACGAAAGAATACTGACCACTCCGGCACACTACGCCTATCTGAAAATATCGGAAGGCTGTGACCGCAAATGTGCCTACTGCGCTATTCCCATCATCACCGGAAAACACGTCAGCAGGCCGATGGAAGAGATTTTGGACGAGGTCAAGGCTCTTGTAGCCAAGGGCGTAAAAGAATTTCAGGTCATTGCGCAAGAACTGACCTATTATGGTCTTGACCTGTATCAGAAACAAATGCTCCCCGAACTCATCGAACGGATGGCCGGGATACCCGGCGTGGAGTGGATTCGCCTGCACTATGCCTACCCCAACCACTTCCCGATGGACTTACTTCGCGTCATACGCGAGCACGACAATGTCTGCAACTATCTTGACATAGCCTTGCAGCACATCAGCGACCCGATACTGCAACGAATGCGCCGCCACACCACAAAAGAAGAAACGATGCAACTGCTTGAAACCATGAGAAAGGAAGTTCCCGGCATTTGCATACGCACAACGCTTATGGTAGGCTTCCCGGGAGAGACGGAAGAGCATTTCAATGAGTTGAAAGATTTTGTACGACAGATACGTTTCGACAGAATGGGTGCATTCGCTTACAGCGAAGAAGAGGGAACATTTGCCGCAAACCATTACGAAGACGACATTCCCGAGGAAATCAAGCAGCAACGCCTTGACGAGCTGATGGAACTTCAGGAAAAGATATCCGTAGAACTCTGCGCCGAGAAAGTAGGTCAGACATTGAAGATTATCATTGACCGTACGGAAGGTGATTATTATATAGGTCGCACGGAATTCGACTCTCCTGAAGTAGACTGCGAAGTGCTTATTCCGACTTCCGAGCGCAATTTATCTATCGGCCAATTCTATAACGCACAGATTACAGCGGCCGAAGAGTACGACTTATACGGAACCATTGTCTAAACCCATAAATATTTTTATCTTGAACAATAAAGACTACATCGGAAAAATAGCCTCTCGGTTAGGCATCAACGGAAAAGAGGCACAAAAACTGACCAATGCTCTCATAGCAGAGTTGGCCGACAGTCTGGACGAAGGAAATACTCTTTCCATAAAGGGCTTCGGAAACTTTGACGTGAAAAAGAAGCTGGAACGAGTAGTCGTAAATCCTGTATCCAAGCAAAAAATGCTGGTTCCTCCTAAGCTTGTGCTTTCTTTCAAGCCCAGCGCGATACTGAAAGATAAACTTAAATAAGGCCGTCACACATGGAAAAGAAACTTACCTTACAAGACATATCCGAAAGACTGGCCTTACGGGAAAATACTTCGAAGAAAGACGCAGAAGCATTCTCTCGCGCTTTCTTTGAAGTCATTGAGCAAGGACTGACCGAGGACAAATTCGTAAAGATAAAAGGATTCGGGACATTCAAACTGGTTGCCGTCGGCGAAAGAGAAAGCATTGACGTAAATACCGGCGAGCGCATACAAATCAACGGACACAGCAAAGTATCCTTCACGCCGGACACAATGCTGAAAGACTTGGTAAACCGCCCGTTCTCTCATTTCCAGACAGTCATACTCAATGACGAAACCGATTTGGAGGAAATGGAGCGCATCGACCAGGCGGAAAAGGATACCGATATACCCGTTACTTACGAAGAAGAGCCTGTTCCGGCAACCGAAGAGGATGAAACGAAAGAAGGGGATACCGACAACGAGTGCAATGAGGACACAAAATACGAAGAGACAGACACACCCCTCGAAGCGGAAAGCATACCCCAATCGATAAAAGAAGAAACACCTCTGCCTGTAAATACGGAAGAATGCCCCGAAATCCTTTCCGAGGAAACAAAAAAGGAGATTGGCCAATCCAGACAGACATCCGAGTCCGAATTACAGGAACAGGAGAGACATTCTGAACCTTCCGAAGGAACCATTCCCCCTGCATCCCCTACCCTCGTCCCTGCCGAGGATAAGAGACGCACCCCTAATTGGTGGAAAATCGCCGCATTGACGCTCCTCACCCTTATATTAATGTGCCTTAGCTATTTTGTCGGTTACTTCCGCATACTTTGTCCCTGCGAATTAATGCCCGATATGTTCAAGGAAACAGCACTGCAGCCATCTCCTGCAAGGCCGCAAATAAAAGTTTCACAGAACAAAACCATCCTTTCGCATAACGACTCAACGAAAAATAGCACAGCGGACACCTTAGCGGCCAAACAGGCAACACAAAACACAACGGCAACAGCCGAAACCAATACCGGAAAAACAACAATAAACACAGACAAGGCCATCACATCCCCCCAAAAGAAGCCGAAACGTGAGGCAACAGTTCAAACCTACAAAGGGAAATACCGTATAGTCGGCACTCGTCAGTCCTACACCATATCCCGAGGCGAAACCATCCGGACAATAGCCGAGTATGTCTATGGAAGTAAAGGGTATGCCCCTTACATCATCCAATACAACCACCTGAAAAATCCTGACAACGTAGCGGCAGGAACCGTCATCCTGCTTCCAGAACTGGAACGCAACACTCCATAAATATAATCGGCCATCATAAAAGCCCTAACACCTCTCCTTCGGACATTCAACAGACGAAGTTTGCACATTTTTACTGAAAGCACACACAGAATCTGTCTTTTTTCGTAACTTTGTCCTGTTTTTTTGTTCTATCCCTTTGTGGAAAGACAATAATCGCAACGAATTATTACAACCTATTAAATACCAAAGACGTGTCAGAGACCAAGTACATCTTCGTAACGGGAGGCGTTGCTTCCTCATTAGGCAAAGGAATCATCTCGTCCTCCATCGGAAAGTTGCTGCAAGCACGAGGTTACAACATTACCATTCAGAAATTCGACCCGTACATCAACATCGACCCCGGAACACTGAACCCTTACGAGCACGGTGAGTGTTATGTCACCGACGACGGACAGGAAACGGACTTGGACCTCGGGCATTACGAGCGCTTCACGGGCATACAGACCACGCGAAACAATAACGTCACAACCGGACGCATCTATCAAAGTGTCATCGACAAGGAACGTCGGGGCGACTATCTGGGAAAAACTATTCAAGTCATCCCTCATATCACGGATGAAATCAAGCGTGATATGCTTTTCCTGGGAAAACGTAACCACTACGACTTTGTAATTACCGAAATAGGCGGCACAGTCGGTGACATCGAAAGCCAACCGTTCCTCGAAGCCATCAGACAATTGAAATGGGAATTAGGTAAGAATGCCGTATGCGTACATCTGGCCTATGTCCCCTACCTTGCCGCAGCGAAGGAATTAAAGACAAAGCCGACGCAGCACTCTGTAAAAGAGTTGCAAAGCCTTGGTATCCAACCGGACATTCTCGTACTGCGCACCGAACACGAACTGGGTAGCGGTTTGCTGAAGAAAGTGGCAAATTTCTGCAATGTCACTCCCGAGGCTGTAGTACAAAGCCTTGACCAGCCCACCATATACGAAGTGCCCTTACGTATGCAGGAGCAGCAACTTGACGCCACCATTCTGCGCAAATTGGATATGCCCGTCGGAGACACCCCGGGACTGGGACCGTGGCGCTCGTTCCTGGACCGCAGACACCGTGCAACCGAAGTGGTGCATATCGGACTTGTAGGTAAATACGATTTACAGGACGCTTACAAGAGCATACTCGAATCCCTCTCCCAAGCCGGAACTTACAATGACTATAAGGCAAAAGCACATTTCATCAACAGCGAAAAGCTGACCGAAGAGAATGTTGCAGAACAATTGGATAAGATGGACGGAATAGTCATCTGCCCGGGGTTCGGCCAGCGCGGAATCGAAGGAAAGCTCATTGCAGCAAAATATTGCCGCGAGCACGACAAACCTACATTCGGAATCTGCCTCGGTATGCAGATGATGGTCATTGAATTCGCCCGCAATGTCATAGGTTACGCTGATGCCAACAGCGCCGAGATGGACCAAAAGACTCCACACAATGTCATAGACATCATGGAAGACCAGAAGAACATCACCAACATGGGTGGAACCATGCGTTTGGGCGGTTACGAATGTGCGTTGCGCAAGGATAGTCACGTACATCAGATTTACGGTAAAGACGTCATCCGTGAGCGTCATCGCCATCGCTACGAATTCAACAACGACTACCGCAAAGAATTTGAAGAAGCAGGAATGCAATGTGTCGGAACCAACCCTGACTGTAACCTTATCGAGATTGTGGAGATTCCCACACTGAGCTGGTACATCGGAACACAGTTCCATCCGGAATATTCCAGCACAGTATTGAAACCCCATCCCTTGTTCCTCGACTTCATCAAAGCTGCCATCAAAGCATCCCAAAAGAACTAAACGGGATTTTCACGCACTTAATTTATCCAATAAGAATAAAAAGCAGCCGGAAACAGCCGGCAAACCTATCTAAGCCAAAGGAGTGACTACGCATCAGCCGTCACTCCTGCGGCATATAACCTCTCCCGCGAATTTATGGACAAGAACACTATTATAGGATTAGTACTCATTGTTTTAGTACTTATAGGTTTTAGTTATTATACAAGTGAGACGCAACCGCAACAGCCGGCCGCGTCTGTCCAGCAACAGACTGTTGCCAAAGAAACAGCACCTGAAGTCCGGCAACCGGCAGCCCCGATTGCGGCAACAGACAGCACATCGCTCTTTGGCATCCACAGGAGCACGGCAACAGCTACAAGCGAAACCGTTACGCTGAAAAACGACAATGTCATTGTCGAAATCAGCAAAAAAGGAGGCGCTATTGCCAATGTTTGGCTCTGCAATTACAAAAGCTACGATGATTTCAGCAACGGAAGAAACACGCCTCTGCAACTTTACAACAGCAGTAAAGCACAATGGGGCCTGACATTCGACACGAAAGACGAAACCATCCGGACACAGGATTACACATTCGAAGCCGTTGAACAGAAGGACTCGACCGAAGTCACCATGCGCCTGACGGCACGCAACGGCGGCACACTCGACCTGGCCTACAAATTGATGCCGGGGGACAACTACATGATGGGACTTGACATATCTGCCAAAGGATTAGACCATGCCATAGCCTCTTCCACCAAGTTTTTGTCCATCAACTGGCAGCAAAAAATACAGAAGCAGGAAAAAGGATATTATTTTGAAAACCAATATTCCACGCTGACTTACAAACTGAACGGTGAAGGCACGGAAAAGTTGAACGAGCAGGGCGATGAGACGGAAAAGGCCGAAGGTCCTGTAGACTGGATTGCGTTCAAGAACCAGTACTTCAGCACTGTAATGATTGCGCCTACGGCCGAGTTCAGCGATGTCAATCTTAAAAGCCATCAGATACCGGAAGGCACAGCCGGCGAAGACCGTGGCTACCTGAAAGACTATGCAGCCGAGATGAACATCCCCTTCGACAGGACCGGTGAAAAGGCTACGCAATTGCAGTTCTATTTCGGTCCGAACAGTTTCAACTTGTTGAAATCGATGGACAAGGTGAAAGCCGGCGAGAAGGACTTGGACCTCGAAGAACTCGTATACTTGGGATGGCCGCTCTTCAAGTGGATAAACCGTTTCTTCACGATATACGTTTTCGATTTCCTCACCCGTCTGGGTCTCCCCATGGGAATCGTACTGCTGCTGATTACACTGTTACTTCGCGTCATCGTATATGCACCGACCCGCAAGAGTTTCATGAGTTCCGCCAAGATGCGTGTACTCAAGCCCAAAATAGACGAACTTTCAAAGAAATATCCCAACAAGGAAGACGCCATGCGCAAGCAGCAGGAGATGATGACGCTTTATTCACAATACGGCGTCAGTCCCATGAGCGGCTGTCTGCCCATGCTTATCCAGATGCCCATCTGGATTGCCATGTTCAACTTCATCCCCAATGCCATCGAATTGCGTCAGCAGGGCTTCCTGTGGGCCGACGATCTATCGACCTATGACAGCATCTGGGACTTCGGCACAAGCATCTGGGGCATCGGAGACCACTTGAGTCTGTTCTGCCTGCTTTTCTGCGGCACCAACCTCATCTATAGTTATATGTCTGTCCGCCAACAGCGTGAAAGCATGTCGGGAGAGCAGGCCCAGCAGATGAAGATGATGCAATGGATGATGTACCTCATGCCGTTGATGTTCTTCTTCATGTTCAACAACTATTCGTCCGGGCTCAATTACTATTACTTCATATCCTTACTGGCCAGTGCCCTGACCATGTGGTACCTGCGCAGGACCACAGACGACAAGAAACTTTTGGCCAAGCTCGAGGCCAACTATCAGGCCAACAAAAACAATCCGAACAAGAAAACCGGAGGATTGGCCGCACGCCTGGAAGCATTGCAAAAGCAACAGGAAGCCTTGATGGAAGCACAAAAAAGAAGACAGAAATAAAACCAACCCTAACAAGCGCGAATCTGCCCATTATATCCGCAAAGGAAATGAGCAGATTCGCGCTTTTCATAAATACTCAATTTTATGACCTTAAGAACCATGCTGACAGCTACTGCATTAATGGTTTCGTCCGCCTTCACGGCCAATGCAGGTGACAAGGACAACCAGCCGTTCATCGGCAAGCAGAAATTCGACAAGTCGGGCGACCGGATGACGCCCGAGACCCTTTGGGCCATGGGGCGTATAGGAAGTATTTCCCTGTCGCCCGACGGCAATGACATGACCTATAACGTCACCTATTACAGCGTAGAGCAAAACCGGAGCCACAGTGTAATTTACACGAAAAGCGTCGGCGAAGCGGCCGCCCGTATGCTGACGACAAGTAAGAAGAGCGAATACGGTGCTGTTTACATTAAAGGCGGCCGGAAAATAGCCTTTCTGTCTTCCGAGTCGGGCAGCAGCCAGGTTTGGGAGATGAATCCCGACGGAACAGCGCGCAAACAGCTTTCCTTCGAAGAGGGCGACGTGGCCGACTTTCTGTTTTCGCCCGACGGACAACAAGTCATATTAATAAAAGATACGGACAACCGCACATCCATACAGGCCAACGACGAAGACTTGCCGCAGGCCAGCGGAATGGTCATCAATGACCTTATGTATAAGCACTGGGACCATTACACGACCACCGCGCCGCATCCTTTTGTCGCGCATTTCGACGGAAACCGCATCAGCGGAGCCACGGATATTCTTGAGGGCGAGCCCTACGAATGCCCGATGCTGCCCTTCGGCGGTATGGAACAGTTGGCATGGAGTCCGGATTCAAAAAGCATAGCTTACACCTGTCGCAAGAAAACGGGCAAGGCTTACGCCATAAGCACGGACAGCGACATCTATCTCTATGATACCGCAACGAAAACAACCCGTAACCTTTGCAAGCCCGCAGACTATTGCCGCCAGGCCGTCGATGCCACCCGTTCGCTTCAGGATCAGGACATCAACCGCCAGCCCACAGACTGCAACATGGGATATGATCAGAACCCGCAGTTCTCTCCCGACGGCCGCTATGTCGCATGGTCAAGCATGGAACGCGACGGATACGAAAGCGACCGTACACGCCTTTGCGTGCTTGAGCTAAAAACCGGAAAGAAAACTTATGTCACGGAGACATTCGAAAGCGGTGTCAATGAATTCCTTTGGGGAAAAGACAGCAAGACATTGTATTTCACCGGTGTATGGCACGGCCGCACGCAAATATACCGCACCAACCTGAAAGGAACGGTCAAGCAACTCACCGATGACGTATGCGACTACTCGCTTGCCGGCATCACCCCCGACGGCAAAAGCCTCGTCGTGAAGCGTCAAAGCATGAAACAAGCCGACGAGGCCTATCTGATAACGCTGAAAGGCGACAAAGCCTCGGCCAGACAGCTGACCGAAGAGAACAAGGAATTCTATGACGCACTGAGCATGGGCGAAGTGAAAGAACGTTGGGTAAAGACCACCGACGGAAAGGAAGAACTGTGCTGGGTCATCTATCCTCCGCATTTCGACCCCGCAAAGAAGTACCCCACCCTGCTCTTCTGCGAAGGCGGTCCCCAGTCCCCCGTCAGTCAGTTCTGGAGTTTCCGCTGGAATTTCCAGATTATGGCCGCCAACGACTACATCATCATCGCTCCCAACCGCCGCGGACTGCCGGGATTCGGCATGGAATGGCTGGAAGAAATCAGCGGTGACTATTCCGGACAGTGTATGCAGGACTACCTGAGTGCCATCGACGACATCGCAAAAGAGCCTTACGTGGACAAAGACCGCCTCGGCGCAGTCGGTGCCAGCTTCGGAGGATACAGTGTCTACTGGCTGGCCGGCAACCATGACAAACGTTTCAAGTGCTTCATCGCACACGATGGCATCTACAATACGCAACAGCAATACGTAGAAACCGAAGAGTTGTGGTTTCCCAATTGGGACTTGAAGTCCGCACCGTGGGAAAAGACGGCTGACGGCAAGATGCAGAAAGCTTATGAGACCTCGCCCCATCTGTATGTCGATAAATGGGACACGCCCATACTGTGCATTCACGGCCAAAAGGACTTCCGCATCGAATATACCCAGGCCGAAAGCGCCTTCACCGCGGCACGTATGCGCGGACTCGACGCCCAGTTGTTACTGTTCCCCGACGAAAACCACTGGGTACTCAAGCCGCAGAACGGCATCCTGTGGCAACGTACCTTCTTCCGTTGGCTCGACAAATACCTGAAGCCGCATCAATAAAATCCGAAGGCGGCGGGATATACAGGAACAGGCGCAACCGGGCCTTTGCCGACCGGCCGTTCTCCCGATTACGGCATCCCGTCTGCTCACACCCGAAATCAGAAAAAAACAAAAACAGATATTGATATGAAAGAAATCATCCGACAACGTCTTAACGACTCACCCGCCGCCCGCTGGACGGCCATGGCCATCGTTTCATTTACCATGATGTGCGGTTACTTCATCACCGACGTGATGGCCCCGCTCGAAGTATTGCTTACCGCCTCACCCGCCGAAGGCGGATTGGGCTGGACCAGTTCGCAATACGGCTTCTTCTCGGGAGCATACGGCTACATCAACGTATTCCTGCTGATGTTGTTCTTCGGCGGCCTCATTCTCGACAAATTCGGCATCCGTTTCACCGGCATCATGAGCACCACATTCATGCTGGTCGGCACATGCATCAAGTACTATGCCGTCACCCACTCGTTCGACGGTACGCTCTTCGGTTATCCCATGCAGGTGATGGTGGCCTGTCTCGGCTTTTCCATCTTCGGTATGGGCGCCGAAATCACCGGCATCACGGTCTCAAAAGTAATTGTCAAGTGGTTCACGGGACATGAGCTGGCCCTCGCCATGGGCTTGCAGGTGGCCATGGCGCGTATCGGTACGGCTGCCGCCCTTGCCTTCTCGTTGCCGATGGCCAAGCACTTCCAGTCTGTCGGTGCCCCGGTTCTCGCCGGTGCGGCCTGCCTGCTTTCCGGTTTGCTGGCCTATCTCGTATATTGCGTCATGGACAGGAAGCTGGACCGCAGTACCGTATCGGAATCAGAAGAAAAGGAAGAAGGTTTCCGCTTTGCCGATCTGAAAGTCATCTTCACGAGCAAAGGTTTCTGGCTCATCACGTTGCTCTGCCTCATGTTCTATTCCGGCGTATTCCCCTTCCTGAAATTCGCCACCAAGCTGATGATAGCCAAATATAACGTAGACCCCGGACTGGCCGGCTACATTCCGGCCATGCTGCCCTTCGGCACCATTCTGCTCACCCCCGTTTTCGGTTCGCTCTACGACCGCATCGGCAAGGGGGCCACGCTCATGGTCATCGGTTCGGTCATGCTGACCGTCGTCCATGTGCTTTTTGCGCTTCCGTTCCTCAATGTCTGGTGGTTTGCCGTCTGCGTCATGGTGTTGCTCGGCATAGCTTTCTCGCTCGTCCCCAGTGCCATGTGGCCCTCCGTGCCTAAAATCATTCCGATGAAACAACTTGGCAGCGCCTATGCCATCATCTTCTACATCCAGAACATAGGCCTCTCCATGGTACCCCTCTTCATCGGTTACGTCATCGAGCACTACTCCACCCTGCGCGACGGGGCGGACAACATTATCGGCTACGACTACACGCTCCCCATGTGCATATTCTCCGTATTCGGCCTCATCGCCATCGCCATCGCCTTGTTGCTCAAGCGCGAGGACGGCATCAAGCACTACGGACTGGAGGAATCGAACATCAAGAAATAAGCGTCGTACGGTTCTTCCATCGTTTCGCGCTTCCCATATACCATGCGCTTTGCCCTGTCAGCACCATAGCCGGCAGGGCAAAGTTCTTTTTCATTTGTCATCCGCCTTGAGCGGTTATCCGAAATATTTCCGTAAATTCGTACCCCAAAACCATGCATCCATGAATGCCATCGACACTGTCATATTCGACCTTGACGGAACACTGCTCGACACCCTCGACGACCTGTGTGCCGCTGTAAACCATGCCTTGCGCGCACACGGACTACCCGAACGCACAACGCAAGAAATCAGGAGTTTCCTCGGCAACGGCATCCGCCGGCTCATGCAGCTCTCCGTACCGGAAAACATGAATGAAGAAGATTTTGAAAACGTCTTCCGCACATTCCGCACCTATTACGTGGCGCACTGCATGGACAGCACACGTCCCTATCCCGGCATAATGCCCTTGCTCGAAGCACTGAAGGCACGAGGCGTGAAGATGGCCATCGTATCGAATAAGGTACACACCGCCGTACAGGAACTGAACCGCCGTTTCTTCGACCGATATATGACAACAGCCGTCGGCGAAAGCGCCACCGTAAGGCGGAAGCCCAATCCCGACGCCCTGCTGCGGGCCTTGCAGGAAATGGGAAGCCTGCGCGAACGGGCACTGTACGTTGGCGATTCCGAGGTAGACATCGAAACGGCACGCAATGCCGGGATACCCTGCGTTACCGTGCTTTGGGGATTCCGCGACCGCGATTTCCTGATGCGCTCGGGAGCGGAAATCTGCATCGACCGGCCTTCCGGACTGCTCGACATCATCGTTCCGAAACAATAGACGTGCAGGAAGAGGCTTTTTTGATTTTTTCAAATTATTCGAACCCGTTTTCACTTGTTTTTACTCACGGAAAACCGTTATTTATCCATCACTTTTACAGTTAGATAACGTCTTGTTTGTTTTCTTTGTGTATATTTGCAAAAGACGGGCGGCTGACGATGGACACATCGCACGCCGTTCCGGACAAATAAAAAAGTGATAATAGCATATAACAGAGTATTAACCAGAAAAACATTCACCTAATGAAGAAATTAATCTGTATGATGGCTGTCATGGCCATGACATTCGGTTTCGCCCCCGCCGCCGACGCACAAGGACTGGGCGGCCTGTTGAAGAAAGGACAGAAGTTGCTGAACAAGGTGTCGGAGGCAAGCGGAACGCTGCAAGGGGACGTCAAGTTCGAAAACGGCATCGTGATGAAAAACCCCATGTCGGAGTTTGTGGACATCGAGCCGGTCGGGCTGTTCGGCGTATCCAAGACGCAAAACTTCGGCGATGCTTATCTCGTGCTCAAGGTAAAATCTAAAATCCCCGTGGAGTCTGCGACTTTCGGCAGCAGCGTAGACAACCAGAAGATGCTGGCTGTAGACGGCAACGGAAAGACCTACGGCATTTACTCCAGCGGAACCAACCGTTACGACACGCCCGAAGGCATTATGGTCGAGGTAAAGATGGATGATAAGAACTACATGTTCCAGGACATCAAGAAAGACGTGACCATGATGCAGATGGTGAAGGTCGGAATCTTCTTCAACGCCTCTCACAAGGGCATCCTCACGCTCCGCAATGTGCCGATAACCTGGCTCGACAGCGAAAAATAAACCGGATGGCATGGCCGCAAAGGTTTGCGGCATACAGACAAACAGCAAGCCCCCGAAGGTCTTAACGACTTTCGGGGGCTTGCCATGTATATGTTCCGTACTTGCAATCAGAAGTTCGCCGCAATCTCACGCAGGCTGTTTTCGGTAGCCTCGCAGGCGGGCACGAGCGGCAGACGCAGATGATTGCCGATTTTGCCCTGCACGTAAAGCAGAGACTTGACGCCCGAAGGATTGCCATCCACCGTCATGAGCTTGTACAGCGGGACGAAACGGCGGTGCTTCTCCAGGGCCGCGGCCATGTCGCCATCGAGTACGGACCGGACCATGGCACGGAATTCCGCCGGATAGGCGTTTCCCACAACCGAAATGACACCTGTCGCACCCAATGCGAGCAGTTCGAGTGTAATGCCGTCGTCGCCGCTCAGCACTTCAAAGCCTTCGGGCGCACCGGACAGGATTTCCTCGATTTGCGCCAATTGGCCGGAAGCCTCTTTCACGGCAACCACATTCGGGCATTCGCGGGCAATGCGCAACGTCGTCGCGGCCGACATGTTCACCCCCGTTCTTCCCGGCACGTTGTAGAGCACGACGGGCAAACCGGCGGCATCGGCCACGGCGCGATAATGCCGGTAGAGGCCCTCCTGCGTCGGTTTGTTATAATAAGGAGTGACGATGAGCACACCGTCATATCCGTCCAGGTCGGCTTCCCGGAGGAAACGGGTCACGGTCTGCGTGCAGTTTCCACCGCAACCGAGCAACAGGGGAATGTGGCCCTGCACCCGGTCGGCAACAGCCTTCATCACGGATTTCTTTTCGGCATCGTCCAGACAGGGGGTCTCGGCAGTCGTGCCCAGAACACAAAGAAAATCTGTACCGGACGACAGGTGCATGTCTACCAGCCCCATCAGAGCGGGATAATCCACGCTCCCGTCAGCACTGAAAGGCGTGACCAGCGCAACGCCCATTCCTTTGAACGGATTATTTCTTTTCATTTCAAACAAATTTACGCGCAAAGGTACTATTTTCAATCAAAACGACAACTGCGAGGACGCCTTTTATGCAAAATTCACACCGGAAAAGAACCCGGACAAGGCACGTCGGGCCTCTGACAGGCGTTCATTCCACAACGCGACGGAGTTTTTCCCTATGACATCGGTGACGCACTTCACGGCGACAAAGGGCAGGCCGTAAGTATTGCAGACCACCGCCTCGGCGTATGCCTCCATGTCTACCACGTCCCCCGTGAGCTGTGCCGTTTCCGTGACAAAATTATCACCGGTATTGACTGCATGGTCCTTGCCCCTGAGTTGCGCGGACATGGCGGCCGACAACTTCGGGAAAAGTACTTCCCCGTCGGTCGTGGCCTCGTAGTCTAGGCCATGAAGCCTGAGCTGCTCGTAATCGCGGTCTATGAAATGGTTGCTCACCACGATGTCGCCGACGGCAAGCCGCAATGTCCCTGCCGTTCCCACGTTGAGGACGAAAGCGGGACGCTCACGCAGAATGGCGTCGGTCAGCCGGAAAGCGGCGTTCACCTTGCCTACACCGGTCAGCAGTGTACGTACACGGAATCCCGGGACACTCAGTTCCACGACCTCCTCGGGTATGGCAAAGCAGACGAGCAGCAACGGGGCGGAACAACCGCCGCCCGCAGGCATAACAGGCGGAACAGCACCCATGCCTCAGTCGAAATGATAAAGGAAAGTGGCCACGCCCGTCAAGGCCGGCTTGCGTTCGTCCTTTATCTCGATGGCAAACTTGATTTCCGCCTTGCAAATACCGCGCAGATTGGCGATGGACTGCAACGTGGCGACGAGGCGGACGCTCTGACCGCTGAGGACGGCCTGTCCGAACTTCATCTTGTCCATACCGTAGTTCACCATCATTTTCAGGTTCTTCACTTCTATAATCTGCTCCCACAGGTAGGGCAGCAACGACAAGGTGAGGTAGCCGTGCACGATGGTCTGGCCGAAAGGACCGGCCTTGGCCTTCTCTTCATCGACGTGAATCCACTGGTGGTCGAGCGTAGCGTCCGCAAACTGATTGATACGCTCCTGCGGCACTTCCAGCCAGTCGGACGTGCCCAACACCTCGCCCACATGTGCGGCGAACTCCTCATAGGAATTGATAACCAACTTACTCATAATCTTATCTGATATATTTAATGAATGTTCCGTATCGCAGCAACGGGCATGACTGACATGCCCGGTCCTAAAACCGCACAAAGATACTACAATCTGCGCAATTTCGCAGCATCAGACCCGATTATTTGCACAACCGACATACTTTTGTGAAAATCCACGACGGACGGCGACGCGCGTCAGCCCCGACAATTTTAACACTATTTGCTTTTGGCCGAAAAATGTTGTATCTTTGCATCAGCGATAAAGGGAGAGGCGGTGTCAAACCGCCTTTTTTCGTATAAATAAGCCCGTTACGGACCGGTTTACATGCACATGTAGAAAAATTTAGAAGCAGCCTGCGCAAAAATACATGCCTTCCGGTTTGAAATGGAAGCATTCCGCACGCAAAAAGATGCCTTCTACGCACTCGCGGCCCTATTCTATTTACATTTATTAAGGTAACGGACGTTAAATATGTTAAAGTCGGACGGCCGCGGATGCCGCATTCCTGTTCCATGTCCCGCACATCGCGCGACCCGGCCCGGTCCTGTCGTCTCCATCCCCATATTTTCTGTCCCGGAACGCATTGAAATCCACATATTGCCGGGCTGGAAACCATCCCGAAGCACAACAACACGTTTCTTCGTGCCCGCTTAGCTATTTTTTGCAATACGCATATTGCCCATATCGGCAGGTTTTAGTAATTTTGCATCCAAATTCGCAAACATGAAACATGCTTCCCTCATCATTCTGTGTATCTTGGCTGTGACGGTCTCCTCGTGCAACCATTACAACAAGTTGCAAAAGACCAACGACTTCGGATACAAGTACGAGGCGGCCAAGCAATATTACGCCGAAGGACAATACAACCGCGCAGCACTCTTCATGCAGGATGTCATTGCCATGCTCAAAGGTACGGACAAGGGCGAGGAATCTTTGTTCTTATTGGGCATGAGCAGTTTCAAGGCAAAGAACTATGATGCCGCCACATCCTATTTCAGAAAATATTACCAGACTTATCCGAAAGGCATTTATACGGAAAAGGCCCGCTACTACTGCGGCATGTCGCTCTACAAGAGCACACCGGAAGTGAAACTCGACCAGACGGCTACCTACGAAGCCGTGACGGAATTCCAGAACTTCCTCGAAGCGTATCCGCAAAGCGAGTTGGGCGAAGAAGTGCGCGAGCTGATTTTCTCCTTGCAGGACAAACTGGTGGAGAAAGAGTATCTCTCGGCCAAGCTCTACTATGACCTGGGCTCCTACTTCAGCAATTGCACCTACGGAGGCTCCAACTACCAGGCATGTATCATTACGGCCGAGAACGCTATTCAGGACTACCCCTACACCACACGCCGCGAAGACTTCGCCATCCTCATACTCCGGGCAAAGTTCGAGCTGGCCGCGCAAAGTGTGGAGGCGAAAAAGGAAGAGCGTTACCACAGCGCCATCGACGAATACTACGGTTTCACCAACGAATATCCCGAATCGGTATACATGAAAGAGGCCAACGCGCTCTTCAAGAAAGCAAAAAAATACACAGAAGACGGGAACGGGGACGGAAACGCCGAACCCCAAAATGCAGAATAACTCAAAAAAACATTATCATAACAATGGACTACAAAAGAAGCAAAGCACCGACGAACACGGTCACTCACAATTTAATGGACTTCTGCGAAGGCACCGACAACATCTATGAAAGCATCGCCATCATGTCCAAGCGGGCCAACCAGATTTCGGTCAAGATGAAAGAAGACTTGTCGAAAAAACTCAAGGAGTTTGCTTCGAACAACAACAACCTGGAAGAGATTTTCGAAAACCGCGAGCAGATTGAAATTTCCCGCTATTACGAAAAACTGCCCAAAGCCACGTTGATTGCAGCCGACGAGTTCCTGAACGGAAAAATCTACTTCCGCAACCCTGCAAAAGAGAAAGACAAGCTCAGCAACGAACTATGATACAGCGAATACAGAGCATTTACTTTTTACTGGCCGGTATCTTGCCGGCCTTTACCTTCTGCGTACCGTCGGCAGGCTTCTTCAAAAACGGATACGGCTACGCCATGAACGCGGCCGGCATCAGCAACAGCCTTGGCGAGACGGTGTCCCACACTTGGGGCGTCATGGCGTTCACCGTCCTGTGCATCGTCCTGCCTGTCATCACGATATTCAGGTTCAAGGAGCGGCTGGCCCAAATCAAGATGGCCAACGGACAGATTGTATCCCTGCTGCTGCTCTACATCACGACCGGTGTCTATGCCTACGCCTTTGCCCGGCACGGGAACATGTCCATGTACGCCGACTGGGGACTGGTGTTCCCGGCGCTTTCCCTGCTGTTCACGTGGCTGGGCCGCCGCGCCGTCTGCCACGACGAGGCCTTGGTGAGGGCAGCCGACAGGATACGCTAAACTTTCCTAAACCTTTTGCTTATGTCACTGAACAAAGTAATGCTCATCGGCAATGTCGGCAAAGAACCCGACGTGAGATACATCGACAACGGCGTGGCTACGGCCTCGCTGGTGCTGGCCACCAACACACCGGGCTACACCTTGCCCAACGGGACACAAGTGCCCGAACGGACGGAATGGCACAACGTGCTGCTGTGGCGGCGGATGGCGGAAATTGTCGAGCGTTATGTACATAAGGGGGACAAGCTTTACATCGAGGGACAACTGCGTACGCGCAGCTACACCGACAAACAGGGGAGAACAAGATACATCACCGAAATTTGGGCCGACAACATGGAAATGCTGACCCCGCGGTCACAGTCGCAAAGACCGGCCGCACCCGCACAAAACGCGGGAACAGCCGCGGCAAATGCCGCATCGGACAACCTGTCGGCGGCCATCGACCCTTCTACCGCCCCGCAAGATACTCCTTTCTGAGATTCAGGGGAAACCGAAAGCCCGTTGCCCGTCTGCAACCTTAGCATATCAAACAGTATGCCTTTCTACCTACATCCGGACATCGGACAACCGGCACGCGAGACAGGCGTGCGCATCACCACATGGCACATCACCGAAAGCGAAAAGCAGTTGGCCGGACTGCTACCGCCCGAAAGACACTACTATGCCGAAGCCGTGCAACGTTTCCACGCTTCCGGACGACGCAAGGAGTGGCTGGCCACGCGCGTACTCCTGCATACGGAGTTGGGAGAACGGATCGGAATCGCGTACAACGGACGTAACAAACCCTTTCTGCCGGATGCGCCGGACAAATTCATCAGTATTTCCCACAGTGCGGCTTACGCCTGTCTGGCCATAGCCGACAAACCGGTCGGCATCGACATCGAGCGGTACGGAAGCAGGGCATACGGTCTCCGGGACAAGTTCCTTTCACCGGCGGAACAGGCCTTGCTCGGCGAAGATGACGCAGAGCGGCGCGCGGTAGCCATGTGGAGCGCGAAAGAAGCCGCTTACAAACTCGCAGACATATCCCGCCTGAACCTGTGTACGGACATCCGCATCACGGCCATGGCGTCCGACAGCATCAGCGCCGTGATAGCCGGCAACAGCCCGGACCCGCGGAAAATCCGCATAGGGCTGCGCTACCTTCCCAACTTTGTCATGACCGTCTGCACGGACTGAAATTTCCCTGAAACAGACTTCCGGCCGGCAACCCTTTATATTGTGGTTGCCGGCCGGAAACTTTTGAGCCGCAAAAGGCGGAAACTTTTCCCTAAAGGACTTATTTCACTTCCAAAGCACGGTTTACGGCGTCATACAACGAGGCATAGTGCGCCTTTGTGACCTTGTCGGCAGCCGCAGCCCTTGACAACTTCTGCCTCAAATCCTGCAACGTGGCCAAAACGGCGGGACGGGCCGGCGAGAGCAACGAGGAGTCTTTCATATATCCCGTCAAAGTTGCGACAAAAGCATTCTGCAACCGACGACGATACTGCGAAACGCTCGTACCCGACGACAATTCGCTGAAAATCATGCGTTCCACATCGGCAAGATAGTCTTCGACGGGATATTCGGCGTTCAACTTCTCCAATTTAGGGTAAGAGACAATCCGGGAAAGCATGTTGTGCCCGAAACTGGCCAGCCAGGCCTGCGGATCCGGGAATATCCTTTTGATATAAGGCTCGCCAATCAGCCAGGAAGGTTCATTGAACACATGACGGTTGAGGAACGCAAGCGCATCCTTCTGCTTGTCGCGCGAAACATTGGTATAGCGCACACCGGGCTCGTCCACGGTCTTGTAATCATTGTATACGCCACCGATATTCGCGGCCACGTGCATCACATAACGGAAGAACTGCGTACTGATTTGGGAGAACATCCCGGAAAGATTGCTGTTGTAGATGTCATTGCTCTCATACGTCCATTCAGGCAGGGCCTTCAACTCACGACGCAGGTTCAGGATGCCATATTCCCCGGCCTTGACGGCATCATCGCCGAGGTCCTCCGTCTGACAACGGGAATCGTTCGTCGTATTGGTCTCTCCGTCGCCGAACCAAAGGCGGCGGTTTCCTTTAAGTTGGGAAGAAGTCAGCTTTTCAAGCTCCCAGTGATCATTTTCCGAATCATAGGCACCCGGCATAGGCGTGTAGCCCCACCTGATGGCCCAGCAATCATAATCGCCTATGCGGGGGAAGATGCCTTTCTGCGATATGCTGTCTTCCGGCTGCGCCACATAGTTGAAGCGGGCATAGTCCATGATGCTCGGCGTATGGCCGTACTTCTCCACCCATGCCTTGCTGCGCAGACTGTCTACGGGCACAGTGCTCGAAGAACCGAAGTTGTGGCGCAAACCCAGCGTGTGGCCGACCTCATGCGAGGAGACAAAACGGATAAGCTGCCCCATAAGTTCCTCGTCGTACTTCATGCAGCGCGCGGCCTCGTCGATACTTCCGGCTTGCACCATGTACCAGTCGTGTACCAGCGTCATGACGTTATGATACCAACAGATATGGCTTTCCAGAATCTCTCCCGTGCGCGGGTCATGCACTTGCGGACCGTACGCATTAGGGATAGGCGACGCCAGGTATCGTATGACGGAGTAGCGGGCGTCTTCCATGGACATGGTGCTGTCGTTCTCGGGCCACTCCTTGCCGATGATGGCGTTCTTGAAACCGGCCTGCTCGAACGCAACCTGCCAGTCGTTCACACCTTGTATGAGATAAGGACGCCATTGCTTGGGAGTGGCGGGGTCAATATAGTAAACGATAGGCTTTTTCGGCTCCACGAGTTCGCCACGCCGCATCTTCTCGGCGTCGGCACTGTCTTTCGGTTCCAGACGCCAGCGGGTGATGAAGCGTTTCCGCTCAACCCGTTGCTGGTTGTCGGAGTAATAGTTGTAGCTGTCCGTGAAGTAACCCACGCGCGGGTCGAACAAACGGGGCAGCATCAGCTTTTCGGGCAGAAGTATAAAGGACACATTCAGTCCCAGCGTTACTTTTCCCGTGTACGCCCCGGCGTAAGTATTGCGCGTAGACGAGGCCCAGGTCTTGACGGTACGCACTTCCGTGTTCATCGGGAAGGTCTTGATGCCCTCTATGTAGGATGCGGCGGGCACGTAGCCCTGCAGTCCCATGTCGGTCTTCAGGCCGCGCGACACGCCGATGGCGGGATTGTCCTCGTTGAAGAACGAAGTCACCTTTATGCGGTACATACCGTTCCGGTGGCTCTCTACTTTGAACGCGCCGATGATGGGATTCTCGTTACTGATGATGATGGCGCGGTTAATGGCATCCACACTGTCAGCCACATTGACCAGCAATTCGGAACGGAGCAGCAGGCGGTCGTCCGGAGCCACCTGCCAGTAAACCGTCTGTTCGTTGGCCAGCTCTCCGCCATAGGTGTCGGTCGCCGCAGGTGTCGAGGTGTAGCGCACCGTCGTAAGGAAACGTCTTCCCACCAACGAGTCGGGGATTTCAAAGAACCATTCACTGCCGGTCTTGATGACCGTAAACAGCCCTTTGTACGTCACGCTCTTCTCCGCGGCCTTGGGCGAGGGCGTGCCGGCGGCGTTTTTCTTTTCGCGCGCCGCACAGGGAATAAATGATAACAGCAGGAAAAGAACCGCTGCCGACAATGTTTTCTTCATGTTGCCTATACTTATTTATTATTATTGCGTCAGAATTTTAGAGAAACTGTCGAACGAGTCGTCTAGACGGCTCAGCTGGTAGGGCGGAAGCCGCAGGGAGAACGTACCGGGCAGGTCATGGATGTCGAAATAGCGGCAGACCGCGCCGGCCATGTTGAACGAAAGGCGGTCGCCCCGCCGCATCAGCAACAGCACATACCGGCGCAGCGTATCGGACCCGGCGTCCAGCATCTTGAGCACCTGGAACAGGCGATAATAGCAGGCCAGTGTGCCGGCTTTCAGCAGGAAGGCGGCTTTCGCCTCGGGCTTGTCCTCGCAAAAGAGTGCCAGCAAGGTGACAACTTCCCCGTCGGTACGGACCACGGGCAGCAGGGCCTCCAGCACTTTGCGCCGGTCTATCGGCGTGGCCCGGCGGGCAAAGTCCGCCAGACAGGCTTCCGACAAATCCAGACGGCCGGCCGCGTACATGCGGACGGCGGCCTTGAGGAACGTGCCGAGGTATGCGCGCGAATCGGCAGGCACTACCCCGCAGAAGAACGTCCAGAACACGGCAGAACCGGGCACGGCGGGCAGCAGTTCCTCGGCCAACAGGTAACCGGAAGTGCGGAAGTCCGTATTGGACAGCCCTGCGAGCAGCGCAAGCAGTTCTTCCGGACTGTTCTGCCCGAGACACGCGGACAGACGCGCCCGCAATACCGGATTATGCCGCCGGACGTCAGTCATCGCGGCGGGTCAGCAAAACGACATTCTCCACATGGTGCGTCTGGGGGAACATGTCCACCGGCTGCACTGCCGTGACCGTGTAGTTTTCGTCGAGCAGTGCGAGGTCGCGCGCCTGCGTTGCGGGATTGCAGCTGACGTACACGATGCGTCGGGGTGCGGCAAAGAGGATGGCATCGACCACATCGGTGTGCATACCTGCACGGGGCGGGTCGGTGATGATGACATCCGGACGGCCGTGACGCCCGATGAAGTCGCGCGTCAGAATATCTTTCATGTCGCCGGCATAGAACAACGTGTTGTCCAGCCCGTTGAGCGCGGCGTTCACCTTGGCGTCCTCGATGGCCTCGGGCACATATTCGATGCCGATGACCTGCCGCGCGCCGCGAGCCACGAAGTTGGCGATGGTTCCCGTACCCGTGTAGAGGTCGTAGACCAGTTCGTCGCCCGTAAGCCCCGCAAAGTCGCGCGCCACCTTATACAATTCGTACGCCTGCTCCGTGTTGGTCTGATAGAAACTCTTCGGGCCGATTTTGAACTTCAGGTTCTCCATCGTGGCAAAGATGTGGTCCGTACCGGCATAGGTCATGATGTCGAGGTCGCCTATGGTGTCGTTGCATTTCGTGTTGTTCACGTAGAGCAGCGAGGTAATTTCGGGGAACGCCTTGTGCAGGTGCTCCAGCAGGTCCTGCGCCTGCCGTTCCTCCTCCGCCTGCCGGATGCAGAACTGCACCAGCAACATCAGCTCGCCCGTGTCCGAAGTGCGGATCATGATGTTTCTCAACAGGCCTTCCTGGCTTCTGAGGTCAAAAAACGAGAGCCCGTGCGCCAGTGCATAGGAGCGGATGCCGTTGCGCAGGCGGTTGTTGATTTCCGGCATCAGGTGACACTCGTCTATGTCGAGTATCTTGTCGAACGCGCCGGGTATGTGAAATCCGACAGCGTTCATGTTGTCGAACTTTTCGCCCGAGGCGACTTGCTCGGCCGTGAGCCATTTTTTGTTGGAAAAGCCGAACTCCAGCTTGTTCCTGTACTCCCGCGTATGCCGGCTGCCGATGATGGGGCGCACGTCGGGCAAGGCAATTTTCCCGATACGGGCCAGTGCGTCGCACACCTGCTTCTGCTTGTAGCGCAACTGCTCCTCGTAGGGCAGGCATTGCCACTTGCAACCGCCGCACACGCCGAAGTGCGGGCAGAACGGACGGCTGCGCAGGGGCGAATACTCATGGAAGCGCACCGCCTCGGCTTCGGCGTAACTGTGTTTCTTGCGCCGCACCTGTAAATCGACCACATCGCCGGGCACCACATAGGGCACGAAGACCGTAAGTCCGTCCACCTTGGCTATGGCCTTGCCTTCGGCGGCCACGTCCGTGATGGTTATGTTTTCCCAGAGGGGAAGTGTTTTTCTTTTTCTGCTCATAAGTCTAAGTGAAATAGGCCCGTCCGGACCTTTATGCTGCAAAATTATCACTTAATTGGCAAACAGACGAATCCGCAAGGCAAAAACGAAAGCCCCTCCCCTATCCGCAGCAGAAAGGACACCGCTTTCGCCCGCCGGACATTAACATTTTTAACTTCCGTTACCTTAACGAATGTTAAAAAATAGGGATACGAGCGCGTAAAAAGCATCTTTTCGCGCGCGGGCTACTTCCATTTCAAAATGGAAGGCATGTATTTTTGCGCAGAATGCTTCTAAAATTTTCTACATGTGCATGTAAATCGGCCCATAACAGGCTTATTTACACGAAAAAAGGCGGTACGCGACCGCCTTCCCTATTTCCTGTACCACAAAGATACAACATTTTTCGACGAAAAGCAAGAAATGTTAAAATGGACCTGCGGCCACGGAAACGCAACCGCAGGACGGTCTTCGGGTAGGCCGGGCCTGCAAACACCGGGATGGCGTCAAGAGGAAGAGAAAAGGCACTCAACGAACAAAACAGCACCTCAAAACGTCATTTTTATAACCAAATGATTGCTTTTCTCTTATTTTATTGTAACTTTGTCAATCGTTAAGCGAACAAAGCACACGGCAAGCCGGCCGTAACACGCACGACAGCTTGACCGAACCCACATCACGAACCCCTTACATTTATCACAAAATCACATGGCACACGACATCGAAATGCAGAGACGCTTCTACCGGGATTTTTCCGCACGGGTGGCCAACGCCCGACAGGCACAAAAGCGGGCGCTCACGCTGACGGAAAAGATTCTATACGCACACCTATATAATAATGGTACGGTCGGACAGACCTTTGCCCGCGGGTGCGACTACGCCACGTTCCGCCCCGACCGCGTGGCCATGCAGGACGCAACTGCCCAGATGGCGCTGCTGCAATTCATGAACGCCGGCCGCGATGCGGTGGCCGTACCCTCGACGGTGCATTGCGACCACCTGATTTGCGCCTCCGACGGGGCCAGCATCGACCTGCCCGCAGCCAAGGAAACAAACAAGGAGGTCTACGAATTCCTGCAAAGCGCGGCCGCACGCTACGGCATAGGCTTCTGGCGGCCCGGCTCGGGCATCATCCATCAGGTGGTACTCGAAAACTACGCCTTCCCCGGCGGCATGATGGTCGGAACGGACTCCCACACGCCCAATGCCGGCGGATTGGGCATGGTGGCCATAGGTGTGGGCGGTGCCGACGCCGTGGACGTGATGACGGGCATGGAGTGGGAACTCAAGATGCCGCGCATCATCGGTGTCCGGCTGAAGGGCCGCCTGCGCGAATGGTGCACGCCGAAGGACGTCATCCTGCACCTGGCGGGACTGCTCACGGTGAAGGGCGGCACCAACGCCGTCATCGAATACTTCGGCGAGGGCACGGAGTCGCTTTCGTGCACGGGAAAAGCCACCATCTGCAACATGGGTGCGGAAGTCGGGGCGACCACCTCCGTCTTCCCCTACGACGGCCGCATGGGCACCTATCTCCGGGCGACGGGACGGGACGAAACGGCCGACCTGGCCGACAGCGTGGCCGACGAACTGCGGGCCGACGCGGAAACAGCCGCCGACCCCGAAAAATTTTATGACCGGGTCATCGAAATTGACCTGGACCGGCTCGAACCTTACATCAACGGACCGTTCACGCCCGACGCGGCCTGTCCCGTCAGCCGCATGGCAGAGCGCGTCAGGACGGAACAATTCCCCGCCGAAGTGGAGGTATGCCTCATCGGCTCGTGTACCAATTCCTCGTACGAGGACCTGGCGCGCGCCGCCTCGGTCATGAAGCAGGCGGCAGCCGCAGGCCTGAAGCCGCGCGCGCAAATCATCGTGAATCCGGGCTCGGAACAGATACGCGCCACCGCCGAGCGCGACGGCATTCTGCCCGCACTGCGCGAGGCGGGAGCGGTGGTAATGGCCAATGCGTGCGGCCCGTGCATCGGACAATGGCATCGCAAGACCGATGACCCCGTGCGCCGCAACTCCATCGTAACGACATTCAACCGCAACTTCGCGAAGCGGGCCGACGGCAACCCGAATACGCACGCCTTCATCGTATCGCCGGAAATGGCAGTCGCCTTTGCCCTGTCGGGACGGCTGGACTTCAACCCGCTGACCGACACCCTCGAAGGCGCGGACGGCACAAGCCTGCGGCTGTCCGCACCCTGCGGCGACGAACTGCCGCGCAAGGGCTTCGCACCCTGCGACGCCGGATACACCGCCCCGCAGCCGGGCAGTCCCGCCCCCGTCATCCGCGAAGGCAGCGAGCGGCTGCAGCGCCTCATGCCCTTCACTCCGCCCGCCGACAACGATTTCAGCGGTTTGCGCCTGCTCATCAAGACGAGCGGGAAATGCACCACCGACCACATTTCCATGGCAGGCCCGTGGCTGCGTTACCGTGGTCATTTGCAGAACATATCGCGCAACTTGCTGATGGGAGCGACAAACGCTTTCAACGGACGGACCAACGCCGTGCTCAATGCACTCACCGGACAGACGGAAGCCGTTTCGGCCGTGGCCGAAGCCTATCGCGACGCCGGTTCCGGTAGTTTCGTCGTGGCCGAAGACAATTATGGTGAAGGCTCAAGCCGCGAACACGCGGCCATGGAACCGCGCTACTTAGGCGTAAGACTTATCCTGGCCAAAAGTTTCGCGCGTATTCATGAGACGAACCTGAAGAAACAAGGCATCCTGGCCCTCACCTTCGCCCGCGCAGCCGACTACGACCGCATTGCGGAAGGCGACCGACTGGCCGTAAACGGTCTGAAAGACTTCGCACCGGGCCGGCCGCTGTCCCTGACCGTCACCCACGCCGACGGCAGCCGGGAGGAAATCGAAGCACGCCACACCTACAACGACGTACAGATAGGCTGGTTCCGCGCAGGCTCGGCACTCAATGCCGGAAACGCGGAAAACTGATCTTTTACACCTTATATAAATATCACCAAGCACATCATGAGCAGAATCGAAATACAGAAAGGTGGAACGCTCGCCGTTCCCGACCACGTGACCATACCGTTCGTGACCGGCGACGGCGTAGGTCCGGAAATCATGCCCGCCATGCAGGCGGTCGTAAACGCCGCCGTAGAGAAGGCATACGCCGGCCGGCGCGCCATAGACTGGATGGAAGTAGAAGCGGGACAGGCCGCCTTCGACAGGACCGGCACTTACCTGCCCGAGGAAACGATGGAAGCCTTCCGCACCTGCCACATCGGCATCAAAGGCCCGCTGACCACACCCGTCGGCGGGGGCATACGCTCGCTCAACGTGGCTTTGCGGCAGGGCCTCGACCTGTATACGTGCCTGCGGCCGGTACGCTGGTTCAACGGGGTCAGTTCTCCGGTGAAGCATCCCGAGCGCGTGGACATGGTAGTCTTTCGTGAAAACACCGAAGATATTTATGCGGGCATCGAATGGGAATGCGGCACGCCCGAGGCCCGGCGTTTCATGGACTTCCTGCGCGGGGAGATGGGCGTCAGCAAGGTGCGCTTCCCCGAAACCTCGTCGTTCGGCGTAAAACCCGTATCCCGCGAGGGGACGGAACGCCTGGTACGCGCCGCCTGCCGCTATGCGCTCGAACACAACCGCCCGACCGTGACGCTCGTGCACAAGGGAAACATCATGAAATTCACCGAGGGCGGTTTCAAACGCTGGGGCTACGAAGTGGCGCAACGGGAGTTCGGCGACGCTATCCGCGACGGACGGCTGACGGTGAACGACTGCATCGCCGACGCCTTCCTGCAAAACGCGCTCATCAAGCCCGAAGCCTATTCCGTCATAGCGACACTCAACCTTAACGGCGACTACGTGTCGGACATGCTGGCGGCACAGGTGGGCGGCATCGGCATCGCGCCGGGCGCAAACATCAATTACGACACGGGAAATGCCATCTTCGAGGCCACACACGGCACGGCGCCCGACATTGCCGGCAAGAACATGGCCAATCCCTGCTCGCTGATTCTGTCGGGCACCATGATGCTCGAACACATCGGCTGGACGGAAGCGGCCGGACTGGTCACCGACGCGCTGGAACGTACATTCGCCGACGGCAGGGCCACGGCCGACCTCGCCCGCTTCATGGACAACGGACAGGCACTGGGCACCCGCGAATTCGCGGATAGCCTGACACGAAACCTTTGACCGGCGGGTAACAAAACGCAGACTCCTGTTTTTTCACACCAACACAATCTTACAGACACATGGCAACCACCTCAAAGAAAGAATACCTCATCTACAAGCTCTCGGACGAGATGAAGAGCTGCATCAAGATAGACGAAAAACTGTTCAAGAAGCTTGACGTGAAACGCGGCCTGCGCAACGAAAACGGTACCGGCGTGCTCGTGGGACTTACCAACATAGGTAACGTAGTCGGCTACGAACAGACGGCCGACGGACTGCAGCCCATCGAGGGCAAACTCTATTTCCGCGGTTACGAGATAGCCGACCTGGCACACGCCATCATGAAGGAGAAACGCTTTGGCTTCGAAGAGGTGGCCTACCTACTGTTGTCGGGCAAACTTCCCGACGCGGAAGAACTGCAATCCTTCCGCGAACTCATCACGGACAACATGCCGCTGCAGCAGAACACCATCCTGCACATCATTGAGCTGGAGGGAACGAACATTATGAACATCCTGGCACGCAGCGTGCTCGAGATGTACACGTTCGACAAGCAGCCCGACTGCACTTCGCGCGACAACCTGATGCGGCAAAGCATCGAACTGGTGTCGAAGTTCCCGACCATCATCGCCTATGCCTACAACATGCTGCGCCACAAGCAACTCGGCCGTTCGCTCCACATACGACACGCGCAAGAGAACTACTCCATCGCCGAAAACTTCCTGTACATGCTCAAAGGACCGCGGTTCACGGAACTCGAGGCCCGCACCCTCGACCTGCTGCTCATGCTTCACGCAGAGCATGGCGGCGGTAACAACTCCACATTCACCGTGCGCGTCACGTCCTCGACGGGCACCGACACGTATTCATCCATCGCAGCCGGCATCGGGTCGCTGAAAGGACCGAAACACGGCGGGGCAAACATCAAGGTGAGCGACATGGTGGCGCATCTCAAGGAGAATATTTCGGATTGGAGCAATGAAGACGAGATTTCATGCTATCTGCGCCGCATTCTCCGCAAGGAAGCCTACGACGGAACGGGTCTGATTTACGGCATCGGGCACGCGGTCTACACTTTGTCCGACCCGCGTTCCGTGCTGCTGAAGGAAATGGCGCGCGAGCTGGCACACGAGAAAGGCCGCATGGAGGAGTTCGAATTCATGGAACGCCTGGAGCGCATCGCCATCCGGACGGTGTATGAAGAGAAAGGTAAGAAAAAGACGCTTTGCGCCAACGTGGACTTCTATTCCGGCTTCGTTTACGACCTCATCGGGCTTCCCGTCGAAATTTACACCCCGCTGTTCGCCATGGCCCGCATAGTCGGCTGGTGCGCCCACCGCAACGAGGAACTCAACTTCGAGGGCCGGCGCATCATACGTCCGGCCTACCGTTGCGTGGCCGACGTGAACGAGTACGTTCCGCTGGACAAGCGATAATCAGCAGCGCGTCTTGCGGGCGCAACCGGGACAAAGTCCCTTCAACACATAGTTTGCCGTGTGCAGATGGAAGCCTTCGGGCAACGCCACCTCGGGTATGGGCAGGCCGCGCAGACAAAAGGTGCGCCGGCAGCGTTCGCAGAAGAAATGGGTGTGCAGGTCGGACAGACCGGCGTGCACATCCTCACCGCAATGACAGTCTTCCGCGCACAAAGCATACTTGGACTGGCCGCTTCCGTCGTCCACGGCGTGCACCAGATGGTGCTTGAGAAAAACGGAAAGGGTACGAAAAACCGTGGACTTGTCTACTGTGCCGAGCCGGGCCTCGAGGTCGCTGAGCGACAAGGCACAGTCGGCCTGCCGCAAGGCACGCAGGATGAGCAACCGCAGGGCTGTCGGCCTGATGCCGCGATGTAAAAGCATTTGTTCCGTATCGTCCATAACCGCAAGTGAAGTTAAAGCCTATCTTATATAAAGGAATCAATCCCTTTGTGCAAAGGTAAGCAATTATAACCGGACGGCCGGCCGTACGTCACAAAGTTTAACAGCTTTTTTCCTGTCCGTGCGCCATTGCGCGGCCGGCGGCTGCGGGGCACAATCATGCAGAATCGGCCTCCACTTTGCCTTTATCCGAAAAAAAGTCCTATCTTTGTCCGTGATAAACACAACCTTAATTTCTAATACACCTTTATTATGGCTATCGAAAAGACACTCGTACTGCTGAAGCCCTGCACCATGCAACGCGCACTGGCCGGAGAAATCATCGGAATCTTTGAAAAGAAAGGTTTCAAGATATGCGGAATGAAAATGATGCAGCTCAGCGATGAGTTGCTCAGCGAACACTATGCGCACTTGTCCGGCAAGCCTTTCTTCCAACGTGTGAAGGACTCCATGATGACGGCCCCCGTCGTGGCCATGTGCCTGGCGGGCGTGGACGCCATCGCGGCCGTACGCGCGCTGGCCGGTCCCACCAACGGCCGCAACGCCGCCCCCGGAACGATACGCGGCTCCTACTGCATGAGTTTCCAGGAGAACATCGTGCACGCCAGCGACTCGCCCGAGACGGCCGCCGTGGAACTGGCCCGTTTCTTCCGTCCGGAAGAGATTTTCGACTGGGACCAGTGCACGTTCCCTTACCTTTACGCCAACGACGAGTTCTGAACACCCGCCGAACGCATGACTACGAGCAACGCCGTCCGTCCGGAAACCGACAAGGCATCCGGGCGGACGGCGTATCCGTCTTCGGAAAATCATCTTCCGGAGACTAAAGGAACGGGGCAACGGACATGGCCGATAATGGATGCGGCGGGCAAAGGCGCAACATAAGTCCGACAATTATCCGCTAAAGGAGTAATAACATGAATGACCGGGATGCGGATAAGGTGTCGGACTTATCTGAAAAAATGAAGAGTCGCCACTCTCCGGGTTTATAGTTTTCTCTCTATCATAGGTATTGAAGTCATTCGCGCTTCAACATCCTGTATCTGCGAAGCAAGACTTACAGACGCTCACAACAAGTCGAAACGTTCGCGAAGTTTGGAATAGAACCTGCGGCTGGCAAACAATTCTATATCCTCGTAGGGCGGGCAGAACCTGCAACGGTGTGTGGTGTTCTCGACAGCCGTCAGATAAACGAGATTGACGATGCTGCCGGAATTTATCTGCACCAAAGAGGGGTTCAGGGCCAGCAGTTCGTCGGCCGACATGCCTACCCGTAGGCGGTAGGACGAGCCGTCGGTCAGCGTAAGCAGCCAGGTACGCTGCGCACGTATGTAGCGGGCCATGAGTATCTGCTCGACCGACAGCAGAAGCAGCTCGCTGACGGTCTGTACGGCCACCTTGCGACGGGAACTGTCCGTGATGGCAGCCGGTACGCCCGTGGCAGAAAAAGTCAGCGGCAACTGGGCCAGGCGTGTGAGCACGGTGCGCAGTTCCTCTTCCTTATAAGGCTTCAGCAGAAAGTCGGATGCGGAATGCCGTATGGCGTCCAGCATGTAATGCCCGTAGCCTGTATAGAAGACGACATGGAACGCGAACGAGATGCGCGGACGAATGGAGTCGAGAAAGTCAAGTCCGCTCTTCCCGGGCATTTCCACATCGAGGAACAACACGTCCGGCTGCAACTCCAACAGGGGCAAAGTGGCCTCGGCATAGGATGAGAACGCATAGACCTCACTTATCTCCGCACTGCGGCGCAGGTCATCGACCAGTACCTGCAACGACTCGCTCTCGTCATCGACGACGAAAGCCGTAAGTTTCTTATGGGTGTTATTGACCGGCATACGCTGAATCTTCCTCGTTTCGTTTGCAAAAATACAACTTATTTCACAATCGGAAACCGGTATTTCCGCCCCACCACACCCGGAGATGCGTCCGACGTGCCCATGCGGTCAAAAGTCCTGCCTATTCGGCAAGAAGTTTCGGAAAGGCCGGAACGGAAACCGGGAAGGCGCACACGCGCCGGAAAGAAAGGCGCAGGGACAGGCAGAATTAACATTTTTAACTTTTCCGCCCTGAAAACGGACGCGATATGTATCTCTTTTTTCTCCACATATAGGGATGGAAAATACTACATGCCATGTAGTTGTTCCTACATGGCATCTGCTTTTTTCTTTCATAGGGACAGTTTTGAGCGAAAGCAGGCCTTGTTCCAATAAAAAAAGGACGGTCTACACCGTCCTCCGCACTTCCGTAGTGCAAAGATAATACATTTTCGGCCCGAAAGCAAGAAGTGTTAAATCGCCGCAAGGCAAATGTTAATTTATCGGTTCTCCCGTGAAAACAGGCGTCTAAAATGACGTACTACGGCCGCACGTGCGGAATTTACCCCCCCAATTTCCGGAAAAGTCCCCTTGTCCGAGGTTTCCGCACCATAGGCATAGGGCACGTAGATGTGTATTTCCGTACCGTGAAGCGGCGGCTGCAGCCCGACAATGCGGAACGTGGCCTTGTCGGGACAGCCTTCGTTCAGCAGTTCCAGGGTCCGCGACAACACGCGCACGCCCAGCCCCGTCCCGCTGTCGGCCATGGCGCTGCGTGTGGCATTGAGCCCGTCGCCGTTGTCGGCCACACAAATGCTGAAACCGTTGCCTTCCTGTTTCACGTCTATGCGTACCCTGCTCTCTTCCGTCAGTTTCGAGAAAGCATGTTTCAGTGCGTTCTCCACGGGTATCTGCAACGCCATTGCGGGCAGCATGGCCCGGTCGGCCGGGAAGCATTCATCGACGCGCCACTCCACATGCGGGCGCGCCCCGTTGGAGCAATGGAACAGCCTGACATAGCGTTCCACCTTTTCCCGCTCCTCGACGAAAGGCACCAGCAGGCTTCCGGTCACGGGCAGGCTGTCGCGCAACACGTCGATGAGCAGTTCCATCGGATTTTTCAGTTCGGGATAAGCGCGGAACTTGGGCAGAACCGTGTTCAGGACGTTGAAAATGAAATGCGGCGAGAGCCTGTTCCGGACAACGTCCATCCGCAACCGTGCAATCTGCTCGAGCTGCCGGCGATAGCGCCGCTCGTTACGCCGTCTCAATATGATGATGACGACAACCGCGCTCAGTCCCAGCACAAGCAGCCCGGCCGCCACGGTCATAATCAACGAATGCTGCCGCACCGACTTGATTTTGTAGCCCGAGATAAGGACTTGCTGGTGCAACAGCGTCGTGTCGCGGGCATAGCGGGCATTGATTTCGACAAAGTTGTTTATCATGGTCCGGCTGCGCAGCGAGTCGTAGAGCGAACGTGCCTGCGACTGATACGCATAAGCGGACCGCCAGTCACCGCGCTGCTCGGCATAACGGCGCAGGCGGTCATAATGAAGGGCTATGTATCGGGGCACGCTCACTCCGGCCGTATCCAGGGCGGGCGACAACAGACGTCCGGCATCCGCCATGCGGTTTTCGGCCATCGCAAGTTCTATGCTCAGGCTGCGCAGATAGAACAACAGCGACGGATCGGCGTCGGGATGCTCCGCCACAAATGCTTCGCCCGACACTATATAGGGACGTGCCGCCGACGGATTGCCCAACCGGAGATAGGTTTCGCCGATGTTGGCCCAACAATGCGCCAGCATCATGCCGTTATCCATACGACGGGCCAGGCGGTATCCCTTCTCGAACGAACGGAGCGCCTCCTCGTAACGGGACTCGAAGAAGAAACAGTTTCCCGAAGTCATGTGGAAATAATACTGTCCGTACTCGGTCTCGGCGTCCAGCCCCTTGCGCGCCTCGTCAAGGAAGTGATGGGCTTCCTTGAAGTTCTCGAGTTGCAGATAGACGGATGCCAATCCGGAATTGATGGCCATGAGGTCGCGCCCCATCCCGAGCGAGTCGGCCACAAAATGCGCCCGGCGGTAAGCGGCCGCCGCATCGGCTATGCGGCCGAACAGCAAATCGGCATCAGCCAGATTGATGCAGGCGCTGACCAGCTCACGGCGGTCCGCAGAACGCTCCAGGAGCTGACAAGCACGCTCATAGCACCAACGGGCCGAGTCGGACCGGCCGGCAAAATAGTGCGACACGCCGCGATGGTTCCAGGCCATTCCGGCCAGGTCCTCGTTACCGGGATGCCGGTCGCACCAATTGATGACCGCCTGCCTTTTGCGCCGGCAATTGTCCGAGTCGCCCTGCACTTGGCAGACCACAGCCCTGAACAAATCGACACGCAGCCACGACGCGGAGTCGGTCAGTGTACGCTGCAAGACGGCCAGGGCGGAATCCGTGCGGGCCGGTTCGGAATAAAGTTTGTCCAGATGCGGGCGGATGAGACTGTCTATGTCGGCTGTGGTGCGTGACTCTTCCTTATGTCCGCACGCCACCGCGGCGACAAGCAGACCGGACATGACGGCCCCATGCAATAGTTTTTTCCGGATAGTTTTCATTTCATCCGCAAAATTAGGCTTTTTTGCATAAGCCGGGAAGAAAATCCGGGTTTAAGCCTACAGAAAGATTAAAAAAGTCATAAAAAACAGACAAGGTGTGTCACAAAAGTCACATTTGTGCGTTATTCATATAAAACAACCGCACTTCGGCAAGTCCCGGAGCGCCATAAATTATAAATATATGAGACGAACTTTTGTACAGGCCCTATTCCTCATGCTGCTGGCCGCTTTCACCGCCACAAATGTCCTGTCACGGAAAACCGACACGACGGCATACGAAAAGAAAAGCTACCCGCTGCCTTCATTCAAAGCCATATCGGCAAGCGCAGGTATCGACGTCATCTTCTCTCCCGGCCAAGGCAGGCAGAAAGTCGAGGCCGAAGCCGACAGGAAACTCCTGCCCTACCTCAGCCTGACGGTAAAGAACGGAACGCTTGTCATCGGCATGAAAAAGACAAAACCGCTCATGAGCAAGTCCATCATTGTGCGCGTGTCGGGCAACAGGGGCATTGACGAACTCCAGGCCTCGTCCGGAGCAGAAATCGAAGTCACCGGCCCGCTGAAAAGCAACGGGGAACTGCGGCTGTCGGCCTCAGGCGGAGGTGAGATACATCTGAAGAAAGGCGTGACCTGCACGACACTGCAAACCGGCGTTTCGGGCGGCGGCGAAATGGAAGTGGAGAAGATAACCTGCAAGACACTGCGTGCCGACGCCTCGGGAGGAGGAGAAACCGAACTGGAAGGCATCTCGGCCGACAACATACGGGCACAGGCCTCGGGCGGCGGTGACATTACCCTGTCGGGCACTTGCCGCCGGTCGGCCGACCTCATGGCTTCAGGCGGCGGTGAAATCGACGCGGAAGAGCTGAAGGCCACCCATACCACAGCCAAGGCTTCGGGCGGTGGCGAAATTTCGTGTTATGCACGGTACTCGCTGACAGCCAACGCGGCCTCAGGCGGCACCGTATCGTACAGAGGAAATCCGACACAGGTAAAACGGGAATCCAAACAGGGGATACGGCACAAGAAATAACCGGAAATTAAGCGAAACAATATACCACCGTTAAATTAAACATTGTGTAAAAACGCGCGTGCTGCTTCGAAGCGATTTCGAGGCAGCACGCATTCTTTTTTATCCCGGCACGCCGTGACAAGCGGCGCGGGCGCTATGCGGAAAAACCTATGGACAATCAGAAGTGCAGGCGCACGTCCATGCCGAAATGACGGGGTACGCCACGCTGGGCAAAGCGCCGGCCGAAACTTTCGAAGGCGAACGTATCGTAATCCGTACCGGTAAGGTTCTTGCCCCAAAGCTCCACCGACACGCCACCTGCCAATTCGACCGACAGGGTGGCTCCCACACGGACATAGAACGGCTGGCTGAAACTATTGGCCTCGTCCCAGTAGAAACGGCCGGCGGCATCGAGGTTCATACCCGCGGAACAGGCCTTGACGACCCGCCCGCCGCAGGGCTGACGATAGACGAACGAAGCGCCAAGCGTATGTTCGGGCACAAACGGAACGCGGTTGTCCGAATAGTCCACACGCTCCCCTTCCGTCTGTCCGAGGTCGTGCTCCGTAAGCCGGGCATCGGTATAACCATAAGCGAGGGAGAGGTTCAAACGGTTGGAGAAAAGCGACGAACGGACCGACAACTCCGCACCACAGCTCCGGCTCTTTCCGGCATTCACCATGACACGTCCCATTCCGCTGTCTGAAAAACGGGCCAGCTGCTGGTCTTTCGTGTTCATGTAGAAGAAAGTATAATCCACCCGCAGGGCACGGTCCAGGAAGGTGAGATGTCCGCCCAACTCATAGTTCCATGACTGCTCCGGACGATAGGCCAGGTCACGCACATCCGGGCAGGAAGGCATCTGGGCATCGATAGCCTCATTCATGCCTTTCAGCGCATTCTCTTTCATCGGTTCGGGCAAAGGCAGACGGCCTATAGCTTCGGCGGCATAATCGCGCACTCCCGACATCATGGCCCGCCGCAACGACGTCTGGGACAGGTCGGAATAACTCTGGATATTATAACCGCCCGAACGATACCCCTTCGACACGGCCACATATACATTGCCGCGGCCGCTGCGATGGTCGTACTGCAAAGCCAGCTTGGGCAACAACTGCCAGGAATCGTCGCGGAGACGGCCGTCCAGCACGGGCTCGGCCCTAAGTGCGGCCTGCGGCATCATTGGCGGCATGGCAAAGGTATATCCGACCGGTCCGCCGGTGCCCGAACTCAGCTTGAGTTCGCGGTAGTCGTAGTCGAGACGCGCACCCACGATGGCCGACAAGCCGCCGCCGAGCTTCACCGTGCTTTGATGGAACAGCGCCGCATTCAGCACAGGCGTACGGAAACGCGCATCGAACGGCAGCACGTCGTCCGTAAGGCGAAGCGACATGGGAGCAGGCAGTGCCGAGGCGAGCAAGCCGTTCAGATAGTCCACGCCGTCGGCATAGAAATTGACAGGACAGCCGGTCTTCAAACCTTCATACATGAAAAACAGTCCGGACGCCCACTGCCAACGCCGGGCCGGCACACTCTTGACGGAAAGTTCCTGCGTGAGCACCTGCATACGCTGCCGCTGCTCCAGAGAAAAGACATCGGCCGCCGTAAAATCCTGGTCCATGAACATACGGTCCTTCAAATACTGGAAGGATGTAATGGAAGACAGTACCACATCCGGGCGTTTCCACTCCACACTAAGGCCTGTGTTCAACAAACTGCGGCGGTATTCCGACGGACGGTTCTGCTGTATGACACCGGGCAAGGCTTCGGCCGAAACGTCATCGGCATCGTCCGCCCCACCCATATAATAATAAGGACAGGCCTGCTCGTCACTGTACTCGTAGGCGGCGGTCAGGTCAAGGCGCAAATCGGCCGACGGACGCCAGGCCAGACGAAACTTTCCGCCACCCGCATCCGAAGCATCCGCACTGCCGCCCGAAAAAACATTACGATAGAACCCGTCCTGCCCTTCATAGAACCCGCCGACAGAAAGCGCGACCCGTTCCGACGGACGCATATAGGCGACGGCCTGAGCCTTGCGGCCGCCGTTACGGGTCGAAGCCCCGACCGACACATCGGCCCCCTTGCGCACGAACGGGTCGGCCGTAAACACGCGAATCAGACCGCCCATCGAATTTCGCCCGTAGAGCGTCCCTTGCGGACCGCGCAAAACGTCCACACGCTCTACATCCAGAAACGAAAAATCATAGGCAGACTTGTCGGCAAACGGCACATTGTCCACATAAAGTCCCACGGCCGGCGTATTGATGCGCGAGCCGATGCCGCGGATATACACGGCCGACGTCAGGCGCGAACCATAATCGGGCATGTAGAAGTTAGGCGCATAGGCCGACAAGCCTTTCATGTCGGCCACGCCCAGCGACCGCAAATCCTTTTCCCCGAACAAAGAAGCCGAAACCGGCTGACGGCGCAGGCGGGATGTCTCTTTCGGCGAAGCCACCACCACGGCCTCCTCTATATCGACCACTTTCGCCGAATCGGCCCCAGTCTGCGCCGCGGCTTCCCCCGCGACACACAGCAGAGCCAAGGGCCACACCGTCATTCTGTTCATCATCATTGTCATTTCTCCTCTTTCTTTTTATATAACCGGCTGCAAAATTATACATTCCCCGCCGTCGCCGCAATCCTCATTTATTAGGAAATGACCGTTTTCGGCCGCTACCGCCCGCCGACCCGCCGCACAAACCGGAGAACCTGCGGCCCAGGCAAACATTTGTGCTTTTATATTTTGGTGAAACGGGAACTTATTGCCAACTTTGCGGTTCAATTATTACATTCAGCTCTACAAAATGAGAAAAACAGTAATTCAAATCGCAACAATGGCCATGGCACTGCTGCTTTCATCCTGCGGCACAACGGGCAACAGCGGCATAGGATTGGGCAGCATCCTGCCCGGCAGCGGCACCGCCGCAGGAACATCCGCCGGAAGCACGCAAACAGGCGGTACCGCCGGGAAAGTCATCGAAAGCCTTATCGGAAACCTGCTCAGCAACTCAGCCACGCTCACGCAGAAGGACCTTACGGGCACATGGCAGTATGTCGGCGCCGACTGCGCCTTCAAATCGGAAAACTTCCTGATGAAAGCCGGCGGCGAAGTGGCCGCCGCGAAAATCGAAGAGCAACTCAACACGAATCTGGCCAAAGTGGGCATCAAGTCCGGTACTTGCAGTTTCACCTTCAAGGAAGACAATACCTACTCGGCCAAGATTGGCGGACGCGCCATCAGCGGAAACTACACCATCAATGCCCAGGAAAAAACCATCAAGATGACCTACCTCGGCGGCATCGGCACCATGACACCGCACGTCGTCAAGACCGGCCGTAAAATCAGCCTCATGTTCGAAAGCGACAAACTTCTGAAACTCGTCAGCGCCGTTTCCGCCCTTTCGGGAAGCACCGCCGTACAGTCGCTCGGTACAATCGCAAAGTCCTACGACGGCATGTACATCGGAATGCAACTCAGCAAATAATCTTTTATTACCATACAGGAACAAGCCGCTGCCCGAAAACCCATCCGGCAGCGGCTTGTTTGCACGTCTATGCCGGACACCGCAGCAGATTGCAGCCTACGTCCGCACACCGTTTGCCGATAAAAGCGTATCTTTGTCCCCGTCAGAGGGGACGAAGACCCCATCCATTAAAAAAACAAAAGCCATGTACTACATAACCAAACGCCTTGAAATAGCCTTCTCGCACCGGCTCCGTCTGGACTACGAGAGCAAGTGTACCCGTCTGCACGGACACAACGCCATCGTTACCCTGTACTGCCGCGCCGAAACGCTCGATGCCAACGGCATGGTAGCCGACTTCACACACATCAAGCGGAAGATAGCCGACCGGCTCGACCATCAAAACCTCAACGAGCTGTTCCCATTCAACCCCACCGCCGAGAATCTGGCGCGTTGGATATGCGAAGAAATACCCGGGTGCTATAAAGTATCCTTCCAAGAATCGGAAGGAAATGTGGCCCTGTATGTAAAGCCCGGTTTCGAGCGCGAAGCGTTATGAAAGAATACCCCATCAACGAAATATTCTACTCCCTGCAGGGCGAAGGCCACCACGCCGGCCGCCCGAGCGTCTTCGTGCGCTTTGCCGGCTGCAACCTGCGCTGCCCCTTCTGCGACACGCCTCACCAAAGCGCCACGATGATGACCGCCCGGCGCATCGTGGAAGCAGTCGAAAGCCATCCCGCCCCGTGGGTCATACTCACCGGAGGCGAACCCACCCTTTTCGTCACCCCCGAACTCATCGACGCGCTGCACGGCATCGGCCGGAGCATCGCCATCGAGACCAACGGCACGCGCCCCGTGCTTCCCGGCATCGATTGGATAACGTTATCGCCCAAAGACACCTTCGTACAGGGAGCCGAACTGCGCCAACGACGCTGCGACGAGCTGAAAGTCGTCTACACCGGCGCCGCGCCCGCCGCCTACGCCGACATCGACGCCGCCTACCGCTATCTGCAGCCCTGCGACACCGGCCACGCCGAACGCAACCGCCGACTGCTGGCCGCCGCCACCGCATGGTGCAAGGCGCACCCCGAATGGCGTCTTTCGGTACAACTGCACAAGATTATCGGCATCCCGTAAACAACAAATATCATCAGGGGAAAGTGGAAATCACACACATACAAGAGGAGACCCGGCACCGTTTCTGCGGTAGCCGGGTCTCCTCAAATTTATTCTCTCAACTAATTACCGTTTCGAGAACGGCTTTATCTCACAAATATCTTGGACGCAGTTCCGTCGGCACGGCGTACAATGTAAATTCCCGGCGCAGACGGCGAAGCCACACGCACACCATCGATAGTATAGATGCCGGTTACGGCGGCACGGCCGCCCTTGTCGGCTTCCATTTCTTCGATACCCGTATATTCAACGTCCACACCGATGGCGTAAATCTTGACGTAGTCGGTCACATCCTGCGCAGCGGCACGCGACTGACGGGCCGACGGCTGAGCGGCGGCGTTGTCGGTGGCATAGACATATACATAGGTGTCGGCAGGCACGTTATAGTTCACGGTAACATTCCCCTTATTGGGCTGCGTGAACGTCCTGGGCTCGTCCTCGCCTATCTTTACGCTGATTTGTCTGGCCCCAATCGTCAGGCAGTCTATATTTATCACACCGTAACCCGAGGAGACCATGGTCACCAGTCCGTTGAAGCGGTTGGCCAGGTCGGACTTGCCGGGAGCCATGCCGCCGATGGCTGCGGTTTCGTCCGCGGTATGGGCGGAAAACAGGATGATGCTGCCGTCCGTACGGTCGAAAGCATCAAGCTTGTCTATGGTCACGTAGACGTCGCCCACCACGGCGTCGGTCAGGTCGGCGTCGTCGGCTACGTTATCCTTGAACGTCGTGTTCTTGTTCTCCACAGCGGGCGAAATTTCCCCGATGGGGACGATGCAGGATGCGAGGTTCGACCACGACGGATGCTGCCTGTACGCGTCTACCGCAGTGGCAGGCACTCTGACCTGCTTGACATACCTCAGCGTGCACTCCCTGGCACAATCAAGCGGCGTTTCGGAAGCGCACGTAACGGTTATGGGCGCGTCGGGAACGATATTACTCAGCCAGTATTGGTGCATATCCTCTATTGTAGAAGCCAGATAGAGCGTTTTCAGTCCCTTACATTCGTTCAAAGCCCCGTATTCGACGGTTGTTACCCCTTCGGGGAAAGAGGCGACCTCCAGGGATGCGCAGCGCGAGAAAGCCCATTCGCCGACGTACTTCAGTCCCAAAGGCCAATGGATGTCTTTCAATGCGGCGCAACCACTGAAAGCGTACCCCTTAATGGTATGGATGTTGTCGCCAAGACCTATGTACGCCAGATTCGTACAGCCTTCGAAAGCCCTTTCCTCGATGATTTCCACGCTTTGCGGCAACACCAGTTCCGTCAGGTCGGTGTTGTTCGTAAAAAGACCTTGGGGAAGGCGGCGTACCCGGTCTCCCAGCGTGACTTTCTCCACGCTACGCATATTCAGACCGTATTCCGTATCTGCGTCAATGGCATTGTAGGCCATGTTCCACAGGGCATCACAATTGGAGAAAGCAGACGGACTGATGTATTCCACGGATTCGGGAATGACCACCCTGGCTAATTTCTCACAGGCATAGAATGCATCGGCATGGATGCGTTTCAGGTTCGGCAGATTGGGGAGGGACTTGATGCCGGAACTTGCAAAAGCACTCTCTCCTATGATTTCGATTGATGCTGGCAGCGTATAGTCGCCCGCCGATACGTATTGAAAAAGGTCTTCGCCGAGCATCACGGTCCCGTCCTTGACGTTGTAAGCCGTACGGCTTTGGTCCGTCACCTCATAGGCCACCTTGCCAATGTATCTCACGCCGTCAATCGGTTCTATGCCGCCGAGGAACGGGCAATTCGAGAAGCAACCGCCACCTATCTCCCTTATCGACGACGGCAACTGCGCTTCCGCGATGGGGCAGCTCGCAAAGGCGTTCGCGCCGATGTATTTCACGCCTTCGCCGATGCTGATGCGTTTCAAGTTCGTATTGACAAATGCCGCCGGGGCTATGGAGTCGGTCGGGTAAGGCAGGTCCAGTTCCTGCAGGGTGCTCCATGCGAACGCGCCCTCGCCTATTTCCACCTTCTTGTCGAAACGTATGGCGCCGAGACGGGTATCCGCAAACGCGGATGCGCCTATCTTTTCAACGGACTTGGGGAAGTCGTAAAACTCGACAGGGCTTCCGGAAAACGCCGACTCCCCGATAACGGTCACTCCGTCGTGGAGTATCACGTTTTTCAGGCTGCCGCAATTGGCAAATGCGCTCTCGCCGACCTCCTGAAGGCACTTGGGCCAGACTACGGTCTTGATTTTTGAGTTTTTGTAGAACAACGCGCTCAGGTCGTTGCGGTAACAATTATACCTGTAACTTCCGGGACGGCCTGTCGGCACAGATTCGTCATAGTTGTCCGCGCTAAAGATGTACTGATAGGTATATACAGTCCCCATTCCCGCCTCGGGAGCGACCACTCTCACCTTGTAAGGCGTGCCGTCATAGTCGAAAGTGAGGTCCGAAAGGTCGATATAAGTCAGTTCGACCACACGTCCTTCGGCGGCACAAAGATATGCGAGGTCCTCTCCGTTGATTCGGCCGTGCAATGCCAAGGATTCGATGACGTCTACGTCCAGATCGACGAGTTTGGCCTTCAGCCCGCCGGGCGTGACCGTCACGTCGCAGGTGTTTTCGGGCCTTTCGGAATTCTCCTGTACGGGAAAGGTATAAGTCTGTGCCGGACTCAGCATCATTCCGCCGTTGGCGACGATAAGTCCGGCCCGGATTGTCGTATTAGAAGTCACGTGAACGGGCGTACCCGTATATCTGGCCGAATGGCGGGTAGGTTCTGTACCGTCCGTCGTGTAGACCATGATATAACGGGAAGCGTCATCATAGTAGCAATAATTGCTTCCCTGCGAAGTCAGCGTCACGTCAATCGGACTGAAATACTCGCCCGACGGGTGCGAATAGGTCACAGGCTGGTTATCGTCAAACTTCATGACACCTCCATAGGCATACCCGAGCCGGGTTATCTTGACATCGTGACTCACAGTCAGGGTCAGGCGGCTATCAGGCCCCAAACCGTACGCATATAAATAGGACATGGCAACACGTTCCGAATAGGTGGACGAGCTCAGTTCTCCGTTCGTAATGGTCAATACATGGTCTTCTTCTGCCGAACCGTCCCATTCTCCCCACGGCTCCATACCTATGACACATTCGACATTGCCAATCAACTCGGGAACCGCCGGCAGTGTCACCGAACCGCCTTTCCGGACGACGATGCACTGCTCGCCGGCATACACTTTGTCGAATGTCCATCCGTCGGGATGGTCCAGTTGCGACGTTACAAGCTCGGCCGTTCCGGCGGCATTGCCGGCCACGTTCCGGAATGTCTCCAGAAAAACCGCATCATCCGACTGGGCGAGCATTTGCCCCAGGCACATGGATAGGGCAAAGACAAACGTAAAGATTCTCTTCATAAATGATAAAATTAAATTGATTTCCGCTTATGTTTTTTCTCTCAAATCCGAAAAATCCGAAAGGTGGGGTTCAGCGAATAGCCCCGCCTTTCTTGATGTATCCCTTCTCGACGGCCTTGACGATAAGGTCTACGGCATTGATGGCGCCCAGTTTCTGAAAGAGCGCGCGCCGGTGTGCTTCGATGGTATTGTCCGAAACGAAGAGCGCGGCGGCTATCTCGCGCGTGGTCTTGCCCTGCGCCATCAGGTGGAGCACTTCCAGCTCGCGCGCAGTGGGGTGCAAGTTGTTGTCGCCCGCAGCGTCGAGTATGGCGTGTACGGCTTCACAATAATAATTACGGCCGGCAAGAATTTCGTCCATAGCGGTGATGATGTCCTCGCCGTTGCCCGACTTGTAGATGATGGCGTTCACCTTGCACGCCAGCAGTTTGCGGAGCATCTCGTCGTGCACGGTGCTGACGATGATGTGGGCGTCGGCATGGCGGGCCTTGACGGCGGTTATCAGCTTGAAGCCGTCCCAGTCGGGCAGTTCGAGGTCTACGACATAGAAGTCGTAGACGCGGCCTGCATCCATGCTCGCTACCAGGTCGGTGGCGGTGCCGAATTTGTCTACTTTGCCCACGCCGTGATTAAGCAGGACGACGTTCAGCCCCTCTCTTATCAAATCGTGGTCGTCTACTACAGCTATGTTCATTTTCGAAAGGATGGACTGTTCGGTCATACTGCTACGAATTCTTACAAGTTGGTTACAATTTGCAAAAATACGTTGTTTGCCGGAAAGCCGCAATTACGGTTTTCCGTGGTTTTCCGCCTTTCCGGACCGATTATCGGAACAAGAAGCTGCTTTTTCCTGTCAATTGGCGGCGACATCCGCGCCGATGTCCACGCGCAGGACGAGCTTCGTGCCGCGGGTCTCGCCGGCCGAGAATGCGAGGTGTCCGCCCACGGCGGCGGCACGGCGCTTCATGGATGCCTGTCCGATGCCGCGGCGGCCGGTGGGGGCGTACCGGCCGTCGTCTTCGACGGTAAGTTCGAGCCGCGTGCCCTCAAGCTGCATATCGACCGTGACGACGGATGCTCCGGAGTGTTTCAGCGCATTGCCGACGGCTTCCTGCACGATGCGGTAGACTTCGAGCGCCGTGCCGTCGGATATTTTCTCCCATGCCCCTTTCGACGTGGTATAGACGATTTCGACCCGGCCGGCATAGGCTTCGCGCTGCTTGTACAGGTGGTAACGCACCACTTCCTCGAGGGTGGCATAGGCGAACTCGGGGGGCATGAGTTCGTGGGATATGCGCCGCACCGACTCGCGGCAGCCTTCGAGCAGCTGTGCCGCCGCCGTGGGCGAAACTCCCTTGGCCAGGTTCATGCTGAGTCCGGACAGGTCGTTGCAGATGCCGTCGTGCAGCTCGCGGGCCATGCGTTCGCGTTCGTTTTCCAGTCCCTTGACATACTGTTCCGTGAGCCGGCGGCCGATGTCGGCACGCAAGCGGGAGAATTCCACCTCGCGGGCCATGCGGCGACGGCGCTGGCGCGACACGTAGACCACGAAAGCGAAGACCACGCCCAGCAACAGCACGGCCGCAACAAGCAGCCACATCAGCAGGCGGGCACGGGAGACCTCGCTCTGCGCCAGGGCCAGTTCCTTCTCCTTGGTCTCGTACTTCACGGTCAGCTCCCGCAGGCTCTCGGCCTTCTGCTGCTCCCAGATACTGTCGCGCAAAGCGTTGCCCTTGAGCAGGGTGTTGTAAGCATTCCTGTAATCACCCAGCCCGGCATAGGCCGCGTGCATGTTGTTATAGCAGTCGAAAAGCACGAAAGGCAGCCGGTCGATGCCGTCCAGCTTCAGGATTTCATTGAAAAAGGCCAAGGCGCCCTTCAGGTCGTTCTGCTTGAAACAGATGGAGCATTCGGCCTGATAGTAGACCAGCCGGGCCATGGTGGCCGGCACTTCGGGCATGAGTTCCCGGCACTTGCCGCGCCATGCCTGCGCTTCGGCCTTGTCGGGGATGCAGGCGGCGGAAAGCATGGCATAGGCCGCCGCACGGAATGCCGCCTCCTTGTCGCCGGTCTGCAGGGAATAGGCGTAGGCCTCGCGCTGAAAGTGCATACTTCGCTCCACCTTGCCGCAACTCAGCAGGACATTGCCGGCCACGCCGTAGAGCATACTTTTCAGTCCGGGGTCTTTGCTCCGTCCGGCCCACGCGCCGGCCTGCTCGGCATGGCGGACGGCTTCGTCCTTGTGCTGCATGTCGAGGTTGAGCACGGCCAGGTTGATGTACAAAGTCGCCGTCTCCTCGATGGCTTCCGCGTCGATATGGTTGCGGAAGCCGGCGGAAGTGACAATCTTCAGTGCTTCGTCATAACTCCGCAACGCCTCGTCAATCCGGCCCAGTGAGCGCAGGAAGACGCCTTGCGACGAGAGCGTGCCGACCAGCATCGCGGGATTTCCGCCTTTGCGGGCAAGGGCAATCGCCTCGCTCCCGACAACAACGGCCGAGTCGGTGCGTCCCGCGCCGTGAAGGCTGTCCGCGACATTGCGGAGCCGTTCCAACTCCGTATTTTCCTTGGGCAAAGCATCCGCACATACGGGAATAAGCAATAACAGAAGCAGGGTAAGAAATTGTTTCATGTATCCGTTTTTTATGATTACAGGTTCAGTGCCGCCCTTATGGGCCGGCGGCGGCACGGAAACGTGTCACGCCACGTCCCCGCATGGGGGCAAAGTTAGTAAAATACGTGAAATCCAACGAAAATATACAGCCAAGAAACAAAAGCTATACGAACAAAGCCTTGCACACAATATGAAATTTAACATTTGCCCGCCGCGAATTTTAACACTTCTTGCTTTCGGGCGGAAAATGTTGTATCTTTGCAGTACGGAAGTGCAGGGGCGGGTAAAACCGGCCCTTTTTTAGTACCGTACGACCTGCTTTCGGGCAAAACATTCCCTATGATAGAAAAAAATAGCCGGCTTGTAGTTTTTCCTACATGCCATGTAGCCCTTCCCGGCCCTGCATGTAGGGAAAACTACATGGCATGTACGCGCGCACGAAACGTGCACGAAAGTTAAAAATGTTAATGTTCCGGGGTATTCAGCCCCCGTAGGCGCGCAAGAGTCACGGCGTGGCTGCGTCACGGAAAAGCACAAACGCGCACATTTCCGCCTGCGACAAAGGCGAATTTCGGTTTTTATGCGTAATTTTGCATTTCTGAACAATCTAAACGCACAAATAAATGAAGCGGACACTACTGACCATTCTTTTTTCCACCACACTGGGCGGCAGCCTGTTTGCCGCAGAAACCGACTCCCTGCCGCAAGGCGGAACGGACCGCGGCGAAGTCATCCCCGCCACGGCACGGCCCGAACGGAAGGCCGAGGGCACATCGCTCATGCAGATTGCCAAGAAAGCGGACCTCTCCCTGAAATTCGGCGGTTACATTGTCGGGAAATACTCCATCAACGACCGTGCCGGGCAGAAGAGCAACGGCGGTTTCGACCTGCGGTTTGTCCGCCTGTACCTGAACGGTTACTGTTTCCAGGACTTCTACTACCGGCTGCAACTCGAAGTGAATGATGCACCGGGAACGGACAAAGGACCGCGCATAGTGGACGCATTTGTAGAATGGCAGAAGTTTGATTTTCTTAGAATTAAGTTAGGTCAGTTCAAGCGTTCCTTCGGATTCGAGAACCCTTACAGTCCTTTGGCCGTAGGCATGGGCAGTTACTCGCAGGCCACCATGAAACTGGCTTCCATCAGCGACCGCAACGGCGAACACAAAAGTTCGGGACGCGACCTCGGCGCACAGGTGCAGGGAGACCTGTTCCCCTCGCACCGCGACGGGCACAAATGGCTGCACTACCAGGTGGGCGTCTTCAACGGACAGGGCATCAACCACACGGACAAGGATCATTTCAAGGATGTCATAGGCGGACTTTGGATTTCGCCCCTGAAGGACCTCGCCATCGGCTGCTTCGGATGGAACGGCAAGTACACGAACGAGGCGTACAAGGACGACGGCACGCAGTGGAAGGAAGTTTCGCGCGTGCGCTGGGGGGCCGGTCTGAAGTATGAGAGCGACTGGGTGGTACGAGGCGAATACATGTCGTCCGTAGGCGGCGTGACCACCAACCGGTACGCGCCGATGCGCTCGGACAGCTGGTATGCCACCGTCGGCGTCCCCGCCATGAAGAACCTGAAAGTCTATGGCCGGTGGGACTGTTACCGCGACGCCAAAACCTGGGACTCCATGCAGACCAACTGGGGCCTGAGCGCGAACTATTACCTGGGCAAGAACCTGATTTTCCAAGGCAACTACACCTTCACGGACGCACGGGGAGGAGGCATCGGAAAGCATTACAACACTTTCGACATACAGATTTACGCCCGTTTCTGACACACCGCCCCTGGCAGCGGCGGCCAACACCGCAGAAAAACGTACCGGAACTTTGCCAATCACGGAAGTTGGCGTAAATTTGCTTCGGAAACAGTCATCATCCCGCACATGGACAACAGACCAAATACCGCAGACGAGTTCAAGACAGTCATGAACAACTGCCGGGAACTATTCGTAAAGAAACTGCACGACTATGGAGCCGCGTGGAGAATCATGCGCGCGGCGTCCATCACCGACCAACTCTACATCAAGGCCAACCGCATCCGCTCCATCGAGGTGAAAGGTACGTCGAAGGTGGGGGAAGGCATCATTCCCGAGTTCATTGCCATCATCAACTACGGCATTATCGGACTCATACAACTGGAGTTGGGCATCGCGGAACGCGACGACCTGACAACGGAACAGGCGCTGGCGCTCTATGACAAGCATTCAGGCGAAACGCTGGAGCTCATGCTCCGCAAAAACCACGACTACGACGAGGCCTGGCGCAGTATGCGCGTCAGTTCCTATACGGACCTGATACTGATGAAGGTGTTCCGCACCAAACAGATTGAGGAACTGGAGGGAAAGACCCTCGTCTCGGAAGGCGTGGCCGCCAACTACATGGACATGATCAACTATGCCGCTTTCGGTTTGATAAAACTTACGATCGAAAAATAAAGGGATACGCGCACTTGGAACATAAGGGACGACACATATTGCGCTTCTGGGGCGTCACGATATGCCGCCTGCTGCTGGCCGGGACTTTCCTGCTCTCCGGTTTCGTCAAGGCAGCGGACCCTACCGGCATGTGTTACAAGCTCAACGCCTATTTCGCGCACTGGGGCATCGGACTCTCGGACAGCGCACTGCCCTTGTTCTTCCTCGCCATAGCCTTGAGCACCGTCGAGTTCCTATTGGGCATCTATCTCCTGCTCGGCATAAGAAAGAATTTCACCACGGCAGCCACCACCATGTTCATGACGGTCATGACCGGGCTCACCTTATATATATATATAAAGGACCCCGTGCCCGACTGCGGCTGCTTCGGCGCTGCCATGACGCTGACCAATGCGGAAACCTTGTACAAGAACATCGTACTGCTGGCGGCCTCGGTTGTCCTACTGCTGAAGAAACGCTACCTGGTACGCGTCATCAGCGAACGCAACCAGTGGATTACGTCGCTCTACTCGCTGATCTACATCGTACTGCTCAGCCTTTTTTTCGCCCATTACCTGCCTGTGCTTGACTTTTCGCCCTACAAAACAGGAACAGACCTGCGCCGGGCTTATCTGACCGGCAAGGGAGAAGACGGGAAGGCCGTGCCGGAGGAACTGATGACACTAAGTATTTTCGACGCCGACACCGGAGAGGATTTCACAGAAGCATTGCTGAGCGACTCAGGCTATACGTTCCTGCTCACACTCCCCGACCTGAAATACGCGGACGACGGCTGCAACGACATCATCAATGACTTGGTGGACGAATGCAGGGACGCCGGACACAAATTCTACGGCGTGGCCGGCACTGCGTCGGACCGGACGGCCGTCAGCGCGTGGATAGACCGGACGGGGGCGGCCTACCCCATCCTGATGTGCGACAACAACGCGCTCAAGGCCATGGTACGCTCCAATCCCGGCCTGCTGCTCATCGGCGACGGCCGCATCAAGGGCAAATGGAGCAACAACAAACTGCCCGATGCCGGCATTGCGGAAAAAGAGAACATAGCTTCCGTCTCACCGCCATACTCCCCGCTGATGAAACTCCTCTTGTGGTTCATCGTCCCCCTGGGGGTGGTGATTCTGACCGACCGGTTATGGATTGGCAGCAAACATCTGAAACATCATAGATTCAAACAACGCTTAAAACAAAAAGACATGAGAAAGAAAATCGTAGCAGGTAACTGGAAAATGAACAAGAACCTGCAAGACGGCGTGGCACTTGCCAAAGAGTTGAACACCATGCTGACGGCCGACAAGCCTGTCTGTGACGTGGTCATCTGTACTCCGTTCATCCACCTGGCTTCCGTAGCCGCCGAACTCAATGCCGAAATCATCGGTCTCGGTGCCGAGAACTGCGCAGACAAGGCCAGCGGCGCCTACACGGGTGAAGTTTCCGCCGAAATGGTAAAAAGCACCGGCGCACAGTATGTCATCCTCGGCCACAGCGAACGTCGCGCTTACTATCACGAGACGGCCGAAATTCTGAAAGAGAAGATCAACCTGGCTCTGAGCAACGGACTGAAGGTTATCTTCTGCATCGGCGAAGTGCTCGAGGAGCGCGAGAGCGGCAAGCAGAACGAAGTGGTGAAAGCCCAGCTCGAAGGTTCGCTCTTCGACCTGTCCGAGGAAGAATTCTCCAACATTATCCTCGCCTACGAACCCGTATGGGCCATCGGAACCGGCAAAACGGCCACGGCCGAGCAGGCTGAGGAGATGCACGCCTTCATCCGCAACGTCATTTCCGAAAAGTTCGGTGCCGCAGCCGGCGAGAACGTAAGCATTCTCTACGGCGGAAGCTGCAAGCCGAGCAACGCCAAGGAAATTTTCGCCAAGCCCGACGTGGACGGCGGCCTGATTGGCGGTGCCGCGCTCAAGGCCGAAGATTTCAAAGGCATCATCGACGCCTGGAAATAAGCGTCAGTCATCATCCGCACACGGCAAGGTGCGGGCAAAAGCAGCCTGCACCTTGCCTTTTCCCATAAAAAAAGAACTGCCCGTGAAGAACCTCATCTGTTTCATCATGATAGCGTTGGCCGCATGTACGGCCCGTGCACAGTCCCACTACACCGACCGGCTGAAACAACAGGCGGAAGGCGAAGGAAAAGTCGTCATCGTACAGGATGCCGAGCTGGAAAACATCGTGAACAACGTGAAACGCCCCACTGCCCCGGCTTCGGCAACCAACACGCCCCACAGCGGTAAGAGTGAGGGCCACAAAACGGACAATACCGGAAAAGGAAAGGAAAACGCCGCGGCGGAAAAAACAACAAAGCCCTACACAGCGAAGGGACGTTACCGCACGAAAGCCATCGGCTACCGCATACAAATCTACACCGGAGGCAATTCCCATCAGGACAAGGCCAAGGCTTTCGAAATCGGAGAGAGATGTAAGAACCTTTTCCCCGAACTGTCCGTCTATCCACGCTTCACCAGTCCGCGATGGATATGCCGCGTAGGCGATTTCAAGAACAGGGAAGACGCCCTCAAATATGCGGGCAAGATTCGTTCCAAAAGGATTTCGACCGAAGTCCACATCGTAAAGTGCGAGGTACTCCTGCCCCGCTGACCATAACTCCACACCGCAAGCCAAATGGAAGACAGATTATCCCGCCTGCAATACCACTATAAGGAAATACTCGGACTGCTCGGCGAGCATCCCGAGCGCGAAGGCCTGTTGAAGACCCCGGAAAGAGTGGCGAAAGCCATGCTTACACTGACACGAGGCTATGAAATGGACCCCGTCGCCGTACTTAACTCGGCTAAGTTCTGCGAAGCGTACAACCAGATGGTCATTGTCAAGGACATCAACTTTTATTCGCTCTGCGAACACCACATATTGCCTTTCTACGGCAAGGCACACGTCGCCTACATCCCCAACGGCTACATCACAGGCCTGTCGAAAATAGCCCGGGTGGTGGACATATTCTCTCATCGCCTGCAAGTGCAGGAGCGCATGACGCTGCAAATCAAGGAATGTATACAGGAAGCCCTGAACCCCTTGGGTGTAATGGTCGTTATCGAGGCCGAACACATGTGTATGCAGATGCGCGGCGTAGAGAAGCAAGGCTCGGTCACCACCACCAGCGACTTTTCCGGCGCATTCAACCAGGCCAAGACGCGTGAGGAGTTTCTTAATCTCATCGCCAAGCATTGAACCGAAAGCATCCAGGCGGGACCGGCATTTCCAGCCGCCTTGCATTTTTAACACAATTTGCTTTTGGCGGAAAAATGTTGTATCTTTGTAGTACAGAAATGTGGAGGGCGACGTAAGTCACCCTTTTTTAATGGAATACGGCCTGCTTTCGGGCGAAACTGTCCCTATCATAGAAAAAATCAGAAGCCATGTAGTTTTTCCTACATGGCTTGTAGTTCTTCCCGGCCCTGCATGTAGCGAAAAAAGAGCGGCATCTCGCGACATTTTTTTGTCCACAAAAGTTAAAAATGTTAATCTCACCTGCCGCTGTCCGGACATGAACCCGTCCGTAAAAGTATCCTTCGGCAACAGGGATATGCGTTCGGCCGCACATTGCGGACTGCCGCGCAAGCGCAAAACCATCATTGTCGCGATTTTTTCCTTTTCTATAAATTCTTTCTCCACGTTAATAAACTCAAAACGGCGAAAAACAATCGAAAACTATTTGCTTTATATTAGTTTTTTGCCGTAATTTTGCAGTTTGAAATTAGGATACATCTACATAGCAAAAAGAAAATAATCATTTATAGTCAGAAAAAACATGAAAAAAATCGCTTATCTTACTCTCGTACTGGCATTGGCCACGGCCTGCGGTGACAAAAAGTCGGGAATGCCCGGCAGCAGCAATGACTTCGCAGTCGTAACGGTAAAAGCCACGGATGCAGACTTGAACACATCCTATCCCGCAACCATCAAAGGCCAGCAGGACATCGAAATCCGTGCGAAAGTATCCGGTCACATCACACGAGTGCTGGTGGACGAGGGCGCAACCGTCCGCAAAGGACAGGCCTTGTTCGAAATAGACCGCACACAATACGCCGCAGCCGTCAAGGCAGCCGAAGCACAAATAAACGTAGTCAAGTCGCAGATAGCCACACAGGAACTCACGGTGGCCAACAAGAAAATGTTGCTCGACAAAGCCATTATCTCAAAATACGACTACGACATGGCAACCAACTCGCTGGAAAGCCTCAAAGCACAACTGGCCGCAGCCAAGGCGCAATATCTCAACGCCAAGGACCAGCTCAGTTTCTGCACCATCACCAGTCCGTCCAACGGTGTCGTAGGCGAAATCCCCTATCGTGTGGGAAGCCTTGTCAGTGCCAGCACGGTAGAGCCGCTGACCACGGTTTCGAACATCGCGAAAATGTATGTGTACTTCTCGATGACCGAGAAACAGCTCCTTGGCCTGTCGCGCGAATCGGGCGGCGTCAATGAAGCCATCACCAAGATGCCGGCCGTCCGCCTTATGCTTGCCGACGGCAGCGAATACGGCAATCCCGGAGTCATCAGCGCCATCTCAGGTGTCATCGACCAGGCCACCGGCTCCGTCCAGATAAGGGCCGACTTCGACAATGCCGGACACATCCTCCGCAGTGGCGGTACCGGTTCCGTCCTCATCCCGACCCATGCTTCCAATGTCATCATCATTCCGCAGAAAGCCACTTACGAGATTCAGGACAAGAAGTTCGTTTACACCGTAGGCAAGGACAATAAGGCCAAGAGCACGGAAATCACCGTCTTGCCGCAGAATGACGGTAAAGACTACGTAGTGACATCCGGTCTGAAAGCCGGCGACCGCATCGTGGTCGAGGGCATCAACAAGCTGAAGAACGAGATGGAAATCAATCCCATCACACCTGCCGAGTCGAAGGCCAAACAAGCCAAAGCGCAGCAGCACATGAAGGACGGCAAACTCCCGACAGAAGAATAAAAAGAATTTGGGAACAAACGCTTGGAAAGGATATTGAAGAACGGCCCGGCCGTTCATACATCCCTAAATCAATAAGTAACACGCACAATGAAGTTAGACAGATTCATTAACCGCCCGGTGCTCTCAACGGTGATATCCATCCTGATTGTCATCCTGGGCTTCCTGGGACTCATATCGCTCCCGGTAACACAATATCCGGACATTGCACCGCCGACAGTGTCCGTAAGCACCACTTACACCGGTGCCAACGCACAGACCGTGCTGAATTCCGTCATCGCACCGCTGGAAGAGCAGATAAACGGTGTGGAAGGCATGGACTACATGAGTTCCACCGCCACCAACACCGGTGCCGCCACCATCAGCATCACCTTCAAACAAGGCACTGACCCCGATATGGCCGCGGTGAACGTACAGAACCGCGTGTCGAAGGCACAGGGTCTGCTCCCCGCCGAGGTTACGCGCGTGGGTGTCATCACCCAGAAGCGCCAAAGCTCCATGCTGATCATTTTCTCCCTGTCCGACGTGGACAACCTCTATACACCTGAGTTCATCGAGAACTATGCAAAAATCAACATCATCCCTCAGGTGCAGCGCGTACAGGGTGTCGGCGAGGCGATGGTCATGGGTGGAAACTACTCCATGCGCATCTGGCTGAAACCGGAAAAGATGGCCGAATACGGACTTATCCCGTCAGATATCTCTTCCCTGCTTGCGGAACAGAATATCGAGGCCGCACCGGGTAATATCGGCGAGCGCGAAGGACAGACCTTCCAGTATACACTCCGCTACAAGGGACGTCTGAAAGAGGTAACCGAGTTTGAGAACATGGTCATCAATTCTACTCCCGACGGCAACGTCATCCGGCTGGGCGATGTGGCCAAGGTGGAACTCGGACGTGAATCTTACGCGTTCTCAGGCAAGGTAAACGGCAATAAAGCCGTATCATGTATTGTGTTCCAGACAGCGGGTTCGAACGCTACAGAAATCATCCAGGACATCGAAAAACTATTGAGCGAAATCGAAACAGACCTGCCTCCCGGACTTAAGATAAGCGTAGCGCAGAATGCCAACGACTTCCTCTTCGCTTCCATACACGAAGTAATCAAGACCCTTATCGAAGCCTTCATTCTGGTGTTCCTTGTGGTATTTATCTTCCTGCAGGACATGCGCTCCACGCTCATCCCGACCATTGCCATACCGGTAGCCCTGATTGGTACGTTCTTCGCACTCAATATCATCGGCTTCTCCATTAACTTGCTGACGCTCTCGGCATTGGTACTGGCCATCGCGATTGTCGTGGACGACGCCATCGTCGTCGTGGAAGGCGTCCACGCCAAACTGGACCAGGGATACAGTTCCGCCCGCAAGGCATCCATCGACGCGATGAGCGAGCTTGGCGGCGCCATTATCTCCATTACGCTGGTCATGATGGCCGTGTTCGTCCCCGTAAGCTTCATGTCGGGAACATCAGGTACGTTCTACCGCCAGTTTGGTATTACGATGGCCATCGCTATCGGCTTCTCGGCACTGAACGCCCTGACGCTTTCGCCCGCGCTGTGTGCCATCTTCCTGAAACCACACAACGAGAAAGGCGAAGAAATAGACTCTACGCTGAAAGAACGTATGGGCATAGCCTACTCTGCCGCGGCAGACACGATGAAGAAGAAGCTGAGCAAGAACAAATTCAATCTGAACTTGCCGCCATCTGTCACCATCATACTGTTGATTATCGCGGTCATAGGCCTTATCTTCAACCTTTTTGATTTCTCCGGCAAGCCCATCATCGCCGCACTGATGGTAGTAATCAGCGTCGTTGCCTTTATGGGACTGATGAGCAAACGCTTCATAAATTCCTTCAACAACGGTTATGACAACATCTTGAAGAAATATAAGAAACGCGTGCTCAGAGTAATCCAGCGCCCTGTGCTGACCATCGCGCTCGTTGTCGCCAGCATCGTGGCCCTTGTCTTCTTCATGAACGTCACTCCTACGGCAATGGTGCCGAACGAAGATACGGGTACGGTGATGGGTGTCGTTACTTTGCCTCCCGGAACCTCACAGGATCGCACCGAAGCCGTACTTACCCAAGTAGACAGCCTTGTCCGCTCCTCGCCCATCGTGGAAAGCAGCACCGTCATCTCCGGTTACTCCTTCATCGGTGGCGAGGGACCGAGCTACGGCTCTATCATTGTGAAGCTGAAAGACTGGGAAGAGCGCAACTCCATCACGGAAAGTTCGACCGTACTCTTTGCCAATCTTTATTTGCAGTCGCAAAAGGCGTTCAAGGACGCACAGGTGTTGTTCTTCCAGCCGCCTATGATTACCGGTTACGGAGCTACGAACGGCTTCACCCTGAACCTGCAGGACCGTACCGGCGGAGAACTGACAAAATTCCAGGAAGTGTCCAACGAATTCATAGCAGAACTGTCGAAACGTCCCGAGATAGAATCGGCACAGACGACATTCAATACGAACTTCCCCGAATATCTGATTGACATAGACCCCGCCAAGTGTAAGCGGGCCGGCATCTCGCCCAGCGGCATCCTGTCTACCTTGCAAGGATATTACGGTGGTCTCTACGCTTCGAACTTCAACCGTTTCGGTAAGCTCTATCGCGTAATGGTTCAGTCCGAGCGAAGCGAGCGTTCCAACTTGGAATCACTCTATAAAATAAAAGTACGCAACGGTAAGGGCGAGATGGCCCCGATTATGGAGTTCATCACCGTCACTCCGTCCATGGGACCGGACAACATCAACCGTTTCAACATGTTTACGTCCATCTCCATCAACGGTAACCCTGCGAGCGGCGTAACTTCCGGACAGGCCATCAAAGCCATCGAGGAGGTTGCGGCACAGACCCTGCCTCAAGGCTACAGCTACGAGTTCTCCGGTCTGACGCGTGAGGAACAAAGCAGCAGCGGAAGCAGCACTACCATGATTTTCCTGCTCTGCTTCGTCTTCATCTACCTGTTGCTCTCGGCCCAATACGAGAGTTACCTGTTGCCTTTCGCCGTATTGCTCTCCGTACCCTTCGGTCTGGCCGGCTCGTTCCTGTTCATCCAGGCAATGGGCGGATTGAACAACATCATTCCCATATTCGGAACGGCACAGAACAACATCTACGTGCAAATCGCCCTCATCATGTTGATGGGACTCTTGGCAAAGAACGCCATCCTCATTGTGGAGTTCGCCCTTGACCGCCGCAAGATGGGCATGAGCATATCCTGGGCGGCCGTACTCGGTGCAGGAGCGCGTCTTCGTCCTATCCTGATGACCTCCTTGGCCATGATTATCGGTCTGCTCCCGCTGATGTTCGCATTCGGCGTAGGCGCAAACGGAAACCGTTCCCTCGGAACGACGGCCATCGGCGGTATGCTTATCGGTATGATATTCCAGATATTCATTGTTCCGGGCCTCTTCGTCATCTTCCAGTACCTGCAAGAGAAGATCAAGCCCATGGAATGGGAAGACATCGACAACACTGACGCCGAAGCAGACATACTGCAGTACTCCAAATAAACCGGACGGTACGGGCGGCATCCGTCGTCCGTACCGCTCCCCTAAACTTATAAAGTAGAAACATGAAGATACAAATCATCTGCATACTGGGTTGCTCGGTTCTGCTGAGCGGTTGCAACCTTTACAAGAACTACGAGCGGCCCGACAAGCTATCCCGCACCGAAGGTCTTTATCGTGACACCGTCAGCCCCGATGCCGCGCTCTCCGAGGCCGACACCACCAATTTCGGCACCCAGCCCTGGCGCGAGGTATTCAGCGATGCGCAGCTGCAGGCGCTCATCGAGAAAGCCTTGGCCAACAATACGAACATGAAAAAGGCCGAACTGAACATCGAGAAGGCACAGGCGGGACTGACCGTGTCGAAGTTGTCCTACCTGCCCTCATTGACGCTGGCGCCACAAGGCACCATCAGTTCCTTTGACCACATGCAAGCCACCAAGACCTACACGCTGCCGCTCTCGGCATCGTGGAATCTCGGTTCGTGGGGCTCGCTCCGCAACACGCGCAAGCAATCCGAAACCACCTTGTTGCAGGCCAAGGTTGCCAAACAAGCCACCCAGACTTCCATCATTGCCGCGGTAGCCAACCTTTACTATACACTCCAGATGCTGGACGAGCAGTTGAAGACGACACAAGCTACCGTCGTACTGTGGAAAAAAAACGTGGAAGCCATGGAAGCCATGTTTGATGCGGCCATGGTGAACCAGGCTGCCGTTTCGCAAACCAAGGCCAACTACTACGAACTGCTGGCTTCCGTCCCCGCACTGGAGAAGAGCATCCGCGAAGCCGAGAACTCCCTCTGCCTGCTCCTCGACGAAACGCCGCATGCCATAGGCCGAAGCGCGTTCAACAGCAATGTATTCCCTGCCCGGATGTCGGCCGGCGTCCCCGTACAACTCCTGTCCTACCGTCCGGACGTACGCATAGCCGAACTGACCCTGGCCTCGAAATTCTATGGCGTGAACATCGCGCGCTCCGCCTTCTATCCCGGACTGACTCTGTCGGGCACCGCCGGATGGACCAACAGCGCAGGCATGGGTGTCCTCAATCCCGCCAAGTTCATCGCCCAGGCCGTAGGTTCCGTGGTGCAGCCCCTTTTTGCCAACGGCAAGCTCCGGGCCAACCTGAAGATATCCAAACTCGAGCAGGAGCAGGCCGAGCTTGAATTCCGCGAGACGTTGCTCAACGCAGGCAACGAGGTAAGCAACGCGCTGTCCGAATATCAGACCTGCATCAAGCAGCAGGACCAGCGCGAGAAAGAGGTAGCCGAACTGGAAAAGGCGCTTGAGGACGTCAATACGCTGTTCCAGTACTCCAGCCAGACGACTTATCTCGAGACTCTCACGGCCCAACAGAGCCTGCTCCAGGCCCAGCTGTCGCTCATCAATGACAAATACAACAAAGTTCTGTCTGCCGTCAAACTATATCAGGCTCTCGGAGGCGGAAGAGAATAACCTTAAACACATACATCCATGATCAGTCCTTTAGCATACGTAGACCCGAGCGCGAAATTAGGCGCAAACGTCGAGGTGAAGCCTTTCGCTTACATCGACAAGGACACTGTTATCGGTAACAACTGCGTCATCATGCCCCATGCCAGCATTCTCGAAGGCACCCGCATGGGCAACAACAACATTGTCTACCAGAATGCGGTCATCGGCTCCACACCCCAAGACTTCCATTACGTGGAGGGCAACAAGACACATGTCGTGATAGGCGATGACAACCGTATCCGCGAAAACGTCGTGATAGCGGGAAGCACCTATCAGGACAAGGCCACCACCATCGGCAACGGCAATTTCCTCATGGACAAGGTACACATCTGCCACGACGTGACCATCCACAACAACTGCATCGTAGGCATCGGCGCCATCATCGCCGGCGAGAGCGAGCTGTTCGACTGTTCCATCCAGAGCAACGGCGCAGTCATCCAGCAGCACGTCCGCGTGGGCCGTTACTCGCTTGTGCAAAGCGGATGCCGTGTGCAGAAGGATGTGCCACCCTACGTCATCCTGGGCGGCAATCCCGCCAGCTACCACGGCATCAACGCCACGGTACTGAAGAGTGTCGGCGTGACCGAGCGCATACTGCGCCACATCGTGAACACATACCGCCTCATCTACACAGGTAACTTCAGCCTTGAGGATGCCATACTGAAGATACCGGAGCAAATCCCCATGAGTACCGAGATACAGAACATCCTGGACTTTATCAAAGAGGCCAAACATGGCATCGTCCGCCATATAAAGGAAGAACAATAAATCCTGCGGTTCTCCCCATCAGCAAGAACGGCCCGCAATTGCGGGCCGTTCTTGCCGTATGAGGCGGGAAGTCACGCGACAGCCGGTAGCGGATGCATGTTTCCCGCACGGTCCGGTCCGCCACGCTCCGCCCGCGGATGCCGCAGGGCTTGCGGACAAAACGGACCGGAAAGTACGTTTCCGATGCCTCCTGCCATTTTAACACTTCTTGCTTTCGGGCCGAAAATGTATTATCTTTGCACTACGGAAGTGCAGAGGACGGTGAAAACCGCCCTTTTTTAGTGTCCGGAAGGCTGCATTTCGGAAAAACCGGCCCTATGACAGGAAAAACTACAAGCCATCTGCTTTTTCCTACATGGCTTGTAGTTGTTTTTATCCCGACATGTAGGGGAAAACACCAGCCATGTACGTCGCCCTAAAAGTGAGTGAAAGTTAAAAATGTTAATGTCGGGAGAGAGCGGTTGCCGTTTTCTCAAGCGCATACGCGCAGGCCGCCAGCGATACATCTCCGGTCACGGTTTCCCGGAAATCCGGAACAGGCCGGTATGACCGTATAAAAAAAGAATTGATTGTCATCACGACAACCAATCTTCATTAACCTTAAATCTAATACCATGAAAAACAATGCAAATATAGCGAGTGACGACAAAAGCTGCAAGCAAGTCGGCAAAAAAAGCGTTCCGTTTAATATTATTTGAAACAAAAACTCCGCAATTGCCATCCCGGTTTGTCAATCCACCCGTCTGTCACACCGAAAAAGCCCGTATCCGGAAGGCGGATACGGGCTGTAAAGATACAAGACAGGCGTCGGCTATTGCTGATGCTGCTCGCGATACAAATCATTGACGGTCTTCACTGGATTGAACGTCGAAAGCGGAACTTCCACGAACACCGTGTTCCAGTCGCTCATGGCCCCGTTCCACAATCCGGGCAGTTCGAGCGCCTTCAGTTCCTTTCCGTCCTTGCTCTTGTGCGAGATGAATCCCGTCTGCCGGTCCACATAGTCCGGCAGATGGAACTTATTTCCCTTATAGTCCCTGATGCCGCACACGAGGTCCACGGGATTGAAGTGTGTGCCCTGCTCGAACATGTTCTTCTTGGTGACATTGTTCATGTCAATCTGCGAACTCTCGAGTATCTGCGGGGAAATCGTCCCGTCGGCATTGTAAGCCAGGAACGGGCCGCCGCCGGGCTCTCCCACATTGCGCACCATGCCGCACACACGGATAGGACGGTTGAGTTTCTTGCGCAGGTAGATGGCCATTTCCGTATCTTCCAGCAGTTTGGTTCCCGGGTTCTTGCAACAAAGCTTCTTCTGCACGAACTGCAACATGCCGATAAGGTCCTCCATGTTATAGCTGCCGCTGTCCAGCTTCCGCAGGTATTCGAATATCTGCCGTTGCAGCGATACGAGTACGCCGGCTATCAGCTTCTTATACTTGACCGTGTCGTCCTTCAAGCGGTCGGGCACGACATTATCAATATTCTTGATGAAAACCACATCGGCATCTATGTCGTTCAGATTCTCGATGAGCGCGCCGTGTCCGCCCGGACGGAACAACAGACTGCCGTCCTGCAGGCGGAAAGGCGTATTGTCGGGATTGACGGCCACGGTGTCGGTGCTGGGTTTCTGCTCCGAAAAACTCACGTGATAGCCGGCATGAAGTTCTTCCCCGTACTTGGCTGCTTTTTCCTCCACCAGGGTTTCGAACAAACTGCGGTGTTCGGGCGAGACAGTGAAGTGTACGTACACGTCGTTGTCCTTGTTCTTCGCATAGAGTGCGCCTTCGGCCAGATGTTCCTCCAACGGCGTGCGCGCTCCGTCGGCATAGCGGTGAAACTTCAACAGGCCCTTGGGCAGGCTGCCGTAGTTCAGTCCCTCGGAAGCCAGCATGGCGGCGGCGACATCCTTGTACCGGCCGTCGGCAAGCAGGGCGTCGATGCCCTTGCCGTGCAGACGCTCGCAAGCGGCATTCAGGTCGTCAAAGAAAGCGGCGTCGTGCAGTCTCGCGAAAAACGTCTTCTCAAAATCACTTGCGGGCCGGTCATGACCGGCATCGAGAAAGGCGAATATATCCTTGAACATACGACTGGCGGCACCCGAGGCCGGAACGAATTTCACGACCTTGTGCGCTTCTTCCGTATAGCCGTCCCATGCCCGGAGGTAGGTTTGTACCTCTTCCTCCGAGGGAGCGAAGATTCCCTTGCCGGTACTTGCGGCCGCATGTAACTCAAGATAGGGGAAGCCCTTGGCAAAACATTCCAGTTGTCCTCTCAGCTGTTCCTCGCTGATGCCTTTCTGCTCCAATTGTTTCTTCTCGTTTTCCGTAATCATAGGTATTGTGTTTTAAGGTCTTTGGTCTGACAAAGCGGGCCTGCGTCCGGAGCACGCAAATGCCCGTTACTTCGCAAATATACTAAAATCCGAACACTTATGATGCGGTCGGGCAGAAATTATGCCTATCTTTGCATAAGACTAACCCAAAACAAATCCATCCGACCATGCACATCCTGTGGAAAACATCGGTACGAGCCATGCTGATTGCCGCAACCATCTGCTCCTGCACCGCCGACAACAAAAAAGAAACCGCCGCCCCCAACCCGACAGATAGCCTTCCGGCGGTCACGGACGGCGGCGAGGAATGGACCAGAAGCGGCATGAACGGCGTAACCGGACTGCGGCTCGAAACCGACGGGCGGGCCGCAACCGTCAATATGCCACGGCTGCACTATGAGACCTGGGAAAGGAACGGCGACACGCTGCTGGTGAGCGGAAAGGCCGGAGACGGGGACAACGCCGTCGCCGTGACCGACATCTACATCGCCGACAACGACACGCTGACACTCTACATAGGCGGACAACCGGCCTTGAAATACGTCCGGAAAGCCCGGCAGTGAGCCGCTTCGCCCGGCAAGCGTGAACCGGCAGAGGGTTTCGCGACAAAAAGCAGGGGGAAAGACAGCGATACCGGCTGCCGGCATTTCTCATACGACAGGAAATCCTGTCAATACTTTATCTTGAAATAATCCAAAGCAGCCTTGTAATCATCTTGAGCGGTCAGACAGGTGTCGGTCAGGTATTCCCGCACGCGGGGCCACTCATGTAGTCCTCTGTAATAGTACATTTTGAGTTCCTCCGTGATGATGAAGGGCACAATACCACAGCGGAGACATTCCTTAAACATAATCAAACGGCCGACGCGCCCGTTTCCATCCTGAAACGGGTGTATACTCTCGAACTGATAATGGAAGTCAAGGACATCTTCCATGCCGACTGTTTTTTTCAGTCTGTATGCCTCGAGCAAGGAACGCACGGCCAAACCGACCTTTTCAGGCGCAACGGTCTCAATACCTCCCACTTCGTTCGGAATACGCTTGTACTCGCCCACCGCAAACCACGGTCTGGAAGCATCGGATGTCCCGTTTTTCAACAGAAAATGCAGTTGCTTGACCATACGTTCGGACAACGGTTCGGTTGCATACCTGATAATAAAATCCACACAGCGGAAATGATTGGTTGTCTCAATAATGTCGTCCACCCTGACAGCATCATCCGTAATGCCAATCGTATTGGTTTCAAAAATATAACGGGTCTGGTCCTTCGTAAGACGGCTGCCCTCGATGTGGTTTGAGCTATAAGTCAGGTCTATCTGGGTCCTGTGATAAATTCCCCCCCGCATTCTCATTTCCCTCTGCTCACGCAAGGCTTTCAGCAACGGGGAAATCCTGTTCTTTACGCCTCTTCGCATCGGCAACAAGGCATCTGCGGGAATGCTCCACGTTTTTCCGACAAGCCGGGCGCCGGTTATTTTCCCCTGCATGCAATAATTGCGCACCGTACGCTCGGACAAACCATGAACAGCTGCATACTCTCTTACTGAAACATACTCCATTGTTATCGGCATGAACCATTAAACATGCCTGCAAAGGTACGTTTTCTTGCCGGTATCGGCAAGAAAACGCAGGTTCATTATGGATATTTGAACGTTCAAGCCGCTCCGTCAGCCGAAGATGTAGACGGAACGCTTGCCCATCAGCCGCTTGGCCAAGGCCACAACCGTCCAGGAGCAGGCAAAGATAACGATGGCCGACACCGGAATGCTCATGCAGGCGGGCACATGCAGCATGGTCGCCGCTTCATAGCCCGGACGAACAAAGAAATAGTGTATCATGTAAATGCCGAAGCCACATGTCGTGAGGTTGGCCAGGGCTGCCGCCACGCGGGAGCCGGACGGGATGCGCACCATGCGTACCAGCAAATTCTGTTTATAGGATAAAGCGATACGAAGCCCTTTTTCCGGAAACGGAAACGGCAGGCAGTGCCGTCCGTCTGCCGGGGTAAAAGCCGCACAAATGTACATATAAAAAAACAAGCACATGCCGTTTTCGTGAAAAACTTTCCCACGTCGCCGCGACAGAGGGAAAGTTTGCGGCACACACCGGATAACTGCCGGCAACGGGATGTCACGAAAAGGCAAAAAGGGGAAAGGCACACCTATAATATATATAAGGACAACGCACACCGGCACGACGGCCGTTTATACTGCCGGAAGAGCGCCGAATCCCGCACCGGAAAACACCCGCAGGCGGCCAAGACGCAAAAAAAAGGCACACACGACGGGCCGACGCGCATTTTTGCGTATCTTTGCCCGCAAAAAGTTTAACAAGATATAAAAAACAACATGGGAAAAGTATTGATCATCGGTGCGGGCGGCGTGGCCACCGTCGCCGCCCACAAGGTAGCGCAGAACAGCGACGTGTTCAGCGAAATCATGATAGCCAGCCGCACCAAGTCGAAGTGTGACGCCATCGCCAAAGCCATAGGCCGCGACGACATACGCACGGCACAGGTGGACGCAGACAGCGTGGAGCAGCTCGTGGCGCTCATGAACGACTTCCGACCCGACCTGGTAATGAACCTCGCCCTGCCTTATCAGGACCTTACCATCATGGAAGCCTGTCTGCAATGCGGATGTTCCTATCTGGACACGGCCAACTACGAGCCGAAAGACGAGGCCCACTTCGAATATTCATGGCAATGGGCCTACAAGGAACGCTTCGAACAAGCCGGACTCACGGCCATCCTCGGATGCGGATTCGACCCGGGCGTCACCAGCATATACACCGCCTACGCAGCCAAGCACCATTTCGACGAAATACAGTACCTGGACATCGTGGACTGCAACGCCGGCGACCACCACAAGGCTTTCGCCACGAATTTCAACCCGGAAATAAACATTCGCGAGATTACACAGAAGGGCTTGTACTGGGAAAACGGAAAATGGGTGGAGACAGAGCCGCTCGAGATACACCGGCCGCTCACCTACCCCAACGTCGGACCGCGCGAAAGCTATCTGCTGCACCACGAAGAGATTGAAAGCCTCGTCAAGAACTATCCCACCATCAAGCGGGCACGCTTCTGGATGACTTTCGGCCAGGAATACCTGACGCACCTGCGCGTCATACAGAACATCGGCATGGCCAGCATCGTGCCCATCGACTACGAAGGACATCAAATCGTGCCCCTGCAATTCCTCAAGGCCGTGCTGCCCAATCCCCAGGAGCTGGGCGAGAATTACGAAGGCGAGACCAGCATCGGCTGCCGCATACGCGGACTGAAGGACGGCAAGGAACGCACCTACTACGTCTACAACAACTGCTCGCACCGCGCCGCCTACGAGGAAACAGGTATGCAGGGCGTCAGCTACACCACGGGCGTACCGGCCTGCATCGGCGCACGCATGTTCATGCTGGGCCTGTGGAAGCGGCCCGGTGTGTGGAATGTGGAAGAATTCGACCCCGATCCCTTCATGGAAGAACTCAACAAGCAGGGACTGCCTTGGCACGAAATCTTCGACGGCGACCTCGAACTTTAATACGGACGGGAGACACCGGCTCCGACATTAACATTTTTAACTTTTATATACAAGGAAGGGGGACGTATCCCCCTTCTTTTTTTCTCTACATGCAGGGGCGGAACGAACTACATGGCATGTAGAAACGACTACATGCCATGTGATTTTTCCTATAATAGGGATAGTTCCGGCCGGAAGCAGGCCTTATACCACTAAAAAAGGGCGGTTTCACGCCGCCCCTGCACTTCCGTAGTGCAAAGATAATACATTTTCGACCCGAAAGCAAGAAGTGTTAAACCGCCGCAAGGCAAGTGTTAAAATGGCCGTAGCCCCCGAAAACGTCCTTTACGGTCTGTTTTTGCCCACCCCCATACCGGCGTTTCACAAAAACTGCAAAATGTATGCGCAAACCTGTATGCGTGTCGTTTTTTTCCATTATCTTTGTACGAAACAAAAAGACAGGAAAATGAATATCGGAGACATGGCGCCCGACGTGCTGGGACGCGACCAAAACGGGGAAGAAGTGAAACTGGCAGACTATGCCGGGAAACGCATAGCGCTCTACTTCTACCCCAAAGACAATACATCGGGATGCACGGCCGAGGCCTGCAGCCTGCGCGACAGCCACGAAGCGTTGCGCGCGGCGGGATATGAAATAATCGGCGTAAGCGTGGACAGCGAAAAGTCCCACCAGAACTTCATCGCCAAGCACGGACTGCCCTTCCGGCTCGTGGCCGACACGGACAAGCGGCTGGTCGAGACGTTCGGCGTATGGGTGGAGAAGAGCATGTACGGCCGCAAGTACATGGGGACGGCACGCACCACTTTCCTCATCGGCACGGACGGCCGCGTGGAACGCATCATCGGACCGAAAGAAATAAAGACAAAAACGCACGGCGAGCAGCTTCTGGCCGCAATAGCCGGCTGACACCGGGGCGGAACGCACCCGGACTAACCCAACAGACACCAATAACGAACAACACCACACACAGACAATGGCAAAAAAAGAAGAAGAAAACGACGGCTGCGTCAGCGACAAGCTGAAAGCGTTGCAAGCCGCAATGGCCAAGATAGAAAAAGACTTCGGCAAGGGGTCGATCATGAAACTCGGCGATGAAAAAATAGAGGAAGTGGACGTCATCCCCACCGGAAGCCTCGCCCTGAACGCCGCACTCGGCGTGGGAGGTTATCCCAAAGGAAGAATCATCGAAATATACGGTCCGGAAAGTTCCGGAAAGACGACACTGGCCATCCACGCTATAGCCGAAGCGCAACGCAACGGCGGAATAGCGGCCTTCATCGACGCCGAACACGCCTTCGACCGCTTCTATGCCGCCAAACTCGGCGTAAACGTGGACGAACTGCTCATCTCGCAACCCGACAACGGCGAGCAGGCTCTCGAGATAGCCGACCAGCTCATCCGCTCGTCGGCCATCGACATCATTGTCATCGACTCCGTGGCCGCCCTCACGCCGAAAGCCGAAATAGAAGGCGACATGGGCGACAACAAGGTAGGCCTGCAGGCACGTCTCATGAGCCAGGCGCTGCGCAAGCTCACATCCACCATCAACAAGACCAACACCACGTGCATCTTCATCAACCAGTTGCGCGAAAAGATAGGCATCATGTTCGGCAACCCCGAGACCACCACGGGCGGTAACGCACTGAAGTTCTACGCCAGTGTACGCCTCGACATCCGCAAGGTGACGACTCTGAAGGACGGAGACACGCCCATCGGCAACCAGGTGCGCGTCAAGGTGGTGAAGAACAAGGTCGCCCCCCCCTTCCGCAAGGCGGAATTCGAAATAACCTTCGGCGAGGGCATCTCGCACATAGGCGAAATCGTAGACCTCGGCACGGAACTCGGCATTATCAAGAAGAGCGGTTCGTGGTTCAGCTACGGAGAATCGAAAATCGGACAGGGACGCGATGCCGTCAAGCGTCTGCTCAAGGACAACCCCGAACTCTGCGAGGAACTCGAGGCCAGAATAGCCGAAGCCCTCAAGGAAAAACAGGACTGACACAGACCTGCGCACACATACTACGGCCTCTCCCGCACAAACACACGATGCGGGAGAGGCCTTTTCTGCACATCACAGACACGACACGCCCCTTGGAACACCGAAAACGGCGGTGCCGGAGCACACGAAACAGTAAAAAAGACGGAAAACCGTTATTTTTGTCACATTTTTCCGATTTTAATCATCTTTATACAAAAACATATATTACCTTTGTCCATAAGGAGAATCCTTAAATCAAACCACCCCTCACCGAAAGAGGGCCTAAAAACAACCGAACCATGAAAAAGATTTTCACCCTGGCCGTCGCAGCCCTGTTGCTCGCAGGCTGCGCGAAGAAAGACCTCAAGACGCAATTCCTTGAAAAGGCGGAAGAAACCACAAAAGCCATAGGCGAAGCCAAAGACGCAGCGGAATATGCCGCAGCCGCAAAGGAATTTGAAAAATTCTGCAAGGACAACGAAAAAGAATTCGAAGAAATCGGCCTGGACAAGGACGAAGAATGCAAAAAAGCCATGATAGAGTTCGCTACCGTTACATTGGCGAAAGGTATCGAACTGAAAAAGAGCAAATAATCCGACAAAGGAATAACTTGCACAAATCCGGCACGGGCCTCCCTCGGGATTCCCGTGCCGGATTCTTTCATAATCGTCCGTAAGACAGGCCCGGCCGGCCGCCTCAGTCAGCTTCGGGCAAAAAGCCCTGACGCCGGAGCGCCGAGAGCAGACCTGCCGACATCGACTCGTTGGCCTCGCGCGTATAACGCAGGTCTGTGAAAATCTGCGCCAGCGTCTGCTTGTTGTTTATCCTCAGGAACTCCAGATTCTCGGGCAACGCCTCACGCGCGGAATAGTCCCGGTCGATTTCGGCTGCCGTAAAAGGCTTGTACGTCTCGGCATGGACAACAGCCGACAAGGGCAGGCGGTCGCTCTGCCGGGGCATCTCGGCTGGCCAACCCAGCGTGACGGTGGCCACCGGCATGACCAAAGGCGGCAGTTCCAGCAGGTCGATGATTTCCGACGGGCGGTAAATCGTCGTTCCGAGGTAACAAAGTCCCAGCCCCTCGGCTTCCGCCAGCGTGCAGAACGTCTGGCAGTAAAGCAATGCGTCGGTAGCGGCATTGACAAAAGAGAGGAAATTGTCGAAACCGGGGTCGGCCGCGCGATGACGACACCACTCGGTCGTACGATGATAGTCGGCGCAGAACGTAAGCACCACAGGCGCCTGCTCAACCATAGGCTGACCGAAATGCAACGGCGACAAACGGCGCTTCATCTCCGCATCGCGCGTAACGACAACACTATACAGTTGCAGGTTACCCATGGTCTGCGTGCGCTCGGCCTCCTCGAGCAAACGCGCAAGCAGTTTTTCACTCACACTACGTCCGGAATACTTCCGAACAGAACGGCGGTTCTTGATGAAATCCATACGATAAAAAGATTGATACGGGCACAAAGATAGGCAAAGGCGAGTGCCGTGACAAATAAAAAACGCTGTTTTTAGTATTTGTCACGGCCGAGCCGCCTCTTATCTTATGTAAAAAGAACGAAAGACGGGCGCACAAACATCAAAATTGCTTTTATTTTTTACGCCGAGGAACTTCCGGTTTCCACACACCGCGCAAAATGACAAGAAGCCGATAAAACGACGTTTCAGACGGCAGCCGGTTTCGGCCGGAACGAATATTAAGACAGTACATTCTCCAGCTTCTTTCGCAAAGTTTCCAAATCAAGACAACCACATTACTCACAGTCTATCTTTTTCTTCCCCCTAAAAAAAATTCCAAAGTTTTTCATTTTTTCCTTGTGGAACTACAATATTTTAATAACTTGCCGACGTTTCTTTGTCAAGCGACTAAAAAAGTACTCCGATAACTATTTAACCACATCCCAAAAGTTACATAATCCACCTCGAACCGCAATCTGACAGGCAGGCAAACACGTACGACTAAATCATTCAAAACAACTTTCATTAAGCAGAAAAATGAATACTTATATCTTGAAATGGAACCCGGCTATCTCCTGTTTCAAAATGGAAGATATGCATTATGAGATAAATGAGGCTTGGGATTCTTTGGACACAGACTTCAACTGGTCCATATATGAATGGGAAAAAGCCCAAAAAGGAGATAGAATATTCTTTCTACGTGTAGGACGGGGCAAAACAGGTATTATAGCAAGCGGCTGGCTATCTTCAGCCCCCTACATGGAGATGACTGGCGAAATTCTGAAAAAAAGAGCTATTATGCCGATGTCATTTTTGACGTAATGACATATCCCAGACAAAACAACATTCTTGACACAAAAATTCTTCAGAAAGAAATTCCTTCCGTCGATTGGAAAGGCGGCCACTCGGGCGTGTCCGTCACAGCAGAAGAAGCAAACGCATTGGAACTCTTATGGAAGAAATTCCTCAATCAGAACAAAAAACAGTTTGAGCCTAATTCAAACAATACTTTCCACAGCTTGCTTATCAGAGCCTGGGGAATAGCATTTAACGCCCACAAGGGTCAGGTAGACAAAAACGGGAACGACTACTTTGAGACCCATATTATGGATGTCTATCATACTGTAACACCGCTATACGATGAAGATGACAACTTATGTATAACGGAAATTGTCGCGTTACTGCATGATGTGATTGAGGACACGGATTGGAACATCGACCAGCTGAGGAATGAAGGTTTCACCGACGATATTTTGGAAGCCTTGTCCTGTATTACCAAACAGAAAGACGAAGATTACCAGCATGTCATTGAGCGCATCAAACACAATCGCTTTGCTAAGGCTGTGAAAATTGCAGATTTGACAAACAATATGGATATTACACGTCTAAATGACATTACTGACGCTGACGTAGAAAGGCTTCGCAAGTATCACAAGGCGTATAAACTTCTGACATCTAAACAGCCATGATATCAAAAAGGCAATCACAACCAACCACAACGTACGAACGCACAAGGAAATGGCTAAAGGACTTCAAATTCGTCACTTGTTGCCTATAAATCGATAGTGGGAAAGAATACTGGACCGGTTATAACTCACAAACGATAGGAACTCACAGTAATTATGTGGCTTGTATGCGCAGACAGGCTATGAAGCATTCAGTCTGAGTGCGAGAATACTTTACGAAAAGGCAAAAAATATCAAGCCGGATGCCATTTTTTTCGTCAAAGTCCTCAACATTCCACTATTAGTTTGTATTTTTGTGAATTGAAAGAGACATTCCGGTTCAACGGCAATACATCCCAAAAAACTTAACATATACTATGACATTAATCAAATCCATTTCCGGTTTCCGCGGCACCATAGGTGGCCGCGCGGGAGACACGCTTAATCCCGTGGACATCGCCAAATCCGTATCGGCATATGCCAGTTTGCGCGAAAAAGTAATCAACAGAACGTTCCGGCGCAAGGTCATCGTAGGACGCGATGCCCGCATATCCGGCGAAATGGTAAGCCACGTCGTTTGCGGAACGCTCATGAGCATGGGATTCGACGTAGTGAACATCGGCTTGGCCTCGACTCCGACAACGGAACTGGCCGTCACGATGGAAAAAGCCTGCGGCGGTATCATCATCACCGCAAGCCACAACCCCCGTCAGTGGAATGCGCTGAAGTTCCTCAATGAGCGTGGCGAATTCCTGCCGCCAGCCGAAGCTTCAGAAGTTGTTCGGCTGGCCAACAACTGCGATTTCGAATTCACCGACGTAGACAGTCTGGGCTGTTATACCAAAAACTTCAGCTACGACCAGCGTCACATCGAACTCATCAAGGACCTCGAACTGGTAGACGTAGAGGCAATCCGTCGTGCCCACTTCACCGTTGCCATTGACACGGTGAACTCCGTCGGCGGAATACTTCTGCCCAAATTCCTCGGCCAGCTCGGCGTAACTTCCGTAACAGGACTCAACACCGAACCGACGGGTGACTTCGCCCACAACCCCGAACCGTTGAAAGAACACCTCAGCGAAATCCGCAACCTGCTGCGCAAGGGACGTCACGACATAGGCTTCGTCGTCGATCCCGATGTGGACCGCCTGGCGCTCATCTGCGAAGACGGAACGATGTTCGGCGAAGAAAACACACTCGTCGCGGTAGCCGATTACGTGCTCCAGCACACACCGGGCAACACCGTCTCCAACCTGTCAAGTACGCGCGGACTGCGTGACGTGACCGAGAAATACGGCTGCAACTACACGGCAGCGGCCGTCGGCGAGGTGAACGTTGTCACCAAGATGAAGGAAACCGGCGCTGTCGTAGGCGGAGAAGGCAATGGCGGCGTCATCTATCCGGCTGCCCATAGCGGACGCGACGCTCTCGTAGGCATCGCACTCATCCTGACCTATCTTGCAAAGACCGGCATGAAGGCTACCGAGCTGAGAGACTCTCTCCCGAAATACTTCATCGCCAAGAACCGCATCGACCTCGACCCCACGACCGACATCTTTGCCATCCTGAAGAAAGTAAAGGAGCTTTACAAGGACGAGACCGTGACGGACATCGACGGAGTAAAGATAGACTTCGCGGACAAATGGGTTCACTTGCGCAAATCAAACACAGAGCCGATCATCCGTGTATACTCGGAAGCGCATACCATGGAAGAAGCCGACGCTCTCGGCAAGCAAATCATGGATATCGTGTACCAAATGACTCAAAAATAACTTTCGGGAAAGAATAGATTACTGAAAGAAAGGCGGAAAAGTAAGCCGGCCGGACTTACGATTCCGCCTTTCTTTTTTTTCATTATTTCCGGACCCACACACATTATTATATATACACCGACATGCAAAACAAGAAACTCCTCCTGCTGGCACCGGCGCTGCTGCCCGCCGTGGCCGCCGCACAAGGACGCTACAACATCGTCTATATCATGACGGATGACCACACGGCACAGATGATGTCGTGCTACGACAACCGATATGTGGAAACGCCAAACCTTGACCGTATCGCCCAAGACGGCGTAAAATTCGTAAACAGCTATGTCGCCAACTCGCTCTCCGGGCCCAGCCGCGCCTGTATGCTGACCGGAAAGCACTCCCATAAGAACGGATTCACCAACAACGAACATGGCATCTTCGACGGCACGCAACAAACGATGCCGAAACTGATGCGGCAGGCCGGATATGAGACGGCGATTGTAGGGAAATGGCATCTCGTCAGTCTGCCCACGGGCTTCGACTACTGGAACATCGTCCCGGGACAAGGTGACTACTACAACCCCGACTTCATCACCATGCAGAACGACACGGTGCGCGAGAAAGGATACATTACCAATATCATCACCGACAAGGCCATAGACTGGATGGAGAACAAGCGCGACCGTTCGAAGCCGTTCATCCTGCTCATTCACCACAAGGCCTGTCACCGCTGCTGGTTACCCGAACTGAAATACATCCGAGAGTATGAAGACAAGACTTTCGCCCTGCCTGAAACGTTCTACGACGATTATGCCGGGCGCGAAGCCGCCGCCGCACAAGAGATGGAGATTGGAAACAACGACCACATGGACATTGTTTATGACACAAAGATGTATAAGCCGGGCCAAAACACACGTCTGACGCCCAACTACATGGCTATGATCGGCCGTCTCGACAGCAAAGACCGAGCATACTACGACTACTTCTACGATTCACTGTCCACGGAATTCAATTCCCGCCATCTGCAAGGAAAAGAACTGGCGGAATTCAAATACCAGCGCTACATGCGCGACTATTCCAAGGTGCTGAAGAGTCTGGACGACAACGTAGGCCGCACGCTCGACTACCTGAAGCAGTCGGGGCTGCTGGACTCCACGCTCGTGGTCTACACCTCCGACCAAGGGTTCTACATGGGCGAGCACGGATGGTTCGACAAGCGCTTCATGTATGAGGAGTCCTATTCCACGCCCCTCGTCATGCGCCTTCCCCAAGGGCTGAAAGGGCACGGCGACATACAGGAAATGGTGCAGAACATCGACTACGCGCCCACTTTCCTCGACATAGCCGGCGCTCCGATACCGTCCGACATCCAAGGCCGCTCGCTGTTGCCGCTTCTCGAGGGGAAACACCCGAAGGACTGGCGCAAAAGCCTGTATTACCACTACTATGAATATCCTGCCGAGCACAGCGTGAAGCGTCACTACGGCGTAAGCACCGCCGACGGCTGGAAACTCATTCATTTCTATCAGGACAACAACCGCTGGGAGCTTTACAATCTGAACGAAGACCCTTCCGAGCTGAACAACATCTACGGAAAGCCCGGCACGGAAAAGGTTACGAAACGCCTGATGAAGGAACTCGTAAAACTGCAAAAGGAATACGACGACCAGACAGCCTTGAAACTCAACAACCAATAAGGCTGCGACAACCCACATCCGACACACATCGCCGACTCCCGCACACAGGAGCCGGCGATGCCGTTTTTTGACCGGACAAGAGGTATTTCCGGTCCATAAGTTCCATTCCGGCCCGGCACTGCCGGGACTTTATCGGGAGTTACGCTTGCCGGCTGCGCCACAGGCCGCAACTGCAAAAAAGCGGGCACCGGAAAGAATCCGATGCCCGCCGTGCAGCATCTGCTGTCACTTATTTATTGGTAAACTGCAGGCCGTCTCCCGCCGCGCGCACCACAATGAGGCGCGACTTATCCACACTTCCGGCCAGCAGGGCCTTGCTCAGGTCGTTGAGCAGCAGGCGTTGCAAAGCACGCTTCACAGGTCGTGCACCGAACTCGGGGTCAAAGCCGGCCGATGCCACAAGGGCGATGGCGTCGTCGGCCACTTCGAGCGTCACGCCCTGGGCTGCCAGCCGCTTCACGACGCTTTCCACCTGCAACCTCACGATCTGTTCGATTTCGCTGCTGTTCAGCGGCTGGAACATGATGATGTCGTCGATGCGGTTGAGGAACTCGGGGCGGATGGTCTGCTTCAACATGTCGAACACGCCCTCCTTCGTCTCCTGCAACAGGCGCTCACACTCTTCCCGCCCTTTGCCGGACATGCTTTCGAAGCGTTCCTGAATGTATCGGCTACCGAGATTGGACGTCATGACGATGATAGTGTTCTTGAAGTTCACGACACGTCCCTTGTTGTCCGTGAGACGGCCGTCGTCAAGCACCTGAAGCAGCACATTGAACACGTCGGGATGCGCTTTCTCTATCTCGTCGAACAGCACCACACTGTAAGGCTTGCGCCGCACGGCTTCGGTCAGCTGTCCGCCCTCGTCGTAACCGACGTATCCCGGAGGCGCGCCGACCAGGCGGGACACGGTGAACTTTTCCTGGTATTCGCTCATGTCGATGCGCGTCATCATGTTCTCGTCGTTGAAGAGAAATTCGGCCAGCGCCTTGGCCAGTTCCGTCTTTCCCACACCTGTCGTCCCGAGGAAGATGAAAGAGCCGATGGGACGCTTGGGGTCCTGCAAACCGGCACGGCTGCGGCGCACGGCATCACTGACGGCGGCAATGGCTTCGTCCTGTCCGACGACGCGGCGGTGCAGTTCCGTCTCGAGGTTCACCAGTTTGTCACGCTCGCTCTGCATCATGCGCGACACAGGAATACCGGTCCAGCGGCTCACCACGTCGGCTATGTCGTCGGCCGTCACTTCTTCCTTGACCATGGCCTCGGCTCCCTGTCTCGTCTTGAGTTCCGCCTGTACGGAAGCTATATCCTCCTGCAGCGAGCGCAGTTTTCCGTACCTGATTTCGGCCACCCGTCCGTAGTCTCCCTCACGTTCGGCCCGCTCGGCCTCGAACTTGAGCTGCTCCATCTGCTGTTTGTCCTGCTGGATGCGGTTCAGCAGTTCGCGCTCGCCTTCCCACTTGGCACGATAGGATTTCTCGCGCTCCTGCAAGTCCGTGAGCTGTGCCGCTATGGCATTCAGTTTCTCGTCGTCGCCTTCCCGCTTGATGGCCTCGCGTTCTATTTCGAGCTGCCGTACCTTCCGCATGATTTCGTCCAGTTCCTCGGGCTGCGAGTCGCGCTCCATGCGCAGCTTTGCCGCGGCCTCGTCCATCAGGTCTATGGCCTTGTCGGGCAGGAAGCGGTCCGAGATGTAACGGTGCGAGAGCGAGACGGCGGCAATCAGGGCATCGTCCTGGATGCGCACCTTGTGGTGGTTCTCGTAACGCTCCTTCAGTCCGCGGAGTATGGAGATGGCGTCTTCGGGCGTAGGCTCGCTGACCGTCACCGTCTGGAAACGGCGTTCGAGGGCCTTGTCCTTTTCAAAGTACTTCCGGTATTCCTCGAGCGTGGTTGCCCCGATGCTCCGCAGTTCGCCGCGTGCCAGCGCAGGCTTCAGTATGTTGGCGGCGTCCATGGCGCCTTCGCTCTTTCCCGCCCCTACGAGAGTGTGGATTTCGTCAATGAAAAGAATGATGCCGCCCTCGGCGCGCGTCACTTCATTGATGACGCTTTTCAGTCTTTCCTCAAATTCGCCCTTGTACTTGGCGCCTGCGACGAGCGCACCCATGTCGAGCGAGAACAGACGCTTGTCCTTGAGGTTGTCAGGCACGTCACCGCGCACAATTCTCTCGGCAATGCCTTCGACGATGGCCGTCTTGCCCGTACCCGGCTCGCCGACAAGGATAGGATTGTTCTTGGTACGCCGCGACAGAATCTGGAGCACGCGCCTTATCTCCTCGTCACGCCCGATGACCGGGTCAAGCCGTCCCTCGCGGGCCTCGGCCACGAGGTCGCGGGCATACTTGGCCAGCGCCTGATAAGTATCCTCGCTCGACTGCGACGTAGCCTTTTGCCCGCCTCGCAGTTCCACGACGGCCGCTTTCAGCGCATCGGCCGTCATACCGGCGTCCTTGAGCATGTGCGAAGCCGTTCCGCCCGCTTCGAGCAGGGCAGAGAGCAAAGCCTCCAGCCCCACATAGGTGTCACCCTCGCGGCGGGCCAGTTCGCCGGCCTTGAGCAGCACACCGTTGGCCTCGCGGTCAAGGTAAGGCTCACCGCCCTCCACACGCGGCAGTCCCTGCAAGTGGCTGTCCACGGCGGCCTGCAGCGCATGGGCATTGACGCCGGTCTTTCCCAAAAGGAACTGCACGATGTTTTCTCCGGCAGAAAGAACGCCGGCCAGCAGATGTACGCTCCCGACGGCCTGCTGCCCGCCGTCGTTGGCACGGTTCACGGCCGCCTGAACGGCCTCTTGTGCCTTGATGGTAAAGTTTTCGAAGTTCATGATAGTGTCCTCCTTTTTTATTAATATATGCCTATGTCCCTGCAAACGCCTTGCCGCCCCGTCCGTCCGGCCTGTCCCGTAACATACCTTAGCTTTTCCCGCCGTTTTGGCAGCAAACGGCCCGCACAAGACCGCGATATGTGCCATTCTGTCGGGTCGTACAAGAAACATGAGGCAAGCGCCGGAGGCCGGACCGGACACCTGCATGACCCGGCCCCGCAGGCTGTCTTTTCTACATTAACATTTTTAACTTCCGTTACGTTAATAGACGTAAACAAAACGGGCTTGCGTACACATAAAAGGCATCTATATGCGCGCAGGCTACTTCCATTTTCGCCTACATGTGCATGTAAAAAATTTTAGAAGCAGCCTGTTTTTTTCTACATGCACATGTAAATGGCACTTGGAAGCAGCCTGTTTACACGAAAAAAGGCGGTCTGAAACCGCCTCCCTATTTTCTGTACCACAAAGATACAACATTTTTCGGCCAAAAGCAAGAATTGTTAAAATGGCAGGCGGGCTGACGGACGACCCGACGGACCAAAGAGAAAGCAACGCACCGGGCCGGAAGAGAAAAAACGGGGAAAGGCACAACTCTTTCGTGAAAAAAAACTAACTTTACACCCATTTCTAACCCATAGGACAATGTTTCACGCATGAGAAAGGCGTTTTTCTTCTTATTATTCCTCAGCTGCCTGGCAGCTGCCGCCCAGCCGGGCACTGCTCCCAAAAGGGAATTCCGCGGGGCATGGATACAAATCATCAACGGACAGTTTCAAGGGATGACCCGGGAGCAGATGCAGGAAAACCTGACCCGGCAACTCAACACGCTCGAAAGCTGCGGCGTGAACACCATCATATTCCAAGTGCGCGGCGAGGCCGACGCACTCTACGAAAGCCCCTATGAACCGTGGTCGAGATTCCTCACAGGCACACAGGGAAAGGCACCCGCGCCCTACTGGGACCCGCTGGCATGGATGGTCAGCGCCTGCCACGAACGCGGAATGGAGCTGCACGCCTGGATAAACCCCTTCCGCGCCAAGACCAAAGGCACGAAGGCCCTGTCTGAACGCCACTTCTGCGTCCGGCATCCCGGCCGTTTCTTCGAATACGACGGCCTGTACATCATGGACCCCGGACTGCCCGAAAACCGCGAGTACATCTGCCGCGTGGCTGCCGACATCGTGCGCCGCTACGACGTGGACGGACTGCACATCGACGACTATTTCTACCCCTACCCCGCAGCCGGACACGTCATTCCCGACGACCGCACTTTCGCCACCTACAACAACGGACTGACGGACCGGGCAGACTGGCGGCGACACAACGTAAACAGTTTCATACAGATGCTGCACGACAGCGTGCGGGCCGCCAAGCCGTGGGTGAAGTTCGGCGTTTCGCCCTTCGGCATCTATCATAACAGCCGCAACGGTGCGGAAATTCCCGGCAGCGACACGAACGGACTGCAGAACTACGATGACCTGTATGCCGACGTGCTGCTCTGGATAAACAAGGGCTGGGTGGATTACACCGTCCCGCAGATTTATTGGGAGATAGGGCATAAAGCGGCCGACTATGACCGGCTTATCCGCTGGTGGGCGCGATATGCGTCGGGCCGGCCCCTTGTCATCGGACAGGACGTGGAGCGTACGGTGCGCGCCGCCGACCTCAGAAATCCCTCCGTCAATCAGATGCCCGAGAAGATGCGGCTCCAGCGCACCTTGCCCGGCATCAGCGGCTCGTGCCTGTGGTACTCGGCCGCCGTCGTGCGCAACGAGGGCAACTATGCCACAGCCCTGCAACAGGAATACCACAAGACGCCCGCCTTGCAGCCGGCCATGCCGTTCATAGACGGCAAGGCGCCGGGCAAGCCCCGCAAAATGAAAGCCATCTGGCTGCCTGACGGATACTTCCTCTTCTGGACAGCACCGAAGGCCAGGCATGAGATGGACAAGGCCCGCAACTATGCCGTCTACCGCTTCGGGCCGGGCGAGCGCATCGACACGGACGACGCCTCACACCTCATAGCCGTCACACCGAAAAACTTCCTCAAACTGCCTTACGGCACAGGCAGCGGGAAATACACCTACGTGGTCACCGCGCTCGACCGCCTGCAGAACGAGTCGAAAGCCGCGAAGAAGAAAGTAAAACTCTGACACCATGCCGCCGGCGGACATCCGCGTACCGCCGGCAGCCATCCGAACATATCCACATCAACGGCCGCGACCAACGGCCATAAGGTCTGACACCGACATGAAAGTCATGAAATTCGGCGGCACCTCGGTAGGAACCGCCAAAAGCATCCAAAGCGTAAAGAAAATAGTCGAAAGCGAGAACAAGCCCGTCATCGTTGTCGTTTCGGCCCTGGGAGGCGTCACCGACCGCCTCATACAACTATCGCAACAGGCGGCCCGGGGCGACGGGAACTATCGTGCCGTCACCGAGGAGCTGCGCACACGCCACCACGATATGGTCGCCACAGTCATTCCCGCGGACAGACAGGACGAACTCTGCGAAAAACTCGACGCCCTCTTCGACGAACTGCGCAGCATACTGCACGGCGTCTTCCTCATACAGGACCTGACGCTGAAGACCGCGGACGCCATCGTCGCTTACGGCGAGCGGCTCTCGTCGCTCATCGTGGCCGCGCTGCTCGACGAGGCGGTACACGTCGATTCCCGTAACCTCATCAAGACCAACAGGCAGGGCGAAAAGCACATCGTGGACTTCGACACCACCAACCGCCTGGTACGCAACACGCTGTCGGGCATCCGCACGACGGTTGTCATGGGCGGCTTCATCGCGACCGACGTCCGGACGGGCGTTGTCAGCAACCTGGGGCGCGGAGGTTCGGACTACACGGCCGCCATCGTAGCCGCCGCGCTCGATGCCGAGGGACTGGAAATCTGGACCGACGTGGACGGATTCATGACCGCCGACCCGCGCGTCATACCCACGGCCTACACCATCGACCAGCTGTCTTACGGCGAAGCCATGGAGTTGTGCAACTTCGGGGCCAAGGTGGTCTATCCCCCGACCATATATCCGGTGTGCGTAAAGAACATCCCCATCTACGTAAAGAACACCCTGAACCCCTCAGCCCGCGGGAGCGTCATCCGCAGGGACGCGGAAGCATCGTCGCGCCCCATCCGCGGCATCTCTTCCGTGAACGAAATGAGCATGGTCACCGTCTCGGGACTCTCCATGGTCGGCGTAATCGGCGTGAACCGCCGCATATTCACGACACTCGCCGAGGGCGGCATCAGTGTCTTCATGGTGGCGCAGACTTCGTCGGAGACCAGCACCTCCATCTGCATGACACCGGCCGACGCCACACGTGCCTGCCGGTTGCTGGACGCGGAATTCGGACAGGAGATAGCCGACGGGGCGATGAACCACACGCTCCGCACCGACAACCTCGCCACGGTGGCCGTCGTGGGCGAGCGCATGAAAAGCACGCCCGGCATCATCGGCCGGCTGTTCAGCGTGTTGGGGCGCAACGGCATCAGCATCTGCGCGACGGCATGCGGCGCGCTGGAAATGAACATCTCCTTTGTGGTGGAGCGGAGCCAGTTGCGCAAATCGCTGAACGTATTGCACGACAGTTTCTTCCTGAGCGAGCACGAAGAACTCAACCTCTTCGTGTGCGGCACGGGCACGGTGGGCAGCAGCCTGCTCCGGCAAATTGCGGCGCAGCGCGACCTGCTCATGCGCGAAAAGGGCCTGCGCATCAACCTCGTGGGCGTAAGCGGACGCAGCCGCGCGGCATTCGACCGCAACGGCATCGACCCGGCCCGTTACGCCGAGGCCATGAACGCCGGAACGGGCGGAGGCGTGGAACGCATGGTGGAAGAAATCCTCGACATGAACATATTCAACTCCGTCTTCGTGGACTGCACGGCCGGCCCGGAGGTGGCGGCACAATACGAACGGCTGCTGCGGCACAACGTGTCGGTGGTGGCCGCCAACAAGATTGCGGCGTCGTCTTCGTACGACAACTACGCGCGGCTGAAGCACATAGCGCGCGAGCGCGGCGTGAAATATCTGTTCGAGACCAATGTAGGCGCAGGACTGCCCATCATCAACACCATCAACGACCTGACCGGCTCGGGCGACCGCATCCTGCGCATCGAGGCCGTGCTGAGCGGAACGCTCAACTACGTATTCAACACGCTCTCGGAGGACATCTCGCTGAGCCGGGCCGTACGCATGGCGCAGGAGAACGGCTACAGCGAGCCCGACCCCCGCATAGACCTGTCGGGGAAAGACGTCATACGCAAACTCACCATACTCGTGCGCGAAAGCGGCTACCGCATCGAGACCGACGAGGTGGAGAGCCGGCTGTTCATCCCCGCCGCGCTGTTCGACGGAAGCCTTGAGGACTTCTGGGCACACCTGCCGGAACTCGACGGGAAGTTCGAGCTTGAGCGGCGCAGACTGGCGGCCGAGGGCAAGTGCTGGCGTTTCGTGGCACAGTGGGCCGACGGAAAAGGCAGCGTAGGCCTGCGCGAGATTGAACAGGGCCATCCATTCTACGACCTGGAAGGCTCTAACAACATCATCACCCTGACCACGGAACGCTACCGCGAGTATCCGATGCTCATACAAGGCTACGGCGCAGGCGCGGACGTGACGGCGGCCGGCGTATTTGCCGACATCATGCGCGTGGCCAACATCTGACGGGCGAAAAAACAGAATAAAGAGAACCTGACATTAACATTTTTAACTTTTCGGGGGCGGAAGCGAAAGCCGAAGTCCCCGTTTTGTTATCCCGAAACAGGGATAGGAAAAACTACAAGCCATGTAGAAAAAACTACAAGCCGGCTATTTTTTCCTATCATAGGGACTGTTTTGTCCGAAAGCAGGCCGTACGGTACTAAAAAAGGGCCGGTTTTACCCGCCCCTGCACTTCCGTAGTGCAAATATACAACATTTTTCCGCCAAAAGCAAGAAGTGTTAAATCACCGCGAGGAAAGTGTTAAAATCCCGGCGGGCATCAGATTCCTGTCCGTATCGTTCTTTTTTCCGGCCATATTGATTCACGGCCGGACGCAGGCGTAGCGGGCCATGTCAGGCACGACCGCCATCGCCGGCTGCGAGGTATGATTTTTTAATAACTTATACGACAAATCCTTAGCCGTAAAATTCGCCACAAACGTAAAAAAGTGTTGGCTATTCCGAAAAAAAATAAGAACTTTGTAATCGTTTTACGACAGAAAAGCACACGTAAACAAATGGAGAAACTGGCCGCCGACAAGTGGAATGCTTGTTTGGAACACATACGCACACAACTGGACGCGAAAGAGTTCGGTACGTGGTTTGCCCCCCTTGAACTCGTGGAGTACAAGGGTGACAAGCTCACCGTGAGCGTACCCAACAAGTACGTGGGCGACTACATCCGCGACCATCATCGGGAACTGGTGGCCGGTGCCTTGGCCCGGACTTTCGGAAACAAGACCCAGCTGATATGGCGCAACGCGGAGGCCGTGGCACAATGGGAACGGGACGAACAGCGCCGCATGAAGCAAATGCCGGCCCACACCGGACCGACACCGGGCGCGCAGCAGCTCCCGCCGTTCTCGCCGCAGCTCAACCCGTGCTATACATTCGAGAACTTCGTCGAGGGGAAAAGCAACAAGCTGGCCCGCGCCGTGGCGCTCTCCATCGCCCAGAACCCGGGACAGTCCACGTTCAACCCTTTCTTCGTGTACGGCCCGTCGGGCGTGGGCAAGACCCACCTGGTCAATGCCATAGGCGTACGCCTGCGCGAACTCTATCCCGAAAAGCGCGTGCTATTTGTATCGGCGCACGTGTTCAAGACACAATACACGGACTCCGTCATCCACAACACGACCAACGACTTCATCAACTTCTACCAGTCGATAGAAGTGCTCATCATAGACGACATACAGGAAATCACGACGTCGAAAACGCTGCAAACGTTCTTCCACATCTTCAACCACCTGCAACAGAACCGCAGGCAGCTTGTCATCACCTGCGACCAGCCGCCCGCATTGCTCAAGGACATGGAGGAACGTATGCTCACCCGCTTCAAGTGGGGCATGATTGCACCGATAGAGAAGCCCGACACGACACTCCGCAAGGCCATCCTCGAATCGAAAATACGCCGCGACGGCTTGTCGTTCCCACAGGATGTCATCCAGTACATCGCACAAAACGTGGAAAGCAGCGTACGCGAGCTGGAAGGCATCATCAACAGCATCATGGCCTATTCCGTGGTGGACAACTGTGACATCGACCTGGCACTTACGGCCCGCGTCGTGGCCAGGGCCGTGAACCTGGAACGCAAGGAACTGACACCGGAAGGCATCATGCAGCACGTGGCCCGGCAACTCGGCGTGAAAGTGCGCGACATACAGTCGAAAAGCCGCAAGCAGGACATCGTCCAGGCCCGTCAGCTGTTCATGTACCTGGTCCACAAATACACCGACCTGTCCTATTCGCAAATCGGACGCCACGTCGGCGGACGCGACCACTCGACGGTGCTTTACGGCTGCGAGCAGATGGCGCGGCGCATCTCGACAGACGCGAACTTCAGACACAAGGTGGAGGAAATAGAGGCCGGACTGAAAAAGTAGCAGACCACAGGAACGGATACCTTTCCGGACGATAAAGAACAAGTCCCGGGTCTCGGCATGTGAGACCCGGGACTTTCTGTTTCCCGAAAGGACAGCCGGCGGCCCGTCAGCCCTGGAAATAAACGCGCTTCACGCGGGTGCTGACCGATGTCAGTATCTCGTAAGGAATGGTCCCGAGCACGTCGGACAGCACGCTCACGGGAAGATGGTCTCCGAATATCTCGACGGAGTCGCCCTCGCTGCAAGAGATGTCTGTCACGTCAATCATGCAGACGTCCATGCAGATGTTGCCCACATAGGGTGCCTTCTGCCCGTTCACCAGACAATAACAGTTGCGGTTACCCAAGCGACGGTTCAGACCGTCCGCGTAACCGATGGGAATGGCCGCGATGCGCGACGGCCTGTCCACATAGGAGCGGCGGCTATATCCCACGCTGTCGCCCGCAGGCACCTTGCGGATTTGCAGAATCGTGGTGCGCAGCGTCGCGACATTGTGCAGCGTGCGGTTGTCTATCGGGTCAATGCCGTAAAGCCCAAGCCCCAGGCGCACCATGTCTAACTGACGCTCGGGAAAACGCTCGATACCGGCCGAATTGCATATATGCCGCAGGATTTTGTGGGGGAAAGCCTGCTGCAACTGCCGCGAAGCCGTGTCGAAAAGCCGGAACTGCTCTTCGGAAAAGGCATCGAAGCCGGGACTGTCCGAACCTACGAAGTGGCTGAATACGGAACGGGGTATCAGAGCACTCTGATGGCGCAGGCGGTCTATGAGGACCGGCATGTCGGTCCGGGGATTAAATCCGAGACGGTGCATACCCGTGTCGAGCTTGATGTGCACGGGGAAGTGCGTTATCCCCTCCTGCCCGGCCTTATGTATGAGGGCCTCCAGAAGAGCAAAGTCATAGACTTCAGGTTCAAGCCCGTATTCGAACAGCAGGTTAAAGGCAGAAAATTCGGGGTTCATGACAATGATTCCCGACGTGATACCTGCACGGCGCAGTTCCGCACCCTCGTCGGCCACGGCCACGGCCAGATAATCCACTCCCCTGTCCTGCAACGTCTTTGCCACCTCGACTGCGCCCGAACCATAGGCAGAGGCTTTCACCATACAGACCATCTTGGTCTCGGGCCGCAGGAAGGAACGATAGAAATTGAGGTTGTCGGCAAGGGCCTCCAGATTGACATCCAAAGTCGTCTCGTGAACGCGACGGGACAGCATATTGGTAATCCTTTCAAAACCGAAATCCCTCAAACCTTTGACTAAAACGACCTCATCGCTGAGCCGGTCGAGCAAACCGCTCCGCACCAGTTCGTCTACCGTAAGGAAAAAATGTTTTTCGCCCGAAAAACAGTTGCCGGCCGCGGAGATTTCAGCACCTACGCCTATGATGCGCTCCACTCCCCTGCGCTTCATCATGTCGGCCACGTGGGAATAGAGTTCTTCGGCAGGCAGTCCGCTTTGCAGGATGTCCGAAAGTATCAGCGTAAAGCCGCCCGCCCGTTTCTTGTCGGCGGCGGCCTCGCTCCTGCGGCACATGAAGTCGAGCGCAATATCGAGCGAATTGATGTCAGAATTGTAACTGTCGTTAATCAGTGTGCATCCGCGCACGCCTTGCTTCACCTCCAGACGCATGGCCACGGGCTCAAGCCGCTCCATCCGGCGGGCTATCTCGTCGGAAGCCAGGCCCAGATACAGGCACACGGCCAGACAGTGCGTACAGTTCTGCACGGAAGCGTCGTCAATGAAGGGGATGCGCACAACGCCCTGCACACCTTTATATATATATATGAGGGTCGTGACATCGTTCCCCTTTTCCACTTTTTCCACATACAAAGGTGCAGACGGATTGTCCTGCGACCAGAAGAACCGCTTGCCGGCATAGCCGGAACGTTCCACACAACCGGCAATGACTGCGTCGTCGCCACAATAAACCAAAACCTCGCTGTCTTTGAACAGGGACAGTTTCTCGAGACATTTCTCCTCAAGTGTGGAGAAATTCTCCTGATGTGCCGGCCCGATGTTGGTCATCAGGCCGATGGTAGGCTGCACAATGGCGCGCAGGGATGCCATCTCGCCGGGACAGGATATGCCGGCCTCGAACACGGCAACGCGGCTACGCTCGTCGAGCAGCCACACCGACAGCGGCACACCTACTTGCGAATTGTACGAACGCGGACTCCGCACCACGGTCATGCCGGGAGACAGCAGCTGATAAAGCCACTCCTTGACGACGGTCTTGCCGTTGGAACCGGTTACCCCCACAACCGGAATGTCATACTCCTCGCGATGGCGTTCCGCCAGGCGTTGCAGTGCCTTCAAAGGGCTGGGTACGAGCAGGAAATTGGCATCCGGATAATCGTGCGCGGCATTTTCGGGCACTTTTCCCACTACAAAATTACGCACTCCGCGACGAAAGAGATCGGGTATGTAGTTATGGCCGTCGTCCCGGCGGGTCCGCAAAGCGAAGAACAGGGTTGTTTCGGGAAAAGACAGGGAACGGCTGTCCGTAAGCAGCCAGTCGATGTCGGCATCTGCCGTTCCGAAACGGTGCGCTCCTATGAGCGCCGTTACTTTCTCCAAAGAATAGTGCATGATGATAGTCTTATTTTTGAGCGGACGGGCTTTGCGTTGCAAGCGGCCCGCCGTTATGGGTTGCTGAGTGTATTTTATTCCATTTTTCCTCAAACCTGCGTTTCCTTTCCTCCCGTTTCAGTACGAAATCCCGCGCGGCCTCGGAGTCGGGACGCAGCATCCGGTGGTGTTCGTCGCGGAGCAAGGCCGCCTTTTCACGGGCATACTCGTGCAGTTCGGGCGCAAAGGCCCACTCACCGAAGCGTTCCCACACGTAATCGACCGCCTGCGCGGAAGGATGCAGCATGTCGGCGTCATAGAAACGGTAATCGCGCAAATCGTCCACGACCAATTCGTAAGCGGGAAAGTAGGAAGAACAGGCCGTCCGGCGGCAAATGCCGTCTATGGCCAGCATCAGCCGCGCTTTGCTGAGCTGGCTACCGTGCAGGCCGTACTTGGCATAACGATAAGGGCTCACGGTAAAGACTACATGGAGGTGCGGATTTACGCACGACAGCCGTTCGAGCAGACAGGCCCAGCGTTCCACGATGTCCTCCACGTTCAAGTCGAATTCCTCATAGTCGCCGGCCGGCTCCTTATGGCAATTGGCCACGACCAGGCCTGTGGTGCGATGGCGATAGGCGCGGGCCGTGCCGAAAGTGATGCACAGCAAGTCGGCTGCGCGCAGCATCCCGCGCGCCGGGAGCAGGCGTTGCCGGATGCGGGCCTCGCATCCGCCGCGCGTCTCCGCCGAGAAGTCGCCCGCATGACGGCGGCTATGCCAAAGTCCGTCGCGACCTTCGAACAGGCAGTCGCAGCCTGTAGCTTCGTCGTCCAGCAGCAATTCGACCGAATCGGCGATGGAGGCGGGATTATAAAGCACGCCGAACGGATTTGCCTCCACATGCCCGTCGGGCAATGCGGCATGGAGTCTGTCACCCACATGGGCGGCAAAACAAGAACCGAGCAAGACCACACGCGATGCAGGCGTAAGACGCACGGGACCGGCATCCAATTTGACGATTGTACGGAATTTCATCGTTTCGTCCTTATCTTACAGCGGCAAAAGTACGGAAAAAACACGTACACCTGCATAGGTATCCGCGTTTTTTCCGCATCCGGCACGAGATTGTCCGCAGGTATTCCGTGGCAGCGGACGATAAGGACAGACCGGGCGGCAACATTTTTGAGCAACATTAACCGCCGCGGCACACAATATTATATATAGAAATCCGTCTTAGTATATGTACACGGCCACCAACGGCGCATACGGACGGACAAGACGCACATCGGAGCAACGAAATTGCAGGGTATTGAACTTTTCCGTATCTTTGCGCGAAATAGGCTGCACTTCGACAATCAGAAATATGGCAATAACGAAATACCGGCCGCGACATACGACGGCTTTACTCAGACATACGCCCGCGCAACTGCTGCGGCAGGCTGTCACCACGCTGCTTCTCATCGTCTGCACCACGGCAAGCGCGCAGCAGCGGGTGCGGATTTACGGAACGATAAAGGACGACAAGGGCGACCCCGTGGAGCTGGCTTCCGTGCGGGTGCAGGGACAGCCCGTCTTCACCACGGCCGGACTGAGCGGGGAATACTCCCTGTACTGCACATCCCGCGACACGGTGACCGTAGTCTACTCGATGATAGGTTACGAGACCCGCAAGCGGATACTTTCCGCCCCGCGCGACTCCGTACGTATAGATGTGATGCTGCCCCCCTACGGTGTGACCACACTGGGCGAGGCGGTCGTGCAGGGACAAGGCGTGCAAACGGGAACGATGCAGCGTGTGGAACAGCCCGAGACCAAGCTGATGCCGTCGGTCACGGGCAATGGCGTGGAGGAAGTCATTGCCACGCAGGCCGGAGTATCGACACACAGCGAACTCTCCTCGCAGTATAACGTACGAGGCGGCTCTTTCGACGAAAACTGCGTATATCTCAACGGCATAGAAGTATACAGACCGTTTCTTGTCCGCTCGGGACAGCAGGAGGGGCTCAGCATTATCAACTCCGACATGGTGGAAAGCATCGGTTTCAGCTCGGGTGGTTTCGAGGCACGCTATGGCGACCGCATGTCATCGGTGCTCGACATCACCTACAAGCGGACCGAGCGCTTCGAAGCCTCGGCCCAGGCCTCGATGCTGGGCGCGGGAACATACGTGGGCTGGGGAAACAAGAAAGTAAGCCTCATGACCTCCGTCCGATACAAGACCACGCGCCACCTGCTCGGCTCGATGGACACCAATGGCGAGTACAATCCGAATTTTCTCGACTACCAGGCCTACATTTCGTGGCGGCCCAACAGCCGTTGGTCCTTCGACGTGCTGGGCAACATCTCCGACAATCATTACAACTTCGAGCCCGAAGACCGCGAGACCAAGTTCGGCACGATGATGAACCCCAAAACGTTCAAGGTGTACTTTGACGGGGAAGAGAAAGACTATTTCAGGACCATGTTCGGCGCGGCCACGCTGACACGGCACTTCACTCCGAACACGTTTCTGGCCCTGCAGCTGTCCTCTTTCGCCACCAAAGAACAGGAATATTATGACATCAGTGGAGAATACTGGCTCAACGAAGCCACCACGCAGGACCAACTTGGCGTCGGTACGTATATGGAACACGCCCGGAACCGGCTTAAGGCGAACGTCTTCAACGTCGGACTGCGCTTCCGCACACGCATGAAAGGACACACCCTGCTCAGCGGGGTGAACTGGCAGCGTGAGCACATCAGAGAGAATGCCCGGGAGTGGGAAATGCGCGACTCGATGGGCTACTCCCTGCCTTTCGACCCCGACAAGCTGATGCTGATTTACAGCCAACGCTCGAAAAACGAACTGACAACGGGCCGCGTCGAAGCATTCGTACAGGACGCGTGGCGTTTCAAAACGGGAGCGGGACTTTTCAACCTGACATACGGCCTTCGCCTGTCGCATTGGAGCTGGAACAGCGAGACACTCGTATCGCCACGCCTCTCGTTAGGCCTCCTGCCCTCATTCAGCGACCACTGGACCTTCCGTTTTGCCACGGGAGTCTACTATCAGGCACCTTTCTACAAGGAACTGCGCGACACGGTTGTCGTGGCAGGAACAGCCGGCGTGGAGCTGAACAAGAACATCAAGTCGCAACGCTCCATTCACTTCGTGCTGGGAAGCGACTACACGTTCCGGATGATGAACCGTCCCTTCAAGTTTACCGTCGAAGCCTATTACAAGGCACTCTCCAACCTCATCCCTTACACGATGGACAATGTCCGCGTCGTCTACTACGGACAGAACATGTCGAAAGGCTATGCCGCGGGCATCGACTTCAAGCTTTTCGGCGAATTTGTGCCCGAAACGGATTCGTGGGTGACATTCTCGCTCATGCGCACGCAGGAAAAGCTGAACGGCCTGTGGCTGCCGCGCCCCACCGACCAGCGTTATAACTTCTCCCTCTATTTCACCGACTACTTCCCCGGCACGGACCGCTGGCTGCTGACGCTGAAGGCGGCCTTTGCCGACGGTCTGCCGTTCGGACCTCCGCACACAGGCCGCGAGAAGCACACTTTCCGCGCACCGGCCTACAAGCGCGTGGACGTGGGCATGAGCTACCGCCTGCTGGGCGGCGGCAACAGTTCGCCATACCGCCGGTTCGGCCGGTACATCAAGAACGCATGGCTCGGTATCGACGCGTTCAACCTGCTGGACATCAAGAACGTCAATTCCTACTACTGGGTAACGGACATTACGAACACGCAACACGCCGTGCCCAACTATCTGACGGGCCGCCAGCTGAACATCCGCCTGAGCGTGGAATTCTGAAAAGAGCGGCAAGCACCCATTCACGGACCGGCAGGCCTGCGATGCGCCCGACCGACATTAACACACAGTGATAATAATGACTTAAGAACATAAATGATGCAGATGACAATGCTGAAAGAAACCTGCAATAGCAAAAATACATTTTAATATCTTCTTCGTGCAGTCTTTTCGCCCCCATAAGTATCTATATTAAAATGAGAGGGTGTGCACGTATGCCGCTCTCCGGAATATATGGACATAAAAACGCTGGTAGAAAGGGCGAAGACAAAAGACTCACACGCTCTTGAGACATTATACAATATGTACTACCCTAAAATGTTAGGGCTGTGCATTAAAATCACAAAAGTGGACGAGGACACCGCAAAAGACCTCGTCCATGATGCTTTTGTCCTTGCTTTTTCTTCTTTGCATAACCTCAATGCCCCTCAACGATTCGGCGAATGGTTGAGCACCATCACCAGAAATGTGGCTTTGAAATATATGGAGCGAAAAGGTAAGATTAGTCTTGTCTCTATAACCGATGAAGACGAAACGGTCGCAGCCACCGGCGTATCGTCCGACTCGACAGTGAACCTTCAGGATATCCTCAATCTTATTGACGAGTTGCCGGATGGATACGGCAAGGTCTTGCGATTATATGCCATAGACGGTTTCTCACACAAGGAAATTGCTGAAATCCTTGGAATAGAACCGCATAGTTCCTCATCCCAATTATCAAGAGCCAAAGCAATGCTCCAAAGGATTATGAACCGCCGACTTATGGCTGTTGTTTTGTTCTTGATTACTGTCACCCCGCTGTACTTCTTTATTTTGCGGAATAAACCGTTGCGACAGCAGAAGCCGGAGATGGCTGAAACGGATAAAATCAGAAAGCCTGCAGATGCTGATGACATTCCAAAGCCTGCAGAGGAAAGAAACGACGTCAAGAAACCGGGCAATGAGAATATGGCGGCTTCCAACGTCACCGCCATTGAGACAAAGGACACAACACTTGTGTCTGATTCCGCGGCTGTCGAAATGATTGTGCCCAATACACAAGTGGCAGAACAAGAACAGGACAGCATAATGCAGCGAATTATATTCCCCGGCCATGAACTTGCAATGGAAGATGAAAAGAAGAAAACCAACAAGTGGCAAATACTTGCCGCCGGTTCTGTAGGTCCGGCATTGGCCCGGAATATATACCGACTTATTGCCACCGGCAAACCCGATGCAGGTTCCGAGGCACCGGCCTTCCCCGAAAATATAAACACATGGGAAGACTATAGCCGTTACCTGCACATGAAAGAGCACGAGAACATGCCGGCGGATACGCTGGCCATGATTGAGATAGCCGACCACAACCGGGGCGACATTATAGAGCGGGAACAGCACGACCGTCCTGTCACGTTTGGCATATCTTTGAGCAAACCACTTTCTAAGCAATGGAACCTTGAGACAGGCTTGCTATATTCCATCCTGAAGTCGAGAAGCATGACGGGCAATGAGGAATACCATATAGGCAAGAAACAGAATATACACTATCTCGGCATTCCGCTCCGCGTGTCCTACCGTCTTGCCGATTACAAGCAACTGTCAGCATACAGTTCTGTCGGCCTGCAACTTGACATACCCGTATATGGAAAGGTAAACAGTAAATATATTGTGGACAATGCGCCTGCCTGCACGGACAGCCGGCATATAACACCACCGCTGCAATGGTCCACCAACTTCAGTTTGGGATTGCAATACAAATTCCTTCCTAAATGGACGCTGTACGTGGAGCCGACATTATATTGGCATATCCCTGACGGCAGCAACATACATACCATCTGGACGGAACATCCGGCAATGTTCTCCGTACCATTCGGAATAAGGTTCACGTGGTAAAAAAACGACAACTCGTGCAGTCTTTCGGACAGATATCGCATCTATATTGATGTAGGGCAAAAATCCGATACCGGACAAACTTACCGGCGGCCTAATGACCTATTTGGGTTTATAGAATAGCTTATCGTAAGTATGAAGAACAATAAAAAAATAATTATTCCATGCAAGGACGTCATAAAAACAGAGCTGTCTATTTCAAAGAACTTTCCATCACAAGCAAGGACTATTTTATACCATATATCCAACACTGGCATTCAGTAGAGGCAGAAACAGGCGTGTTAGAAATAGGCTGTGGTGAGGGCGGCAATCTGCTTCCTTTTTCTGAAATGGGATGCCGTGTCGTCGGAGTAGATATCGCAGCCTGCCGGATTAAAGACGCAAGAACCTTTTTTGCGGAAGCCCATGCAAAGGGGACATTTTACGCACAAGATATTTTCCAACTAAAGGAATTGGAACGGAGTTTTGACATTATCATCTGCCATGATGTCCTTGAACATATAGACAATAAAAAACTATTCCTTTCAAATTTGAATAAATACCTAAAGCCTCAAGGCATTGTCTTCATGTCATTCCCGGCCTGGCAAATGCCATTTGGCGGGCATCAGCAGATTTGTCAAAGCCCCATACTTTCCCGCCTGCCCTTTATCCACCTGCTTCCCACGACTGTATACCGGGGACTGCTGAAAGCTTTTGGAGAAAACGGGGATTGCATCAAAGAACTGCTTTCCATAAAAAAAACAAGGGTATCAATAGAATCGTTTGAAAGCAGGCTAAGAACGACTGTCTTGCGCATTGCAAATAGGCAATTATGGCTCATCAATCCTCATTACCGGGTTAAGTTCGGATTGTCCCCACGCAAATTGAACAAAGTGATTGCCTACATCCCTATCCTAAGAAACTTCTTTAGCACGAGTTGTTTTTATATTCTGGAAAAAGGAACATAAGCTTTGCTCCATATTTAGTTACGGGATTCAAGGATTTCGGTTATGAAACGACTGATAGGACAACACAAACGGCTTCGCTGCCGTTATCAACTAAAGCAGGCATAATTACTTCTCCCGAAATTGTCCTATAAGAGAATTAAAATTGTCTTATAAGACAATTTTCAGACTTACGCATTGCCGGTTATCAGTCTGTTGTGCGGGTCCGGCGTTGCCGGCATCTTCCTGCAATCCAAGCTCCACGGCGGAGGGAGAGAAGCTGGCAACAGGCACATTCTTCCCCATTTCGCACTGACTTTCGTTCCTTTGTTGTATTTTTGCTCTCTATAGCACCTAACAAGAACAACCATCGTGGAGAACATTGAGATTCAGCTGGCAAGACGCATTATAGAGGAAACCGGAACGAACCTGTTCCTGACGGGAAAGGCCGGTACGGGGAAAACGACTTTCCTCAAACGGTTGCGCAACGAATGCCCCAAAAGGATGATTGTGCTGGCCCCTACGGGCATCGCAGCCATCAATGCGGGCGGCGTCACCCTGCACTCGTTTTTCCAACTGCCGTTCGCACCGTTCGTACCGGGGGCGAACTATAACCGGGAAAGTTTCAAACTGAACAAACAGAAGATAAAGCTCATCCGGAGCACCGACCTCATCGTCATAGACGAAATCTCAATGGTGCGGGCCGACTTGCTGGACCACGTGGATGCCGTCCTGAGACGCTATCGTGAACGGGACAAACCTTTCGGCGGCATCCAGCTGCTGATGATAGGCGACCTGCAACAGCTGGCTCCCGTGGTGAAAGACGAAGAATGGGCCTTGCTGAGGCAATACTACGACACGCCGTTCTTTTTCGACAGCCGCGCGCTGCGGCAGACGCACTACGCGACCATAGAACTGCAACACGTTTACCGCCAAAGCGACCCCGTATTCGTGGAACTGCTCAACAAGATACGTTCCGGACAGGCCGACCATTCCACGCTGCAGGCGCTCAACACGCGCTACATACCCGACTTCAATCCACCGCAGGAAGACGGATACATCAGACTGGTGACGCACAACGCACAGGCACAGCAAATCAACAACAAGGAGATGGAGGCGCTGCCGGGACAGGCCTACCGTTTCCGGGCCGGTACGGAAGGTGTTTTTCCCGAATCATCCTACCCGACGGACGGCATCCTGACCCTGAAACGCGGAGCGCAGGTGATGTTTGTCAAGAACGACCCGGAGCGAAGATACTTCAACGGCATGTTAGGTAAGGTGGACGACATCGCAGAGGACGGTTTCAGCGTCCGCCCCTTCGACGATCCGCACACATCTATCCGCATGAAACCCGCGGAATGGACCAACGCGCGCTTTGCCCTCAATGAGCAGAGCATGGAAATAGAAGAACAAATCGAAGGCGTATTCCGACAGTATCCCGTAAAGGCCGCGTGGGCCATAACCATACACAAGAGCCAGGGACTGACCTTTGAGCGAGCCGTTATCGACGCTCACTCGGCCTTTTCCCACGGACAAACCTACGTGGCACTGAGCCGTCTGAAGTCGCTCGACGGACTGGTGCTGTCCTCGCCCATACCCGCCAACGCCGTCATCAATGACGCCAGTGTCTGCCACTACATGCAGGACATCGCGGAACATGCGCTGACCGGACCGGATATCGACCGGATGGGCCGGGACTACTATCTGCAGACGGTAAGCGGATTGTTCGACTTCCGCCCCCTGGCCTACGCCATCGACCATCTCTTGCGCGTCATCAACGAACATTTCTACAAGCTATTTCCCGACACTTTGGAGAAATGGGAAGCCGCACGCACGAAATTCCGGACGGACACGTGGCAGATAGCCCAAAAGTTCCACACGCAATTCGAGCGCATCATCGCCGCGTCCGCCATGCCCTCGGAAAATGCAGAGTTGCAGGAACGGCTGCGCAAGGGGGCGGTCTATTTCACACAAAGCCTGCAGCCGCTGACAGACCTTGCCGGAAGCACAACGTTGCCGACTGACAACAAGGAAATAAAGAAACGCGGACTGAACGCCATCGAAAATCTGAACGAGCTGCTGAGAGAAAAGAATATATTGCTGGAACACGTGGCTCAAAACGGGCTGCACCTGCGCGAATACCTGCAGAAGAAAGCCGTAACGGCCATCAGCGACGACAAGAAGCCGGACAGCGGGAAGAAGATGCGCGAGAAAAAGCAGCCGGCCGTACGCGAGCGCATTGTCGTGCCTTCCGACATACGCTATCCGCAATTCTACCAACAACTCATCGACTGGCGCTACGCAAAGGCCAAGGAGGAACACACATTGGCCTACCTCGTGTTGCAACAGAAAGCCCTGATAGGCATCGCCAACCTGCTGCCCGACACCGCCGAAGCGCTGAAAAGCATCCCTTACTTCGGCGAAAAGGGATTTGCAAAATATGGAAAGGAACTGCTGGACCTCGTGTGCAGATACCTGAAAGAGAGCAACGTTGCCCGACCCGAAATCCGAAAAGAAGCCATCACGGTCAGGAAAGGCGAAATCAAGGAGAAAACGTGGGAGACATCCTTGCGTCTGTTCCGGGAAGGCATGTCTATCGAAGACATAGCCACCAAACGGTTGCTGACACGGCAGACCATCTTCAAACACCTGTGCCGGTTCCTGCCGGACACCGTGAAAATCACTGAACTCGTGATGCCCGGGAAACTGAGCCGCATCATCCTCTACCTGAACCGCCACAAGGACCGGCTTCCGGCATGGGAAGAGATGCGACATGCTTTGGGCAACGACATACAGTACTATGAGGTGGAGGCGGTAAAGCAATGCCTTGAAACGAATGCCGCACAAAGGCCGTCCGAGGACGGTTCTGCCCCCACCCGTCCCTCCGAAACGAACCCCTGACCCCGATATGCGCACGTTTCTCCTCCTGCCAGTTTCCACGCCGACCGTGCGCACGGCTGCAATCCTGCTGCTGTTTCTTCTGATATATCCGGCACGGGCCCAGCAACCGGCCGGCGAACAGGAAATTCCCCTGTCATGGGAAGAATTTGTCGAGGATTTTTTTGAAAAAGAAACCGAAGACGAGACCGAAGATTTCAGAAAACGCGACCTTCTGGAGCGGCTCGAAGAACTTCATGCCGCTCCGCTCAACCTGAACACGGCCTCGCGCGAAGAACTGCTGGGCCTGCCTTTTCTTGACGAGGCACAGGCGGACTCATTGCTGGCCTATCGCAAGCGGAAACGCCTGTTGCGCTCGACGGGCGAATTGATGTTCGTGCAAAACATCCGGACGGAAACCCGCAGAGTGCTTCCGCTGTTCGTCTTTGCCGGCGACACGCTGCGCACACGCAAGTCTGCCGCCGGATACATGGAGGGCGGCAGGCACGAAGTGACAAGCCGACTGGACATCCCCCTGTACCGCCGCGCAGGATACCGCAGTATTTCACACGAAGAGCAGGAGGCACATCCCAATCGGGTTTATCTGGGCAGCAGACTGGCCAATACGACACGCTACCGCTACCGGAAACGTAAGGACCTGGCTTTCGGGCTGACACTGCAGAAGGATGCGGGCGAGCCCTTCGGCAAAGAAGGAAACTATCCTTACGACTACACCTCGTTTTACGCATATTTCCGCCCGCGTTCGGGCCGTCTCGCCCTTTGGATAGGCGACTTCGACGTGCGGACGGGACAGGGATTGCTGATGGGAAGCAGCTACTTCGACAGCCGCACGTAGTGGGTCGAAACACCACCGCACAACCGGCCGACCGTCAAGGCGCACACTTCGACCGAAGAGACCGGATTCATGCGAGGAACAGCGGCACAATTCACGGCAGGCCGATGGAAAGTCACGGGATATGCCTCATACCGCAAACTGGATGCACGACTGGAAAACGGGAAGGTGACTTCATTCCAGACTGACGGCCTGCACCGCACACGTACCGAACTGGACAGACGACGTCTGGTAGGCAATGCGACAGGCGGAGGACACTTGTCGTATACCGGAAACAATTGGTCGGTAGGCGCAGGCGGCTATTATGCCCGCTACGACAAAGACATACAACCGCCCGTCCGGACATACAACCGTTACTACCTGCGCGGACAGACGGCTACAGGCGGTTCGGCCGACTGGTCCTGGCGCACGGAAAGGTGGCACGTAACGGGCGAAGCGGCATTGGACAGGGGCGGAAACGAGGCGATAAGCACGACTTTGCGGTTCGCACCCGCCGGAAACATGGCCTTTGCCCTGCAACACCGTCATTTCTCGCCCCGTTTCGTGGCGCCCTATGCCGCCACTTTGCAGGAAACAAGCCGCGTACAGAACGAACAGGCTGTGCTGTTGGGCGGACGGTTCACGTTCTTGCATGGTTTGGAAATGCTGACCTACATCGATTGTTTCCGCCATCCGCAACCCACCTTCAGGGCCGGTGCTCCGTCACAGGGCTTCGAAGCCGGCCTGTCGCTGAAACACACTCCCGGACGGGGAAACAGGTCCTTCACACTCAGATACCGCATCAAATACAAGCAACAGGACATCACCGGAAGGGCCGGAACACTGGAATACAAAGGCACGCACAAACTGCAGGGAGGGGCTGACTTCAGGACAAAACACTTCCGTACACACCTGGCTGCCGACCTGTGCGTCGCCACACGCCAGACCACGCGCAACTCCGTAGGGTGGATGGTGTCGGCACGAGGGCTTTATACTCTCCCGGGCCGCATATCGGCAGGACTTTTCACGGCTGTATTTTTCACCAACGACTATGACACGCGACTTTATGCCTATGAACCGCAACTGAAATACGCCGGCGGTTTCCCCACATTCGCCTACCACGGTGCGCGGGCCGTGGCTATGGCCGAATGGAAAGCCTTGAAGAACTGTTCCGTCGGCTTCCGCTATGCCGGGACCTACTATTTCAACCGCCAAAGCATCGGGTCGGGCACACAACGCATCGACTCGTCGTCACAGAACGACATCTCCGTGCAATTATCCATAACCTTGTAACCGCCGGACCAAAGCAAACTTTCGCCGGGAAACGAAAAATATATTCTGGTTCTCTTCCGGTAATGCCGTTCCCACAACAAGACATGACGGAAAGCCTTACCATTACTCGACATTCACCACCAAAGCTCCCTGTTCGCGCATGTCGTAAACAGTCACACCGCAAGAGCGGGCCGCAGCTGCATACTTGCGACGGCGATAGTCGGACAAACCGGCATCCAGAACGACTGTATCGGGACGGAAATGACGCAGCAGAACATCCAGACGAGCCTTCACACCTTTGTGCAACAACAAGTAATTGACCGCAAGCGGACGGGCGGGAAACGCAGGAGGCAGGCTGTCTGCCGGCAATGCCACCCGCAGACGACCGAGACAAAGAACATCATCGGAAAAACGCAGGCCCGGCGCATCCACTTCTCCGAACAAACACACGGGAGAGGATATGCCTTCGACCTCCCAATAGGTGCGCCGCACTGACGCCAACGCGCTGTCGGCCCGTTCGCGTGGCGCACTCCACAGATAGGAATTTCCGGCCGACGGAATGGCATGTACGGCCGCCACAGTACGCAGATTGTAGAAAATGACACGCGGAGAAAGATTTCTTTGCCCATAGCTGTAAAATTCCATCCCCGTCATGAAGACTATCACTCCTGCGATGGCATAAAGCGGCCACGACCTGCGCCGCAACAAATAGGCTATCAACAATGCTACCACTATATAATAGGTCACAACCATCGGCACTGACGGACGCCACACGAGAACCGCCCCGGGAAGGTCCGCAAAAAAGCCCAAGACAGACTGCATCACATCCATGAGCCGGGTCAGAACGGGTACCCAGATGACACGGAGGAACGGTATGCACAGGAACAAGACGGACACAACCAGCACCAGATAGGTCAAAGGTATCGCCAACGGCTGAACAAGCAGGCCATAAACGGGTACTATATGAAAGTAGTGAGCCACAAGCGGAAGCGTACCGATTTGGGCCGCAAAGGAAACAAGTAGCAGACCACGCAAACGATACCAAAAGCCCGTACCGGGAGAAAAGGGAAGTAACAGAATGAAGAGTACGGCTACGCATGAGAGTTGGAAACCGACATCAAACAGCGACTGGGGAGAGACTAACAGCAGCAACAAGGCGGCCAATGCCAGATTATTCACGGAAAAACTGTCCCGGCGCAGACATACGGACAACTGCATGACGGAAAACATCAGCGCGGCACGCAACAAAGAGATCGGAAGACCGGCCAAAAAGGCAAAAAGCCAAAGACCGGCAATGCCTAGAATACTCATAGCGACATAGACCCGGCGACGATGACAGAACGAAAGGACAAAAAGATGGTAAACCGCAAACAAAATACCGAGATGCAGCCCCGAAAGCGCAAGGATATGGCTGGTACCCGTCCGCGAGAAGACTTCACGCGTGCCGGCATCGAGGCGGCTCTTATCTCCCAGCGTCATGGCCGAAAGTACCCCTAGGTCACTGCCCCCGAAATAACGGGCATAATCGCCTACAAGGCGCTCCCGAACACGCAGCGCACAGACACCGAAAGGTAGATGGTCTGAACCGTTTTCGCACAAAGCCCATTCAGAAGCATAACAAAAGGCCGTACCAGCAATCCCCCTATGACGCAACCAAGTAGCATAATCGAACTCGCCGGGATTACCGGCATTGCGGGGCGTTTCCACACGGGCGAAAAACAACAGCCGGTCGCCGACGCGCGGCAAACGCTTCCCGTCCATCCCAACCGTAACTCCGCCGTTCACTTCCACTTTGTTTTTTTCCGTGGCCGGCTCTCTCGTCGGCGTTTTCCGGACATACGTTCCGGTCGCCGCATTTTTGTCCTCACCATCCTTATGGGATGACACATTTCCACCTTTCGGCTTCATCAGGACAAGGCGTATCTTTTGACCGGAAAAGGCACCGCCGTCCAATCTTGCCGTAACCTGCACGGTTTTGTCCGTCTCACGCGGCGTTTCCACCGCCATTGCTTGAAAGACACGGGCTTCTCCGGGCCACTCCACCTCCAAGGCGGAACGCCGGTCAATCAGAGAGGCCGCTCCCAAAGCCATCAAGCCGAAAAACAATGCGATTTGGAAAACCATGGAACGGTACGACGAACCGCTATCCCCGCGCACCACAAGAAAACAAACGACCCCCGCAAAGGCTGCCGCCACATAAAGAAATAGCTCCCAACCGGACAACAGCGGATATGACCATTCGGCCACACCTATACCCGACATCAGCGGAAGCAAAACACGCAAAAGCGGGTTGGTGTCTATCAATCGTTCGCAAGACCTTAAGGCTGGCATAAATACAAGGCGATAAATTACAGCAGGAAAGCCGACGAGCATCACTCAAAGCCGCATTCAACGCACTGCATACCGGACTGCGACTACTGGCCGGCAACTATCCGCCGACTTCTCCTTTCTTTTCTTCACAAAAATAGACATAATCCCGACAAATCCCAACAAAGAATTCCGAAAAAACAACATATACACGCTCAACAAGCATGTACACAGCATCAGAAGGACACTAACAAAGACCGGAAGCCCATATAGAATCACACACATATTATAATAGCCGAACGGACACTCGTTAAATCATTGGCTAAAAGCAAACAAACATAAAGAATAAAGCATCCGGCCTTGTCTATCGGTGATAAGGGCAAAGCCGGATGCTTCCAAGCAACTAATACATAAGATGTTACAATAAGCAGAACAGTGAGTTTATTTCGTAGAAGGCACAAAAGACTCATAAGTTCCGTCATCGAAGAACACACGAATCTCCTTAACTTTCCTACGTATTATGTCAATATTTTTCTCACCATTCAAAGAATAACCGGAAACAGGCCTCGACATGTGCGCATCGCGCCCTGAAGCGGGATGTCTTGACACGCGTTCTTCTACATGCGGCGTCCGAATCGCCGCATCGGCAGCAAATGCGGAGAACAAGTCACCATCTGTCTCAGTACCCGAACTCCCGTTTCCGGCATCCGGTGCAACCGCTTCCGAAGCGGCACCTGTCCGCATCTCGCCCTCACCAAAAAGCAACCAATTGATGTTGATATCGGGAAAAGCACGGTGAACGGCCTGCACATGATTATTGGTCGGATTAGTACGTCCCGTGAAAATACTCGACAACGATGCGGGAGAAATTCCCAAACGGACAGCAAAATCCTGCTGGGACAGGGCTGCCTCCTCCATAATCTGACGTATTCTTTCTTTCATATTATATTTTAGCCTTTTTCGTTTTCAATATTTATCTGACAGCATTCGTTATTTTTAGGAATCATCCTCATAGAAGAAATTATCCGTCGGCAACATTCTCTTTGTCGGATTGAACCGGTTCCTTCATACCTTTTCCTCAAGTCTGACTCCTTTCCGAAATTCCGTTTTCTAATTTTAGCCGAAAGAGGGCAGTTCTTCAAGAATCCTTCAAATCGGCTTATTTTTTTCATGCCCGTTTATCTCCATCCTAAAACAGCGACAATAATCCGCAACAACTTCATACAGTCACAGACATTCGGGGAAACGCATATTTCGAACCATCTTTCGTCTCTTTTTAGAGACATAGGAGACAACATCTCCGACATGGAAGCGTAAATCAGTCTTCTTTCAACGATTTACAAAGGTACACATATTATTTTATTTGAACAACATTTACATATATCGAATTAAAAATAAAAATATCTCAGAATACATATTTATATATACGTATTTTACACAACAGGGACTACACATATTAAAACATAAATCCAATACAGTAAAATACAACCTATAACAAAGAAATAATCAATCCGTTTGAAAATATGATTTTTAAGCAATTAATATACAATAAATCCCTCAATTAATAACATTACCCTACAAACAGCCTCGCAGGAAAGGCCTTTTACACGAATATACTTATACAAATACGAAAATGTAGCACATTCTCAATAAATTACAAAATTAATTTTGTTACGCATAATTATACATTTACAGAAATAAATGCCAAGATTTGTTTATATATTTCTATATTTTGCAAATTTATATCGAGGTTATTTGTTTTATTAATTCACATCTTTCTATACATATATATAAATTATGCTATACTTATAGATATGTAGATTTGGATAAGTAAATATTAATAGTTGTTAAATAAAGACTAAGCAGGACGATAATCATTCATTTTTCGCATGAAACGCCGAAACTCCGGCAATTCATAAGGAAACGAATTCTAAGGCACGTACAACGCGTTCATTTCTCTATAAAACATTGTTTTTCAAAATAGAAAGTTCAAAAAATCATGTTACGAAATTGCTTCAGAAAAGTACAAAACAGCTCTTTTCTGACAGAAAAAGACATGAGAAACGGACTTTTTTCATGGAAAATCCATTCAAAACACGCGATTTCACCCTAAAAAAACGATCAAAACAGACTAAATTCAACCTAAAACCATCGGATTTCGATATTCATGAAGATGAAAAGGACGCAACAACAAAGAGAAAATACATTTTGTCCCGGCAACAAAGAATGAAAAGCAACCAAAAACAAACCCGGGCGGGAAACGTTTTTCGTCAGACTGGAATAAGAAACCGACTCAGGAGGAGTGCAACCGTTAAGACGGAAATAAAAGAAACGAAGTCCGGAACATGAAAAATAAAGACAATGACAGAAAGAAAAAGAACCGGCATAAGAAATCCGAAAATGGGGACAGAACTCCTTATCCCCTTCTCAAAATACACCAAGACCATTCAAAAGATTATTTCAGAATAATCCGAAAAATACAAATGGCGCAAGAATACAAAAAGCAGAAAAGAAATCAGTGGAGGATAAAGAACAAGAGTTCCCGCATCAGCTCTCCGGACGAAATGGAAGGATTCCCCACCCCTTTGGAACGTGCATCCGTGCGTCGGATTTCTCCGATAATTCTCATTACCTTTACACCCGTATAATTCTTCATGGCAGGCATAACGTTACGTCGCACCTGCCAGTCACTCATACCCAACCATGCGGCAATGCCACGGTCGGTTTTCTCGGGCGCATAATAAGCCAACATCAGATTGGAATAGAAGCGGAAAAGCGCAGGAAGTGTCTTCTGAATAGGATTTGCCTTTTGGTTCTTGTCAAAATAATTCGCAATTCTATTTACCCGCAGGATGTCTTTTTGCGCAAGCGCGTCCTGAAGTTCGAAAATATTGAATTCTTTACTAATACCTATATTACTCGCCACGAGGTCAGAAGTAATCGTATTTTGCCCCGTTGTAAGCGCAAGAACCAGTTTATCCAGTTCGCCTGCCATACGGTTCAAATCCGCTCCGACGTATTCAGCCAGCATTTCTGCGGCATCAGGTTCGACAGTCAGCCGTTTACGCTTCAAATAGTCACGGATAAAAGCGGGCAATTGGCTTTCATACATTTTTTTTGATTCGAAAAGCACGCCTTCCTTATCGATAAGCGTTGCTATCTTTTTGCGGCGGTCAAGCACACCGTTTTTATGACAAAGAATAAGCACTGTAGACGGTTGCGGCTTGCGCAGATAGAATTCCAGACGCTCGATATTACTCAGGTTTTGTGCCTCCTTGACGATGACCACCTGCCTTTCAGCTCCCATCGGAAAGCCTTTGGCCGCATTGATAACTGTATCTACGTTGGTATCCGAACCAAAAAGGGTGAGCAAATTGAAGTCCCGCTGTTCGGGAGTCAGCACCGAATTGATAATAAAATCGGCTATACGGTCAATATAATAACCTTCCTCGCCCATAAGATAATAAACGGGCTTTATCAGACCGGCCCGCACATCGCGCACAATGGTTTCGTGCGTGACAGAAGGCTTTCGCGATGCACTTGCTACTGGTGGCATATTATTAATTGTCTTGAATAAGCATTTATACAGGGATTTTTATGCACTGAAACGGCCTATGGCAGACTTCAGAGCCGTATGCCGGACCATCAATGCTTTTATGATGCCGGCAGAACCTTTTCTGTGAGGCATCCCCCTAACGGAATGTGACGGAAGATACTTGTAATATCACCAATCATACTTCAGATGACGCACAGTCTTGCGCTCACCGATGATGAGACGCATGGCCTCAATGCCCAGACTCACATGTGTTGCAGCAAAGTTGGCTGTTACATGGTTGTCGCTGGCTTCTGTTTTCACGCCGTCGGCTTCCATCGGATTATCCGATACGAGCAACAGCGCACCTGTTGGGATATGGTTGTAAAAACCACAGGAAAACAACGTAGCTGTTTCCATATCGACAGCCATGGCCCTCGTAGTACGCAGATATTCCTTAAAACGTTCGTCGTGTTCCCATACGCGCCGGTTCGTCGTATATACAGTTCCCGTCCAATAGTCGTAACTATTATCGCGCAAGGCCGTAGACACGGCACGCTGCAACATGAATGCCGGCAGCGCAGGTATCTCCGGCGGAAAATAATCATTCGAAGTACCTTCTCCCCGAATACCGGCAAGCGGCAATATATAGTCACCAAGATGAGACTTATTGGAGATACCGCCGCATTTGCCTAAGAAAAGACAAGCTTTGGGCGTGATACTGCCGAGCAAATCCATGATAAGCGCCGCATTGGGGCTTCCCATTCCGAAGTTAATCATGGTTATACCGTCAGCTGTGGCTGCCCGCATATTCGCCCCGAAGGGAACGTGTTCCACTCCCATCCGGTCACAAAACATATCCACATAATTATTGAAATTAGTCAGCAGGATATGTTCTCCAAACGCCTCAAGAGGCATCTGTGTATAGCGTCTCAACCAATTGCTCGTTATTTCTTGCTTCGTCATCATAATCTTCGTAATTTTGCAAAAGTGGAAAAGCGGACGTATTCCTATCCCGATGCGATGCAGGACGGAGAGAAGTTCTCGTGAACCGCTGAGAAGTCCGCTTCCATCTGTTTTGCAAAAATACGGAAATGATTTCATTAAACCTACCTACTTACGAAATAAAAACTACATGCCGTAACGGGCGTACACTCATATACGACTGTCTACGCCGCCGCTATGTCACGCTGACTCCCGAGGAGTGGGTGCGGCAACATTTCGTGCATTACCTCATCGGTCACAAGGGCTATCCCACGGTTTTACTTGCGAACGAAGTCAGTCTGCGGCTACAAGGAGCTATCAGACGCTGCGACAGTGTGCTTTACCATCGTGAAGGGGGACGCCCACGCATGATTATTGAGTACAAAGCGCCGGATGTGAACATCACCCAGCAAGTCTTCAACCAGATACAAGCCTACAACAGTCTCCTACGTGCCGATTATCTGGTTGTATCCAACGGTCTCGCGCACTTTTGTTGCCGAATGGACTACGAACATCTGACAGCCGAATACCTACCCGACATTCCCGAATACAATAACCTGTAAGAAGCTTTCGCTACGGTGTCCTACTTATTTCTTTCGTCCCTTGAAAAAGCAAAGAATGTATCTTTGCAACAACAAAACCCTGGAGAAAATTCATAATCGGCCTTATCATGTTTCTTTCTCCTCTTCACGCAAAACGTAAAACGAACATAAAAGGGCCGGATTATGGCATATGCATTTCAAAATCGAGGAGAAGCGGCAGATGGTCGCTGATGCCACCCATGTAAGCCGGTCCCAAATAAGTACGCCGCGGGCGAACTCCGCCTTGCGTATCGTCATGCGCAGTCAAGAAAGCAGGTGCGAAAATCCGACAAGCATCACGGCGCGTTCTAAATGCGGCATGGGGCGCAAGCAATGTACCGCTGACAATAATCTGGTCTAGGTCATTCCACACGCCACGGTACTTATAAGTACCACAAATACCGTCACGCGCTTTCAGATTTGCTGAAAGTACATACAAGGCCGAATCTTTGAGGACGCAATTGTCCGGTATTTTCTCCGCACCCAAGCATCCGGCCATACTTTTGCTGCGATACCCGTCATTGAAATCACCCATCATGAGCAACAATGCCCGACTGCGGCCGCGTCGGATGCTGTCGGCCGACCGGCGCAAAGCCTGTGCCGCACACCTACGCCTCATTTCAGCCTCACGTGTGCCGCCCCGTCGGCTGGGCAAATGGCATATCAGCACATCAAGCGTATCGCCCGTAGGCAACAACCCGCCAACATGCAACACATCGCGCGTGGGACGCTCCCCGGGCATCAGAGGTAAATGGATGTCTGTGCGGAACAGCGGTTTGAAACGTTCGGGCTGATAGAGCAAAGCCACATCCATGCCACGCGCATCCGCACTGTTGGTCACCATATAACGGTATCCCAGACGACGCAACATGGTACGTTCGCACAAGTCCCTCACCACCGAATCGTTTTCCACCTCACATAAAGCCACCATGTCCACAGGCATATATCCGCCGGCTGCGGCCAAAACACGGCAGATGCCATCCAGTTTCCTCCAATAGCGCATTCCCGTCCACTTCCGCGCGGCATCGGGCTGAAACTCAAAGTCATCGTGTCCCGCATCATGACAGGTATCAAAAAGGTTCTCCACGTTATACGTCATCACACGGTAGCGTGAGAACTGCCCCATCGCCGTTTGCGGCACGACAGTCAGAGACAGTAGCGCGCAAATACCGATACAGGCAAAAGCAGTCCGGCGACAAATGCGGCCAGGAGCACAACGGTCATTCATGATGATAAGGTTCACCGCGCAGAATGGTCATTGCGCGATAACATTGCTCCACAAAAAACAACCGGACCATCTGGTGCGAAAGCGTCATACGCGAAAGCGAAACTTTTTCCTTGGACAAGGCTTGTATTTCCTCGGAGAATCCATAAGGCCCTCCCACAATAAAAACCAATCTACGTGCAGAGAGCGACAACCGGGCCTCCATCCAGGTCGCAAAATCCACCGAACGAAATTCGCGGCCGCCTTCGTCAAGCAACACTACATGGTCACCCTCGCGCAACGCCTTGCGCAACAATTCGCCCTCGCGTGCCTTCTGCTGCACCACGGTCATGGACTTGGTATTTTTCAACTCGGGAACCACTTCCATCTCAAAGGGCACATAGTGTTTCACCCGGGCCACATACTCGTCTATGAGTGCAGACAGACGCTTGTCTATCGTCTTTCCGACAACGATGAATTGCACTTTCATCTCACCTTATTATATAAATAGGAGTGTCGGCGTAGGGACGCGGACGAACAATGCCTCATCCGCATCGTCCTATTCCCTCGTCTCCTACGCCGACACTCTTCTCTTACTTAAATGTATCAGTTGGCAGCAGCCTTGCGTGTACGACGCTTCGGTTTCTCCTCTGCCGGTTTTTCGATTTTCACGCCGGCCAGTTCGGGGTCAATCATGATTCGGCCGCAATACTCGCAGACGATAATTTTCTTACGCATACGGATGTCCAACTGACGCTGAGGCGGGATTTTGTTGAAACATCCTCCGCAGGCGTCGCGCTCCACATAGACGATACCAAGTCCGTTGCGCGAGTTTTTACGGATACGCTTGAACGCCGTAAGCAGACGGGGCTCAATAGTCATCTCGAGTCCTTTCGCCTTTTCGCGGAGTTTCTCTTCCTCAGCCTTGGTTTCGGAAACAATTTCCTCCAGTTCGGCCTTCTTCACATCAAGGTCGGCCCGACGTTCGTTCATGCGCTCTCCGCAGGCCGTCATTTCGGTCTGTTTGCTCTCTATGGAACGCTGTGCTTCCCCTATACGCTTGTTTTCCAACTCTATTTCAAGTGACTGGAACTCTATTTCCTTTGAGAGCATATCGTACTCGCGATTGTTCTTCACTTCGTTGAGTTGCTCCTTGTAGCGTGCCATGGCAGCCTCAGCCTCGGCAATTTTGTTCTTCTTCACGGCAATGTCGGCATTCAGGCCTTCTATTTCCTCGCCGTGCTTGCTCATGCGGAATGCCAGACCCTCGATTTCGTCCTCAAGGTCCTGCACTTCGAGCGGTAATTCACCACGCAGGGTCTTAATCTTGTCTATTTCGGAAAGCAAGGTCTGCAATTGATACAGCGCCTTCAGTTTCTGTTCTACGGACATCTCCGTACTCTCTTTCTTTACTGCCATATTGTTTTTTTGTATTAATAGTTTCGTTATTCGCAAATGGTTGCCGGAAAATTCCAACGATTACATCATGTAGCGTATCGGATTGGTATCGACCGTCGTCTCGTGCAACTTGAGTTCCGGAAAGTCAGCCGCAAGGATTTCCCTCAACAGGGATATGGTGAACCGTTCGCTTTGGTAATGTCCCAACACTCCAATCCAGAGCTGTCCCTCATGTCCGAAGTAACGATGGTAACCCATTTCGCCGGTCAGGAAGACATCTGCGCCGCAACGTATGGCTTCATCAAGCAGGAAATCACCTGCACCGCCGCACAAGGCAACACGCGACACCGGACGGTCCGGACCGGCATTGTGGAACAAACAATCAACACCGAAAGTCTCCTTCACGCGCCGCAGGAAAGCCAGAGGCTTTTCGGGAGCAGGCAATTCGCCGACCAGACCACTGCCTCCGTCTGCCGCAGGCAATGACGAAAGGAAACGCATTTGCGTCAGTCCCAATCGTTCTCCTATTTTGAAGTTCACTCCGCCACGGGCATTATCAAGATTGGTATGTGCCGCATAAACGGCAATGCCATTGAGCAACGCCAAACGCACGCACCGCTCCACCTGGGTGGCATCCGTCACACACTTCAAGCCGCGAAACAATAACGGATGATGGGCTATAATCACATTACATCCCGTAGCTATCGCTTCCGCAATCACATCTTCAGTGACGTCCAAGCACAACAAGACCCCTGAAACCTCTTCCGCCTCCGTTAATCCTACCTGCAAGCCGGCATTATCATAGCTTTCCTGCAGGGGCAAAGGCGCGAACCGTTCAAGGGCCGCAACGACTTCCTTTAATATCATAATCAAGAACTCTGTCTGCAAAGATACGCAGAAATTCTGAACGCACCAACTTTCCGGCCATATTGCTTCCGGTAATCCGCAAAAGTCTTACAACTGGAACGGAATGTCCCTGAGGCTACCCTACATCAGTTGAAGAAATTCCACGAAATACCGAAACGCAGCACCATACGGTTGAGCGGATGATGCGGAACGAGATACGGACGGCCGCTTCCGCTACTGTAATTCACATGAGAAGCCATGAAGTAGAAACGTGTGTGCTTCAAATGAAAATTGACATACGCATTCACAACAGGATAGTTGCCCAGCTTGATGCGCGCATCGGGGTCTTGCACGCAATACTGGCCGATAATCGGACTATAAGCCGGCGCATAGTAGGATGTGAAATAGCGGACGTCAGCCCCGAACTCCGTGCGCAGGACTTTCGCTATGCGGAAAAGCAGGTACAGATTGGAATAAGCCGTCAGCGACGGGAGCGGAAGGACATCCTTGTCGGACGAAAGCTGATACGTCAGTTCGTTTTCCCAGTTGAGGATGCCCCATCGGAAATCCTGGCCCAGCGTGGCCGAAATCACTTGCAGGTTCTTGGCAGCCTGTTTCACACCGACCGAATAATACGCCAAGGGGATGTTCTCTTCATTGACATAGGGTGACTGTTTCTCGGCAAAGTAGACATAGTTCTGAAGGGTCTCGAAGTGGACGCCAAGCCGCGTATCGCGGTAAGCGAGCGTACCTCCTACCCGCGCCCTGAACACTTTGTCGAGCGAGTTGTCCCACCAGGCATTCCGCGCATGGTAGTGACGATAATAGAACGAGGGCTGCTCGTTACGCACATAGCCGTCAAGGCACACGGCAAGCGTGTCGCGCAAGAACGGGATATTGACATCGGCCTTTCCCTCGACATTAAACTCTCCCCAGTCCGACCCCGAAGTGCGGAGCTCGCCCAAAACGTTGTAGTGAAAATATTTTCCTTGCTCCTTCAACAATTGTGCACCGACCGAAAAGCGGTTTTCCACATAATTCTGATTGTACCGGTTGGCATCGGGCAGCACGAATTTATTGAATTCATGGCGGGCAAACAGGCGCAGCCCCGACTTCACCCACGAGTTAAAGCCTTCACGAATCTCAAAGGCCAACATATTCTCGATGCGGAAGTTCTTTGTCTTGTCGTTGGCCGAATCTCCGGGCAGATAATAATCGTTAAAGTAATATGGGGCTTCGACCGAAGCACGACGGTTGGACATGAAACGGCGGTTGTCATGGTCCAAACGCAGCGTATGTATGAATCCTATCACGGGAACATACTCCGGCACAAGCCCTGCCGTATCAAGCCGCGCCGAATCGGCCGGACGGGCAGCGGCTGCGGCGGTGCGGCGCACACTATCCGCCCCGGCGGTCCTCACGACCGTCATGTCTGCCAGTTTCCCCCGCAGTTTCGGCTCTTCGGAACGGACAATCTTCCCCGAAGCATCGCGATAGCGCCTGAAACCGATATTATAGTTGTGTGTGAGATACAATGTATTCACGTTCAACTTATTCCAAGTCTTCTCCAGCCGCACGGGCATGTCGGCCGTACCGTATCTCGTGGGGAAGGACTCGGGACGGTCCACATAGTCATCGCTTTCTATTCCACCGTTTTCCGAGGTCTTCAGATGGTTGGCATAGTACATGGCATGCATACGATAGCGTTCGCCTACATAAGAACCGTAGAGCGTTCCGTTGAAATGGGCGGTCGATTGCGCCTCATAGTATCCCCTGCCATAAAGATAGTCCAGTTTGAACCCCAGCCCTATCCGTTTGTTCACGTTCGTGGCAAAGACGCCGCGGATGCGGTCCTCACCGTTCTGTTTGTTGCCGCAAGAATGATAAGTGATGTTCGTAACGGGCGATTTCGTATTGGTAAAGAACAACTCGCCGGGCTGTTCGATAAAGAAATCATAGGGCTGTTCAAAAATAAACTGGCTGCCATACATCGCCGCCCTGCGGTCAGTGAACACACGGCTCTGGCGCGGCGCGCCGAGATTACCGGTATAATTATAGCGCCCCGTCAGTCCGTCAGTAAAAGCCGTATTCTGGAAAAGATGGGGCAGCGTGTCGGGCTCCACCGGCTTGATTGTACCGAACACGGGGTCTATCTTCCAAGTGTACATGCCTATGGGAACTCCCTCTTTCTCCACACTGTCGCTTTCCACCTCATTCCAATGTGAGCCTTCGTCCCTTTCGCCCAATGCGCCGAGGCGCAAATTCTGCGGCACACGCTGTTGGGCGTATCCCGAAACGGCGGACAGGAGCATCCAGCATACACATATATATAAATAGAGATGGCTTTTCAAGTTCATGACGGTGCAAAGGTAGAAAAAAAATAAGTATTATCCTGTCAGACCACGTGGTTATGGCGAGAAACGGTAAAGTTTTTTTGCGCGACACTGTCCCCGTCACGTATGACAGCAATGCCGTCCGGCGTTATTCCTCATTGACAGCGCCGCAATAGGGGCACTTGCCGAGCCCTGACAGGGTCCGTCCGCAGTTCCCGCACAGATAGCGGGGACGGGAACGGCGGTAAAGCCTCACGGCGACTATCCAATAAACCGGCAACAAGCCGCAACCCAACTTTGGCGGCACGACTACGGTAAACAACAAGTAGAGCAACATACACGTAGCCCCCAGTCCGGCCAGATAAGAAAATATGTCCGTGAACCCGGGACGGCGGCGCAAATCATCGAGAACGGCCACTCCGACCAACACAAATATCCAGACAGCAGCCACAAAAAGGGACATAATCAGCGGCAACCCGGCATGAAAGGGATTGAGCGTGGGATGAAAATAGAATTCCACCCACGTCTCGGGCACATAGACCTGCAGGCATTGGTAAAGAACAGCCATACCCGAAACGACAAGACAAAGCAACGTGGGATAAAAACTGTCTATGTCATTGAAATGGACCAGCCGCACGCGCCTGCGCCGCACTGCCTGCACCAGATACAGCAGTACGGCCAACCCCACACAGGACAGGATAAACTTGAGCCGCCCGTCACTGAACCCGCGGATAAACTTGGAAACAGGTTTATCGGGAACCACGTTGGGCAACAACGCCGCCTCGGGAATCCATCCCGTACTGACCCGGCCCGCCATACCGTAAACGTCAAAATTGCCCACGGCAGCCACTTTCACCCATATACGGGAATCGTCAAGAGAATCGGCGGCAACATCCTCGACCACAAGTATATCATCCTCGCATATCAGGGACGAAGAATCGGGGGTATAGATTAATGCCGGTGTAAACGGGGGCCGGGAAAACACACGGAAGGAGTCGGCGGCAACAAAGTTATAGCCGCGCCAGTAGTGGTGGGCAGCCCGGAAATCGACAGAGTCTATCCCGTCCGCGCCGGCGGATGTCCAGTGGTCTTCCGATACGGGATAATGGCACGAGACGAGGCCCGCCGCCACAACCATCAGGAGCAGGACTTTAATCAATACGGGGCGCATACACATTCATCTGACAATGTTTACAATCGAACCGGACAGGAAATTCTCTGCCGTCGGGCAGGCGTAGCGAAACCGGTTCTTTCCACGGCAAACGGCCTTTCTGACGGTGCGGACACGCGCCGAAGGCATAGCGGAGGCAGTGACGGCACGACATCAGTACCGCACCGTCGGGCTGTCGTGCCTCGAAGGCCGGCGCCACCTCGGCCACGCCCCAGTCACGATACACCCGGGCGGCCTCGGCATTATATACGTTTGCCGTGTAATCCATCTGCGACGGCATTTCCCCGGGCAACGGCCGGGCGGCCCTGCGCGCCTCGCGCCGATGTCCCTCCGTCAGCGCCGTGACTAAGGTCGACGCACACACACGCCGCCACTCGGACAGCCGGGACGAGGGGATGAAACGCTCGCCCTGCGTATCGACGGCCACGGATGCGGCCTCGAAAGGCGTATCGCCCAGTTTGGAGAGCTGACGGACAATGTTGTCGTGCTGGGACGCGCGTGCCGGTTCCCTGTCCGCCTCGAAAGTACGCTCCACCCGCACTCCGTTCTCCGCTTCCATCGACAAGGCGTAACCGGACGGAACTTCGGACAAGCGGACCGCCACCTGCAAACGCCTGACCGCCGACTCGCGCGCAAGCAGCTTGTCGAAAGCGTGGTCGAAATTGCGGAAAACGGGCATTCCGGGGCGCAAGGTGGGCATTTCGGCCGGAAAAATTTCACCGTCCGCCACCTTGTTCACCCTGAAGCCCTGCAACTTTCCCGTCGCGTCCACAAAACAAAGTCCGTCGCCGGCCACGATTTCCACGGATGCGGCACCGTCGCGAACAGGTGCCATTCTGAAACTTCGGCGGCCCGCGACAGCCACGCTTCCCACGCCTTCTCCTTTAGCCTTCGGGGTGTCGAAATCGTGTACAGATGCCGTCCTGCCGTGCAGGAAATAGTCCGTAAACCCGCGGTTGAAGCTTTTGGCCGGATTGGGCGTGAAGGTATAAGACGACCGGCCGCAGGATGCCCGTTCGTAGTCTCCGGAACGTCGCTCAAGCACCTCGTCAATGCGCTGCCGGTAGTAGGCCGTGATGTTTTTCACGTAGGAAACATCCTTGAGCCGGCCTTCTATCTTGAACGAAGATACGCCTGCGTCCATCATTTCCTCCAATGAATCGCTCCGGTTCATGTCGCGCAGCGAGAGCAGATGCCGGTCGCGCACGACACAACGCCCGTCGGCATCGATCAGGTCGAAGCCCAGACGGCAGAACTGCGCACAGCAACCGCGGTTGGCGGAGCGGCCGAAACAGTACTGCGAGGCATAGCAGCGTCCGCTATAGGACACGCAGAGCGCACCATGCACAAAAACCTCGAGAGGTACGTCCACGGCACGCCGGACCGCGGCGATTTCGGCAAGAGACAGCTCGCGCGCCAGCACTATCTGCGAGAAACCGGCCGCCTCGAGCATACGTGCCTTTTCGGGTGTGCGGTTGTCCATCTGCGTGGAGGCATGCAGCGCGACGGGGGGCAGGTCAAGGCGCAGGAAAGCCATGTCCTGCACGATGAGCGCATCGGCTCCGGCACGCCAGACGGCATGGGCGACCCGCTCGGCCTCGCGCAACTCGTCGTCGCGCAGTATGGTATTCATCGTGACATAGACCCGCGCGCCAAACAGGTGGGCATAGTCGCAGACACGTGCTATGTCGTCCACGGCATTGCCGGCAGCAGCACGGGCGCCAAAGGCCGACCCGCCCATGTAGACGGCATCGGCACCGTGGCGGATGGCCTCAATGGCACAACCGGCATCGCGGGCGGGAGACAGCAGTTCTATCTTGCGGGGCATAAGACTTACTTCGGGGATTCTTATACTTCAGGATTCATTGGGGAGAGCGGACAAGGAACGGGAAACTCAGGCTTCGGGCGCACCACCCTGCCCTCCGACGGGCGTAAGCCCCATCTGCGCGGCACGCTCTATGACGAAACGCAACGCGGCATCGTGTTCATTGGGGACGTTCCCGTCGAGGACGGCGTCCTTGAGTGCGCTTTTCAGACATCCCACCTCGCGGCAGGGCGAAAGCCCGAACAGGCTCATGATTTCGTCCCCGTCCACCGGCGGCTGGAAATTGCGCACCCGGTCCTTCTCTTCTATATCGACCAGCTTGACGCGCACGATTCTGAAGTTCTCCAGGAAGCTTTTTTTCCGCACTTCGTTCTTGCTGGTGATGTCCGCCTCGCACAGGCGCATGAGGTCGTCTATGTCGTCGCCGGCCTCGAAGAGCAAACGGCGCACGGCGCTGTCGGTAACGATGTCGTCGGCTATGGCAATGGGGCGCATATGCAGGCCCACGAGTTTCTTCACGTATTTCATGCGCTCGTCGAGCGGCAGTTTGAGGCGGCGGAACAGGGCCGGAATCATCTTCTCGCCCAGGTAATTGTGATTATGGAACGTCCATCCGGCGGCGGCATCCCACCGCTTGCTGCGCGGCTTGCCGATGTCGTGGAGCAGCGCGGCCCAGCGCAGCCACAGCCCGGCACCCCGCGCCGCGACATTGTCGAGGACTTCGAGTGTATGATAGAAGTTGTTCTTGTGGGAACGGCCGTTGCGCGTCTCCACCACGTCGAGCGCGGTCAGTTCGGGCAGGATAATCGACAGCAGACCGCAGCGGTGCAGATCGACAAAGCCGCGCGACGGCGTTTCGGCCATCATGATTTTGTTCAGCTCGTCGATGATGCGCTCCGCACTGATGATGCGGATGCGCTCCGCATTGCGTTCGAGCGCGGCAAAGGTTTCCTCGTCGATGTAGAACTTGAGCTGGGTGGCAAAACGTACGCAACGCATCATGCGCAGAGGGTCGTCGCTGAACGTGATATCGGGGTCGAGCGGCGTGCGCACCAGGCGGTCCTCAAGGTCATAAAGTCCGTCGAAAGGGTCCACCAGTTCGCCCAGCCTGTCCGCATTGAGACAAACGGCCATCGCGTTGATGGTGAAATCTCTCCGGTTCTGGTCGTCCTCGAGTGTGCCGTCCTCGACAACCGGTTTGCGCGAGTCGTGCGAATAACTCTCGCGGCGGGCGCCGACAAACTCTATCTCTTGTCCGCGCCATTTCACTTGTGCGGTGCCGAAGTTGCGGAAAACGCTCAGCCGGGCGCCATGCCCCACGTGTTTCGCGAAGGCCTCAGCCATGCGGATGCCGCTCCCGACCACGACCACGTCGATATCGTTGGTCGGGCGTTCGAGAAACAGGTCGCGCACATAGCCTCCGACCAGATAACACTCCATTCCCAGGCCGTCAGCCGTTTCCGTCAGGTGCCGGAACACCTCGCCGGCCAATTTTTCCTTGATTTGCGATTGCGTGAGTCTTTGCATACAAATTCATTGCTGTTCGGTCGGCAAAGTTAGGCAAAATCAATGAGATTTCATGCTGCCGGCCGGGGCAAGATGACAGTTTCCATCGTAATACGTCCACAAGGGAAAAACATTTTCGCCCGCACCACGGCCCGCAAACGCCCTTTGAAGCGTCGCCCGACTTTAACATATTTAACTTCCATTACCTTAACAAATGCAAACAAAACGGGCTTTCGACCGCGCGAAAGGCATCTTTTCGCACGCGGAAGGCTTCCGGTTCAAAATAGAAGGCATGTATTTTTGCGCAGGCTGCTTCTAATTTTTTCTACATGCACATGTAAATCGCCCCGTAACGGGCTTATTTACACGAAAAAAGGCGGTACGCGACCGCCTCTCCTATTTCTTGTACCACAAAGATACAACATTTTTCGACGAAAAGCAAGAATTGTTAAATCGCCGAAAGGCAAATGTTAAAATCGGCCGCGGATACGGAACACGCGGACCACGGAAACACCCTGCCGGAACCGGGAAGGCGGCACGGGAAGGCAGGTTTGTTTTCTTTTTCCCGCACGCGGAACATTTTTTCGGGATTTCTGCTTATCTTTGCCCTAAATAAGAAGAACCAATCAAGGATTAACGTATGCAAAAGAGTGACAGCGTTGTAATTATCCCTACATACAACGAAAAGGAAAACATCGAGAACATCATACGGGCCGTCATGGCACTGGAACACGGATTCGACATGCTCATCATAGACGACGGCTCGCCCGACGGCACCGCGGCCATCGTGAAAGGCCTGATGGCGGGAGACTTTGCCGGACGCCTGCACATCGTGGAGCGCAGCGGCAAGCTGGGACTCGGCACGGCCTACATCGCCGGCTTCAAGTGGGCCATAGAGAAGGGCTATGACTATATCTTCGAGATGGACGCCGACTTCAGCCACGACCCGAAGGACGTGCCCCGCCTCTACAAGGCATGTGCCGAAGACGGCGCCGACGTGGCTGTCGGCTCACGCTATGTCACGGGCGTGAATGTGGTCAATTGGCCGATGGGCCGCGTGCTGATGAGCTACTATGCCTCCAAATACGTGCGCATGGTCACGGGCCTGCCCATCCACGACACGACGGCCGGATTCAAATGCTACCGCCGGCGCGTGCTCGAAGCCATCGACCTCGACGCCATCCGCTTCAAGGGATACGCTTTCCAGATTGAAATGAAATTCACCGCCTACAAACTCGGTTTCAAGATTACCGAAGTGCCTGTCATCTTCGTAAACCGCTTCGTCGGGACCAGCAAGATGAGCGGCGGCATCTTCGGAGAGGCGTTCTTCGGCGTGATGCGCCTGCGCTGGGATGCCCTGCGGGGAAAATTCAAGCCCGCGAAACACTGATATAGGGCTTCACAAGACCAAACAAAAAGGACGGACATGCACAGAAGGACACTGATAAAAAATGCGACAATCGTGAACGAGGGGCGGAGCTTTAAGGCTTCGCTCTTTATCGAAGACGAACACATCGAGGAAATACTCGAAGGCGAAGACACGAGGCCGGGAATGCCCGCCGATTCCGTCATCGACGCCGAAGGATGCTATCTGCTGCCCGGCGTCATCGACGAACACGTGCACTTCCGCGACCCGGGACTCACACACAAGGCCGACATACGCACCGAAAGCCGGGCCGCGGCCGCCGGGGGCGTAACCACCTACTTCGACATGCCCAACACCGTGCCGCAGACCACCAGCATCGGCGAACTGGACCGCAAGTTCGAACTGGCTGCCGCCAAGAGTTGCGTGAACTATGCCTTCTTCTTCGGTGCGACGGCCGACAACGCCGACATGCTGCGAGAACTCAACCGCCGGAAAGTATGCGGCGTAAAACTTTTCATGGGCGCCTCGACCGGAAACATGTTGGTGGACGACGAAACGGGGTTGCGGAAAATCTTCGCAGGGACCCGCCTGCCCGTCATGGTGCATTGCGAGGACTCACACCGGATAGCCCGCGACATGGCCGCCCACCAGGCGCTCCACGGGCCCGACCCCGACGTGCGTTACCACTCGGCGATACGCTCCGAAGCCGCGTGTCTGGCTTCTACGGCGCAGGCCGTCGCCCTGGCCCGCGAATTCGGGACACGGCTGCACGTGGCACACGTCTCCACCGCCAAGGAACTCGACCTCATCGCCCGGGCAGGCGGAAATGTCACGGCAGAGGCCTGCGTGCCTCACCTGCTTTTTACCGACGAGGACTATCCGCGGCTCGGCTCACGCATCAAGTGCAATCCCTCTGTCAAGACTATGGCCGACCGGGACGCTTTGCGACGCGCCTTGTCCGACGGACGCATCACCACAGTGGCCACCGACCACGCCCCACATGCCATCTCGGAGAAAGCGGGCGGCGCGGCGCGTGCCGTATCGGGTATGCCGATGGTGCAGTTCTCGTTAGTGGCGATGCTCGGACTGGTGGACGAGGGCGTTCTGAGCCTTGAACGGCTCGTCGAGCTGATGTGCCACGCGCCGGCACGCCTCTTCGACATCGAAGGCCGCGGTTTCCTGCGCGAGGGATATAAGGCCGACTTAGTGCTGGTGCGGCCTGATGTCCCGTGGACGCTCACTCCGAACCGCATAGAAAGCCGTTGCAACTGGAGTCCCCTCGAGGGAAAGACATTCAGATGGCGGGTGGAGAAAACGTTCTGCAACGGTTTCCTGCTCTACGACAACGGACGCCTGACCGATGACACATTCCGCGGACGCCCGGTTACTTTCGACCGATGACGAGAACGCTTGAATACGACCTTTCCGGACTGCTGCCTTACATCAACTGGGGCTATTTCTTCCACGCCTGGGCATTTCCGGCACGCTTCGCCACTGTAGGGAATGTGCACGACTGCCCTGCGTGCCTCGCGGCTTGGGCCGCATCGTTCAGTGCCGGTAACCGTGCACAGGCCGACGAGGCTGTCCGCCTCTACAAGGATGCCACGGGCCTGCTGCGCCGTCTGGGCGGCAAATACAAGGCACGGGCACGCTTCGGGCTGTATGCCGCGGTATCGGAGGGTGATGACATCTGGGTGAAAGTGCCCGACGACGTTTCCACTCCTATATATAATAAGGAGTATCCGCCCGCCTGTGTCCGGAAAGACCGTGACGGGGCGGCACAGGTGCGGCTTCCGTTCCTGCGGCAGCAGCATTCGCGCGCCGGAGAACCTTGTCTGTGCCTTTCCGACTTCATCGCGCCACACGGCAAAGCAGCTGCGGCCGACGGTATGCCGGTGGCATCGACAATCGGCGTATTCGCGGCGACGGCAGATGTAGGTCCGGAGGAACAACCGTCCGGCGACGATTACGGCAGGATGCTTGTGCAGACGCTTTGCGACCGTCTGGCCGAAGCCGCGGCCGAGCGAATGCACGAGGAGGTGCGCACGAAGTTCTGGGGATATGCCCCCGACGAGCACCTGAGCCCCGCCGAACTGTTTGCTGAAAAGTATGCAGGACGCCGGCCCGCGGTAGGTTATCCTTCCTTGCCCGACCAAAGTCTGATATTCCTGCTGGACCGGTTGCTCGACTTCGGGCGGATAGGCATCACACTGACCGAGAACGGCATGATGCGCCCCCATGCGGCGGTGGCGGGACTGCTGCTGGGACATCCTGCCACGCGGCATTTCGCCGTCGGACCCATTGATCGCGTGCAGTTGCACGACTATGCCTGCCGCCGGGGCCTGTCATGCGATGCCGCAGCCAAGTTCCTGAGAGGAAATATTCCCGCTTCCGAAACATAACCACACGACTTCCCCACATTATGATACTTCGCATTCTTGTTCCGCTTGCACTCCTGCTGCTTTTGCCCGTCTGGGGCATCGACCGCATAAGCATGCGCCGAGGTTTCGGGCGACGGACGCGCGTTTTGTTCGCATTGCCCAACATCGTCCTGCTGCTTGCGCTTGCGGGAATGGCCATCAACGAGAGTTATACGGCGGCGGCCGATGCGTGGAAGGGCAGACTGTTGTCCTTAGCCCTCTGCCTCATCGTTCCGGAAATATTGACGGCTTTACTGTTGCTCTGTTCCGTCCCGTTCAACCGCATCCTGCCCCGTCTGGCACGCGGATGCAGAAGAGCGGCATGGGGCGTGGGAGCGGTGATGTTCGCGCTGATGGTCTGCGGCAGCACATTCGGTTACAGGCACATCGTGGTCAAACCGTTCGACTATGCCGATGCGGAAATCCCGGAAGCCTTTGACGGTTACCGCATCGTACAACTCTCCGACCTGCACTTAGGAACGCTCCGCGGACATGCCGACGTGGTGCGCGACATCGTGGACAAAGTGAACGCCGAACGCCCGGACCTGGTGGTCTTCACGGGTGACATCGTAAACTACCGGGCGGACGAGCTGGACGTATTTGCCGACGAACTGCGCCGCATCAGGGCGAAAGACGGCGTGGTGTCCGTGATGGGCAATCACGACTACGCACAGTATTTCCGCTGGGCCTCGTCTGACGACAGCCTGGCCGACATCCGGCATTTGCAGGACGTGCAGCGCGGCATGGGCTGGCGGCTTCTGCTCAACGAAAACATCGTGCTGCGACGCGGAAACGACAGTCTGGCCGTTGTCGGCGTGGAGAACGACGGGCTTCCGCCCTTTCCGGCACTGGCCGACCTGCCGGAAGCGCAACGCGGACTGCGCGAAGGCTGCTTCAAGATACTGCTCTCGCACGACCCGACGCATTGGCGGCGCAGCGTTGTGCCCGATACGGACATCCGCCTCACACTGTCAGGCCACACGCACGGTATGCAGTTCAAACTGGGACGCTTCTCGCCGGCCTCTTGGTTCTATCCCGAATGGGGCGGCCCCTACACCGAGGGCGGACAGACCCTGTACGTCAGTCTGGGCACGGGCGAAGTGCTCATTCCCTTCCGTGTAGGCGCGTGGCCCGAGGTGAATGTCATCACGTTGCGCCGGCTGCGCAAATAAATCATTGGGAAAAGAAAAATCAACGCACATATAGTATGTCATTACTCTACAAAACCTATCAGTTTCTCGTGGTTCTGCCACTCGGTCTGGCGGCCACGCTGATTACAGCCCTCGTGACCAGTGTGGGCTGCATGGTGGGCGACGCACATTTCTGGGGCTATTATCCCGGCAAACTGTGGTCGCGGTTTCTTTGCTATCTGCTGCTGTTGCCCGTAACGGTGGAAGGGCGCGAGCACCTCAGCGACAAACAGAGCTATGTGTTCGTAGCCAACCATCAAGGCCCTATGGACATTTTCCTCATCTACGGCTTTCTGAACCGTAACTTCAAGTGGATGATGAAGAAGTCCCTGCGACGGATGCCTTTCGTGGGATATGCCTGCGCAAAAGCCCGTCATATATTTGTGGACAAGTCGGGACCGAAAAAAGTACGCGAGACCATCGAACACGCACGCGAGACATTGCAGGACGGAACCTCGCTGGTGGTTTTTCCCGAAGGCTCACGTACGTTCACCGGACACATGGGACTGTTCCGCAAAGGAGCATTCCAGCTGGCCGATGACCTGCAACTGCCTGTCGTTCCTCTGACCATCGACGGCTCATTCGACATTCTGCCCCGCATGGCAGGCTTCAATTTCGTACACCGTCACCGGCTGCGCCTCATTATCCATAAGCCCATCCCGCCTTCGGGCCGGGGAGACGAAGACATCCGCCGCACCATGGACGAGAGTTACCGCGTAATCATGGCCGCCCTGCCCGAAAAATATCAGGGATACGTAAAGAACGACGACCAATAAGCCGGCAAGAAACAATCAGACGGCAGGAAAATCCTTATTTTGTCCCTGAAAAATTATACAGAAACCCGCAAACCGACAAATACATGGAGTATAAGAAACAATTCACGCGCGAGGATATCAACGAACTCGCCGGCTGGTATCGCAAACATTGGCAGGAATTGCCCGAAACCCTGCAGCTGGACGATGCTACCCGCTTTCTACAGCTGCGCCAGACCATACAATCCATCTTCGCTGTCTATGATTTGCACAGCGAGCACAAGGCTTTCAGCGGGCACATCTACCAGTTGTGGAAAATACAGCGCGCATTGCAGGAACAAGGCATAGGCAACGAATAACCGGATGCCGACCGCAAACACCTTGCACGGACTTTCCGAAAACGCAAAGCAGCGTTAAAAGGCATATATAACTTGTTCATTCACAAAAAACCTCGTAACTTTGCCGGCCGTATACGAAAGCCGGCATTTTTCGGCTTCAACACATCAGAATGAACAACGGAACTTTTCGTACATTTACTTTTCTGTGCCTTGTTGTCACCGGTTTGCTCGCACTGTCCTTAGTTCCCGAGCACGAAATCGGCGGATACGAGGTAAAACATACCGACCTGCTCGCCGACATCCGCACCTGCGATGCGGAAGAAGCCGGCCTGTCTGTTCCGTCCGCCGCATCACTTTCCCCTAAAGCCCTGCACGACACTTGTCCCGCAGGCATCGTGTGCATCGAAGACTATTCCGACACGACTGGACACGGCATGCAGCCTTTCTATGAAGCCATCTCCCGACGCCGGACACTGGGCCGGCCGGTGCGCATTGCCTACTTCGGCGATTCTTTCATCGAGGGAGACATTCTCACAGCCGACCTCCGCGCCCTCTTGCAGCAGAAGTTCGGCGGCTGCGGTGTAGGCTTCGTGGACATTTCCTCTCCTTTCACGAAACTGCGCGCCTCGGTCAGCGCGGAAAGCCACGGATGGACCGAGCACAATGTCCTTGAAAAAGGAAACCATGTGCCCGCCTATTTAGGCATCAGCCAGCGATACGCGCTTCCGACCGGCCATGCGTCGGTGGAACTGCGCGGGTCGGACGCATTTGCCCGCCTGGACTCCTTCGAGACCGCCACCCTCTATCTTGCCACCCGCCACCCGCTGTCGGTAGGTATAATGTCCGACAGCCGACCCGCAGGCCGGATGAGCGCACAAGGCACAGGGCGCGTCGAAGCCTTGTGCCACGAACAACGGGCCGGACAAGTACGTTTCGACATCGACGGCGAGAACCGTACCATATGCTACGGCGTCGCGCTTGAGGGGCATGAAGGCATCACACTCGATAACTTTTCTTTACGCGGAAGCAGCGGTACGCCGCTCAAGTCCGTATCCGAGAGCCACCTGAAGCAGATGTACGCCGTCCGCCCCTACGACCTCGTCGTATTGCAGTTCGGGCTGAACGTGACCAACAAGAAGCAAATGAAATACACCGGCTACATCGCACAGATGAAGCGCGTCATCGAGCACTTCAAGCACTGCTTTCCCGGTGCGGGAATACTTGTGGTGAGCATCGGCGACCGCGAAGACAAGCACGACGGCCGGATAGAGACCATTCCCGCCATTCCCGCGCTCGTCAGGGAGCAGCAAGACATGGCCATCGCCGACGGAGTGGCCTTCTGGAACCTGTTCGAGGGAATGGGAGGCAAGGGTGCGATGCTCCGGATGGCACAAGCACGCCCCGCAGAAGCAGGAAAAGACTACACACACATCAACCGGCGCGGCGGAGCACGCATAGCCAACAAACTATACAAGGCACTGCTGCACGGATATGAACAATACGAAAAAAGAAACGCTTATGAAAATCATCCGTAACATAAGGTGGGCGGTCATCATCATACTGGCCGTCGGCTATGCCATAGGCACAGCCACCGCAGAAACGGACAAAAACAGCCGAGACCATTCGACAGGCGTACACGACGCACGCACAACATTGTCCGCGCGCTGGAAAAAAGCGGAAACCGGCAGCTCTCTGCCCACTTCCTTCCGTGACAAGCAACCGAACACCATCAACCGTGCCGACGCCCTCTATCGTGCGTTCGACATTCTCTGCCTCAGCGGCCGCCCCCTGCGCATATTGCAACTCGGAGACTCGCATGTGGCAGCCGGAAGCTACCCGGCAGCCGTCCGCAAAACGCTTGAGGAAGCTTGGGGAAAGGCCGAAAACGACACTACCGGGCAGGGCGTCGTCTATTCCTTCATGGCCCGCAACGGTGCCACGGCATCCCAGTTCGCCAACCGGGAACGTATGGAAAAAATTGCTGCCGCACGTCCCGACCTCATCATATTGTCGTTCGGCACAAATGAGTGCCACGGCATGGGATACCGCGAGGAACTGCACCGTACACAGCTGGAAGACTTCTACGACATGCTGTCGGAGACGTGCCCGAATGCCGTGATTATGATGACCACGCCGCCGGGCGATTATCTCACCACGCGCTCCACACGTTTCGTGCGCAACCGAAAGGGGCGCAGAAGCCGCAAAGTGGTACACAGCAGCAGCCGCGTGAACCCTATGAGCGCACGTTGTGCCGGCGAACTCGAAAGTTTCGGCGAGGAACACGGACTCGCCGTCTGGAACCTCAACGGGATTGCCGGCGGACCGGTGGCCGTGCGCAACTGGACGGCGGCCAGGATGATGCGCCCCGACCGCATCCACTTCACGCCCGAGGGCTACCAACTGCACGGAAGGCTGCTGGGCGAAGCCATCCTCGGAGCTTACAACGACTATCTGGACAACTGACCGGACAGGATGCCGGGCGGAACATCCTTTTTCCTGACCCCAAACAACGGACACGCACCCTATGTGGGATTTTGACTTACAAAAAATATCCGAACTGCTCTGCCACGACGCGACACAACCGCTGCTCTTCAACAGCGGCCTGTTCCTGTTGCTGTTTGTCGGCTTCTACGCCGGCTATGCCCTGCTGTCGGGACGACGTGCCACATCGGTCCGGCTGCTCTACGTCACGGCCTTTTCCTACTATTTCTATTATAAGAACGCGGGAGCCTATTGCGCGCTGCTGGCCGCCATTACTTTGGTAAACTACATCGCGGCCCTCGGCATGGAGCGTTGCACCCGGCGGGGCACGCGCCGCATCTGGCTGTGGCTGGCCGTGGCCTTCATGCTCGGGCAACTGGCTTTCTTCAAATACACCAACTTCCTGCTTTCCGCCTGCGCCGGCCTGACCGGACAGGACATACAGCCGCTCGACATTTTCCTGCCGCTGGGCATCTCTTTCTTCACGTTCCAGTCGCTCAGCTATATCATCGACGTGTATCGCGGACAGATGAAAGCTTCGCGCAGCATTCTCGACCTGGCTTTCTTCGTATCCTTCTTCCCCACGTTGCTCTCAGGCCCCATTCTGCGGGCACGCGAGTTCCTGCCCCGGCTGCACAGGCCGTTGCAGGTGACGGGAGAAATGTTCGGGACAGGCCTATGGTTCGTCTCGACCGGCCTCTTCAAGAAAGCCATCATATCGGATTACATCGGCGAGAACTTCGTCAATCGCATTTTCGACAATCCTGCGCTCTACACTGGCCTTGAAAATCTTTTCGGCATCTACGGCTACGCGCTGAAACTCTACTGCGACTTTTCCGGATACAGCGACATAGCCATCGGCATCGCCCTGTGGCTCGGATTCAACATACCGGAAAACTTCCGCGCGCCCTACAAGTCGGAAAGCATCACCGACTTCTGGCGGCGCTGGCACATATCCCTGTCGTCGTGGCTGCGCGATTACCTTTACATCTCCCTGGGCGGCAACCGCAAAGGACGCATCCGCATGTACGCGAACCTGTTTCTGACGATGCTGCTGGGCGGACTGTGGCACGGTGCTTCGTGGAACTTCATCGTATGGGGCTCGATACACGGCGCGGCCCTCGGCCTGCACAAGTATTTCCGCGGACTGGCGGGACACGACAAGCACTACCGCTCCACCGGCCTGCGGCGCGTCTTCGCCATCCTGCTGACGTTCCATCTCGTGTGCTTCTGCTGGCTGTTTTTCGCCAACACCACGTTCGACGCATCCATGGTCATGCTGACCAAGATAGCCACAGACTTCCACGGCGAGCTGTTCGGACAGTTCATTGCGGGCTATCCCGTCGTCAGCGCCCTGATAGCGGCCGGTTTCCTCCTGCATTTCCTGCCCACCGGCTGGAACGGCGTCGCCCGGCAGCTTTTTGTCCGCACGCCGTTAGTGTTGCAGGCGGCTTTTTTCATCCTGCTCATCTTCGTCATCGTGCAAGTGCGCGGCAGCGAGGTGCAACCCTTCATTTACCTGCAATTCTGACGTCCTGCGTCCGTCCACGGGCAGACGACACGGCATTCTGACAGGCGGGAAAGGCTTTTTCCCGCTTTTCTTTTTGTGTAAAAAGAGATTATGACTATCTTGCGGCAGATTCAGTCAATTATTCATTCACCTAACAACCTGCCAGACATGAAGAAAAAACATTTCCTGCTTCTCAGCCTCATCCTGTTGCTGGCCTCCTGCGGTGACAGCGGCAACAGCATACTGGAAAAAATCGACTACATACCCTTCCGGAGCGAACAAGGAGGCAACTGGGGACTGATCTGCACCGACGGAGAAGTACTTTTCGCCGACGAATTCAAGAACCGGCCCACGGTGGCCATGCACGACCGCTTCATCGTGGAGAACACCGACGGCATGTTCGAAATATATTCCGCCGAGAAAAATCCCAAACAAGTGGGCGAAGCCTTCAAGAGCATAGGCGTGTTCATCGAAGAAGTGACTCCGGCCGTACGCCCCGGACAGCCCGTCACGTTGGTCAATACGGAAGGAGAGGAAGTCGCCAGGCTGGACAAACTGGACGGCAAGGTAGTGACAAAAGTCACCAACTTCAATGAAGGCATAGCCATATATACGACGGCCGACGGCCTGTGCGGAGCCATCGACACCGACGGGAAAGTCGTCGTCAAAGCCGAATACGCGGAACTGAACCCCTGTTTCGACGGCAAGATGATAGGCATCGGCAAGAAGCAGAAGGAACTCATCAACGACGGAATGCGCGACAAGGCGAAAATAAGCGTCATCGACAAGAAAGGTAAAGTCATCGGCGAAATCCCGATGGGCAAGTTCTCCGAAGTAGGACCGTCGTTCCAGAACAGCGTCGTACAGGCCCGGACGGAAGAAGACGGCGAACGGTGCACCGGCCTTATCAACGAAAAAGGCGAATGGGTGGTAAAACCATCGGCAAAGACAAAAATCATCACCGAAGTCCGCGGAAAACAGTTCGTCTACTATGACGGAGACAGTTACGGCCTGATGGATTTTGACGGCGACGTACTCATCCGCGCCAAGTACGACATGTTGTCGTTCATGGCCGACGGGCTGCTCGTCGCCAAAAAGAGCGGCAGCGGCAAATACAAGTACCTGTTCATCGACGACAAGGGCGAAAACGTCGGCGACGAACGTTTCAAGGACGTGGACATGCCCATCCTCAACAGCGGATACGCCTTGGTCGAACTGGAAAGGGACAGCTACGGTTTCGTAGACAAGAAGGGAAAAATCAAGAAGACGGAGACCGACATCTGCGACATCCATTTCGGATGGGCCAACTTCGTCATCGAGAGCGACTACGTGGACATCGACGCCGTCATCGCCGCCATGGAACTGACCCAGGAGGGCATAGACGGGCTCACCTTCGGGACCAGCGCACGCGACGTAGCCAATCACATCGCGCAGCTCAAGGGTTCGGGCCGGCAGGCCGAAGCCAAGGACTACATCTACACGTCCGTATGCAACTACACCAAGCAGATAGGGCGCGCAGGCATAGCCTTCACCATCACATGCGACGGGAGCATAGCCGAATATACGGCATCGGCCGGCGGAGGCTACGGATACGCCTTCACTGATGCCCGGATAACCGGCTTCGGGCTCATGATAAACAAGAACGACGGCTACGGGAACAGCATGAAAAAGCTGGCCGAAAAACTTCGCCGGACCGTCAAAGGGCTGGGAAAAGTATCCGACGAACGGAACGAATACTTTGAAGTGACGACAGCCAAGGGAACGACAATACAGGCGGCCATGAGCGAGGAAGTCATCTATATCAACCTCATCCCCACCCCCGCACCGGCGGAATAACCCCGCGGAGTCCGGACGGCGGACTACCGCCCGAAACCACCTGTCCCTGTCATGGAAACTGCCGCCTGCCGACGCGGCGGAAACCATGACAGGGGCACTCTTTTCATGCCACCCGCACCGGACAGCATAACGGACGGAAAAAGCCGGGGATGCGGCATCTCCGTCCGCCCGACTTTAACATATTTAACCTTGGTTATGTAAATAAATGTAAACAGAATGGACTTGCGAGCGCATAAAAGGCATCTTTTCGCGCGCAGGCTGCTTCCATTTTCGCCTACAAGGCATGTATTTTTGCGCAGGCTACTTCTAAAATTTTCTACATGCACATGTAAATCGCCCCATAACGGGCTTATTTACACGAAAAAAGGCGGTCCGTGACCGCCTCTCCCTTTATCGCTGATGCAAAGATACAACATTTTTCGACCAAAAGCAAGAAGTGTTAAAACCGGCCGCAGGCTATCCCCGAACGGGCCGCGGCCAACGGCACGCGACGGCCGTGCGCCCCGGTGGAGCGCCATCCCTGCAATGGGGAATGCGCGCTTTACACTTCCTCCCCCTCGCGGTCCTCGCTCGTGGTGTCCTGCTGCGCGTCGCGTACAATGCTGTATGCGCCTCCGTCGGTGGGGATGTCGATTGTGAACGCAGGCCCCTCGCCCGTTCCGGGCTGTCCCACCTGCGCGGCCAGGCAGATGTGTCCCGCCGAAGAGTTGCTTTCGTCATAGGCCATGCCCAACAGTATGCACGTCTCGCGGTCCGCCTCGGACAGAAAGCCCGTGAAGGCCTCTTTCCTGAAGGTCTTGCTGAAAAAAGGTTCGCCGCCGCGCGTCACGGATACCTCCACGCTGTTGTCATAAAAGACCTGGTCGAGCGGATCGGTGACCGTCGGGAGCGAAGTGTCGGCACGGCGGTGGATGGACACCACATAGGTTTGTCCGCCCAGGCGGGCCGTGTCGCGGCGGGTCAGTTCGTCCTCGGCCGGCCGCGGGCCTTTTTGCTGCGTCGCGGCGGTAACGTCGGCGTCAGCCGCCTTATTGTCATCTTTTCCTCCACAGGCCGACAATGCCACCAGCACGGCCGACAGGAGCAGACAGGATGTTTTTTTCATGATAACGGTATGTTTTGTCGGTTTTCGGGTTGCAAATTAACAAAAAGATAGCCGTACCGGCAAGAAACCGCCGGCATTTATTCATAAACCACGTTTTTTTGCGTACATTTGTCCGCACCGAAACTTTATTTTCCCTTATGACAAGATGGTTTGTCCTCCTGCTTGCGGTCCTCTCCCTCACGGTGACGACGGGCTGCCACGACAGCGAACCGACCCCGCCCCAAGGACCGGCCGGCCGGACCGTACTCATCTACATGGCGGCACAGAACTCGCTCGGGCAATGGGGCAACCAGCGACGCGACTCCATGGAGATTGCCGAAGGGAGCCGCTACATAGCGGACAACAACCGCCTGCTCGTCTTCATGGACGACGCGACCCACCCACGCATATATATATACACGCGCGCGCATAAGCGGCCGCAGCTGGTCAGGATGTGGCCGGCGGACAAGTGCTCGGCGGACCCCGAAACGCTGAAAGAGGTCTGGGCATGGACGGTGGCCAACTATCCGGCCGCGGAATACGGACTGGTGATGTGGTCGCACGCCGACGGCTGGATACCCGCCACGAACACGGAATATGCCCGCGGCAGGATGCGGCCTTTCTCGTTCGGAATAGACACGGGCACGGCAGACATGGGCAACGACGCCCGGGGGACGCAGATGGACATCGGCGACATGGCCGCGGCGATAGCGGCTGCGGGCGTGCGGCTGCGCTACATCTTTTTCGATGCCTGCCTGATGCAGAACGTGGAAGTGGCCTACGCACTGCGGAACGTGACCGACTACGTCGTGGCCGCCCCGATGAGCATACCGGCCGCGGGGGCCGACTATACGCACCAGCTGCAGGCGGGACTTTTCAGCAAGGACGTGGCCGACATCGTCACGACTTATTACGCCGACATCACCGACCCGGGCAAAACCAACGATTACGGCGACTACGGCATCGTCATGTCGGCCGTCCGGACGGACAAGCTGGCCGGACTGGCCGACGCCCTGCGACGGGTATTGTCCCGCTCCGAGGCCGCCGGCCGGCGCTCCGCCGACATGGCCGGCGTGCTGAACTACCAGGCCTATACGTCCCACTACTTCTTCCGCCCGCACAACTACGACATGCAGGCGGCCCTGCGCGCCTTGTTGCCCGACAGGGCCGACGCGGAAGCCCGGCGCGCGCTCGACGAAGCCGTAGTGGCGAAAGCCGCCACAGACCGGTTCTACATCGGACCGGGATATTACTCCTACCAACACGTGGACACGGACAACTATTCCGGCATCTCGATGTTCGTCCCGCAGTCGGTCTACACCGGAAACGCCCCCTACACGAAACTGGGCGACCTGAACGAAGCCTTCCGACGGACAGCGTGGTACAGGGATGCCGGCTGGGCCGCCACGGGATGGTGACCTGTGGCGGACAGGAAAAGCACGGCACACGGCACAAGCCTGCCGCGAAACCGGGAATATCCGGAAAAATATCGTACCTTTGCCCCGAAAGGAACACCGTGCGGCCAAGGCCGCGCCATCATACAGACAGTCAAAAAAACAAAGCACATGAGCAGCCGGTTGAGCAAACTGAACGCCCGTATATGGCGGCACAAATACTTCTGGACCATAGTCATCTTCTCCGTCCACCTTGGTTTCATCGACGCCAACAGCCTCTGGTACCGCTACCGGCTGACCCGGGAAAACAAGGCCACCCTGAAAGAAATCGCCTACTATGAAAAGTCGTTCGAAAACGACCGCGACAAGTTGAAGCGGCTGAGTTCCGACCCCGAAGCCCTTATCCGCGTGGCGCGAGAGAACCATCAGATGAAGGCCGCCGACGAAGACGTCTATTACATCGTCGAAAACAGCGACTCCCTGCCCGAAACGCCTGCCAACCCCTGACCCGCAACCCAACGCCGACGCACATGAAAAAACTGACCCCACTGCAAACACTTGTCTACAACGCGGGCGGTCTCCTGCTCATAGCCGGAGCGGCGCTCCCCATGTTCACCCCGACCGGCCGGATAGCCCCCTTCGTCTACGCCGCCGGCGCCTCCATGTTCTGCACCATGCAGATGCTGGCCCGTTACGAGGGCAACGACCTCACCGTCCGCCGCCTGCGCCGCCAGCAGCTCGTGGGCGCCGTGCTCTTGCTCGCGGCCGCCGCCCTCATGTTCATGTCCCTCTACCGCACAGGCCCGTTCCAAGGCGCCGAATGGCAGATGGCCCTGGCACTGGGAGCAGTTTTCGAAGTCTATACCGCCTTCCGCCTGCCCGCAGCCCTGAAAAAAGCGGGCGAAGAAGCCTGACACCACGGCCCTGACGGCTTCCCGATTTACATATTTTTTACATTCAAACGCCCGAAAGTACAAAAAACGTTTCATTTTAGGCTTTCTAACACTTTCACGTCCGCTATTCGGCAGGAACATCGTACTTTTGTTACACTTAAATATCCGATAGCCCGGACTATGAAGAATTTGGCATTCATCATCACATACGTCTGTCTGCTTGCCTCGTGCGCCGAGCAATGCAACATAGCGGGAAACTCCACCATCAGCTCGCTTGACGGCCGTATGCTCTATCTGCACGTATCGCCCGACGGCGTGGAGTCGCGCAGCATAGACTCATGCCAGGTCATACACGGGCGGTTCAGTTTCAGCAGGGACATCGACTCCATCGTCATGGCCCAAATCTACATGGAAGACGAGAGCGTCATGCCCATCATGCTCGAAAACGGAGACATCAGCATCGAAGTGAACCACATCGGGCAGCGCGTGTCCGGCGGCCCCCTGAACGACCGCCTTTACCGCTTCGTACAGAAAAAGAGACGCCTCGAAAACGAACAATGGGAGCTTGACCACCAGTGTCTCCGCATGATGCACGAAGGCAACACGCCCGACGAAATCAGCCGCATCATCGGACCGAAAGCACGCAAGCTGGCCCGCCGCGTGGAAGACCTCGAAACGAAATTCATACTCGACAACAGCGACAACCCACTCGGCCCCGGCTACTTCATATTCCTGTTCGGACAAGGACCACGCCCCATCATGACCGACCAGGTAAGCAGGATACTGGACCGCGCACCCGAAAAATTCCTGCAACACCCGTTGGTGAACAACTACATACGCCGTGCACGACGCCGCAGCACACGCTGACGGCCCATCTTGCGGCACGACGCCGCCCCTACCCCCGCTTTCTGTAAGTCAATGGGAATTCTGTTTCTTCGATGCAGAAACAGAAAAAAACAGGCCGGGACGACAACAGTGCGCGGCCGCGGCCGATTTTAACATTTCTTGCTTTTGGGCGAAAAATGTTGTATCTTTGTGGTACAGGAAATAGGAGAGGCGGTCGCGTACCGCCTTTTTTCGTGTAAATAAGCCCGTTATGGGGCGATTTACATGTGCATGTAGAAAAATTTAGAAGCAACCTGCGCAAAAATACATGCCTTCTATTTTGAACCGGAAGCAGTCCGCGCACGAGAAGATGCCTTCCAGGCACGCGCGGACCTGTTCCGTTTACATTTATTTACATAAGAGAGGTTAAATATGTTAAAGTCGGGCGGCGCGGCGGGCATTGTGCGGCGGCTTTCCCCACAATCCGGACGCGCGGGCGGGATTGACGGGGCGCGGGCGCGGGCGTTCGGCTTTTTTTCTTTACCTTTGTGGCGGAATGGGTGGCGGGGAAGACGCGCCGCCCTGACGGGTGGATAACCATAAACACAAAGATATGAGAAAATTGATGATGGCCGCGGTCTGTCTGCTCTTGGCGACGGGCGCGGCGGCGCAGAACGGTGCGCTGAAACTGAAGGACGTCGTGAACGGCTCGTACAGTCCCGAATATGTGTATGGCGTGACGCCGATGGCCGACGGCGAGACTTACACGCAGCTCTCGGCAGACGGAAAGCGCATTGTGCGCTGCTCGTTCAAGACGGGCCGGGAGGTGGGTGTCGTTTTTGACGTGGAGACGGCACGGGGGCCGAAGAAACTGGACCGGATTGACGGGTACGTCATGTCGCCCGACGAGAGCCGCATCCTGCTCCGCACGGAGACGAGGGCCATCTACCGGCGTTCGTACACGGCGGTGCATTACATCTTCAGCGTGCAGAACAACAAGTTCGAGCCGCTCTCGGACGGGGGACCGCAACAGGTGCCGCTGTTCTCGCCGGACGGCCAGTATGTGGCCTTTGCCCGCGGGGGCAATCTCTTTGTGGTGAAGCTGCTGTTCGGGAACGCGGAGACGCAGGTGACGAAGGACGGACGCCGGGGCGGGGTGCTCAACGGTGTGCCGGACTGGGTGAACGAGGAGGAGTTTTCGACGAACCGTTCGTTCGACTTCTCGGCGGACTCGAAGATGCTGGCGTGGGTGCGCTACGACGAGAGCCGCGTGCCTGTCTACGACATGCAGATGTTCAGGGGCAAGCGGCCGGCGCATGAGGAGTATGACGAGTATCCGGGCGATTATTCCTACAAGTATCCCGTGGCGGGGGCGCGCAACAGCGAGGTGCAGGTGTTGGCTTACGACATCAAGAACCGGGTGACGCGCAGCCTGCAGGTGCCTGTGGACTCGGACGGCTACGTGCCGCGCATCAAGTTTACGAGCGACCCGGAGAAGCTGGCGGTCATCACGCTCAACCGCCGACAGGACCGGATGGACGTCTACATGACGAACCCGCGCTCTACGGTGGCGACGCTGGCGCTGCGCGAGACGAACGACAGGTATATCCGCGAGGCGGCCTACACGGGCATGAAGTTTTATGACGGTCACTTCTCACTGCTCTCCGAACGCAGCGGCACGCAGCAGTTGTACTGGTACACGCTGGCGGGGCGGCTGGAGAAGCAGGTGACGGCGGGCGACTTCGAGGTGACGGACTTCTACGGCTACGACAGCAAGGAGGGCAAATTCTATTATGCGGCCTACGACGAGAGCCCTCTGCGCAAGGCGGTGTTCGTCTGCGACAGGAACGGGCGAAGCCGCAGGCTTTCCACCGAAAGGGGTACGAACGGCGCGACTTTCTCCACGTCGATGAAGTATTACATGAACGTTTACAGTTCGGCGCAGCAGCCGCCCGTCACCACGCTCTGCGACAATTCGGGCCGCAGGCTGGCCACGATGATTGACAACGCCGGGGTCAAGGAACGGGCTGCGGGCGTGACGGGCACGAAGGAGTTTTTCGAGTTCACCACCTCGGAGGGGGTGCGGCTGAACGGCTGGATGGTGAAGCCGCGCGACTTTGACGCCTCGCGCAGGTATCCGGTCATCATGTATCAGTACAGCGGTCCGGGCTCGCAGGAGGTGACCGACTCGTGGAACCTCGGTTTCTACGGCGGCGGGCTCTTCGAGAGCTACATGGCGCAACAGGGGTACATCTACGTATGCGTGGACGGACGCGGAACGGGCGGCCGTGGCGCCGATTTCGAGAAGTGCACCTACATGCGACTGGGCGACCTGGAGTCGAAAGACCAGGTGGAGGCGGCGCTCTGGCTCGGCACGTTGCCTTTCGTGGACAAGGAGAACATCGGGATTTGGGGCTGGAGCTTCGGCGGTTTCAATACGCTGATGTCCATGAGCGAGGGGCGTCCGGTCTTCAAGGCCGGTGTGGCCGTCGCCGCTCCTTCCAACTGGAAGTATTATGACACGGTCTATACGGAGCGGTATATGCGCACGCCGCAGGAGAATGCCTCGGGCTATGCCATCAACCCCATGCAGCGAGCCGCCAACCTCAGCGGGAACCTACTGCTCGTACATGGTACGGCCGACGACAACGTGCACGTGCGCAACGCTTACGAGATGAGCGAGGCTTTGGTGCAGGCCGACAAGCAGTTTGACATGCAGATTTACACCAACCGCAACCATAATATCTACGGAGGCAATACGCGCTATCACTTGTTCACGAGAATCTGTGATTTCTTCAACGCTAACCTGAAGCGGAAGTAACGACGCGCATTCCGCCCATACGCATCTCCGCCCGGACATGGAACGTTCTTTTTCGTTCGTGTCCGGGCGGAGTCCGTTTTTGGAATTATGGCTTAGCGCAGCAACCTGCTGTACACCCCGGCATAGCCGGTGATGAAAAGGAAGCAGCACATGGGCACGGCGAACGCGGTCTTCATGCTGCCTTGCGCGTCGGCGATGCAGCCCATGAGCAGGGGGGCGACCGCGCCGCCCACGATGGACATGATGAGCAGCGAGGAAGCGGTCTTGGTATGCCGGCCCAGGTCGCGCACGGCCATGGCAAAGATGGTGGGGAACATGATGCTCTCACACAGGAAACACAGGAAGAAGGCGCGGAAACCGACGCGCCCGCCGAAAGCCATGATGACGGCCATCGCCACCGACGCGCCAATGCCGCAAAGCGTGAGCAGGCGCCGGGCGGGAACGTACTTCATGAGCAGGCTGCCCGACATGCGTCCCGCCATGAACAGGCCCATGCCGAGCAGACCCAGCCAAAGCGCCGCGTCGCCCTTGTCGATGCCGGCGTCTTCCACTGCATAGTTGATGAAGAAGCTGTTTATGCCGGTCTGGGCGGCCACGTAGAGGAACAAGGCGGCAAGTCCGAGCACGAAGTGGAGACGGACGAGCAAGGAGTGGCGGGATACGCCGGCGCGGGCGGCACAGGACGCGGGCGGTGTGTCGGCGGGGGCGTCGTCGGGCGCGACCTCGGGCAGTTTGACCCGCGAGAAGACGACGGCCACCAGCAGCACGATGACGCCTATCACGGCGTAGGGCAGCGCGATATTGCCGGAACCGCCGCCCGAAAACACGCAGAGGCCGCCGACCAGCGGGCCGACTATCCAGCCCAGCCCGTTGAACGATTGCGCAATGTTGATGCGCCGCTCGGAGCTATCGGAACTGCCCAGTACGGTCACGTAAGGATTGGCTGCCGTCTCGAGACAGGTCAGTCCGCAGCCGATAACGAAAAGCGAGAACAGGAAAAAGTCGAAAGAACCCATCCTGCTGCCCGGAATGAAGAGCAGAGCGCCTGTCCCGTACAGGACAAGTCCCGTCAGCACGCCGCTGCGATAGCCGAAGCGGCGGATGATGGCGCCGGCCGGGAGGGCCATGAGGAAGTAACCGCCATAGACGACCGCCTGGACGAGGGCCGAGCGCGTCTTTGTCATGTCGAAGGTGTCCTGGAAATGCTTATTGAGCACGTCAAGGATGCTGTGGGCGAATCCCCACAGGAAGAAAAGTGAGGTGACCAGTATGAACGGGGCGAGAAAGTTCTTTCCGCCTGCCGTCCGGAACAGTCCGTCGGAGGTTTTCATGCGATGTGTGAGGTTTGAAAAAGGATGTTGCGGCAAGCGGGTCAGTCGTCGATGAAACGGCGTGCGAGGTCGTGGAAATTCTCAATGCGGCGGTCGCGCAGGAAAGGCCACCAACGGCGCACGTTCTCGCTGCGGCGCAGGTCTACCTCGACCACCGTCACGACTTCCTCGTCCTGCGGCGCACGATAAAGCATCTCGCCCTGCGGTCCGCATACGAAACTGCTGCCCCAGAAGCGGATGCCTGCGGTCTGTCCCGACGGGTCGGGCTCATGACCGGTCCGGTTCACGGCCACGACGGGCAGTCCGTTGGCCACGGCATGGCCGCGCTGCACCGTGGTCCAGGCTTCGCGTTGCCTTTCCTGCTCCTCGGGCGTGTCGCTGCTCTCATAGCCGATGGCGGTCGGATAGATGAGCAGGTCTGCCCCGCGGAGGGCCATGAGGCGCGCGCCTTCGGGATACCATTGGTCCCAGCATACCTGTACGCCGAGACGGCCTACGCTCGTCAGGATGGGCCGGAAACCCAGGTCGCCCGGAGTAAAATAGAACTTCTCGTAATATGCGGGGTCGTCGGGTATGTGCATTTTGCGGTACGTGCCGGCTATGGTCCCGTCTTTCTCGAAAACGACAGCGGTGTTGTGGTATAGTCCCGCCGCCCTGCGCTCAAAGAGGGACGTGACCAGCACTACGCCGCATTCGCGCGCCGTCCGGCCGTAAAAATCCGTGGACGGTCCGGGAATAGGCTCGGCCAGGTCGAAATTGTCCGTGCATTCCGTCTGACAGAAATATGGCGTGTTGTGCAGTTCCTGAAGGACGACGAGTTCCGCGCCGCGGTCTGCGGCGGTGCGTATGCCTTCTGCCAGTTTCTCCCGGTTCGTCTGAACGTCGGGGGTACAGGCTTGTTGTATGATTCCTATTTTCATGACAAAAAAAGTTTGGCTGATATGGTTTTGTCCGGACACCCGGCCATGATTCACACCGGGCCGTTCCCTGTCTGCAGCACGCCGCGCGGAAATTGCATGGTGGCGCAATGCAGCGAACCGTGCTGGCGGATGAGCGCGCGGCAGTCTATGCCCACGATGTCGTGGCGCGGGAAAGCGCGTTGCAGGGCCTGCCGCGCCTGTTCGTCGGTTTCGGGCTGCGCGTAGGTGGGAAAGAGCACGGCAGTGTCCATGACGAGGTAGTTGGCATAGGTGGCGGGCAACCTTTCCCCGTCTTCGTCGTAAACGGCTGCCGGCATGGGTACGGCGATGAGCCGGTAAGGCTCGCCTTCGGGCGTGCGGAACGTACGCAGCTGCTCTTCCATGCGCTGCAACTCCTCGAAGTGTTCGTCGCCGGTGTCCGTACAGCGCACGTAGACGATGGTTGATTCGGGACAAAGCCGCGCCAGCGTGTCGATGTGGCTGTCCGTGTCGTCGCCGGCCAGGTATCCGTGGTCGAGCCACAGGATGCGGTCGATGCCAAGCGTGTCGCACAATTGCATTTCTATCTGTCCCTTGTCCAGTCCGGCGTTGCGGTTGGGATTGAGCAGGCATCTGGATGTCGTGAGAAGCGTTCCGCATCCGTCGCTCTCTATGCTGCCGCCCTCCAGCTCGAAGGAAAGCCGGTCCACATAAGTTCCTTTCACCACTCCTCCGGCAAACAGGCAGCGGTTGATGTCGTTGTCGAGCGCCGCTTCGAACTTTCCGCCCCAACCGTTGAAGCGATAGTCGATGAGTTCCGCCCCTCCCGTCCCGATAACGGTGAGGAAACCGTGGTCACGTGCCCATGTGTCGTTGGTGGGACAGCACATATAAACAATATTCGCCGTGGCACGCGCCGGCAGACGGCTTTCGAGCGCGGCGCGCACTTGTTCCGGCTCGGGTGACACGACAAGCAACGGTTCGCGGATGGCTATCTCGTAGGCCAACCGTACATAGCAGTCGTTCACTTCCTCTATCATGTAGGCCCAGTCGGTGCCTGCGTGCGGCCACGTCAGTTGTATGCCGCTCTGAGGAAACCATTCGGCGGCCAATGTGCGGCGGAAACGTTTGTCGGCAGTATTCTCGCCCGGATTTTTCAGGAACAAATCGAGGTTAAGATAGTCCTGCGGCGGAGCGGGTGGTTGTGTAAAAAGTCCCATGTTGCATGTAGTATTAACAGTACAGCCGGCAATTATTCCAACACCGGTTGTAGTTTCAAGTATTCGATGAAGGCGTCGGTCGTATGCGGCATCCCGGCGACACGAAGTTCGTCGAGTGAGGCAAAGAACGCCGCATCGTAACCGTCACCTCCGTTGGTGATGAACTCATCGGCCACGAGGATGCAACTCGTGCCGTCCTTGATGGGAACGACCTGCCGCGTCGGAGAGCCGGGAACTATATAGGCTATGCTTTTCACATGCCCGGCCTTATCGGTCTGTATATCCAGGTCGGCCGTTTGCAGCCATCCGAACACGCGGTTGTGCAGACCGTACTCTATCAATGTGCGGAGCTGCCGGCCGCTGAGGCGGTAAACTTTCAGCGCATTGGAGAAAGGCAGGACTTCGCCTACGTCAAGAACGCGGACCGGACCGGCTGTGAAGCCCGAACGGATACTCCCGAAATGGCTGCAGCCGACAACGATTTCCCTACTGTCCGTCCCGCTTGCCTTGCGATAGGCCTGCGCATAGGCGGCACAGACCAAGCGCCCCGTTTCGGTCTGTCTGTATTTGTCATCGCGGTCATGGATGAAGGTACGTGCCGCGGTGGTGAGCCGTTGCCCTATGGGCGTACCGCCCTGCGTGCATGTCGTTTCGAGCAGTTCGTCAATCTGTGCCTGCAACCGGCGCGGTCCGGCTTCGAGACGGGCTTTCGGTGTGACCGGGAACAGCATGGGCTTGCTCCCGACTATGCACATGGAAACGGTGTCCACGGTGAAAGTGATGGCGCTGATATAGTTTCCGTGCCATTTTCCCTGCACTATGGGATAGCGGGCTTCATTAAGGCGGCCGCAGACGGCCTGATGGGTATGCGAGGACAGGATTCCGTGGAACGAGGTGTCGTTGAGTTGCCGCAGGATGTCCGCATTCTTGTCGTCCCATGCCGGCTGGTCGCTTCCATGCAGCATGTGGGTGCCCACATGCGTCAGCAACAACCGGATATCGGCGGCCTCCACATCCTTATATCCTGATGTGCGCTTCAGCGAGTCGAGCACCAGTGCGTAATTGCCGCCGAAAGCCAGCCCCTCGATGCGGCGTTTGCTCACCTGTTGCGGCGTACTGGCGGCGATAAGTCCGACAAAAGCCACCCGAAGTTTCTTGTCGGGCGAAATACGGACCTCTTCAATCTCATAAGGCCGAACGAAAGCCGGCGTAGCGCCGTTCCGGTCGTAGACATTCGCACAGACATAACGGATGTCCCAGCCACTCGGTTTGGCCTCCGTGTCGTTCCACTTGGCCGCCAAAGCCGCCTGCCCGTCATCGAACTCATGGTTACCGACGGCCGAAAGCCTTATACCGAGGTCCTTGAAGAATTGCGGGAGCAGCGAACGGCTGCGTGTGGCGTTGTAGAAGTATGAACCGCCAAAATTGTCGCCTGCCGAAACAGTGATGTGATAGGGATAGACTTTCTTAAGCGAATCCAGCGTCTGAAAAATGGCGGCAGCGCCGGGAATATCCTTGGCATCGTCGCGCACGAAAGCACCATGGAAATCGTTAATGGAGAATATCGCGACCGTTACGTGGTCTTTCTCGCCGGCAAATGCCGTCAAGGCGGTAGCGACACACGATATATATATCAATATATGCTTTCTCATTGTTTTTTGTCCTGATTTTCTTTTTTGTGAAAAGGTTTTCAATCGTTCTTTCCTCATGAGCGGCTCACCTGCAGACCAGTCTGCGACACGCTCATCCCGACAAAGCGGGCCGTAGGCGTGAGCGGGTCGGCTGTAAGCTCATGCCGGATGCGCCTTGCCGCCTCGGCGTCTTTCGCAACCATATACATGAAGCCTCCTCCCCCGGCACCCGGAAGTTTGTAGCCCAGACACAGGTCGTCCACACGGCGGCACAGCGCCTCGATGACCGGCGGATTAGTGCCGCTGTCAAGGGCCTTGTTCTGTTCCCAAGTCGTCCGCAGCAGTTTTCCATACTGTTCGAAATTCCCTTGTTGCAGGGCCTCGTACATCAGGATGGCATGTTGCTTCATCTCGTCCAGCAGAGAAATATGACGGGTACTGTTCAGGAACATGCCACGTACTATCTCCGCCAGAATATGTTTGGCGGTGCGCGTCACTCCCGTATAATACAAAAGGTGGCAAGGCCGGAATTCGGGCGCGGTAAACAGGGTGTCGGGCAACCAGCGGACGGTTGCGTCCTGCTCGAAGCCGGCTTGCGTCTGCAACAGCTTCAGTCCGTGCAGCACGCCGCCATATTGGTCCTGCCATCCGCCGCCTGTGGTGAGCAACTGCTCCAGTACGAGCGTGCGGTTGCAGATGTCGTTCTTGTCCCATCCCAGCCCGCAAAAATCATTCAAGGCTCCCAGCACCGTAGCCGCCAGGATGCTGCTTGTTCCCAGCCCGCTACCGGCCGGTACGGCCGAGAGCAACGTGATTTCGATGCCGCAACCGAACGCTTCCAGCTGTTTGCGCAGGCTGGGATAACTTTCACGGCCAAGGGAAGGCAGGAAACCGGCCAGCGCAAGGGCTGCCTTGGGGATGGAGAAGGGGGAACCGACCTTGTTGTATGAAGATAGTTCCTCGTAAGTCTCAATGCGTTCCGTCGCGCCAAGATCTATGGAACGGCAGATGACCACCGGCTCGGCACAAGGCTTGACATAAGTCTGAAGAGGCGGCTGCCCGTTCAGTTCGACAGCGAGATTGACGACATTTCCTCCCGCCAACAGGCTGTAAGGCGGCGTGTCGGTCCAACCTCCCGCAAGGTCAATGCGCACACTGCTGCGTCCCCACACAATCTGGTCGGAGCAAGTTGTCATCCGAGGCGCGCTTTTGTGGTGCAGAACCGTTTCCGTCAGTCCTTCGCGCAACAAACCGAACGCCCGGTCCGACCAATCTTTTCCGACCTGCTCATCCGACTGCGCCTTCATGTGCATGTACCTTTCCGCCTCGCTGCGGAACATGGCGTCATGTATGCGTGTCATGAGCGGACTGCCGGCAGGCAACTGTTCCGGCAAGGGAAGTCCGGCAGCGGCAAACCTTTGTGCCACGTCCTTCAAGTCCACCTGGTAGAACACACTCTGCTCCCAGTTGCGCGCAAGCTGCGGCAGATTGATGTCAAGCAGCCTGTTGCGTTGTTCCGAAAGGCGTCTCAGATTGGCGTTGGCCGAAATTTCGTCGGCCGACATGCGGGGCAATTCCTCCCATCGCCGTGCCAGTCCCGTGTCCGGGCTTTCCGCAATCATCCAGGCGAGCCACCGGCCCATTTCCCCGACATCCTCGAACACCGGAAACAGACGTGCGGCCTGCAAGTCGTCCGTCCGTCCCAGCCGGGCGGCATCTATGTTCCGGCGGGCAAGCCAAAGTCCGACGGGAATGTTCATAAATGTGGTGCCGGCGTCATTCACATCGCCGCGAAAGGCATCATGGAAGCCATAAGGACGTAGAACGAACGCTTTGTCGCCGACCGGGGCGACGTCCACGCATATCCCGTCATTCAGAGTCACGTTCCAATCGTTCTCGGGTATGCCGGTAATGATGTTGTGCGACGTGTAATGCCAGCCTTTCCCCATATATGCGTTTTCCACCCACACGAACTCGTTCGTCGTGTCCGGGCGGTTGGCAATGACGGCGTTCTGCGTAAAGACGGACGGCTGGCGTTTCACGCCTTTCTGGATGATGAACCGCTGGTCCTTTACCAGGTTCTGCACGGCCAGGGACGACGTAATCATCTCCGGGGCCGTGCCGAAATGATAAAATTCACCGCCGGGCAAAGGCAGGATGGCCACACTCAGTTCCGAGATTTCCGCATCCGAAACCGACGGATTGCTGCCTAAGGCACATCCGAACGCGGCGTAAAGGTCGTAATAGCGCAGGCCGCCGTTTTCGTCCGTTGAGCGGCTGCGCAATAACCGCACAGCCCTGTCCGACAAAAGCCATACACCGATGTCCATCAGGGAGAAATGCGTCTGCATCAGCCGGGCCTGTTCTTCGGTCGTAGGCTTCTGCAACATGAAGTCCAAGGTATCGGGACTTTCCCGACGCATCATGAACACGCCGTGCCCTGCCGCCTGTTGCGGGTCGGCCCACAAGCCGTAGCACACGACGTCGGCCTCGGGTATTTCCTGCAGCGGCTCGGTATTGCGCAGCAGCACGTCGCCACTGGCTATGAGCGTGTGAAGCCCGTCGGGCGCTTTCTGCAAAATCTTTTCATAGAAAGGAACTTGCAGGTCCATCAGCGTCTGGTTGATATGCCCGCCACGCGACCACCTGAATACGGGTATGGGCATCAAGGCCTTGCCTGTCGGCGCATAAGCCGGCACGCGGCGACTCTGTCCGCCCGCATGGAGCAGGATGCGCTTTTCCCGTGCGAGCCACCCGTCGAAACCGGCTTCCGCATCCTCGTGCCGCCGGCACGCTTCGAGCAGCCACGCCGTCCCGCCCCCCGAACCGAGCTTGCGCCCGGCAGGGTCGGATGTACAGAAATATTCATCGGGGTCGCAACCGGCGATGTCGTGAAAACAGTCCACCACATGGGGCGGCAAGGAGAGTAGTTTCTTCATGATTGACGCTTTGGAAAGCATTCGTCCCACGGCCTTGGTCGTTCGAGAAAGGCTATGGGACGTATATTAATAAGGTATGGTTCGGTCTGTCAGAATTTCGGCATACCCGGCATACCGCCCGGCATTTTCGGCATACGGCCCATCATGCGCCCCATCTTGGAACCGGTCACCATCTTCATCATCTTACGCGTCTGGTCGAACTGCTTGACGAGACGGTTCACCTCCTGCAACGACGTGCCCGAGCCTTTGGCAATGCGGTTGCGGCGGCTGGGATTGAGTATCTCGGGATGCGAGCGTTCTTTCGGCGTCATCGACAGGATGATGGCCTCGATTCCCTTGAACGCATTGTCGTCCACCTCGACGTCCTTCAGCGCCTTGCCCACACCGGGTATCATCGAAGCAAGGTCTTTCAGGTTACCCATCTTCTTTATCTGCTGAATCTGTGACAGGAAGTCGTTGAAGTCGAACTGGTTCTTCTGTATCTTGCGCTGCAACTTGCGGGCTTCCTCCTCGTCGAACTGCTCCTGCGCGCGCTCGACCAGCGACACGATGTCGCCCATGCCCAATATACGGTCGGCCATGCGCTCGGGATGGAACACGTCGAGGGCTTCCATCTTTTCGCCCGTACCGACAAACTTGATGGGCTTGTCCACTACGGTGCGGATGCTCAGGGCCGCACCGCCGCGGGTGTCGCCGTCGAGTTTCGTAAGCACCACGCCGTCGAAGTCCAGCCGGTCATTGAATTCCTTGGCCGTATTGACCGCGTCCTGACCCGTCATGGCGTCCACGACGAACAGCGTCTCGTCGGGCTGCGTGGCCTCCTTGATGGCGGCTATCTCGCGCATCAGCTCCTCGTCCACGGCCAGACGGCCCGCCGTATCGACAATCACCGTGTCGTAGGCCTTGGCCTTGGCTTCGCGGATACCCTCCAGGGCTATGGTCACGGGGTCTTTCGACTCGAGGTTCATATAGATAGGCACTTCTATCTGCTCGGCCAGCACGCGCAACTGCTCGACAGCGGCGGGACGATACACGTCGCACGCCACGAGCAGGGGCTTGCGGTTCTTTTTCTTCTTGAGCAACAGGGCCAGCTTGCCGCTGAGGGTTGTCTTACCCGCACCGTTGAGACCGGCCATGAGGATGACGGACGGGCGGCTCTTGAGTTCGAGTTCCGCCGTGCGGCCTCCCATCAGTTCGGCCAGCTCGTCGTGCACGATTTTCACCATCAACTGGCCCGGCTTTACCGCGGTGAGCACGTTTTGTCCCAAAGCCTTCTGCTTGACGGTGTCGGTGAAAGTCTTGGCCACCTTATAATTCACGTCGGCATCGAGCAAGGCGCGGCGCACGTCCTTGAGCGTTTCGGCAATGTTTATTTCGGTGATGCGTCCTTCACCTTTCAGTATTTTGAAAGACCGTTCCAGTCTCTCGCTAAGATTATCGAACATATGGTTTGAAGTTTTGTGCGCAAAGTTAGTAAAAAAGAAGAGATAAGGCACATATCGTTCCCGATTTTGTGCGACGTCCCGGACACAGGCACCTCCGTCCCCCACCCGTGCGGCAGGCTTCCGGCCGACGAAAACGGACTTCCCCGCAGGCGCATGTGTTCTGCGGGGAAGGTTTCCTTATATATAATATAGGTGTGGCCTATCTATAATATGGCGTGGATGGCGGAAAAATCAGAAATGATAGTTCACACTGATGCCGAAGACCTTGTTCGTGCGACTGTAGACGTCGGTTCCCGGCAGTCCCGTACCGTTGAAATTGTCCGAAACCTTGGTATAATCCGAATAGGTCGTCCAGAAATAAGCGGCATTCACGTCACACTTTTCCGTAATACCTACTTTCACGCCAAAGCCCAGGGAGTAAGAGTCGCAGCTGAAGCTCAAATCGCTCTGGAAAGCGTCGCTCAGTCCGTAGTCCGTGCGCTGGTAGCCGCCGCTCACCGTGAGCCGGTCGAGCACGTCATACTCCATGCCCGCGGTCAGCTCGTGAGTGTTGCGCTTGAGTGTCTTCTGCTTGTTGCCCGACATGCCGGCATTCTTGTCGAAATAGCAGTTCCATCCTCCCATCACGCGCCAGCGCTTCGTAATGTCATATTGTGCGCCGACGGCCAATATGGCCGGAATGTCGTTGGGCGTATTTACGCCGTTGGCAAACGAGGCTACGCCCGTCGTGTTTACTTTTGTTTTGTTCTCGATGTTCATGTTGGTCCGGAACTCATAGCGCGCGCCGATGTTCAGGCCGGCGATGCGGTAGTCCACACCGATGATGGGCGCGATGCCCCAGCCTTTCTGGTCGCAATCCAGCTCGATGTCGCCCGTCTGCTTGGAGTAAGCGCCGAATGTCTGTGCGGCCGCCGTAGCCTGCCGGGCACCGGCTTCATACTGGGCCTGCATGGCCTCGTACTGAGCCTTCTGCGCAGGATCGGTAGCTGTCGCGGCAAGTCCCGCAAACTGCAATGCGGCGGCTTCGGCCTGTGCGGCCTTCTGCGCGTAAGCCTCGGACTGTTCCTGAAAATAAGGACTGAGTTTCTCCATATGACCGTTTACGGTCGCGCTGATGTTGCGCATGTAGCCCTCGTAGTGGTTGCTGGCGAAGTTCATGCGGGCGCCGAGGTGAACGGACAGCCCCTGACGCAGGTCGCCGCGGTTCTCGAACACCTTATAGGTCAGACCCGCCTGCACACCATAGATATACTGACGGCCGCTCATGTACATGTCCGACGTATAAGCGTCCGAGGGCAGTCCGGCCTGCGTGAGCATGGCGGGCAGACAGGACACCGGCGCCTCGAACATGGGGAGTCCGCTGTTGAAGGTGGCCTTTCCGCCGCCTCCCGTTATGCCGAAGTGGAACGTTGCCGTCCACGGGCCTTTCTGATAAGCGGCCTCGAGCGAGGGAATGAAAGGTGCGGACGCCTCGCCCTCGAATGTGCGCGTCGGGTTGCCCGGCTGGTTGGCGTTGAAGGCGAACGGGGCGAACGTGGAAGTAATGGTACGCGTCTGGGCGGCGTTCTGCCACGTGAAGCCCAAGTGCCAGCCTTCGCCAATCCAGGCCAAACCGGCAGGGTTGCTATATGCACCGTCAAGTTCGAACGTAGCCAAGCGGGCGGGGTTGCGCAGGAAGGCCGCGTTCTGATTCGTGTTGGTCAGGTAACCGCCGGCACAGGCAATTCCGGATGCCGCGGAAAAGGCCACGGCGAGCAGGTTGAATTTTCTCATTGTTCTTGTAGATTGATAAAAACGGCGGCAAAGTTAAGACTTTATTGCACAACATCAAAACTTTTGTGCAATTATTTTTCACTTTCATTAGCTTTTCCAACTAAAAGAGCTTTGAAATTCAAACATTTTCACGAACAGACCGCTTTTCACTCCGATATAATTCATATTCCGTCGGAACATATTTTTCCCACAGACCTGCAACGACGAACGGCCTGCGGGGATGGATGCAGGCGGGCCGACGGCGATTTTAACACTTCTTGCTTTTGGCGGAAAAATGTTGTATATTTGTATTGCGAAAGCAGGAAGGACGGCCAAAGCCGCCCTTTTTTCGTGCAAAAAAGCCTCTTTTTCGGAACAACCGGCCGTATGACGGGATTTCATACATGCCATGTAGGAGAAATTACATGGCTTGTAGTTTTTCCTGCCCCGGCATGTAAACAAAACTACATGGCATGTAAGCGCCGCCAAAAGTGAGCGAAAGTTAAAAATGTTAATGTCATTTTGTCCCGCACGCCATTTACCCTCACCGGTCCGGCAGTTGTCCGGAGCAAAACCCGTTTCACACAGGACTCATCCGCGACACAGTACGGCGGCATGCACGGAAAGCGGCTGCGAAGCGGTGCGTGGAATACCGGCCGTGCGGAGAAACAGCTCCATGATGCCGGAATGCAGTTTTTTTTCGTCTGAAAACCATCGCAAAAAGCAAGTCCGCGCTTGTTTTTTCGTACAATCGTTTTGCCTATTCAAAACTTATTAGCAAATTTGCGAAAAGAAACATTAAATCGTACCATTATGGAAAACAATATGACGTCCCTCAGCGGACTCGAAAAGCGCGATTTCCAAAAGGAAATAGGCGGAAAGAAAACCGATTTGTTCTTCTTGAAAAACGCAGGCGGATATGAAGTGGCCGTCACGAACTATGGCGGTGCATTGGTGGCCATCATGGTGCCCGACAAGAACGGGAAAGTGGCCAATGTGATACAGGGACACGACAACATCGACGACTGCATCAGCTCGCCCGAGCCGTTCCTGAGCACCTTGGTGGGACGTTACGGCAACCGCATCTGTCATGGTAAATTCACGCTCAACGGAAAGGAATACAACCTGGCCATCAACAACGGCCCGAACCACCTTCACGGCGGTCCTACCGGCTTCCACGCCCGTGTCTGGGACGCGGAACAGGTGAACGAACGGACACTTGTGCTGCGCTATGTGTCTTCTTATTACGAGGAAGGCTTTCCCGGTGAGCTGACCATGACCGTCATGTACACCTGGACCGATGACAACGAACTGGTCATCGACTACAAAGGAACGACCAACAAGAAGACCGTGGTGAACATGACCAGTCACGGTTTCTTCTCACTGGCGGGAATCGCCGACCCGACGCCGACCTGCGAAGACGTCATCTGCGAGATAAACGCGGATTTCTACATACCCATCGACGAGAACTCCATACCTACGGGCGAAATCCTCAGTGTCAAGGGCACGCCGTTCGACTTTACCGAGCCCCATGCCGTGGGCGAGCGCATCGACGCCGACCATGAGCAGACGCGGAACGGCGCCGGTTACGACCACTGCTTCGTATTGAACAAGCGCGAGCCGGGCGAACTGAGCTTTGCCGCACGCATCACCGAGCCCGTCAGCGGCCGTACGATGGAAGTCTATACCACCGAACCGGGAGTGCAGTTCTACAGCGACAACTGGGCCGACGGCTACAAGGGACAGCACGGCGCGACATTCGGCCGCCGCAGCGCGCTTTGCTTCGAGGCACAGCACTTCCCCGACAGCCCCAACCGCGCGTATTTCCCCAGCGTAGTGCTCCGTCCGGGCGAGGTCTACACGCAAAAGACCGTTTACAAGTTCGGCGTGGCCGACTGACACACCGGCCTTCCATACCGTCCCGTCAGCGGAAGTGTTTCTTCCTCCGTGGCAAAAGCCTTGTCGCGAAGCCTTTCCGGCAACCGCCTTTTCCTACCGGGAGAAAAATTCCGCCCACCACATAGGAATTACATTTCATCAAATAAAAACAAACATCTAAAAACCATGAGTCAAAAACAAAAACAGTGGGGAGCCATCATTGTGATGATTGCGCTCTTTGCCATGATTGCTTTCGTGACGAATTTGTGCAATCCTATGGCGAAAATCATCAAGAACCAGGGTGAAATATCTACCGTTCTCGCCCAGATAGGTAACTACGGAAACTTCGTGGCCTACCTCATCATGGGTATTCCGGCAGGTATGCTCATCGCCAAGTTCGGCTACAAGAAAACTGCCCTTATCGGCCTCGTTGTCGGCGCGCTCGGAATCGGCATCCAATGGTACAGCGGCCAGCTTAACGTAGAGGAAAACCTCGGTCTCGTATTCGCAGTCTATCTTATCGGCGCGTTCATCGCCGGTCTGTGCATGTGTATTCTCAACTGTGTGGTAAACCCCATGCTCAACCTCCTCGGCGGCGGCGGCAACAAGGGCAACCAGCTCATCCAGATTGGCGGCGTATTCAACTCTGCCGCCGCGGTAGCCTGCTATATCCTGATGGGTGCGCTCATCTCCGACATGACCAAGGCGAAAATAGCCGACGCCACGCCGGCGCTGATGATTGCGTTAGGCATCTTTGTCATAGCATTCATTGTGATTTTCTTCACCAAGATTGAAGAGCCGGAACAGGCTCCCGTGCGCGTAGACCTCATCAAGGGCGCACTGAGCTACCGTCACTTCTCCCTGGGTCTGCTTGCCATCTTCCTTTACATGGGCATCGAAGTCGGTGTCCCCAGTTATGTAGGCTTCTACCTGACCGAAGACGCAAAAATACCTGAGAACATTGTCGGCCTTCTCGTCGCAGTATACTGGTTCATGATGCTTATCGGTCGTTTTGTCGGTGCATCCATCGGCAACAAGGTCAGCGCCCGCGCCATGATTACGACGGTATCGACCATCACGCTTGTACTTGTGCTCTTCGGTATGTATGCACCTACCGACATCCAGGTGGCATTCCCGGGCGTAGACTGGGCCACTTTGACCTTCATCACCCAAGAGATACCTGTCGGTATATTCGCATTCCTGCTTATCGGCCTCTGCACTTCCGTCATGTGGGGTTCCATCTTCAACATGGCAGTCGAGGGCTTGGGTAAATATACCGCCATCGCATCCGGACTGTTCATGACGATGGTCTTCGGTTGCGCCGTCATGATGTTCATCCAGGGCCTTGTCGCAGACGCTACGAGCTACATCACCAGCTTCTGGGTAGTGGCAGGCTGTGCCGCATACCTTCTCTTCTACGCTCTCGTGGGCAGCCGTGTCAGCAAGCGTGAGGAATAAAGAGGAACAACGGAGATATTTTCAACGACATAACTGAAACTTAAAACTATAATATTATGAAATTGACCATAGATGACGTTCGCAGTCGCTTCCAAAAGCATTTCGACGGAACAACCGGCTCGGTATACGCCTCTCCCGGCCGTATCAACCTCATCGGCGAGCACACCGACTACAATAACGGCTTCGTATTCCCCGGTGCGGTAGAGCAAGGCATGATTGCCGAAATCAAACCCAACGGCACACGGACGGTACGCGCTTATTCCATCGACCTGAAAGATTATGTCGAGTTCTCTCTCGACGACGAAGCAGGCCCCAAGGCTTCTTGGGCACGCTATATTTTCGGCGTATGCCGTGAAATGATGGCGCTCGGCGTTCCCGTCGAAGGCTTCAACACCGCTTTTGCCGGCGATGTGCCTCTCGGTGCGGGAATGTCCAGTTCCGCAGCGCTCGAAAGCGTATATGCTTTCGCCCTCAACGACATCTGGGGCGAAAACAAGATAGAGAAAATGGAACTGGCCCGCGTAGGTCAGCGCACCGAACACAAGTATCTGGGCTGCAACTGCGGCATCATGGACCAGTTTGCCTCCGTTCACGGAAAGGCCGGAAGCCTGATGCGCCTCGACTGCCGCAGCGGTGAGTTCGAGTACTTCCCCTGGAATCCCAAAGGCTACAAGCTTGTACTTGTCAATTCGCAGGTAAAGCACGAGTTGGCAGGTTCTCCCTACAACGAGCGCCGTCTGCAGTGCGAGCATGTGGCAGAGGTCATCAAGCAGGTCCATCCCGAGGTAGAGTCTCTGCGCGATGCCACCATGGAGATGCTTGACGAGGTGAAAGGAAAGATTACCGGCGACGAGTACAAGCGTTCCAGATACGTCATTGGCGAGGTTGAGCGCGTGCTGGCCGTTTGTGACGCCCTCGAGCACGACGACTACGAAATCGTAGGCAAGATGATGTACGAAACGCACTACGGCCTGAGCAAGGAATATGAGGTAAGCTGCGAAGAACTCGACTTCCTCAACGACATTGCCAAGGAAGAAGGCGTCACCGGTTCGCGCATCATGGGCGGCGGCTTCGGCGGTTGCACCATCAACCTCATAGCCGACGAACTCGTAGACAACTTTAAGAAAGTCGTTACCGAGAAGTTCGAAGCCAAATACGGCAAGAAGCCCATCATCATCGATGTGGTCATCGGCGACGGAAGCCGCAAACTTTGCTAAGGAACGGCTCTCACATCCATCAACAGGCACCGCCTTACCCGCAACGGGGAGGCGGTGCTTTCTTATAGGGAAACAGGCGGCCGCACACCGTCTGCCATTTTAACACTTCTTGCTTTCGGGCGAAAAATGTTGTATCTTTGTATAGCGAAAGCAGGGAGGGCGGCCGAAACCGCCCTTTTTTCGTACAAAAAAGCCCCATTTCCGGAACAACCGGCCCTATGACGGATTTTTTTAGAAGCCATGTAGAAAAAACTACATGCCATGTAGGATTTCCTGTCCCTGCATGTAGGCAAAACTACAAGCCATATACGCGCTCCCGATTGTGCACGAAAGTTAAAAATGTTAATGTCGGATTTTCCTTTTTCCCCGAACAAAGAAACTGCCTCTGTCCGAAAAGACGGGAAAAGAAGCCTTCCGGCAAAACAAAGCCCGGACTTCGGCCCTGCGGGAAAGGTTCTGCCGCTGACAAGCTTTGCAGAAAATCCACCGGAAAGTAATCACCTCATCATTTTCTTCGGCATAAAAATAACAAAAAGAAATTTTTGACCGTCTTTTAGTTTGCTACACGACAAATAATGCTTACTTTTGCGTTCTAAACGTTCGTGAAACGCAATAATCTGAAAACAAAGACGCGATGAAACATAAATTACGCAGCGCATACAGCACCGAAGGCCGGAGAATGGCCGGCGCGCGCGCCCTTTGGGTGGCCACCGGCATGAAACGCGAGCAGTTCGGCAAACCTATCATAGCCATTGCCAACTCTTTCACACAATTCGTGCCCGGCCACACCCACTTGCACGAAGTAGGACAACTGGTGAAGGAAGAAATAGAAAAGCTCGGATGCTACGCGGCTGAGTTCAACACCATCGCAATTGACGACGGAATCGCCATGGGGCACGACGGAATGCTCTATTCCCTGCCCTCGCGCGAACTGATTGCCGACTCTGTGGAATATATGGTCCAGGCTCACAAGGCCGACGCGCTCGTGTGCATCTCCAATTGCGACAAAATCACTCCGGGAATGCTCATGGCAGCCATGAGGCTGAACATACCGACCGTCTTTGTCAGCGGCGGACCGATGGAGGCCGGACACTGGAAAGGCGAGAACGTGGACCTGATTTCCGCCATGGTGAAAGGAGCGGACACAAGCGTATCGGACGAGGAACTGGCCGAGATAGAGAACCGTGCCTGCCCGGGCTGCGGCTCGTGTTCGGGCATGTTCACGGCCAATTCCATGAATTGTCTGACCGAGGCACTGGGACTTTCTTTGCCCGGCAACGGCACTATTCTGGCCACTCACGCCAACCGCCGCCGGCTGTTCGAGGACGCCGCACGGCTTGTCGTGGAGAACGCCTATAAATATTACGAGGAAGGCGACGAAAGCGTGCTTCCGCTGTCCATCGCCACACGGAAAGCGTTCCTGAACGCCATGACACTCGACATCGCCATGGGAGGTTCGACCAACACCGTGCTGCATCTGCTCGCCGTAGCCCACGAGGCCGGCGTGGATTTCCACATGTCGGACATCGACGCCCTCAGCCTGCGCGTGCCCTGCCTGTGCAAACTGTCGCCCAACACGCAGCGTTATTCCATCCAGGAGTGCAACCGTGCCGGCGGTGTCATGGGTATTCTCGGCGAACTGGCCAAGGGTGACCTGCTTGACCTCGATGCCAAACGCGTGAACGGGGCTACGCTTGGCGAAGACATCAGAAAATACAGCATAACGGGCGACAGCATCGACGACGAGGCCGACCGCATCTACCGGAGCGCACCCGGAGGAAAATTCTGCACCCGCATGGGAGCGCAGGACACCCGTTGGGAAACGCTCGATACGGACAGGGCCGAGGGCTGCATACGTGACCTCGCCCATGCCTATTCCGCCGACGGCGGACTGGCCGTCCTGTTCGGCAACATTGCACAAGACGGCTGCGTGGTGAAGACTGCGGGCGTCGATAAGGACATCCTGCACTTCCGCGGACCGGCCAAGGTGTTCGACTCGCAGGAAGCGGCTTGCGAAGGCATATTGGGCGGACAGGTGGAAGCCGGCGACGTGGTGGTCATCACGCACGAAGGACCGAAAGGCGGGCCGGGTATGCAGGAGATGCTCTATCCCACATCGTACATCAAGAGCAGACACTTGGGCAAAGCCTGCGCCCTCATCACCGACGGACGCTTCTCGGGCGGCACATCAGGCCTCAGCATCGGACACATATCCCCTGAAGCGGCCGCAGGCGGGAACATCGGAAAAATCATCGACGGGGACATCATCGACATAGACATACCTACGCGCGCCATCAACGTGCTCCTGTCCGACGAAGAGCTGGCCGCACGGCCGCAACGGCCGGTACAGCGGCAACGGAAAGTATCGAAAGCATTGCAGGCATACGCCAAAATGGTGGCAAGCGCCGACAAGGGCGGCATAAGAATAGTAGACTGAACGCCAAGCCGCACACCGGCGGCGGACAACCCGTTCCAATCCCAAACACATTAATTATATAGAAGAAAACATGAGTGACAGCAACTCCACCCCACATATCACGACACCGTCGGCCGCCGGCCGGTCAGGCACAACTCCCATCTCGGGCGCGGAAATCCTGATGCGCTCGCTTGTGGACGAAGGTGTAGACACACTTTTCGGCTATCCGGGCGGTGCCATCATGCCCGTCTATGACGCGCTCTACGATTATCGCGACCGTCTGAACCACATTCTCGTGCGCCACGAACAGGCAGCGTCACACGCAGCCGAGGGCTACGCACGGGTCAGCGGGCGCGTAGGTGTCTGTCTCGTAACGAGCGGGCCCGGTGCCACGAACACGATAACCGGCATCGCCGACGCCATGATGGACAGCACGCCGATAGTCGTCATCATGGGACAGGTAGGCGTCCAGATGCTGGGCTCGGATGCCTTTCAGGAGTGCGATATGGTGGACATCACGCAGCCTATCTGCAAGTGGGCCTATCAGATACGCTCGGCCAACGACGTGGCATGGGCCGTAAGCCGCGCTTTCTACATCGCACGCAGCGGACGCCCCGGACCGGTCGTATTGGATTTCGCCAAAAACGCCCAGGTGGAAAAAGCATATTACACACCGGCATACATAGACTTCATCCGCAGCTACGTACCTGTGCCTCCGACGGACAGGATGTCCGTCATACAGGCCGCGGCCCTCATCAACGAAGCAAAAAGGCCGCTGGTACTCGTCGGACAGGGCGTGGAACTGGGTAACGCCCAGCAGGAACTGCGCGCTTTCATAGAGAAAGCCGGCGCGCCGGCCGGATGTACGATGCTCGGACTGTCGGCATTGCCTACCGAACATCCCCTCAACGTCGGAATGTTAGGTATGCACGGAAGCCTGGGCGCCAACAAGAAGACACAGGAATGCGACCTGCTCATTGCTGTCGGCATGAGATTCGACGACCGCATAACGGGAAAACTTTCCACCTACGCGACACAGGCCCGCAAGATACACTTCGACATTGATCCGTCCGAGATAAACAAAAATGTAAAGGTAGACGTGGCCGTGTTGGGCGATTGCAAGCAGACGTTGCCCGCAGTAACCGAACTGCTGACGGAACAAAAACACACCGAATGGCGGGAAAGTTTCCGCGAGCACGACGAGACGGAAACGCGAATCGTCATCAATCCGCAGATACATCCGCAGGAAGGACCGCTGCAGATGGGAGAAGTCATCCGCAAGATAACCGAAGCGACCGAAAACCGCGCGATACTCGTGACGGACGTCGGCCAAAACCAGATTTTTGCCGCACGATATTTCAAATTCACCCGGGAACGAAGCATCGTGACCTCGGGAGGCATGGGCACAATGGGCTACGGACTTCCTGCCGCGATAGGTGCGACGTTCGGGGCGCCCGACCGTCTGGTCTGCCTCTTCCTTGGCGACGGCGGTCTGCAGATGACCATCGAGGAACTCGGCACCATCATGGAACAAAGATGCCCCGTGAAAATCATTCTCCTCAACAATAATTACCTGGGCAACGTCCGGCAGTGGCAACAACTGTTCTTCAGCCGCCGATACTCCTTCACGCCGATGGCGAACCCCGACTACGAAAAAATAGCCGAGGCCTACGACATACCGGCACGCACCGTCGTCGAACGGGAAGACTTGTCCGGCGCCATTGCCGAGATGCTGGCGACACCGGGACCGTTCCTGCTGCAAGTGGCTGTGCGCGAAGAGGACAATGTGCTCCCCATGTGCTGCCCCGGAAACGATGTAGACGACATGCTCTTGGAAATAAAATAAGGAAACATGGAAGAAAAAAAACTTTACACCCTCATCATATTCTCTGAGAACCTTGCCGGCGTACTCAACCAGGTGACAAACGTCTTTACCCGCCGCCAGCTCAACATCGAAAGCCTCAATGTGTCGCCTTCGGGCATCGAAAAGATACACCGCTATACGATTACGTGCAACTCGGACGAACCTACCATCCGCACTGTTACTAAACAGATCGAAAAGAAGATAGATGTGATTCAGGCACAGTATTTCACGAGCGACGAAATCTATGTCATGGAACAGGCCCTCTATAAAATCGCAACGGCAAAGCTGCTTGAGAACAAGAACATATCGAAGGCCATACGACTACATGACTCCAAAATCGTAGAAGTAAACCCTACGTACAGCATTGTCAGCAAGGAAGGGCTGCCGGAAGACATCATGGAACTGTATCGCAAGCTCAAAGGATACGCTTGCCTGCTCCAGTTCGTAAGTTCCGGCGTCGTAGCCGTCACCAAGAGCCGCCGCGAGGAACTCAGCGAGTTTCTTGAGTTGCGCGAAGAGGCATATAGACTGTCGAAAAAGCGTTCCGAGGCATGATACCACAATCCAACATTCCGCAACAAGTCGCTTCCGGACATCCGGAAGCGGGACACTACGACTTTTCCGTAGAACCGTTTTCCGAAGATTACTCGGGGCGTCTCTCATGGCGCTTCCTGGGCAACCACATCCTGCGTTGCGCCAGCCTACATGCCGGAAGCCATGGCTTCGGCTACCAGGAAATGAACGCTACCCGCCATGCGTGGGTACTTTCCCGGCTCGTCATCGAAATGGAGAGTATGCCCCGCACCGGCGAGGCCTATGCCATCGAAACGTGGATAAGCAGTGTGTACCGCCAGTTCACTGATCGTCTCTTCGAGATAAAGGGTACGGACGGGCACACCTATGGCCATGCGTTCAGCATCTGGGCTCTGATTGACATAGACAGTCGTCAGCCCATCGACCTCTCACAATTGCCGGCCGGAGACTTCACTACGCTGTTGAATCCCGGACATGGCATCCCCATCAAGGGGCCCGGACGCATCCGTGTCCGCAGTACGACACCCGTACGCAGTCTTCAGACCTACTACAGCGACCTTGACATCAACGGGCACGTCAATTCCATCCGCTACATCGAGATGATACTCGACCTTTTCCCGAAGAACGTATTCGATTCGGCCACTCCCCGTCGCATAGAAGCGGCATACTGTGCGGAAAGTTACTGCGGCGAGACGCTACACTTCTTCCTCGACGACAACGGAGACGGAAACTACGCCGTGGAAGTCCGGAAAGAGAGCGGCGAATGCGTCGTAAAATGCGCCTTGACGTTCCAAAGCAACAGTTAAAAGGAGAAATGAACGTCCCCGTCGCCGAAACGGAACAGCAGAACGGGGCACGACACGCATATATATTATCAACTCATAAATACAACCAACAATGGCAAAAATGAATTTCGGCGGCGTCATCGAAGAAGTCATGACCCGCGAAGAGTTTCCCTTGGAGAAAGCACGTGAAGTATTGAAGAACGAGACGATTGCCGTTCTCGGTTACGGCGTACAGGGCCCCGGCCAAGCTTGCAACCTGCGCGACAACGGTTTCAACGTCATCGTCGGCCAGCGCCAGGGCAAAACGTTCGAAAAGGCCGTGGCCGACGGATGGGTGCCCGGCGAAACGCTCTTCAGCCTTGAGGAAGCGGCCGAAAAGGGTACAATCATTTGCATGTTGCTCTCGGATGCGGCACAGATGCAGCTTTGGCCGACCATCAAGCCCTATCTCACCGCCGGCAAGACGCTTTATTTCTCGCACGGTTTCGCCATCAACTGGAGCGACCGTACCGGTGTGGTTCCTCCCAGCGACATCGACGTCATCCTTGTCGCCCCGAAAGGTTCGGGAACCTCATTGCGCACGATGTTCCTCGAGGGACGCGGCCTCAACTCCTCCTATGCCGTATACCAGGACCACTCGGGCCACGCACTGGAGAAAGTATTGGCCTTCGGCGTAGGTATCGGTTCGGGCTACCTGTTCGAGACCACCTTCAAGCGCGAAGCCACCAGCGACCTCACAGGTGAGCGCGGCTCACTCATGGGCGCCATCCAGGGATTGTTCCTTGCCCAGTACGAAGTGCTTCGCGAGAACGGACACACGCCTTCCGAGGCATTCAACGAGACGGTCGAAGAGCTTACGCAAAGCCTCATGCCGCTTGTAGCCAAGAACGGTATGGACTGGATGTACGCCAACTGCTCCACGACGGCGCAGCGCGGCGCTCTCGACTGGATGACCCCGTTCCACGACGCCATCAAGCCCGTTGTCGAGAAACTGTACCACAGCGTCTCCACCGGAAACGAGGCCCAGATTTCCATTGACAGCAACTCGCAGCCCGACTACCGCGTGAAGCTCGAAGCAGAACTGAAGGCGTTGCGCGAAAGCGAGATGTGGCGCACAGGTGAAGTAGTTCGCCGCCTGCGTCCCGAGAACAACTAAAGACCGGACGGTGCGAAGCCGCGCGGCCCGCGCCACACCGGTTTCGCAACAAAGTTCATAAACACACCGGCGACGGGGAAGGTATGCTCCACATGCCCTTCCCGTCGCCATTTCATATCCGGACGCGGCCACGGAACGCACTTTTCGGACCGGCGACCTCACTTTTTCGGGCCGACAAAGAACGTGTATGCAAAAAAAGCGTACATTTGCATATCATAAACCAATAGCACCGCATACCATGAAAGCCTCCGCCCAAACCCTGCAACAGATAGAGCGCGCCTTACGCAAGGCTGCCTCGAAATTTCCCGCAGCAACCGAAAGCATGCCCTTTACGGACATTTACCTGCAAGTAAAGCAAGAAAGCGGAGAGCTCCTTGTATTCGACGATGACGATACGGAACTGACACGCTGCGTCGTCGAAGAATGGATCGGCAACTCATCCGAGAACTTCTACGACGACATACAGCCCGTCCTGAGACAGGCCATCGTCCGCATCAAGGACGTGACAGAAAACATTGCGATAATCAAACCCTACTCTTTCGTACTGACCGGCGAAGACCACGAGCCGGTTGCGGAACTGCACCTCGTGGACGATGACACCATCCTGCTGGACGGCAACATCATGGAAGGGCTCGGCGAGGACCTGGACCGGTTTTGGGAAGACCTGATGAAGGACTAAGCAAAGCCATCCGCCGGCTGCGGCCGACTGCGTCCACGCTGCGCAAACACACACCGCGCCCGTCCGCTTCCCTATGTAGGGCCAAGCGGACGGGCGCGGTGTCTTATTGTTCCGGAAAGCAACCTGGAGTTTCCTACAAGTCGTGCTGCCGCAAGCGGTAGGCCGCCAGTTCCTCATACTTCGTACCCGGCCGGCCGTAGTTGGCATACGGGTAAATGCTGATGCCTCCGCGCGGTGTGAAAAGGCCGGTCACCTCGATGTACTTGGGGTCCATGAGCCGCACCAAGTCTTTCATGATGACGTTCACGCAGTCTTCGTGAAAATCGCCGTGGTTGCGGAAGCTGAACAAATAGAGTTTCAGGCTCTTGCTCTCCACCATGCGGTTCCCGGGCAGGTAACTGATGCGGATTTCCGCGAAGTCGGGCTGCCCCGTTATGGGACAGAGACTCGTAAACTCGGGACAGTTGAACCGCACCCAATAATCGTTCTCGGGATGCCTGTTCTCGAAAGTCTCCAACACCTCGGGCGCATAGTCGTCCCTATACTCAGTCTTGCGTCCCAACGACTTCAGATTATCTTCCTCCCTGTTCATTTTCCTTATTTTTACGTTCAAGATATTTTTCCAGCCCTTCGCGCCGCAACTTGCAGGCGGGACAATGCCCGCAGCCGTCGCCCTGCACGCCGTTGTAGCAGGTCATCGTGTCGCGGCGCACCGTTTCGAGCACGCCGAGACGGTCTGCCAGCGCCCATGTCTCACACTTGTCCAGCCACATGAGGGGCGTGTGGATGACAAACTCACCTTCGAGCCCCAGATTGAGGGTTACGTTCAGACTCTTGATGAATGCGTCGCGGCAGTCGGGATAACCGGAGAAGTCGGTCTGCGAAACGCCCGTCACCAAGTGGCGTATGCCCAGCTCGCGGGCACGTACGGCGGCGATGCTCAGGAAAAACAGGTTGCGCCCCGGCACAAACGTATTGGGCACACCGCCCTCGGGCCGCTCCTCGTCCATCTCCAGCGTCGCATCGGTCAGGGCATTGCGCCCCAGGCCGCCGATGAACGAGACGTCCATGCACTCGAAATCCACTCCCGCACGCCTGGCAATGCGTTCGGCCAACTCCACCTCGCGCACATGCTTCTGCCCGTAGACGAAGCTCAGGGCGCGCACGCCGGCAAAGTGCTTCAAAGCCCAAAACAGGCACGTCGTGGAATCCTGGCCGCCGCTAAAGACCACGACAGCCTTTTCTTCACTCATCATATATCTTTAATTTTGAAAACATTATACTTTATGTCACGGTCAAAGGCATCCTGCCCCTCCACGCGCTTCATGTAGCGCACCACGCGCACCGTCAGCGGCAGCGCGGCCACCTCGTAGGCCGTCTTGAGCACCACCTGCGTCAGCATGATGGCGGGCATCACCTCCCAAGGCACCACCCCGCCCAGCGCAAGCGGGAAGAAGATGAGCGAATCGGCCGTCTCGCCGACAACGGTCGAGACTATGGCGCGCAGACTGAAGCGCCGGCCGCCGTCATGCAGCTTCATGCGGCTCATCACATAGGCATTGAGGAAAGAACCGACGAGAAAGGCCAGAAAAGACGCCGCGGCAATGCGGGGAGCCAGTCCGAAGACGGCATGAAAACCGGCCTCGCCGGTCCAATAAGGCGCAGCCGGAAGCGCATCGGCCGCCAGGCCGAACACGACGAACAGGAAATTCATCAGGAAACCCAGCCAGATGACCAGACGTGCCCGCCGGTAGCCCCACACCTCCACGAGACAATCGTTGATGATATAAGAAACGGGAAAAACAATAAGCCCGGCCGTCAGTTCGAGCGGCCCGACGGTCACTTGCTTGGTCTCGAGCAAGTTGGCCGCAATGAGACAGACACAAAAGAGCGTTCCCAACAGCATGAAAGGGAGGCTCACGCGCGGTGAAGTATTCATATTATCTTGTTTTTAACGAGGTTAGTCAAGCACTCGGCCCCGCCCGACGGACGGAACATGGCGCAAAGATACGCAGAAAGTGCAGAAAGTGCCGCACAAATGCCGAAAAAATATTGCCGCGCGGCACATACGGCAGTCCGCCGGCCTGCCATTTTAACAATTCTTGCTTTTCATCGAAAAATGTTGTATCTTTGTGGTACGGAAAATAGGAGAGGCGGTCACGGACCGCCTTTTTTCGTGTAAATAAGCCCCTTATGAGCCGTTTTACATGTGCATGTAGAAAAATTTAGAAGCATCCTGCGCAAAAATACATGCCTTGTAGTTGAAAATGGAAGCCGCCCGCGCACGAAAAGATGCCTTTTAGGTCTACTTAGCCCTATTCTGTTTACATTTATTTACATAACCAAGGTTAAATATGTTAAAGTCAATATCCGCCAAGCCCGCGCCGCACTTTCGCGCCGCGCCATGAAACAGATGCCGCCACGCCGTCCCGTCATGACCGGCCGGCACCCGCGCGGCGGCACGCCCGTCATATATTATTATCGGTCTCTCCTTTTTTTAGGGCAAAAGTCCTTTTTTTTGTGTAACTTTGCCGTAACTTTCCCTAAAAGTCATGGAAACATCAATACTTCAAGGCATAAAACAACGTTACGGCATCGTGGGCAACTGCGAGGGCCTGAACCGCGCCTTGGAAATAGCGCTGAAAATCGCTCCGGTGGACTTGTCCGTGCTCATCACGGGCGAGAACGGTGTCGGAAAGGAGATATTCCCCCGCATCATCCACGACAACAGCCTGAGACGGAGCAAAAAATATCTTGCCATCAACTGCGGCGCCATTCCCGAGGGCACCATCGACTCCGAGCTGTTCGGACACGAGCGCGGGTCGTTCACAGGAGCCGTGGAGAAGCGCGAAGGCTATTTTGCCGTGGCCAACGGCGGAACTTTGTTCCTTGACGAAGTGGGCGAGCTACCGACGCAGACGCAGGCCCGCCTGCTGCGCGTGCTCGAAACGGGCGAATACATCCCCGTCGGGGCGAGCGAGGTGCGCAAGACCGACGTGCGCATCGTGGCCGCCACGAACGTGAACATAGAAAAGGCCATCGAAGAGGGCAAGTTCCGCGAAGACCTGTATTACCGCCTCAACTCCGTGTCCATCTCCATTCCGCCCCTGCGCGAACGCGGCACGGACGCGGCCTTGCTCTTCCGGAAATTCGCGCTCGAGATGAGCGAGAAGTACAACATGCCGGCCGTGCGGCTCGACGAGGCCGCCACGCAGATGCTCACCGCATATTCGTGGCCCGGAAACATACGGCAGCTGAGGAACCTCACCGAAAACATGTCGGTGACCGCCGAAGCCCGCGAAATAACTCCCGACCTGCTGCGCAAATACCTGCCCGAAGAGAAACGGCATACCCAGCTCGTGGCCGTCGGGCAGAAGGCAGAACACCACAGCTTCGAGAACGAACGGGAAATCCTTTACCAGATATTGTTCGACCTGCGGCGCGACGTGGCGGAACTGAAGAAAATCGTAAACGAAAACAATCTTTCGATTCGCCGGGACGAACATACGGACGACCGCCAGCAGCACCTGTCGCTCTACGGCGGGAAAAAGAGCGCGAACTACGGACACAGTTTCGGCAAGGACGAAGACACACTCATCCAGGAGATTGAAGAGGTGAGCGACACCGGCAACCCGGAACCGCAGGAAGTAAGCGCGTCGCTGGAAGACCTGGAAAAGGACATGATAAGAAAGGCCCTGGCCCGGACAGGAGGCAACCGCAGACAAACAGCCGCACAGCTGGGCATCTCGGAACGGACACTTTATCGCAAAATAAAAGAATATGGACTGGAACAGCCTTAGTGCCGGATGCAAGCGGCTGCGGGGAAACGGCCAACGGACCGCGCACGCGCGAAAACGGCTCACGCGGATGCTTCCGCTGTTATGCTGTCTGATGCTGACGGCATGTAGCGTGAAGTACGTGTTCACGGGAACAAACATCAACTACGACGTCATCAAGACCCTCCAGATAGACAACATACCGAACCGGGCGGCATACGGCTGGGCGCCGATGGAGGCCATGTTCAACAACAAGCTGCAGGACCTCTACGCAAGCCGGACCCGCCTGCGACTGGTCAAGCGGAACGGCGACCTGCACATAGCCGGCGAAATCACAGGCTACGACCAATACAACAAATCCATATCGGCCGACGGATATTCCTCGCAGGTACAACTGAAAATGACCGTCAATATCCGCTTCACCAACGCAAAGACGAACCAGAACTGGGAGAAACAGTTCTCCGCAACCGCACAATACGAATCGACCATGCAGCTCTCGGCCGTCCAGGAACAGCTTGTAACGGAAATGATCAACGACCTGACCGACCAGATATTCAATGCAACGGTCGCCGACTGGTAGCCTGCGGCCGCCTGCAAGGCAGAAAGAGAAATAACGGACAAACATAGAAAAAAGGAAAAGCATGACGCCCTCAGTTGCCGAACTTATCGGACACCCCGAACTCCTGGACAAGGAAACCCTTTACGGACTGCGCGAGACCGTGGCCCGGCATCCCTATTTCCAGGCAGCACGTCTGTTGTTCCTGCAGAACCTTTTTCTGCTGCACGACCCCGCTTTCGGCGAAGAACTGCGACGGGCGGCACTGCACATCCCCGACAGAAGCGTACTTTTCAGGATGGTGGAGGGCAGCAACTACGAGATACAGCACACTACCGCCGAACAAAGCAAAACGGAAAGCGACAAAGACACAGACAGAACGCAGTCACTCATCGACAAATTCCTGAAAGACAGCACGACAACAGACGAAAGCACGCCCGGACGGCGCAAACTGACCGTCGCCGACGCAACTACGGACTACGCGGTCTTTCTTCTGGACCTCGAAGACGCATCCCCCGAAAAGGATGCCAATGCCCCGGACAACCGGCAGGCACAACGCAACAGCGAACTCATTGATGAGTTCATCGAAAACAAGCCCGGACGCATCGTCCTGCAGGACACGCCGGAATACATGCCCGAACCCGAAGAACAAAAAGAGGAAACGGCAGAAGAAGACTACTTCACCGAAACTTTAGCCAAAATCTACATCAAACAGGGCCGATATGAAAAGGCCATAGAAATAATCCGCAAGTTACACTTGCTCTATCCGAAAAAAAATCGTTACTTTGCAGACCAAATCAGATTCCTGCAAAAATTGATTATCAATAACAAAAACAAACCATAAAGAAATGTACAGTCTATTTGTCATCCTGGCCATCATCACCGGCATACTGTTGGCTTTCATCGTGCTTATCCAAGAATCAAAAGGCGGGGGACTCGCATCGAGCTTTGCCTCTTCCAATCAAATCATGGGCGTACGTAAGACGACCGATGTCGTGGAAAAAGCCACCTGGACCTTGGCGGCGCTGATGGTTCTCTTCAGCGTAATGTCCGCTTTCTGCCTGACTACGAACGAGACCGAAAGCGTTGTGACCGACTACAAGGCCGCCCAGCAGTCCGCACCGGTATCACAGGGTGCAGGAGCCGCAGCAGCAGGACAAAATGCTCCGGCCAATTAATCAGTAAGATACTCGGAGAACAAAACTGCTCCGATATAGTAAGAACAATGTAGGGGGCAGTACATTCTATCCCCTACATTGTTTTTATTTACCGGACCTAAAAAACACGAATCATGAAGATAGCAATTGTCGGAACAGGTTACGTCGGTCTCGTCTCGGGGGCCTGTTTCGCCGAAATGGGCATTGAGGTCACCTGTGTGGACATCGACAAGAACAAGATTGAGCGTCTGCAACAAGGCATCATACCGATATACGAACCGGGCCTCGAGGAAATGGTGCGTCGCAACTACAGGGACGACCGTTTGTGCTTCACCACGCGGCTGACAGACTGCCTCAACGACGTCGAAGCCGTATTCTGCGCCGTCGGAACTCCCCCCGACGAGGACGGAAGTGCCGACCTGAGTTATGTCCTGTCGGTAGCCCGCGAGGTGGGAGCCAACATGCAGAAATACGTAGTTGTCGTGACCAAAAGCACCGTCCCCGTAGGTACGGCCGAGAAGGTCAAGGCCGCCATCCGCGAGGAGCTGGACCGCCGCGGCGTAAATATGGACTTCGACGTGGCATCCAACCCGGAGTTCCTCAAAGAAGGCTCAGCCGTGAAAGACTTCATGTCTCCCGACCGCGTAGTCGTGGGTGTGGAGAGCCAACGTGCCCGCGACCTGATGAAGAAGCTGTACTCGCCTTTCATGCTCAACAACTTCCGCGTCATTTTCACGGACATCCCCTCGGCCGAGATGATTAAATACGCTGCCAACTCCATGTTGGCGACCCGTATATCGTTCATGAACGACATCGCCAACCTGTGCGAGCTGGTCGGCGCCGACGTGAACATGGTGCGAAAAGGCATCGGGTCGGACTCACGTATCGGGTCAAAGTTCCTTTATCCCGGCTGCGGATACGGAGGTTCCTGTTTCCCGAAAGACGTGAAGGCACTCATCAAGACGGCAGAGCAGAACGGATACAAGATGAAGGTACTTTCGGCCGTCGAAGAGGTGAACGAGCAGCAGAAGAACGTAATATTCAAAAAACTGAGCGCCTATTACAACGGCAATCTCAAGGGAAAGACCGTCGCCGTCTGGGGATTGGCCTTCAAAGCCGAAACCGACGACATGCGTGAAGCCACCTCGCTCGTCACCATCAAGCACCTGCTCGAGGCCGGATGTACAGTCCGCGTCTTCGACCCCGTGGCCATGGAAGAATGCAAGCGCCGTCTGGGCGATAGCGTCACCTATGCCAGAGACATGTATGACGCCGTACTCAAGGCCGATGCCCTGTTGTTGCTCACCGAATGGAAGCAATTCCGCCTGCCTTCGTGGGAGGTGGTGCGCCGCACCATGAATCATCCCGCCGTATTCGACGGCCGTAACATCTACGACCCCGAGGAAATGCGGCAGGCTGAGTTCGAATATTTCTCCATCGGACGGCCCAACGCGTAAGTCCCTTCAGGAAAGCGGCATTCACGTCCCGTCCTGCCCCGGGCAGCGGGCAGACAGCACCGATAAAACGACATGATTTTTTCTTTAGTCAAGAACAAAAAACATATCGCCTTATGAAAAAGTTCATTCAAAGCATTGTGGCACGCGCCCTCTGCATTCTGGCTTTGGGCATACTGCTCGTCGTGTTTTCCGAACGCGTCACGACATGGATTGTCATGGTATGCGGCGTGCTTTTCATCATTCCCGGCAGCGTCGCCTTGGTCAGCCACTTCGCACGCAATGCCGAAAACCGGCGTATGCCCCTGCTCTACCCCGTCGTAGGTACGGGCAGCATACTCTTCGGACTGGTGTTGCTGCTTTGGCCCGGCCTGTTCATCGAAGCACTCATGTACTTGCTGGCCGCATTCCTGTTAATCGCTTCGGGCACCCAGTTCTACACGCTATGGGATATACGCCGCGGCGGCATCAGAAGCAGTTTCTTCTACTACATGGTGCCCACTCTCGAAATGGCAGGCGGCCTGTTCATCCTGCTGAGCGACCGTAAGGAAGCAATAGCCGGCCTTCCCATGATTGTTATCGGCTCGGGCTTCATCATTTATGCCCTGCTCGAACTTTGGACGGTATATCTGCTCAAAAAATCGCCTGTCCCTGACAAGGACCTGCCCGTCCTGCCCTGAGACGGCACAGGCCTGCAAGCCCTTTGCACGCAGGAACATACACAGCGCCCGCTCTTCACGGAAACCGTATCCGACGAAGAGCGGGCTGCCTTTGTGCTTGTCTGAAGCAGAAGCCTTCCCGCCGGAGCAGAAACCGCGCCAACCGTTCCTATCCCAAAGATGAACAACAGAAAGCGACGTCTGTCTGCACGAAGAATTAACATTTTTAACTTTTCCGCCCGAGAAAAAGACGCTATCCCGCACTTATTTTTCACTACATATAGGGCCGGGAAAAACTACATGCCATGTAAAACGGACTACATGGCTTCTACGAAATCCCGTCATAGGGCCGGTTTCTCCGGGAAATGGCTTCTTTTGCACGAAAAAAGGGCGGTTTCGGCCGCCCTCCCTGCTTTCGCAATACAAATATACAATATTTTTCCGCCAAAAGCAAGTAATGTTAAAATCGTCGCCGGGAAATGTTAAAAGGAACGGCATTCCCGAAACCGGATTCCGGACCTTGTTGCCGGCATGTGCCCGGACAGGCCGAAAAAAGAGCAAAAAAAGAACCTGCAAACATAGTTCACAGGTCTCAATTCTCTTCTTTGTTCGTACTAAGTCTGTACGAGAAAGCTTTTAGTAGAGTTCTACTTAAGCGTTTACGCTGTCGGCAGAAGCGCTGTCAGCAACTACGCTGTCAGCAGCTACGCTATCAGCAGCGCTATCAGCTACTACTGCGCTATCAGCAGTGCTATCAACAGCGTCACCAGCCTTCTCAGTGTTACCGCAAGAAGCGAAAGAAATTGCAGCCATAGCTACGAACATGAAAACTAACTTCTTCATTTTGTTTTTAAGTTTTTTGTTAAACAATCAATTGCTTTATTAAAACGCTGCAAAGGTACGTACTTTTTCATTACCTGCAAGGATTTCCCTCTTTTTTTTGAGTAAAAAGTATGTTTTTTAACATATCCGTTTCATAACATGCAGATTTAGTGCCGTTTCCTAAAAATATTTTTTTACGTTTCGGCAACTCCGTGAAATGTCGTACCTTTGCTTTCGCCTTCAGAAGGCACGAAATTTCATCTTCTGCACTTTTTCATGAACCAGGATACTCCTTTATATAATATGTGTGCGGCCTACGTGACATTGGGCTGCAAGTTGAATTTTGCGGAAACGTCCTCGCTGCGCGACACCTTGGCACAGCAGGGTGTCCGACCGGCAGAAAAAGGCGAACATGCCGACATCTGCATCATCAACACCTGTTCGGTGACCGACGTGGCCGACCAGAAATGCCGGCAAGCCATCCGCCGGCTCACGCGCGAGCATCCGGGGGCGTTCGTCGTGGTGATGGGCTGTTATGCGCAACTGCAACCGCAACTGGTCGCGGGCCTGGACGGCGTGGACCTCGTGCTCGGCATGGAGCAGAAAGGCGATGTGGTGCGCTACATACGGGAACGGATGGCACAGAAACAGGCTCTCGAAAGCGGAGATGCCTGCCACGAGGCCATAGCCGTACCCACACGCGAAATCAGGACCTTTGTGCCGTCCTGCTCGCGCGGCGACCGCACGCGTTATTTCCTGAAAGTGCAGGACGGGTGTAATTATTATTGCACCTACTGCACCATTCCCATTGCACGCGGACGGTCTCGCAACGGCAGCATAGCCTCTCTCGTGGCACAGGCCGGAGACGTGGCGCGCGAGGGTGGCAAGGAGATTGTCATCACCGGCGTGAACATCGGCGACTTCGGCCGCTCGACGGACGAAAACTTCTTCGACTTGGTAAAAGCCCTGGACCGGGTGGAAGGCATCGAGCGTTACCGCATCTCATCCATAGAGCCGAACCTGCTGACCGACGACATCATTGATTTTTGCGCAGGCTCACGCGCTTTCATGCCCCACTTCCACATTCCGTTGCAGAGCGGTTCGGACGACGTGCTGCGGCTCATGCACCGCAGATACGACACCAAACTGTTCGCGGACAAGGTGAACCGCATCCGGAAAGCCATGCCCGACGCCTTTATCGGCGTGGACGTGATTGTGGGCACGAGGGGCGAGACTGCGGAATACTTTGAGGATGCTTTCCGCTTCATCCGCGACCTGGACATTGCCCAGCTGCACGTGTTCAGCTACTCGGAACGGCCGGGAACAAAAGCTCTGGAGATTCCGCATACCGTCAGTCCGCAGGAGAAGCACGAGCGCAGCCGGCGGCTCATTGAGTTGTCCGAACAAAAAAGACTGGCTTTCTACGAAAAATATGTAGGGACAGCGCGCACGGTGCTGTGGGAACATGCCAAAGAAGGGCATCTCATGCACGGCTTCACGGACAACTACATCCGCGTAGAGGCGGCCCGCGAGACGGAACAAGACAACCTGCTGACACCTGTAAGGTTAGGCGGATTCAACAAAGAAAGGGATGCTTTGACGTCCCTCGGATAAAAACATTTTTCCCTACCACTGAAAAAGAACGGACATGAAGAAAATTGCCGTCGTCATACTCAACTGGAACGGTTCCGCCATGATGCGCCGTTTCCTCCCCTCGGTCGTCAGCGGCTCGGCCGCGGATGCGGACGTCATCGTGGCCGACAACGGTTCGACAGATGACTCATGCGAGATGCTTGAACGCGAGTTTCCTGACGTACAACTCATCCGGTTGCCCGAAAACTACGGATTCGCCGAAGGATATAACCGTGCGCTGGCACAACTCGGGCACGAATATTTTCTTTTGCTGAACTCGGACGTGGAAGTGCCCGGGGGATGGCTCCGCCCGATGCTGGAATATATGGAAAACCATCCGGAAACTGCGGCCTGCCAGCCCAAACTGCTGGCGCAAAGCGACAAGTCGTACTTCGAATATGCCGGAGCGTGCGGCGGATACCTGGACCGCTACGGCTATCCCTTCTGCCGCGGGCGCGTATTCGACACCTTGGAGCAGGACAAAGGCCAGTACGACGACATAGCCCCTTTGTTGTGGGCCACGGGTGCGGCCCTGATGATACGAAGAACCGACTGGCTGGAAGCAGGCGGCCTGGACGGCCGTTTCTTTGCCCACATGGAGGAAATCGACCTGTGCTGGCGGTTGCGCAGCCGCGGACGGGGCATTGTCTGTGTGCCCGAAAGCCGCGCCTACCACGTAGGCGGCGCCTCGCTGGAGCAGGGTAATCCGCGCAAGACGTTCCTGAATTTCCGCAACAACCTGCTGATGCTTTACAAAAACCTGCCCGAAGAGGAACTGAATGCCGTCATGCGCGTGCGTTGCCTGCTGGATTACGTCGCCGCACTCAGGTTTCTGGCCGGCGGTGACCTTGCCAATGCGCGGGCCATATACAGGGCGCGCCGCGAATACCGGCGCATCCGCAACGAATTCCGCACACAACGCGAAGAGAATCTGCGGAAAACCGTACTGAAAGGCATTCCCGAACGCGTATCCTTCAGCCTGCTTATACAATATTATATAAAGGGGAAGAAAACCTTCACCTCGCTTCCCGTCACCCCACACTCCGAACGCTCATGACGCCCGCACTCTATCTCATCCCCGTTACACTCGGCGACACGCCTACAGAAAAGGTCCTGCCTGCCTACAACAAAGAAATCATTCTCGGCATCCGCCATTTCATTGTCGAAGAGCTACGCACGGCCCGGCGCTTTCTGAAACAGGTTGAACGCAGCATAGACATCGACGGGCTTACTTTCTATCCGATGGGAAAGCACGCCGACACCGCTTTGTTCTCACAATATCTCGAGCCGCTCAGGCATGGTGAGCCGGTAGGCGTCATCAGCGAGGCCGGATGCCCCGCCGTGGCCGATCCGGGTGCCGACATCGTGGCCATTGCCCAGCGCGAAGGGTTGCGTGTCGTCCCGCTGGTCGGACCTTCGTCCATCCTGCTGGCCGTGATGGCGTCGGGTTTCAACGGACAAAGCTTTGCTTTTCACGGCTATCTGCCCATCGACCCGTCACAACGTGCCAAACGGCTGAAACAACTGGAGGCCCGCGCCGTCAGTGAAGCCCAGACGCAGCTATTTATCGAGACCCCCTATCGCAATGCACGCCTGTTCGCCGATATATGTTCCGCCTGCAATCCGCAGACACGGCTTTGCATAGCGGCAGGCCTGACTACCGAAGATGAATATGTCCGCACACGGACGCTGCGCGAATGGAAAAAACAGGGAATGCCCGACCTTGGAAAAATTCCGGCCATCTTTCTGATTTATAAATGACGTCCCGGCGTGTCCGGAACAGCGTTGCGCCGAAGCGCCTGCACAATCAGCGGAACGAATCGGTCAGCAACTTGATTTCGATGGCGGGCGAAATCCGCTCATACAGGATGTTGTAAACCGCATCAAGGATGGGCATGTTCACATGAAAGTGACGGTTGATGTCTTTCATGCACTTGGTTCCGAAGAAGCCTTCGGCAATCATCTCCATCTCTATCTGCGCCGACTTCACGCTATATCCACGGCCTATCATCGTGCCGAACACGCGGTTGCGGGAGAAGTTTGAATAGCCCGTAACCAGCAGGTCGCCCAGATAAACGGAATCATAGACATTGCGTTCCACGGGGTAAACGGCACGCAGGAAGCGGTTGGTTTCCTGTACCGCGTTGGCCATCAGCACGCTCTGGAAGTTATCGCCGTATTTCAGACCGTTACAGATACCGGCCGCTATGGCATAAACGTTTTTCAGCACAGAAGCGTATTCAATTCCGATGACATCGGTGGCCGTTTTCGTCTTGACGTAACTTCCGGCTATGAGGTCAGCGAAAGCACGTGCCTTCTCCTCGTCCGTACATCCGACGGTCAGATAAGTGAGACGGCCGAGCGCGACTTCCTCCGCATGGCTGGGACCGCCGAGAACGGCCAGATTGTCATCGGGAACGTTGTAAACCTGTCTGAAATACTCGGAACAAATCAGGTTCTCGTCGGGCACGATGCCCTTGATGGCCGTAATGACGAACTTGTTGTGGATTTTTTCCTTCAGTTTCTTCAGATGGTTCTTGATATAAGGTGAAGGAGTGACGAAAATCAGCGTTCCGCACGTGCGCACCACTTCATTGATGTCCGACGAGAAGGTAATCCGGGAGATATCGAAGTGCACACTCGTGAGATAAGACGGGTTATGCTCCAGCCGTTTGAACTCTTCGATGGCTTCGGGCCTACGCATATACCACGTGATGCGCTCGGCTTTTTCGAGTACAATCTTGGCAATAGCCGTCGCCCAGCTGCCTCCGCCCATGATGGCTATGCCTACGGGCGCCGCGCCTATCTTCTGCGCGAAGTCTTCCAGCACCGGACAGTCCCCATCATGGTTTTCTTCTTTGGAAGACCTGAAGAATTCGCTTCTACTCTTGGAAAAATCCATATAACTGTTGTTCAAGAAACACCGGGGCCGGCGATGGGAGGAGAAAGACAAGGCAGTCGTCTCCCCCACCCCCGCACGGTATGTTCAGGCTCAGCCTTTCTTCCAACTTTCAATGTCCTGCACCGAAGGTTTGGTAAGGTCAAGCTTATATTTCTTTATGATTTCACCGATTTGCTGCTGAATCTTTTGCGCGTTGGCCTCTTCCAGGTCACTGACAAGGTTGTATCCGGCCTTCTGCAATACGGGTACGAGCGCCTCGTCTATGCCCAGCTCCACGTACTTGGCCGCCGGGTCGCGCGGGGCTTTCTTCTCGGGGCGCATCTGCGGGAAGAAAAGCACTTCCTGTATCTGCGTCTGTCCCGTCATGAGCATCACGAGACGGTCTATGCCTATACCTATGCCCGACGTCGGGGGCATACCGTACTGCAAGGCCCGCAGGAAGTCCTGGTCTATGAACATGGCTTCGTCGTCTCCCTTCTCGGAAAGCCGGAGCTGGTCCTGGAAACGCTCTTCCTGGTCTATCGGATCGTTCAGTTCCGAGTAGGCATTGGCCAGTTCCTTGCCGTTCACCATCAACTCGAAGCGTTCCGTCAGCGCGGGATTCGTGCGGTGCTTTTTCGTCAGCGGCGACATTTCCACGGGATAGTCGGTGATGAACGTCGGTTGTATGAATGTGCCTTCGCAGAACTCGCCGAAAATTTCGTCGATGAGCTTTCCCTTGCCCATTGTGTCGTCGATTTCCATGCCCAGTTCGCGGCAAATGGCGCGTATCTCGTCTTCCGTTTTTCCGGAAAGGTCGTGTCCCGTCTTTTCCTTTATGGCTTCGAGGATGGGCAGGCGGCGGTAAGGCGCTTTGAAGCTGATGGTCTTGCCGTCGATAACGCTTTCGGCCGTTCCGTTTACGGCTATGCAGATGCGCTCCAGGAGTTTTTCGGTGAAAGCCATCATCCAGTTGTAGTCCTTGTATTGAACATACAGTTCCATGCAGGTGAACTCCGGATTATGATTGCGGTCCATTCCCTCGTTGCGGAAGTTCTTTCCGATTTCATAGACACCCTCGAATCCTCCCACGATGAGGCGCTTCAGATAAAGCTCGGTGGCGATGCGGAGATAGAGGTCGATGTCAAGGGAATTGTGATGGGTGATGAAAGGCCGGGCGCTGGCACCTCCGGGTATGGGCTGGAGGATGGGAGTCTCCACTTCGGTGTAACCGGCCTCGTCGAGCGCGGCGCGCATCGTCTTGAGCACCACCGAACGCTTCATGAAGGTGTCCTTTACCCCTGCATTCACGATGAGGTCCACGTAGCGCTGGCGATAGCGCAGTTCGGGGTCGTCGAACGCATCGTAGGTCACGCCGTCCTTTTCCTTGACCACGGGCAGGGGCTTGAGGCTTTTGGCCAGCACTGTCAGCTCACGCGCGTGGATGGAAATCTCTCCTGTCTGCGTGCGGAATACGAATCCGCGCACGCCGACGAAGTCTCCCAGGTCGAGGAGTTTCTTGAAAACCACATTATAAAGGTTCTTGTCTTCGCCGGGACAGATGTCGTCGCGCGTAATGTATACTTGGATGCGTCCTTTCGAGTCGAGCAGTTCAATGAAAGAGGCTTTTCCCATGACACGACGGCTCATCATGCGTCCCGCCATGCAGACCTCGCGCGGCTCGGCCGCGTCATCGAAAGTTTCCTTTATATCAGTCGAATAAGCATTTACGGGAAACTCTGCCGCGGGATAGGGATTGATGCCCATACGCCGCATTTCTTCGAGCGACTCACGGCGGCAAATTTCCTGTTCACTGAGTTCTAATACGTTCATCTTGCCAGTTTTTCAATATTTAGCGCAAATGTACAAAAACTTTTCCGTACTCCCAAATTTAGCAGGAAGTGAGAAAACTTTTCGCGGCATCATGCTGCCGCCGGATTTCCAAGGAGCGGGCGGCCGTTTTCCGCTTCCGCGTGCAAAAATCCGCGCCGAAAAGTCGCCTGCCGGCCGGTTACGGTTTTCCATGAGTCCGGAACGGACGGGCGGAACGGACTTCTTTTTTCCTAAGACAGAAGATGTTTTTCCGCCGCAGGTTGATTTTAACATTTCACGGCGACGATTTTAACACTACTTGCTTTTGGCGGAAAAATGTTGTATATTTGTATAGCGAAAGCAGGGAGGGCGGCCGAGACCGCCCTTTTTTCGTGCAAAAAAAGCCTTTTTCCGAAAAAACCGGCCCTATGACAGGATTTCGTAGAAGCCATGTAGTCCGTTCTACATGGCTTGTAGTTTTTCCCGGCTCTATATGTAGTGAAAAATAAATGCGGAATAGTGCCTTTTCCCGGGGCGGAAAAGTTAAAAATGTTAATGCCGGATGGTTACAAATTCCGTTTTCCACATGACATCCGCCACCTGCGGCAAAGCGACAGGCAGGATTTTTGTTTTAATAGCAGGACAGGAAAGAATCATAAAAGGCAATTCCGCCTTGGCCCTTTCGGTCTCATTTCCATTGACCACCCAACCACGACAGGGACGGGAGAAGCATTTTGCGGCATACCGGAAACATCTCCTGACACCGGATGCGGACCGACAAACAAAACGATGCGGACGCCGACACTTCCCTTGTCAGGAGGTAGGTCGGCGTCCGCATCCGCTATTTCAGATGTCCGCGTTTATCCGTCGCGTGAAATCACACGATGCCGCGGCCGTGACAGTTCTTGAACTTCTTTCCGCTTCCGCAGGGACAGGGATCGTTGCGGTTAGGCATCTTCTCGCGGACGATGGGCTGCTGCTGACGCTCGCGGGTGTCGCGTTGTGCTGCCTCGCGGCTGCCGTCATCGTCGAGGTTCTGCTTGCTTTCGGTGTACTGGGGTGCAGACTGCTGCTCGGGAGCGGCTTCACGCACTTCCTCGGGGGCTTGTACGGGTATCTGCCCGCGCATCAGGGTGGAAACGGTCGAGTTGTTGATGCGGTTTACCATGGCAGAGAAGAGGTCGGCGCTCTCGAGTTTGAAAATCAACAAGGGGTCTTTCTGCTCGTAGCTGGCATTCTGCACGGACTTCTTCAACTCGTCGAGCTCACGGAGATTCTCTTTCCACGCATCGTCTATATTGTGCAGAAGGATAGCTTTCTCGAAGTCGCGCACAACGGCCTTGCTGCCGCTTTCGTAGGCTTCCTTGAGGTTGGTACGTATATTGTAGACCAGACGTCCGTCGCTGATGGGCACGAGGATGTTCTCGTATATCTGTCCTTGTTCCTCATAAACCTTCGTGATGACGGGCATGGCAACTTCGGCCAGGCGGTCGGTCTTGCGGCGGAAGTTCTCCATCGCGGCCTGGAAGGCTTTTTCGTAAAGTGCATCGCGCTTGGTGCCGACGAACTCTTCTTCCGTGAACGGTATCTCCATGGCCATGATTTCGATGAACTGGTCGCGCGCGCCTTTATAGTCGTTGTTGTCGATGATGTTGAGCACACGGTCCCATATCATGTTGGAAATGTCCATGCCGATGCGCTCTCCCATGAGGGCATGACGGCGTTTCTCGTAAATGACCGTACGCTGCTTGTTCATTACATCATCGTATTCGAGCAGGCGTTTGCGGATGCCGAAGTTGTTTTCCTCGACCTTCTTCTGCGCACGCTCTATACTGTTGTTGATCATCTTGGCCTCGATCATCTCACCGTCCTTGAAACCTAAACGGTCCATGACACGCGCAATGCGCTCACTGGCGAAGAGACGCATAAGATTGTCTTCGAGCGAAACAAAGAAGACACTCGAACCGGGGTCTCCCTGACGGCCGGAACGACCACGCAGCTGACGGTCCACACGACGGCTTTCGTGACGCTCCGTGCCTATGATGGCCAGACCGCCTGCGGCTTTCACGTCGTCGGACAACTTGATGTCGGTACCACGGCCGGCCATGTTGGTGGCAATGGTCACCGCACCGAGCAGCCGTTCCTCCTCGTGTTTGTTGCCTTCCTCGTCGGTAATCGTGACGCGGCCGGGCTTGCTCTGTCCGGCCAGGGCAACGATGTCGGCCTCCTTCTGGTGCAACTTGGCATTAAGCACCTGATGGGGGATGTGACGCAGGTCGAGCATACGGCTTAACAGCTCGGAAACATCTACGCTGGTCGTACCTACGAGCACGGGACGGCCGGCAATGCGCATCTTTTCTATCTCTTCGATAACCGCAGCATACTTCTCGCGCTTCGTCTTATAGACGCGGTCGTTCATATCGACGCGCTGCACGGGACGGTTGGTAGGAATCTCGACCACATCGAGCTTGTAGATGTTCCAGAACTCGCCTGCCTCGGTAATGGCCGTACCGGTCATACCGGCTAACTTATGGTACATGCGGAAGTAGTTCTGCAGGGTGATGGTCGCAAATGTCTGAGTGGCGGCCTCGACCTTGACGTGCTCTTTCGCCTCCACGGCCTGGTGGAGTCCGTCACTCCAACGACGTCCTTCCATGATACGGCCGGTCTGTTCGTCCACTATCTTCACCTGTCCGTCCATGACGACATATTCTTCGTTGATGCGGAACATGGTGTAGGCTTTGAGCAACTGCAATATGGTATGTACGCGCTCGCTCTTCACGGCATAGTCGGACAGCAGTTCGTCCTTACGGTGCAGGCGCTCTTCGTCCGTGAGCGTGGCGTCAGCCTCGAGTGCCGAAAGTTCTCCCGTGATGTCGGGCAGCACGAAAAGCGTGTCATCGTGCACTTGGTCGGCCAACCATTTGTTTCCCTTGTCGGTCAGGTCGCACGAATGGAGTTTCTCGTCCACGACAAAGTACAACGGGTCGGTGGCTTCGGGCATACGGCGGTTGTTATTCTCCATGTAGATGGCCTCAGTCTTGAGCATACCTGACTTTATGCCTTGTTCCGAAAGGAACTTGATGAGCGGGTTGTTCTTCGGCAATGCCTTGTGACTGCGGAACAACTGCAGGAATCCTTCCTCCTGTTTCTTCTTGTCGTCGCTCGCAATCAGCTGCTTGGCTTCGGCAAGATACTGTGTCGCCAGCTTACGCTGCACCTCGACAAGCCTTTCCACCAGCGGCTGATATTGTTCAAAGAGCTGGTCGTCGCCTTTCGGCACGGGACCGGAAATGATAAGGGGCGTACGCGCGTCGTCTATAAGGACGGAATCCACTTCATCGACAATCGCGTAGTTGTGTTTGCGTTGTACGAGGTCCTTGGGGGCCATTGCCATGTTGTCACGCAGGTAATCGAAACCGAACTCGTTGTTTGTACCGAACGTGATGTCGGCTTGGTAAGCCTTGCGCCGGGCTTCGGAGTTCGGCTGATGCTTGTCGATGCAGTCTACGCTAAGGCCGTGGAACATGTAGAGCGGGCCCATCCATTCGGAGTCGCGCTTGGCCAGATAATCATTCACGGTAACGACGTGCACGCCGTTTCCGGTCAGTGCGTTGAGGAAGACAGGCAACGTGGCCACAAGAGTTTTTCCCTCTCCCGTAGCCATTTCGGCGATTTTTCCCTGATGCAGGACCACGCCGCCGAAGAGCTGGACGTCGTAATGCACCATGTTCCACTTCATGTCATTGCCTCCGGCTATCCAATGGTTATGATAGACGGCCTTGTCCCCGTCGATGGTGACAAAATCCTTCGTGGCCGCCAGTTCGCGGTCGAAGTCAGTCGCCGTTACCACGATTTCCTCGTTCTCCGTAAAGCGGCGCGCGGTTTCCTTCACTATGGCAAACGCTTCGGCCTGCACACCCACGAGCGCCTCCTCGAAGCGTTCGAGCACTTCCTTCTCCAGCTTGTCAATCTGATTGAAGATGACAACGCGGTCTTCAATAGGGGTTTCTTCGATTTTGCCTTTGAGCGTTTCGATTTTCTCTTTCAAATCGTCCGCCGAATGCTGCACAGTGGCCTGCAGTTCCTTGGTTTTGGCGCGCAGGGCGTCGTTATCGAGTTCGGCAATGGCGGGATAAACCTCCTTCACCTTTTCCACGAGCGGCTGGATGAGCTTCATGTCGCGGGTAGACTTGTTTCCGAAAAGTTTGCTTAAGACTTTGTTGATATCCATTATATTGTTGTTGTTTTTATCATTATGTAAAGAGGCGGCACATGCTGTATTCCCGCCCGTAAAAGACTCTTTCAGAAAAGCGGCGCGGCGCTGCACGCATTTGGCGCGCGGATACGCATGGCTTTCGACAGCGTCGGAGCGATGCGGTCTACGGTTACGGTTTCCCCGAGCCTTTCCGCAGGAATATTGAAACCGAAAAATATGACGGGATAGGGAACAAACGATTCGCGCACCAGTTGGTTTTCGCGCCAGTCCTCGTTCACATAATGCCATCCCGGGGCCACTTCCACCATGATGTCGCCCGAGAAACGCGGATTGTAGCCTCCGCGGATGCGGCTGATACCCGGTGTCCACGCCCCCTGCAACAAGCGTTGCGATGTATAGACGTCCTTCACGCCCTCAAGCTGCAAAAGCAGGTCTTGCGAGCGTTCCATGACTTCGGCAAGGTTCATCCCCTTGCTTTCAATCAACTTATGGTTAAGATAAAGCTGCGTGCCGTAACATGCCTCTACATATTGTCCCTGCCCGTACACGGCTACGAGATACATATTGAGGAGTGCGGACGAGCGTTTCATGTCGAAGACGCCGGTAGGTATGCGATACTTCGACAAATCCGTACCGTCCTCGTCGGTATATCCCGTCGAAGTCAGTACAAACAGGGCGTTCGCCACGCCCACCTTGCGGTCTACGGCCGCGATGACGTCGGCCAGCGCGCGGTCCAGACGCACATAGGTGTCCTGCAATTCCATTGCGGCCTCGCTGACCGGCTTGTGCTCGTGATTGCCGGCATAGAACGTGACGGCCAGATAGTCGGTAATGGCATCTGCGCCCATCATGGTCCCTTCTATGCAGGCGGTGGCGGTGGCTGCCACCTCGCCATTCACCAGTCCGCCGGTCTTGAACGAGGCAAAGCGGCCGTCGCCCTTGTATTTGTGGGAGAAAGGCTGCTTCATCCCGCCGGACAGGAAATAGCTGAAGTTGCCTACAAGTTCGGAAGAGGGTTTCCAGACCGTATTCTTCAGCAGGGCGTCCACCGAGGCATACTGGTTGCGCACGGCAGCCCACGACGGCAACGCGCCATAATAGGAAGTGGAACTCCAAAGTCCCGTCTTGTCGTCAATCCAAACGGCACCGTCGGCCGCATGTCCCACTGACAGAATGGCAGACTCGGCCTGCGGGGCAACGGCATAGACCAACGCTTTTCCTTCACTGGCCACCTTGAGTTCATCGCCCAGCGTAGAAACGCCTAAGTTCACGGGCGAGTATTTCTCACCGCTGCCTCCCGTACCCGGAAAGCGGTCGTCGGCGATGCAGAATGCCGGCCGCAGCGTGTTTCTGTCCAGCCAGCGCCGTGCTATGATGCCGTGACCGGCAGGTGTCGTACCGGCAGCCACGGTTGCCGCGGACGAAGCGCAGTCCGGCCGCGACATGGGATACTCGGCCTGCGAATATACGCGCCCTTCCTGCAGCAGACGCCTGAAGCCTTCATCGCCGTAAAGCGGCATGAAAGCCTCCAGGTAGTCCGTACGCAGCTGGTCGATAAGGATATTGACAACCAATTTGGGCACACCACCGCCGGCGGCGTTGGCAGAAAGCACGTCGGAGAGCGAGAGTGCCGAAACGGCGACGAGCAGCGAGAGCAAAAGTCCGCGGCTCACGACCGTTCCGTTTCCCGAAGGCGCGTTCGTTCTTCTTTTTCCTTTTTTATGGACAGACACGTCTTTTTGTCTTATTGTTTCTATTATTCTGTCGGTTCGTCATCGGCGGCCGGCGTCGCGTACGTCCTTTCCGTCCGGCGCGACAACAACCATACGTTTACCGTCCTTACAAGCAATAACAATGCCAAAGCATTCAGCGCGGCAGGAAATCTTTGCGACGACACCGCGGCCAGCAGTCCGTAAGCGGCCAAAGCCACCGCCATCGCGGCATGATAGAGCCTGTCGGGCCGGCCACTGCGCTCACGCCGCCATTTCACCGGGATGTACAACAGCCACAGGGGGGTGAGCAGCACTATCAGGCGGTTGCTGTCCACTGCCGGGTGCTCCGAGCAGAAGAAAAGCAGGCTGACGATGCACCCCGCGCCGCCCAGGAGCAGCATGAAAGGGTAATCGAACCACAGGCAGGCTTTCCGCCACCGCTGTTCCCATACCGCGACACCGGCAGCCAGGACCAGCAGGAGCACAGCCGCCTGCATCGGACCGAATCCCGAGGGAGAGGCCGGCGCAGATGCCGGCTGCATCACCACGTAACGGCGCGCAACGAGCAACCGGCGGCTTCCGTCGGTCCTTGTCACGACAGCCCCGTCGAAGAAGCGCGCGGCATAAACCGGTGAAAACATCTGTTCGCGCACACCCGTCGGGGCATCGACCTCAGCACCGAGAAGCAAATCCTGCCCGAAACTGTTCCACGGAGCGGCGGATGCCGAAAATTCGTGGATGATGGTACGGAAAGTCCGCGTCGAATCCGCGGCAGGCCATTCCACCCGCCCGTCCAATGCGCGTTCCACCACGTCCACCGCGCGCGTAGTGCAGTTGTCGTAGAGGAAACTGTAGCGGTAGGTCCAGTCCTCCAGCGAGGCGGTACGGACCAGCGCCGTCCAGACGCGCAATGCCTCGTCGGGCCGCAACGCGAGCACCTGTGCCTCGATGCCGCGTCCCTGTCGCAGGTACGAGTGCACGAAGCGCTTGAACGGTACGGCCCCCAGGTAGTAATCGGTTTGTCCCAGCACGAAACGCCATACGAAGTGAGGCGCGTGAAAATCGAACATCCCGTAGTTGAATACCCAGTCCGAACCGTCGCGCAGGTTCCGCACGCGAAGCGCGGTATGCCCGTAAAGTTCATAAGAGGCCTTGCCCGGAGAGCAAGTCAGCAGGCTCACTTCGAGCGAATCGGCGGTTGCATCGCCCGAACGGCACGGCACGGCCGACAGGTGTCCGACCGGCAGCAACGCGCACAGCAAAACAATTATCCACAAGCCTCTTTTCACTGTTCGTACGCAAATTAGCGCAGCAAAGTTACTCTATTTTCGGGAGATAGCCCCCACGCCGCACCAAGTTTTTCAATTTTTCACACCGGCACATGCCGGCACGGCACGGGCAGCGGGCTGAAAAGGGGAAGCGGAAGCCGCCTGCGGCCGCCCGGCGCGCATCCCGGAGACACAGACGGGAGGCCCGGTGCCCGGACCTCCCGCATCCGTATCCCCACACCTTTTTACGGGCGGGTTATCAGCCGGGTCGGCGTATAGTCCAGATAGGTTGCCAGGTCTTTGTCGCCGCGGCCCGAGAGGGTCACCACCACCACGTCATCGGGCTTGAAGCTCATTTTGTGCAGGGCCGCCAGCGCGTGCGACGACTCGAGGGCCGGGAGTATGCCGTCCAGGCATGTCAGTTCGTAGGCGGCGTCCAGCGCCTCGCGGTCGGTGACGGGCAAAGCCGTGGCGCGGCCCGAACGGACCAGATGCGCGTGGAGCGGACCGACGCCCGGATAGTCCAGTCCGGCCGACACGGAGTAAGGTTCGATGACCTGCCCGTTCTCGTCCTGTATGACGAGGGAGCGGAATCCGTGCAGCACGCCTTCGCTTCCGAGATTGAGCGTGGCGGCCGTCTTGCCCGTGTCCGAGCCTTTGCCATCCGCCTCGGCCAGCACCAGACGTACGTCCTCGTCGTCGAGGAAATGGAAGAAAGTTCCGGCGGCATTAGAACCTCCGCCGATGCAGGCCACGAGATAGTCGGGCGTAGGGCGGCCTTCCTTCTCCTGCAACTGTTTGCGTATTTCCTCACTGATGACACTCTGCAGCCGGGCCACGAGGTCGGGATAAGGATGCGGACCGACCGCCGAGCCCAACAGGTAGAACGTATCCTCGGGGTGCCGACTCCATTCGAGCAACGCCTCGTCGCAGGCTTCCTTGAGCGTCTTGCTGCCGGTCTCCACGGGCACCACCTTTGCGCCCAGCAGCCTCATTTTCTTCACATTGGGCAACTGACGCTCCACATCGACCGCACCCATGTATATCGTGCACGACATCTGCATCAGCGCGCACACCGTGGCCACGGCCACGCCATGCTGTCCCGCGCCGGTCTCGGCAATGATGCGCCGCTTGCCCATGTGGCGGGCCAGCAACGCCTGCCCGATGGCGTTGTTAATCTTGTGCGCGCCGGTATGGTTGAGGTCCTCGCGCTTCAGGTAAATCTTGCAGCCATGCACGCGGCTCAAGGCTTTCGACAGATAGAGGGGCGAAGGCCGGCCCACGTAGTCGCGCAACATTTCATCGTACTCCCGCCGGAAAGCCTCGCTGCCGATGACCTCACGGTAGCATTTCTGCAGGGCCACAATGCAGGGACGCAGCCCTTCGGGTACAAACATTCCGCCGTAACGGCCGAAAAATCCTTCTTCGCTTACTTCAAATTTGCTCATAACTGTATGTCTTTAATAATTTGTCAATGGAAAGGCGTCCGTCAGCGCCCGAAAAAGCTCCGGCGGGCTGTCGTAAGTCTGACAGTCCGCCGGAAGTATCATAATCTAACTATGGCTTTCGATACGAAAACGGCAATGTCGCTCACGACCCGAGAGGTTGAAAGCGGCGCCACCAATATTCACGATTCCGTAAAAGTATCATTTTGTAGCTTGTTTTACCGTTTACATGGCAAAAGTATGGATAAAAATCTTACCCACCAAACATTTGGTCATATTTTTCTGCCTTTTTCTAAAAAAATATCACCTTTCGGCCTTCCGCGGACGGCTGAAAGGCCGATGCACGCGGACGCCTATATATAAATAGGTATGGAGAGAGTCCCCGACGGCCGACGGCGATTTTAACACTTCTTGCTTTTCGGCGGAAAATGTTGTATCTTTGCATCAGCGATAAAGGGAGAGGCGGTCTGAGACCGCCTCTTTTTTGTAAATAAGCTACTTGCAAACGTCATCTACATGTGCATGTAGGAAAATCCGGGCTGCTTCTAAAAATTTTTACATGCCTTGTAAACGAAAATAGAAGCAGTCCGCACGCGAAAAGATGCCTTCCGGGCGGTCGCAACCCTATTCCGTTTACATTTATTAAGGTAACAGAGGTTAAATATGTTAAAGTCGGAAGCGACCGGAACGCCGCCGGGCATAAAGAACCATGCGGAAACGGTGCGGAACCCGCGCGCCGGCACTTGCGGAAGCCGTCACCGGCCGCAAGAAAAATGACAAAAGGACAGCAAACCGAAGTTTATTTGTCGGCCGTGCAAAGAGACTTACCGCTTCGTAGCATTATTTTTCAAAAAATCCCTAACTTTGCAGCGCAAAAAGGCAACGCGCCGCACCCGCCACGGCCATGCACGCAGCAGACGGCCGGAACGCACATTTTTTCCCACAAGAAACAAACATACACCATACATTATGTCCAACTTAAGATTCAAAGTAGTCGAAGAAGCATTCAAGAAGCGTCCCGTACCGGTCAATGCCCCGGCCGAAAGGCCTTCGGAGTATTACGCGAAGTATGTCTTCAACCGCGAGAAAATGTTCAGGTATCTCCCGCTGGCCACATATAGGAAGCTGCGCGAGGCCATTGAGACCGGAACGCCGCTGCCGCTGTGCGTGGCCGACGAAGTGGCGCAAGGCATGAAGCGCTGGGCCATGGACATGGGCGCGACGCATTGCACGCACTGGTTCCAGCCGCTGACGGAAGGCACGGCCGAAAAGCACGACGCCTTTGTGGAACACGACGGCAAGGGAGGAATGATCGAGAACTTCTCGGGCAAGGAACTCGTACAGCAGGAACCCGACGCATCGAGCTTCCCCAACGGCGGCATACGCTCCACCTTCGAGGCACGCGGGTACTCGGCATGGGACCCCGCATCGCCGGTATTCATCATCGGCGACACGCTGATGGTGCCGACGGTCTTCATCTCGTACACCGGAGAGGCGCTCGACTACAAAGCCCCGCTGAAGAAGGCGCTCGCGGCCGTGGACAAGGCTGCCACGGCTGTGGCCCGCTACTTCGACCCCGAGGTCAGGAAAGTCACGGCCAACCTGGGATGGGAGCAGGAATACTTCCTCGTGGACGAGGGACTGTATGCCGCACGGCCGGACCTGCTGCTGACGGGACGCACGCTGATGGGACACGAGTCTTCGAAGAACCAACAGATGGACGACCACTACTTCGGCGCCATTCCCGAGCGCGTGGCCGAATTCATGCGCGACCTCGAAATACAGGCCCTCGAGCTGGGCATTCCCTGCAAGACACGCCACAACGAGGTGGCGCCCAACCAGTTTGAACTGGCACCCATCTTCGAGGAATGCAACCTCGCGGTAGACCACAACATGCTCATCATGTCGCTCATGAGGAACATAGCCCGCAAGCACGGGTTCCGTTGTCTGCTCCACGAAAAGCCTTTCGCCGGCATCAACGGCAGCGGAAAACACAACAACTGGAGCCTCACGACCGACACGGGCCTGTTGCTGCACGCACCGGGCAAGACCCCCGAGGACAACCTGCGCTTCATCACGTTCGTCGTAGAGACACTCGTGGCCGTACACCGCCACGACGGACTGCTGAAAGCCTCCATCATGAGCGCGACCAACGCCCACCGCCTCGGAGCCAACGAGGCGCCGCCCGCCATCATATCATCCTTCCTCGGAAGCCAGCTCAGCGAACTGCTGGACAAGGTGGAGCAATCCACAAAAGACGAACTCTTCACGCTGGAAGGCAAACACGGCATACGGCTCGACATCCCGCAGATTCCGGAACTGATGATTGACAACACGGACCGCAACCGCACGTCACCTTTCGCCTTCACCGGAAACCGCTTCGAGTTCCGCGCCGTCGGGTCGTCGGCCAACTGCGCCAGCGCCATGATTGCACTCAACACGGCCGTGGCAGAAGCGCTCACCGACTTCAGCACAAGGGTGGACGCACTGATGGAAAAGGGCGAGGGAAAGGTAAACGCCATCCTCGACGTGCTGCGCGAGGACATCCGGCAGTGCAAGCCCATCCACTTCGACGGCAACGGATACAGCGACGAATGGAAACAGGAGGCTGCACGCCGCGGACTGGACTGCGAGACTTCCTGCCCCATCGTCTTCGACCGCTACCTCGACGACAGCAGCGTGCGGATGTTCGAAAGCATGAACGTCATGCGCCGGCACGAACTGAAGGCACGCAACGAAATCAAATGGGAAACCTATTACAAGAAGATTCAGATTGAGAGCCGCGTGCTGGGCGACCTCTGCATGAACCACATCATCCCCGTCGCCACCAAGTACCAGAGCGAACTGGTGGACAATGTGCACAAAATACAACTGGCCTTCTCCGCACCGGAAAAGGTGAAGGAACTGACAGCCTACAACATCGACCTCATCGAAAAGATTAACAAGCACACAAGCTTCATCGCCGAAAACGTGGAAGAAATGGTGGAAAAGCGCAAAGCCGTGAACAAGACGGAAAACATACGCGAACTGGCCATTGCCTACCATGACGAGGTGGCCCCCTACCTGGATGCCATCCGCTACCACATAGACAAGCTCGAACTTATCGTCGAGGACGAGATGTGGACACTGCCCAAATACCGCGAACTGCTCTTCATCCGATAAGCAAGCGGCATCCCCCACAACCACAACGGCGGAAACCCTGTCGGACCGGCGGTCCGGCCGTGGCTTCCGCCGTCCTTTTTTCACCGCCGGGCACGCTCCTCCCCCGGCACAGGCAGAAACGCACTTCCGGAACAGGGACACGGCCGCCGGCCTACCGATGTGCCCTCGGCCACACCATTATATATATACGCGCGCGAGGGCCGCGACAGGCCGGATACCTAAAAAAAGTTTTTTTATTTTGTTTTTCCCCTGTCTTGCATTAACTTTGCAAGTCATTAGCACATGAACCTGACAATCGACATAGGCAATACGAGAGCCAAGATAGCCCTGTTCGACGGAAACGAGCCGGTATCCGAAGATAAGTTCGAGGTAAAGGAACTGCCGCAACGGCTGCGCGACACCATTGACAGGCATCGTCCCGAACGGGCGGCATATTGCTCCGTCGGCAACGACAGCCCCGAAATAGAAAGGGCATTGCAGGCACTCCCCTGCCCGTTGCTCCACGTAACGGGAACGACTCCGGCTCCCGTACACGTAGGCTACCGCACGCCCGGAACGCTCGGAGCCGACCGGTTGGCCGCAGTAGTGGGCGCTGTCACGCTGATGCCCGGCACAGACTTGCTCGTCATCGACGCCGGGACGTGCATCACTTATGACTTCGTGGACGCCAAAGGCAACTACTTGGGCGGAAACATCTCGCCGGGCGTGGAAATGCGGCTCGAAGCATTGCATGTGCGCACCGCACGCCTGCCCCACATCGGAGCGGAAGGCGACATCCCCGACTTGGGATACGACACGGAAACGGCAATACGCTCGGGTGTCGTAAGAGGTATCGGATACGAACTGCAAGGCTTCATCCGCCATTGGCAGAAACGCTATCCGGAACTCCGGACATTCCTGACAGGCGGCGACAGATACGTCTTCAGCGACGCGCTCCGCAAGGACATCCTCACGGACAGCCACCTGCTGGCACGCGGACTGAACAGATTGCTCACAGACAACGTGCTGCCGGACTGAACGCCGGTGCCGGACGCATCCGGCTAATACAAAAAAAGAAACACATCTCACCTATATCACCTTGACAAGATGACATACCAAAACGAAACAATGGGCAACATGCGCGGAAGCCTTCCGGCATTAAGAAGAACAAGGAAAGGCATCCTGTTGCTCGCTTCCGCCCTCTGCCTGGCCGCTTCGGCGCAGACAAACGGTAGTAATTCGCCTTACTCACGCTACGGATTCGGTTTACTAAGCGACCGGGCGCAAGGTTTCAACAAGGGAATGTCAGCACTATCCTACGGAATGCGCGGCGGAACAGAGCTGAACGTAAAAAACCCGGCCTCCTACTCCGCCATAGACTCGCTCTCGTTCATATTCGACATAGGCATATCGCTGCAGAACGGCAACCTGGAACAGAACGGAAAGAAGGTAAACGCGCACAACACGTCGTTCGACTATCTTTCGATGGGCTTCCGCGCGTCCAAGAATATCGGAGTTTCATTGGGCCTCGTGCCTTTCAGCACCATCGGCTATGACATCAGTCAGGAAGACCTCATCAAGAGTCCCAATATGCCCGACATCACACACACAAGTGCCCACTCGGGCGACGGAGGCGTACACGAGGCATACCTCGGCATAGGATGGAAAGCCATGAAAGGCCTCTCCGTCGGTCTGAATGCCGGTTACATGTGGGGAGACATGACCCACACCGTACTATCCTCGTACAGCGAAAGCGCAACCTCGTCAAGCCGACGGCAATATGCGTCGGACTTCCGCTCATACAAGTTGGACTTCGGACTACAATACGAACAAAAGATAAACAAGGACAATAACTTGACGCTGGGCCTCGTCTACGGCCTCGGACACGACGTCCGCTCCAAATCGGAATACTACAACCAGCTCATAACCTCGGGCAGCGTCACCAGTGCCGACACCACGACATTGCGCGATGCCTTCCAGTTGCCGCACACCATAGGCATAGGTCTTACGTGGACGCACAAGAACCGGCTGCGCATAGGGGCGGACTACACTTTGCAGAAGTGGGGCAAAGTCAAGTTCCCGTTCCTCAACGAGGAAACCAACGAATATGTTGCCTGCAAGGGACTCTACAAAGACATGCACAAGGTAACGTTCGGCGGAGAGTATATCTCCAACCCCGACGGCATACATAGACGCGACCGCATCCGTTATCGGGCCGGTTTCTCGCTATCTACGCCTTACACAAAGGTAAACGGGCTGGACGGGCCTAAGGATTATCTGGTGAGTCTCGGTGTCGGGCTTCCCATCATCAATACTCACAACAACCGTTCCGTACTTAATATTTCGGCACAGTATGAAAATGTCAAGCCGAAGTTTGCCGGAATGATTAAGGAACAATATTTGCGACTCTGCATCGGACTTACGTTCAATGAACGCTGGTTCATGAAATGGAAAGTAGATTGAAGCCGACAATTCAACAGACAAAAGAAACCGCAGCCACCCGGTGGATGCGTCTTGTTCCGGCCTGCTTAGCAATAAGCCTGTTGTCCGGAACACTAAGCGGCTGCGGCAACGACGCACCCCCTATGGGAGAAGCCGTAAACAACCGCGATTCGCTGCCTGTCATGGTGACACGGGGCGTTTCAAAGCTGATATCGGACTCCGGCATCGTGAAATACAAGATTGTCGCGGAGGAATGGCACGTTTTCGACAAGACCAATCCGCCGAGGCAGGTGTTTCCGAAAGGTATCTTCCTGGAACGCTACGACGAAAGCTTCAATGTAAACCTTCACATCACAGCCGACACCGCTTACTGCTATAACCAGAACCTCTGGGAGCTGCGTGGACGCGTTTTCATCGAGAATGAGGAAAACGGAACGACCTTCAGCACAGAACTGTTATACTGGAACATGGGAGAACATCAGTTCTACTCCGACAAGCACATGCACATCATCACTCCCGACCGCGACCTGCAAGGCGACTGGTTCGTGTCCAACGAAAGCATGACCCGCTACGAAATCAGACAGACCAAGGGATTCATGCCCCTGCCCGCCGACAATGCGCCGGCAGGCGGAGCACAGAAACCCGACTCGGCCATGCAGCGCGAAGCACCCCGGCAGCAGGAAAGCGCAAAACAGAATTAGTTGCGCGCAAAACACAGGAACGCACTCCGGAAATAGTGTAACGACAACCTGCATACACGAGATTTTTCGCAAAAAAGCATCCTACGTACTTTCTTTTTTATAACTTTGCGCGTCGTACCGTATAAAAACGCCGCGCACATGGCTTCCCGGCCAATGTTACGGCACAACATACAGAAATAGAACAAATAAAAACAATAACAAAACCAATGGCAGCATTACAAACACTTAGAAACAAACCGGCATTGCTGATGTCCGTCATCGGCGGTGCCCTTTTGCTCTTCATTGTCACGCTCACCGACCTCAATTCCTGCTCACGCCCTAACGTCGAAGGCAAGGTTAATGGAAAGGAAATCACCTATGAGGACTATGAAGGCCAGATTCGCGAAGAAGAAAACCTGGAGGAGTTGATTCTGGGCAGCGTTTCCGACGAACAGAAAGACAACATCCGCCAACGGGTATGGTACTCCATCTCACAAGGTGAGGTTATCGGAAAAGAAGCCGACAAGCTCGGAGTCATTGCCACGAAGGAAGACATCCAGAACGAACTCGCCGGCGTAACCATGCAGGAGCTGCAACAAATCGCCCAAATGATGCAATACGGTCAGACCGACCTTTCGCGCGTCAGCTATGCACAGAAAATCATGTTGCTCATGGGCCGTTATGTCGGACAGCCTTCCGTTGAAGCCTACAAGCAATTCCTGAAGACGGCAGACCAGCAAATCTCGCAGATGCAGAAGCAAAATCCCGAAGTGGCCGAGATGTACGCAAAAATCAAACAGGCCTGCCTTTACTGTGAAAGCCAGATGCCGCGCGAAATCCAGCAGAACAAATACTGGGGCCTGCTCCAACAGGGCGTCATCTCCAATCCCGTGGCAGCCAAGATGGCTTTCGACGAGAGCAACACCGAATATAATGTCGAAATGGCCACGGTCCGTTACAGCAGCATAGACGACAAGGACATCAAGATTACCGATGATGACCTCAAGGCCAAATACGAGGAGACCAAGGAGCTTTATCGCATTGATAGCGAGACACGTGATCTCAAGGTGCTCAACATCTCGGTAACGGCAAGTACCAATGACCGCGACAAAATTTTCAGCCAAGTTAAGGCTATCGAGGACACGCTGCGCAAAGCCCAGACGGCACAAGCAGTGGAAAGCATCATGAAGAGCTGCAAGTCGGATGTAAACTATCAGAACGTATACCTGACGAAAGACCTCTTCGGCCAAAATCCGCTTACGTCCAACGTAGGTGCCGCCATCGACTCTCTCGGCGTAGGCAGCGTGACGAAAACAGCCGTCGAGCCGCAGAACAGCAACGGCGAGCAGTACATCTCCACCATCAAGCTCGTGGCATCAAAGGCTACTCCCGACTCCATGCAGATTTGCCGCCTGGCCGTAAACTCCAAGACCGTTGCAGACAGCATCGTCAAGGCTGTCAAGGGTGGCAACAACCTGAGCGAGCTGGCCAAGAAGTATTCCGCGCAAGTGCAGCAGTACGGTCTGAAAGGCGACACGGCTTGGGTTGAGACCAAATACTATATTGACGCGAAAGCCGACAAGGACAGCACAAGCGCCTACACCGATATTTGCCAGATGCCCGCAGGTACGGTTGCCTACTACACGGTGCCCGACCCGCAGACCGGCAATGACGTTTACGTAGTCACCAATGTGCTTGCCACCAAGGCCACATCCACGAAATACAACGTGGCTGTCGTGAAATACCCCATCCATTTCACGCAAGAGACCTACAACGACAAGAAGCGCGCCCTCTTTGAATTCCTGGCCAAGAACAAGTCTATCGAAGAGATAGAGAAGAATGCGAACAAGAGCGGCTATACTTTGCTTGAGTGGCCCAATTTCAGCACAACCTATGCCATGAGCGCACGCATGAACATCGGCGGCGAACAGGCCAAGGAGGCATTTGTATGGGCATTCAACGAAGCCAAGGCCGGCGAAATCTCCAAAGTCTACGAATGCGGCAAGAACAACGACCAACTGTTGGTAATCTGCGTCAGCGGAATCAACGACGGGAAATATCTGGCCTGGGACAACGCCAATGTCAAGGCCACTCTGGAAACACTGGTCAAGCAAGACAAGAAGGCCGAAAAGATTATGGAACAGGTCAAGAACGTGAAGAGCATCGCCGACGCCAAGAAAGTGAAAGGTGTTGAGGTAGCCATGCAACCGAGCATAGTACCTGCCAACATCTCCAACTACGAACCCGCATTCGCAGGTGCCATCGAACGCACCGAAAAAGGCAAGTTCACAGGAGCTGTCAAAGGCTCGACGGGTATCATCATGGGCCAGGTGAACGACAAGAAAGCGAACGGAAGAACTTTCGACGCCGTCAGCGAAATGCAGAACCAGGTCCGCAAGAGCATGAACCAGATATTCGGACAGAACGGCAACATCATCGACGCACTCATGCAGAAAGCCAAAGTGGTGGATAACCGTTACAAGTTCTAATACGGGACAGACAACAGAATATAAAGAGCCTCTTTTTTCACGACTCGAAGAAAGAGGCTCTTTTTATATACCACTTTTCCCGCACCGGCAACCTGCGCCCGTCTACTCCGCAGGTTACGGGCATCACATGGCAGTTCCTTTTGTCTTTCATCATCAAAATAAGGAATAATCCGGAGATGATATCAGCCGATGGGAGAAAAAGCCGGACCAAGCATAGCCTTTCCACCGGCACACAAAGGAAAAGCACGGCAATATCCATTTATCCACTCTCCACAAGAACAAACCATCAAAAAAGTATCAGGCATGAAAGTTTTTATATCTTTTCTATGTTTCAGTCTTGCCACCCTGAGCGCCACAGCCCAGAATGTAACGACGGACAGCCTCAAGGAGCGCGAACTGGGCGAGGCGGTAGCCTACGGCAAAAAGCCGATGGTGAAAAGCCATGACGGCATTACCGTCGTAGACCTGCCCGCCCTCATAAAAGACAAGCCCGTGAGCAATGTCCTCGAAGCACTTGCCTATCTGCCCAACGTGACAACTTCCGACGGAAAGCTGCAACTGACAGGCGCCCCGTCCGTCAGCATCATCCTCAACGGCGAACCGACCGAAATGCCCGTGGAAAATCTTTACCGCCTGCTGGCTTCGCTGCCCGCAGACCGGCTGAAAAGCGTGGAAGTCATGTACGCCGCACCGGCCAAATACCACATCAACGGCGCTGTCATCAATGTCGTGCTCAAAACGCCCCGCCCCATTGACGGTCTGCAAGGGCAAGTCCGTGCCGGATACGAGCAACGGCGATATGGCAGCTACGGCGGCGGCATGGCCGCATCGTATGCGGTGAAGGACTGGAGTTTCTACCTGAACTATGACCTGGGACGAAACAAGAACCACACCCATGAGAACACGTTGTCCAACCATCTCTACAACGACGTGCGACATGCCATTGCCGACGACATGCGTTCGAAGGGGAAAGACCTTTATAACAACATCTATGCCACGGCAGCATGGAAAACCATCAAGCTTACGTACAACGGGCAGGTCATCTCGAACGACCGCAACACCAGGATATCGGACGGGACACTCGGCAAATACACCAACACCCGCCGAGGCAACTCTCCGGAAACCTTCCACCAGATTGCCATCCGCTACACAGCTCCTTTCGGCCTAAGTGCCGGAGGTGACTACACGCACTTTTCGGAGGACCGCTCCCAACGCCTCGTCAAGGACGAAAACCTGTTGCTCGACGCCACCACGCGCCAAAACGTAAACACCTGGCACGCCTATCTCGACCAGGAGCACAAAGCGGGCACATGGACACTGGGCTACGGTGCGGACTACCGCCACTCCGACGACCGCAGCGCGCAGCATTATGCACAGGGCGACCTGCCCACGTTCGACAATGTGCTGACCGAGGACGTCGTACAAGCCTACCTCGGCATCGGGCATCAGACCTCGTGGGGACTGTCCTTCAACACCTCGGCCCAAGCGGAGTATTACCACAGCACCTACCAGCACAACTGGCGTTTCATTCCGCAACTGGGCGCCACTTTCGCACGGTCGCCGAAACACGTCCTGCAACTGAACTTCAACACACAGCGCGTCTATCCGTCCTACTGGGCACTGCACGGCGGGGCGTCCTATCTCACGGACTACGCCGTGGTGCAAGGCAATCCCTGCCTGCAACCCTACATGAATTACACCGGACAATTGACTTACATTTTCGCGCAGCAATATTCCGCCACATTCTATGTCACCTACGATGACAAGTATTCCGTGCAACTCCCCTACCAGTCGCCCGACGCATTCGAACTCGTGTACCAGACAGTCAATCTGGACTTCGCGCGCAACATAGGCTTTGTGGTGAACCTGCCCTTCAACGTGAAGGAAGTATGGAGCGCCACGTGCATGGCCAACGTATTCAACAAACGCGAAAAAGCCGGCCACTTCCACGCCACGGCCTTCGACAACCGCAAATGGAGTTTCTACGGAAAACTGAGCAACACGTTCAAGCCGTCATCCGCCTCTCCGCTCGCGTTTTCCCTTGACGTGTGCTACCTTTCGCCCTCCACGCAAGGCATAGGCGACATCAGCGCACTGTGGCGTATGGATGCGGGCGTGAAATACCGGTTCGGCAAGAAACGGTGTGCCGAACTCAGCATCGCCGCCTCGGACATTTTCAACACTTGGTCGCCCACCCTGCGCATCGACCGCAGCGGACAGGATTTCCGACTCAGGACTTACGACATGACACAATGCGTCAAAGCGACACTGACCTGGCGTTTCAACGGTTTCAAGCCCAAGGACACGAGCGTCGATACCTCGCGCTACGGAACGGGACAATAAACAGGAAAGTGCAGACGGCCGGAAAGAAATTCTACCGTCCCCGCAATTTTAACACAATTTGCTTTTGGCCGAAAAATGTTGTATCTTTGTAGTACAGAAAATAGGAAAGGCGGTTTCAGACCGCCTTTTTTCGTGTAAATAAGCCCGTTACGGGGCAATTTACATGCACATGTAGAAAAATTTAGAAGCAGCCTGCGCAAAAATACATGCCTTCTATTTTGAAATGGAAGCCGCCCGCGCACGAAAAGATGCCTTCCAAGAGACCGCAAGCCCCTTCTGTTTACATTTATTCACGTAACAGAGGTTAAAAATGTTAATGTCGAAATCTCTTTCTGCGGCTTTACGGCGTGTTTCCACGCGGACTACGCGCCACCGGGCGACAACCGGGAAGCCGGAAATTGCCGTCCGGAAGATTTCCCTGCGCAGCACACCGCGCAGGAGCACGGGCTGATGCAAGCCGTCCCGCTTCCCGCCGGTTGCAGCAGGCGGGAAGCGGGACGGATAACCGGAAATTCAACCGGCGGATGTACAGATAGTCAGACGCCGGCCAGCCGCAGGACTTCGTCGGCTATGACTGCGGCCGCGTCGGCCTTGGCCAGTGACTTGATGTTGCACGACAACGAGCGCAACAACTCGGTGTCGGCCACCGTATTTATGGCCAGCGGCAAAAGTGTCTGCCCGGCCTGCGCGTCGGCGACGCAGATGGCGGCTTCTTTCTGCACCAGGGCCATCGCGTTCTTGGTCTGGTGGTCTTCCGACACGTTGGGAGAGGGAACAAGGACCACGGGCTTGCCCAGCAGACAGAACTCGGAGATGCTGCCGGCCCCGGCCCGCGAAATCACAAGGTCGGCGGCGGCATACGCGGCATTCATGTCGGCGATGAAATCCGTCACATAAAGGTTGTCGGGCTTGTTCCGCGCCTGCAGTTCGCGGGCAATCTCCTCACTGTAATACTTACCCGTCTGCCATACAAACTGCACGTTTTCCTGCTGCCGTATGAGCGGGAGCTGTCCCAGCACGCAATCATTGAGCGTGCGCGCGCCGAGCGAGCCTCCCACCATGAGAATGGTGCGTTTGTCGGGGTCGAGCCCGAACGAGCGTATGGCTTCCTCGCGCGACAGGGTGGCGTCGAGCAGCGACTGGCGCACGGGGTTACCGGTCAATATGATGCGGTCGGCGGGAAAGAACCTTTCCATGCCTTCGTAGGCGACACAGATGCGTTTCGCCCCCTTGGCCAGCAGTTTGTTCGTGACACCCGCGTAGGAGTTCTGCTCCTGTATGAGTGTCGGTATGCCCAGCTTCTGCGCCACGTCGAGCGTCGGTCCGCTCGCGTATCCGCCCACGCCTACCGCCACGTCCGGTCGGAAATCCTTCACGATGCGGCGAGCCAGCCGGCGGCTGCGCACCAGTTTCACGAGGACGCCGAAGTTGCGCCACAGGTGCCGGCGGTCGAAGCCCGCCACGGGCAATCCCTTGATTTCGTATCCGGCCGCGGGAACGCGTTGCATTTCCATCCGGCCCTCGGCTCCCACGAAGAGTATCTTGGCATCGGGGCGTTTTTCCTTCAGCGCGTTGGCAATGGAGACGGCGGGAAAAATGTGTCCTCCCGTTCCGCCGCCGCTGATGATGATTCTCAGTTCCTGCTTCATACTTCCATGATTTACTACATTAGCTTTTCGCAAAGGTAAAGAATATTTTCGTTGCCGCGGAGCGCAGGACCCGAAAAAACGTCCGCGCGGCGTTTTTCGCCGGAAACCGGCCGGCGGCGGACACTGTCCGGCCCTCCCGCACGGGAATGCGGGCTGCGGCCGATTGTCAAATAACCTTTAATCGCCCGTGTTCTTTTCTTTTTTTCATAGCTTTGTGCCCATGACCGACAATCCCCGCAGCACGAAGTCCCGATGGGGCATTCCCCTGAAAGTAGCCCTGGCCTATGTTTTTTTCATCGCCTTGCTGGCTTTCGCGGGCCGCAGCCTCTACGGCTACATCCGCTTTGCCGACGACGTGGCCGCCACCGAGCGTTCCGTCTCGCAGCGGCGACAGGCGGCAAACGAGTTGGTGCGGTGCCTGTTCGAGCTGGAAAATGCCGAACGCGGGGTGTACCTCGGCGACACCGCCCGATGGAGCGGATACGAACAGGCGCTGCTACGCGCGGATACCGCGGCAGTGGCATTGAGACGGCTGGCCGGTGACACGACCGCCCGGGCAAGGCTCGATTCGCTGCGGCTGCTCATGACCGCCCGGCGCGAAAACTCACGTCTGCTGCTCGAAGCCCTCGGCAGCCGCCGCGGACAGGAATTTTACCACAGGCAGGCCGAACGTCTCCGCAGTGGCAGCGACTCGGTCGTGCTCAGCCACGACGTCCGGGAACAGGTGGTCGAAAGGGAACGTACCTACATCGTGGAACGCCCGCGCCGCAAATTCTTCGGACGGGTGGCCGACGTATTCCGCCGTACGCGGGCGGACACGACGGTCGTCAGCGTACAGACGCGGCGCGCGGGGGGAGACTCCGTCAGGCAGCGCATCGACGTGGGCGACTCCGTGGCGCGCATCCTCACCGACATCGGACGGCAGGCCGACACCTCGGATGCGAGGCTGCAAAGCCGCATACGCCGACGGGGCGAGGCGCTGCAGGCCACCGGCATGGAGCTGACGCAACGCGTCGGCCGCATCATGGAGAGCATCGGCCGCGAAGAGCAAGGCTGGCTGCGACGGACAACGGCGCAGGCCCAAGCCGCGCGACACGACTGGGCGGTGCGCATCGGGTTGCTGACGGTGCTGGCGCTGCTGGCCGCCGGGGGGTCGTTCGCATGGATAGTGCGCGACGTGTCGAGAGCCGGACGCTACCGCCGGCAACTGGAACAGGCGAGACAGAGGGCCGAACAACTGCTGGCACAACGCGAACGGCTCATGCTGACCGTAACGCACGACATCAAAGCACCGGCGGCATCGGTCGCAGGCTTCGCGGAATTGCTCGCGGCACGACCCCACGACGACGAGACGCGCCGTTACCTGCAAAACATCCGCAGTTCGGCCGACCATCTGCTGCGACTCGTCGGCGAGCTCCTTGACTATCATCGGCTGGAAGCCGGACACGTGGATATACGGCCGACGGATTTTTCACCGGCACGCCTGCTGGGCGAAGTGGCCGAAAGTTTCCGGCCGCAGGCACAGGCGAAAGGCATCGGACTCCGTTTCGACGCGGCACGGTGCGGCACGTCATACTGCCGCGCCGACGCCTTCCGCATCCGGCAAATAGCGGAAAACCTGCTGGGCAATGCCTTGAAGTTCACGGACGAGGGGCACGTGTCGCTGACCGCTGCCCTGACCGACGGGACCCTCACGCTGACGGTGGCGGATACGGGACCGGGCATGACGGCCGACGAACAGGCGCGCGTGTTCGAAGCCTTCGCACGACTGCCCCGCTCACAGGGCAAGGAAGGCGTAGGGCTGGGACTTTCCATCACCCGCGAAATCGTCACGCTCCTCGGCGGAGACATCTCTGTGGAAAGCACCTGTGGCGCGGGAAGCGCCTTCACCGTTACACTGCCCGTAGCACCGGCGGCGGCCGACGGCGGGGATGATATGGCTATCCCCGTTTCCGGAGCGGCGGAAAAGCTTCCGCACCAACCGGAACAGCATTTGCGGCAACCGTTGCGCATCCTGGTCATCGACGACAACGCCACACAGCTAACGCTCACCCGTGTCCTGCTCGAAAAAGCCTCGGCCGGACGATGGAAGGTGACGGCCTGCACCGACGTGGACGAACTTTACGAACAGCTCCGCAGGCATACGTTCGACTTGCTGCTGACCGACATCGAAATGCCGGCATTCAGCGGCTTCGACCTGCTGAGGAAGGTGCGCGCCTGCCCCGGGAAAAACCGCGGCATACCTGCGGTCGCACTCACCGCACACGGCACGTACGGCGACGGAGACTTCCGTGCCGCCGGCTTCACCGGCTGGCTGTCTAAACCGTTCGGCATGGAAGAATTGGCACGCGTCGTGGAACGTGCCACCGAAACGGCAGACAGGAACGACGGAAACAAGGATGTACAGGACGGAGACGGGGCTGCGCCGCACCGGCACGGTTTCAGTGCGCTCACAGCCTTTGCCGCAGGCGACGAACAGGCGGAACGCACCATCCTGGAGTGTTTCCGCAACGACGTGCTGACACATATCGCCGCCTTGCGCAGCGCCGCCGGCAAACAGGATGCGGCCGAAGCCGGCAGGCTGGCGCACAAGTTGTTGCCGACGCTGGCCATGATTCGCTCGGAAGCCGTTCCGGCGCTCGAAACCCTGGAACGCGAAAGGGCGGCAGGCGCATGGAGCAAAGAGCACGACGGGCTATGCCGGACGGTACTGCATGAACTGGAAAGCATCGGCAAGGAACTGGCGCGGCTCACGGCATACGGCAGCGACGGTCCGCACACACCATAAATATAAAGACAGGAGAACGGACGCACACGACTGTCAAAACAAGTAACGAACCTGTGTTCCGGCCGCGCAGCCGACGACCGGACAACACCTACATATCATCCGACAATATGAAAAACATACTCATCGTAGAAGACGACCTGACTTTCTCCACCATGCTCGCCACCTGGCTCGGCAAACAAGGTTTCAGCGTAGAGACAACCGGCAACGTAGCCAAAGCGATAAGGGCTCTGCTCGACGGCAAGTGCTTCGACCTGATTCTTTCCGACCTGCGTCTGCCCGACCACGACGGGCTTTATCTGCTGCAATGGCTGCGCAAGCGGCAACAGCCTACACCTTTCATCGTCATGACCGGTTATGCGGAAGTGCAGAACGCCGTCGAGGCGATGAAGAACGGGGCCAGCGACTACATAGCCAAGCCCGTACAGCCCGACATGCTGTTGCAGAAAATCAAGGATGCCCTGGAACATGCCCCATCCCCTGTCCGCGAGGCCGAGACACAGGGACAGCGGCCGGCATCACAGGAGCGGAACGGAGCACAAGGCACTCCGACGGCCGGATTCCTCGAAGGAAGCAGTCCGGCCGCACAACAACTCTACCGTTACGTGGCACTCGTGGCTCCTACCCCTATGTCGGTGCTCATTCTCGGTGCAAGCGGGACGGGCAAGGAGTATGTGGCCCGCCGTATCCACGAAGGCAGCCGGCGCCGCAACGGACCTTTCGTGGCCATTGACTGCGGAGCGCTTCACAAAGAACTGGCCGCGTCCGAATTCTTCGGCCACGTGAAAGGCTCGTTCACGGGGGCTGTCGCCGACAAGACGGGGGCTTTTGCCGAGGCCGACGGGGGTACGCTCTTCCTTGACGAGGTCGGCAATCTGGGTTACGACGTCCAGGTGCAACTGTTGCGGGCTTTGCAGGAACGGCGTGTACGTCCCGTAGGCGGTACGACGGAGCGAGAGGTCGATATCCGGCTGGTATGTGCCACCAACGAGGACCTGGCGGGAGCTGTGACGCGGGGAGAATTCCGTGAAGACCTTTTCCACCGCATTAACGAGTTCACGCTGCACATGCCCGAACTGAAAGACCGCGGTGCCGACCTGCTGCTTTTCGCCGACCTGTTCCTGCGACAGGCCAACCTTGAGTTGGAACGCACGGTAAAGGGCTTCGACGCGACGGCCGCGGAAGCTATGGTGCGCTATGACTGGCCCGGCAACCTGCGGGAGCTGAAGAATGTGGTCCGACGTGCCGTGCTGCTGGCCACGGACGACTACATACGGGCAACCGACGTGGCACATGCGATGAACGAGGCCACGCGGCCGGCAACACTACCCCTGCACGACGACGCGACCGAAAGGGCACGCATCCGCGCGGCACTGCAGGCTACGGCCGGCAACAAGAGCAAAGCGGCAATCCTGCTCGGCATAGACCGAAAAACACTCTACAACAAATTGCGCGCACAAGGCACGGAGGACGGACCAAAATAGGAATTCCACACTTTTCTGTGGATTTTTTCCACACTTGTTCCCCACTTTCCACACACGGAAGCCGGACAAATAAAAGAGAAAAGCACTACGAATCAATAAGATAAGGGATACAGACAACTTTTGGCACGGCTATTGCTCTTTTTTATAGTAGAAGACAATCACACATTTACTAACACTCTAAAAAAAGACAGTCATGAAAAAGTTTTCAGTAGTAGCAGTTCTCACTTTGGGTATCATTTCCGTAAGCGGCGCCTTTGCCGGCAACAACACGCCCGTTTCCCACGTCATGAGTTCCGACACCGTAAAGACGGACAGCGTAACTCCGCAACAGCCCGACAGCACACAGGCTTTCCGTTTCGGCATCTCACAGAACGACACCGTATCTCCCGACACCGTAAAAACGGATTCGCTGCGATAAACACGCATCCGCATAGTTCCGGGCGGCACCTGTGCCTGAATTGTTCCGGAAAAAACGCGGGGAAATGCCTGACGCATTTCCCCGCGACATATTTACGGCCGACCGGATGCCGTCCGGGAAAGGGCGGATGTACATCCTGCGGAACGTATCCCCGTTTCAAGAGAAAACTGCCGCAGAAAACAGCCGCTCAGTCGCCGGCCAGACGGGCCAGTCCCGCGACATCGGTCACGACAGAATAGAGCCGCGACAGATTATCATCTATCAGGCCTTTCGCAGCCAGGTCTTCGATGGCCGCAATCGTCATGTCCCAGCATCCGGCCACGTTGTAGAACACCACATGCCTGACGGCCGTGCCGATAGTTGCGGCGGCCATCACGGTAAATACCTCGTCGAGCGTGCCTACGCCGCCGGGCAGTGCCACGAGCAGGTCGCTCTCGCGGTTCATCACGGCCTTGCGGTCGTTCAGGTCCACGGTGCGGAACGTCACGTCGAGCGTATCGCTCACCAAGCCGCGGTCCTCGATGATTTGCGGGACGACACCGAACACGCGACCGCCGTTGCGCTTGACGGTCTGTGCCAGCACTTCCATCATTCCCTTGCGTGCCCCGCCGTAGACCAGGGTCCGGCCCGTGCAGCCTATCCATGCGCCGACATCCTCCACGGCCTGGCGGAACACGGCGGGCACATCGGTCTTCGAAGAAAGGAATACGCCGATTTTTCTCATAACATCAGCGGACGGCAATGCATTCTATTTCGACGCGGGCCCCTTTCGGGAGCGTCTTGACGGCCACCGCCGAACGCGCAGGGGCGGTTCCTTCGAAGAAAGCGGCATATTCGGCGTTCATCTCGGCGAAATCGGCCATGTCGGCCAGGAATACGGTGGTCTTGACCACGTTTTCCATCGTCAGACCGGCTTCCGCGAGTATGTTTCTGACGTTCTCGAGCGAGCAGCGCGTAAGTTCGCGCATACCTCCCTCGGCAAAATTTCCCGTGGCGGGGTCTATGGGCAACTGGCCCGACACAAAAACAATGCCGGCCGCCTCGACGGCCTGACTGTACGGCCCGATGGCGGCGGGCGCCTGCGTACTTGAAATTGCTTTTTTCATGCTATTTTCGTTTATTAAAGATGTTGTCGTATGCAAAAGTAACAATTAAATCGCTATCACGCGGCGCAGTGCGGCGGAAGAGGCACATTTTATGAAGTATACGCCATTCGGAAACGTTTTTCCGTTGGAAAAACAAAATTAATCCGTACATTTGCAAAAATACATCCCCTTCTGCGGAAGCCTACCTTATTATATAACCAAAACGAAAAGCCATGAAAAACAAACTCCCATCCCTTAGCGCGACACGCAGGCTCGTCCATGCGTTTGCTTTCATTACGGCCGCCTTTCTGCTGACGGCTTGTACCGATGATTATGCCAATGTCCTGCCCGAGGACTGTGCGGGTGTGGTCAAGATAGACCTGAAAAGCATTGCCGACAAGGCACAACTGGACGAGAACGCCGAACTGAAGGACCTGAAGGCTGCTTTCCTGGACAAGGCACAGGAGGAAATGAAAGGCTCTCACTACAAGGAGCTGAAAGAAATGCTGAACAATCCCGAAAAACTCGGCATCGACCTGCGCTGCCCTGTATATCTGTTTGCCCCCTCCAAGAGTTTCCCTTACGCCGGACTGGTAGCCAAGACGCTCGACGACGAGGATTTCAGCAATTTGCTGGAACTTTTCCTCAAGAAGTCCGATGCCGGACGCCTCAAGGAGTATGACCATTGCAAGATGGCCGTGGACAACAGCGGGAAGATGGCGGTCGCCTTCGACGACAACAGCATCATGCTGGCCGTAGCCGTGGATAACGACAACGGCCGCATAGGGCGCGACGTCCGCCGGCGGTTCGAAGAGAAAAAAGAGAGTTCCATCTACGACAACCCGGCTTTCAGGAAGATGGACAAGGCGGATGACGACGTGGCAGCCTGCGTCATGATGAAGAATGTGATGAAAATTCTGCCCGTGGACGAGCGTGAGGAACTGAAACAGATGTCCAAGATGGTGCGTATGCAGGACTGGAGCGTCATAAGCGGCATCTCGTTCGGTCAGACCGACGTCAAGGCTTACGTGGAACCTGTCGCCGAGACCGAAGAGGCCCGCAAACAAATGGCGGATGCCCAAGAAATGCTGCCCGGCACGAAGGGCAAGCAGCTGGCCATGCTTCCGGATGACGCTTTCCTCGTGTTCGGCAGCGCCCTGAACGGCAAAAAGTATTGGGACTACATCAGAAAAATCGACGTCATCAAGCAGGCACTCGACACGAAGCCCGAGATGGCCGACCTTATCGGGCGCACCGTATGTGCCATCTCCGGCGAATGGACGGTCGCCATAGGGATGCCCGCGGACAAGGACACCAATATGCCCGCGTTCGAGGGACTTGTGGACATCAACGACAAGATTGCCGTCGAGAACGCCTTGGCCAAGGCCGAGGAGCAGATACCCGCGAAATCCGTAATGGTATATGACGAGGACTATTACAACAGCACGGGCGGACTGTACCCCGTAAAGGAAATCAAAGTCTTCGGCCGCGACGCGGCAAAAGGCACTTACACCCTGCGCCTCGACGAGAAAGAGGAGGGCGGAAACGTTGTCACGATGGGTACGACGGCAAAAGTGTTCTACTTTTCCACACGCAGCGGTTTCAATCCCGGAGCCACGCCGAAGAAGTCGCTGGCCGACGCCGGCTTTGCGAAGCGCATCAAAGGCGAATTGGCATTTGCGGTGCTCGACTTCACGAAATTGTTCGAAGAAAAAGATATCAAGAGGGAGATATTCGGCAACAAATACAGCGAATATGCCGAGAAGTTTGAAACTGCGGAATTGCACGTCAGCGAAGATATGCGTTACACGATGGAACTCCGCTTCCGCGACCTCGCGAAAAGGGAAAACCCGCTCACGTTGCTGGCCGACATGTTCTTTGATGCCACCAGAACGGCGGGAGGCTTCTGACCCGCGCGCACATATATTATATACGCGCACGCAGGCGCGTTACGGAATCAAGCAAAAGCCCGTCGGGAGCGACGGAAAGCAGCATACAAAAACTCCGGCCGGTGATGGTCGGAGTTTTTGTATGGGGTCGGTTAAGCCCATGTCCCTGACGGGAAGGCGCGGGCTTATTTCAGCACGCCGAGTTCCTTGCCCACCTTGATGAAGGCGGCGATACACTTGTCGAGATGTTCGCGCTCGTGACCGGCGGATATCTGTACGCGGATACGGGCCTGGTCTTTCGGGACGACAGGATAGTAGAAGCCCGTCACATATATGCCTTCCTCCTGCAGACGTGCGGCATAGTCCTGCGACAGTTTGGCGTCGTAAAGCATGACGGCGCAGATGGCGCTCTGAGTCGGCTTGATGTCGAATCCGGCAGCCATCATCTTGTCACGGAAATAGTTTACGTTCTCCACGAGCTTGTCGTGCAGCGCGTTGCTCTCGCCGAGAATCTTGAACGTCTCTATGGCCGCTCCCACGATGGCGGGGGCAACGCTGTTGGAGAACAGGTAAGGACGGCTGCGCTGGCGCAACATGTCGATGATTTCCTTGCGTCCGGTGGTGAATCCGCCCATTGCGCCGCCGAAGGCCTTGCCCAGCGTTCCGGTGTAGATATCCACGCGGCCGTAGGTGTTGAAGAATTCGCTCACGCCGTGGCCTGTGGCGCCCACAACGCCTGCCGAGTGGCTCTCGTCCACCATGACGAGCGCGTCATACTGCTCTGCGAGGTCGCATATCTTGTCCATCGGAGCAACGTTGCCGTCCATAGAGAAGACGCCGTCCGTGACAATGATGCGGAAGCGCTGTTCCTGCGCCTCCTTCAGGCAACGTTCGAGGTCGGCCATGTCGGCATTGGCATAACGGTAACGCTTGGCCTTGCACAGACGCACGCCGTCGATGATGCTGGCATGGTTCAGGGCATCGGAAATGATGGCGTCGTCGGCCGTAAGCAGGGGTTCGAACACACCGCCGTTGGCATCGAAGCAAGCGGCATAGAGAATGGTGTCCTCGGTCTTGAAGTAGTCGGAAATAGCCGCCTCAAGCTTCTTGTGCATGTCCTGCGTGCCGCAGATGAAACGCACGCTCGACATACCGTAACCGCGCTTGTCCATCATGTCCTTGGCGGCCTGCACCAGACGCGGATGGTTGGACAATCCGAGATAGTTGTTGGCGCAGAAGTTCAGCACTTCCTGTCCTTTTACACTAATGGCGGCCTGCTGCGGGCCTTCAATCAGGCGCTCGTTCTTGTAGAGTCCGGCCTGCTTGATGTCTTCCAGCTCCTGCTGGAGATGCTGTTGGAATTTACCGTACATATTTATACTGTGTTTTACCTGCCGGAAGACTGTGCACGTGCACTGCTTCCGGCACGAAGAAATAAGTTAATCGGACGACGGGACGGTACGTGGCGGAACACTTTGCGGTCATTCCTTTGCATCGGGCCGCTCCGTCATTGCAAAGGAACGTTTTTTTTTGAAATTATCAAGCCTTTTATTATGTATTTCTCAAAAAAAAGTGTTCCTTTGCAGCGTCTAAGCTAACACATCAATCCTTAAGAAAAACATGAAGAATATTCTGGTCATCGGAGCCACGGGACAAATCGGTTCCGAACTTACAATGAAATTGCGCAGTATCTATGGAAACGAACACGTAGTTGCGGGATACATTCCGAGTGCCAAGCCCAAGGGCGAACTGAAAGAGAGCGGCCCATACGAGATATGCGATGTGACCAACGGCGAGCAGATTGCAACCGTCGCGCTCAAGCATCATGTAGACACCATCTTCAACCTGGCAGCCCTTCTGAGCGTCGTGGCCGAAGGCCGCCCGCAGCTGGCCTGGAAAATCGGTATCGACGGACTGTGGAACGTGCTCGAAGTGGCACGCGAGCACGACTGCGCCGTGTTCACGCCCAGTTCCATCGGCTCTTTCGGCCCCGAAACGCCGCGCGACCACACGCCGCAGGACACCATCCAGCGCCCCATCACGATTTACGGCGTGAGCAAAGTCGCTACCGAACTGCTGTCGGACTATTACCACCACAAATACGGTGTGGACACGCGCTCGGTGCGTTTCCCCGGCCTCATATCCTATGTCACCCCTCCGGGCGGCGGCACGACCGACTATGCCGTGGACATCTATTATAGCGCTGTGCGCGGCGAAAAGTTCGTCTGCCCCATCGCCGCCGGCACTTACATGGACATGATGTACATGCCCGACGCGCTGAACGCCTGCGTGCAGCTGATGGAAGCCGACCCCTCGCGCCTTATTCACCGCAACGGATTCAACATCGCCTCCATGAGCTTCGACCCCGAAGGCATACTCGCAGCCATCCGCAAACATAAGCCCGGCTTCGAGATGATCTACGACGTAGACCCCCTCAAGCAGGCCAACGCGGACAGCTGGCCCAACAGTCTGGAAGACGTCTGCGCACGCCAGGAATGGGACTGGAAGCCCCAATACGACTTGGAGAGCATGACCAAAGACATGTTGGAGAAACTGGCCATCAAACTGGCATCCGAATAAGGAAGAACAACACGGACGGCACGCGGCAACGGACGCGAAGCCGACGCCACAGAACAACCGCCCCTGTCGCAGACAATGCTCACAGGGGCGGTTTTTAACATTTGCCGCCTCGAATTTTAACACTGCTTGCTTTCGGGCGGAAAATGTATTATCTTTGCACTACGAAAGTACGGGGACGGCGTGAAACCGTCCTTTTTTCGTACCCTCAGGCCCGTTTCAGGGGGAAACAATCCCTATGACGGTTTTTCGTAAGTGCCTTGTAGGAAAAATTACATGGCTTGTAGGATATCCCGTCCCTGCATGTAGGGAAAACTACAAGCCATGTACGCCGTCCGAAAAAGTGTAGAAAGGTTAAAAATGTTAAGATTGAGAGCGCGTTCACCGCAGGACGGACGGGAAAACGTTGCCGGCGAAAAGCGCAAAACCGGCGGAACGAACAGTTATTTGCCGTTGCCGGCGGTCTTATGCGGATTTTGGATTAATTTTGCACCGGTTATGAACATCCGAGAACTGTTACCCCTCTACGCGGCCCACCCGGGAGTGGCTGCGCTGACGACTTTATTGCACGACAACACGGCCCGCGTGACGTTTGCCGACGGGCTCAGGGCTTCGGCCGCACCCGTCGTGTTTGCCTCGCTCACACAGCGCGACATCCCGGCCGTACCTTTTCTGTTCGTCCTCAACGATGCGGAAGAGGCAGGTTACTTCTACCACGACCTGACACAGATGCTGGGCTGCGAACAAGTGCTGTTCTATCCCTCGACCTACCGCCGGGCGGTGAAATACGGGCAGCGCGACGCGGCCAACGAGATTTTACGCACCGAAGTGCTCAACCGGCTTTCGCACATCAGGGAGAACGGCGCCGGCAGCTGGCTTTTCATCGTCACCCACCCCGCGGCCCTGGCCGAGCGCGTGGCCTCGCAAAAGGAAATGCACGACCATACGCTGCGCCTGTCCGAGGGCAGTGTGCACGACCTCACGCAACTGGCAGCGCGGTTGGCGGAACTGGGGTTCAAACGCCGCGACTACGTCTACGAGCCGGGCGAATTTGCCGTACGCGGCAGCATCCTCGACATTTATTCCTACTCGTCGGAATACCCTTTCCGCATCGACTTCTTCGGCGATGAGGTGAACAGCATCCGCACCTTCGAGGTACAGACACAGCTCTCGCGGGAGCGGAAAAAGGACATCAGCATCGTGCCCGACATCGTGCCCGAAACCGGCGGCATGGTGGCCTTCACCGACTGCCTGCCTCCCGACACGCGGCTGGTCACCGCCGACCTGAACTTCGTACACGAGACCGTAAGCCGCATATACGACGAGGGCTTCGCACGACAGGCCGTCGCCGAACAGGAAGCCACGTCGGAAATGGACGAAGCCGAGCAGCGCGAACGCCTGTCACGCGAGGCCCTGCTGGCCACCGGCGAGACCGTGTTGCGCGGACTGCTTCCGCTGCAGCGCATCGAGGTCGGCGCGCATCCTTCGGGCACGCCACAGGCCACCGTCCGCTTCAACATTACGGCGCAGCCCGTTTTCCACAAAAATTTCGACCTGCTGCGCGAAACGCTCACGCGACTCTCCGACGCGGGCAACGCACTCTACATCCTGGCCGATAGTGCCAAACAGAACGAACGCCTGCGCGACATTCTCGACGAGACGGGCGGGCACATCGGATTCAAGGCCGTGGAGCGCACCCTGCACGCCGGTTTCACCGACAACGACTTGCGCGTGTGCTTCTTCACCGATCATCAGATTTTCGACCGTTTCCACAAATACAACCTGCGTTCCGACCACGCGCGCGACGCCAAAATGGCCCTCACGCTCAAGGAAATCATGCAGTTCGAACCGGGCGATTTCATCGTACACATAGACCACGGCGTGGGACGCTTTGCCGGACTGGTGCGGGTGGCATCCGCGGACGGCAGCATGCAGGAAATGATCAAGCTGACCTATCAGAACGACGACGTGGTCTATGTCTCCATCCACGCCCTGCACAAGGTGTCGAAATATAAAGGCAAGGAGGGCGAACCGCCACGGCTGAGCCGTCTCGGGACCGGCGCGTGGGAGAAGATGAAAGAGCGCACCAAAAAGAAAATCAAGGACATCGCACGCGACCTGATACGTCTCTACTCCCGCCGGCGCGAGGAAAAGGGCTTCGCCTTCAGCAAGGACAGTTTCATGCAACAGGAGCTCGAAGCCGGATTCGCCTACGAGGACACACCGGACCAGCTGAAGGTGACACAGGAAGTCAAGGCCGACATGGAAAGCCCGCGCCCGATGGACCGGCTCGTATGCGGCGACGTGGGATTCGGCAAGACCGAAATCGCAGTGCGGGCGGCGCTCAAGGCAGCCTGCGACAACAAGCAGGTGGTTGTGCTTGTACCCACCACGGTACTGGCGCTGCAACACTACAAGACCTTTGCGTCGCGCCTGAAAGACTTTCCCGTGCGCGTGGACTACCTGAGCCGTGCGCGTACACCGCAACAGACGCGCGCCATACTCAAGGACCTGGCCGACGGAAACATCAATATCATCGTCGGAACGCACAAACTCATCGGCCGGAACGTCAGGTTCAAGGACCTGGGCCTGCTCATCATCGACGAGGAACAGAAGTTCGGCGTCGCTGTAAAGGAGAAACTGCGACAACTCAAGGTGAACATCGACACACTCACCATGTCGGCCACACCCATACCGCGGACATTGCAGTTCTCGCTGATGGGTGCGCGCGACTTCTCCGTCATCCAGACTCCCCCACCCAACCGCCACCCCATCCAGACCGAGGTCCACACCTTCGGGCATGAGGTCATCGCCGAGGCGGTCGGCTTTGAAATGAGCCGCAACGGGCAGACCTACATCGTGACCAACCGCATAGCCTCGCTTTCGTCATTGGCCTCGCTCGTGCAAAAGTATGTCCCCGACGCGCGCGTGGCCGTCGGGCACGGCCAGATGCCGCCTGCCGAACTGGAGAAGGTGATACTCGACTTCGTAAACCATGACTTCGACGTCCTTATATCCACAACCATCGTAGAGAACGGTATCGATATTCCCAACGCCAACACCATCATCATCGACGCAGCCCAGCACTTCGGACTCAGCGACCTGCACCAGATGCGCGGACGTGTGGGACGCGGCAACCGGAAAGCCTTCTGTTATCTGCTCGCCCCGCCGCTTGCGCTGCTCAAGGACGATGCCCGGCGACGCCTCCAAGCCATCGAGAACTTCAGCGACCTGGGCAGCGGCATCCACATCGCCATGCAGGACCTCGACATCCGCGGGGCAGGAAATCTGCTCGGGGCGGAACAGAGTGGCTTCATAGCCGATTTGGGCTACGAGACCTATCAGAAAATTCTCGCGGAAGCCGTCACCGAACTGAAAAACGACGAGTTCGCCGACCTGTATGCCGAGGAACTGCAACAAACCGGTACACTCAAGGGCGACTTGTTCGTGGACGATTGCAGCGTGGAGTGCGACCTGCACGCTTATTTCCCCGAAGAATACGTGCCGGGCGCAAGCGAACGGATGCTGCTCTACCGCGAACTGGACAGCATGACCACGGACGAAGAAATCGAAGCCTTCCGCCGGCGCATGGAAGACCGTTTCGGACCGTTGCCGCCCGAGGGCGAGGAATTGCTGCGCATAGTCCCGTTGCGGCGGACCGGGCGCAACGCGGGCGTGGAACGCATCATGCTGAAACGGGGACGCATGACACTCTACTTTGTGGCGAACAAGGACAGCATTTTCTACAAGAGCGACACCTTCGGCCGCATCATCGACTACGCCATGCGCAACTTCCGCCGATGTGCCCTCACGGAAGACAAGGGCAGACGCCGCATGACCATCGCCGAAATCCCGTCGGTGGAAACGGCGTGCCGTGTGCTCTCGGCCATGATTGCGCCCAAAGAGGCTTCCGCCTAAGAACCACGCGCCGAGCGCCACCTCACGGCAAGACAGCCCGTGACGGGAAACGGATATTCCCGCATACGCGCGCACATACGTATACACGCGCACGCACATACGCATATATAATAAGGTATGCCCCGCCTCTCCCCACCCGGAGAAGCGGGGTATTTTTCCCTGAATCTGCTTCCGGGGCACAGTGAAAGCCGGATATTCCCGCCTTTTTCGCGCATAGCAATTGCCAAATTTGGCAAAGTCAATGCAAAAACGTATATTTGTCCACCGAAAAGCACAACAAAACACACGACAAGTATGAAAAGAAACATTGTGGCGGCCGGTATGCTCCTGTTCTGCGGTCTCGGCTGCGGCCTGCAGGCACAAACGAGCCTCGTCAATCCCGTTCCGCAAGAGATTACGGGCAAAGGAGAAATCTTTGATGCCCCGAAACAGTGGGCCATCCTCAGTGACAAAGCCCGCACCGGGGGCTATCCCGCAAAAGTGTTCCGGGAAATGACGCCCAAACAGGACGCACGCGCGTCTTTCAAGGTCACCTTCGGCGTCAGCGGGGACAAAGCGGTCAGGAAATACACCAAACTTCTGCCCAAGCACAGTGAAGGCTACTATCTGCGGGTAGGAAAGGACGGCATCGTGGTGGCCGGCGCCGACGAACGCGGACTCTACTACGGCCTGCAGACGCTCCGCGGCATGATGGCCGAGGGCAAGCTGGAAGAATGCGAGGTGAAGGACTTCCCCGACGTGGCCTGGCGCGGAGTAGTGGAAGGATTCTACGGCACACCGTGGAGCCACGAGGCCCGCAAACGCCAGCTCGACTTCTACGGCCGCAACAAAATGAACGTCTACATCTACGGTCCGAAAGACGACCCCTGGCACCGCGACAAGTGGCGCGTGGCCTACCCCGAAGCGGAAGCCGCCCGCATCAGCGAACTGGCGGCCTATGCCCGCGAACGCGGCGTGAACTTCTATTGGGCCATACATCCGGGCTTAGACATCAAGTGGACCGCCGAGGACCGCGACGCACTTGTGGCCAAATTCGAGCGCATGTACGAACTCGGCGTGCGCTCCTTCGCCGTCTTCTTCGACGACATCTGGGGCGAAGGCACGAAGGCCGACAAACAGGCTGAGTTGTTGAACTACGTGGACGACAACTTCATACAGAAAAAGACGGACGTATCGCCGCTTGTCATGTGTCCTACGGAATACAACCGCGCGTGGGCGAACGACGAGAAAGGCTATCTGCGCACGCTCGGCACGAAGATGAACAAAGGTATCGAAATCATGTGGACGGGCAACAGCGTGGTACATTGCATCGACAAGCCTTCGATGGAATGGATCAACGAACGAATCGACCGCCGGGCCTACATCTGGTGGAACTTCCCCGTGAGCGACTTCGTGCGCGACCACATCCTGCTCGGCCCGGCCTACGGGAACGGGCTTGACATCGCGGCGGACGTGTCGGGCTTCGTCAGCAATCCGATGGAGCACGCCGAGGCCTCGAAAATCGCCCTCTACGGCATTGCCGACTACACCTGGAACATGAAGGCCTATGACTACCGGAAGGACTGGGAAAAGGCACTGCGCGACCTCCTGCCCGGACACAGCAACGCGCTCCGCACTTTTGCGCTCTACAACAAGGACCTGGGGCCCAACGGGCACGGCTTCCGCCGCGAAGAAGGCGACGAGCTGAAGGACGTGGCCGACAAGGCCGTGAAAGGAGACATGCAGTCGCTCTGGCAAATCTTCGAGGAATGCTTCAAGTTGAAGACGGCCGCCGACATCCTGCTCACGGACAAGGAAAATCCGGAACTCATCCGCGAAATGCGCCCCTGGCTCTTGCAGGCAAAAAACCTGGCCGACTACGGCGCGACCGTAGGTTCGATGGTCATGACGGCCAACTCGAAGCAGGCGGATGCGCACCTGAACTTCACCGACCTGTACGAACAGGCGCGTTCCCTGCAGGAACAGATGTATGAACTGGAGAACAGCGACGTGCGACATGCCCACCAGCCGGGCATCAAGGTGGGCACGAAGGTGCTTTCGCCCACGCTCAACGCCATTTTCACGCAGACCGTGACCGACTATAACGAGAAAAACGGCACGAACCTCATAGCTGCGGCCGAATACAACCCGTACAAGCTCACCTCGACCGTGCCGCAACTGGCCCTGCTGCCCGTCACGGTGCGTGGCAACGACGTCAGCGTCAGCCCGGCCCTCGAGGTCATCAACTGGCCCGCAGGCGGAGAACTCACCATCGAGGGCGACCGCGCCATCACGTTCCAAGGCATGGACTTCAACCTCGGCGTACCCGATGTAGCCAAGCATTTCCGCCTCGAGCTCCTCGTGGACGGAAACTGGAAGACCGTCAGTCTGTTACACTACAAGGCCGATGATCCCGTCATCCACACGGGCAACGAGCTGGGAGGCATGACCGCCACCGCCCTGCGTCTGACCAACACGAGCGGAAAGGAATTGCAGGTTTACTTCAGACACTTCAAATTCGTGAAACGCTAAGCTCCGGTCCGCAAGGACGAAGCCCCGACAATACCGGACGGCGGACGGAAAGGCAGGAATGCAGACCTGTTCCGTCCGCCGTCTGTTTTTCGGCCTGCCGACAGGGGCGAAAGGCCGCCTTTGACGCCATCCGCGATTTTAACACTATTTGCTTTTGGCTCGAAAAAGTATTATCTTTGTACCACAGAAGCGGGAAAGGCGGCAGAAACCGCCTTTTTTCGTATCCGGAAGCCCATTTCGGGGTAAAACTATCCCTATGACAGGATTTTCTATAAGCCATGTAGTCGTTCCTACATGCCATGTAGTCGTTTCCGGCCCTACACGTAGTGAAAAACAAGCGCGGGACTGCGCTCTTTTTTTGTGCAGAAAAGTTAAAAATGTTAATGTCGAAACAGAACTGCCTGCCGTATTCCGCCACACCGGATGCCCGCCCGGCAGCGGTTTGCCCGAGCTGCGGAGTACGGAGACGGGGACGAGCGGCACACACTGCACACTCCCGTTTTTCCAACACATTGAAAAAAAAGCGGAAAAGGTTTGTACACTCACCTTTTTGTCGTAAATTTGACCCGATTAATCAAGAATCTTTATGAAAAAAGCATTACTTTTTTTAACAGCCATACTGATGTCTGTCGGTATGCGGGCAACTATCACCATCGAAGACGGACAGAAGTATTATTTCGTCTGTCAAAGATGGAACACAGGCAGCATGGTGCTCGGCGAGAACCATGGTTCGACGGCATACGTGTACTATGACACCACCGAAGAACTCAGTGCGGACAGCTATTGGACCATCCAAAAAAACGGCAACGGGTACACCATTCAGAATGTCAGCAACGGCAAATACCTTTTCTATAAGGACGAACGCATCGACGGCGTGGCAAAAGGCATCCAGCTGACCGACAACGTGACCGACGACAGCGGCCGGTGGCTGTTTGAAGAAGCATCGGACGGATATGTCATTATATATAATGTCAGCCAACCCGGACAATGTTTCAACGTGCGCACGGACGGAACAAACCTTGTCGGCACTTACTCGAAAAACGGAGACACCAACTCGCTCTTCAACGTATATAACGACAAGGGCGAAAGCATCACGGGAAAGACCGGCGGCGGCACAGGCGGAAGCGAAAACTTTGTCGAAGGAGGAAGCGGCGTCACCGCCGGCGGCGAATATTGGGAACTGACGGGCCTGAAGCAGCCTGTGGTTTACTCCACCGGACACGACGCGCCCGTGCTCTACAGCATCATCAACCTGAGATCGGGACAGTATGCCAGCATCTCGAGGAACGCCTTGACACAGTCCGAGACGGCAGACACGAAGTTCTACTTCATGCAGAGCGGAACGGGCGTGACGGTTTATAGCTCCGACGGAAAATACATCTCCACCTCTTTCCCCACCCTGTATGAGGGGAATCATGCGCTCACAGCCTATAGCGGAACGTCCGAAGGCAACACTTGGGGCTTCTCTTTCTACCATGACCCCGACTATCCGGGATATAATATCCAAAAGACCGACAACCTAGCAGACGGAAGCAACAGCCAGAGCCACTACACCTGCTGGAACGACTACCAACTGACCGGCTACAGCGTCATAGGCCTGTACGACAGCGCCGACCCGGGCTCAACCTTCGTCTTTACCTCGTCGGACGAACGACATGCCGAGTATCTGGTGGAATGCGGCATCAGCATAGAGGGCTACGAACCCAAGGGCATGAAAGCCTATGTCGATAGCATACGCATCAACAACAAGAGACTGATTTACGACAAGGGCGAAGACCTGTACTATTACCCGTTGCCCGAAACCGCACGCAACGGACAGGACTTCACAGGCAAGCTGGCCGTGAAAGCCAAAAGGAACGACGGCAGCTACAAACTGAAGATAGACGGCATAGAAGCCGCAGCCGACAGTTCGTTCACACTTTCAGCCGTAAGTTGCGCCCGGGAATATCAGCTTTCACTCGTCAAGGACGGCACGGAAGAGGTATGCCAGAGCAAATTGCGCTTCACTTTCCTGCCCATTGTGGAGATTAACATGCCCTCTTGCAGCGGCTCGTATTATACCACCGGCAGCATACGCGTGACCGACCCGGGCACCGTCGGGCACGACAGCCTGTTCATCGCCGCCTACAAGTATCGCGGCGCGACGGCACAGCATTATCCGAAGAAGAGTTACGCCATAAAACTGCGCGACGAGAACGGAAACTCCGTCGATCGCGAGTTCTTCGGACTGCAGGACGACAACAACTGGATTCTGGATGCCATGGCCATAGACAAAGCCTGTATGCGTAACCGCGTCGCCACCGACCTTTGGAACGATTTCGCCACGAAACCGTATCACCGCCGCGCGGGATGGGAGAAAAAGGCCCGCACCGGCACACGCGGACGCTTCGTGGAAGTTTTCCTGAACGGACAATACCACGGCCTTTACTGCATGACAGAAAAAATGGACCGCAAGCAACTCAAACTGAAAAAGTACGTGCCCGCAACCGAAACAACGGCTGACACCATCCATGCCACGCTCTACAAATCGACCGACTGGACTTACGAAACCTTCATGGGACACCAGATGGGCGTTGCGGACTTCCCGGGATACGCACCTTCGTCTTTCGACAACAATCTCCGCACGGAGACATGGCAAGGTTACGAGTTCAAATACCCGGACTGGGAAACCGAAAGAATAGACTGGGGACCGTTATGGGGAGGTATATATTTCGCGGCAACATCCACGGACGACTTCTTCGACAACAACTATGAGAAGCATTTCGATGCGCCTGTCATCGACGACTATTACCTTTTCCTCGACTTGTTGATGGCTACCGACAACCACGGAAAGAACATGTTCTTCTTCAACTATGACCAACTCGGAAAGACCAACGCCGAGATGCTGGGCATTGCGCCGTGGGACCTCGACGGAACCTGGGGACGCCGTTGGGACGGAAACAATTATCTGATGGACCCCAACCAGGATTTCACCACTTTCCTTTGGGAAAACGAACACGGCACCCATACCCTCTTCCACCGGCTTGCCAACAGCAAGACCCGTAAGTGGAACGAAACACTGGCTACCCGCTATGCGGAACTGCGCAGCCTTTACTTCGACACCGAAAGCCTCAAGAAACGCTTCACGGACTATGCGGAACTGTTTGCCGAGAGTAATGCAGACCTTCGCGAACAGAACCTTTGGTATTCCTTGCACCGCGATATACAGGGCGATGTCGAATACATCTGCGAGTGGGTGCAGGACCGCATCGACTACCTCGACAGCCAATACAGCTACGACCCGTCACTGAACGGCATCAGCCCCGTCGAGGGAGCAGAAGTCCTCGGCGTAGCCGGCGGAAAGGGCGTCATAGCCATTCACAGCAACAAGCCTATGAACATCAAGGTCTATGACATCAGCGGCGCAATGGTGCGCAACGTGCAGATGCAAGGCACATTCACCGAAGTAAACGGCCTGACGCCGGGCGTTTATATCGTGGGAAACAAAAAAGTACTGGTCAGATAACAACCGGCCACTGAGATTCCGGAAGTTGTCCCTGCATCTGCGGGACAGCTTCCGTTTTTTACGGCGGACGGTCATAGGGACACGAACTCCCGGACGGCTTCCGGCGGCGCACACACGGCTTTCAAAGCTCCGTCCCCGTCCGGAAAGGAATACTTACGGCCGCCCACACACGGACAGGCCGCAGGCAGAGAGAACCATCAGAAACCTATTTGAAACCTACCCTATCAATCAACGAACGAAATGTCGCATACCAATCAACGAAACAGGAGAAACGAACAGAAAACCGCAGCTACCGACACCGGAAAGCAGGTTGCAAATTCCCGTCAGCCGGGAAAAACGAACAAGATGCTGCATCGCCTTTTCCCCTATATGGTTACGTTCCTCGCCATGTGGATATTCAGCTTCTTCATCTACGGGGAAGTGTTCGTACGCACCGCCGAGGCCAACTTTGTCACGACCGACGCCACACAGATGAAGTTCCTGACGGACCTGTCCTGGGGCTACGCTTTCTGGGGTGCCCGTTTCCTGCTGCTAAGCTACAAAAGCGTATGGGCGGGCAGCATCTTCCTCAGCCTTCTGCTCACCCTGACGGCCGTACTTGCCGACCGCGCATTGCGGATGCCTCGGGCATGGCGAGGCGTGTCCGCGATTGTTCCCGGTGCAATAGCAGGATGGATAATCTGGCGCGGGACAAGCATTTACTACAAGAACGAACCGTCGCTCATATTTCTCGTTCCCGTCGCGGCCTTGATAGTGACAGGCATCGCGGCCGGCCTTTCGGCCATCATCGGTTCACGGCAGAAGAAGCGGCAGACCGCGGCCGGCACATCCGCCGTCCGGCCTTGGGGCGCGTTGGTGCCGCTTGCCGTCTGCGCAGCCCTATTCTGTGCCGTAAAGGTATGGAACGAGAATGTCGTGCTCACGGCTAAAATGCAGAACGCCCTGCTCCGGGGCGACTACGACACGCTCATCGAATGCGGACTCGACGCCCACAGGCCCACACGTACCGTGGCAGCCTATTATGCCATAGGGCTGGAACAGAACGACCGCCTGCTGGACGGCATTTTCGATATTCCCTACGATTTTCCCGACCCTCGTCTGGACAAGAAAGACGGGAGTGAGGAATACGGTCTCTTTGTCAGTGACTGCAGTTTCTATTGCGGGCTCATCAACACGGCATATCATACGGCCTTGGAGCACATCGTGATGAACAATCCCAGCCTTTACTACCTGAAACGGCTGGCCTTGTGCGCCATTCTCAACTCCGAGGAGAAACTGGCCGAGAAGTACCTTACCCTTATCGGCAGCGTGCCTTTCGAGACAGCCTTTGTCGAAAAATACCGCCCCATGATATACGATCGTTCGCTCGTCGAAGCCGACCCGGAGCTGAGCCACGTGCTGTCTCTCTACCCGCAAGAAGAGCGTTTCGAGCAGTATTACAGGAATCCGACCTTCCTGGGCTACAATATCGGGCTGATGAGCGGTTCGGACAAGACGCTGGAGACGGCCATCGCCGCAAGTCTCTACACCAAAGACCTGACACGCAGCATTATCCCTATCCAAATTCTTGCGCAACGCAACAACGGGGTACTTCCCACGGCAGTCCAGCAGGCCATTGTGCTGATTGCCGGTTCCCATCCCGAGGTGGCGCAAAGCTTTCCCGGCGTGGTGGAAAACATGAAACCGCAACTTTCGGCCTTCTACACCGAGGCCACGCCCATCATCAAGGAAGGCGAGAGCGCAAAGCAGGGGAAAAGCGAAAAGCAGAAGGCCGAAATCAAACAGGAATACAACAGGCGCTTGCGCAAGGAACTGCGTGACGACTGGTTAGGCACCTACTTCTACTATTATTACTGCGAGAACAACGAACCCAACCAGGTGCGCCCCGCCACGAACGGCGGCGTGAACTGACGCGGATGCCTCGCAAACCACCCTATATGACAGGAAAGAACATGAATACACGTCACACCCTCATCTCGCTGGCGGCCGCGGCACTCTTGCTCACCGCCTGCTCGACCGAAGTCAGCATCCCCGCCGACAGCACGCCTGTGAACGAACAGGCAGGCCTGTACCCCGACTATCGCGACATAGTCATTCCGCCCAACATCGCCCCGCTGAACGTGCGCGTCACGTCGGAAGGCGAAGACTTCGTGGCCGACATCAAAGGCCCGTCAGGGCAGCTCACGGCCGCTGCCGGAAAGGACGGGAAATTTTTCCTTGACCCGACGGAATGGAAAAGCCTGCTCGACGACAACAAGGGTTGGGAACTGGACGTCACGCTCTATGCCCGGCGCGGCAAGCAGTGGGTCAAACATCCGTCCTACAAGATAAAAGTGGCCGAAGAACCGATTGACCGTTACCTGTGCTACCGTCTCATCGAACCCGGATACGAACTCTACCGGCAACTCGGGCTCTACCAACGCGATCTGGCCACCTTCGAACAACGGCCTATATACGAAAACAACCGTACATACGACTCCATCGACAATCACTGCGTGAACTGTCACAATTTCCAGAACTACAACAGCCGCCGGATGCTCTTCCACGTGCGCGGCGGGCATGGCGGAACCGTCTTCGTGGAGGACGGGAAAGCGAAAAAGATGAATATGAAGAGCGACTCCGTGTTGTCCTCGACCGTATATCCCACATGGCATCCGCAACGCAACTGGGTGGTGTTCTCCACCAACCAGACGGGACAGGCCTTCCACCTGAAGGACAAACAGAAAATCGAGGTCATCGACTACGGCTCGGACCTCGTCTTCTACGACGCGGACGCCCACACGCTGACCAACATATTCAAAACCACGGAAGAGCTGGAAACATTTCCCTGCTGGACACCCGACGGCAAGAAAATCTTTTACTGCTCGGCCCATGTGCCATGGTTTGAGAACAAAGACACGAAACAGCGCATGGACATGGTGACCGCCATCTACGACAGCATACGATACAACCTCATGAGCGTCAGCTTCGACGAGCAGACCCGCACCTTCGGACAGCCCGTTGTCGAGATGGACTGCGCCGCCATGGGCAAGAGCGCATCAGTGCCGCGCGTCAGTCCCGACGGCCGCTATGTCCTGTTCACCCTGGCCGACTTCGGGCAGTTCCACATCTGGCACAAATCCTCCGACCTCTACGTCAAGGACCTGCAAACCGGCGAAATCCGCCCGCTGACGGCGGCCAACAGCGACAATGTGGACAGCTACCACTCGTGGAGCAGCAACGGGCGCTGGCTGGTCGTGGCCTCGCGACGCGACGACGGCTCGTACACGCGCGTGTACATAGCCTACTTCGACCGCGAAGGGCAGGCACACAAGGCTTTCCTGCTGCCACAGGAAGACCCTGAGCAGAACATTCTGCTCATGAAGAGTTATAACGTACCCGAGCTGACAGGTACACCCGTCGGCATCACGCCCGAGGAACTGCAGCGCGTCATCTATAACGACGAGGCAACGGAAAAGGTGAACTACAAGCCGTAAGCAAAGGGCCACGCATCGGCAAGCACCGCCGGAAGGCCAATCAGGACATAGAAGAAGGGATGGCGCGAGACGCAAGCCTGAACTTCCGCCCCCTCAGCAAGGGAAGCCCGAAAACACCGGCGCTTCCCTTTTTTCTTTGCGCCGGAGCAACGCCCGTTCCATGCAGACACCGCCCCCTGCCCCTCTGACCGGATTTCCGATGTCGCGCCCCATGCCGCACGGACCGGCAGGCAGCCGCACCTGACATTAACATATTTAACTTTGGTTACGTAAATAAATGTAAACAAGATAGGGTTACACCCTCTTGGAAGGCATCTTTTCGCGCACGGAAGGCTTCCATTTCAAAATGGAAGGCATGTATTTTTGCGCAGGCTGCTTCTAATTTTTTCTACATGTGCATGTAAATTGCCTCGTAACGGGCTTATTTACAAGAAAAAAGGCGGTCCGCGACCGCCTCCCCTATTTTCTGTACCACAAAGATACAACAATTTTCCGCCAAAAGCAAATTGTGTTAAAATCGCAGGCGGTGCGGAAATGCCATGTTTTGCCCCCTCAATGCCACGCCTCCGGTTTCCTACTTTTACCCGCAGGACTGCCGCTCGCACAGCGATGACGGATAAGACAGGGAGAGGCGGAAGCCTGTGTACGCAGGGCGTGGGAAAAGCGTTGCCGGGAGCACGGAACGCCGGCCGGATTTTCCTCACACAAAGGAGCAGAAAAATCCCGCGACAAAGGCGGGAACCTTGTCGCGGGATGATTTATCGCGTTATGTCGCGGGATGTTTACTTCACGAACTTGTGCGTGCGATGGCCGTCGGCCGACTTCATCGTCACGAGGTATGAGCCGTGAGGCTGTCCGCCCATTGAGAGCGAAACGGACTGCCGGGGTGCGGAAAGCTTGACGCCGGCCAGTTTGACACCGCCCAGGTTATAGACCGCGATTTCAGTATCGGCCTTCATCTCACCTTCGCAGACAACGGCGTCGGACGCCTTTTCGTAGCGGACAGAACATGCGGACAGGCCCGTCTTGGGCAGGTCAATTCCGTCGGAGACGAGACCTACGGGCGTGAAGCGCAGCGTGTAGGTGTAAGTACCTGACGTCGGACATTTGTATTTGTCGAGGGTCGAGGCACGGTCTCCGCCGCAGCTGGCGTTGCCAAGTCCATTCTGGTAGTAGTCGAAGTGTGCATATACGTTGCCTGGGGTCATGTCCCAGCCGTGCAGGTTGTCGTGCATCACCTTGTCATCATAGTGCAACGTCGAGAAAGCCACGTCACCCTGCGTCTCTATGTACAGGCCCAGACCTTCTCCATTGGTGAGCGTAAGCTCCCTGAGGTCGGTCCGGTTACCCATGGTCTGGGGTTTGGGATGCGCCTCGAACATGTCGGTAACGGTAGTCGTATATCTGCCGAGATAAGAGCCGGTCCTGCGGTCTACGTAGTTGGACCAGGGACCGCGTGCATAGTAGGACACGTTTTCGAAGTCGGCGGGGAACTCCATGCTGAGACCGATACGGCGCAAAGCATCGTATACGGGAGTGAAGTCGGCCTTGAGGTCGATGGTTCCGTTGTCGTAGATGGTGTAGACCAGCTTGTAGTTACACTTCGTTCCGGTGGCATTCACGGTTACCGTACCCGTATGTCCGTCGGCCGAGATGGCGAAGTCGGCGGTTCTTGAAGTAATGCCGTTCGACTTTTCGTAAGGAATCTCCGAACCATAAGGCGAGTCGTTCTCAACCCAACGGTAGTCGTAAAGTTCAGGCGTCTGCTTGATGAGCGAAGTGCCGTTTACCTTCCACGAAGAAAGCTTTCCTTCGGTCGTGAAAGTGACTTCCATATTGCTGTTCTTATAGGTACGTGTCCAGATATTGGTTTCGTCGTCGAACACCAGCGGGTTGTTTGCGGCGGTCTCGACGTTACCCAGTTTTCTCGCATAGGCACGCAGAGTCTTCTGGTCGGTAGCGATGACGTACCCGGCCTCGGCCCACGGCGTAGCTTCTTTCAGATAAACCTCAAGATTGAGCATCGTTTCCGTATTTGCCTTCAACTCTGTGGTATAAGGAATGGTAATCGTCTGCATCGCGCCGGGATTGGTAGACGGAAGGTCCATCGTTCCGGTTTCTCCGGGGACACCGTTTTCCACAACGGTATAACGCAGTCCGAAGTTGTCGAGGTTGATGAAGGCAAAAGCATTGCGCACGGTACATTTCTTACCGGCCATGTTGCCGAAACGGACATTCTGGTAAACACGCTTGACTTCGGTAAGTTCGGCAGACCATGCACGGTCGGCTGAAACGAGACCGTTGTTCACGAAGTTGCCCTGATGAGGACCTCCAAAGTCAGGTCCGGTCTTGTAGCGGGGGATACCGTTGGTCGTAAGCGTACCGTCCTTGATGTCTTGTGCGTCATAGACAGACTGCTCTACCCAGTCCCAGATACATCCGCCTATGCCGGAATTGCTTCCCTCTATGACATCCCAGTATTCCTGGAGATTACCGACAGCGTTACCCATGGCATGGGCGTACTCGCACAGGAAGTAAGGCGTTGAGCCGCGCACACCGCTCTCCACTTGGTCTACACCGTAGTACATGTAGCTCCTGATGTCGGACGGACTTGTACCGGCGCGGGTGGCACCTTCATAGTGGATGGGGCGCGGATCAAGCTCGCGCGTCGCGTTATAAGTGGCGTTGAAGTTCGTACCGCCGCCGCTCTCGTTTCCAAGACTCCAGAAAGCGACAGAAGGATGGTTGCGGTCGCGCAGTACCATACGGACAGTGCGGTCTACAAACTGGGGCTTCCAGGATTCCTCGTTGGTAATGCCCGAAGTCTGCCCGTTGTCGTTCCAGTTCATGTGGCATTCGACGTCGGCCTCGTCCATGCAGTACATGCCATAATAGTCGAACATCGCATACATCTTGGCCTGGCGCGGATAATGACTGGTGCGGACAATATTCATATTGGCCTGCTTCATCATGGTGACGTCTTTCAACATCGTAGGCACGTCAATGCTGCGGCCATGTACGGGATGGGTGTCCTGGGTATTGGCTCCCTTGAAGTAAACACGCTTTCCGTTTACTTTCACTATTGGGCCGTCAATTTCCACATGGCGGAATCCGTACTTCGTGGAGAAGGCCATTTCTTCCTTCCCGCCGTCTTTCTGCACCACTTCCACGGTGTAAAGGTTCGGGGTCTCGGATGTCCAGGGCAGCAGGCCGGACAAACCGTCGAATGTCACGGTCGTGGTTTTCTCGTCCTCGCCGTCATCGAAAGCGAAAAGCGCGCTCTTCGTTTCTCCCACCTTTGTACCGTCGGGTGCGATAAGGGAAACTTCCACGGTCTTCTCGGCTGCTTTCTCCTCACGGTTGTTTACGGTCAGCTGCACCTGCATCGAACCGCTCGTATATGACGATGAAGCGTCAAGGTCGCTCGTGATATAATGGTCGCGCACGTAGGTCTTGGGCGTGGCAAAGAGATATACGTCACGGTAGATGCCGCTCATGTGGAACATGTCCTGACCTTCGAGATACGAACCGTCGGTCCAGCGGAAGACTTGTACGCTGATGTTGTTCTCTCCGGTACGCAGCGCCTCGCTCACGTCGAACTCGGCATCGTTGCACGAACCTTCGGTGTAGCCGATGTACTGTCCGTTCACCCACACGTAGGCACCGCTGTAAATACCGTCGAAGTGGAGGAAGACACGTTTGCTGTCCCAACCCTCAGGCAGGGAGAAGGTGCGACGGTATGAGCCTACGGAGTTGGTAAGTCCGCTCTTCATCTTGATATAAGGCGGATTGTCGTCGAAAGGATAGTTCACGTTGATGTAGAGCGGCACTCCGTAACCTTTCATCTCAAGGCAGGAAGGCACGGTAATCGTGTCCCATGCGGTTACATCCGCATTGTCGCCCCAGAATTCCTCTTCTTTGGGACGCTTCTCGGGACTGTCTACGTAGTTCAACTTCCATAATCCGTTCAGCGTGAGCATCTCGGCGTTCTTGGCATCCTCCCACGGACGGTTATAATGGTCCTGGTCGGCACGCATACGGGCCAACGAGGCATAGGGCATATAGGTAGCGTGTCCCGGCTCCTTGTTAATGGCGAATACCTCTTCATTCTCCCAATCGTTCTTAGGAGGATCGGGCGGCGTAGGTACGCACCGGAACGTGAACCACGTATTCTCGTCGTCCGCGCTTGTGGTTACGGACGTATTCCCGTTGGCTGCGGCCGCCAGGTAGTAGCTTACGCCGCTGCGGCTGTATTTTATCTGGTAGACACCCTCTTGTCCGCTCACGGGGATGATATTTGCGCACTGATTGGCGTCATACGTGTTTTTCAGGGACCATTGCAAGGGATGGCGTCCGCCGGTCAGTGCCACGTCGATGGCTTTCCGGTAGACCTTGTTATAGAGGATGAAGTAACCGGCCGGCGTGCTGACGGTCTCCATCTGCCATATCTGCGCGGTTTCGTCCTCGATGTAATCGTCCACATATATCCAAGCGTTGTTGTCCCCGCTGCCACGGTTCGACAACACCTTGCCCGATGCTTTGTGTGTGATGACATAGTTGAAGCCAACCACGGGAGCGGTCAGCGGGTCGGCTGCCCCGGCTTCCTTCAGTTTGAAGTAGGAGGCCGTAGAAGTCAGGTCGGTCTCCATTTTCACGCCGTTGGCCGAAGTAGCCGTAGCTGCCATCGAACCGTCTGCGGCATACAGCAGCTGATAAGTATCCTCGAGACCTTCAACCGCCTTGATTTTGAACTGTTGGTTCGCGTTGCTGGCCGACATGTCCCATTGGAGCAGCACTCCCTTGTCCTTAGCCTGCAGAGCCATATCCATAGCCTTGCCGTAATGGGAGTTATAAAGGACGAAGACGTTTTCGGCCGCTTTCACGTCCATGAGCGACCATACTTGCCCCTTGGAACTTTCGTCTTCGGCCACCAAAGTTATTTTGGTGTCGTTGTCGCCGTTGTCGCCATTGCTCATCACCAATCCGGTAGAGACATTGACGAAACGGTAAGCCTTGCCTGCGGCCGGTGTTGTCTGGGCCAAAGCCGGCGGAGCGAGACTACAGATCAACAAGGCCAGACATAGCCTCATCCATCCATGCTTCTTGGTTTTCTTTTTCATATTAGAACAGGTTTGATATATAAAGTTTTTCATACTTCCACGCATTTTGCGAAGCACGCACTATGCGATGTTGCAAATTTAATCAAAAAAAGAAGAACGACAAGCGTTCTTCCTTATTTATGGCATCCTATACTTTATATTATATGTCCGGTTATTGTCTGCTATCCGCTATTCGCCCTGCGGGCCAACGGACTCGCCGGCGGTTGTCTCAGGCTCAGGTTCTTCTTCCGCCCGTTTCGGTACATTCCCGTCGGGAGTATGCTGTTTTTTGTCCGTTTCGGGAACGCTTTTCCCGTGATGCGGGTGGACGAGGGTATCGGGATGCGACACCGCGACGGTGTCCTGCCCGGCTTCAAGCCCGTCTTCGGAAACGGAATCCGCGGCACAAGTATCGGGTATCACCGTTTCGGTAACGAGGGGAGCGGGTTCAGGCAAAGTTTCCGCATCGGAGAATATTCCGGAAGGCTCTTCCGCCGTAGCGGGAAGGGCATCCTGCACGCTGCCGGCCTCGGCTGCGGCGGGCGACAATATGGCCCATCCGCCCCAGCCCATGACCACGACCAGCCCGACCAAGGCCAATCCGTTGCAAAGCCGTTCCAGCCACTTCGGGGATGCCGGCAAATGTTCCCCGGCTTCGGTGTGCCGTATATTTTCGTCGTTGTTCATCGCGTTTCAGTCTTCGTCGTCAAAATCGAAACCGTCATCCAAGAACGCAGGCGCATTGAAATCGTCGAGTGCGCGCCGGTCCTTTTTCGTGGGCCGCCCGGTTCCGCGCGCCCGATCCACGAATCCGCTGATGCGGCTCATTTCCAACAGTTCGTACTGCTCGGGCGGTGTGATGTTCTCCAGTATTTCGGGCAGCAGCCTGGCACCCACGCGCTTCTCTATGGCCTGCAAAACGCGAAAGACATAGGTGACGGGCGGTTTCCGCACGCCGATTTCGTCTCCCGGCTTGACGGAGCGTGACGGTTTTGCCTGCGCACCGTTTATGCTGATGCGTCCGTTTTTGCACGCATCGGCGGCCAGCGTCCTCGTCTTGTAAATGCGGGCGGCCCAGAGCCACTTGTCCAACCGTGCTTCCGTATCGGCGCTCATCTTATTTCTTGTTATAGTGGTTCATTGTAAACTGGATGCCGGACAGGGCAAAGGTCTTAACCATCTCGCCTGCCACCTCGAGCCGCTCGTCCATGCGGGCCAGTTCCTCTTCCCCGAACTCTCCGAGCACGAAGTCTACCTGTCCGCCGCGCGGGAAGTCGTTCCCGATGCCGAAGCGCAGGCGGGCGTACTGCTGTGTGCCGAGAACGGACGTGATGTGCCTGAGTCCGTTGTGCCCGGCCTCGCTTCCGCCCGGCTTCATGCGCAGGCTACCGAAGGGCAAGGCCAGGTCGTCCACGACGACCAGCAGATTTTCGACGGGAATCTTCTTCTCGTTCATCCAATACCGCACCGCGTTGCCCGAAAGGTTCATGTAGGTGGACGGTTTCAGCAGCGTAAGGGTCTGGTTCTTCACCTTCAGTGTGGTGACGAAGCCGTACCGTTTGTCCTCGAATACGAGATTGGACGCCTTGGCAAGGGCGTCCAATACTCGGAATCCGATGTTATGGCGGGTACGTGCATATTCGCTGCCGATATTGCCCAACCCGACAATCAGATGGTTCATGATAAAATTCGTTTCGATGGCGGAAACGGTCACGCACACCGCCTCGGGTGTTCCGCACCGTACATTCCGCGGTTAAACGCCTTAAACCTTGGCGGCGGCAGCGGCGGCTCCCATGGCGGCACGTGTCATCTTGACGGTGCAGACAATGACTTCTTTGGGAGTTACCAGCTCAAGTCCTTCAAAGTGGAGGTCACCTGCCTTGATGCTCTTGCCGAGCTGAAGGCTCGTAACGTCGATGTCGAGTTTCTCGGGTATCTCGTCGTAGAGCGCCTTCACGTTCAACTTGCGCACCATAGTAACGAGGCGGCCACCGGCGCGTACACCCTCGGCCAAACCCTGGGGAGCGATGGGCACACCCATGACGATGGGTTTGTCGGCACGCACTTCGAGGAAGTCTACGTGCAGGACATTATCCTTTACGGGGTGATATTGCACTTCCTTGAGGATGGCCTTGTGCTCCACGCCGTCGATGGTGACGTTGATGAGGTAGATATTGGGCGTGTAGATGAGTTTGTTGATTTCTTTCTCGGTCACAACGAAGTGTACAGCCTCGGGAAGGCCGTCGGCAGTCTTCTTCTCGCCGTAGATTACGCAGGGAACATTGCCGCTGTTGCGCAGGGCGCGAGTGGCCTTCTTACCGATTTCGGTGCGGACGCTGCCGCTGATTGAAATTTGTTTCATTTTGGTTTGTGTTACTCTAAATTAAGTAATAGGTTTGCTTAATTCGCCATCACACAGGAGGCATCCGTGCGCCTCTGTCGGACAAATCGGCCACAAAGATAGGCATTTCCCGCGGAACGGGCAACGTTTGGCCGTATTTTTTCTTCACCCCGGACGGGCAGGCAGCCGGATGCAGAGCCGGAAACGCCCGACACGACGGGCGGTATGTGCAGGACGGGCATACGAAAACGGGCTGCGGGCCTCCCGACATTAACATTTTTAACTTTTACACACGGAGAAAAAGCACGATTCCGCACTTATCTTTCACTACATATAGGATTGGGAACAACTACATGGCATGTAGAAACGACTACATGGCTTCTAAGAAATCCTGTCATAGGGCCGGTTTCTCCGGACAAAGGACCTTTTTGTACGAAAAAAGGACGGTTTCGCGCCGTCCCCTCACTTCCGTATTACAAAGATAATACATTTTTCGCCCGAAAGCAAGAAGTGTTAAATCGGCAAAAGGAAAATGTTAAAAAGCAACCATCGGCTGCCGCCCGACAGCCGATACTGCGACAGAAGACCGCACCCCGTCCGCCCGAACGGCATGTCCGGCAAGAGGATGCGGGAGTTTTCCACACCGATTCCCGCGCAGATGCCTTGCACATGCACGCACATTCCATCCGCGTCCCGTATATCCGGAAGTATGCCGCGCCGGAAGATTCAGAACTCGATATCTATGTGCAAGTCGGGGTCGGGCAAATCCAGCAGACTTCCCTTTTCCATGTTGCTGCCGGCGACTTCAGAAGCGTCTCCCCCACTCCGCTGACGCTCCTCGTGCGTACATGCGGCGTTTTCGTCCATTCCGTCGCGGGCACAGGCCAACATCTCGCCGAAAGCCGTCATGAATTTTTCGAAATCCTCGCGATAGAGAAAAATCTTGTGCTTCTCAAAAACCGGACGCATCGTCTCGTCGCCGTCACGCACCCGCTTGCTCTCCGTGAGCGCAATGTAGCGCTCACCGCGGCGGTCGCGCTTGACGTCGATATAGTACACGCGCTTTCCGGCCTTGACCGTACGCGAGGCCAGGATTTCGCTATCCGTCCGTTCCGTGCGATGTTCTGACATGGTTCCCATAATGAAGTTTATTCTTGACTTGGTCCTTATAAGTGTAGCCGTAGGCCCGACGGCCGTCCGACTTCACAAATTTGCGACAAAATCCCGAAGTATCAAAAAAAGAGCGGGAAAAACAGTCGTCCGGACATGAATTTTGTCCCTTCACGGCCGGCGACGGTACTTATCCCGAACTCACGTATTGTTTATTGCTTTATTTTTCTGCCATCCATACGTTCCCGTTCCGTTTTTTTTCATATTTTTGCAATCGGATCAGGGCAACCTTTTCCGGGACATATCAGAACGTTAAGAAGCGTTATGCTTATCTTGTGAATTGGAAACGTAGGAAATTTCGCAATTACACACAAAGATGGCATAGTGGTTCTCACGCTATGGCGTGGGCTGCTATTACCATATTCGTGTGTAAGGTTTTTCCTACGACCTCCAATTCAGAATATAGTATTTGCAGTTCCACGCTTGAACCAATACAATAATTTTAAGTTCTTGAATTACAGTATATTTAATTTAAATCAATAGCTAAACGATACCAAAATATTCCCATTAAAAACAGATGTGCCCTATACTTTACTAGACGGCAATAATTTTGGGGCACATCTCTATTTGGAACCAGATATGAATTATTTAATCCTTTAGATTTAGACAAATGAACTATATCATTTAGACAATTCGATTCCCGAGAGTAAGTCTATCTATAAATTTTAATGCAAAAACTAATACAATAATGCATTAGGGTTAAAATGCATTCCTAATGTATTGAACTCTTTAGCAATATCTTTTTTCCATGCGCCTCGGCCATCATATGAAACATAGACGACACCATCAACATCTCCAGGCTTTTCTACCTCTTCTTTAATTAAGGCACAAACTCTCTCGCGCCCAAGTTTTCCTATAAGATATCCGTGTTCAAAAACTACATTTTGCCTTGCTCTTGGCTGTACGTTTGGACAATCCTTCGAGGCTCCTTTATCACACGGAGTATATAATACTATTGCATAACAAACGTTTGTGAAAGCTTCTATTTTTTCAATTATCGTTTTACCTGTATTCGGTTGTTCATGCAGAATAATGGGATTATAACCCATATCAGTTATAAACCGTGCAACCTCATTTTTCAATCCACTATCGTGGCCATGAACAATAAAAACATCTTTATTTCCCATATTAACTTTTACACTTCTGTCATTATTATCATTTGGTGCTGTCTGTGGAATTAAAGGTAATTGACCCATTATACTCTCAAGGCAGACAACTTTTTCATTTATTTGTTGCTTAGCTTCTTTGATAATATCTTCACCAAATAATCTTGTTGGATCTCCGGTACGACCATATACGCTATAATAGGATTGAGGCGAATCGTTATCGTCAAAAGAACGGCTTATCAATTCGCTATTATATGAATCCCATTTTTTATAATCTGCAAGAAATGAATTTTTCTCATCTTCGTCACATTCCTTTATTTTAACAATCGTTCTGTAGCGCACAATGGTTGTGTTATCTTCGCTAACTTCACGTTTTAGCAAGTCGCCACCTTTTGCAATCTGAGACTTCAACCATAATTCGAATTCTTCCTTTTTCTTGATAAGATTTCCTGTAGCCATAAATCCAAATAGTTTTTTGCAAAGATACGAATTTCGCAGAACAAATTGATGATTTAATCACTTTTTTGTGCTTTACACGCAATATATAACTTATAACATCAAATATATTCATAGATAATTTGTACTTTTGCAGTCACATTGGATAGATATACGAATATGGAACGTAAATTACTGAACCGAATCAAAGTCGTTCTCGCAGAGAAAAATAAAAGCAATAAATGGCTCTCAGAACAATTAGATAAAGATCCTGCCATAATTTCCAAATGGGTTACCAATACGACACAGCCCAATGTGGAGACTTTAATTCAAATATCCAAAGTTTTGGGTGTGACCGTGGATGACTTATTGAGGACGGAATAATAAGTTTATGGGAGCAATCAAATTATATAAATATCTTGATTTTACTGGTGGATTGATGATGCTACATTATAGTAATCTTCAATTTACCAATGCTACGCAGTTGAACGACCCGTTTGATTGCCATCCATCGTTAATTGATTTCTCCAATGTTCCGAAAGAAGCGTGTGGAGGATGGACACCGGAAATAATCGAAGAATTAAGAAGAGATCCATTTCGTAGAACCAGAGAAGAGGTGTGGATATGTAGCCTTTCCAAAATATATGATTCAATCTTGATGTGGAGCTATTATAGCAAACATAAAGGTATCTGTATTGGTTTGGATATGGAGAAAGCCCAAAAGTATCTTTCGAGAATATATGGAAAAATCATGATTGGTTGTTCTGTGGTGGAAGTACAATATAAGGATATTGTAGAGAAGCCTGATTATTTCAGGGATGCAAAAGATTTTTTCCATTATCAGTTGTCCACAAAGGCAAAGGCTTGGGAACATGAACAAGAGGTAAGACTGTTTATTTTAGACCCTTGGCCGACATATATGAGTTTATTGCCGGGGCAAAATGATGATAAGGGACCTATTGATTGGAAAGAGGTTCGGGCTTTTCCTGAAATCGGAGGAGAATGTTTTGAGTCTGTCTATTTGGGAATCAATATGAGTACAGATGAGAAATCAAAAATAATAAGCGTTGCACGAAAACTTAATCCTGATATTAAGATTTACCAAATGGGAATTGATGCAAATGCTTTTAAATTAAATACAGAACTGATAAAATAGTAAAATGGCTAAGAAACAGAATAAACTTGTAAAGGAAGAAAACCTTGAAACGATACTTTTCAACTGTCGTAACAGTCTGCGTGGGCGTGCAGCCATGACAGATAAACGTGACTTGCTGTTGACCCTTGTATTCCTGAAATTCATAGGAGAACGGTTCAAACAGCAAAAGGAGAAAATCAGGCATGAAATAGTGGAAGTGCAGGGCATTAATGATACGGATTTCATTGAACTGCAACTTTCACGTCCTAATCAGTATATGCAGGACGGAGTGTTTTTCCTAACAGATGAAACATTTTGGGACAAGCTGATTCTCACATCGCCTACCGGTATGGCTATCGCTTTCGATACTGCTATAAAGACTTTGGATGACAACGAACCTAAGTTGAAGAATGCTCTTCCACAGCAAATTTTCACGAAAACAGCCCTTGAACCGGGAGTTTTGAAAAGCGTAGTGGATGAAATAAATAAGATTGACCCACAGAAATTTAATGATCATGACCTCATAGGTCGTGTATATGAGTATTTCTTACAAGCGTTCTCAATCAACGCAGACAAAGAGGAAGGAGAATTTTATACGCCGCATTCTATCGTAGAGCTTATCGCCTCGCTTATTGAACCTTTTGATGGAACGGTATATGACCCTTGCTGTGGTTCCGGAGGTATGTTTGTTCAGGCAGCTAAGTTCATTGAGGCTCATGGTGGAAACACGAAAGCCGTTAATGTGTATGGGCAGGAATCCGAACCGGCAACATATCGCCTTGCAAAAATGAATCTGGCTATCCGAGGCATCTCTTACCATTTGGGCGATAGAGCCATCTCCACTTTCTCCGATGACCAGCATAAGGAACTCAAATTTGATTATATCATGGCAAACCCGCCGTTCAATTTGAAAAAATATGCCGAATACGGAGGTTTTGAGACTGATCCCCGATGGCAAGGTTATGGCATCCCTCCTACCAGCAATGCCAACTATGCGTGGATTCTTCATATCCTAAACAAATTGAATGTCAGTCGTGGAATCGCGGGATTCCTGCTTGCCAATGGTGCTTTGGATGACAGCGATACGCAGGAAATACGTAAAAAGCTAATCGAAAGCGACAAAGTAGAGGCTATTATCGTTTTACCGCGAAACATGTTCTACTCTACCGATATATCAGTCACCCTTTGGATCTTGAATAACAACAAGAAAGGCGGTCCATGGCATGGAAGACAACTTCGTGACCGTACAGGTGAAATTCTTTTCATTGACTTGCGGACATGGAACAGTAACATATATGAAAAGAAATACGTCCGCTTGTCGGAAACGGAAATAGACAGAGTACGTCAAATATATCTTGATTGGCAAACCGAGAATTTTGTCGAGTATGCCGAGCCGGAATTATACTATGCAGCACATCGTGACGAAATTCAAGAAAAGGGATATTCTCTTGTTCCATCCAGATACATTGAATTTATAGACCGTGATACTGAAATAGACTATAAATCTGCCCTTTCAGAAATGAGTTGTAAATTTGATGAATTGAAGAAAAGATGGGATGCAAACGAAACGGAACTTATAAATGCTTTCAAAGTTTTAGGTTATGGAGAAGAATAAGCTGCAACATGTAACAACCGATAAACTGGTTTCTGATATTCGGAGTATTATTGAACAAGGCCGTCAACAAGCATACGCGGCAGCCAATCAAATTACGGTACTTACCTATTGGCACATTGGGCGGCGAATAGTGGAAGAAGAACAACATGGAGAAGCTCGTGCGCAGTATGGTACTCGATTGATTAAAACATTGGCAGAACAGCTGATGCCTAAATACGGTAGTACATTCAGCAAACGCAATCTGGATTACTTTCGCCAATTTTATCTGTGTTTCAATGATTTGAAGATTGTGAACACGCGTGTTCACAATCTGACTTGGTCGCACTTCCGCTCGATTATACAGGTTGCAGACCCTAAAGCCAGAGAGTGGTATGTAAAAGAGGCATCGGAGCAGATGTGGAGTGTAAGGACACTCAATCGCAACATTGGTACGCAATACTATGGACGCCGTATGGCTTGTGTAAGGGAAGGATTGGCGTTACCCTCTCCTGATATTGAAGCCAATGATCCATTGGAATATATAAAAAGTCCGGTGGTTGCCGAGTTTTTAGGCTTCCGCAAGGATAGCAAATATGACGAAAGCCAGTTGGAACAAGCCTTAATAGATCACCTGCAACAATTTATCATGGAATTGGGACGTGGTTTTGCATTTGTCGATAGGCAGAAACACATTTCAACGGACACAGGTGATTTTTACATTGATCTTGTGTTCTATAACATCAAGCTCAAACGTTACGTGTTGTTTGAATTGAAAACACATCCTCTGACACACGCAGATGTGGGGCAATTGGATATGTATGTACGAATGTATGACGACCTTGTAAAAGATGAGAATGATAACCCGACAATAGGCATACTGCTCTGTACCGAGACCGATAAAGTCTTGGCTAAATACTCCGTACTTAACGGTAGCGAGCAACTTTTTGCAGCCAAATATATGGCTTATATGCCGACGGAGGAAGAGTTGAGCCGAGAGATAGAACAGCAAAAACGTTTCTTCTTGGAACAACACGGAATGGAGGAGTGATATGGGAGCGAGTAATGTAAAATGGGTTCGGCTGGGAGATTATATTTCTCCAAGACGTGAGAATAACTCTTCACTCAAATATGGTATTGACCTTATTGAAGGAGTGAACAGCGATGGTGAGTTTCAACCGACTAAGGCTCTCACTGACAACATTAATCTAAAGCCTTATAAGGTTGTTAGGCATGGCGATATAGTCTATATCCATCAAGATTGAATATAGGTTCTTTGGCTTATAGAACAGGAGACATGTGCATTGTTTCTCATCTGTATCAAGTGTTTTACATAAAAGAGAAATACCAATCAAGATTATCTGCGGAGTTTTTAACTCTCTATCTTAGACGAAATGAATTCTATAGATATGTGGATTATGATAATTTCGGTAGTCAAAGAGCAGAATACAATCTGCATAAATTGAGCGAGTTACTTATTCCACTACCATCTCCAGACGAGCAACAGAAAGTTGTGAATGCGTGGAAAGCATTCCGGGAAATCAAAGAACAAAACGAGACTAAGGCTGCTCCGCTTATGCAGGTCTGCCAAAGCTATATTCAGGAATTGAAACACAAATATCCGATGCAAGAAATCGGACCGTATATTCAGGAATATGATGAAAGGAATTCTGATGAAATATATTGTCTTGATGATGTAAGAGGTATTAGCATAGAAAAGAAGATTATAGACACAAAAGCAAATATGGATGGGGTCAAATTAACTCCATATAAGATTTTCAAGACAAATACTTTTTGCTATGTAACAATAACATCTCGTAATGGAGAAAAAATCACATTGGCATTAAACAGCAATAATAACAATCACATTGTATCATCATCATATATAACGTTTGACATTAATGATAAGGAAAAGATTCTACCGGAATTCTTATACCTATGGTTCTGCCGTCCTGAATTTGACCGTTACGCCCGTTTTAACTCATGGGGAAGTGCGCGTGAAGCATTCTCCTTTGCAGATATGAAACGTTGCAAAATACCTCTTCCTCCCATTGACGTCCAACGTGCAATCGTCAATATATACAAATGTGCAAACGAAGCAAAGCAAATAGCCGAGGAAGCCGACCGGCTTTCACGCGAAGTTTGTCCGGTATTGCTTCAACATGTCATACATTCTTAAACAACAACGATTATGACAAACAAAGGGAAATATTATGAAAGTCAATTCGAAGAAGCAACCATCGAGCTTCTCCGAGAGGCACACTGGCAATATGCATTCGGTGATGACATTCACCGAAAATATACTGATCCTCTCATCGAAGAGGATTTAAGGTGTTTTCTTGCCGCTCAATACAAGGATAAGAATTTGACCACCTCCGAGATGGACAGTATCGTCGCTAACCTACGCAATACTGGCGGACAGAATGACTATTATGCTCTTCGGAATACTTTTTTGCTCTATCGTGACGGGTATGATTTTGCATATAGCGATGGACGGAGTAATCCGTTTCGTTTGGAATACATTGACTTCGGGCATCCAGACCATAATATTTTCCGTTGTGTCAATCAGTTTGTTATGGAGCAAGGTCGAGAGAACCGTCGCCCCGACATACTACTTTTCATAAACGGTATACCTGTCTGCATCATCGAATTGAAAAATCCGACCAAACAAAACGCTACTATACGTGATGCACATACGCAGATTTGCACGCGCTATATGCGGGATATTCCGGCATTGCTGAAATATTGCGCATTGGCGGTAATCAGCGATGGAGCAAAGAATGCTTTGGGTGCGACATACACGCCATTTGAATTTTTCTACGAATGGAAAAAGATTGAAAATGAGGACAAAGCCGGAAAGGGACTTGACACACTTCGTACACTTATTCGCGGAGCACTTTCTCCGGAACGCATATTAGAGATATTACGGGATTATGTTTATTTTCCCGATCCTACAAAAGAAGACGACACGACCGAAATTGTATGCCGGTACCCGCAGTTTTTCGCTACCCGCAAACTGCGAGACAATATCCTTGACCATTTGCGTTCTGTCGGAGGTGATGGAAAAGGCGGCACATATTTCGGAGCCACAGGGTGTGGAAAAACAAATACCATGCTGTTCCTTGCCCGCCAACTGGCTTTGCGATGCAGGAAGCAACTGGGTAGTCCGACTATTCTCATCATAGTAGACAGGGAGGATTTGGAAACACAGACAGGGAAACTATTCTGTCGCTCGAAACAATATCTTGAAGACGAAGCTGTAAAAGTCTTTGAAACAAGAAAGGAACTTGCAGAAGAGATGAGTATGCGCAAGACTGGCGGGGTCTATATTACCACAATTCAGAAATTCGCAGAGACTACAGGATTGCTTACAGAACGTTCCAATGTCATTTGCCTAAGTGATGAAGCGCATCGTTCCCAAAACAATATAGGTTCTAAACTGTCCATCCAAACCGAAGGAGAAGCCGACAAGATAGGAGCGAGAATCACATATGGCTTTGCCAAATATCTGCGGGATGCATTACCGAACGCCACATATGTAGGTTTTACGGGAACACCCATTGACGAAACCGTACATGTATTTGGGAAGGTTGTAGATCAATATACGATGAAGGAGTCGGAGGATGACGGCATTACTGTCCCAATCAAATATGATCCCCGATTGGCTCGTGTATTCCTCAATAAAGAACAGGCAGAGAAAGTAGAAGAATATTATCGCCTGTGTACAGACGAAGGGGCAACGCCGGAGGATATTGCCAAGAGCAAAGCCGCCATGTCGAGTATGGAGGTGATTATCGGTGATGAAGATGTCCTGCATCGTGTTGCCAAAGACATTATCGAAGACTATAAACGAAGAACAGAGACCACAGACCGTTTGCAAAAGGCCATGATTACTTGCGCCGACCGCAAAATAGCATTCAGGTTGTATAAAATCATGCGGGAGATGCAGCCCGACTGGTTCGAGAAGAAGAAAGCATTGAATGAACTTGTATTGACCGCAGACGAAAAGAACAAGCTGCATGACATTGCATTTGTCAATATGGTCATGACCAGGGATAAGGACGATGAAAAGGAACTTTACAATCTGCTTGGCGACAAGGAATATCGTAAGTTCCTTGATGCAGAGTTCAAATCGGAAAAATCGAATTTCCATATCTCCATCAATGTAGATATGTGGATTACGGGATTCGATGTGCCATGCCTGACAATGCTTTATAACGATAAACCGTTATCGAAACATACGCTCATTCAGACCATTTCGCGTGTAAACCGTAAATTCGGCACAAAAGAGTGTGGCTTTATCATCGACTACATTGGTATTCGCGAAGAGATGAAAAAGGCCATGAAAAAATATGGTGGTGAAGTCGGACCTCAGGAAGATTTGGAGGTTGCACATGAAGTATTGCAGAACGAACTGCAACTTTTGCAAGAGCGATTGTCTGGATTAGTATTTGACCGTTTTTTCGGGAACAATGACCTTGCCCGACTTCAGTTTATTCAGGAAGCGGCAGAATATATCCTTGCCAACAGTGTTGAACGGAAAGGAGAGGTTTCCTTCCTCAAACTTTTCAAGGAACATGTCAAACGGCTGCGCTCTGCTTATAATATCTGTAACCCGGCCGGTATTCTGACAGAAGAAGAGGTAACATGGAGTCAATGCTTTATGGGTATCTGCTCATACATGAACAAAATGACTACCACGGAGCATGATACGGAGAGCATGAACAGACACGTGGAACAGATGGTTCAGGAAGCGATTCTTGCAAGTGGCGTGGAGCGGGTCATGAATGAAGGTGTTGAAGAAAATATTTTCAGCGACTCATTTGCCAAAGAGGTCGATGAAATAAAAATGCCGTTCACCAAGTTCCAGATTCTTTGTAAACTTGTCGCTAAAGCCATCAGAGCATACTGCCGGACAAACAAGATTCAGGCTGAACATTTCCAGAAAATGCTTGAAAATACGATAGATGCCTATAATACACGGGATAAGCTGACATTTACCAACGAAGTGACACAGAACGTGGTGAATGATGTATGCGACATCGTTTCATACAAAATCAATGGGCTCTCAAACAAGTTGATGAGTATACTGAAAGAGCTAAAAGCCGATAGCGAAAAATTCAAAGTTTTGGGTATCACTTTCGAGGAGAAAGCTTTCTTCGATGTACTTGTCGAGGTGCGGGATAAACATGGTTTTGAGTATGCGGATGAGCGTTGTATTGAGTTGGCAAAGAAAATCAAGACTCTGATTGATGATACCGCTGTTTATGCCGATTGGCTAAATAACGACAACCTAAAAAGCAAACTTGCCAGCCAGCTTACCTATCTTCTCTACAAAGAGGGTTATCCTCCTCAATGGGATGAAGAGGTATTTCAGAAAGTTCTGGAGCAGGTAGAGAACTATAAGAAGCATGAATAACATACATGGAGGTTGTTAAATATGAATATCAAGGAACTAACATATTATATCCAATCTGCAAATATCAATTTCTTAATTGGTTCTGGTGCATCACGCCCATATCTCGCCACCTTAGGCTCAATAGAGAAATTACTCACTCGACTAAATGATGATATGACTTCTCATTTTGAGCCTAAATATAAAATAGCAGAAGCTTCTATATACAAGGCATTTTACGATTCAGTTATCGCGCCAAATAGATTATATCATAAATCTGGAGCTGATTATTCAGAAACGAAGAAAAATTATCAAAACTATCTAATTACATGGAATAGCCTATTAAACAAAAGGCATTCGCGTATTCTCAAAAAACAGTTGAATATATTTACGACAAATATCGACTTAATGATTGAAGATGCTGCTAATGGGATGGGAATAGAGTTAAATGATGGCTTTAGAGGAAGTATCAATCCAATCTATGATGAAGCTAACTTTATGAAATCCATTATGCAGACGAGTATACATTTTCAGCACACTTCTGAAATTCCGGTATTTAATCTGCTCAAAATACACGGTTCTATCAATTGGAGTGGACATAATAATCACATTGTACATGAACGTTTTTGGAGCTATTATGTAGATGAGGAAATTAAAAAAATGGGGGATGATAGATTTGTAAATCTGTTTAATATTGGTTCTGATGGAAGAAAAACAGAAAAAACATATGAGCAAATTATAGAAGGTGCAGAGGAACTTGAGTTATTGCACGAAGCTTCTGAGTATGATGCTTTCATTACTGCATACAAGAAATTTATCATAGTTAATCCGACAAAAAGAAAATTTGCAGAAACGGTACTTGATTATCATTTCTATGAATTAATGCGCTTGTATTCCAATGCGTTGGAAAAAGAGAATTCAGTCCTTTTTGTTGTAGGCTTTTCATTTGCCGATGAACATATTGCTACACTTACAAGACGTTCGGCAGAAAATAATCCAACTTTAAAAGTGATTATTTTTGCGTATTGTGATGAAGAAGAGGAGTCGTTTAAAAAGAATATAGGTGTTGATTCTACTTGTGTCAATAACAATATTCTTATTATTACGCCAACGAAAATAAAAGAATTAAACGTGGATGAAGAATATAAAAATGCGGTCAGTGATATTGAGCATTTAGATATGAACGCTGCTAATAAGATTTTCGAATATATCAATAAAACAATCCACGCAAGTTATGAATAATAAGCATATAGGGATACATAACTCAGTATTTAGAGTTGGAATAGTATATTCTGTAAATGGGCGTGAGGTCAAGATTCGTGTAGATCATAATAAAAATTCTTCCCATCTGATTTACAAAGGGGCATTGATAAAAAATGTTTCTGTAGGAAGCTATGTGAAAATTCTTAAAGGATACACTCCGATTATTGGAAAAGTAGAATCAGAATATATAGATGAAAGTAAACAAGAAGATAAAGTATTGATCTCAGCGGAAGAAACCATTAATAGGACGTTAATTGTCAAATTAATTGGTTTTATCGACAATCAGACTTTCCGTCGTGGAGTTAATGAATTGCCATTAATTGACAACGAGTGTCATCTTTTAACAACTGAAGAATTTGATCTTATTCATACATTCGCTGGCTCCGGCAAAGGAACTATTGAGGTAGGTCATCTCGCAAATGATGCACTTGTCCCCGTAAAGCTTGGTATTGGAAAACTTTTTTCTAGTCATATCGGAATATTTGGCAATACAGGATCAGGCAAATCATATACATTAGCTAAAATTTATAGACAGCTTTTTACCCATTATTCTGGTAATGGTGCATTTAGGGAGAATGCTCAATTTTTATTTTTTGATTTTAACGGAGAGTATTCTTCTCATAATAGTATTATTCCTGATTCCGATAAAAAAGTATATAAATTGAGCACAAGAAAAACTAATGGAGATAAAATTCCATTAGCTGATGATGACTTCTTAGATATTAACCTATTGAGTATATTTTCTAATGCGACAGAAAAGACACAACGACCTTTCATTGCAAGAAGTATCGACTTATATAAGAAGATTGATAAGGATGAGAATAAGTTTAGGAATTTTCTGAAAAAACAAATCAAGGATATATTGACAATGTCTGATAAGGTCAAGAGTGAATTGCTCCTTGATTATGTGGGAGAGATACTTCCTCCTAAATACGATGTTCATGGGTTGGATATTGGATTAAAATCCGATATTCATTATCACAACAAAAGTTGTTGTTATTATTCCGATTCAAATGGTGTTTTTATTAACTTCCAAGAACAACCGGATCAAATAGAAAATCTTATCATTTACATACAAGTAGATCAATTTAATTTCACCGATAGTTTTATCCATAATTTCATATGCATAATGTATATGCGAATGATATACGATGTGTTAGCGAACAGGGCTCTAAATGAACACATAGCTCCTGCAATTCATAAACTTCGTCAATCAGAATCAGACATCTCTCGTATATTTAATTCTTCAAAAGATATTGGTGATTTTTGGGGCGAGTCTAATGTTGTAGTTATTGATTTAAGTGATGTAAATACTGATACAAAGAAGCGTCTTCCATTATTGCTAACCAACAAATTATACAACGAGCATAAAAAAGTAGGGAAAGCTCAAAAATATTTGAATTTGATAGTAGATGAAGCACATAATATATTGTCTTATCAATCAACACGTGAAAGTGAAGAATGGAAAGATTATCGACTAGAAGTTTTTGAAGAAATTATTAAAGAAGGTCGAAAATTCGGAGTATTCATGACTATTGCTAGTCAGCGACCATCGGATATTTCCTCTACAATAATATCACAATTACATAATTATTTCATTCATCGACTTGTTAATGAAAAGGACATACAACAAGTAAACAACACAATTTCATATTTAGATAAGGTTTCGGTTGAATCATTGCCGATTTTATCAACAGGGGTTTGTGTAATTGCAGGTCAACTTGCTGAAATGCCACTTGTTGTACAAATAGGTAAGATAGAAGCTGGATTTCGTCCAGAAAACGAAACAATTGATATAGAGAACATATGGCAAGTTAAAGAAACTGTATCAAAATAGAATAGTTTGATACAGTTTCTTTGCCGAATCGAACTGTTATTTACTTCGTCTTGACCTGTTTTTTTGTTCTCCCCACGGCGACTCAGGAGATGACCCGCCTCCGCCAGTTCCGACATGTACTTGAGCTGGGCCACCTATAGCAAGTTCAAAGGCTACTCCAAGCAGATTGGCTTGTATTTCATTGACCTGCTCTTGCGGCTCGAAGATGGTATTGACAAATTCTTCGTCCGTAATCTGACGGTTAAAATGGGCTTGAGCCACATTATAATCTATCTGGAACTTGGTGTCCTCGAAAACCTCATTACCTACCCGTGTCCAGATATGGAGCGACGGATTACGGTAGTTAGGTACATTGATACGGACAAGTTCCGCCCCCGATGACAGACGGTAACGCTGAGGGTTGGCCTTGCGGTCAAGTTGGTCGATGCGTTGCTTCTGCCTGTCTATAACAGAATCCTTTTCTTTTGACTGTCGCTCGGCTACCTCCGCTCGGCTGATTGCCTTGTCTATCTCTTTCTGATAATCGTTCCGAAGTCGCTCCATTTCCGATTTGTGCCGTTCCTGAAGTTGTGCTTTCTCTGCTTTGAGTGTCCGGATTCGATCTTTCAGTTTGGCTATCAGTTCATCCTTTTCGGCAAGTTCCTTCTTCGCTTTGGCCAAATCACCTTTGCCGAACCATGAGAGGATAGTGTTCTTGCCCTCCTGCGCTTTTTCAATGTCAACCTGTAGTTTGGTAATGTCTTCCTCGTATCGGCTTATCTGTTGCTTGTAGTATTCCGAATTTGCCTGATGTCTGGCAGTGGATCCGACAATGCCACGCTGCAACCCGAACGATTTCATGGCTGCGGCATAGCTGTTCTGGTATTCGTGCAGCTTGCTCCGCCGCATCACGTCATCGGCAGAAAGCCTCGGTCCGGATTTAGTCTCGTACTTTTTCTCGCCTTCGCGTTTCTTTCTAAGGCGTTCGGTGGTGACAATGGGTACGACAGTAGCGTGCAGGTGCGGAGTCTTCTCGTCCATGTGCAGTACACATGAAACAAGATTTTCACTGCCGAAGGTCTCCCGGAGCCATTTCAGGTTGGCATCTATCCAATTTCCCAGTTTCCCTTCTTGGGCAATCTTCATCATCTGTTCATGTGTTCCGGTCAGAATAATGCGGATGGCTTTTGTCTGGTTCTTGGCCAATTTGCGGTGCAGCCCGGCGTTATTGATACGATACTGTATGGCATCCGTCCTGTTCTGTACTCCGGCAGGAAATGTAATAAGTTCCCGATTAAGCTGTGTCCTGTTCGCATCGGCATTGACGGGAATGTATTTCTTCCCGTTTGCATCCTTTCTTTCTATATGACATGACATTCCGCTGTCATTACCGCTGCCACGTTGCAGGTGGCAAACCGCATATTGTGTATTACTCATATTTTTTGCGTTTTTGCGATTATTATTTCTGTGTTATGGTTCGTAAAATCCCGTCAATGTGCCACAGGCAGACATGGGTGTCGGGAGGGTATCTCTCCGCTTATGGGCTTTTTGACTGCCACTCGTAGAGTGATTGCAGGGAAAATGCCCTAATAAGCTACGGGATTTTACAAACCCTTTTTCAAGGACAGCGAGCTGTCCAATCCATCCAATTATCATATCTGTTCTGCATCCACCAAGTCCAACCCAAGTTCGTCAATCAATGTCTGTAAGACGGGGTTACGGTCAATCATCCGTTGAAGTATCATCTGAGGGGTGTCCTCCATCAGAAGAAAATCCGCAATATCCAATCCTTGACTGCGCTGTTCATCGGTTGCCATATCTTCCAGTACCGTACTGACCGATATAGACCGGCAGATATTGGCAAGCATGGAAGCCTTCTGCCGCCACTGCTCCGTTGCGCCAAGGTCAGGCATCAGCACCACATCCCGATGCGCCAGTACGCAAACAGCCTTTTCGTTGAAACAGCCGTTCTTTCCTCCGGTCGCCAGCCATAAGCCGTCAGGCATGAAGTGGGCTGCAATGAGTGCTGTCTTCTCGCTTTCCACAATGAACACGGTCTTGTCGGGATAGCGGACAAGAAGGTGCTCGCCAAAGAAACACTGGCACAAGTTGAAGTCGGGCAAATGCAACTCGGTATGTACCCAGCATATATGCGGATGTGGAACTTTCAGTCGATGCCCGGTCTTTGTATCATATCCCATAATCTTACCCGCGTGTACCTGTCCGTTGGAATCCACCTGCCAGAAAACTGTCGAACCGCCCCATTTCTTGGAAGTCCCGGTCTGGTAAAGCTTGAATAGCCTTCCGGTATTGCTTCTGCCAATCGTGTCGGACAGGAATGTGTACAACGGGTTGATTTCATAATGTGACAGGGAACGCTGCATAACTGTCGAATCCATAAAAGATGGAGGACTGACTGGTTTCTTTGGAGTTACGGCTTGCTGTTTCCACTCCTGCCTGAATGATTCCGATTCATCAGGATGCTCCCGAAAGAAATCCTTTGGCGTGTAATGGTAGCCGCAACTGTGTTCGTGATCGCATTTGCCGACATGGGGAGGGAAGTCAATCTCTCCAGACTCATCGATATAACGGGTGAAACAAGCCTTGCGCTTGCATTCGGGACACGCTTTCTTGCTGCCCCGATGATATTTCTCAAGATGAAAACGATAATTCTCCATGATGATTTCTGAAATTGATTTGCAGTAATTTCAGTCTTCAGTCCTTTCAGTTTTGCAGGAACTGACGGTATGCATCATCCCGAAACTGAAAAACTGAACATCCTGAAAGCTGCAAACAGGGGTTACACATTGCAGTTTCCGTCCTCTGTCTGTTCCATGGGGGTATATGACACTTTCTCGTAGACTCCTTGCCTGACCTTGTGGACAAGCCTGTTTCTGGCAAGATCCCTAAGATAGTTCATCACCGTGCGCTCCGTTACCATAAGTTGTCTTCCGGCATCAAGGGCTTCGGCTGTGGTAAACGTATCTTTCAGCAGGGCGAGCAATTCCAGCGACGGCTCGTCACAGGCGTCGTTTGCCACATATTCGCGTATGCGCCTGTAAGAACCTTCGAAATAGTCATTCAGCCGGATAGCACCTTCAATGGCGGTCGTTGTCACGAATTGCAGATGGCTCTCGCCGCAGGCATAAGACAGGACTTGGAGAACCAGTGCCAGACGCGCCACCTGTACCGGACTTTTCATGGGACGCGATTCCACAAGGGCTTCATCCCTGATGGCATTGATGCGTTCGATCGTATTGTTGTGCCAGTTGAAGAAAACCCTTTTCGCTTCCGCTTCCATGCCTATCAGATGAGGGATATTCCCTTCATCATTCACTTCATAGTCAAGGTAGAATACCTTTTCCATGATTGCCTCCCATGTCCTCCATGCAGATGCCGGATTGCTCCCGGTATCCTCCTCTTCGCTTTCCGTCCACCGTGGCACCAGATACGACTTGGGCATCACGAACAGAATGCGGTCAAGCAGGCCGTTATCCTCGTATCCCTTTTTGAGCAGCTCATGCACACGCCTGGTCTGTGTCGTGCCGACCATGTTGATGCACGGATTCTCAATGTGTATGGGAATGGGATTGCTGACACGGGTCACATCTATGGCACTGTTGCTCCATGCGGACAGAAGCTGCTCTATCAACTGCCCGTTGTTGTAGCGGTTGGCGGAATTGAACATGCCCATAATCTCGTCCGCAAGTATGGTTATGCCACGGGGACAGTTGTGATGGGCAAGCATCAGGGCTTCCGGCGTGAAATCGGACACGATGGTTCTTCTCAATACAGGCCTGTCCATATCGTTGTTGCCCTTGCTCTCTTTCATTGTATTCTGATAGGCGGCCATTTCAGCCTTGAATTTCTCCAGTGCCCGGCAATCCCTTTTGCGTAGCAGACGGAATACGGCTTCAAGCGGCGGTGTCTTGCCGAGTCCCGGCCGCCCCACCATGATGATATAAAGGGCAGCGTTGGTTGTCCAATGTCCTTTTACACGGATATTGTAAGTGTTACCCAACGCGGAAGCAGTAGCCGACAGCATGGCTGCGGCAAGATACTCCACCTTGAAGTTCTCATGTCGCACCATGCCAAGGATGACGGACTGTACTTTGGCAGGGAAAGCGTCAATCGGGAAATCCGATTCCGCAATGCCCTGCGCCTGTGCCATCACCCTGTTGCATATATCCAGTTGTCTGATACCCATAATCACTTCTCCTTTCGTTTGCAATAGGATGTCACACTCTCAGACTTGCCTCCGGTCTGCACCCTGCGGATGTCGGATTTGGCATACATGTTTTTGTTGCCAACCTTGACGGGAACGAGGTAGCCACGCTTCGCCCACAGGTTGAGCGTGCCTTCGCAGACGTTCAGCAACTCGCGGACTTGTTTTGTATTCAGGTATGTCTCTTCCGCTTCACGCTGCATCGCAGCCTGCCTTTCTTCCTGCTGCGCCACAATAGTACGCTGGATGATTGATTCGGCAAACATCTTGAGGTCTGTGGGAGTGACTTCCAGTTTCACGTTGGCTCCCATATCGACCAGACTTTCTATGGTAATCATAAAATCATTTGTTTTGGAATTTACAATGACCATCTGAATCTTCCCTGATGCCCCGCTTCCGATGGCTTATAAAAGCGAAGCACCGCCAAACCTCGGGAAAGGATTGACGGTGCAAAGGTATAGGTGAATTAAAAGTGATTGAAATAAAACGAGTTGGCATATTTGTCATGACAAAAAAGACAATTATGACAACACTAAAATGGGCTTATTTTACTTCATTTCCTGTGGAGTGGCAGCTATCTATTAACGACTTCGGTAAGTTCGGCTTTAAGCTCAGAAAGTAATATCTGACAGGAATCACCATTTAGCATTACGCACATTCTATTCACTCCGTTTTTCATAACGTGCTGCGTTGTAGTCAACAGGTGGATAGCCTGACGATAGGAACTTTCGCTCTTAATTCCACCCACGCCATCAAATTGAATGATGAGCGCAGTTGCATACTCTTTCGCACTACCTATGTCTGTTAGCAGTCCAAGTTCATTCAAGGCATAGTAGGTTAGAGCCTGTTCCGCGGCCGTATCATATTTTGAGATGAATTTTCGGATAATATCAATGACAATGTCTTTATTGGCACAGTTGAGATAATTTACAAGGGGCATTTCCTTTGCTTTCTGCCGACCTCTTGATTTTGGGGCATCGTTTATTGGCATGTCGCCAAAGTATTCTGTGTTAGCTTGTTTTGTCGTGTGCTGTTGCTGTTGTTCAGGTTCGTCTGTCATATTGTTGGTTACATTCTCATTTGTTGCGGATTGCAACGCCCATTCACCAATGGTTCCATTTTCAATGGCTCTGTTCATGGAAAAGTATCTGTCCCAGTCAGCCTGGGTTCGGAAGCCGTTCTTGATGGATACCTGTATTATCTGTTCGGCTACCCAAGAACAACTCTGCCTGTCCATTCTGTCCGCTTTAGGATTGGCTGATTGTTTGTTGACCATACTGACCATTGCCTCGAAACTCTTTCCGTAATACAGCCAGCTAAGTACAAGCGGTGCGGAAAGGATAATGCCATGTCTTTTGGACTTGCTTCTAAAAAAGGATTTGACCTTGTTCCAAAAGGATGATGAAGCTCCGTATGATGCATTATTCTCTTCCCTCTGCTTCTGGAATGCTTCCACAATCTGTTCCGGGACGGATTCTTCACTGAACAGCAGGCTTATGTTGTCAAAATCTTCCACACTGTCATCGCCCCAGCACAATTCCCATTCCGTCTTGACCTTTGGCAGCTGTTTGAAGATGGCACGGCAGATAGCGAGATATTGCCTCTCGTCCCCGTTTGTCATCAGACGCGCGAAGCGGTTGTATTCTTCCCTGTGGCTGTTCTTCCACCGGAGAATGTCAGCCTTGAACTGGTCGTATGTCAATCGGGATTCAGTCATAGTGTTATCTGCAAGTAGTTGATTATAAATGGAACATAGGGAAAGAATAAAATACAATGAACAGGTGATTCTAATCCAGCAGGTTTACCAGTTCTTTCTTGATTTCGTCATCGATATGCCTGTAACGAGCAAAGGCGCGGCTTCCTTCTGAATGCCCCGACATGGAGGCAATCAGGTTCGGGTCTTTGACCTGCTTGTAGAGGTTGCCGATAAAGGTCTTTCGTGCCGTGTGGGTGGTCGCCACTTCATATAAAGGTTTTGCCACATCCTCGCGTGTCTTCGGGTCAAGGACTCTCACCATGCGGTCAATGCCCACATACTTGAGAATCTCCTTTATCTTCTTGTTATAGCCGAAGTGCGAGAACCGGGGAAGTAATGCGCCTTCCAAGTCCTTATATCTCTCCAGTATGTCCAACGCCTTTTGGTTAAGCGGAACTCTGACTGTGTTGGCATGTTCCAGCTTGGTCTTTTGTGGAATGTATTCCACGCAACCGTCCACGATGTTTGCCTTGGTCAGTCTGTTCAAGTCACTTACACGGCAACCTATCAGACACTGGAACATGAATATGTCCCGATATACGGAATAGGTTACCCCCATGCCGCTCAGGTCGGCATAATAGACCTTGTCCCTTTCTTCGAGAGTAAGGTAAAACGGATCGCCATACATGGGCTGGGCTATCTGGTACTGGTCAAAAGGGTTGTTTCTTGTCAGCCCCCGTTTGATGCACCATTTGATGACGGTGCGGATGCGGTAGAGTGTCCCCGACATGCTGTTCTCGGAGCGTTGCTGGGCTACATCACGGGGCAGCTCGTCTTTATAGAATACGGGATACATTTCCACATACCTGTATTCTTCCTGCATCCACAACTTGAAATCACGGATGTCGTCAGCGGTAATGGAATCTATACAAAGGTGGAAGCCCCGCTGGTGCATGACCTCTTGATGGAAACGCTCGTAACGCAGTACCTTTTTCAGATTGTCGCGGTGATGCTTCCAGCTTTCTGCAGCAAGGGGTGTCTCGTCCATGTACTTCTGTATCTGGTAAGATAGCAGGTACTCGTCTGCCGGATTGCCGCCATGGAAGTTGATGTTGGGATGATGGTATTCCTCTATCAGCCCTTTCAGCCAGCTGCCGTCCACTCCACGATGGTATTTCTCGGCAATAAGGTGCGTAATGTTTTGGATGTCCTTTTCAAAGCCCATCCGTTTTTCCTCCGACACCAGCGCGACACGGGGCTTGTACCCCTGCCGTTCCGCACTCCAGTGGTTGGGGGTGATGGAAAGTTCGCTTGCTGCCTTGATGTCAACGCCTCCCACGTCACGGACTCTGAAATAGACTCGTGCCTGATCAGTGACATTATTCTTGGCGGCGGTCTTTCTTATAAATGCGGTAACTTTCATATCTGTCTCCTCCTTAGTTTATCATATCCACAAGTCTGCGTTTTATCTCATCGTCAATCGTGCGGTAGCGGTTGAATGCCCGACTGCCCTCCACATGCCCGGACATGGATGCTATCAGATTGGGGTCGGGAACCTGTTTGTACAGGTTGCCTACAAAAGTCTTTCGTGCTGTGTGGCTGGTGGCTACCTCATATAATGGTTTCTGCACGGTATTGTAGCCGTGCGTGTCAAGGATAGTCACCATCCTGTCTATGCCGCAATGCTTCAACAGTTCCCGTATGCCGAGATTGTACTGGTGTATGGGTTTGAACGGTAACAATTTGTCAGTACTTGATTCATAACGCTCCAGTATTTTCAATGCCTTCTCATGCAACGGTACTCTGACCGTTTTTGCCTGACACTTTTTTGTCTTTTGGGGCATATATTCTAGAAATCCATCTTTGATGTTGTCTCTCGTCAATCTGTACAAATCACCCACACGGCAGCCGATATAGCAATGGAACACGAATATGTCCCTGATAACTGCCAGTTTAGGACAGTCATTCAAATCCGCATCATACAGGACATTCCTTTCTTCGGATGTCAAATAGAACGGATCACCGTATGTCGGTTCCTTGCATCCGTAAAGCTCATACACCTCGTTGTCGGAATACTTCATTTTCTTGCACCAATGGAGAAAGGTGCAGAAGAGGTTCATCGTGTTGATGATGGTCGTGTTCGACAATGGTCTTGGCGCATGGTTGATAAGAATCCGGGACGCATAGAAGTCGGGGTGCTGCTGGCGCAACAGATATTCGTTGGTCACATAATCCCGGAAACCGTTCATCTGTTCCAGTGTGACGGTTTCAACAAAGAGGGTGAAATCGGTATTACCTAATATCTCACGTTGATATTCATGGTAACGTATCATCTTGCGCTCGAAGCGGATGATATGCTCCTTGGTTCTGTCCGCTCCGTCATATTTTTCTAGATACTCCTGGATACGGCAAATCAGATTAGGATGGTTGCGCTCGAAAGCCCGTGCAGGGTACAGCACATCCTTTATGGTCTGTTTAAGCCATGCGCTGTTTGCCTTGTTCGAAAAGGTCTTCTCCACTTTCTCGATGATGGCGGCAATCTGTTCGGGCAGCAGTTTCTGCTCAACGGCAGGTACGACTGTCGTGCGCTTGTAACCGAGGGTGTCGGAATCCCAGTACTTGTCATGGACTGTAAGAGGCGAAACAACCTTTATATCCACGTTCCTCTCACGGACACGGAAACAGATGTTCGAGGTCGAGGAACTGCTCTTTTTCAGATAGGCGGAAACTTTCATCGGCAATGCGTTTTTGAATTACATTGCAAAGGTAAATAAATTCCCGTATATGTTCCCATATATCCCGAAAAAACTTGCAGCGGATTAAGACAAATTAAAGAGTGCGTCCCGAAAGTGATACCACATAAAACGCTGTATATTAGTGATTATATTTTCTTTTGTTATGCTTTTCTTTTCATTTTCGACTTTCCCAATCCGTTGTCAAAACATATATTGCAGTTCCACGCTTCGTGGTTTTAGTAGGAATCGTCTTTTAGGAGCTGGGAAGACACAAAATTGAAGAGCCTTATGCTTTTTAACTCGTTGCATTTTCTGCTTTTCTTCCCGGCAGTATGCATCATCTATTTCATTTTGCCGTCTCTGAGGGCACGTAATCTGTTTTTGCTTGGGGCGAGTTATTATTTCTACATGAACTGGGAGCCGTTGTATGCGCTGCTTCTCCTGTCCAGCACGCTCGTCACCTATTTGGCTGCGCTGGGAATCGGGCATTGCACGGGGCAACGTGCAAAACGCCGGTGTCTGGTTGGTAGTCTGGTGCTCAATCTGGGCATTTTGTTCCTGTTCAAATATTATAACTTCGTGGCAGAAAACATCAGCGACTTGCTGGTGCAGTGGGGAATGTCTGTGCGAATGCCTGAATTCACGCTTCTTTTGCCTGTCGGGATTTCATTTTATATTTTCCAGGCATTGGGCTATTCCATTGATGTGTATAGAGGCAATACTCCCGTTGAAAAGGATTTCTTTACCTACGCATTGTTCGTGTCTTTCTTCCCCCAACTTGTGGCCGGACCTATAGAACGGTCTACCAACTTGCTGCCACAGTTCAAGCAGAAGCATACCTTCTCTTATGAAAATGTAATGGCCGGCGTTCGTCTCATGCTTTGGGGTTATTTTTTGAAACTGGTACTTGCGGACCGCTGCGCAATCTACGTCGATGCCATCTATAATAATGCGGCTCATCACAATGGCGGCTCATACTTGTTGGCCTCCTTGTTTTTCCCTTTTCAGATATACGGAGACTTTTCCGGCTATTCACTGACGGCTATCGGTGCGGCCAGGGTCTTGGGCTTTAATCTGATGGAAAATTTCCGAAGACCATACTTCGCCACCACGGTCACAGACTTCTGGAGACGTTGGCATATTTCCCTATCTACCTGGTTCAGGGATTACGTGTACATACCTTTGGGAGGCAATCGTGTGAGTAAGGCCCGCTGCCACCTTAATATTATGATTACATTCTTTGTCAGCGGAATATGGCACGGCGCAAATTGGACCTTTATCATATGGGGGACGATTCATGGAGCCTTGCAATGCGTCGAGAAACTATTGGGATGGAACAAAGCGCAATGGAAAGTTCAAGGAAAAGTCGCTCATTGGGGACTAACCTTCTGCATCGTGTGTCTGGCATGGATTTTTTTTCGTGCAAATACCATTTCGGATGCCTTTATGATTATAGAGGGCATATTTACCAATCCGGCAATGCCTTTTATGCGCAAGGCCGATATCTTTGCCATCATCCTGGCGCTGTCCATAGTACTGATGAAAGAAATCATCGATGAGTATGGCCTGAAAATCCGTATATCAGACTCTCCTGTCTGGATGGTCAGACATATGTACATAGTAGGCATGATAGCATTTATCATCCTGTTCGGAGTGTTGAACGGAGACCAGTTTATCTATTTCCAGTTTTAATTTTTTAGTATGAAGAATTTATTGAAAAGCCTCTTGTTCGTTATTGTTGCCCTGTTCGCGGCAGACAGAATCGGCGGGCAGATAATGTGGTGGGTCAATCAGCATACGCGGGACATAACAGGGCCTAAATTGAGATACCTGGCTGACGAAGCGGACACAGACGTCATATTGTTGGGGACTTCCCGATGTAATTTCCATTACGTACCTTCCATCTTGTCGGACTCCATAGGTATGAGCGTTTACAACGGAGGGGTAGATGGCAGTGACTGCATTTATTCCCATTATTTTTTATTGAATCAAATCCTGACGCATCATACGCCAAAGATTATTGGATTAGAAGTGAGTACAAACGACTATGAAGTTTCTCCTGAACCTTTTAAGAAAACAAGTTATTTCGCTCCTTATTTTGGTAGAAGTGAAAGAGCTGATTCTGTATATCGGGATGCAGGAACTTATTGGGCCTACCGTCTTTGTCATCTCTATCGTTACAATGCCAAAGCGGTGTCTAATCTGGCGGGATTGCTTGTCAATAGACAGCAAGAAGAGGATGCTGGTTATATACCTATGCCACAGCCCGGCTCTGTGCCGACGGATTTGATAAAAGCAGACACATCCGAAAGTGTTGATGAGTTGAAATTGCAATATGTCAGGAGATTTATCACATTATGCAAGGACCGGAATATCATACTTGTATTTATGGTGTCGCCGAGCTATACTGAGGCGGAAACCGGACTGTACGGACCGTTGAAACAACTGGCCGAGGAAAACGGCATTCCATTCTTCGACTATCACACAAAAGGGTTGTTCAACAATCATCCCGAGTATTTCAGAGACAATGGACACATGTGGGACAAAGGGGCACGATTGTACACGTCAATCTTCGCCCATGATTTGAAACAATACCTGCACGCTTGCTCCGCCGGCGTGTAGTTGATGCCCTTCAGTTTGCAGTAAAGAACAAACATATAGGAACAACTGCGCCCGGGAAGTTTGCTATACGGCTTCCCGGGCGCAGTTTGTGGTTTCAGCCCCTCGGTCCGTTTGTCGTAAACGGGGCGGCAGTCGATTTTGAGGTTATGTGTCGTGCCTGCGGCGCCCCAGTTGCGACACCGGCTTTTTCTTCCGGTCAGAAGCCGATGGCCATGTGTGTTTTCTCACCCTTTTATTCGTCTGTTCGGAATATATTGTCTAAGTTTGCGCCACGAATCCGCGCGGACGCAAACGCCGCCGGCGGTTCACGGCAATAGTGCCATCTCACGTTACAACCGGAAAAACAACGACATGAACGAATCCAAATGGAGCGAAAACGTCATCCTCATCGACGCGGATTTCCTTGACCACGTCACTTTCGACCTTATCGTCAATTTCGAAAGAATGATAGACCGCCGCATACCGGCGGGCAATCTCTGCCACTGGCTGGACTGCGTGGCACTGGACGGCGGCCTGCGCCCCGGAGACAACGACATACAGGCCATTTTCATCCATGCAAAAGATAAGAAAGAGCTACAATACATGCAGCCGTCCGATTTCGGCAAGGAACTTGACGGCAAGGCGTTCAAGGACAACCTGGGAGAATTTACGCTGCATAGCTTCCCGGTCGAGGAAATCGTGTCGGCCGAAGACTTTTTCGTGCAGTCCGTCGAGGGTATATTGCAGGGGAAGGACGTCAGGCGGCTGCTTGTGGTGGCCGACATGGAGCGTTACGGCGAGCGGGTCAAGCGAACGGTTGCGAAAGCCGATGAGGACAAAAAGATAACACTTTTCACCATGCAGCCCGTCACGGGTCGCGGGTTCGAACAGGAAATCCTGGGCTACTCGCTCATGAGTGCGCTCGGCATACGCGGCGAGGAACTGGGCTGACCCGGAACGGCCATCAGTTTTTTTCGTTCTAAGATAAAAACAGCCCCCGAAGCATGTCTGTGACATCCCTTCGGGGGCTGTTTTGTTGGGTAATACGATGCTGCCGGCGGCATTTTCGCTCCCGCGGACTTCAGACAGCGGTCTCGAAAAAGCGGGATTGCGCCAGCGCGTCCATGCCGGGAAACAGAAGGTCCGCGCCTTCGTCGAGCAAGACGTGGTCGGGCAACGGTCCGGTATTGACGGCTATCGTGAAGATACGCGCGGCAACGGCGGAACGCACACCCAGGGGCGCGTTTTCGACGACTACGGCTTCCCAAGGCTCCGCACCGGCCAGTTCCAGCCCTTTCAGATAGGGCTCGGGCGAGGGTTTGCCGTGCCGGACGTCCTTGCTCGAAATGACATGTCCGTTGGCAAAAATGCCGGGATAGTTCTCGCGCAGACGGTCCAGCAGGGACTTTTGCCCGCTTCCCGTCACGACAAACAGATTCAGGCCGGCTGCTTTCGCCTGTGCCAGCACCTGTTCCGCACCACGCATCTTCCCGGCTTCGGCACAAGCATTGAAGGCTTCGCACTTGGCGGCATAAATCTGCCGGATTTCCTCTTCGGTGGCCTCACGTCCCCAGTGCCGGCGCGCAAGAATGTTTATGGTCGATGCACCGGTACGACCCTCGTGCATGAATGCCTCTTCGGGTGTCATTTCCAGCCCGAAGTCGGTGCAGACCTTGGCCCACGAACTGGCATGTGCCGGCATGGAGTCGAACAGGACACCATCCATATCGAAAAGCACGGCTTTCGGGCTGAACGTCCCGAAGCCGTGCTTTTTCCGATAGGCTTGTATTGCTTCTTCAAACATAAAGAGCCTGTCCTTTCTTAAAGTCTGGCACGTATAGCCTTGCTTTCGGCCTCGTAACCGGGCTTGTCGAGCAAAGCGAACATATTCTTCTTGTAGGCTTCCACGCCGGGCTGATCGAACGGATTGACGCCCAACAGAAGGCCGCTTATACCACAAGCGCGCTCGAAGAAGTAGATAAGTTGGCCGAGATAGTACTCATTGAGTTCGGGCATCGTGATGCGCAGATTGGGCACGCCGCCGTCCACGTGTGCCAGCTGTGTTCCCAGTTCGGCCATCTTGTTCACTTCGTCCACACGGCGTCCTTCGAGGAAGTTCAGGCCGTCGAGATTTTCGTCGTCGTGAGGGAAGAGCAGACGGTGATTGGGCTGCTCCACCGAAATGACGGTCTCGAAAATCGTGCGCTCGCCCTCCTGAATCCATTGTCCCATGGAATGCAGGTCGGTCGTAAGGTCTACGGCTGCGGGGAATATGCCTTTTCCGTCCTTGCCCTCACTCTCGCCGTAGAGTTGCTTCCACCATTCGTTCATGAAGTGGAGTTTGGGCTGGAAGTTGGCCAGTATTTCCGTTTTCTTGCCTGCCTCGTACAGGGCATTGCGCACGGCGGCATACAGAGCCGCGGGGTTCTCCGCGAAAGGTACGTCGGCGGCAGTGGCGCGTTCCATGTCGGCGGCACCGGCCACGAGCCTTTCAATGTCGAAACCGGCACATGCGATGGGCAACAGGCCTACCGGTGTGAGCACCGAGAAGCGTCCGCCCACGTTGTCGGGGATAATGAAACTCTTGTAGCCTTCCTTGTCGGCCGTGGTGCGGGCGGCTCCCTTGCGGGCGTCGGTAATGGCCACGATGACCTTGCGTGCCACGTCGCGGCCGCGCTGTTCCTCGCACTGTTTCTTGAGCAGGCGGAAAGCGAGTGCCGTTTCCGTTGTCGTACCGCTCTTCGAAATATTGATGACACCGAACTTACGCCCCTTGAGATAGGCGCAGAGCTCGGCCAGATAGTCTTCGCCGATGTTGTTTCCTGCAAAAAGCATCACAGGATTGGTCCCGTCGTTCGTAAGCCACTCGAAGCTGTTTTCCAAAGCCGAGATGACGGCGCGTGCGCCGAGATAGCTACCGCCGATACCGGCCACGACGATGGTGTCACAGTTCTCGCGCAACACGGCTGCGGTCTGCTTCAGGTCTGCCAGCAGTTCCGGCGTTGTGGAAGAGGGCAGGTGCATCCATCCCAGATAATCATTGCCGGCACAAGTCCCGGCCTCGAGGGCCGTTTGTGCCTCTTTCACGCGAGGCTCGAAAGCCTTGACGGCGTCGGCTGCGAGAAAGGAAGCAGCCTTGCCGATTTCCAATTGAATATTCTTCATACCCTAAGCATTTAATACCATTAAACAAATATGCCGCCGCGCGAAACTTTGCACAGACGGCAGGCAGGGAAACCTGCTTGGATTCAGGCGCAAAGGTACGGCATTTTGATGGAATTGCCAAACGTTTCCGCGCGAAATCGGCCTGATGCCCGAGGGTCTTGCGGAATGACTGCTGAAAGAAGAAAGCGACTTCGACACAGAATACAGGGTAACTACAATTGGCAGCAAGGCGAAAGCAATAAAAAAACGGTCTGCCGCCTGCGCGGGCCGGTGTGGCGACGGCGCAAGCGGCAGTCCGTAAATTCAAACCTCGCATCAACAGCGGGCGGACTCGTGTCAGTTTTTCTTTTGTCGGGGCTGCATGGGCTTTTTGCCCTTGCCGCGTTTGGCCAGCCGGCCGGCCATATTCTTTTCCAGGTCGTAAACGCGCTGTATCTGCTTTTGTGTCAGAAATTTGCTGTACTTGTCATAATATTTCCGACGTATGTCCAACACTTTCCGGCTGTGGTCGAAACGCGCCTTCAGGATCTGTCCCGCCTGTTCCTCGGACAATTCGGCCGGTTTGCGGTTACGGAACTGCCGCATCTGCGTCCCGGCCTCCCACGTCTCTTTCTGACATTGGGTGAAGGCTTCCACGAACTTGGCAGTCGTGGCATCGTCCATCGCCAGTTGGACTGCAATGTGGCGGGCCTGCCTTTCGGCGAATTTTTCACGGTTCTCGCCTGCTTTCTCGGACTTTTGCGCACCGGCGGCCCCGCATACGGCGAAAGCGGCGACGGCCATCAGCATGTGTTTGATAAATCTTTTCATGACTGTAATTATTGAAAGTAAATTAAAAAGTATCGTTGATGAATGTATCGTCCTCGTAAGTGTTCAGCAATCCGGTACGGTCGGCCTCGCACAAGCCGTCGAAAGCCTGCTCCACGGCGGCAAAGTCGCACCGGTCACCGGCATCGGAAGACGCGGGTGCCAGACGGAATACAAGAATTGCCACCGCAGCCACCGATGTGCCGTACAACAGCCACCGCAATGCCGGGTGCGGCTTCGCCGTGTGGCGGGACAAGGGCGCACACCCCGCTTTTTCCAGAACATTCCTCTCCATTTCGGCAAAGAATCCGTCGGGAACGGTATAGGGCATACGTTTTCCTACCCGTTTCAAGTCAAAATCGTTGTTCATATCCTCGTCAGTCGTTTTCGTTCATATATCGTATGATTTTCTCCTTGGCCGCATGGTAGTTCGCTTTTGCCCCGCCGGTGGTCGAACCTGTAGCCTCGGCTATCTCCTCATAGGTCATTTCGTCGTAATAGCGCAGGTTGAACGTGACTTGTTGCTTGTGCGGCAACGACAGGATGGCGCGTTGGAGTTTCACTGCCTCCAGGTCGCTGTAGTCCACATAGCTGTCTGTCTCCGGAAAGGTATCCGCGGCAGACTCCATGCCTTCCCGCTCCGCCTTGCGCCGTTCCAGCAGACGCAGGGCCTCGTTGGTGGCGATGCGATATACCCATGCCGCAAAGGAAGTGCCCCTTCCGACAGTTCCGATGGCGCGGAATATGCGGATGAAGGTCTCTTGTGCGGCGTCCTGTGCGTCGTCGTGCGACACTACCAGGCGGCGTATGTGCCAGTACACGGCCTCACCGTATCCGGACATCAGCAACCGGAACCCCTTTTCGGGATTCTCGCGAATGGCTTCAATGATGTCGTGTCCGTTTGTTCGCATATCGTTTCGTCGCCACGGGTGGCAAATGGTTTCGTGCGGCCTTACATTTTTACAGACCCGCCAAATGGGAAAAAGTAAAACCGAGACCGGATATTTTTTTCAGAAAGTTCTCATCATTACCTTACGGTATCCAGCCCCTACCAGCCATCAGACCGCCGGGAGAACCGGTCTATATAACCCTTCTGCCGTCTTGTTTCTGAAAAGAATGAGGCAGATGCATATTTGGCGTATGCATCTGCCTCGAATCTATGTCATGAAGTGCCTTTCAGCTCAGAAAATCATTTTCTTGCCGTTTACAATATAAACACCTTTGCCCGTATTCTGAACGCAGCGGCCGCTAAGGTCGTATATCCTTTTCTGACCGGCAACTTCCTGCATCGCAGTATGTGCTATACCGGTAGGGAGACCGTTGCTGAGGTCAAGAACGAGAGTCTCCTTGCCTGCAAGGGTATAATTCTCAACCTTATCCTCGTAGCGTACGGAGACTGTGCGCGGCGTATCGAGGTTATTGGTGATACGTGCTTCGGTAGCCTTGTTCTCGGCCCAGGTAATGTCTACATTATAATTGCCTTGAGCCTTCAATCCTCTGACAGAACCGTTCTTCCATGCACCGGGAAGTGCGGGAAGGATGGTGATGACATCGTCGTAACTCTGGAGAAGCATTTCCGCGATGCCGCTGGTGCAACCATAGTTACCGTCAATCTGGAAGGGAGAGTGTGCGTCGAAGAGATTATAGTAGCAACCGCCCTGTCCGGCCATGGCAATGACATAACTGGTGGAGTGGCGAAGAGCCAAAGTCAGGTTGTTGCGTGCACGGTCACCGTCCAGACAACGTGCATAGGTATTTGTCTGCCAGCCCATAGACCATCCGGTCACGTCGCCGTTACGGGCAATCATGCCGTTGTATGCGGCCTGGAAGAGATTCCGGCCTTCTTCCGTGGTGTCGAATGCGCTTACCTGAGAGAAAGGATAGAGGCACATGAGGTGAGAGAGATGACGGTGGCCGGGATCCTGGAGTGCATTGTTCTTCCACTCGGAAATACATACCTTTCCGTTATATGTTTCCGTCCAGATGCCTTTGTCGAAATTGTTGTAAAGATCTTCCAGCGCCTCAATCTGTGCTGCTGTGAGCGGGGATTCTTCTCCCAGTTCTTCGTGGGCTTTGAACACTTCGTCCAAGGCTTCATAACTGGTCTGCTGCGCATAGGCGGTAACGTCGCCGGGACCATGCTCGGGACTCCACTCGTCGGGGATTTCATAAAGTCCCTTACTATCCTGCCTTACAATATTCTTGGTAAAGAGGCAATAGTCGTACATGACGGGAAGCGCCTTCTTGAGGAACTCTTTGTCGAGCGTATACTTATAGTAGCGCCAGAAGTGGCTTACGTACCAGGCACCGCAAGTCTTGATGGAGCTGTTGCACCAGGTCGAGAAACCGCCGAAGATATTGTTCTCGACAGCAATGGCCCAACCGCCGGCCTTTCCGGCAACCTTGGTTGCAAGGGCAGCCCAGGGAGAGTTCTCGGCCGTGGCAAGGTCAATGATATGTTCGAGGAACGGACGGTGCATCTCGCTGAGGTTGGTAGGATCTGCAGGCCAGTAGTTCATCTGTACGTTGATGTCGGCGTGTATGTCGCAATGCCAGAACGACGTGTTGGAACGGTCATTCCAGATTCCTTGCAGATTGCTGGGCGCATGGATGTCGGTATCAAGGTTGGCACCGATAGTCATATAGCGGCCGTATTGGAAATAAAGGCTTTCGAGATAAAGTCCTTCAGGCGTAGTCTTGTTGGCAACGGCAGCATTGTAGAACTTGATGAGGTCTTCGGTGGTCTTGTCGCTTCTTTCACCAATGTTGAAGGCTGTACGGTTCATGAGTTCGCTGTGCTTGGCCGTGTGGCTGGCCAACAATGTGGCATAGTCCTTTGCAGCAGCTGCATTAACGCGGCCCATGACCTTCTCGGCGATGGCCTCGGCCGACTCCCCGCTCACGCAGCCGTTCTTGGTCGCATCGTAGTCGGTAGCGGCCGCCATGACAATGTTCACCCAATCGGCGTTTTCAACAAGAATTCCGTTCTCGCCGGTGGTAACCGTCGCACCCTCGCTGGCAATTACCTTGAAAGCCGTATTATAAGTAACGGTCTCGAGCTTACCGCCGAAGCTGGCAACGCCTTCGTTATAAGCCACGGCGCTTGCATTGATGAGTTTGTCGGGAACATAAGCAAAATTCAGGGCCAGCTTATCTGTTCCTTCGGCTTCATAGTGAGCAACGAACGCGCGGTCGGTAGCAGAAGTGAAGTAACGGCGTTTGTAGCTGGTGGCCTCGTCGCTGCTCTTGTAGTTTACGCCGGCTACGCCGTCGAAGATGTCAAGATAGCGGACATACTCCTTGACTGGTTTTGAGTCGTCCTTCAGTGAGAAACTGCCGCTCTTGTCTGTAACCATGATAGAGCCGAAGTTCTGGAAGTAGCCCTGACCATTGTTCTTGTTGTTGCCGGCCCAAAGGGTCTTTTCGTTGAATTGGATTTCGTCTTTGAAGATACCGCCACGTATAGTGGCACCTATCTGTCCGTTACCGAGCGGAAGTGCGTACTCCATCCAGGTATCGCTTACGCCGGTGTGTGCTACGGGCACGTTATACCAAAGGGCGAAGTCGTTGATGTCTGCGGGACGCTGTCCGGGAGTGACGGTGTTGTATTCGGCATACAGCAATTCGTCCGAGGGAACGACTTCGTTGATGTAGAAAGTCGAACCATTGTCGCCGACGGCGCTTCCGGAGTTCCAGAGTGCGAGGTAGTCGCCGCGTTTGTTCCAGTAGTTGTTGGCAGAAGACGCCAATTTGATATAACTTGCCGTTCCGTTGAGATTGATGGTACCGTTGAAGTAAGAGCCCTCCTTGCCCTCGACGGTGGCAGGAGCTACCATCTGTGCGCGTGCCGCGCCTTCGGAACCGGAAATATTCAGGACAAAACCTTTCTTGGCAGTACCGGCATTGATGAAGCGTATGGAGCCGTCTGCCTCGTTCATGATATGCCACAGGCTGTTCAGACCTTGCGGGCTTTGGCTGTTTGTCAGTTTCAGGTTGCCGCTGTTGTCCATATAGGCCTCGTCTACACTCAGATAGCCGCCCGGCTGGTTCTGGATGCTGTACGTCTTCTCCAAAGCAGGAAGGAGGGCAGAGGCATTCTGAAGTGTGAACATCGAAGCGTCAGCAGTGGTAGCCCAGCGTACGACACCGTTCCAGTTTACCATGTGCATGGCATTTCTGTCTGCTTCACCGTCTTTCTGATAGATGATGCAGTAACCGTTCTGGCCGGCATAATCAACAGTGTAAGCACCTGCGTTTTCTTTCTCTACCAAAGGAATCTTGGTATTGTTCGTGGCAGGCAGGGAGGCGGCATACAGGTTGGTAGCATGATTTCTCAGATAGTAAGTGTCTTCGCCCGCCTTTTCAAAGTACCATACATGGTCCGTGTCGAATTTGGCATTATTGGAACCCAGATTTCCTTCGTTTGCATAGACAAAGAAAGTAGAGTGCATTTTGTTGCCTATGTACAGGGGGATGCCCTCGATATCCGTGTTGGTGATGTCACCGCTCTTCATCTGCTGGATGGCCGCCTGCAAGGCAGCGATGGCAGCGACATACCCGTCCACCGTAGTAGGTTCGGTTGCGGGAATGGCCTTTTCCGCCTCAGTGGTGTTGTAGCAGAAGAACTCAAACGCCTTGGCGGTTTCTATTTCTTTGACCAGATTCCTGTAAGTGCCGCGATAGACTTCCGTCTCGTTCAGGACACTCGCTTCGAGTATCTGGATTTTATTGCCATCGTCGAGAGTTGAATAGCTATTTACCATACATCCGTCTGCAGAACCCGAAGATGCCTGCATGTTGATGACGTTGTTGCCTAATTTGACTTGCCAAGGATAGGTAGCGTCACCGGTAGCGACAAATGTAACGGGAGAGGTCGGAGCGGTTTCGTAGGTTCCGTCGCTCTTCACATACTTGCCTGCGCCGACACTGTAAAGATACTGTACACCTCCCACAGTCTTGAAAATGAACTACTGTGCTTCAACGGTGTAGCCGGCCTCGCCTTCGTCTGTCACGCCACTGCCGGCACTGCCTGCCACATGTGCAGGATAATTCGTGCTATAAAGCAGAAAGCCACGCTTCGAGCGTAACACGTAAGTTTTGCCTTCCGAGATTTCGTCAATGTCTGTTACCGATGTTCCCGGTGTGAAAGTAATTTCAGCGGTTGTCGTGGTTTCCGATGCGGGCGATGCCGAATTTCCGGACAAGGCCTTGGAAACCATACCGCCGGCCCACGTCAGCATCGTGATGCCTAACGTCAGACCGAGGAGAAGAGAGAACTTCTTCATAGATGTTAGATTTAATAAAGATATAATGAATTGATATAGTTTGCAGATATTGCCAATCTTAGGCAAGAATAGTGCAAGTCGAACGCAACAAGCCAGCCTGAATTGCCGAAATGCCATCTATTTTATGCAAAATTACAAAAAATGCAGTGTACAGCAAAGGTTCACCGCATTAAATCCGATTTTCCGCTTATATTTACAAGACGCATTATCAGGCAAACCATGCCCCGGCTTGTCATCGCCGGAGGCTCTTTTCTTTCAAACGAATAAAAAGATAACGAATAATCTTGAAAAATTCTTTACATTTGCATCATGAAGAACCACGACTCTCAAAATCCCGCCGCCAATACGCATCCGGCAGAGGATATGCCCCATAAGAAGAAACGCCACCGCGTTTACGACACCTTCATGATGTTCTGCATCATCATCAGCATCATCCCGCTGATGTTTATCCGCGACCACATCGTATTCAGGTACTTGGAGGCCTTTTCCGTAACGGTATTCATTTATGATTACCTGTGGCGCTGGCATCGCGCCGAAAGGTATCTGAAGCACGGCAAGCTGTCCTATCTCATCTACCCCTTCACGCCGATGGCCATTATCGACCTGTTGTCGATACTTCCCGTGCTCCACCTTATCTCTCCGTCCTTCAAACTCTTCCGTCTGACCCGTATGCTCAAGATTGTCCGTGTATTCAAGGTCTTCAGATACTCGGACAAGATTTCCGTATTCGTACGTGTGTTACAGAAAGAGCGCGACGTGCTGCTCTCGGTCCTGATGCTTGCCGTGTGCTACATCTTCGTAACGGCGCTCATCATGTTCAATGCCGAGCCCTACATCAACCCCCGGACGGGCGAAAGCACTTTCACCTCGTTCTTCGATGCCCTGTACTGGGCCACGGTGACGCTGACCACGGTGGGCTACGGCGACCTGTGCCCCGTCACCTGCCTGGGGCGTTTCATTTCCATGCTGTCCTCATTGTTCGGCGTGGCCATCATCGCCCTGCCGTCGGGCGTGATTACGGCGGGATACATAGACGAGATGAAAGAGCAACGGCGCAAACGGCACAAAGACAAGGAAACGAAAAACCGTACCGGACACGAAGGCACGGAAGAGTAGCCGGCACCCGCGGACGGAAGCCCGACAGGAGCGCGCTGCAAAGGGTTCGGCAACAACCTAAACAACAACGCATTAACTACATGGCATGTAGAACGAACTACAAGCCATGTAGTCGCGCGTAGATGCCATGTAGTTTTTCCTACATGGCTTGTAAGAAAAACAATGCGGATGACAGTATTTTTTTTATATGGGGAAGCTGGCGAAAAAACATAGAAAACATTTGTTGCCTTCTCCACACATCAAAGCTCTTGCAACGTTTTTTAATTGAACATGCCACGTTATAATCCACGCCGATATGAATAATCACTTCCTGTCAGCCATCCTTTATTATCCAAAAACATTACTTCAGGACGTATTATTTCTTGAAATAATTTGGCCAAAGCAAAAATTAACCGTATTTTTGTATCAACAGAATCCGCCACGCTTCCCGTAAGATCAGCGAACCAGGGCGGGTCTTTTGCTTTTATGGCTATGGTTAGAATTTATGCGAAACGCCCACTATCCATCGTGGACCAAATTGCGTTACTAAAAAGCAGGGGATTACAGTTCGACAATGAAATTGCCGCTGCAAAACTTCTAAGTGAGGTTAGCTATTTCCGATTTGTCCAATATCTCCGTCCCATGGAGGCGGACAAGGCCCTTCACTCCTTTAAGCCCAATAGTAAGTTTGAGGATGCCGTTGCCCTATATGACTTTGATACTCAACTGCGCAGTTTGATATTTGAAGCCATACAAGGTATTGAGATAGCACTTCGTACAAAAGTAAACTATGAGTTCTCTATGCACCACGGAGCATTCTGGTTTTATGACACCAGTCTGGCCGATGACGAACACAAATTCATCGAAAACATGAATGCAATCGACAGAGAACTGCAACGTAGCAAAGAAGATTTTATCAAGGAGCACAAAGAGAAATATGACAAGCCCGTGTTTCCTCCTTCATGGAAAACTTTAGAACTCGCTTCTTTCGGAACATTGTCTAAATTGTACTACAACTGCAACGACACCAAGACCAAGAAGCGTATTGCCCGTCAGTTCAACATTCCGCAACACGAGGTCTTAGAAAGCTGGATGCGCAGCCTCACCGTTCTCCGCAACTGTTGCGCGCATCACTCCCGCATATGGAACCGCCGCCTGACGAATGCTCCACAAATGAGAGCCTCCATGAGAGGTGCATGGATAAACACCACCGGTATTGATGGCAACAAATTATATGCCATCACATGTTGCATCGCATATTGGTTAGACTCCATGGGGCGCGGCGACGCATTCAAGACAAAATTGAAGAACCTCCTGAAAACTTACCCGTCCGTGGATGCTGCCGCCATGGGCTTCCCCTCGGATTGGACAACGCATCCCTTATGGAACTGACACGCGCGTACATATAATATATGGTAACCCTGGGAACGGCAATTGTTCCGGACCGGAACTTTTTTATTTCAAAAGGAGAATATACAGAAAAACACCTGTCGAGGTTGTCCGGTGCGCATTCCGGCGGGCGGCAATGCCTTTCCGGCGAAACGGGCGGGGAACAACTGCGACAGGTGTCCGTGCTGCGCGAACGCAGACGATGGGGCAGAAAGTGCTTGACTTATTCTGCAGCCTCGGCCTCGGCATTTTCGGTTTCCTCTTCCGTTGAGAAATCCGTGTAACCGTTGGATGCGAGGATGTTGTACCACTGAATGAGTTTCTTGATGTCGGTCAGATAGACACGGTCACGGTCGTAGTCGGGCACGACCTCGGCCATGAAAGCCCTCAGTTCGTCGTCGGTGGCCGTCTTGTGGCTGATAGCGGTGCACTGGCCGTTCTCTTTCTTGCTGATGGCATCGAATATTTCCATCAAAGGCCTGTCTTCTTCCTCCGTGTACATGGATACATCGTTGAGCGACGTGACACGGTCGCGGATTCCGGCGGGGAAACGTCTTTTGGTTGCATCGATGCTTTCGACAATGAGCATGTTACGACCCTGAGACACCAGGCGGTAAAGTCCCGGCTTGCCTGCGATGGATAGAATAATATCTTTCATGGTGTGTTTTTTGATATATGGTGTTTAGTTAAACAATGTCTATTCTGATTCAGTCCGTGCAAAATTAGTTTATAATTGCGACATGGATACGGACAGGCGGTCTAAAAAAACTTAATCGACGAACCGGTGCCCGATGTCGGCCAGCAACAGCTCCGTCTGCCGGCCTATGTCGTCACCATCGCCGTTGCAAAGGATGCGGCCTGCACGCCGGGCTTTTTCTTCCTCGGGCATTTGCAGGGCCATCCAGCCGAGAGCCTTCTCCCGGGTGATGCCATCGCGCTCCATGACACGGCGCACCCGCACCTCGAACGGCGCGGAAACAAGCACCGTGAGGTCCGCATAACGGTCGAACCCCGACTCGAACAACAAGGCGCACTCCATAAAGACCGCCCCCGACGGCTGGCGGTCCGCCCAACGCTCGAAAGCCCGGCCTACCGCGGGATGGACTATGGCATCCACCCGTCCGGCATTGTCGGGTCCCGAACAAATATAGCGGGCAAGTTCGGATTTGACCGGAAGTCCGCATTCATCGTAACACGCCGGCCCGACAAGCGCCGTCAGCGCGTTTCTGACGTCCGCGTCGGTGCGCATGATGCGTTTTGCCTCGTCGTCGCAATAGAATACCGGAAAGCCGGCCGCCTCGATGAGCCGGCAAACGTAGCTTTTCCCGCTGCCGATGCCTCCGGTCACGGCTATGCGCCTGTTACGCCCCCTCCCGGCAGCGACACTATCGTACTGTGTTCTCGATGACATATTCTACTTCTTCGGTGGAAAGGCGCATGGCCGATGCGGCCGCCGGATGCCTGCCGATGACAAGCCGGCATTTGTTTCCGGCATTGGCGGACAGCGTATTATAATCCACGACAACGGAAAAATCCTCGGCCTTTATCGTGCGATAGAGCGACATGCCGACCTGAAAGGTTATTTCCACCTGCGAGGGGAAGGTGCGCAATTGTTCTCCCTCGGGAAAATTCACACCGGCAATGGGCACGGTGACTTTCTTCTCGACCAGCTGGTCGATGCTGACGGTCAGTGATACCTGCGGGGTCAGGAACCTGGCGCCGCGGACCGGTTGCAAGGCAACCTTCACCGTCCGCGATTCGGTCAGGTCGCGCAGATAAAGGCCTTTCACATAGGCGGCGGTAATGGTGTCGAGCTGGCGGTCGGTGGCTTGTACCGTGACCGAGTCCGGACTCAGCCTCTGTCCTGTTATATAATAGCCGTTTCCGGCGCTCACATGCCCCTGCAGACGCACCGGCACGCGCTTGGTGCGACCGTGGCCGTAGAAAATATCGATGGTGTCGTTCCGGCCGGGCACCAGTTGCGTTCCTTGTGCCAGTTTGGGCAGGATTTGTTTCAACAGTTCCGACGTGAGAATGCGGATGTGACCGTTTCCCGTGTCATAGCGGGCATAATCTATGACGATGCGGGGCAGTTTTTCGCCATACTGATAGTTGAGCAATGTCGTCCCCTTGTCGCGCAACGTCACCTGCAAGGTCTGCGGCGGCCCGCCCGTGACAACAATGCCCTCGGGCACGTTACGCAGGGTCACGGGTATGGAAAATTCCGTCTCATACACCTCATTGAGTGTCTGAAACAGCCAGAAGGCGGTGGACAAGACCAGAAAGAACAGGAACACAAGGGTGTGTCTGTTCCACATCTTGGAGAAACAATACCTACATATATCGAAAAATCTGCTCAGCACATTCATGACAGTTTTTGGGGTACGGAATGATGACCGGTATGGCTTGCCGGAAACCGGAAAAGCATCAGGGAGACTGCGGAAGCCCGCCCGTGCCGGAATATGCGGGAGATGCACCGGCGGGTAATCCGGAATCCTGCCCCGGACAGAAACAAAGGACGTGCCGACAAGCGGCCAAGCGTTGCGGGCTTGCCTGTCGGCACGTAATGGAGATATAAGACCGGTCGGCATCCGCCTTTTTCCCGGCAGGGATATGCTTTAACGCTGCGCGGCAGTCCCGTTCGGCATGATGGCGCTCTTCTCGAATTTCACTTTTGTTCCCGTAGTGATTTCGAGCATCACGGTGTTGGTCGTATCGTCAATGCTTTTGACGACGCCATGTATGCCTCCGATGGTGACAACCTCCTGCCCGGGCTGCAGGGCATCGCGGAATTTCTGAACTTGCTTCTGCTTCTGATTTTGCGGGCGAATCATGAAGAAGTAGACGATGGCGAAAAGGGCTACCATCATGATGATGGTGGGCCACATGCTGGGCTGCTGGCCTTGTCCCGCAGCCGGAGCTGCCTGTAAAAGGTTTACCAATAAAAATTCCATAGATATTTGTTCGTTATTAATGATTGGGTGAATGAATTCGGATGTCTGATGTCGCGGCCACCGGCCTGTGCGACGACTTTGACCGTGTAGCGCATTCCGCTCAGGAGTTCAAGGAGCGTCCTTTATTTGAGAATCACATTCTCGCTTTTGAGTTTCTTGACCACAAAGTCCAGCAGACCGTTGATGTAGGAAGCGCTGCGCGGCGTGCTGTACACCTTGGCAATGTCGAGATACTCATTGAAAGAGACATTGACGGGTATTCCCGGGAAAGTCAGAATCTCGGCCAGTGCAATCTGCATGATGATGACGTCCATCACGGCCAGGCGCTCAAATTTCCAGTTCTTGCAGTTATCCTTCAGCAACGTGCGGATTTCCTCTCCACGGTCTATGGTGGCACGGAACAGGCGGAGGGCAAACTCGTGGTCATCCTCGCTTGAGTATTTCGGAAGCAGCGGCTGCTCGGGTGTTGTCTCTTCATTAAAACGTTTGATGGTCTTGAGCACAAACGAATCGACTATTTCCTTGTCGTCGTTCCAGTAGAGACTGTGTTCTTCCAGCAGGGCATCGAAATCCTCGTTGCCGTCCACAAACGTTTTGTAGAGTTTGCGTATCAGTTCGCGGTCGGCCGCATAGCCGAAGTCCTCTTTCGTCAGATACATCTGAAAGGTATCGCTCTCGACAAACTGCGTATAGAGTTTTTTGACGAAGGCCTCTTCCTCTATCCAGTCCTGTTTTTTATTCTCACGATAGTCCAAGAGCGCCTTGTTCTCTTCCAACTGTCTCAACAGACGGTTGGCGGCAAACTGCCCGTCGGGCGAGCATCCCTGCATGGCCGTTCCCAGCCGTTTGCTGCGGGCGCGGGCTGTTTCGTCACGGCGTTCGGCCAGTTTTCTCATTTCGACAAGCAACGTCAAAAGGTATTCGTAAAGCTCGTAAGCCTTGTCCAGGCTGAATTCCAATTCCTTTTCAGCGATTTCCGTCGTTTTCCCTTCGTTGCGATAGTAGGCATAAATGAGCTGAACCACTTTCAGTCTGATGAGTTCTCTGTTTATCATATTTCTGAGACCGCTTTTGTGATATGTTTCCGTCTGCAAAGGTAGTAATAAAAAGCGAAATACAAAGGATACAGGTGTCGTATTTGATTTCCGGCCCGTCCCGACCGACATCCCCCTACCCTATATAGTCGAGGAAGGCATCCGCCTGTTCTCCGAGTGCTTCCCTTTGCGCGTCCGTCAGCACCATACGGCCTTCCGTCCATGCTTCCTTGTTCAGCACGACGCCGGTCTGAGGCTCGGCCATGACATCGGCGCGGATGTGCGGCAATGTGAGCAGTTCGGTGAGTTTCGCCCTGCATCCGGCCGTCGCCGACGCGCCGCCGGCACCGCTCAGGGCTACCTTCTTGCCGTCTGTGACGGGCGGCGTCCGGCGGTCTTCGGGCGCAAGCGGCCGCGAGAGCCAGTCTATAAGGTTCTTCAGATGGCCGGGATAGCTGTAATTGTACTCGGGAGTGAACAGCCAGAGCGCGTCTGCCTCCGCAACCTCACAGCGTACCCTTGCGACGGCGTCGGGGGCGGGATATTCCATGTCCTGATTCAACGGCGGCACATCCGAATAGTCGAGATATTTCACTGCGGCGCGCCCTGCGAGCAACTGTTCCGCCGCTTCGGCCAGTTTCCTGTTGAATGACTCTCTGCGCAGAGAGCCGATAATAAACAATATCGTTTTCATACCGTTTTATTTTTGAGGATATGACATGTGTTTGCCGGAGGCGTTCCGCCGGTTTCTGCAAATATAGTGTTTTTTCATGGGAGTTATATTTTCAGACCATTTATTTCTTGCTGCACCCTGTCCAGGAAGCGGAATGCGTGCGCACCGTCCATTTGCGTATGGTGGAACTGGAATGAAACGGTGAGCGTCGTTTTCTGCAGACGGCGTTTGTATTTGCCCCAAATCAGGAAGGGATTGTTGAAGATGCCGCTATACATGCCAACGGCGCCGTCTATCCCGTATTGCACCAGCGCGGAAGTCCCGATGACCATGCTTTCCGGCAAGTCGTGATTGACGCAACTTTCGGCAACCTGCCCGGTAAGTTGCAGGTAATGCCGGTTGAACCGGGACAGGTCATTGCAGAAAGGTATATCGCATGAACTTACCTCACCTTTCCTGTTGGCTACAATGGTGTTTACCGCAATGGTATCGTAACGCATCAGTTTGCCGCCGACGGGCAACAGGCGGAACTCCTTGATGCCGGCCGCGGCCTTGCCGATGCAGTAGCACATCAGCATGTTGAACTTCATGCCCGATTTCCGGCTGACACTCACAAGGCGTGACACGTCGAGTGTCTTGAAGAACGTAACCATCGGCATGGGTGCGCTCATCCACATTTCAAAGGCGTATGCCCGACTGGTTTCTTTGGGATTCACTTCTTCCATATTTTTGTCGTTTTGGGGTTGGTCTGTCGGACGGCAAAAGTAGAGGAAGTATCTGTATCCGGATAGAACAAAAGGGACATTCCGCTATACGGGGGTGGTAAAAAGGTCGGAATAAGGAACGGTTTCTTTCAACAGAGACCGGGGCGTATACCCGCAGAGTTTCTTGAATTCCCGTATGTAGTGCGACTGGTCGGCATAACCGCTCGCGTATGCTATCTGTGCATGGCCGGCCGCCTTCCCCGACAGGCGCTGCATGTGCGACAACGCCTTCTGGAAACGGACTATGCGAGTGTATTCTTTGGGATTGACGCCGACCAACGAATTGAACTGCCGCTCAAACTGCTTCCGGCTCAGGCAGGCTATGGACGAAAGCTCACTTACGGTGATTTGCGGAGTGAGGCATATCTGCCGTATGGCGGCGTCCATTCTCCCCACTCTGTACGCGGCATCATCCCGACGGCCGGCTATTTGTGCCAGCAGCCATCTCTCGATATGGCTTATGCAGGCAGGACTGTCCCCGCATCCGGAGATTCGGGCCGCCAACTCGTCCAAACTCTTGTTCTCAAGGTCGTGCCCCGAAATTTCCCGGTTGTAGAAGAGTGAGACCGGCATGTTCAGAAACAGACTCATGGCGTGGGGGCGGAATACGACTACTATCATGTCAGTGTTTCCGCCGGCCTGCAGGTGCGTCGAGAAATTAACCTGTCCGCTGACTGTCAGTTTGTCTTGTGTGACGTCCAGCTCGGGGATATACAACGGCGCTTGCTTATGAAAAATGATTTGGGGACAACCGACAGGATAGGTAAAGACATTCAACGACCGGTTGCTCTTGAATGTCCAATAGTATCTGACATAAGATTGCAGTAACTTGCACGGCTTATAAAATCTGAAATTCTCTTGAATCATCCGGCAAAGTTAATTGTTCCGGCTTTATGGAACAAGTGCCCGGGCCGGTTTATAAACACCCGGTCCGACCATGCTGCGTTCATAGCTGTTCTGTATTCAAAAAACAAAAAAAAGTTAAATAGGGGGGTAAACGGGAAAATCTTGTTTACAAGAATAATAAGATGTAATTTTGTCACAAACGGCAGTCCTCACGCATTCCTTACATAAAAGAGCGCTTGGTGAGACTGCCCGCCGGAGGCCCTACCGGACGGAGACCATAAGAACACACATAAAAAAACTGATACCTATGAAGAATACTTTATTCGCGCTACTCCTTCTTTTGAGTGCCGGCTGCTGTCTGCCGGGGCGCGCGGCCTGCGATGACGACAGGCGCTTTCTCGTTTACGGACAGGCGTTCAATCCTGTGACGCGTGAACGGCTCAAGGCTGTCTTCGCCGAACTCATGACGACCGACAGCGTTGTCGTGGACACGATGACGACAAGCGAGTATTCCGCTTTCAACGGTAAGCGCGGAGCGTGGAATTTCGACCTGGCCGAGCACGGCGACCGGCCTTATATCGTGCGCCTCACCAAGGACGGCTATCACCAGGCCTATGTCGATGTTCCCGCACCGGGGCTTCACAAGATGAAGAAGGACGAGTGGCAGATGAAAGAAATGCCTTCGGTGTTCATGCGCCGTGCTCCGCGCGAGTACAAGCTGGGTGAGGCTTCGGTGACGGCCACGCGGGTGGTGTTCTGCCAGCGGGGCGACACACTGGTCTACAACGCCGACGCGCTGGCTCTTCCCGAGGGCTCGACCCTCGACGCGCTGATACGCCAACTGCCGGGCGTCGAACTGAAGGAAGGCGGACAAATCTACGTGAACGGCCGCTACGTGGAGCAACTCCTGCTGGGCGGAAAGGATTTCTTCGACAGCGACCGCCAGCTCATGCTCGACAATCTGCCCTCGTTCATGGTGAAGAACGTGGAGGTGTACGAAAAGGAAAGCGAACTGAACCGGTACATCGGTCGGAATGTGGAAGAGAAAAAGTTGGTCATGGACGTGAAACTGAAAAAGCAGTACCACATCGGCACCATCGCCAACGCCGAGGCGGGCGGCGGCACGGAAGGACGCTACATGGGCCGCCTGTTCGCCATGCGATTCACGCCCCGCTCGCAACTGATGCTGGTGGGCAACATCAACAACCTCAACGACAAGCGCAAGCCCGGTCAGAACACGACGTGGACGCCCGAACAGATGCCAACAGGTACATATATAACGAAAATGGGCGGGCTTGACTACCAGTTCGAAGATGAACTGACGGGCTGGAAGGTGAAGTCGGAATTCCTCGGCAAGCATACGACGTCGAACAACTATTCCGAGCAGAGCAGCGAGCAATTCCTTTCGGGCGGAAATACTTTCGGACGCAGTTTCACAAAGAGCCATTCGGGACAGACACAGCTCTCGCTGCACAACTCCTTCAGCTATACGGGAAAACTGCTTGCGTCGGGCAACCTGTGGGGCAATCTCTCGCGAAACAGGAACCGCGGGAGCAATGCCTCGGCCACGTTCAGCGACAATCCCGACAACTACATCGACGGGCATGTCCTCGACAGTCTGCAGGGTCCCGCGTCGGGCGATTTGCTGCTGCGGCTCGCGCTGAACCGCACGCTGCAGGCATCACGCGGCAATTCGGACGCCGCTGCAGGCGGTGTTTTCCTGCAAACCTACGTCAAGTTTCTCGACGTCTCGGCAGCCTTCAACTTCAACGTATCGGATGCGGAAAGATTTCGGCATTACCGTCTCGACTATCCGGTTTCGGGACAGGTTTCGGACTACCAGAACCGCTACTCGCGCAATCACCCCGAGTACAGTATGGGGTATAGATTCAGGACCAGCTACATCATTTTTCTGAAAAAAGGTTTCTCGATTATTCCGTCCTATTCCGTGAACGGCCGGCACAGCAATCAGAACTACGCCCTGCACCGGCTGGAGCGGCTCGACGGATGGGGCGAAGGAACGGACCACGCGCCGGGAACGCTTCCGTCGGAGGCCGAATGGGTGAAGGAGCAGACTTATGACGACAGACTGTCCTATACGACGCGGCTTGACCCCGTTCTGCATAAAGTGAACCTCCATCTGCAATACGAACATGCGGACGAAAAAAGAAACCAGTGGCATGTAGAAATGAGCTGGCCGCTGAATGTCAATATCCAGCGGGTTTACCACAAGCGTTACACCTATGAGGGGCACAACCGCATCAAGAACGTTTACGTCAATCCGTCGTTCCGGGTGCAACGGCAATGGCACGAATTCCAACGGATGTGGGAGTTCAAGTACGACATGAATACGCAAGTACCCGACTTCATCAGCCAGTTGCTGGACTACCCCAACGACGACGACCCGCTCAACGTGGGTACGGGAAATCCCGACCTGAAATCGGCCGTCAAGCATGAATGGAAATTTTCCATACAACTGAACGATACGAAGCGGCAACTCACTTTCGGTGCCTGGACCATGTTCAACACTACGGTCAATGCCATTGCCCGCGGCTTTACCTACGACCACGCCACCGGCGCCCGCTTCTATCGGCCGGAGAACGTAAACGGCAACTACCTATGGCAGACTTCGCTCAATTTCAGCCGGCCGATAGACCGCAAGAAGCGCCTGACGCTGGCCTCTTACACATTCATACAGCTGCAGCACGGCGTGGACCTCATCACGGTCACCGGGAACATTGCCGACGGCACGCCTTTTGTTTCGCGCCCGTCACGCTCTACCGTCAATACGACGTGGACCACTGAAACGCTGAACCTCACCTACCGCAAGGGGATGTTCTCCGTCGGGGCCAACGGCTATGCGGGTTACAACCACAGCAGTTCACGCCGCGAGGGTTTCGTACCGCAGCGTGTATGGCAGTACAACTACGGACTGACAGGACAGGTGGAACTGCCGGGCAAGATACAGGTATCGACCGACTTGAAGGTCTACGGACATCGCGGCTTCTCCGATCCGGCGGGCAATACCGACGACCTGGTATGGAACGCGCGGTTGTCGCGCCACTTTGCCAAAGCCAACCTCACGGTCATGCTGGACGGTTTCGACCTGCTGCGCCAACTGTCTAACCGGACATTCTTCATGAACTCGCAAGGACGCTTCGAAACTTACAACAACGCGCTTCCGGCCTACTTCATGGGCCACGTGATATTCAGATTCAACAAGGAACCGAAGAAATAACACCGGCCGCTGTAACGTCCACATCCACATAACCTTGCACTATCCCTACATGTAGGAAAAACTATCCCTATCTTAGGAAAAACTAAGATAGGGATAGTTTTTCCACCCCCTACACCTGCACATAGCGATGCGGTAACGCCGCACTTCAGCGTACGGAAACATTCCCGAAAAGCAGCATACAGTTGCCTCTTCATAGCAACAAAAAGAAATACCTATAAAACTCCCGACAACGGAAGTGACTTTCAAATAAAAAGATTATATTTGCAACATAAGTCCCTGCCGGCAGCCGGATACCGTCCAACGGCAGGCACTTATATAGGATGAATAATCCGGAGACAATAAATCCCTTGTCTTGCATTATAAGGCAATTCAAGACAATAATAACACCCAAAAAAGGAGGTCAAAGGAACAGAAAGAAAACGAAAGAGACGCAAAGGGCATATAGCACCCGGAAGAGTGCCCGCCCGCAGGTTAAAACTTAAAAAATCCGCCGTCCTGAAATGCGCGGCACAATCAACCCAACCGAAAAAGCGTCTCCATTCCGTAAACTTGAAATGAACAGATAAAATAGATATTGAGCTTTTAGCTCTTGTTCTCTTATCATCGAATACCGCCAATATTCAAACGTGTGAGAGCAAGCAGACTGGAAGTTCACGTTGATAAGGCGTGGACTATTCTGTGCTTGTTACACGTACAGGTCACTTGGCGGTAACCCGATGATAAGGCAAGCAGAAAGAATGGTTGCACGCCTTTTTCATATCCAAACCAATAAACTAGGTACACAATGAAAAGAATTTCAACTTCCATACTCTCATTCATCATTTGCCTTATTGCATCAGCGCAATACCAATACTATAACCCCTATCGCGCTTATCAATATATAAATAATCTTCAGCAACAAATGATGCAGGATAATCAAAATGCCTATAAACTGGGGGCTGCTCATGCCGCAGTTCTACTAGGATTTCAATATATAACATCTGGCAAATACAAATCGGCTCTAGAGCAATTTGAGAAAGCCTATGAAGAATATAACTATATTCCGGCACTTGAACACATAGGTATATGCTATGAATTGGGAATAGGAACCAATAGAGACACACAATGGGCTGACGTTCAATACGAAGCGGGAGCAAAAGCCAACAATAAGAATTGCAAGGCAGCCTTACGGCGTATACAATCAAATGGGCATTGGCCGACATCTTATAAAACTACTTACATTCAAAAAATCCGTGCTCAATATGGCCAATATCACTCTGCTCCAAACATGTCTTCCGGTTATTCTGGAACAAATCGTTCTAATAGTTCTTCCAGTGTCCACACAACTTGTAGAATTTGCGGCGGAAGTGGAGTTTGTACATCTTGCCATGGCAAAAGAGGCGAATTCGTTGATACTGGCACTTATACAGGTAGAGACACCCAGAGTTGGATTGATTGTCCATCTTGTAAAGGTAATGGAAAATGTTTTAACTGTTACGGAACAGGCAGACAATGACAGCTGCCTTTCGAAAAATCTGAATAAGCAATATATGGCCATCATATGTTGATAATTATTTAACTCAAGGTAATAAACACTAGAAAATAAAGGGAAAATACAATGTATAAAAAATTTCACTTATTTGCTGCCATCTTCTGTCTTTCGTTGGCTACAAATGCTCAAAGATTTAAAATCCGATCACATTACGATAGTCATCAAACTTTCTATGAATATCAAGAAGATAGTTTGTGGGGTATAAAATACCAAGACGATGTATGTATTTGGCCACAATTCGAAGAATTGAAGCAAGCAACTAATAACACATTTTTCTATAAGGAACATGGCTTATGGGGTATCATGTGCCCTACAAAACGGATCACCGATCCCTTATTCGATGAATGTAGTATGAAAGTCATTAAGTATAACTATTACTACTTACAATCCCCTCATTTAATAATATCAAAAAAGGATAAAAAATATGGTGTAATAGGTTTAAGTGGTACAACATATCTAGAAACAAAATATGATAGTATCAAGATATATGGATTTGGCGATTTCTTTAAGCCTAAACGACTAAAGAAAAAGAAGTGGCAATGGAAATATGATATACATTATGATGATATTTACTTTGCCGTTTTGTCTGACGAAAAATGGCTATTATTGGATATATTAGGAAATATTATTTACAATGAATTCCAACCAGAAATAGATGACAAATCGAAATGGAAGTTTAGCAAATTATTAGAAAAGTATGAAATCAATCGTTTTAAGAACGAAAGAGAAATAAAGAAGCAAATACGCCATATTACATGTGCTGAAAATGACTATCAAAAAGATTTAGCTGATTTCTTTTATAACCCATATAGCCCCCCAGCAAGAAGAGCTAATGAATTTGGTAACATCAACGAGCATATATATGAAACCGCATTTATAGACACTCCTTGGCTAGAAGATTCGCAAGAAGCAAAGTTAGAACGTGATTCCACGAATGTCTTTGTTTGGCGTAATATTCTGTATGAAAGTATGCCTACTTTGCGTCAGCTCTATGAATTCGATGAGACCCTTGATGAGGAAATGTTAGAAACAGAAATAGTATTTACAACCGATTATTACTCAATATTTTATAGATAATAAGTCAGAAATATGG